>JAESGP010000034.1_pt1 | contig 202310 bp, 193 predicted proteins | sample 9269741 | NCBI WGS metagenome assembly JAESGP01 (sample SAMN15720684, study PRJNA650882) | algae metagenome | isolation source: Desmonostoc vinosum HA7617-LM4 and co-occurring heterotrophs from cave wall | place: USA: Waikapalae cave, Hawaii | collected 2011-05-27 | reverse complement strand
TCTATGAAGGCGGCATCGCCAACATGAACTACTCGATCTCCAACACCGCCGAGTACGGCGAATACGTCACCGGCCCGCGCATCGTCACCGCCGAGACCAAGGCCGAGATGAAGCGCGTCCTGGCCGACATCCAGGGCGGCAAGTTCGCCCGCGACTGGATGCTGGAGAACAAGGTCAACCAGACCTCGTTCAAGGCCACCCGCGCCAAGCTCGCCGAGCACCCGATCGAGGAAGTCGGCGCCAAGCTTCGCGACATGATGCCGTGGATCAAGAAGGGCGCGCTGGTCGACAAGACCAAGAACTGAGGCGGGGTCTGTTGTCAGACCTCATCCTGAGGAGCCGCGTAGCGGCGTCTCGAAGGATGAATGGCACCAGCAGGGCTACATGGTTCGAGACGGCGCGGAGCCTGTCATCGGGCCGCGCTACGCGCGGACCCGGTGGCGCCTCCTCACCATGAGATCCGAAGGTCGGCTGGCTGCAACACCAATTCTTCGGCCACTGATCGACATTGTCCGGGCGAGATCGCAGATGCGGTCTCGCCTTTTTTCTTTCGAGGTTTTGCCAAGCGCTTGTTGCAGATCACGCGATACGTCAGCGGCAAAAATGTCTGCGCTATCAGAGTCTAAGCGCGACTTCCTGATCCACCCTGATGCGGTCCCATACGACGCGAACAGAAAGAGCTGCTGACGCGTCGCCAGCAGCTCTTGTATGGTGTTGGTCTATTGGACGTACGCCGTTCGCGGCGCGTGCCAGGCCCGCTATTGCAGGTTGCCCGGGCGCACCGGCTCTTTCTCGATCCTGTTGTGGAGCTGCCAGAATCGAACGGTCCGCTGCGCGGTCTCCATCGACAGTTTCTTGTAGTCGCGCTCCGCAAGCTCCATCGTCTTCGCGTCGACCGGGCCGAACGCCGGCCGGTTGCGCAGGATCGACTCGACCGTCGGCCAGTTCAGCCGGGCCGACCGGCAGGGAATCAGGATCAGGTCGGCGCGCGGGCCTTCCATCAGCTTCGCGGTCATTTCGACCGGCATGTCATTGAGAACCGCAAGCGCGACCGTAACCTCGTCGAACTTCTTCGACTCGGCAAAATTGTAGACGGCGGCGTCGTCCAGCTCGCTGAGCTCCTTCATCAGCTTCACGAGCTCCTCGGCGACGCCGAAATTGCGCGTCGGCGGCTGGGCTTCGCGGGCGATCTCGTTCAGCACCTGCCGGATCTCCTCCTGGACCGCCGGCGGCGCGATCGCCAGCAGGCGGTGGCGAACGGCTTCCTTGGCCCGGCGCAGCAGGTCGGGCAGCAGCTTTGGCGGAAAATCGGCGCGAAGGCCGAGGATTTCAACCAGCTCGTCGTCCGCGTCGGCGCGGGCGACGATGGAGGAAAAGCCCTGGTCGGAGAACTGCGCGCCGGCATTGTTGGCCAGCCTGCGGATCACCTTGCCTTCGCCGCGATCGACGATGACGTCGGTGACCGCGGCGGGAAGCTGGGCGCGGCCGGAAATGGCAAGCAGATGATCCTGCCCCTTGCTGCTGGCGATCTCCACCAGCACCTCGGTGCCCAGCCGGCTGGAATTGGCGAGCACGCTGCCGGCGACCTCGATCTCGTCGTCCCAGGCCAGATGCTGGATGACTTCGAACGGTGCGTAGTCGAGCGGTGCCAGCCGCTTCGAGAGCTCGGCCTTGGCCCGCGTTTCCACGCGCGCGATCAGGAGGCAGAGCACGTCGTCGAAGACCTGGACCTGGTCGTCGCTGAGGCGGTCGCCGTCATTGAGAAAGAGATCGGTGACCTGACGGAGGGTATCCACCCGCCGGGCGGGCGAACCGCCGCGGACGGCGTCCTCGAGTTCGGCGATGATCGAATGAGCCGGCTGTTGCACGGTAGGCAGCCTGTTGTTGTGTTGCTTCCAAGGGTTCGGTCCGGACAATGGCGGGTCCACTGTTACGTCCGGGTTAAGGCAGGCGTCACTACCTGGAGCTGCAGAAAGTGTCGGCGACAACAATTGAGGTCGTGCCGCCGTCATCGCGCGACATGCCGCCGATAAAGCTCGCCCCGGAACGGATGACGCGAGCCCCCCCATTTCGTTGCGGCTGTCGCGCGCCGCGACGCGGCAAACTGCCAAAAAATGGCAACTCTTGAACCGGAACGGGGACTTCTGCGTAGCTTTTGGCATGTCGGTGCACCTGCTATCCTCTCCAAATGGTTGCCAGGGAAACTCGAATGGGAAGCGGTCCGGCGAGGATTGGTCAGGCCTGACTGGCTCCCGCCGGGCAAATCCGCGAGGCGGGCGCTTAAGAATTCCTTCACGACGAACTCCATTAAACCCCTCACAAGAGCCCGTACCCACATGAGATCTGTCGTCATCACCGGCGCGTCCACCGGCATCGGCTGGGCCTGTGCCAAGCTGCTGCTCGACCGCGGCTTTCGCGTCTTCGGCGGTGTTCGCAAGCAGGCCGACGCCGACCGCCTGAAGCGCGAGTTCGGCGCCAACTTCACGCCGCTGATGTTCGACGTCACCGATGAGGCCGCGGTGCGGGCGGCGGCCGGCGAGGTGCGCGCCGCGCTGGGCGGCGAGACGCTCGCGGGTCTCGTCAACAATGCGGGCATTGCCGTCGCAGGCCCGGTGCTCGAACTCGCCGCCGACGAATTCCGCCGTCAGATGGAGGTCAATTTCATCGGGCCCATTATCGCCACCCAGGCGTTCGGCCCGCTGCTCGGCGCCGATCCGGCCCTGAGCGGGTCGAAGGGGCGGATCGTGATGATCTCCTCGGTCTCCGGCAAGCACGGCAATCCGCTGATCTCGGCCTATGCGGCGTCTAAGCATGCGATCGAAGGGCTTTCCGAGAGCCTGCGCCGCGAACTGATGCTGTTCGGGATCGACGTCATCGTGGTGGCGCCGGGCGCGGTGAAGACCCCGATCTGGGACAAGGCCGAGCAGGTCGACATTTCCGCCTACAAGAGCTCGCCGTACTTTCCGGCGCTAGAACGGATCCGCGCGTTCATGCAGCAGCTCAGCTCCACCGGACTGCCGGCCGAGGCCATCGCCGCGAAAGTATTCGAGGCGCTAACTCTGTCGAGCCCCAGGGTGCGCTACACGCTGACGCCCGATCCGGTGCAGCTGGCGATGGCGGCCGTGCTGCCCAAGCGCGCCCTGGACAGGATCATCGCCAGGCGTCTTGGCCTGATGCCGCGAGCATGAGCATGAAGGCCCTGCTCGTCAGCGACGTCTGCGATCGCTCGGAGGTCAGCCGGCTTGGGAGGTTGATGTAAATCAACGGAACGCCAGACCCTTCCTGTACGCGCGAACTGCTGTCGCCCGTGAAGTGGAGCATCCGATGTGGGTTCTGATGTACGTCTTTTCCTACTCGATCAGCCCTGTCGCAACGAACGACAGGGAAGAGTGGAGGCTTCGCCCGAGCGTCGTGTTTCAGGAGTTTACGAATGAAGAGCGATGCAAGGCAGCGAAAGCCACACTTGAAGGCAGCCTGAAAGACGCGGGAGCCAAGCTGCGGAGCGGGCTGGAAGACTTGAAGAGAGTGGGCAAGGCCGATCCGGCGCAGATCATCATCGCCTACAACGTGGAATGCCTTCCGAAATAGATGACGATGACCGGCGGCCGCCGCCCGTGCTCAATGCCGGTGCGTCGCGGCCCTTGAGGTCCTGAACTCCAGGGAGGAGTGCCGTATCTCGCGGAAAAGACGGTCGCGAAATGCGATGCGATCGGATAGCCGCACAGCAGGGCGATCTCGCGTACTCGCAGGTCCGTCGCGACGAGCATTTTTGCCGCGGCCGCCAACCTGATCTCCGAAGATACAGTCCCCCGTTATCCCGCCTGCGCGGTAGATCGCGCGCGCGGCGCCATCGCGATCATGCGCAGCGTAAACACCGCAATCAGCGGGATCAGGAACAGCGCGTAGAGCGGCATATCGGGAATTCGTTTGCCGAACGACACCATGAATTGAAACAGCAGGTAGTAGCCGCCCGTGAGATGGAGGATGCGCCAGGCGCGTACGCCGAGCAGCGCCGCGGTACGGTCGAACGAGGTGGCGGTCATGGCGACGATGAAGGTGTAGCCGATGCCGCCGAAAATGTAGGACGCGATCGAGGTGGCGGCCGCGTAGCCCGCGGGGTCCATGACGGCGAAGCAGGCGATGGCAAACAAGTGGATGGCGTGGGAGGCGGCGAAGCTGACGCCGAGATAGCGGCGGTTGCGGCGCAGCCACCGCGTCCCGGCGTTCGGCCATAGCCGGGACAGCGCCGCTGCCGAGAAGGCGAGGCAGAACAACAATAGCGAGGTCCGGGCCGTGAAGCGGATCACCATCCGCACGCCGTCGACCTCGAACTGCCGCATGCCGGCGATCCAGATGCTCAGGCCAAGGAGTGTCAGCGAGAGCAGGGCGAACAGCCGCCAGCCCTCGAACCAGTTTTGACGTGTCGGCATGTTAGATCCCCCATCTGGCTCGCGATGACGTGGACGATGTAATCACTAGTTACATAGCGGAAGTTCCTGACGGTCAACTAGTGTAATCGGTGCTTACATTCACAAGCGGGTGATGCTAGGAGAGGGAATGCGTCCAGCCGCCAAATCGCCAGCCGCGAAATCCACCGCCAAGCCGCGCCGCCGGGCGGCCCGCGCGGCTGCGCCAAAGCCCTATCACCACGGCGATCTCAGGCGGGTCCTGATCGATGCCGCGCTGCAGCTGGTCGGCGAGGGCGGGCCCGATGCGGTCAGCGTCCGCGAGGCGGCTCGCCGCGCCGGCGTCTCGCCGGGCGCACCGTTTCGGCATTTCCCGAGCCGCGATGCGCTGATGCAGGCGGTGGCGGAGGAAGCGCAGCGGCGGTTTCGGCGGGAGATCGAGGCCGCGCTGGCCGGAGCGCCCGCCGGCGATCCGCTGGCGCGCTTTCGCAGCCTGGGGCTGGCGTACTTGCGCTGGGCGATCCGCAACCCGACCCATTTCGAGATCATCTCCAGCCGCCGCTTCTTCGACCACGACAAGGCGGCCGGCGTCTCCCGCGACAATGCCGAGTTGATCGAACTGACCGAACGCACGCTCGCCGACGCGTTTGCGGCCGGCCAGCTCCGTTCCGTCGACCTCAAGCAGGTGCAGATCGCCGGCCGAGCGCTGGTCTACGGCTTTGCCCGCATGAACATCGACGGCCATTTTCCGCGCTGGGGGGTCGGCGCCGCCGAGGCCGAGCGGACCGCCGAAGCGATCCTCGATCTGTTTATCGAGGGGATCGCCAGGAAGTGACTCAGTCATTCCGGGGCGTGCGAAGCACGAACCCGGAATCTCGAGATTCCGGGTTCGATGCTTCGCATCGCCCCGGAATGACGTGACCAAACAGATTAACCGCGCCGCGCCCCCGAACCGGCAAATTCATTGCGCGTTCATGACGATTCCACTACGTTTTTATGACGCGGCACAGGTTCCGGCTGGGTCGTGCGTCTCCTGGTCCTCGCCAGCCAAGGCTTTTGCATTGCGCCGGGTCATGTTGCGTGTACCCGATGGCGCCCGCGCCAAATCCAGGCCCGTCCGCTACCGCCCTTGCCGCCGGCCTTGCCGCGATCGGCTTCTGGCGCCTTTCAGCCGTTGCTGCACCGCACATGGCGGCGCTGATGATCATGGTGCAGACCGAAACCGATTTCGGCTCGCGCCTCGGCTTCGTGCTCGCATGGGGTATCCTGAACTTCGTCTTCATCGCGCTGCTGAGGCGTCCGGCGCTGTCGGGCGCGCTGTCGCTGACGCTGGTCGTGGTGCTGGTGCTGCTGTCGCGGCTGAAGCACGACGTGGTGCAGATGACCGCGAACTTCGTCGACGTCATGGTGATCGACAGCGACAGTGCGGCCTTTCTGTTCACGATCTTTCCTGATCTGCGCTGGTCGGTGGTCGTGGCCGCCCTGGTCACCATTCCCCTGATGTATGCGCTGTGGTGGCTCGACCCGTTCCGCATCCGCCGGCTGCCGGCATCTGCCGGGCTGCTGGCGTGTCTTGCCGTATTGAGCGGGCAGGCCATGGTCTGGCCGGTCGAAGCCTGGCGCGGCTATTACGACGACGGCTATCTCTCGAAATTCGCGCGTTCCGGTGTCACCGCGGTTTCCGACTTCGTCAATTACGGCTTCATGGAATCCGAGGCTGATCTCGCCGAGCGGCTGAAGGTGCCACTGGAGGATTCCTGCCACGTCGCCGGCCGCCGCCCGCACATCATCATGATCCATGACGAGTCGAGCTTCGACATCCGTCAGGCCGCTGGCGTCAAGGTGCCCTCGGGCTATGGCAGCCACTTCAAGTCGTTCGACGGCAGGCAGCGCACGTTCCTGGCCGAGAGCAGCGGCGGCGCCAGCTGGATGGCCGAATACAATGTGCTGGCCGGACTGTCCTCGCGCTCGTTCGGCCGCTTCTCCTATTTCGTCACCCGCATCGCGTCGGGGCGGGTCGAGCGGGGCTTGCCGCTGGCGCTGCGCCGCTGCGGCTACAGCACCCTCTCGCTCTATCCCGCCTACGGCGCCTTCATGAGCGCGCGCGGCTTCCAGACCACCACGGGCATCCAGCACTTCTATGACGCCCGCGATCTCGGCGCCAAGGGCATCGAGCCGGACGCCTTCTTCTACGACAAGGCCGCCAGGCTGATCGCGGAACAGCCGGCCAATACGCCGCTGTTCGCCTTCGTCTATCTCGCCGCCAATCACTTTCCCTGGGAAAAGAAATTCCGCCCCGAGTTGCTGCCGTCCTGGCGCAGCCCCGGCAACGCTCCCGTGGTCGACGAATATCTGCGCCGCCAGGCGATCAGCGCCAGCGATTATGCGGGCTTCATCGCCACCCTGAAGAAGAAGTTCCCGGCGCAGCCGTTCCTGATCGTTCGCTACGGCGACCATCAGCCGGAGTTCTCGTCGAACCTGCTTGATCCCGGGCTCGACGAAGCCAGGGTCGCCCGCAAGTTCGACACCTACGATCGGCGCTACTTCACCACCTACTATGCCATCGATGCCATCAATTTCGAGCCGGTGAAGAGCCCGGCGGTGATGGATACGATCGACGCGCCGTATTTGCCGCTCGTGGTCCAGGAGGCGGCCGGCATTCCGCTCGATCCGTCCTTCGAGGAGCAGAAGAAGATCATGCTCCGCTGCAAGGGCCTGTTTTACGCTTGCAAGGACGGCGCGGAAGCGCGCAGGTTCAACCGGTTGCTGATCGAAGCCGGTTTCATCAAGGGGCTTTGAGGGACGCATGTCAGTGGCTGCCGAACCCGGAACCAACCAAAGCATCCGCGCAGGATCGCGCGGCACGCGGTTCTCCGCGCTTGGCATCGGCGTGATCGTTGCGATTCATCTGGCCGCGCTCGCTGTCCTGCTGTCCACCGAGTACGGGCCGTTTGCGATCACGCTGTCGCTGCTGGCCTGGGCGTTCATGAACTGCCTTCTGCTGTCCGTGCTGCGGCGGCCGGCGGTCTGTGCGGCGCTGGCGCTGGCGTTGACGGTGATCCTGATCGCGCTGTCGCAATTCAAGTTCGGAATCCTGCAGCTGTCGCTGACGTTCCTCGATTTCCTGATCATCGATCGCGATACGTTTTCGTTCCTGCTCTCGGTGTTTCCGCAGTTGCAGTTCCGGCTGATCGTGGCGGGCCTCGTTGCGGTGCCGGTGCTGTGGCTGATCTGGCGCTTCGATCCGTTCCGCGTGCGCCGCCGCCTGGCTTTGTCGGGGGTCGGCGCCTCCGCCGCGTTGATCGCGGCGATGGCGGTCGCATGGCCGGAGCAGGCGTGGGAGCCGTTCCAGGGCGTCAATCACATCTCCAATCTGGCGCGCTCCGGCGTCGTCGCAGTATCCCGGCTCGCTTCGACCGGATGGATCGAGGCCGATCCGCCGGCGAACAGCCCGCTCAGCCTCGCACGGGACGCGCGCGCCGCCGGCCTGCCCGGGCTGCCCCCTGATGCCTGCGAGAGCGCGGTCAAACGGCCGCACATCATCATGCTGCTCGACGAGTCCAGCTTCGACGTCACCTCCGCGCCCGATATCAAGGTGCCGGCGGGATACACCGACTTCTTCAAATCCGCCGACGGCAAACGGCGCACCATGATCGCCGAATCCACCGGCGGGCCGACCTGGTACACCGAGTTCAACGTGCTGACGGGCCTGTCCGCGCGCTCGTTCGGCGATCTGAAGTTTTACGTCACGCGCATCGCGGCCGGCCGGGTGACGCGGGGGCTGCCGCAGGCGCTGCAGAATTGCGGTTACCAGACCATCTCGCTCTACCCGACCTATGGCGACTTCCTCGGCGCGCGTACCTTCCAGAAGGCGGTCGGTGTCGAACAGTTCATCGACATGGCCGAGATGGGCGTCAACGAGGACATGCAGCCCGACAAGTTCTATTTTGATCAGGCGCTGAAAGCGTTCGCGCGGGCGCAGTCGTCCCGGTCGCCGGTCTTCATGTTCGTCTATCTCACCGCCAACCATTTTCCGTGGACCGACGTCTACCGGCCCGACCTGACCCCGTCGGGCTGGACGCCGCCGGGTAACACCGCCGAGGTCGACGAATACATCCGCCGGCAGACCATGACGGCAAAGGACTACGGCGAATTCACCGCGCGGCTGAAGCGCGACTATCCGGACCAGTCGTTCCTGGTGCTGCGCTTCGGCGATCACCAGCCGGCAATTTCGCAGAAGATGCTCGAGCCCGGCATCGACCAGAAGTCGCTGGCGAAACGGTTGATGGCTTCAGATCCGCGATACTATTCCACCTATTACGCCATCGACGGCATCAACTACGATCCCAAGAACCTGTCGTCGGCGCTCGATACGCTCGATGCGGCGTATCTCCCGCTCGTGCTGCAGGAAGCGGCCGGCATCCCGCTCGATCCCACGTTCAAGGAACAGAAGAGCATCATGCTCCGCTGCAACGGGACGTTTTATGCGTGCAAGAAAGGCGCCGAGGTACGTAGGTTCAACCGTCTGTTGATCGATGCCGGGATGATCAAGGGGCTGTAGTTTTCTCTGTCGCGCCGAGGTCCAGTAGGGTGGGCAGAGCGAAGCGTGCCCACCACAGCCTTCAGACCTCATCCTGAGGAGCCGCGCAGCGGCGTCTCGAAGGATGAATGGCGCCAGCGGGGCCACATGGTTCGAGACGGCGCTACGCGCCTCCTCACCATGAGGGTTTGAAATCCCTCTGACGTCTCATTTCTTCCCCACCTTCTCCCACAGCCACTGCGCCACCGCATCCGGCGAACTCGTCGCGTCGTTGCCCGCTGCGCGCAGATTGGCCTCGCGCATCGTGGCGATGTCGATCCTGCCGAGCAGCGGGGCGAGCGCGGTGCGCAGCTTCTCGTCGTCGGCGCGCTTCGGCGCCAGCAGCATCACCGCGTCGTAGGGCGGGATCGCGTGCCTGGGATCGCCGAGCACCACGAGGTCGTATTTGGCGATCAGCCCGTCGCTGGTATAGCCGGCGATGACGTCGACTTCGCCGGACGCCACCGCCGCATACATGAAGTCCGGCTGCATCTGCCGCTGCGAGCGGAACGACAGCCCGTAGACCTTGCGCAGCGAGGCCCATTCCGGCCGCGAGAAGAATTCGTAATCGCCGGCGATCGTCAGGTTCGGCGCGCGCGCGGCGAGGTCGGCAATGGTGCGGATGCCGAGCTGTTCGGCGCGCTTGCGCGGCATCACCAGCGCATAGGCATTCTCGAAGCCGAGTTCGCCCAACAGCGTGATGTTCTGCTTCGCCAGCAGCACTTTCAGTTCTTCGAGCAGCACCTCGCGCGGCCGGATGTCGCTGCGCTGGAACTGATTGGCCCAGAGCGTGCCGGAATAATCGACATAGACATCGATATCGTTGCCCGCCAGCGCTTCGAACACCACGTTGGAGCCGAGGCCCTCGCGCGTCGTGGCCGGCAGCCCGGCCGCTTTCAGCCGCTGCCCGATCAGCGCTGCGAGCACATATTGTTCGGCAAAGGTTTTTGCCCCGACGACGTAGCTTGCCTGCGATCGTGACATGGTCGGCACCAGCGTGGCCGCGACCAGGGCTGCGATGCCGATGCCGCCCGCCGCGGTGCGCAGGCGGCTGCGGTGGCGCAGGCCGATCTCGATCAGCGCCAGCAATTGATCGACGGCGAGCGCCAGCACCGCCGCGGCGAGGCAGCCGAACAGCACGAACACCCAGTTCTGGGTCTGCAATCCCGCAAAGATGTAATTGCCGAGGCTGGTCTGGCCGATCGGCGTCGACAGCGTCGCGGTGCCGATCACCCAGACCGCGGCGGTGCGGATGCCCGCCATCATCACGGGAAGCGCCAGCGGCAGTTCGACCGTGAACAGCGATTGCCGCGGCGTCATGCCCACGCCCTGTGCTGCTTCCAGGATCGCCGGATCGACGCCCTGAAGCCCGGTGATGGTGTTGCGCAGCACCGGCAGCATCGAATAGAGCGCGAGCGCCAGCACCGCGGGCAGGAATCCGAACGCCGAAAAACCAAATCCGAACCACGACAGCGACAGTGCCGCCAGCGCCAGCAGCAGCGGATAGAACAGCGCCAGCAGCGCCAGTCCCGGCACCGTCTGCACGATGCTGGCGAGCCCGAGCAGGGCGCCGCGCATCACCGGCCGATGCCGCGAGATGATGGCGAGCGGCAGGCTGACCAGAAGGCCGAGCGCCAGCGCGGTAACACTGACGCGGACATGGTTGCCGAGATAGTCGGGCAAATGGCCCAGCGCTTCCGCCCAGCGCGGATCGGTGAGCAGGCTCATGCCGCGCCATCCCGCGGCAGCAGCGCGCCCAGCCGATCGGCCTGCCGGCGCGGCGTGCGCAGGAGTTCGCCGACGTAAGGATCGCCCGACTTCGACAACTCCACCGGCGTGCCCTGCGCCAGCAGCCGGCCGCCGCGCATCACGGCGATGCGGTCGGCCAGCAAAATCGCTTCCGTCATGTCATGGGTGATCATGACCGTGGTCAGGCCGAGCTTTCTGTGCAACTCGCGAAAATCGTCGCTCAGCGCGTCGCGGGTGAGGGGATCGAGCGCGCCGAACGGTTCGTCCATCAGCACGATGCGCGGCTTTGCGGCCAGCGCGCGCGCCACGCCGACGCGCTGGCGCTGGCCACCGGAGAGTTCATGCGGCAGGCGGTCGCGATATTGGGCGCGCTCGAGCCGCACCAGGTCGAGCAGTTCGTCCACCCGGGCAGAAACCTCGGCGGGCGAAGTCCCGAGCAGCTTCGGGGTGATGCCGACGTTGCCGGCGACGCTCAGATGCGGAAACAGGCCGCCGCTCTGGAAGACGTAGCCGATCCGCCGGCGCAGCGGTATCGGATCGACGTTCCGCACGTCCTCGCCCTCGACCGTGATCGTGCCGCTATCGGCCTCGATCAGGCGGTTGGTGAGCCGCAGCAGCGTGGTCTTGCCCGAGCCGGAGCCGCCGACGATGGCGAGAAACTCGCCCTCGGCAACATCGAGCGAGACGTCGTCGACCGCCGTCACGCGGCCATCGTCGAACGTCTTGGCGACATGCGCGTAGGCGATCAGCGGAACTGCAGTCATGGGACATGGCCTCGACTCTTACCCGGGTGCAGCCTAGTGATAGCCGATATCAATGGCTGTTGTGACCCGCCGGGCGTGGATTTTGCGAGGGCTGACCGGCGACTTCCGAATCGGGCGACGTTTGGGGGCGGCGTGGGCAATCAGCAGCACAGCTATGAGTACTGGCTCGGCGACCACGTGGCGAAGCACTCTGGCCGCGGTGTCGAGCGTTCGATCAGACCGGACGCCACCATCCGCCGTGCCCGCGCCGTACTCGACATCATCGGCGTTACGAAGGTGGCCGAACTGACCGACCTCGACCGGGTCGGGATTCCGAATTTCATCACCGTGCGGCCGGACGATCTCGGGCCCGGTATCTCCTATTATAACGGCAAGGGGACGACGCGCGCCGATGCGCATGCCGGTGCCCTGATGGAAGCGGTCGAGCGTCATGCCGCCGAGCGGTATGACGGCCGGATCGTCACCACGTCACATTATAACCTCCGGCACCAGCATGCCTGCATCGACCCGCTCGAAATTCACGTCCCGATGGCGCGCAAATACAGCGAAGACCTGTTGCTGGAATGGACGATGGGTTTCGATCTGCTGACGCGCCAGCCGACCTATGTGCCCGTCAACTGCGTCGTCTGTCCCTACCATTCGTTTTCCGCGACCACGCTGTTCTATTCGAGCACCAACGGTCTTGCGTCGGGAAATACCCGTGTCGACGCGCTCTGCCATGCGCTGTGCGAGGTGATCGAACGGGATGCCGCCGCGTTGGCGATGACGAGCGCCGATGTCCGGCCGGCGGTTGCCTCCATCCTGGCGGACATCGGTTTCGATGGGGCGCTCTCGCACGAACGCGATGATCCGCCGTTGATCTCGCTGCGCAGGCTGCCGCGTCCGGCCGCGGCGCTGGTCGGCAAGCTGCAGCGGGCCGGGCTGGAGGTGCAGCTTCGCAACCTGACCTCGACGACAGGAATTGCGACCATCGATTGCGTCATCAGCGATCCGCACAGCGCCGTCTGGCCGAATGCGCATGGGGGATGCGGGACGCATCCGGATGCCCGGATTGCGCTGACGCGGGCGCTGACCGAGGCCGCGCAAACCCGGCTCGGATATATCCAGGGCGGCAGGGAGGATCTGCCGGACTTCGCGCCACCGCAAGGAAAGCCGCCGGAGCCGACATGGAATCGCTGGGGCGACACCATCAGCTTCGACGACATCGCGTCCCATCAGCATGCGTCGGTGAACGAGGATGTCGAGTTCATCCTGGGGCGGATGCGTCAATCCGGTTTCGATCAGGTCGTCGCCGTCGACGTGACCAGGGCCGAAGTCGGCATCCCCGTCGTGCGCGTGGTCGCGCCGCGTGCGGAGGCCTGGACGTTTCACCTGATGCATGGCGGCCGTGCCAGCCTGGGGCGTCGGGCGCTGCAGCAGATGGATCCGAGAACGTGATGGCATCGCAGAGCCCACCGCCGGCAGCCGAGGCGCAGGCTCCGGGCAGGACGATCGTCTTCTTCGGACCATCGATCACCGCGCCGGAAGTGAGCGGACTCGTCGTTGCCACCCATGCCCCTCCGGTCAGGCGCGGCGATCTGGCGGCGCTCGACGACGATTACGAGGTCATCGTCATTCTGGACGGCGAGTTCGGCCAGAACTTGTCCGTGTCGCCCAAGGAGATCCTGGCCGTGCTTGGCCGCGGCAGGACCGTAATCGGCGCTTCGAGCATGGGGGCGCTGCGGGCGTCCGAACTGGATCGCTACGGAATGATCGGTGTCGGATGGGTCTACGATCGCTTCCGGACGAGCGCCGTCCGCAACGATGCGGATGTGGCGCTGGTCTATTCCCCGTTCGACTGCAAGCCGATGACGGTGCCGATGGTCGATCTCGAATACTGGCTGGAGATGGCTTGCGCGGCTGGATTGATCGGCCGCAGCGAGCGAGCCGGCCTCTTGAAGGCGGCACGCAGTATTTTCTTCGCCGACCGCACCACGGACAGGTTGATGGAAGCGCTGCGCCGTGCGGTCGGCGGCGACACGCTCGACGCGCTGCTGGCACATTCCGGCGGCGCCATTCCGAGCGTAAAGTCGATCGACGCCGTGGCCGCGCTACGCCTCGCCACGTCGTCTCGTCACGTCGCAGGCGGCGTCGCGCCGGGAATAGCAGATGACCGCTGACGCCAAGCCCGTGCCGAGCCCACAATTGACGGAATTGCTCGCCAAGGCATTGCTGGACGAAGAACTGTGCGACAGGCTTTTTGCCGATCCCGAGACGATGGCGCGGGAGTTCAATCTCCCGCACCAGGAAGTCCAGGCACTTCATCTGATCGATCGCAGCAAGTTCGCGCAGGCCGTTGCCCGTTTGCGATCGGGCTAAGGCCTTGCGCGGGACGGTTATGTTTGCGCGACGCCCCGGAACGGACAGATCATCGTGAATTCGAGCAGCGTGGGCGGCTTGTCCTTGCCGTCACCATAGGTCCAATTCAGCTCGATATCGTGCTTGTCGGCGTTGGCGTCGTCGAATTTGTGTTCCCTGACGTCGATCTTCATGCAAATCGGCGGGTCCGAGTTGAAACACTTGCGAAGCGAGGCGTCCAGCAGTGCGCACTTCGTCAGCGGAACGACGCCGTCGAGCGCTACCTTGTTGGGTTGCGCGGTCAGGTCCAGGCGCGCGTGCCCCATCTCCCGCAGCCACGCAGCACCGCCGCCGGCCGGCCAGGTGTCTTTCGGTGTCAGTATCGACTGATACTGACCGTACTCCAGGGTCTCGAGGTGGATCTGGTCCGACGCCGCCTTGAGCTTGGCCACGCTCCGCTTCATGGCATCGAGCGGGTAGTAATTATTGTTCATCAGGGCTTTGAATTGGGGGTTGTTGTAAAATGCACCGCCCAGGATCGTCATTTGTGGCACGATTGTCTCCTTCGCTGGAAAAAACTGATGGCGAGCCCGGTCAGCGAGACGCTGTGCCGAACGGGATCGATTGCAATTTGCCGCTCCGCGCAGAAATTCCGTTCGGGGACGGCAATGAAGGGAACGCAAGGCAAGCTGCGGCGCGACCCGACAGAAAAATGGTGCGGGTCGGGCCTGTCGATTTGAATCACTACGTCGAATTGTACTTTTGAAACGTAACACCCAACGCTGCGCTACGTCCAGTCACAACCGGCAATAGACGCGCTTGTCCGGCCATTCCCGGTGCGTCACAATTGGGCCGTGGTTTTGAAGAGGCTGCCCTCAGGCGTCAGCCAGCGGCGCCCGGTTGCCGAAGAAAGCGTGGAGATGCATTGTTTCGCATGCCGATCTCCGATGGACCCGGGGGACAATTGGTGTGCCCATTGCGGTGCAGCGGCGCAGAAAACCAAAGATCCCGACAGCGAACGGAAGTTCGTGACGATCCTCCGCGCGGACCTGGTCCATTCGACCGGCCTGATCGCTGAACTCGACCCCGAGGAGGCGTTGTCCCGCCTTGAGCCGGCGCTGACGGCCATGCGCGGCGCCGTTCGCCAGTTTGGCGGCATCGTCAGCAAGGAAATGGGTGACGGTATCTCGGCTGTCTTCGGGGCGCCGATGGCGGATGACAACCATGCGCCGCTCGCCTGCCACGCCGCCATCGCGCTGGTGCGACGCGTCGCCAGCCTGGGCGATGCCGGGCTGCAGGTCCGGGTCGGCCTCCACTCCGGATTGGTCGTCACCTACATGGTCGCCAGCGAATTCTCCAAGATCTACGAGATCGGCGGCGCCGCGCAGCACCTGGCGGCCCGGCTGGAGGCGGCGGCCGAGCCCGGCCAGATCTACGCCTCCGAGGCCTGCCAGAAATTGTCCGAAGGACACGTCCAGTTCGAAGCGCTGGGGCCGAAATTGCTCAAGGGTTTCACCGATCCGGTGCCGGTATATCGCGTCACCGGGGCAAGCGATCTCTCCAGCTGGCGGATGCGCAAGGCACGCAGCGTTTCGCAATTCGTCAATCGTTCGAGCGAACTCGAGCTGTTGCGAGGCGCCGCCGAAAGCAGCGCCCTCGGTGGCCGAACGGTGTGTCTGACCAGCGACCCCGGCATCGGAAAGTCGCGGCTGGTGCACGAATTCGTCCACGAGCTCGAACTTGAGGGCTGGAAACTCGTCGAGACCGAATGCAGCCCGAATCTGCAGGGCTCGCCATTCGCCGCGCTCAAGGGGCTGTTGCTCTCCATTCTGAACCCCGCGGCGGGCCACCGCGATGGAAGCCTGGCGGACCCGCGTGAGGGCCTGCCGCAGATCCTGCGGCTGGCGGTCGATGCGGTGCTCGACGTTCCGATCCTGGACGGACAGTGGGACCAGCTCGAACCCCAGTCGCGCGGCCGCGCCATTTCCGATGCGTGCTGCGCGATCGTGGAGAGCCAGGCCCGCCAGCAGCGCACCGTGCTTCTCATCGAAGACCTGCACTGGGTCGACCGGGCAAGCGACGCCGTCATGGCCGCCCTTGCATCGCTCAAGACGCGTCAGTTGCTGATCATCATCACCAGCCGGCCCAACGGCATTCCGCAGTGGGTCGAAAAATGCAGTGCCGAGACGTTTTCGATGCGGCCGCTCGACGAGCATGCGGGCCGGGCGATGCTCGATGCCATCCTGGGAACATCCGAGACGACGTTCGACCTGAAGAGCCGGATCATCCGCCATACCGCCAACGTGCCGCTGTTCGTCGAGGAAGTGTGCCGCCGGCTCAAGGAGACCGACATTCTCAGGGGGCAGTGGGGCGAGCTCACGCTCAGTCAACCCGTCGAGGAGCTGGGAATCCCCACCAGCATCCAAGGGGTGATCGCGGTCCGGCTGGATCGGCTGCGCAAGGAGGAGCGCACCGTCATGCAGATCGCGTCCGCGCTTGGTACGCGGTCGATGGTCGCCACCTTGCGTGAGGTCGCTGCGCTGCCCGAAGGCCTGCTCCAGCGCGCCCTCGGGACCCTCGATCGGGCGGAATTGCTGGTTCGAACCGACAGCGTTGCCGAAGACACCGTCGAGTTTCCGCACGAAATGGTTCGACAGGTCACCTATGACTCGATGGTCGAGCGAGCGCGGGAGCGCGTGCACGAACGCATCCTTTACGCCCTGGAGAGCGACGCGCGTTCGCGTGACGAACTGGACAAGCTTTGTTATCACGCGGTGCGCTCCAAGGATTGGACCAAGGCGTACACCTACGGCCGGAGCGTGGCGCAAAAAAGCGTCGCGCGGTCGGCGTTCGCTGATGCGGCGTCGTATTTCGAGATTGCCATGGATGCGCTCGACCGGTCGCCGATTTCGCGGTCGCGCGAAATCGAAGCCATCGACCTGCGGATCGAAGCGCGCATGGCTTTCATGGGATCGGGCAAAGCCGCCGAATGGCTGCAGCTTGGCAAGGAAGCAAAACGGCGTTCGGACTCGATCGGCGATATCGGGCGCAAGGTCGCCGCCATGACGGTGCGATCGGCCGCCCAGAACTTCTACGGCACGCCGCTCGAGGCGATCGCCACCGGCGAGCAGGTCGTCCGCCTGGCGGAGGAGTGGGGTAACCCGGGTTGGCTCAGCCTTGCCGAATACGGTCTCGGCCAGGCCTATTTCATCGGTGGCCGATATCGCGAGGCCGAGGCGATGCTCGGGCGGGCCTGTACGCAGCTGATGGGGCCGGATCCGAAAGCGCCGATCGGCACCACGGCCAAGAACCTGCTTCTGGTGTGCTGCATGATGAAGAGCGTCACCCACGCGACGATGGGGGAGCTCGACAGCGCGCGGGAATTTCAGCAGCGGGCCGAAGCGCTGGCCGACGAAAGCGGCCGGCCGTTCGATCACGTGGCCGCGGCCTGGAGCGGCGGCGTCCTGCTGCTGGCGGAGGGCAATGCCGAGGCTGCGATCCGGGTTCTCGACGAGGCGTTTGCGCAGGCAGAGGAGCACGGGGTCCGGATTTTCGTTCCCGTCTTCGCCTGTCAGCGCGGAATGACCTATTTCGAGCTGCAGCGGATCGACGCCGCCGTCGAAAACCTCACCGAAGCGCGCGAACTTGCCGGCGCCGTCGGCTACACCTCGATCTTCCTGCGCTGTTCCATCTATCTGGCGCTTGCGCTTCAGCAGAAGGGAGATCCGGCGGGCGCGGTGAAGATGGTGCGCGAGGCGCGAAACGCGGCGCGGCAGCAGGGCTTTGAAGGAATTGAGGCCGAGGCGCTGCTTTTCGAGGCCATGATCCTGCCGGCCGTCAACGAGGAAAACAAAGCCACGATCATCCACAATCTGCGGGCCAGCATCGCCATCTCGTCCCGGCTCGACGCCAGGCCGCTGCTTCAAAAGGCCGAGACGTATCTGAACAGGATGCTTGCCGGCACCGAAGAGAGCTGAGCGCCCCGCGCGCAGGGGTGACAGCGCTTCATTGAACTTCCCCGCGCAAAACGCTAAGGCATCCGTCCAATCTTCGGGGGAAAAATGGCGGATACCGAACAGCCGGTCGCGGTCGCGCTCGATAACGCGACGGTGGCCTTTCGTGTCGCTGGCAATCGCGTCTACACCGCCGTGGAACAGGCGAGCCTGTCGGTGGCGCATGGCGAGTTCGTTGCCATCGTCGGCCCCACCGGATGCGGAAAATCGACGCTGCTCAATGTCGCCGCCGGACTGTTGAAGCCTGCCGCGGGGGCGGTGCGCATTTTCGGCCAGCCGCTCGCCGGGCTCAATCGGGACGCCGGCTACCTGTTTCAGGCCGATGCGCTGTTTCCCTGGAAGACCGCGATCGACAACGTCGCCATCGGCCTCGAAATAAAGGGCGCGCCGCGCGCGCAGGCGCTGCAGCGCGCGCAGGGCTGGCTTACTTCCGTGGGGCTCGGCGCCTTCGCCAACCGCTATCCGCACATGCTGTCCGGCGGCCAGCGCAAGCGGGTGGGGCTGGCGCAGGTCCTGATCCGCGACCCGAAGATACTATTGATGGACGAGCCGTTCGGCCCGCTCGATGCCCAGACAAGGCAGATCATGGGCAATCTGCTGCTGGATTTATGGAACGCCGACCGCAAGGCGGTGCTGTTCGTTACCCACGACCTCGAAGAGGCGATCGCGCTCGCCGACCGCGTCGTCATCATGTCGGCGGGACCTTCCGCGCGCATCATCGGCGATTGGCGGGTGCCGCTGGCACGGCCGCGCGACATCGCCGAGATCCGCATGGAAAAGGATTTTCACGAGCTGCACCGGGAGATCTGGAGCGTGCTGAAGGACGAAGTGATGAAGGGCTACGCGCAATCCTCGCAAGCCGCGGAGGCCGGATGATGTCGCGCCTGACGCTGCTGTCGCTGCAATTGCTGGTCGCGGTGGTCGCGCTGGCGATGTGGCACGTCCTCACCACGGTGCCCCTGTTCGGCCGCATCCTGTTGCCGCCGTTCTTCTTCTCCAACCCGATCGATGTCGGCAGCCAGGTCGTGAAGTGGTTCACGACGGGCGTGATCTGGAAGCACCTTTTCATCACGCTGTGGGAATCGGTCCTCGCGTTCGTGATCGGCTCGGTCGGCGGCGTCCTGGTCGGATTCTGGTTCGCGCGCAAGCCGCTCGTCGCCGCGGTGTTCGATCCCTACGTCAAGATGATCAACGCGCTGCCGCGCGTGGTGTTGGCGCCGATCTTTGCGCTGTGGCTCGGGCTCGGCATCTGGTCCAAGGTCGCGCTCGGCGTCACGCTGGTGTTCTTCATCGTGTTCTTCAACGTCTATCAGGGCGTGAAGGAAGTCTCGAACACGGTGCTCGACAACGGCCGCATGCTCGGCATGAGCGAGCGGCAATTGACGCGCCACGTCTATTGGCCCTCGGCGCTGTCGTGGATGTTCTCATCGCTGCACACGGCGGTCGGCTTTGCCGTGGTGGGCGCCGTGGTCGGCGAATACCTGGGATCGGCGGCCGGCCTCGGCTACCTGATCCAGCAGGCCGAAGGCGTATTCGACGTCGCTGCCGTGTTCGCCGGCATGTTCGTGCTGTCCGTCTTCGTCATCCTGATCGACCTGGTGGTGACGCTGGTCGAGCGGCGCCTATTGGTCTGGCGGCCGACCGCGACGGAGGGGCGCGGGTAGTTTCCGTCATTCCGGGGCTCGCGAAGCGAGAGCCCGGAATCCATCGGCTGCAAGTTCTGCGGATCAATGGATTCCGGGCTCGTGCTGCGCACGCCCCGGAATGACGGCGATAGCTTCTCAACACGGTTGCGCTCCTCTATCTTGCGGTCCGAATGATTGGAGGAAGCCATGAATAAACTGTTCGGCCGGCTGGCCGGGGCGCTGCTGGCGCTGACGCTGACGTCGGGTCTTGCGGCCGCGCAAAGCAAGGTCACGGTGGCGGTCGGGGGCGGCGCCTGCCTGTGTTACCTGCCGACGGTGCTGGCGAGGCAACTTGGCGAATATGAAAAGGCGGGGCTTGCGGTCGAGCTGGTCGATCTCAAGGGCGGGTCGGATGCGCTGAAGGCCGTGCTGGGCGGCAGCGCCGACGTGGTGTCGGGCTATTTCGACCACTGCGTCAATCTCGCCGCCAAGAAGCAGGAACTGCAATCCTTCGTGATCTATGATCGCTATCCCGGTCTGGTGCTGGTGGTGTCGCCCAAGCACACCAATGACATCAAATCGATCAAGGATCTGGCCGGCAAGAAAGTCGGCGTCAGCGCGCCGGGCTCCTCGACCGATTTCTTTCTGAAGTATCTGTTGAAGAAGAACGGCCTCGATCCGACCAGCGCCGCGGTGATCGGTGTCGGCCTGGGTGCAACGGCCGTTGCCGCCATGCAGCAGGGACAGATCGAGGCGGCCGTCATGCTCGATCCGTCTGTCACGGTTCTGCAGGGCAGCTATCCCGATCTGAAGATCCTCGCCGATACCCGCACGCAGAAGGACACGCTCGCGCTGTTCGGCGGTGAGTACCCGGGCGGCGCGCTCTACACCACCACAGCCTGGATCAAGTCGCATGAAAAGGAAGTGCAGGCGCTGACCAACGCGATCGTCAATACGCTCGCCTGGATCCACAGCCACACGCCGGAAGAGATCATGGCCAAGATGCCGGAAGAGATGGTCGGCAAGAACAAGGAGCTTTATCTGGCCGCGCTGAAGAACACGATCCCGATGTATTCGCAAACCGGCTTGATGGACCCCAAGGGCGCCGACGCGGTGCTCGCGGTGTTCAGCGAGGGATCGCCGGAAGTGGCCAAGGCCAATATCGACGTCAGCAAGACCTGGACCAACAAATACGTCGAACAGGCGAAGAAGGCCGCGGGCACGAACGCCAAGTGAAGTTTATATCCCGGCGGGATTGAGTGGTGTAAAGCGATGAGTGGCACGAGACCTCCGGTCATTCACCGCGTCACAGCGCTCGAACTCGCCGTGGAGGCGTGGGACTGGCCGTTTGCGCAAACGCGCCGCGCCGAAATCGACGCGCATTTCGAACGCCTGCGGCGTGAGAAGCCGGCGATGTGGAATGGCCGCGTGCTGCTCGGGCGCAACCCCGTGTTCTCGGGGGATCGTTTCAGCTCGAGCTATTTCGAGACTGATTTCGCAAGCTTTCTGGCCTGGCGCGACTGGGGTTTTCCCGACGCCGGCGTGTTCAACGGTTTTGGCATGGGAGCGCTGCGCTGCGCCGACGGCGCGTTTGCGCTCGGTGAAATGGGCCAGCACACGGCCAACGCCGGGCGCATCTATTTTCCCTCTGGCACGCCCGATCTCGACGACATCAGGGATGATACGCTCGATATACCCGGCAGCGTCGAGCGCGAGCTCGAGGAGGAGACCGGCCTCACGCCTGCAGAGTATCGACGCGACGCGGACTGGCACTGCATCTCCACCGGAACAGCGGTTGCGATGATCCGCATCCTGCATGTCGATATGCCCGGCGAAGCCTTGCGGCGCAGGATCGAGGACAATCTCGCCGCGCAGCAATCGCCCGAATTGTCGGCGATACATCTCGTCCGCGGCACGCACGATCTGAATTCGGCGATGCCACGCTTTGTCACGGCGTTTCTCGAGAAGCAGTTCGCGTCCCAACCTTGACGTGCATAGGTTAGCCGGTCGTGCAGCTCGCCTGCGCGGTGTGGCCGCAAGCAATGCGCTTGACAACTGGTCGCGCTACCAATGTGATGGGTGCCAACAAAAACAAGAAACGCACTGCACAAAAAAATAATCCAGGGAGGATTCCATGCCGGGGCACAAAGCTGCACGCCTGTTCGTTGGGCTGTCCGCCGCATTGGCGGTGTTGGGGATGGCGGTTTCCGCCGATGCCCAGGAGAAGAAAATCAAGATCGGCGTGATTTACGACCTGACCGGCCCGCTCGCGGGCGGCGGTTCGGAGCTGCAATATATCGGCGCCAAGATCATGCTCGACCAGTACGCCAAGACCGGCGTCGAGGGCTACAAGGTCGAGGCGGTCTACGCCGACGCCCAGAGCAAGCCTGATGTCGCGATCAACGAGGCGGTGCGGCTGGTCGAGCAGGAAAAGGTCAACATGCTGCTCGGCTTCTTCTCGTCGGCGCAATGCGTGCCGGTGGCCGCCCGCGTCGAGCAGCTGAAGAACTTCATGTGGATCACCACCTGCATTTCGTCGGCGGTGCTGGCCGACAAGAACTTCAAATACGTGTTCCGTCCGCAGGCCTCGGGCGACCAGTTCGGCATGATGACGATGGATTTCATCGCGCAGAACGCCAAGGCGAAGCTCGGCAAGGATCCGAAAGACCTGCGGGTTGCCATCATCCATGAGGACGGTGCCTACGGCGTCGACGTCTCCAAGGGCAACGAGGCCGGCGCCAAGAAGGCCGGCTTCAACATCGTGATGAAGGAAGGCTATGCCGCCACCGCGCCCGATCTCTCGGCGCTGGTCACCAAGCTGAAGCGCGCGCGGCCCGACGTGATCTTCCACACGGGCTATAATCCGGACATCACTCTGTTCGGCCGCCAGGCGCGCGAGCAGGGCCTGAAGTTTGCAGCGCTCGTCGGCCATGGCGCGGGCTACGGCGTCTACGAGAAGCTGAAGGAAGGTCTCGGCGCCGACGTCAACTACGTCTTCAACACCGATCCGATCTCGATCTGGCTCGCCAACCAGAAGTCGATGGATCCGAAGCTGCCGCCGGTCATCAAGATGGTCGGCGAGGAGTTCGACAAGGCGAGGCCCGGCGTCGCGATCCGCTCCGCGCATGTCGGCATGGCGGCGTCCAATACCTATCTGTTCCTGAACGAGGTGCTGCCGCGCGCCATCAAGAAATATGGCGGCGTCGATCCCGATGCGCTGCGCAAGGCGGCGCTCGAGACCGACATCGCCGAAGGCGGCACCATGCTCGGCTTCGGCGTCAAGTTCCATGGCGAGGGCACCCAGATGGCCGGCCAGAACGAGCGCTCGTTCCCGGTGGTCATCCAGTACATCGACGACAAGTCGTATGTGGTGTGGCCGAAGAGCCAGGCGCAGCGCGAAGCCGTGCTGCCGCTGCCGAAGGGAACGACGTTCAGCAACCAGTAAGCGCGGAAGCAGGCGAGGCGGAGGTTCCGGGGTGCTGACGGTAGAGGGGTTGGTGAAGCGCTTCGGCGGCTTCACCGCTGTCAACAACGTGTCGTTTCGGGTCGAGCAGGGCGAAATTCTCGGCCTGATCGGTCCGAACGGTTCTGGCAAGAGCACGATCTTCAACATGCTGTCGGGCACGCTGATCCCGACGGCCGGCTCCATCCTGTTCGACGGAACGGAGATCGCGGGCAAGGCGCCGCACCGGATCATCAACAGCGGCGTCGGCCGCACCTTCCAGATCCCGCGGCCGTTTCACCGGCTCAGCATCTTCGAGAACGTGGCGCTCGCCGGCTATTACGGCCAGGGCCGCCACAGCCGCGCCAAGGCCGATGAAGCCGCCGAACGCGCGCTCGCCATGGTCGGCCTTCCCACCGACCGGCACGCCAGCGTCGACGGCCTCGGCGCTGCCGGCCTGAAAAAGCTCGAACTCGCCAAGGCGCTCGCCACCGGCCCCAAGCTTCTGCTGGCCGACGAAAGCCTCGGCGGCCTCGACGAGCACGAGATGGATCAGGCCGCCGACATGCTGCGCAACATCCGCGACGAACTCGGCATCACCATCATCTGGGTCGAGCACATCATGGGCGTGCTGATGCGGGTGGTCGATCGCGTCATGGTGCTCGACCACGGCGAGAAGATCTCGGAAGGCTTGCCGAGCGCGGTGGCCGGCGATCCCCGGGTGATCGAGGTCTATCTCGGCACCGACGCGGATTCGAGCCAGGCGGCGGCCGCGGAAGCGCGCCGCAAGGCGGGGGTCTAGCGCATGCTCGAATTGAAGTCGGTCGACGCGGGCTACGGCACCTTTCAGGCATTGTTCGGCATCAACCTCGACGTCAAGGCGGGCGAGGCGGTCGGCGTGATCGGCCCCAACGGCGCCGGCAAGACCACGCTGATGCGCGTGATCTCCGGGCTGATCCGGCCCACCCGGGGCACGATCACCATGGAAGGCCACGACGTGCTGGCGACGCCGGCGCATCGCATCGTCGATCTCGGCATCGCCCACGTGCCGGAAAACCGCCGGCTGTTTCCGCGCCTGACCGTGGACGACAATCTCAAGATGGGCGCCTACATGCCGGGCGCGCGCGCCAAATATGCCGAGCGGCGGGAATTCGTGTTCGAGCTGTTTCCGCGCATGAAGGAGCGGCGCAGCCAGATGGCCGGCACCATGTCCGGCGGCGAGCAGCAGATGTGCGCGATCGGCCGCGCGCTGATGTCGGACCCGAAACTCCTGTTGCTCGACGAGCCTTCGGCGGGTCTCGCGCCGGTCGTGGTGCAGCAGGTGTTCGAACTGGTGAAGCGCATCCGCGCCAGCGGGCTGACGGTTCTGATCGTCGAGCAGAACGTGCAGCAGGTGCTGAAGGTGGTCGATCGCGCCTATCTGCTCGAAGCCGGCACCATCCGCGCCTCAGGCACGTCGGAAGAGATGATGAAGACCGATACGATCAAGCAGGCATATCTCGGGGTTTAGGGCAGGGCTCGCATGCAGGGATTTCTGGATATCTTCGACATCTATCTGCTGGAGGCCGTGGTCAACGGCATCCTGCTCGGCGGCGTGCTGGCGCTCCTGGCGCTAGGGCTTAACCTGATCTTCGGCGTCATCGACGTGACCTGGATCTGCTACGCCGAACTGGTCATGATCGGCATGTATGGCATGTACTACATGGTCCAGGTGTTCGGCCTGCCGTACTGGGTCGCGGCCCCGATCGCGATCCTGCTGGTCGCAGCGCTGGGCGCCGCGCTGCACTATCTCGTCATAGCACCGCTCCTGACCGCGCCGCCGATCAACCAGTTGCTCGCGACCGGCGGCGTGCTGTTCATCCTGCAGAGCTTTGCCACCGTCGCCTTCGGCATCGACTTCCGCAATCTCGGCATCCGCCTGCCGGTGCTGGCGATCGGCGAAATGCATTTCAGCTATTCGCGGCTGCTTGCCTTCGTCGCCGCGTTGATCGGCATGCTGGCGATCTACTTCTTCATGAAGCGCACCTATACGGGGACCGCGATCCGCGCCATCGCGCAGGACCGCCAGATCATGTCGCTGATGGGCGTCGACACCAAGCGCATCTACCTCATCACCTCGGCGCTGGGCGGCGCGCTGGCCGGTCTCGCGGCCTGTCTGCTGGTGCTGCAATACGACGTGCATCCCTTCGTCGGGCTGTCGTTCGGGCCAATCACCTTCCTGATCTGCGTGCTCGGCGGGCTCGGCAATTTCGTAGGCGGCTTCATTGCGGCGTTCGTGTTCGCCCAGATCATTTCGCTGGGCGGGCTGTTCTCCGACCTTGAATGGGGCTACGTGCTGGCGTTCGCCTTCTTCATCGTCATGATGTTCATCCGGCCCGCGGGCTTACTCGCGAGGCGCTCGTGAATTCCCGTAACGCCGCCTGGGCCGTCGGCCTTGCCGCGCTGATCGCGCTGCCCTTTCTCTATCGCGACCCGTATCACCTGCACATCCTGGTGCTGATCCTGATCTGGTCGTTCGCCTATACTTCCTGGTCGATCATGGGCCGCTTCGGCCTCGTGTCGCTCGGCCATGGCGGCTTCATGGGCGTCGGCGCCTATGTCACCGCGTTGTTGTGGAACCATCTCGGCGTATCGCCGTGGATCGGCATTCCGCTCAGCATGGTGGCGGCGGGAGCGCTGGCGCTCGTGGTCGCCTATCCCTGCTTTCGCTTCCGCATCACCGGGCATTATTTCGTGCTGGTGACGCTGGCGCTGTCGGGCATCGTGCTGCAGGTCATCACCGCGACGCGCGACTGGACCGGCGGCTCGCTCGGCTATACGCCGAACCGTACCAAGGGCAGCCAGTTATGGGCGCTGCAGTTCGACGACAAGACGACGTGGTATCTGATCGCGCTGTTCGTCTGGGTCGTGGGCCTCCTGATCTGGCGCTGGGTCGACCGCAGCATGAGCCGCTACGCCATGGAGGCGATCTCGGAGGACGAGGACGCCGCGGCCGCGGCCGGTGTCAACGTTACCGCCGAAAAGCTCAAGATCACGCTGATCTCGGCGCTGATGACGGCGCTCGCGGGTGCGCTGTACTGCCAGTACCAGATGTTCATCTCGCCCGACACCGTCAGCGGCATCGCGGTCTCGCTGCAGATGGTGTTTGCCGTCATCGTCGGCGGGCTCTACGTCTCGCTCGGGCCGACGGTCGGCGCCATCATCACCATCCTGCTCGCCGAAATGCTGCGCATCGGCTTCGGCACCAAGGCGGTGGGCTGGGACAACCTCGTCTATGGCCTCTTGCTGGTGATTTTCATCATATTCCTTCCCAAGGGCATTCTTGGTAGCGTCCTCGACCGATTGAAGACGCAACCCAAGCCCTCCGGGATGAAATGAACAAAAAGAACTCGCAGCCGATCGCCGACGAGCTGAAGCCGTATGTCGCGCCGTTTCGTTTTGACGGAACCGGCGAGTTTCATCTGAAGTCGCACAAGACCAACGAGAAGGGCGGCCTCGACAAGGAAAAGGCGACCAGGATCATCGAGGCCAACCGCGGGCGGCTGAACGATTTCCAGGAAAAGCTCTACGCGCAGGACCGCTGGTCGATGCTGCTGATCTTCCAGGGCATGGACGCCGCCGGCAAGGACAGTGCGATCAAGAGCGTGTTCGAAGGCGTCAACCCGCAGGGCTGCGAGGTCACCTCGTTCAAGCAGCCTTCGACGATGGAACTCGACCATGATTTCCTCTGGCGCAGCATGATCGCGATGCCGGAGCGCGGCCGGATCGGGATCTTCAACCGCTCCCATTACGAGGAATGCCTGGTGGTGCGGGTGCATCCGGAAATTCTGGCCAAGCAGAAGATACCGCAGCAACTGGTGACCAAGGACATCTGGCGCGACCGCTTCCGGGACATCTCCGCGATGGAAAATTACCTCGCGCGCAACGGCACGGTGATCCTGAAATTCTTCCTCAACGTCTCCAAGGAGGAGCAGCGCGAGCGCTTTCTTGAGCGGCTGGAGGACCCCGCCAAGAACTGGAAGTTCTCGCTGGCCGATATCGGCGAGCGCAAGCTGTGGGCGAAATACCAGGCCGCCTACCAGGACCTGATCCGCCACACCTCGACATCCGCCGCGCCCTGGTACGTGGTGCCGGCTGACCACAAATGGTTCGCCCGCGTGGTGATCGGCTCGGCCATCGTCAGCGCGATGGACAGGCTCGATCTGCATTTCCCCAAAGTCGACAAGGCCGACCGCAGCGAATTCAAGCAGGTGCGCGAGGCGCTGCTGGCGGAAGAGAAGGGCGCGGGGAAGGCGGCAAAGAAGTAGTGAGCACGCGGTGTTTTGCCTGTGCCGTCGCTCAGGCCGTCATTCCCCGCGAAGGCGGGGAATCCAGTACGCCGCGGCTTTTCGGCTCGATCGCAGGCCTTCGGGATACTGGGTCACCCGCCTGCGCGGGTGACGACATGCGGAGGTTCGGGTGGTCCATTAGGTCAGCCCCTCTGACCAACTTTTGGCGTTGCAGCCTCCCATAATTCTCGTCTAGAACAGGCCCGGAACGCCGTCCCGGCAACCAACCGTAAATGGTTTTGGCCGAGGATTCGGGGCGTCCAAAGGGTCTGGCAATGCTGACTGGCAGCAAAAAGTCTGGAGTTCGGGGTGGAGCGGCCAAAGCTGCCTCCGTGTATTCCCCCGCGATTCCGGCTGCGTCCGCGCCCACCCTCCTTCTCGGCGGGCTTCTGCTTCTTATCGGCCCCTGAGGGCCGTCTGGGCGTTTGCGCCTGGGCACTCAGGGGTTTTGAGCGAGATCACCAGACCCTTCAGCGCCCAATGAACCGGCGCACCCACCCAAAGGAATGCAGAACATGACCACCGCCAACAAGTCCGAAAAGGACCGCGTCATCATTTTCGACACCACCCTGCGTGACGGCGAGCAGTGCCCGGGCGCGACCATGACCTATGAGGAAAAGCTCGAGGTCGCCGAGATGCTGGACGACATGGGCGTCGACGTCATCGAGGCCGGCTTCCCGATCACCTCGGAAGGCGACTTCCAGGCGGTCAGCGAAATCGCCCGCCGCTCCAAGAACGCCGTCATCGCCGGCCTGTCCCGCGCCCACCCGAAGGACATCGACCGCTGCGCCGAAGCGGTGAAATTTGCCAGGCGCGGCCGCGTCCACACCGTGATCGCGACCTCGCCCCTGCACATGCGCGTCAAGCTGAACATGACGCCGGAGCAGGTGATCGAATTGTCGATTGCCAACGTCACCCGCGCCCGCAACCAGATCGACGACGTCGAATGGTCGGCCGAGGACGGCACCCGCAGCGAGATGGACTATCTCTGCCGCATCGTCGAAGCCGTCATCAAGGCCGGCGCCACCACGGTCAATATCCCCGACACCGTCGGTTATACGGTGCCGGAGGAATACACCCACTTCATGAAGACGCTGATCGAGCGGGTGCCGAACTCCGACAAGGCGGTGTTCTCCGTCCACTGCCACAACGACCTCGGCATGGCGGTGGCGAACTCGCTGGCCGGCATCGCCGGCGGCGCGCGCCAGGTCGAGTGCACGGTCAACGGCATCGGCGAGCGCGCCGGCAACGCCGCGCTCGAAGAGATCGTGATGGCGATCAACGTGCGCAACGACAAATTCCCGTGGTGGAACAAGATCGACACCACGCAGCTGACGCGGGCTTCCAAGCTGGTCTCGGCGGCGACCTCGTTCCCGGTGCAGTACAACAAGGCGATCGTCGGTCGTAATGCGTTTGCGCATGAGAGCGGCATCCACCAGGACGGCGTGCTGAAGGACGCCTCCACCTACGAGATCATGCGCCCCGAAATGGTCGGCCTGAAACAGTCCTCGCTGGTGCTGGGCAAGCATTCCGGCCGTCATGCCTTCGTGCACAAGCTGGAGGAGATGGGTTACAAGCTCGGCGCCAACCAGCTGGAAGACGCGTTCGCGCGCATGAAGGCGCTGGCCGACCGTAAGAAGGACATCTACGACGAGGATATCGAAGCCCTCGTCGACGAGGAGATGGCAGCCTCGCACGACCGTATCAAGCTGACCTCGCTGACGGTCATCGCCGGCACCCACGGTCCGCAGCGCGCGACGATGAAGCTCGACATCGACGGCCAGATCAAGATCGAGGAAGCCGAAGGCAACGGCCCGGTCGATGCGGTATTCAACTGCATCAAGGCGCTGGTGCCGCACGAGGCCAAGCTGGAACTGTACCAGGTCCACGCCGTGACCGAGGGCACCGACGCGCAGGCGGAAGTGTCGGTACGGCTCGCCCATGAGGGCCGCTCGATGACCTCGAAGGCCGCCGATCCGGACACGCTGGTCGCCTCCGCAAAGGCCTATCTCGGCGCGCTGAACAAGATCGTCATGAAGCGCCAGCGCGACATGCCGGCGCAGGCGGCGGGCTGATCGCCCATCCGGAATGACATTGGCAACGAACGGGTGGCGCGGCGCTTCGGCGCCGCGTTTTTCTTTCTTGAGCCCGTGTCGCCGGCGCGGCTGATACTCGTTAACCCGCCGGGCCGACATCGGTGTTGCGCTTCGCCCTGATGGCTTCGAACAGGCCCGTCAGCCAACAGGCCGGGCAGCCACCCAGCAGCAAGACCGCACCGATCAGCAGGGCCGGAAGAAGCCAGCCATTGCCGTATGTAAACGCCAAGACGACCAGCGCGATGGCCCCGAGACCGCGCATGACGTGAATGGAAAGTGAGCGGCTGCAGTGCATGCGTCTTCCTCGAACTGCAACAGATGGTGTGCCACGATGGCTGATCGTCGACGGGAATGCGACCCGGCTTACCACCAACGAAATGACGAGTTGTGTGAGTTGATCCGCTGCGATGCCGATAGCTGCGGCGGTAGCAATGGCAGGACGTGTGCGGCCATCCACACCAGCAATGGCCGGCCGAGCGCGCTCGCGATCCCGGCGATCAGGGCTGCCATGCCCAGATTCCAGATCAGGATCATGATCGTTGCATCCAGGCTGTGCAGGAGCGATAGCGCGAATGAGGTCATTGCGGCGATCGCCAATCCTCCCAGCGCACTCACCATGGTCGGTCGTAGTGGCGCCGCATAGCGCAGCATGATCAGCATGGCGACCGAGAGCGGCGCGCTGGTCATCACGAGCGTCGCAAAGCAGCGGGCGGCTTCGCCGATCCGGACGCCATCCGGGCCCATGCTGACCCAGTCGGTCAGGCAACCATAGCCGATCGTCGACACCCATATCGCCAGCGGCGGTAGCGGCAGCAACAGCCACCAGCGCCGCGCTTCAGGCAGGTTCAGCTTGAATGACGCCAGCGCCGCCAGCACGGTCGTCGCAAGTGCGCCAAGCATGCCGACGACAAAAATCGGCTGCTGCAGGCGCATCGTGAGGTCCGGCCGCACCCCATGGATGAGGCAAAGCAGCGCCAGGAGCAGCGCAGCCAGCGCGAGCCAAACGCAGGCACGTCGCAGCGGAGAAGCCAGCCTCCGGACGGGAGTCGCCGAGTCGACCAGTGCATCGATGAGTTCAGGCGTATTCCTCACGGCGCTTCGCCTTTCAGCAGTTTGCGCAGATTTCGGATGGCGCGATGCGTGGCGACCTTCAGCGCGGAGATCGACCGGCCGCTGGCTTGCGATGCCTCCTTCAACGACATTTCCTCGAGCTTCATCATCCTGATCGCGTCGCGCTGGTCGGGCGGCAGCTTGTCGATTGCGCCCACGAGCGCAATCTCGGCCGACCTCTCGGCCAATATCTTCGCCGGAGGCGCGGCAAAGGTTTCAAGCTCAGTCGACAATTCAGTCTCGCGAGACTGCTTCCGTTTCTGCCGGCGCAATTGGTCGATGACGCGGCGATGGGCGATGGCGACCAGCCAGGGTCCAAACGGCCGCTTCGGATCGTAGGTCTGCCTGATCGAGTGAACCGTCATCAGGACGTCCTGGACCGCGTCCTCCAGGTCGCTCGACGATCCCAGATATTTGATCGCGATCGATCGGACGTAGGGTTCGATCTCGGTGAGCAATGTACGGTACGCCTCGCGATCACCATCCTGGGCACGCGTCATCAGGGCTGACCATTGCCCCCGGCTTCTGCCGGCGGACGCAGGCGTTCGAATGAGCGTCAGCCTCGGAGTGTCGCCGCCGTATGGGGAGTTTTCCCTGGGATCCGGCATCCTGAAGGCTCATTCTCCTGACCCGATGCATGGACTGGATACACCGGCGCCTCCGGCCACGACAGGACAGAATTTCTTGTTCAGCCGCTAACCTTGGCCGCGGCTCCTTCGAAGCTTCAGTCGTGAACCCTGCGAAGTCCACGGCCGCCGCCGGCGTGGGCGGCGTAACATTGCGGCTGCTGGAACGTAACTCAGCCAGATCAACAGGGAGAATACCATGCTTACCCGCCGAACCGTTCTTGGAGCCGTGCTGGCTGCCGGAGCGCTCGCTTCTTCGCCGGCATTGGCCGATAGCGCACACGCGTTCGACTCCAGGGCCTTCGCCGCGGCTCAGAAAGCCGGCAAGCCCATTTTGATCGCGGTCCATGCGCCGTGGTGTCCGACCTGCAAGGCGCAGGCGCCGATCGTCAACGATCTGAGAGCGGATCCAAGGTTCAAGGATCTGGTCTATTTCGTCATCGATTTCGACAGTCAGAAGGACCTGCTCAAACGTTTCGGCGTCCGCGCACAATCCACGCTGATTGCCTTCAAGGGCGAAAAGGAGGAGGGCCGCTCGGTCGGCGATACCAGGCGCGACTCGATCTTTTCCATGGTCGCGAAGGCGGTCTGACCCAAGGGGAGAAGCCGTGACAGTCGAAGGAGCCAAGATCCGAACGAGGTTGGATGCGGCCTCGCGGCGAGCCGTCATCGCGTGCGGACTTGCTGCCGCCTTCGGCTGGGTATCGGCGAGGACATCGCGATGACGATCGGCAGCACCTCCCTGGCTTTTCTGGCAGGATTCCTTTCGATCCTTTCGCCTTGCGTCCTTCCCTTGCTTCCAATCGTCCTCGGTGCGGCGGCGTCCAGTCATCGTCACGGACCTTTGGCACTTGCCGCCGGCTTGTGCGTCTCGTTTGTCGGCATCGGATTGTTCCTGGCCACAGCGGGCCATGCGATCGGCTTGGATGCTGACCGGCTGCGCTACGTGGCCGCGACGCTGATTGTCATCGTCGGGATCGTGCTGTTGCTTCCGCGGCTGCAGGCGCAGGTGGCGGTTGCGGCGGGGCCGATCGGAAATTGGGCCGACAGCAGGTTGGTATCCAGTCGAACGAACGGCGTTGCGGGACAATTCTGGATTGGGGTGCTGCTTGGTGCCGTGTGGAGTCCATGCGTGGGGCCGACGCTTGGCGCGGCGACCTTGCTCGCCGCTCAGGGCAAGGACCTGGGTCAGGTCACGCTGACCATGCTGGCGTTCGGAATTGGCGCTGCCTTGCCGTTGCTGGGATTGGGGTGGCTCTCGCGCGAAACGATGGCACGGTGGCGCGGCCGATTGCTGGCGGCCGGCAGCGGAATGAAAGCGGGGCTCGGCCTTGTATTGATCGTTGCCGGACTGCTCGTCATTTCGGGAGCGGACAAGACACTTGAAGCCTTCCTGGTTAACATTTCACCGGAATGGCTGACGAATTTGACAACGCGGTTCTAGGAGAAGTCCGATGAAACTCATTGTCGTTTTCCTCACACTCCTGTTCGTGGCACCTGCTTTCGCAGACGATGGCATCATCACGAAGCCAAGTAACCATTCGGTCAAGGATACAATTTCGCGATTCACCGCGGCGATCAAATCGCGGGAGGGCGCAGGTTTCACCATGTTCACCGAAATCGACCACGCCGCCGCGGGAAAAAAGGCTGGTCTCGAAATGCGTCCCCGCACGGTGTTGATCTTCGGCAATCCGAAACTCGGCACGCCGGTGATGACGAAGACGCCATTGCTCGCGATCGACAATCCTCCAAAGGCGCTGGTTTGGGAGGACGACCAGGGCAAGGTGTGGCTGTCGTACAATTCGGCCGATTATCTCTACAAGACGATCTACCCCCGGCATGGGCTGGAAACCCCTCCCAACTATGCAGCGTTCGCCAAGTTCCTGAGCGACGTAACCGACGAGGCAACAAAATAGCGGTGGGGGTCGGACGCGTTGCGGCTCGGCAGGTCGTGGGGGTGGTCAACCTGCCGAGGCGATAATGCGCACCGGTCCCAGCGGGTGGCGTCCGCTGGAAGCGATCGGCGCGCACGCTCCTGGCAGGTTCGGCCGGTAGTCGAGCGCGACGACTCCAATCTGGACGAGATGTCCGGCGACCGGCCTGTGATCTGAACCTGTTTCGTATCGATCGACGGGGCTGGAAAATTTTGGCCGGATCGGCTCCCCCGGGCTCCCTGGCTTCGCCGGCAGGCTGAGGAAGCCCACACAATATCCGAACAGCTCAACCGCATATTGTTTCATGACGGCCTCCGCAAGGATGGCGCTCCTCCTCCAGAATGATGCGTTGCCCGGGACTCACAATGCGGAAGGCGCTAAGGTAGCCTCAGGCTAGGCTGAAGGCTCCCGTCCTATGGCTGAGCGATTTGATCTCACCGACCTTCGCTTGTTCCTGCACGTGGCGGATGCCTCGAACATCACCCATGGGGCCGTTCGCGCGAACATGACGCTGGCTTCCGCCAGCGAGCGGATCCGCGACATGGAGATCGATCTTGGCACGCCGCTCCTGGTGAGAAAGCGCCGGGGCGTCGAACTGACGGCGGCCGGAACGGCGCTGCTTCATCATGCCCGTCTTGTCATGCAGCAGCTCGAGCACATGCGTGGAGAACTGAACGACTACGCGAAAGGACTGCGAGCACAAATTCATGTTCGCTCCAACACGATGGGCATTTCGGTATTTCTTCCTGCACGCCTGGCACGCTTTCTCTCGGCCCATCCGAACATCGACGTGGACCTGGAAGAGGGCAGAAGCCGCGACATTGTGAGGGCGGTCGCCGCTGGAAAAGTGGAGATCGGTATCGTTGCCGAAGGGCTCGAGGCCGCTGCCGAGCTTGAGATGATGCCGGTCGTCGAATACCGGTTTGTACTCGTCGTACCGATCAGGCATGAACTCGCGCGCTGCCGTAAAATACCGTTCAAGGAAGTGCTTGATTACGATCTGGTGGGTCTTCGGGCCGATACTGCCTGGCAGGACTTTCTGAATGAACAGGCAACGCGAGCCGGCAAGAGGTTGAAACTGCGGGTACGGCTGGATGGATTCGATTCAATCTGTCGCGTGGTTGAAAGCCGGATCGGACTCGCCATTGTTCCCGAACCTGTAGCCCGGCGCTGGACCCGCAAGCTGCGCATCATTCCGCTGGAGGAAGTTTGGGCTCTCCGTCACCTCACCCTGTGTGTGCGGAAGCTCGCATTGTTGTCTCCGCATGCGCAGAATCTCGTGAAACACCTGACGAAATCTACGCCCGCCAGAAAACATGTCGTCTGACAGCGGCAGGCCGCAACACGGCACCAGCATCCTCCATCAATCTGCCTGACGGGCAAATCACTTCCACATCCCGGACCATCGCGCCGTCCAGCCCTTCGCACAAAAATATTACGCTCGCGCCGTCGGGCAAATCAGTGATTGAATCGGCGCGTCTCACCCGAATGAGGGGCGTTGGCCATCGTCACGAACGTGCGGTGAGATGCGGTGGACGCAAGAGCTGCGACTGACGTGTGTGGCTCAAGCGTACGGTGAAGTCGTGTGGTCCTGACGTCGCGGTGCTGGCGTCAAGTTCTCGAGGAGCAAGCTCCTTGGGGGCGACGGAGGCAAAAGAGCCGTTCTCCGGGGAGAGTACGAAGTAAGCCGTAAAGCCACTGCGCAGGGAAGGCCGGGATGCTCCCGCTGAACCTGTATGCTCGTGTGCGCGTCTTCTTGTGCGCAACTGCACACGAGACCGCGGGTGCAGCGCGCACCCGGTCTTCCCTGCGCCCTCGCTGTTTCGATGAGGGTCGACGAAGGATGCAAACCTCGGGCGAAATGCGCCGCGAGAACGCGAAGCTATATTCAGTCGTCATCCCCGCGAAGGCGGGGATCCAGTAAGCCGCGGCCTCTCGATTTAATCACTGCGGTCGCTGGAATACTGGATGCCCGCCTTCGCGGGGACGACGATTGCGGCTGTGGAGATGCTATCGGCAAGCGCACCCTTCCTACAACATCGCACCGTTCGACGGCCGCGAACCCGGCGTTAGCCAACCTCGATTGGACGGCCGCCGGGATAGCGGCAACAAGTCAGGAAAGCCTAATGAAACGGCAGTGTATTTTGCAGTGCAGCAAGCAGTGATCTGACAGCCCCTGCTAACGGGCAATGGCAATTGGGTCGGCTTGTCTGTATTGGTGCGGCTGGCATGCAAGCTCGGGGCGACAAGGTTGGCGCTCCGCAAGAATGGTGGAGGAAACATGCGCAAGTTGATTTTGGCTGCGGCTTCGATCGCAGCGTTGACCCTGGTCGGCCCGGCGGCGGCACAGTCGCCGATCGTCATCAAGTTCAGTCACGTGGTGGCGCCCAACACGCCGAAGGGGCTGGCGGCCGAAAAATTCAAGGAACTGGCCGAGAAATACACCGAGGGGAAGGTCAAGGTCGAAGTCTATCCGAACTCGCAGCTCTACAAGGACAAGGAAGAGCTGGAAGCGCTGCAGCTCGGTGCGGTGCAGATGCTGGCGCCTTCGAACGCCAAGTTCGGTCCGATCGGCGTCAAGGAAATGGAGGTGTTCGATCTGCCGTACATCCTGCCGGACCTGAAGACGCTTCGCAAGGTCACCGACGGGCCGCTCGGCGCCAAGCTTTTGAAGCTGCTCGATTCGAAGGGCATGACCGGGCTCGCCTATTGGGACAACGGCTTCAAGATGATGAGCGCCAACAAGAAGCTGGTGGCGCCCGCCGACTACAAGGGACTGAAATTCCGCATCCAGTCCTCCAAGGTGCTGGAAGCGCAGTTCCGTGCGCTGGGTGCGATCCCGCAGGTGATGGCGTTCTCCGAAGTCTACCAGGCCCTGCAGACCGGTGTGGTCGACGGCCAGGAAAACACCTGGTCCAACATCTACACCCAGAAAATGCATGAAGTGCAGAAGTACATCACGGTCACCAACCACGGTTACATCGGCTACATCGTGGTCGTGAACAAGAAGTTCTGGGACGGCATCCCGGCCGACACCCGCGCGCAGCTCGACAAGGCGATGAAGGAAGCCACGGCCTATGGCAACGGCCAGTCGCAGAAGGAAAACGATGACGCGCTGGCGGACATCAAGAAGACCGGCAAGAGCGAGATCATCACGCTGACGCCCGAGCAGGACGCGGCGATGCGCAAGGCGCTCGAACCGGTCTACCAGGATGTGGCAAAGCGTGTCGGCCAGCCGCTGATCGACGAATTCCTCAAGGAGACGAGGGGCGCGACCAACTAGGAATGACGTTGAAGGGCTTCTGTGCTTTGGCGCAGAAGCCCTTTTACCGTCCGGATTTATGCTATCATGGCGCGGGGACTGCGACCGTGACGGACGCAAGGAATGGCGCGAGGCTGGTCCGCAAAGACGCGACCGCCTTCGAGGGGGAAATTGATGCTGCTTCGAATCCTCGACCGGCTTGAGGAAATATTGATCGCGACGCTGATGGGGCTCGCGACCTTCATCATCTTTCTGGCGGTGATGCACCGCTATCTGATCGGAATTCCCTTCCTGTATCCGATCCTGTTCCCGATCAACCTGTCCTGGGCGCAGGAGCTGTGCATCTACATGTTCGTGTGGGTCGCCAAGTTCGGCGCGGCCTACGGCGTGCGCACCGGCATCCATGTCGGCGTCGACTTGGTGGTGAACCAGCTCAGGTCGCCCTGGCGCAACGCCGTGGTGATGTTCGGATTGCTCTGCGGCGCGTTCTTCACCGCCGTGATCGGCACGATGGGCGCGAAGTTCGTCTATGGGCTCTACCACACCGATCAGGTCTCGCCGGATCTCGAAATCCCGAGCTGGTTCGTCTATCTCTGCATTCCGCTCGGTTCCTATCTGATGTGCTTCCGCTTCCTGCAGGTCGCTTACAATTACTTCTACACGGGCGAACTGCCGCATCATGACCACGCCCATGTCGAAGGCGTCGAGATCGAAGAACCGGGCGTCGGCGCTGCGGAGGTCACCCGATGAGCGCCCTGATCATTTTCACCCTGCTGATCGCGCTGATGCTGACGGGCATGCCGATATCGATCGCGCTCGGCATGACGGTTCTGACCTTCATCTTCACCATGACCAACGTCCCGACCGAGTCGGTGGCGCTGAAGCTGTTTACCGGCATCGACAATTTCGAGATCATGGCGATCCCGTTCTTCATCCTCGCCGGCAATTTCCTGACCCATGGCGGCGTCGCGCGCCGCATGATCGATTTTGCGACCTCGATGGTCGGGCACTGGTATGGCGGCCTTGGGCTTGCCGGCGTGATGGCGTGTGCGCTGTTTGCCGCGGTCTCCGGCTCGTCGCCGGCAACCGTGATCGCAATCGGCGCGATCATGATGCCGGCGATGGTCAAGCAGGGTTTCCCGAAGCGTTTCGGCGCCGGCGTCATCACCACGTCCGGCGCGCTCGGTATCCTGATCCCGCCCTCGATCGTGATGGTGATCTATTGCGTCGCGACCGGCGGCAGCATTGCGCTGGATCCTTCCGGTCAGCGCGTCTCGTCGGCGTCCGTCGGCCAGATGTTCATGGCGGGCGTGATCCCGGGCCTGATGCTGGCGATGCTGCTCGGTGTCACGACGTTTTATCGTGCGTACAAGTTCGATTATCCGCGGCTGCCGCGGGCAAGCTGGTCGGAACGCTTCATCGCGTTCCGCAAGTGCATGTGGGGCCTGCTGCTGATCCTGATCGTGCTCGGCGGCATCTATGCAGGCCTGTTTACGCCGACGGAGGCCGCTGCCATCAGCGCCGTCTACGCCTTCGTCATTGCGGTGTTCGTCTATCGCGACATGTCGCTCAGGGATGTGCCGAGGGTGCTGCTCGCCTCCGCCAACATGAGCGCCATGATCCTTTATATCATCACCAACGCGGTGCTGTTCTCGTTCCTGATGGCGAACGAGAACATTCCGCAGCAGATCGCGGCGTGGATCAGTTCGGTCGGTGTCGACTGGATCATCTTCCTCCTGATCGTCAACGTGTTGCTGCTGATCGCGGGCAACGTGATGGAGCCGACCTCTATCGTGCTGATCATGGCGCCGATCCTGTTTCCGGTCGCGGTCAAGCTCGGTATCCATCCGGTGCATCTCGGCATCCTGATGGTCGTCAACATGGAGGTTGGCATGTGCCATCCGCCTGTCGGCCTCAACCTCTACGTCGCGTCCGGCATCGCCAAGATGGGGATCACCGAACTGACGATCGCGGTGTGGCCGTGGCTTCTGACCATGCTGATGTTCCTCGGCGTCGTCACCTATGTGCCGGAGATCTCGCTGTGGCTGCCGCGTGTGCTCGGCATGCTCTAGCGGCAGCGCCTTGCGATGGATCAAATTGGCCGAGATTACATCTTGGTAAGGGAGCGCTCCCTTTCCAATCGGTAAGTTGAAGACCCGCCGGGCGGGGCCCATCTTCAGGCAACCTTTCACAGGAGGTTCGCATGAGGAAATTCGCCATCGCCGCGGTCGCGGTACTCGCCATCGCCGGCTCGACCGCCGTCTATGCCCAGCATCGTCACTGGGGCTACGGCCATTCGCGGATGAATCCGGAAGATCGGGCCGCCTTTGCCGACGCGCGGATTGCCGCCGTCCATGCCGGCCTCAAGCTCACCGCCGAGCAGGAAAAGCTGTGGCCGCCGGTCGAGGCCGCGGTCAGGGACTTCGCCAAGCTGCGGATCGATCGCGCCAATGCGCGGATGAACGCCTCGCGTGACGATTCCAGCCAGAAGCCGGACGATCCGGTGACGCGGTTGCGCGACCACGCCGACAACATGGCGACCATGGCCGCCGCGATGAAGAAGATCGCCGATGCGGCCGACCCGCTCTACAAGACGCTGGACGACAGCCAGAAGCGCCGGCTTTCCGTCCTGACCCGCATGGAACGCTGGTCCGGCCGGGGAGGCTGGCGGCACCATGATCACGGGATGGGCATGGGCCGGATGGGGATGGATCGCGATTTCGACCGCGATCACGACCGCCGCGGCCACGACCGGAACCGGTATGACCGGGATGACGGTCCGGACCGGGGCGGGCCCGAGCGGCTCTGATCGCCGCCCGATCCGGGATCAGCGCAAGTATCGGCCAGAAGCCGCTGGAATCCAGCGGCTTTTCGCCATTCCAGGACGCCGCCAAAGCGTGGGAAAACTTGCTCCCATTTGCTGGACATCCCGGGGTCGCTTTGCTAAACGACGCGCTCTCGCGAAGGCTTCCTCCGGACCCCGCGTCCGGGCGCATAGCTCAGTTGGTAGAGCAGCTGACTCTTAATCAGCGGGTCCCAGGTTCGAGCCCTGGTGCGCCCACCAAGCCTAAAGCGTGCTACCCGTGGGCGACCATTACATGGCGCACGGCCGTGTAGTCTTCCAATGCGTAGAGCGACATGTCCTTGCCGTAGCCCGACTGTTTGACCCCGCCATGCGGCATCTCGTTGGTCAGCATGAAATGCGTGTTGATCCAGGTGCAGCCGTATTGCAGCCGCGCCGCCGTCGCCATTGCGCGCCCCACGTCCCTTGTCCATACCGAGGAGGAGAGCCCATAGTCGCTGTCATTGGCCCAGGCGACTGCATCATCGACATCCGTGAAGCGGGTGACCGACACCACCGGCCCGAAAACTTCACGCCGCACGATCTCGTCGTTTTGCAGCGCGCCCGCGACGACGGTCGGCTGGTAGTAGAAGCCGTGGCCCCCACCGACCTTGCCGCCGGTCGTGACGGAAATATGCTTGAGTTCAGAGGCACGCTCGACAAAGCTTGCGACACGATAGAGCTGACGCTGCGAGATCAAGGGGCCAATCTCGTTTTCGGTGTCGTCCGCGAGATCGTACTTGATCGTTGAAACGGCCGACGATAGATCCGCAACCAGCTTGTCGTAAATCCCCTTGCCGGCATAGATGCGGCATGCGGCCGTGCAATCCTGGCCGGCATTGTAGTAACCGAAGGCGCGCAATCCGGTCACCACCGCTTCGAGATCGGCATCGTCGAAAACGATGACGGGCGCTTTGCCGCCAAGCTCCAGGTGTGTGCGCTTCACAGACTTTGCCGCCGCCTGCAATACCTTCTTGCCGGTCGCGATGTCGCCCGTGATCGAGATCATGTTGACCTTGGGGTGGTTGATCAGCGCGTTGCCGACCGTGTCGCCGCGCCCGAGCACGACGTTGACCACTCCTTCGGGCAAGATGTCTGCCAGGACCTTGGCCAGTTTGAGCGCCGTCAGCGGCGTCTGCTCCGATGGTTTGAACACCACCGTGTTGCCTCCGGCGATGGCTGGCGCAAGCTTCCAGGCCATCATCATCAGCGGATAGTTCCACGGCGCGATGGATGCGACGATGCCGATCGGGTCGCGGCGGATCATCGACGTGAAACCTGCGAGATATTCTCCGGCGATTGCCCCGGGCATGGTACGGACTGCGCCAGCGAAGAACCGGTAGCAGTCGACGATCGCGGGCAGTTCGTCGTTGAGCACGGCGTTGATCGGCTTGCCGCAGTTGAGTGCCTCGAGCCTGGCAAACTCGTTGGCCTCCGCCTCGATACGGTCGGCGATGCGCAAGAGATAGGCCGAGCGCTGTGCAGGTGTCGTTCGCGACCAGGTCGCAAACGCCTTCTCGGCGGAATCTACTGCGGCCTCGATCTGCGCCAGCGAGGCCTCGGGCATCTGCAGCACGGTTTCCCCGGTGCGCGGATTGAAGATCGGCTCCTCGGTTTCGGTGCCCTTTTCGAACTTCGATCCGATCAGCATCGCCATATCCATAGCCCAGTCTCCTTCCTGCATCTTCTATTTGCCTGCGCCCGAGACTTGATCGCCCTCGCGCGTCAGGTAGTAGGCGGCGATGATCGGGAACAGCGTCACGAGCACCACAACCATCGCCACCACATTCGTGACCGGCCGCTGACGCGGCCGCACGAGTTCTTCCAGCATCCAGATCGGCAGTGTCTGTTGCTGCCCAGCCGTGAAGGTGGTGACGATCACCTCGTCGAAGGACAGCGCAAAGGCCAGCATCCCGCCCGCGAGCAGCGCCGTACCGATATTCGGCAGAACGACATGGCGGAAGGTCTGAAAGCCGTCGGCGCCGAGATCGTAGGATGCCTCGATGAGCGAGCCGGACGTGCGGCGGAAGCGCGCGACCGCGTTGTTGTAGACGACGACCACGCAGAACGTGGCGTGGCCGAGCACGATGGTCCACGTTGAGAACGGAATATCCATCAGCGAGAAGGCGGACCGCAACGAGATGCCGGTGATGATGCCGGGCAATGCGATGGGCAGGATGATGAGGAGCGATATGACCTCGCGGCCGAAGAAGCGCGAACCGCTCACCGCGGCGGCGCACAATGTTCCGAGCACGAGCGCGATCAGCGTGGCGATCGCCGCGACCTTCACGGACACCGTCAGCGCCTCCCAAACGTCGGGCCGATTCCAGGTTACCGCGAGCCACTGTGTCGTAAAGCCGGGCGGCGGCCATTGGTAGGTTTTGTCTTCGGTGGTGAACGCGTACACAAAGATCAGGAGAATAGGTACGTGCAGGAACAGAAGGCCACAGGTGGTTGCCAGCTTCAGCCCGAACGGCGCGGATGCTTCGCGATCAGATCGCATCGAACGCCCCCATGCGCTTGGCCATCCATAGATAGAGTCCCATGACCACGATCGGCACGACAGTGAATGCGGCGGCGAGCGGTATGTTTCCGGCAGTTCCCTGATGGGCGTAGACGGCCTGCCCGATGAACAGGTGCGAAGTGCCTATGATTTTCGGAATGATGTAGTCGCCAAGCGTCAGGGAGAACGTAAAGATCGATCCTGCGGCGACACCCGGCAACGCCAGCGGGAAGATCACGTTCCAGAAACTACGCCTTGGCGAGGCTCCCAGATCGGCCGACGCCTCGATGAGGCTCACAGGAATGCGCTCAAGTGACGCCTGGATCGGCAGGATCATGAACGGCAGCCAGACATAGACGAAAACGATGAACGTGCCCGTGGACGATACCGACAACGAGTTGCCGCCGACGATCGGCAGCGCAAGCCAGGCCTCGAGCAGGCCCGTAAGGTGCAGCTTTGCAAGCGCCCAGTTGAGAATGCCTTCCTTGGCGAGGATGAGCTTCCAGGCATAGACCTTGACCAGATAGCTCGACCATAGCGGCAGCATGATTCCGAGATAGAACAATGCTTTCCACTTGCCGCGGGCATACCGCGCCGCATAGTAGGCGATTGGAAATGCGACGACGGCGGAAGCGATCGTCACCAGCGTGGCCATCACGACGGTACGAAGCATGATGTCCAGGTTGGAGGGCTGCAGCAGTTCGCCGTAGGTTTTCAGCGTGAACTCACGCTTGATCATCCCCGAATATTCGTCGATCGAGAAGAAGCTCTGCAGCAGAAGGGCAAACAGCGAGCCGAGGTAGACAATGCCGAGCCACAGAACCGGTGGCAGCAGCATGAGGAACAGCAGCAGCTTCGGCTTGCGCCAGAACAGATCGGAGAGGGCGCCCAGCACGCCGTTGCGCGCGGTGAGAACCGCCGGAGCACTCCGATTGCTCAGCGCAACCGTATCGCTCATGCGTCGGCCTCCATCACATGCAGCGCGCTGGTGCCAAAGGAAAGGACAACGTCCGCTCCCTGTTCCGGCACGGTCACGCCGACCGGTACCATCGCATGCAGCCGCAATCCCTCGGCGTCCAATCCGAGGCGCGTCGCCGCGCCGATATAGCTCACCGACACCACGCGCGCCGGGATGCCCGTGCTGCTGGTCTCGGTGCTGACGCGGATCGCCTCCGGCCTCAGGCTTCCCCAGCCGTCGCGCTGGCAATGGCGTTTGACGAAATCCGGCGGCACAACATTGGAGGAGCCGACGAAATCGGCCACGAACCGGGAAGCCGGGCGAGCATAGATGTCCTGTGGCGTGCCCACTTGCATGATGCGGCCATCGTTGAAGACGGCGACGCGATCCGCCATCGACAACGCTTCGCCCTGGTCATGCGTCACGAAGATGAAAGTGATCCCGAGCGATTTCTGTAGCGCCTTCAGCTCTTCCTGCATGTTCTCGCGCAGCTTCAGGTCGAGCGCGCCGAGCGGTTCGTCCAGCAGCAGGACCTTGGGCCGGTTGACGAGCGCACGCGCGAGCGCGACGCGCTGGCGTTGCCCGCCGGAGAGCTGCCCTGGCTTGCGCGTGCCGTAGCCCGGCAGGCGGACGAGCGTCAACGCGTCCTCCGCAGTCCGTATCTGCTCTGTCCTGGAGACACCTTTCACCTTCAGTCCGTAGGCCACATTGTCCAGCACGTTCATATGCGGGAACAGTGCGTAGTCCTGGAACACGGTGTTGACGTTCCGCCGGTACGGCGGAACGCCCTCGGCGCGTTCGCCGAAGATCGAAATGGCACCCGCGGTTGGCTGTTCGAAACCGGCGATGAGGCGAAGGCAGGTGGTCTTGCCCGACCCGGATGGCCCGAGCATGGCGAAGAACTCTCCGGGCTGCACCTCCAGGTCGACCGAGTCGACCGCCTTAACGCTGCCGAAATGGCGCGATACGTTCTCGAATGAAACGGCGGCGATCATGCTTTGCCCGCGTTGCTTGTATGATCCGGCGCTCGGCGCACGGCGCCGTCGTTGGCTGGCACGAGCTTGAGATCTTGTGACCAGTCGCGGCAACCCTCAAGGGGTCGTCGCGCCCGGCCATCTTTGCCGCGGAATTGCACCGCGGCGTCAGGCTTCAACGCCCGCCGATGACGCCGATATAGTCCGATACCCAGCGGTAGTAGGGCACGCACTTGTCGCCCTGCGTCGCGCATTTCGTTGTTGGCGTCGTCCAGAAGCGGACCTTCGAGAAGTTGTCGAAGCCATTTGTCGTGCAACCCTCTTTGGTCTGCATTCCGCGTCCGTCGGTGCACGCCGCCGGAACCGCCGGATTGGCTCCGAACCAAACCGAGAGGTCGCTCTGCAGGTTGGATGCAAGCGAATGCTCCATCCACATATATGAGCAGTTCGGATTGCGGGAGTCGACGTGCATCATGGTGGTGTCGGCCCACCCGGTGACACCCTCGTCGGGGACAACCGATGCGATCGGTTGATTCTGGCTCTTGAGCAGGTTGACCTGGAATGGCCACGAGCCCGATGCGACAACGCCTTCGTTCTTGAAATCGTCGATCTGGATGAAGGCATCGTGCCAATAGCGGCCGACCAGCTTGCGCTGTGCGCGCAAGAGCTCGAGTGAGGCCTTGTACTGCGCTTCAGTCAGCTCATAGGGGCTCTTGATGCCGAGATCGGGCTTGTGCGTCATGAGATAGAGCGCTGCGTCCGCAATGTGGATGGGGCCGTCATAAGCCTGGACGCGCCCCTTGTTCGGTTTGCCATCCGGCAGCGCCATCTCCTCGAACACCACCTTCCAGCTCTTCGGCGGATCCTTGAAGACTTTGGTGTTGTACATCAGAATGTTCGGCCCCCACATGTAGGGAACGCCGTAGTGCACGCCGTCGACCGTATGCCAGGGCGCCTTCTTGAGGCGGTCGTCGATTGTGCCCCAGCTCTTGATGAGGCTGATATTGATCGGTTGCACGCGCTTGCCGGCAACGAGCCGCAATGAGGCGTCGCCGGACGCGGTCACGAGGTCGAAGCCGCCTTCATTCATCAACGCCACCATCTCGTCGGAGGTGTTGGCGGTCTTTACATTGACCTTGCAACCGGAAGCTTGTTCGAACTTTGTGACCCAATCGAACTTCTTGTCGGTCTCGCCGCGCTCGATGTATCCCGGCCAGGCGACGATGGTAAGCTGCCCTTCGGCCTTACCAATTTCCTTGATTTGCGCCGCGGATGGATTCGCAAACGCCAGCGCCAACGTCACGCCACTCAGCAATGCGAGTTTCGACTTCATCAACACCTCCCAGGTCCAGGTGGCTGCACTTTCGAGGCAGCACGGTCCTCACACCTAGCGTGTCGGCAAATGGAACCTTTCGCAAAACCATTTATCAGGGGGCGGGTTTCGCTTTTTCCGATAACGCGCCGTCACGGTCGCTGCCGGGCGCCGCGCTGGCCCTGCGCTATACCTATGAAATCGCGCGCGTTTTGCGTGAGACCTGACCCGCGCCGCCACGTCATGCCGATTTGAACGACCGGCAGTGAGCCGGAGACGTCGCGCGACTCGATCCGGTCGCCTTCCAGGGACCATGGCCGGTAGACAAGATCGGGCAGCAGGGCCAGTCCGGCGCCCGTGGCGACCAGGCTGCGTACCGCCTCGACCGATCGCGTGCGGAAAGCAACCTTGGGGCGGGTGCCGAATGCGGCGAGCAGCTTGCCCGTATTCTCCTCCACCTCATCGATTGTCAGCATGATAAGGGGCTCGGAGAGAATGTCTGCGAGCGCGATGCTGTCGGCGCTTGCAAGTGGATGTCCGAGCGGCAGCCACAAACGATAGGGCGAGACTTCGACGATCTCGGCATCGATGGCGAGGCGGTCGCGCAGGTTGGATACCACCATGACGGCAACATCCAGCTCGCCGCCGATCAAGAGGTGCTCGAGGTAGTCGCCGTTGTCTTCGATGGCGTGGACCTCAACCGACGGAAACGCACGGCGATAGCGCGTCAGAAGATCAGAGAGAACGTAGCCGGCGACGAGCGAGGTAACGCCGAGCTGCAGGCGGCCACCACGGTTCGAAGCTTGCTCGGAGAAGCTCCTGCGTGCATCGGAGATATCCGACAGGATGCGCGTCGCGTGGCGCAGCAGCTGATGGCCCTTGTGGGTAATGGACAGGCCGCGCGGATGACGCTCAAACAGCTTGACGTTGAGATCGGCCTCCAGCTCCTTGATCGCCTCGGTGACGGACGATTGCGAGATCGACAGCGCCTGCGCGGCATGGGAGACCGTGCCGGCCTCGGCCACCGCGACAAAGAACTGCAGCTGTCTAATAGTAAAGGCCATGACGGGACTAAGCACCAATTTTGCCGCGGATGAAAGCTCCAGCCGCGAGCCAGATCCGCCACCCGGCCTGCTGAAATGCCGCAGCGCGCCCTATGGACCGGCGGTGCCGGAACGGCGTTCGGAGCCGCCATGCTCCGGTCGATCTGGTCCTTGAACCGTACAGGCCCAAACGAAAGCGGCCGACTGCAAGGAGGTTATGAATCCGCGATCAGCCTGCAGCAGTCTGCGGCGCACGCGGGCGCAGCAACTTTCGGGCGAGGGCGAAGCCGAGCAACATCGCAAACAGTATCGGCGGAAAATCGATCGATTGGGACGCCAGGATGCCGTCGGGCGTCGCGTGCATCATCGAGGAAAGGCCGCCGACCGGCAGGCTGACCGCGACGCACCAGGCCCAGTGCTCGCTCACAGACCCTATCGCGGCGCCCACTGCGAGCCAAACTATTCCCCAGGGCAACAAGAACGAGACCCACATCACAATAATGAATGGCCCTCCCGCGCCAAGGCCGGCCAGCACGATCGCCGTGGCCACGAGACCTGCAAGCAGGCTCAGCCAGGGCCATTGACTTGAGGAACTGAGCAACCCGGAAGGTGACGCGGAGTCCAGTCCTGCTCGCGCGACCGAAGACGCCGTTGACGCTACGCCATGCGAAACAAGGACGATCAGACATCCGAAGAAGACGCCGAAGCCAACAAAGGCGATCCCGTGAAACAGGCCCATGATCGCTGTGCCCTGGAATGCCGCGAAGAACGTGGTTGCGATTGCCGGCAGGATCTCGCTGTTCATCAAGTGCGGATATGTAAGATAGAATGCGCCAAATCCGATGCACAAGGTCGAAATGAAAAGCGTTACGAATGTCACCGTTACCAAGGCGATGGACCCCGCGGTCATCTTCCGCGGCAGGCTGGGGTACGACTTCGTCGGCCAGATCCAGTAGCCGAAGGCCGCGGACAGCAACAAGGGGAAATAGACAGGCGTCCAGGGCATGACTTGCGGAATGGGCTGGTCGAAATCGATGCCCCCGATGACCTTCGGTTCTGTCGCGTAACCCAGGATCGTGCTCTTGAGGAAGTAAGCGAAAAAAAGCGCGAATAGCAGCGAGGCGATTTTTTCGGCCCGGGTGATCATCGCGGTGCTATCTCCCGGAATCGTGGCATGTCGGAACTCGGCTGCATCGGACGTGCGCTTGTTTCCAACTGAATTCGGATGAGATCTTCGCTCGACAATTCCTTAGTGAGTTCGGCCAGGCGGCTTTGGGCCTTTACGTTCCCGGCTCCACGATTCGCGATCCGATACAGCGCGTAGATCTGCTTGACGTCGCGCTGGCCAAAACCGTTGTCCAGGAAAGTCGCATATGCCATCGCACAGGCGGGGTGCTCGGTGCGCTCGACGCACTTTTTCATGAGCCCAACCCCCTTCTCGATGTCAGCCTGGCCGGAGCGGGCGGCAAAATCGGTATAGTACGTCGAGAGCGCCAGCATCCCCGTCGGTTCGTTTAGTTCGGCGGCGCGCTCGAGCCACTTGAGCGCATCGGACGGATCGTCGGAAATCCCCTGTGCATAGGCCTGCATCCGGCGGACGCCAAGGTGAGTTAGCGCCTCGCGATAGCCGCGCGCGGCAGCCTTTTCCATTAAACGGTCGGCCTCGAGATCGTCCTTCGGCACCCCCCGACCCAGGGAATGGAGTACGGCAAGAAAGAATGCGGCCTTCGGATCGTCCCGATCGGCCGCCAGCCTGAAATACTTTGCGGCGCGTGCGGGATCGATGCTGCCCATCCAGCCCGAGAGATATCCCTCGCCAACGACACGAGAGGCATCGACATCGCCTTTGGCAGCCGCGTTCAGGATGAGCTTCTGGCCCTTTTCGATGTCGTGCTGGATACCCGGTACGCCGATGATGTGCAGCACGGCGAGCACTGCCATCGCCTTGCCGTCGCCTTTGTCCGCTGCCTGCTGTACATTGAGGACGCCGATGCGGAGCGTCGCCCCGTCCGGCTGGGCCATCAGCGCCAGGCCGCGAACCAGCAGCACGTGAGGATCATCTGATCCGGCCGCCCCGAGCAACTCCAGCGCCTTCTGCGAGTTCTTGCTCCGGTAGGCGCGCCAGGCCTCCGTCAGCATGGTTCTTTGCGGCTCTGGGTCAGCGGCAAAATATTGTTCATCTAGACCGAGGTCGGAAAGTTTCGGCATCATACCGCTGTCGCGGCGGGCTAGCCTGGCAAGGTCGCCCGGCGTCTTGATGTCCTGATCGGTCAGCTTCGGCGGCGTGACGACGGTGCGCGCCGCATTGCCGATCATCGAGAACGACTGCAGTCCGTGGACGAACAGCAGCACGATAGCGCCGATAATGGCGAACTCGCTGAAGCCGCGAAAGGTGGTGTTAGTCGCATAGAGGTCGAGGAGGAGGCGGAAAGCGCTCTTCCTCTCGCTTCGCAGGATGTGTGACTGACCGGCCATCGTCAGCCAACGGTCACGCGCTGCGGGTCCGGCAGAGCCGCTTCGCGGCTGCCGTGAACGGTTTCGACCCTGACGCGCTCGCCATCCTGCACCAGCCGGATCTCCGCCGCGCCTGCGGCGCGCGCATCGATCAAACTATCCGTGATCTGCCGTTCGATGACGCGCGTCATGTCGCGGACGCCACCCTGCATGCGGCCGGAGAGAGCGTCGATGGCCTGCATCAGGATTTGCGGGTCGATGCCGCCGCCGGCAATCCTGAGGTTGAACTGCAGGGCGATGGCTTCGATCTCGAGCGCAACGACCCGTGCGATGTCCAATCCCCTGAGCGGCCGGAATGCGAAGACTTCGTCGATCCGCGACAGCACTTCGGGCGCGAACTGGGCATCCGCCAGCGCCGCCTTGGCCAGCCGCCCCCGTTCATCGGCGGTCTCGTTGGTTTGCTCGGCGATCTCGCCGATGCGGCGCGAGGCGGCGTTGGTGGTGAGAATGAAGATGGCTTCGTTGGTGGCGACGCGGGCGCCGTCACTGACCTCGGTAATGAAGCCGTCGTTCCATGCCGTCAGGAAGCGCTTGTGGACTTCCGAATGTGCCTTCTCGAACTCGTCCAGCAGCACGATGGCGTTCGGCACGTCGCGTAGCGCCGCCGTCATCGAGCCGTAGCTGTTGGAGCCGACATAGCCGCGGGCCTGGCCGAACAGGCTGGCGGCGGCATGCGGCTGGCCGAACTGGCTCATGTCGAAGAAGTGCAGATGGCTGCGTCCGCCATAGAGTTCATCGGCGAGGATCTTCGCGAAATGCGTCTTGCCGACGCCGGGTGCGCCGGCGAGGCAGAACACGGCGACCGGCTTGTCGAGCCGCCTCGCTGCGATGCGTCGCCGCAATTGCCCGGCGATCGCCCTGATGGCCTCGTCCTGGCCGACGACGCGCGCGCTGATGCGCGCCGCGAGATCCTCGGCGTCGATGGTGATCAGGCTCTGGCTGCGCCTTTCGTATGCTTCCTGCAGACTGGTCTTGTTGGAAAGCCGATCCAGAATATCCATGACGAACCTCGGCAGGTAAGAACCGCGATAGAGAAAGATGGCAACGGCCCCGCCCGCGGCACCGATCACCAGCGTGACCGCCAGCGCGGGCGAAGCACCGTAGATAGAAATGACGGCGAGCAGCACAATCAGCCGGATTAACCAGGGGCTCATTCCCGTCATGGCACCACCTCGATGCGTTCGCCGGGCCGCAGGATGCGTATCGGAACCGTGCCGCTGCTCGTCGCAAACGCCACGGTAATGCCGCCGCCTTGTCCGTCGCGAAGCGCGGTGACGCCGATCGGGCTGTCGTCGGCCAGCGCCACCGCGACCGGCGTCCAGCTCTTGTTCAGCACGATCTGCTGCGTCAGCCCGGAAGCTTCCACCGCGACGATGTCGCCATCCGGATCCATGCTGTCGGTAAAAACGATCCAGCCGAGCCGCTGCCGACGATCAATAACGGCTTGCTCGATCTCTACCCGTTGCGGCGGCGCAACCTTGAGGGCAGCAACCGCCGAGGCGACCGCCGCGCGATCGTCCGGGGACACGAAGGTGACGACATTGGCCGAGAGGTCTTCAGGCTGCGAAGGAATTCTTGTGGTGGGCTTGGTGTCCGCATCCGTTGCCGCATAAACGCCGCCGCCGATCAGCGCCAGCAGCAGGAACGCCGGCGCGAGGCGCGACGGCTGCCGCGCAGCGAGGGGCGACGACAGTTCGAGTTGCGGTTCGTCGTTGGTGGATGGCATGCGGGTTCCGGTGGGAAGTGCCCGGAGAGGTTGCATGGGAATTCGAAGCACATCATTAATGCGGGCGCGTCTGCGCTGACCGGCGCGGAGCAGGGTAAATACTTGCTGAGTCGCTTCGATCGCATTGCAAGCATTTGGCGTCAAACTGAATCAGTCCCTGCTGCGAAGCGATCGAGGGAACGGGTGTGGGGACGGAATGCAGAGTACAAAGATATCGCGGGCATCAGGCCATCGAAGGGTTTGATCATTCGCGAGAATGCACGGTTGAACTGACCATCCCGGTCTCCGGGGTGGTTGAACTTCTATCTGGCCTTGAACCATCGAACAGGGCAGGCTTTCAGCATATCAGTCGACGCAACAGCTCATGCTGCTGGCGGCCGGCGGAACGTCGAGAGCCGGATTCTCGTTGAAGAATCCGGCGGGGTGAAGCGCGAAGCCTGCCGTGATGACCGGCTGCACCGGGAAGTCCTCGGGGCGCGGAATATGGTGCAGGCCGAAAGAGTGCCAGACGACGATATCCGTATCGACCAGCGGACGGTCCGCGGCAGTCCAGGCCGGCAACCCGTCGCCGCCGCTGCTCTGGTTGGGATAGCGGCCGGCTGCAAAAATCTCGTCGGGGTGGTAGGCCGTCACCCATAGCTGCCGCATCATGAAGGTCGCACGCCTGGCCACCATGGATTGCGGGTCGGAGAAGGTCGGCACCGGACTGAGCGGCAGCAGCTTGTAGGCGGTGGGGCGTCCGAGCCCATTCCGGGCCTCGGCACTTTCGATCTTCCAGAAGCGGGCGGCGTTGAAATCGACGTTGCGCTGCGCCTTCTGCTCGGTCTCCAGGACGGTCTCGCGGATAGTGAAGGCGTTGCCGTGCGGATTGTCGGGACCGACAGGCAGCGCCACGGTATCGACCTCGACAACCCGGTTGCGTTCGCCGTCAACCGCCATGTCGAGGCGCATGTTGAAGATGTGCTGGTGATAGTGCGCGTAGACACCGGGCGAAACGATCGTGCCGTAATCAGGCTTTTCGCCTGGCCGTAACCCGGCGGTATTGAGAATGCCGGTCGCCTTCATCTCGAAATGGATCGAGCCGTCCTGATGAAAGTACCAGAACGCGCCGTATTCGTAGTTGCCGACAGTCGAGATGGACGACAGCACCAGGCGGCGGGCACGTCGCACGTCGACCTCGCCGGTGAACAGGTCGGTATGCTTCCAGAGGATGCCGAAATCCTCCTCGTGCAGGCACACCGCGCTCTCGATGCAATAGGGATCGCCCTTGCTGTCGGCCAGCCATGCGTCGAAATAGCGGATGGCGCCGAGGCAGTCGCAGCCTAGCGTCAGGGAGTTCGCCAGCACGCCGATGCCGTACTCGCCGACATCGAAGGCGTTCTTGCGGAAATGTCCGCCGCCGGGATGTCCATATGGCACGACCATTTCGGACAGAGCCGCGCGGTGCAACACGGGCCGCAGCCTGCCGTCATCCTCGTAGCCGACGGTATGCAGCACCAGTCCCTCGCGCGCATTGAAGCCCACGCGAAACCGCCACTTCTGCCAGCGAACCTCGTTGCCGTCGACGGTGAAACTCGGGCCCGCCGGCTGCACGATTTCCAGCGGCTTCACGTCATCACGGAAGGCGGTGCGGTAGCGCGCGGCATAGTTACGGTTCTGCATCGGGACGTCGGCCTCGCCATAATCGTCGACGCGCAAAACCTCGGCGCGGTCGAGATCGATCACGGCACAAAGTCCCTCGATCGGATGGGCGTAGCCGTTGTCGTTCACCTCGTTCCGGTACCAGCAAAAGGTATGCGACAGCCTGCGGCCTTCCTCGTCCGGCAAGCCATAACTGCCTGCAGACCAGGGGTCGACCTGAACCTTTTCAATGTCGGTGATGCCGCGCTTCGCCAGTGCGGCTTGAAAACGCGGATCGGCTCGGGCCACTTCGCCCACGAGGGTTATGTCGTCGATCAGAATGCGCGGCCGCACGCCGGGAATATGCCGCCAATCGACAACGCGATCCGCCACCAGATCGACCCGGGCCTCAAAGACCTTGCCGTTGGTTCGGTCGAAGGCGCACACGAAAGCCTCACGCGCAAAGGCCACTCCAGGCTTGGCGTCGTGCACCACGTGCTTGTCAGGCTCGTGCAAGCTGATCGTCTCGAACATCATGCCTACCCCGAGATCGTGCGTTGCGCGCACGGCCGCTGCGGCGCGGCGGATTTCAATCGGTGTCAACGGGTCCAGCGGATGCCTCGGAGGTGCAACGGCGCCGGCTTCAGAAACGGATTCCTGCATGAGAGTCCTCTCGACGTTCGGGTGATATGAAAGCTATCCGGCTATGCCGCGTTCAGAGCCTGTGCAATGTCGGCGATCAAGTCGGAGGGATGCTCAATGCCGATGGACAGCCGGATCGTAGAGTCGAGGACGCCGATTTTCCGGCGGATGTCAGCAGGGACGCCGGAGTGCGTCATGCTCGCAGGCAGGCTGGCCAGCGACTCGGTCCCGCCCAGGCTCACCGCCAGCTTGAAGATTTGCAAGGCGTTGAGAAACTTGAATGCGGCGGCCTGGCCGCCGACGATGTCGAACGAGAACGTGGAGCCTGCACCTGTACACTGCCTGGCGAACAGCCGTCCGGCAGGGGACGCCTCGTCGTGGTGAGCAAGGTAGTGGACAGTGGCTACCTTGTCGTGCTCGCGCAGATAGTCGGCCACGAGCCGCGCGTTCGCGTCAGCCTTTTCCATGCGGATGCTCAGTGTCTCGAGCGACCGGCTGATCATCCAGCAGGAGTGCGGGTCGAGTTGGGTCCCAATGGCGCCTCGCAAGGCCTTGACGTCCTTCATGAGCGCCTTCGAACCGAGCGCGGCACCTGCGATCAGGTCGGAATGGCCGCCGATATATTTGGTGAGCGAATACAGCGAAAGATCCGCGCCGTGCTCGATCGGCCGTTGAAACACAGGTCCAAGTAATGTGTTATCGCACGCGACGATCGGCGTGTGTCCCTGTTTCTGTCCGATCAGATCAGCGACGCGACGGATCATCGCAATATCGACGAGGCCGTTGGTCGGATTTGCCGGAGTCTCGATGAAGATCATCGCAACCCGGCCCTTTCGCATGGCGTCCTCTGCAGCCAGTGTTACCGCGGTTTCGTCGATGCCGTCGGCAAAGCCGATCGCCCCGATATTGAGACCGGCGAGCGTCTTTGCAAACAGCGTTTCCGTTCCGCCATAGAGCGGCTGAGAGTGCAGAATGACGTCACCGGGGCGGACAAACGCCAGGATCGTGGTCGAGATCGCGGACATGCCTGAAGAGAACAGCGCGCATTTCTCGGTGCGTTCGTAGACGGCAAGCCTGTCCTCGACGATCTCGCTGTTGGGATGGTTGAACCGCGAATAGACCAGGCCCGCGCCCATGCCTTCGGGGGGCTCACGCCGACCCGAGACGAAATCGAAGAAATCCTGTCCGTCTTCGGCGGTCCTGAAAACAAAGGTCGAGGTCAGGAAGACCGGCGGTTTGACGGCGCCTTCCGACAGTTGCGGATCATAGCCGTAGTTCAGCATCAGGGTTTCGGGATGCAGCGCGTGGTTGCCGATATGGGTCTTCGACGGAAACGGTTTAGCCATGGCGTGCCTCGCTGTCTCGTTCCGGAGGATTGATCCACATTGGGGCATTTCCGCAAATCACAATTGCGGACATCAGGCATGAATCGCGACCTTCAATGCTTCGGCGCGTATCTCTTCGACGAGCCTTTCCTTCAGCCGCACGAAATCGGGCGTGGTCTTGATCTTGTAGGATCGAGGGTGGGGCAGGTCCACTGCGATTTCAGTCTTGATGCGGCCGGGACGGGCGCTCATGACGATGACGCGGTTGCCGAGGAAGATTGCCTCCTCGATATCGTGGGTAACGAACAGTACGGTTTTCTGGTCGCGTTCCCAGATGCCGAGCAGCATCTCCTGCATCAACACGCGCGTCTGATTGTCGAGTGCGCCGAACGGCTCATCCAGCAGCAGGATCTTGGGATCGTTGGCGAGCGCGCGAGCGATCGCGGTGCGTTGCTGCATGCCACCGGAGAGTTGCTTCGGCCAGTGATTCTCGAAGCCTGACAGGCCGACGCGATGGATGAACCCATCGGCGATCTTGTCGCGTTCCGCAGCGGATATCCCGCGTTCGCGCAGGCCGAACGCGATGTTCTCGCGCACGGTCAGCCACGGGAAGAGCGTATAGGACTGGAACACCATGCCGCGATCCGCGCCAGGTCCCGTGACCGGGCTGCCGTCGAGAAGGACGCGGCCGCTTGTCGGCCGGTCGAGCCCGGCGATGATCCGAAGCAGCGTGGACTTTCCGCAGCCCGACGGACCGAGGATGGTGACGAAGTCGTTGTTGCCGACGGTGAGATCGGTCGGTTCCAGCGCCTTTGTCGGCGGGTTGCTCTGGCGCGCAGGAAAGATACGCGAGACCTGCTCTATTCTCAGCTCGGTCACGCCAGTCTCCACGGGAACAGCCAGGCGTTGAAAGCCTTGAACAGGAAGTCCGACACGAGGCCGATCAGGCCGATGACGATGATGCCGAAGATGATCTGGCCGGTATTGAGCAGGGCCTGGCTGTCGGTGATCATATGGCCGATGCCCGACGATGAGCCGATCAGTTCGGCGACGATGACATAGGTCCATGCCCAACCCAGAACGAGCCGGAGAATTTCCGCGATCTCGGGAGCGGAAGAGGGCAGCAGCACCCGCCGGATGATGCCGCTGTCGCTGGCGCCCAGCGTGTAGGCCGCTTCGACGAGGTCGCGCCGCGTGCTTCCGACGTTCACGGCGATCATCAGGATGATCTGGAACACGGAGCCGATGAATATGACGAGTAGCTTCTGCAATTCGCCGATGCCGGCCCACAGGATCAACAGTGGAATAAAGGCCGAGGCAGGCAGATAGCGGGCAAAGGAGACGAACGGCTCCAGGAAGGCCTCGATCGGCTTGTAAGCCCCCATCAAGACGCCGAGCGGAACCGCAATAATTGCCGCCAGTGTAAATCCGCCGACTACCCGCCAGATCGTCATGCCGATGTCGAACAGGAAGCCGTGTTTTACCAGCAGTTCCCAGCCTTCCTGCAGCATCGTCAGAGGATTGGCGAGAAACGTCTTTGACACGTATCCGCCGAACGTCGCCCACGCCCACAGGGCAACGAACAAGACGAAGAACGCAAGGCCATAGGCCGCACGTTGCTTCGACGTCACGGGATCCAGGGGACGCATCACGCGGCATGTTCCTCGAAATAGTGCGCTGATCGCGACAGCCCCGCTCCCGGACCTGTGGGAGCGGGACCAGCGCGGTGCCGAACGGACTTACTTGATGAAGCTCGTGTCAACGAGATCGTCGATCTTCGGAATCGACTTGATGATGCCGATCTCGAGCAGCAGCTCCGCCGCTTCCTTGGTGAAGGCCTGGAACTCGCCCGCGAAGAATTTCTGGTTCGCGGCCTTGTCCTGCCAGCGCAGGTATTTTGCCGAATTGCCGAACTGCTCGCCGGACTGCTTCACGTCCGAACCCATGATCTCGTAGGATTTCGCCTGGTCCTTTTCGATCAGGGCGACCGCCTCGAAATAGCTGTCCGCCAAAGCCTGCGCGGCTTTCGGGTTCTCGGCCAGGAATTTCGGCGTGCAGCCGAACGTGTCCATGATCATCGGGTAGTCGAGCGTGGTGGCGATGATCTTGCCCTTGTCGGGCGCCGCGCGCACGGTCGAGAGGTAGGGTTCATACGTCATGGCTGCATCGTTCTGACCGGCGACGAACGCCTGCGCAGCCGCGGCCGGCTCCAGGTTCACCACGGTCACGTCCTTGACCGAGAGGCCGTTCTTCCTGAGCATCCAGGCCAGCGTGAAATAGGGCGCGGTGCCCGGCGCGGACGCGGCGACTGTCTTGCCCTTCAGTTCCTTGATCGATGCAATGGCGTTGCGCGTCGCCATTCCATCGGCGCCGTAGCTCTTGTCGAGCTGGAAGATCTGCTTGGTGGCGACGCCGTTGGCATTCCAGGAAATCCAGGTTTCGACCGTGGTCGCCGCGCACTGAATGTCACCCGAGGCAATCGCCAGATGCCGGTCCTTCTGCGGGATCTTCTTGATCGTCACATCGAGGCCGTTCTTCTTGAAGATGCCGGCCTGATTTGCGAGCGTGAGCGGAGCGAAGCCTGTCCACCCCGAAATTCCGATGCCGACCTTGACGTCTTGTGCGACCGCTGGTGCGGACACCAGGAGAGCGGCGCTTGCGGCGAATACTCTAATACTAAGCATGATCGTCTTCCTTCTGCCGGTTTATGGATTAAGTCCTGCTTGTCTGTTCACCCGCGTGGGGGGCTTCTCTGCGCCGCTTTGCTGCATAAATTGTGCCGGACCTCATGCATCACTTCAGCCGCCCTTGAAGCGGGCCACCAGCTTGTGGGTCTCGCCCGGATAGATCAGGCGTACCGCCGTCAGCGGCCGTCCGCCGCGCCAGGTGTGCCGATCGATCACGAGGCAAGGCGCACCGATCGGGATGTCCAGCGCCGCCGCAGCCTCGTCGTCGGCCGATATAGCGCTGATCGCATTCTCGGCTTCTGTCCATGGAACATGATGTAGCAGCCACGATCCCGGCGGCTCCTTCGCGAAATCCGCCGTGGCGGCTTCAGGCACGGCGTCGAGATCGATCAGCCTGTCCTCGATCGCGAAGGGTACGCCGTCGGCGCTGTGGCGGCAGGCAATCGCGATGACCTTGCCGGTCTTGCCTACCCCTAGTCGGTTGCGATCGGTGGCGCTGGCGAGGCGGCGTGAGCACTTGATCAACTGATAGCCGTAGCTTCGGCCAAGCGCGGTGATTTCGGCGCGGATATCGGAAATCTTCAGGACTGCCGACAGGAATTGCGGACGGCGCACGAAGGTGCCGGCCCGCCGTCGCCGCTCGATCAGGTCGGCTTGCGCCAGTTCCGACAATGCCTTGCTGACTGTCATTCGCGAGCAGCGATAGTCTGCCATCAACTCGTGCTCGAAGGGGATGCGATGACCCGGCGGCCATTCGCCGGACAGGATGCGCCGCTCGATGTCGATCCGGATCTGCTTGTACAGCGTCGGCTTATCGGCTGGCTGGGGCTTGCTGCGATCGATTGCGAGGCTCATGCTACGAGCCTCCGCACAGCAGCGTTGAATTTATCACGCGCGCTCTCGCGGAGCCGGTGGCGCCCGCTCTCGACAACCTTGTTGCCGCCCGCCCACACGCAGTCGATGGCGCCTGCGCGTGCTGAAAAAGTCCAGCCATCGAGGACGGCATCCCCGCGGCGACCGGCGAGCGAGGGATGCGTGGTGTCGAGGGTGACGATGTCGGCGCGTGCGCCAACCTGGATGCCTGCGACCGGCTGCGCGAGTGCCTGGGCGCCGCCGGCGAGTGCCCCGTCGAACAGTGTGCGACCGGTCGAGACGCCAGGACCGCCGGACAGCACGTTGCGTTCGCGGCGCTTCAACCGTTGACCATACTCAAGCTGACGCAGTTCGTCGGCGACACCGATCAGCACATTGGAATCCGTGCCGACGCCGAACCGGCCGCCGGCATCAAGAAACTCGCGCGCCGGAAAAATACCGTCGCCGAGGCTCGCTTCCGTAACCGGACAGAGTCCGGCAATTGCGCCGCTTCGCGCCAGCGATACGGTTTCCTCAGGCGTCATATGGGTCGCATGGATGAGACAGAAGCGCGCGTCGACCGGCGCATGTTCGAGGAGCCACTCGACCGGCCGCCTGCCGGACCACGCCACGCATTCCTCGACTTCCCTGACCTGTTCGGCGGCGTGGATATGCACCGGCGCGCCCTCGGCCAGCGCGATGATCGCCGCTAATTCATCCGGCGTCACGGCCCTCAGGCTGTGTGGCGCGACACCGACATTGGCACCGGGCAGGGGACGGATGGCCGTCCGCGTGGCGTCAAGCAGCTTTGCGAATTGATCGACCGAGCAGATGAACCGGCGCTGGCCGGCATGCGGTGCCGTCCCGCCAAATGATGCGTGTGCGTAAAAGCTCGGCAGCAGCGTGAGCCCGATGCCCGTTGTCTCGGCAGCCCGTGCAATTCGCGTCGCCATCTCCGCGGGGTTGGCGTAGGGCGAACCATCGCGGTCATGGTGGAGATAGTGGAACTCGCCGACGCGCGTGTAGCCCTGCTCGAGCATCTCGACATAGAGCAGCGTCGCAACGGCTTCCACGTCTTCCGGCGTCATCTCCAGCGCGAAACGATACATCGTTTCGCGCCACGTCCAGAACGTATCCGCGGTATTGCCGCGCGTTTCAGCGAGCCCCGCCATCCCGCGCTGGAAAGCGTGACTATGCAGGCTCGCTATCCCGGGGATGGCGAGTTGATGGCGCTCGTCACCGGTTCCGGGCGCGGTGCCGATCGTGACCTCCGTGATCGATCCGTCGGTCATCACCACCTGCACGTCATCAGCCCATCCCGAGGGAAGCAGTGCCGATGCAAAATGCAAAGTGGACATGTTTCCAAACCGGATGGACAGGATGCCGTGATTATATGTATAGACATATAGAACACCCCGTCAAGCTTCTGCCGTTGAGGGAAATTCCATGGCCGAGCGCTTTGATCGCATCTGGCACAACGCCAGGCTCGCCACACTTCGCGAAGATCTGACCGATCTCGGGATCGTGGAGCATGGCGTGATCGCGGCCCGCGATGGCCGCATCGCCTTTGCAGGCAGCCGTTCCGACTTTCCATCTGACGCTGATGCGGCTGAGCGGATCGATTGCGCGGGGCGATGGATCACGCCCGGACTGGTGGATTGTCACACCCATCTCGTCTTCGGCGGAAACCGCGCACACGAATTCGAGTTACGGCTGCGGGGCGCAAGCTACGAGGAGATCGCACGCGCCGGCGGTGGGATCGTCTCGACGGTCGCAGCGACGCGCGCAGCCAGCGAGGCTGATCTCGTTGCCGGCGCGCTGCCGAGGCTCGATGCACTGATTGGCGAGGGTGTGACGACGCTGGAGATCAAGTCCGGATACGGGCTCAACACGGAAACCGAGATGCGCCAGCTATCGGCTGCGCGCGCACTCGGCCACAGACGTCCGGTCAGCATCCGGACGTCTTTTCTGGGCGCGCATGCGCTGCCTCCCGAAGCCGATGGCGACAAGGACCGCTATATCGACCTGGTTTGCCGCGAGATGCTGCCGGCGGTGGCGCAGGCCGGGCTTGCCGATGCGGTCGATGCCTTCATGGAAGGCATCGCGTTCTCGCGGGAGCAGACGGCGCGGGTATTCCGTGCCGCTAAGACGCTTGGACTGCCGGTCAAACTACACGCCGATCAATTGTCGAATCTAGGTGGCGCAGCATTGGCTGCGGAATTTTCGGCCCTGTCCGCTGATCATCTGGAGCACACCGATGAGGCCGGCGTTGCAGCCATGGCGCGGGCACATACCGTGGCCGTGCTGTTGCCGGGCGCATTCTATTTCATCCGCGAAACGGCAAAGCCTCCGGTCGAACTGTTTCGCGCGCAGGGCGTGCACATGGCGCTCGCAACCGATTGCAACCCGGGCAGCTCGCCGCTGACGTCACTGCTGCTGGCCATGAATATGGGCGCGACGCTGTTCCGTATGAACGTTGCTGAATGCCTCGCTGGAACGACGCGCGAAGCGGCACGCGCGCTCGGCATTCTCGGTGAAGCCGGAACGCTTGAGACTGGCAAACATTGCGATCTGGCGATCTGGGATATCGAGCGGCCGGCTGAGCTTGTCTACCGGATCGGCTTCAACCCGCTGCATCTTAGAGTGTGGAGGGGACAATGAGCGACCCGATGGCATCCATTGTCGTGTCGCCCGCTAGCGTCGGCCTCGATGATCTCGCGCAAGTGCTCGCTGGCGCGGCCGTCGTGCTCGAACCGTCATTCTGGCCACGCGTTGAGGCCGCATCGGCCATCGTTGCCAAGGCCGCGCGTTCGAGCGTTCCGGTTTACGGTATTAATACCGGGTTTGGAAAACTGGCGTCGAAACGCATTCCGCCGGACCAGACCGCGCTGCTCCAGCGCAACCTCATCGTTTCGCATTGCTGCGGGGTAGGGCCACCCACGCCCGAACCGATCGTGCGTCTGATGATCGCGCTGAAGATCGTTTCGCTGGGGCGGGGCGCGTCGGGTGTACGCCGCGAAATCATCGAGCAACTTCAGGCCATGCTGGTGCGCGGCGTCTATCCGCTGGTGCCGCAGCAGGGATCGGTGGGAGCCTCCGGCGATCTGGCGCCGCTTGCACACATGACCGCGGTCATGATCGGCGAGGGGCAGGCGCTCATCGACGGAACGATCGTGCCGGGCCGCGATGCGCTCGCCGCCGCCGGGATCGAAGCGATCACGCTTGGGCCCAAGGAGGGCTTGGCGTTGATCAACGGAACACAGTTTTCGACTGCCTATGCCATCTCCGGCCTGTTGCGCGCGTACGGTTTGGTGCGCGCGGCGCTGGTGACGGGTGCGTTGTCGGTCGATGCGGCTATGGCCTCGACCGCCCCGTTCCGTCCTGAAATCCAGCAATTGCGGGGGCAGGCCGGGCAGATCGCCGCTGGCGCGGCGCTGATGGCGTTGCTCGACGGCAGCGACATTCGCATGTCGCATCTCGAAGGCGACGAGCGCGTGCAGGATCCCTATTGCCTGCGTTGCCAGCCGCAGGTCGCCGGCGCCGCGCTTGATCTCCTGATGCAGGCTGCCCGCACCTTGACGATCGAGGCCAACGCCGTCACCGACAATCCGCTGGTGCTGGTCGAGACCGGCGAGATCGTCTCGGGTGGAAATTTTCACGCCGAGCCGGTCGCCTTTGCCGCTGACCAGATTGCGCTGGCACTGTCGGAGATCGGCGCGATCAGCGAGCGGCGGATCGCAACCCTGGTCGATCCCGCGCTGAACTTCGGCCTGCCGCCGTTTCTCACTCCCGAGCCCGGCGTCAATTCCGGCTTCATGATCGCCGAAGTGTCGGCGGCCGCCCTCTATGCCGAGAACAAGCAGCGCGCCTCGGCGTGTTCCATCGATTCGACGCCGACCAGCGCCAACCAGGAAGATCACGTGTCGATGGCTGCGCACGCGGCGCGCCGGTTGTCTGACATGGCGGATAATCTCGCTGCCATTCTCGGCATCGAGCTGCTGGTGGCGGCGCAAGGCATCGGGCTTCGCGCGCCGCATACGACCAGCCCCGCACTTGCCGCGGTCATTGCGCGATTGCGCGAGCAGGTGCCGGCGCTCGCTAGCGATCGCTACATGGCGGGCGATATCGCCAGGGCAACCGCGCTGGTCGAAGCCGGTGCGCTGCCGGCGGCTGCGATTTCGGTGCTCGAGAACGACCCGTTTCCAAATCTTGCCGAGAGAGGCTTTCCGTCATGAACCGCCGACTGGACAATGACCGCACGATCCGCGCGCCCCACGGCTCCGAACTCAGCGCCAAGAGCTGGCTGACGGAGGCACCGCTGCGCATGCTGATGAACAATCTCGATCCTGATGTCGCCGAGCGGCCGAGCGAACTGGTCGTCTATGGCGGGATTGGCCGCGCGGCCCGCGACTGGGATTGTTTTGATCGGATCGTCGCCTCGCTGCGCAAGCTCGAGGGGGACCAGACCCTGGTTGTGCAGTCCGGCAAGCCGGTCGGAATCTTTCGCACCCATGCCGATGCGCCGCGCGTCCTGATCGCCAACTCGAACCTGGTGCCGCATTGGGCAACGCTCGATCACTTCAATGAGCTCGACAGGGCCGGCCTGATGATGTTCGGCCAGATGACCGCGGGATCATGGATCTACATCGGCAGCCAGGGGATCGTGCAGGGCACCTACGAAACCTTTGTCGAGGTAGGCCGCCGTCACTACGGCGGCGATCTCGCGGGCAGATGGATATTGACGGCGGGCCTCGGCGGCATGGGCGGGGCGCAACCGCTTGCGGCGACGATGGCGGGCGCATCGATGCTCGCGGTCGAGTGTCAGCCGAGCCGCATCGAAATGCGCTTGCGCACGGGCTATCTCGACCGGCAGGCAAATACGCTGGACGAGGCGCTTGCGATCATGGCGGAGGCGGCAAAGAGCAAGAAGCCGGTCTCGGTAGGCCTGCTCGGGAATGCCGCCGATATCTTTCCCGAACTGGTGCGCCGTGGTGTGAGGCCCGATATCGTCACCGACCAGACCAGTGCACACGATCCGATCAACGGTTACTTGCCGAAGGGATGGACGCTCGCGGATTGGGAGACGCGGCGGCAGTCTGACCAGAAAGCGGTTGAAGCGGCGGCCAAGACCTCGATGGTCGGCCACGTTCAGGCCATGCTGGATTTCCACGCCCAGGGCATTCCGACCCTCGACTATGGCAACAACATCCGCCAGATGGCGAAGGATATGGGGCTCAAGAACGCCTTCGATTTCCCGGGATTCGTTCCGGCCTATATTCGTCCGCTGTTCTGCCGCGGTATCGGGCCGTTCCGCTGGGCCGCGCTGTCGGGCGATCCGGAGGACATCTTCCGCACCGACGCCAGGGTCAAGGAGCTGATGCCCGACGACAAGCACCTTCACAATTGGCTCGACATGGCCAGGGCGCGGATCAAGTTCCAGGGACTGCCGGCCCGGATCTGCTGGGTCGGCCTTGGCGACCGCCATCGGCTCGGCATGGCGTTCAATGAGATGGTGGCGAAGGGCGAACTGAAGGCGCCGATCGTGATCGGTCGCGATCATCTCGACAGCGGCTCGGTAGCGAGCCCGAACCGCGAAACCGAAGCGATGCGCGACGGCTCGGATGCCGTTTCGGACTGGCCGCTGCTCAATGCGCTGCTCAATTGTGCCAGCGGGGCCACCTGGGTGTCGCTGCATCATGGCGGAGGCGTGGGGATCGGCTATTCGCAGCACGCCGGCATGGTCATTGTCGCCGACGGAACCCCGGAGGCGTCGCGCCGCATCGAGAGGGTGCTCTGGAACGATCCGGCGTCTGGCGTCATGCGTCATGCCGATGCGGGCTACGAAACCGCGATTGCATGTGCCCATGCCAACGGACTCGATCTGCCGAGTTTGACGTAGCCGTACACGGCGCCAGCTAGCGAGGCACGAGCACGAGTGCGAGACCCGGGAACAACAGCAGGATCAGGACGGCCAGCATGTAGACGCCGACGAAGGGGAGTACGCCACTAAAGACGTCCGTGATGGGCCCGGGCGTGCGCCGCATGCCCTGCAGGACATACATGACGGTCCCGTCCGGCGGGCTGATCATCGCGATCTCGATCAGCATGGTGACGATGACGCCGAACCAGATCGGGTCATAGCCGAGGCTCTTCACGACCGGAAAGACAACCGGGATCGTCGTGATGATCATGGAGAAGCCCTCCATGAAGGTGCCGAGCGCCAGGTAGAACCCGATGATGACCAGCATGATCGCCCAGGCCGGCAGCGGCAGCGCGCTGACCATTTCCGCCAGCGTCTGCGGCACGCGCAGTTGCGTCATGATGAAGTTCAGCGTGTATGCACCGAACAGGATCAGGCCTAGCATTGAGGTGTTGCGCGCGGTTGCTTCCGCCGACTCGTGCAGGAGCCTGAAACTGAGCTTGCGGGCGACGAGGGCGAACACGATGGAGGCGACCACGCCAAGTGCCGCGGCTTCGGTCGGCGTCGCGATGCCGCCATAGATCGTCCCGAGGACGATCAGGATCAAAAGCGTCGTTGGCATGAGATCGACGAGGCTTTCCCACTTTTCACGCGTGGTGGCCGCTGGAGGCTTTTCCTTGTTCGGCAATCGCAGGCCATGCATGAAGATGACGGCAAAGAACAACAGGCAGACCAGCACACTGGGAACGATGGCGGCGATGTAGAGTTTGCCGACCGATGTCTCGGTCATGAGCCCATAGACGATGAACGTGATGCCGGGCGGTATCAAGTTGCCGAGGGCGCCGCCGGCGGCCAGCGAGCCCAGCACCATACGCGGATCGTAGGGCTTCTTCTCGAAGTAGGGCAGTGCGACCGAGCCCATGGTGGCCGCGGTCGCCACGCTCGATCCCGAGATCGCAGAGAATACAGCGCAAGAGGCTATGTTCGTATGCAGCAGGCCACCCGGCCACCGGCGCATCCAGACATTGAGCGCGCGGTAGAGTTGCTCTGATAGTCCCGACCGCAAGAGGATCTCGCCCATCAGCAGGAAGAGCGGCACGGCCACCAGTACGAAGCTCGATGACGGAGCCCAGATCACCTGGCCCAGGAACAGCCAGAAGGGCCGGTCGGAGAACATGAACCCCGACAACAGCGCCAGCGCTCCGAGCACCACGGCGATATAGACGCCCGATCCAAAGAACACGAGAAACAGGCCGACCAGCATCATGATTTCGCCGATCGGCAGCGCCGCCGCACCCTGGCTCGCCGCAAAAATGGCGACAGCGAGCATCACGAGCAGGAAGATAATGGCAATCACGGTTACGTGCCCCTTCCATCCGCGCTTCGCGCGGGGGCCAGGCCGACCGCTTCCAGCGCTTCCTGCGTCTCTTCCTGATAGCCGCGGGGACCCAGCAGCCTGTCGATCTCGGCGGCGTCGCCCGCTACGAGCAAGCAAGAGATCTCCAGCAGCAGGACAACCGCAAAAACAGCTAGCATCGTGATGCCGACGGCCCACAGGCCCTGGGGTATCACGAGCGGGATGGCCAACGCGCTCGTGTCCCTGGCGTTGAAGAGCATGCTCTCGCCGACAAGGCTCCATGCGCACCAGGCGAAGAACAGGGACAATCCGGTCAGGAGAACCAGCGCAAAAGCGTGAAGATACTGGCGAACGCCAATGGGCATGCGATTGACCAGGACGTCGATGCGGATATGGGAACGCGTCGCCAGCGCATGGGCGAGTCCCCATGCAAGGCCGAACGCGAGCATATAGCTTGTGATCTCGGTGGTGGCGCTTGAGGAGAAGCCGCCGAAGTTTCGGCAAACGACATCGATCGTGATGAACACGGCGCAGAAGATGAAGTTCCAGCCCGCTACATAGTTCATGACCGCCGCCACGGCGCTGGCGACTTTCCGTATCGTCCGCGGAAATCCCGTCCCACGCATGGGGAAGGGAGATCCGCGCTCATTCGCGGCATTCGGCATCGGGTTTTCCCGCTTTGTGTGGTTACCTTGACCCGATGACCAGCATCACGAGCCGCGGGTGAGCTTCCAGGGTGCTCATCAGTTCGCCGTGAATTTCAACCCCGTGATCGGAGCGACGGATTCGTTGTAGATCTCGCCACACCGCGCGCCACAGCGTTTCACCCACCCGGGGATGACGGTGGTTTCCACGATCTTCTTGAGGGTGGCCTTATCCTCGGCGGTCGCATCCACGACCTTCATCGCCTTGTCCGTGACGAGTGTGTGGATCTTGCAGCCTGCCGCCTTTCCGGCGTTGCAATCGAGCCCGTCCTGGGTCGCCTCGGCGCCGAGCTTCCATTGTGCAAGCTCGACGTCCTTCATCGTCGCGGTGATCAGGTCCCTCGTCGGCTGGTCGAGCTTTTTCCACCATGCCGTGTTGACGTAGTAGGCGGCAATCGCCCATCCGACCGAGAGGTTGTAGATGCTGGTCGTTACCTCGTACCACTTCGCCGCATTGCCCGAGCCGGTGCCCGTCACGGCGCAGTCGGCAACGCCGCGCTCGAGCGCGCTGTAGACTTCGGGAAACCCTATCGAGACAGGCTGTGCACCGATGGCCGTCACGAAATCATTGAGCGAGGCGCCGAAGGTGCGGATCTTTCGGCCCTTGAGGTCGGCCAGGCTGGAGACCGGCTGGCGACACCAAATCACCTGCGCCGGGAAAGGATAGACCGCGACGATCTGGCTGCCGAACTTCTCCAGTTCCTTGTTGGCAAGGGGGACCAGGGCAAGCGCCGTCTTTCGGGCCTGTTCGATATCGGGATGCAGGCCTGCCAGATCGATCCCGTCGAGGAATGGCACGTCGCCGGAAACGGTCGAGAGCGGGGCCGCGCCGATATCGACCTGCCCGGCGCGTATGAGGCGAAGGACTTCGGGGCCGTTCAGGTTCATCTCCGGCCAGGCCGACAGCTTGACGTCGATCTGTCCGTTTGACTTGGCCTTCAGCCCGTCCCGCAAAATTGGCTGATCGACCTTGGTGAACTGCGGCTGCGTCCCGAAGGGTTGGGTCACGATCGTGACGGTCATCTTCTGCTGCGCGTCGGCGGTCGCTACCGTTCCGAGCCAAAATGCTGCAACGGCTGTTAGCAATCGATGGCGTGAGGTCATCCAAAACTCTCCTCTGATCCCGGAGTGAGCTTTTGCAATTTCCGCACCAACCTGCTGCCGGCCCTTCTCGTGCTGCGCGGATCAGTCATGCACTGGGCTAATGCTTGCAAACTGAGCAATGAGCGCACCAGAACGCCTTGATCACGTGCTGGCTTCGCGATCCGATCTGTGTAGGATCGCGGGCGCAGTTCGCGGCTTATCAAGATTGGGGAAGTTCTAGTGGCGTTAATTGAGGTGGCGCCGGTCAGGATCGGTGTCGATATCGGCGGCACCTTTACCGACCTGCAGATCTATGACGCCCGGACGGGCGCAATCGTCGGCTACAAGACCCCGACCACGCCGGAGGACCCCTCCGTCGGTCTGATGACCGGAATCAAGGAAGCGGCGGCCCGTTACAATTTCACGCTGCCTGATGTGGGCTTCCTGCTCCACGGCACGACGATCGCCACCAATGCGATCCTGGAGCGCAAGCTACCCAAATCGGTGCTGGTGACGACGGCAGGCTTTGAGGATGTGCTGGAGATCGGTCGCCACGTCCGGCGCGAGGTCTACTCGCTCAGTCCACAGCAACCGCCGACGCTGATCCCGCGCGATTGCCGCATCGGCGTCGCAGAGAGGGTACGGGCGGACGGCCGCGTCGAGACACCACTGACGCAAGCGGCGCTGGATAGCCTCGCCGCGGCGATCGACAAAATCAATCCGGTCAGTGTCGCCGTCTGCCTGATGAATTCCTACCTTAATCCGCAGCATGAACAGGCGATCGCCGAGTATCTCGCCAAGACGAGGCCTGCCCTAAAAGTCTCGTGCGCGAGCGCTCTGAGCGCCGAAATCCGCGAATACGAGCGCACGTCGACTACCGTGCTCAACGCGGTTCTGATTCCGGTCATCGCGGGATATCTCGACAAGCTCTCGCACCGCATGGAGACGGAAGGGTTTCGGCCGCGGTTGCTTCTGGTGCAGTCAAACGGCGGTGTATGCGCCGCGAGGACCGCGGCGCTGGAGCCGGTACGGCTTCTGCTCTCGGGACCGTCGGGCGGCAGCGCAGCCTGCGCGATATTGAGCAGGGTTCTCGGCGAGGACAACCTGATCGGGGTCGACATGGGCGGGACCAGCTTCGACGTCTCGGTGGTGCGCAACGGCCGCGTCAACGTCGTCATGCAGGGCGAGGTGGACCGGATGCCGGTCCGCATTCCGATGGTCGAAATCCGTGCCATCGGCGCGGGCGGCGGCTCGCTTGCCAAGGTGCAGCGGGGCAAGCGGCTGACGGTCGGGCCTGAAAGCGCCGGCTCCTATCCGGGCCCCGCCTGCTACGGTCGTGGCGGCGTCGGGGCGACGGTGACCGATGCGAATGTCACGCTCGGCCGTATCGACGGCGAGAAGTTCCTCGGCGGCGGAATGCGCCTTGATGGCAAGGCGGCTCGCGCGGTGATCGACACCGAGGTGGCCGAGCCGCTCAGCCTCGCGACCGAGCCGGCGGCGGAGGGATTGCTGGCCGTGGTCAACGCGAATCTCGGCGCCGCGATCCGTCTGTCGCTGTTCGAGAAGGGTGTCGATCCTCGCGAATTCACGATGATCGCCTTTGGCGGAGCCGCCGGGCTGCATGCACTCGATGTGGCTGACGAAACCGGGATCCGGCGCGTGATATTCCCGGAGAATGCCAGCACGTTGTCCGCCTATGGCATCCTTCATTCGGACCTGACCCATGACCTCGTCCGCTCGCGCGTGATCGATGCGACCCCGGAAAAGCTCGGCGCGATCACGCCGCTGCTCGAAGGCCTCGTTGCCGATGCGCGGACAAGGCTCGATGCCGACGCCATTCCCGAGAACGACCGTCACATCGAGCTCTCCGCCGACATGCACTACAAGGGGCAGGCTTTTGAGCTGACGGTGCCGTTGCGCTCCCACCAGCTCGACGAGGCGGCGCTGGCCGTGCTGATCGATGATTTTCACGATCTCCACCGTCAGTTTTTTTCTTATTCGAATCCAGGTTCGCCCGTCGAGATCGTGTCGTTGCGTGCCTCGGCGATTGGCCGCTTGCCCAAGCCCGCCGCCAAAGGGGCGGATGCGCGCGACAGCGGCAAGCCGGTCGGCAAGCGAAATATCTGGCTTTCCGGCGGTTGGCGGGATGTTGCAGTGTGGAACCGCGCCGACGTGTTTCCGGGCGCTATGATCGAAGGGCCGGCCGTCATCGAGGAAGCCTACACCAGCGTCCTGCTCGTCGAAGGATGGAGTTGTCAGCGCGACAAGAGCGGCCACCTCGTGGCGAGGAGGCAGGGATGAACGTGAACGTTGCTGATGCCGATATCTCGCCGATCGAACTCGAGATCATCTACAACGCTTTGACCGCTGCTGCTGCCGAGATGGACGTTACCATCTGGCGTACCAGCCGTTCGACCATCGTGCGGGAACTGCTCGATTACTCGACCGCGATCTTCGACCGCGATGGATGGAACGTCGCGCAGGCGGCGCGCATCCCGAGCCATCTCAACTCGATGAGCTACTTCCTCACCGAGATCCTGGCGAGCCACATTCCGCCCGACAGATGGGGTCCGGACGACGTCGTCATATCGAATGACCCGTACTGCGGTGGCCAGCATCTGCCTGACATCGTTGCCTACAAGGCCGTGTTTCGCAACGGCCGGCGCATCGGGTTCGTCGGGGCGTTGTGCCACCATCTGGACGTAGGGGGCTCCTCACCGGGCAGTTACGGCTCGAGCGCGACGGAGATCTTTCAGGAAGGCTTGCGAATACCACCGGTGAAGATAGTCGAAGACGGCAAACTCAATGAGCCGATCCGTGCCATCATCCTGCAGAATGTTCGCCAGCCTGACATTCTCTGGGGCGATCTGCAGTCGCAACTCGCCTCGCTCGACATCGGCGCTGCCAGCGTCGAGCGGCTTGCCGCGAAGCTCGGCGAGGCGCGTTTCGAAACGGCGACTAAGCAGCTGCTCGATCGCTCCGAGGCGGCCATGCGGGCCGTGATCGGCCGAATTCCAGATGGCACTTACGAGTTCGAGGATCACGTCGACGACGACGGGATTTCGGACGCGCCGATCCGCATTCACGCCAGGCTGGTGGTCGAAGGCGAGGGTCTCACAGTCGATCTCTCTGGCTGCAGTCCGCAGGTGATGGGGCCGAGCAACGCAACGCTCTCGTCGACATGCTCGACGGTGTTTTATGCATTGATCGCCTCGGCCGACGTGCCCATCGCGGCCAACGCAGGGTGCTATCGCCCCGTCAAGATCGTGGCGCCGCCCGGGCTGTGCGTCAGTGCGGCCGTGCCGGCGCCGGTCGTGCATCGCATCGCCATCGGGCATCGGTTGGCCACGGTGTTGTTCGGCGCGCTGCATCAGGCGGTGCCGGCGCGGATGCCGGCGGCGTACTATGCCGTCTCCTATGTCGTGACGCTGCAGACCATCGACCCCGAAATGGGCCGCCGCGTTCTGGTCGAGATCGAGGTTGGCGGGATCGGCGCGCTGCCGGTTTCCGACGGTCCATCGGCGCTGTCGTTCGGCATGCACAACAACTCGAACATCCCGATGGAGATGATCGAAAGCGACATGCCGGTGACGTTCATGGGGTACGGGCTGCTGACCGATACCGGCGGTCCCGGCCAATGGCGGGGCGGGCTCGGCCTGTGGCGCGAATGGCGGATCGATTGCCCGATGGCGCAGTTGTCGACCAATCTCGATCGATTCAAGTTCCGTCCATTCGGTCTGGCTGGCGGCGAGTCCGCAGCGCCAAGCGCTCTGTATTTGATCCGCGGCGGTCAAAAGCAGGCGTTGCGTTCCAAGGTCACCAACATGATCGTGAAAAATGGCGACATTATCCGGCTCGAAACGTCCGGCGGCGGCGGCTTCGGCAAAGCCCGCTTGCGGGCACGCGAGCTTGTCGAGCGGGATGTCCGGCTCGGTTATGTGAGTGCCGCGGCTGCAAGGGACAGTTACGGGCAGGGCAATTAAGCCACGGACTCTTACGTCCCTTCATTTATTTGCTGGCCTCGCGCAAGAGGCGACAGCCTTTGTCGTCAAATGACCCAAACACCGTACCCTGGAGGGCAGAGCAACTCACTCAGGTGATCTCGTCGGCGGGCGCTAAGGGTAAGACCCGATGGCGACGGAGGGGTATTTCGCTAGGTTCTTAGCACCCGCAGCAAACGACGAGGGTGTGATGGTGACTGCTGCTCCGGCGAAATCGGACCGTGAGGCCGTTCTGGTCGATCTCGCCCTGCAGGGTGGCGGTTCTCACGGCGCGTTCACGTGGGGCGTGCTTGACCGGCTCCTCGAAGAATCATGGCTGCGGATCGATGGCATCTCCGGCACTTCTGCGGGCGCGATGAATGCCGTGGTGCTGGTCGATGGCTATGAAAAGGGCGGACCCGAGGGCGCGCGGGCAGCACTCGAAGAGTTCTGGCGGCGCGTCTCGCATTCCGCCCGGTTCAGCCCGATCCGACGAAGTCCCATGGATGTTCTGCTCGGCCGGTGGAGCCTGGACAATTCGCCATTCTTTCTCGCGTTCGACATGGCCGCGCGCGTGTTCTCGCCTTACGACCTGAACCCGCGAGGCGCCAACCCGTTACGCGACATATTGGCCGAATGCGTTGATTTCGACCGGGCGGCGAAATCCAGGATCCGCTTGTTCGTGACCGCCACCAACGTCCGCACCGGCCGCGGCCGCGTGTTCCGAAACAATGAACTCACGCCGGACGTGCTGCTGGCGTCCGCCTGCCTGCCGACGTTGTTCCAGGCCATCGAGATCGACGGCGAGGCGTATTGGGACGGCGGCTATTCGGGCAATCCGACCATCACGCCATTGGTGCGCGAGTGCGCATCGCACGATACGCTGCTGGTCGCGGTCAACCCGGTTGAACGTCAGGGTACGCCGCGCTCGGCGCGCGATATTCTCGATCGCTTGAACGAGGTTTCCTTCAACGCCACGCTGTTGAAAGAGTTGCGCATGATTGCGATGCTGCGCCAGGTGGCCGACGTCGGCAAGGGCGAGGGGGCACTGTGGGCTTCCATGAGAATTCACCTCATCTCCAGCGCGGCCCTGGACAAGCTTGGTGCGTCCTCCAAGTTCAATGCGGAATGGGACTTCCTAACCATGCTGAAGGTCGAAGGCCGCCGCTGTGCGGATGACTTCCTGGCCAGGCACGGCGCGAATGTCGGAAAGCAGTCCACCATCAATCTGGACGTCCTCCTGGAACAGGTCTGATGCCATGGGGCTTCTGGGTATTCTCCTTGGGCTGGGGCTGCTCGTCTGGCTGGCTTTTCGCGGATGGAGCGTGCTCCTGCTCGCTCCCGCGGCGGCACTGATCGCTGCTGCCGTCTCGCGGGAGCCGCTGCTCGCCCATTGGACCCAGACCTTCATGGGCAGCGCGGCGCAGTTCCTCGCGCAGTTCTTTCCGCTGTTCCTGCTCGGCGCGCTGTTCGGCAAGCTGATGGATGACAGCGGTTCGGTTACCGCCATCGCGGGCTTCATGACCGAGCGGCTGGGTCCGCGTCGCGCCATACTGGCGGTGGTGCTCGCCGGTGCACTCGTGACCTACGGTGGAGTGAGCTTGTTCGTTGCCTTTTTTGTATTGGCGCCGATGGCCCAGGCGCTGTTTCAAGCCGCCGACATTCCGCGGCGGCTGATGCCGGCGGCAATCGCGCTTGGCACGTCTACGTTCACGATGACGGCGTTCCCCGGTACGCCTGCCATCCAGAACGCTATACCGATGCCGTTTTTCGGCACCACGCCGTTCGCCGCGCCCGGTCTTGGCGTCATTGCTTCCGCTATTATGCTGGGGTTTGGATTGTGGTGGCTCGCCCGTTGCGAAGCCGCCGCCCGGCGGGCAGGGGAAGGCTATGGCGGCGGTGCCGACATCTCCCCGCGCGCGGCCGCCGACGATCAGATCATCCGGGAGCGGGCGACGACTGCGCGCGAATTCGACCCCGCGGAGATCGGCCACGGCCGCCATGCCGAAACTCCGGTGCCGATTGCCATCGCGGTGCTGCCGCTGGTCGTCGTCGTGAGCGTCAATCTCCTGATGTCGCTGGTCATTCTGCCGCGCCTGGATTTCTCGTTCCTGGCCGAACCACATTGGGGATCCACCTCGCTGTCCGCCGTTGCCGGTGTCTGGTCGGTGGCGGTGGCGCTCGCGGCCGCGATCCTGGCGCTTGTTCTTTTCAATCGGAAGCGGCTGCCGGCCTTGCGCGAGAGCATGGATGCCGGCGCCAACGCCTCCGTCTTGCCGGCGTTCAGCGTCGCCAGCCTGGTGGGTTTCGGCGCCGTCGTTGCGATGTTGCCTGCCTTCGCGGCGGTGCGCGAATGGGTGCTTTCAATTGGGGGCGGACCACTGGTCTCGCTGGCGGTGGCAACCAACGTGCTCGCCGCCCTGACCGGCTCGGCCTCGGGCGGCATGACGATCGCGCTGGATGCGCTCGGCGACACCTACATGCGCATCGCGGCAGAGCAAGGCATTAATCCCGCGTTGATGCACCGGGTAGCCGCCATCGGCTCCGGCACCCTTGACAGCCTGCCACACAATGGCGCTGTGGTGACGCTGCTCGCCGTCTGCGGTTCGACGCATCGCGAGAGCTATCTCGATATCGTCATGGTCGGGATTGTCAGCGCGCTCATCGCCCTGGTGGCGGTAATTGTCCTGGGCTCGATGTTTGGCTCCTTCTAGAATGATGTGCGTGCAGGTATGCTTCGATCATGCGAGCAAGACTATTCAGATATCTGAAGATTACCGGTGCGCTGCTCGGGGTGTCCTTCCTGACGTTCCTTGCCGTCCGCATCTACGACTCGCAGAGGGGATTGCCGCTCGAGCCCTGGCATACCTACATTCCGGATGAACTGCGGACGGAAAAACTCGAGGCGGCGACCTGGGCGGAGTACCTGACAGCCGAGGCCAGGATCTTCGACGAAGTCCGGCGCGAGGTTTCGCGGAAGCTCGACGCGGCCGAGCGCGTGCCGGCCAATCGTTATTTTGAAGGGAGCCCGGTCTATCCAGGCCACTTTGTGCAGGATTTCAATCGTTCCTTCGTGCTCGAGCCGACGGGAAAGCCGGTCGGTGCCGTCGTGCTTCTGCATGGCCTGACGGATTCCCCCTACAGCCAGCGCCATATTGCGCGCTTCTACCGCGATCAGGGATTCCTGGCGATTGTGCCGAGGATGCCGGCACATGGCACTGTGCCCGCCGCGCTGACCGACGTGGAGTGGGAAGACTGGATGGCGGCGACGCGGCTCGCGGTGCGCGAAGCACGCGCGCGCACCGGGCCGTCCGTGCCGTTGCATCTGGTCGGCTTTTCCAACGGCGGCGCGCTGGCGTTGATGTACGCGCTTGACTCCATTAGCGACGAAAAACTGGCCCGGCCGGACCGCCTTGTGCTGATTTCGCCGATGGTGGGCATCACGCGCGTCGCACGCCTTGCCCGGCTGGCAGGCCTGCCATCGGTCTTGCCTGCCTTCGCCAAGGCGGCATGGCTCGGCATCGTGCCCGAGTTCAATCCGTTCAAGTATAAGTCGTTTCCCGTCAACGGCGCGCGCCAGTCATATCGCCTGACGCAAGCGCTGCAGGAGCGGATTGCGCGGTATGCCCGTGAAGGCAAGCTAAGTCAGTTGCCGCCGATCCTGACCTTTCAGTCGCTCATTGATTTCACGGTGAGTACGCGGGCCATCGTATCGGCGCTTTACGCGCACCTGCCCGAGAACGGCCACGAGCTGGTGCTGTTCGACGTCAACCGCACGGCCAAGTTCGGTCCATTGCTCCGCTCCAGCGCAGACACCGCGCTCGCGCGTATCGTGCCGAACGGCCTGCGGCGTTACCGCCTCACCATCATCACCAATGCCGATGACAATAGCGACGATGTGATCGAGCGCGTGACCGAAGCCGGCAGCGATGTCGATACGTCGCGGCCGCTTGGGCTATTTTATCCGCGGGGATTCTATTCGCTGTCGCATGTCGCACTGCCGTTCCCGGTCAGCGACAGTCTGTACGGGGCTGAGCCCGACCCGTCGGAGAATTTTGGAGAGAATCTCGGCACCCTGGCGCCGCGGGGCGAGCGCAATGTCCTGATCGCCAGCCTCGACTCGCTGATGAGGGCATCGTCAAACCCGTTCTTTACCTACATGACCGGGCGGATCGGCGAGGGAATTCCAGCCGCTGCAGCCACCGCCCGGCCCATTCAATAGAGCCTGCCTACCCGGCGACGCGCGAGAGCGCGAACAGGATCGACATCAGGACCACGGTCACTCCGGTGACAAGGACCAGACGCTCGGCAAACAGGCGGCGCATCGGCGATCTCCCTAGACGAAGCTGTAGCGTTCGGAGTGGTACTTCGACATCGGGACGTTCATCTCGCCGAGGGCCTTTTCGATCGCGTCCATCATCACGTTCGGCCCGCAGATGAAATATTCATGGTCGGCGTATGGCGGCGGTAAATGACGCTTGAACATTGCGGCGTTGATGAAGCCCTTCTCGCCGCGCCAGCCGGGCGGGGGCCTTGCGAGCACATAAACGATCGTGAGGTCGAGCCGGGCTTTCAGTGCCTCGAGCTCTTCACGGAAGGTGATCGAATCCCAGTCCTGGGCCCCGTAAAGCAGCACGACGGGACGCCTGTCGCCCTGGTCGGCCAGCGTGCGGATCATGCTCATCATTGGCGTCACGCCGATGCCGCCGGCGATCAACACGTGCATGTCCGCCGGCTTGCCGATGGTGAACGCACCGTATGGCCCGTCAAGATAGACGCGCTGGCCGACCGGGAACTTGGGAATCCCGCTGGTAAAATCGCCCAGGTTCCGGATCGTCATCGCGACGCGTCCATCCGTGGCGGCGGCGCTGGACGAGAATGAAAACGGGTGCCCGGTAATCTTGAACGGGCTTCCCCACAGCGTCAGCCAGCCGAACTGGCCCGGGCGGAAGCGGAAACCGGGGTGGCCATCCGGCTCCATCACCAGCGTCGTAGTGTCGCCGCGTTCCTTGCGCACTTCCGCGATGCGGTATGGCCGGCGAAGCATGAACAGCGGCTTGACGATCCGCACGTAGAGCAGCAGGGCGATCCAGAATATCGTCAGGCCGATCCACAACGCCCGTTTCCAGGGATCGACGAGATAGAAGCCCGATCCGACCATGTGCACGACGCCGGCGATGACGGCCGTGAGCGCCAGCGCAATGTGGCTGAGGTGCCAGGTCTCGTACCTGATCTTCAACGCAGCTCGCCAAAGGGCTGCCACCACGAGCGCAATCACCGAGAAGATCGACAGGAACGCGAAGTAGGCGCTTAGCGGCGCGTCAAGCATGTTGGATGGCGCGAGCAGTTCCGGCTTGACGGCGATCAGGATGATCGGATGCGCCACGACCAGGCCGACCGCCACGAGCGAGATCTGGCGGTGAAAATGGTAGATGACGTCCTCGCCCCATGGCTCGGTGACGTACCGAAACCGGGCGGTGAGGCCGAACTGCAGGCCCATCATCGCCAGGCCGGAATAGCCGAGCGCGACGGAGAATTCGGTCCATAAGTTGCGCGCCGGCGGATGCGAGCCTGCCAGGAGCGCGAACAAGGGCGCGAAAATGAACAGCAAATAGATGAGGATCCAGACGGCCCCGCGCAAACTGTAAAGAAGGTGCACGAACCAACCCCTTCCGCAACGACCAGGAGACGGCGCAATCGCACCGCGGAATCTATCATTGCGGCAGACCGGTTCCGCCTAGGGACAATTACTGATTCTTTGCGGGCAACACCCGATTTCTTGGTGCATTGGATCATGCTGAGTTTATATGTCGTGGAGGATTCGGCCGGCCTCTCGCGTTGCGGCGCATTGGCAGGGCCTCACTGCATGAGGTGCCATGCCGGCTTCGATCATCGCCTATTGTGGGCCCGCCGCAATTCCGGATGATCTCTGGACGCGCTGGAATCTGGATCCGCTGCTGATCGGAATACTCGGCGCACTGGCAATCGTTGTCGGCCGCGGCCGTTCCTCCGCCCCACGGGCGGGGTGGGCCGCGATCGGGTTGATGCTGATCATCTTCGTTTCGCCGCTTTGCGCGATGTCGTCGGCGTTATTTTCCGTGCGGGTGCTGCATCATGTCCTGTTGATCGCGGCCGTCGCGCCGCTGCTCGCGCTCGCGTTTCCGCAGCGGAGAATGAGCCCGCTGCCGATCGCCGTGCTGGTCGCGATACATGCCGCCGTCCTTTGGCTCTGGCACGCGCCGGGGCTCTACACTTGGGGCCTCGCGAGCGTGCCGGCCTATTGGTTGATGCAGATTTCATTGCTTGGAAGCGCCTGGCTGCTGTGGCGCGCGATCCTGGCGCCGACGCAGCCCGGTGCGGCGCTGATGGCGTTGGCGGGCACGATTGGCCAGATGGGCCTTCTCGGAGCACTGATCGTCTTCGCGCCCAGACCGCTATACCTCGTTCATCTGGCAGGCGCGGCGAGTTGGGGAATGGCGCCGCTCACCGACCAGCAGCTTGCGGGCTTGCTGATGTGGGTGCCGGCGATGCTGCCTTACCTGGGCGTGGGGCTCTGGATCGCATGGTCGAGCCTGAGATCGAGCGAACCAGCGCTGTGACGACCTTCCTGAAATTCGTGCACCTCGGTGCGATCGCGCTCTGGTCGGGCGGCCTGATCGCATTGCCGTTCCTGTTCTGGCAACGTCGGGCCCTCGAGTCAGACCTGGATCTCGAACGGCTGCACCGCGTCACGCGGCTTGTTTATGTCGAACTGACTTCGCCTGCCGCCTTTGTCGCCATCGGCAGCGGAACGGCTTTGATTTTCCTGCAGGCCACCTTCGCCGAATGGTTCTCGTTGAAGATGGTGCTGGTGGGGATCATGTCGATGCTGCACGTGGTCGCGGGCCTCGTCCTCATGCAGTTGTTCCTGCCGAAAGGGAAGTTCAACTATTTGTCCTACGTGGCGCTGATGGGCGCCTATGTGGTGGTGATCGCCGCAATTCTCTGGATCGTGCTCGCCAAGCCGCAGATCGATTCCAACCAGATCGCCGCAAATCTGTTCGAGCCGGGCGGCCTCGGGCGCTGGGTCCGTCAATTCTTCGGCGAAATCAGAATGCCCACGCCATGATCGAACACGAGCTTGCCCCCGTGCCAGCCGGCGAAGCCCACCATGACGGATGCAAGGGCCGAAAGCGCGAGGCCGTGCGGCAGGATCGAGACGGGATCGACCAGGCGCAGACCCCAGTTGGCTCCCGCAACCGCAACCAGGGTCATCGCGGCCACGGCATGGGACCAACTGGCTTCAAGAAGTCGGATGCCCCGTACCAGCAACAGTTCGCCGGTGCCGACGATGCTTGCCGCAACCCCGCTCCAGAACGCCATGCCGGTCGACCAGAGCCCGACCCGCGCCCAGAACGCGTCACCCGACCACCAGTAGAATACGTCGACGCCGAGCGTCGCGATCACGAATGCGATCGGGAAATGGACCATCATGACGTGAATCGGGTGTCCCACCAGGGCAACCGCCGAACCGAAATCGAGTCGATGCAATTCCACCAGGACCGCACTTTTGGGCTGGGTCGCGCGATCGTCCCGTTCTGCCATCGCTTGCCTCCATCGCATCGAAAGCAACATTGCTCGAGCAGTCATCGTAGTCCGTTGCGCCTGGCTTTCCAACTCGGAATGCTCGCAACGCTTCCTGCCTGCACGGGGCCGCTATCGACGCTGGATCCCTCAGGCCCGGCGGGCGCTTCGATCGCAACGCTCTGGTGGGTGATGCTGGCAGGCTCGGTCATCCTCTTCCTGCTGGTCATGTCGCTGTTCGTGCTGGTGATCCGGCGCCCGGGCTGGGGCTCCAGCGTATCGCCGGAACGCTGGCTGATCTTCGGCGGCCTCGTGCTGCCCGCTGTCGTGCTGCTGCCGCTGATCGCCTATGCGATGATTGCCGGCGAAAGACTTCTGCCGCTACCGGGGCAGACGCCGGCACGGATCGAAGCCGTCGGCCAGCAGTGGACCTGGACGTTCCGCTATCGCGATCATGGTGCAACGGAGACGAGGGGCGTCCTGCATATGCCGGCAGGCGCACCCGTCGACATTCTGGTGTCCAGCCGGGACGTCATCCACGCGTTCTGGATACCTCGCCTGGCCGGAAAGATCGATGCGGTGCCCGGGCATGTGAACCGCCTGCGGATTCAGGCCGACCAGCCCGGCCGTTACGCCGGCCAATGCAGCGAATTCTGCGGTCTGAATCACGCGGGCATGCGGTTCGATGTCGTCGTTCATCGGCCGGAGGAGTTCTCCGCAGCGCTGGCCCGGGCAGCAGCATCAGAAGGGTCGCAGAAGAAATGAGTGAATCCGCTGACCAGCTGTCGCAGGGCGCAACGGCATTGCGGCTGCACCGCCAGCTTTCCGCGATCTGGGCCACCGGGCCGGGGATTCAACGCCTCGCCGCCGTCAACCATTCGGTCATCGGCATACGGATGATGGTGACGTCGTTTGTGTTCTTCGCCATCGCCGGCGTGCTCGGCATGCTGACCCGCGTGCAACTGGCGACGCCCAATTCCGGTTTCATGGTTCCCGAGACCTACAATCAGGTCTTCACCATGCACGGGTCGATGATGCTGTTCCTGTTCGCCATCCCGATGGTGGAGAGTTTTGCCGTCTATCTGACGCCGAAGATTCTCGGCACAAGGGACTTCGCATTCCCGCGCCTGACCGCCTATGGCTACTGGTGCTATTTGTTCGGCGGCACCATTCTGACGGTCTCCTTGATCGTAGGCGTTGCGCCCAACAGCGGCTGGTTCATGTACACACCGCTGAGTTCGAGCGCGTTTACGCCGGGCATCAATTCGGACGTATGGCTGCTCGGCGTGACCTTTGTCGAAATCTCAGCGCTGTCGCTCGCGATGGAGATCGTGGTCTCGATCCTGAAGATGCGCGCGCCGGGCATGTCGCTCGACCGGATGCCGATCTTCGCCTGGTACATCCTGGTCACCGCAATGATGATGATCGTGGCCTTTCCGCCGCTGATCCTCGGTTCGATCCTGCTCGAGGTGGAGCGCGCCTTCGGCCTGCCGTTCTTCGACCCGACGCGGGGCGGCGATGCGCTGCTCTGGCAGCACCTGTTCTGGCTGTTCGGCCACCCCGACGTCTACATCATCTTTTTGCCGATGGCCGGCGTGCTGTCGACGATCATCCCCGTGTTCGCCAACAGGGAACTGGTCGGCTACCGGGCGATCGTCGTCGCCATCATCGCGCTCGCGTTTCTGAGCTTCGGCATCTGGGTGCACCACATGTTCACCGTGGGCATTCCGCATCTCGCGCTGGCGTTCTTCTCTCTCGGGTCGGCGATCGTCGCAGTGCCGACGGCTGTGCAGATCTTCGCCTGGCTTGCGACGCTGGCCCATGGCAGGCCGCGCTGGGACGTGCCGATGCTCTATGTTTTCGGCTTTTTCTTCGTCTTCGTGATGGGCGGCCTGACCGGCGTCATGCTGGCCATGGTGCCGTTCGACTGGCAGGCCCATGACACATATTTCGTCGTCGCACATATGCACTATGTGGTGGCCGGCGCGCTGGCTTTCCCGATGCTCGCGGCGCTTTATTACTGGCTGCCCTTGCTGACAGGACGCACCGCCGTGCACCGGCTGTCGGTGCCCGCATTCTGGCTGGTCTTCATCGGATTCAACATGACCTTTTTCATGATGCATCTGACCGGCCTGCGCGGCATGCCTCGCCGGATCCATACATATTCCGGCGATGAAGGCTGGAACTGGCTCAATCTGCTGTCTTCGGTCGGCGGGTTTGTCATGACGATCGGCTTCGCGCTTGTGGTCATCGACCTCGTCGTCCAGCTCCGCTACGGACGCCGCGTGCGGCGCAATCCATGGGGCTCGACGACGCTCGAATGGGCGATGCCGATCCCGCCGGCACCTTATGCCTTTGCCTCGATCCCGGATGTCGGCACGTCGGAAGCCAAATCGACCGCCTCGGGCGATCTCGCAACTTCGCTCGCAAGCGGCGAAGGCTATCTCGGTTCCACGCGCAACGGCTGGCAGGAGGCGCTGGGCGTACACAAGACATCGGGCGTCCCGGACCAGTTGATCGTGTTGCCGCGCCCGACCTACCTGCCGCTTTATACCGCGCTTGCCACTGCGGCTGCGGTTCTGGCCATGCTGTTCAAATTCTACCTGCTGTCGCTCGGCTTCGCGCTATTGACCGCCGGCCTGTTCGTGTTGGCCGGGCAGAGCGCCGGTCTTGCACGCGACTACGGTCCCTTGCCGGTCGGTCGCGGCGTCAGCGTGCCGCCTCATACCGAGGTCGCCGATGCGCCGGCGTGGCTGGCGTTGATCTGCGCGCTGGTTGCCGACGGCACGCTGTTCACATCGCTGCTGTTCGGGACGTTCTACCTCTGGATCGCGGCGCCGAATTGGAGCGCCGCAATCAAACCCGAGCCGGATTTGATGCTCGCCGCCGGCACGTGCGTTTCACTTTTGATGGCTACCGTGGCCGCCCGTGGATCGCTGCGCGCGGTCAGCGTCGGCGGCCGGGCAGGCGGCTGGATCGGCCTTGCTGCGCTGGCGCTTGTGGCGGCCATCGCCACAGCGGTTTGGCAGATTGCCGCTATCGTGCCGCACCCGCGCGAGCATGCGCTCGGGGCTACGGCGGCGGCGCTGATTTTCTATGTCGGGCTGCATGCCGGTATCGGTCTCCTTTTTCTCGTCAGCAATGTGCTGCGTCTCGGCGCCGGATTCATTTCGCCCCGACGGGTGCTGGACATGCGGCTCACGCGGCTGTGGCTGGACTACACGCTGGTCACGGGGATCATTGCAATGAGCCTCGTGCTCGCGCTGCCCGCGCTGGTGGCGATGCTGGGAGGGCGGCCGTGAGCGAGCGTCCGGTACCGTCAAGGCAGCTATGGTGGCTCGCGGCGGGCTTCACCGTCTGGTGCAGCGCACTGGTCGTTCTCTACGCGATCCACGGGATCGGATGTGCGTTCGGCTGGTCGACGGGCACGCTGCGGCTGTGGCTTGCCGTGGCGCTCCTTGCGCATCTGATCGTGCTGGGCTGGATGTGGCGTGATATCGCCCGCGCGGGCCTGGATGCGGGCTTCGGTCCGACCAGTGCGTTTCTGCATTGGGCCGTCGTCGCGACGCTCATTGCAGCCCTTGTCGCCACCGTCATCACCCTCGGCCCGCCGCTGCTGCTCACGGCATGCATATGACCCGGCCAACCGGCATGCATCATCGGAGGATGAGTTGCGCCACGCCCAGTGCCAGATTAATCCCGATCTGGCCTTCGATCGACAACGGTTGCAGCGTTATCGTACGTCGCGATCCGCCGATCAGCACTTTGGCGCCCAGACCGAGGCCAATTGCAACGTTGCCGCTGGCACCCACGTAATTTCCTCGCAGCGTTCCCTGGCCGATCTGGCTGTTGCGCGCAAACACGGCCCAGAACAGTGTTCCGCCTCGTGTCACGCCAATATCGACGCCGATGCGCCTGATCGTTCCTCTGTAGACGTATTGCTGGCCCGTTGCGTTCGCAACGAAAACGCATCGCATATCCTGCCGTGAGCCAAGGACCAGGCCGACCCTCGGATCGGTGTTGCATGTCAGTCCGCCGACCCGAAACGGCGGACGTGCTTGTGCGGTCGCTGCACTGGACAGAACGGCAAGCAATGCACATGCGATCGCCCACGCACGAATGCCGCAGACCGGCTGTACAGTGAAACCGGGCGCTATCCGCCGCCGCTGTTCGCATTCATTCTGCATCGATGATGTACCCACGGGAACCGCGGAACTTCGATCACGCACATGATGGCGATGCGCCGTGGTGGAGGTGATAGGAAGAAACCCTGACTTGCGCGGATGAATACCCCGATTGATTGATGGAGTGACTTCAATTTAGATGCGTATGGGTTTGCTGCCCCTGGCTATGAGCCGGGCAAGTTGAATCGCTGTGATGCGCCAGGCGAGTTCAACTGTGTTGTGGCCTCTTGCAGCGCCCGAGAAAAAGCATTCGGACAAGGGAGAAAACTCATGGATGCAATGAGTCGCCGTGCGATGCTCATGAATGTCCTGCCGGGAGCGGCCATTGCCATTGCCGGTGTCGGGACGATCGGCTGGGCTGTCGCGCCGGATGTCGCGGACGCCATGCCATTGGGTGCAGCGAAGGGGGCCCACGCCGAGGTCGATGACCTGGCGGTGAAGGCCCAGGTCGTCGTTGTCCATCCGCGCCGCCGCCGGCGACGATGGGTCTGCTGGTGGCACCGCGGACGTCGCCGCTGTGGCTGGCGTTGGGTGTAGCTGCCGACTTCTGGCAATAGTTCCCGTGGTGTGAGGTGGCGCCGGTCAGCGCGAGGCTCGCCGTTTCATCGTGTGAGCACCGCTGCACCCAGCGCGACGGTGAGTATCAGCAGCGACACGCTGGCCGTCGGCCATTGGCGGAGAATGCTGTCCGTTCGTTGCAGAGCCTTGCCCCACGTGACTGCGATCCGGACGCCGCCGTCCAGCGCCACGATGATGTCTCCCTTGGGAATCTGCGGCATCGAGCGCCACCAGCGCCACAGCGCCATCGCCAGGGCAGCGCCCAGCAGGACGGGCCACAGCGCCTTCCATAGCACCGCAGCTGAAAGCGGATCGGGCAGCGTTCCGCGCGGGACCGTCAAATAGAGCGTCCATGGCACGACCAGCGAAACAGCTGCGGTCGCGAGCCAGGGCCAGACCAGTCCTGCGGCGGCTGTCGCCTGTGGGTCCTGCGATGCCGTGCTCGCAAGGTGGCGAAGGAACTGCAGCATCAGCAGCGTCGTGCCAATCGCAGACAGCGTTGCAATCGTGCTCGCGGTGCTGTCTCCAAGCAACTCGTCGGCAACGAATTTGGCCAATGCGCCGCCGGTAAGCGGGAGGCCACCGAGGCCCACGGCAATGATTGCCGCGGGCAGTAGCATCGGCCACAAGCGCCGGCGGCCGGTCGCGGCGATGACGCCGACGGACAGGAACAGCGCGCCTTTCACCAGGACGTGGTGCGCCGCATAGAAAGCCGCGCCGAGCGCAGCGCGGCCATCGCCAGTCAGCATTCCCATGCCGATGATCGCGATGATGAACCCCATCTGGCTGACGCTGGAATACGCCAGCACGGCCCGGGGATTGCGCTGCGTGATTCCGATCACGACGCCGTAGAGCGCTGCGAACAGTCCGGCGGCTGCAATTGCGGTGCCCCAATCGGGCAGCGCGGTTCCGAGCGGCAGGAACCGGATCATTCCAAGGATGCTCGCCTTGACGACCGCGCCGCTGAGTACAGCGGCAGCCGGCGTCGGTGCCGCCGGGTAGGCCAGCGGCATCCAGATGTGGAATGGCACGAGGCCCGCCTTCATGCCTAGGCCGATAATCAGGAGAACAAGTATCAGGTCGCGATGTGGCGAGGCCGGCAGCACTGCGGCGGCGTCGCGGATCAGCAGGCTGCCGCCTGGGATTTCCGCCGCCAGCAGCACGAACGCCATCAGCAGGAGAGCTTCGGCCAGCAGGGCGAGCCCGATATAGACCGCGCCGGCCCGCCATGCGCTCGGCGTTTCGTGGTAGATGATGAGACCGGCGGCGCCGAGCGTGAGCAGCGCGAGCAGAAAGTAGAAGCCGACCATGTCGGCGGCCAGAAATACGCCGACGCAGCCGGTCAGTGCCATCAACCAGCACACCACAAATCGCCCGTGGTTCGGCCGGCTCTGCAGATACTGCCACGCGTAGGCCCCCGATGCGATCCACAACAGCGCGGAAACGCCCAGCAGCATGGCTCCAGGACGATCCATGGCGAAGGTCAGATGGAAACGTGCTGAACCGATTGCGAACGAGGAATCGGTGGCGACAAGCAGCACCGCGGCCAGCGCAGGGATCGGGGCGAGCGCTAGCAGCGAGGGCATCCGGCTCAGAACCTGCGGCCACAGGCAGAGCAGGAGCATCGCGAGGGGAACGACAAAGGCGCTGGCCAGCAATGTTGTTTGCCCAATCATCGTGACCCGACCACTGTTGATTCCAGACGGCCGACTTCGACGATGTCGATAGGGCCAAGCGCGACCAAACCCAGCAACAGCGACGTCAGCGCCAATGCCAGCGCCGCTGCTTCCTGATATTTCGGTACGACAGTCTGGAGCTTGAGCGGCGCACTCGACGGCGCAACGGCGCGCGACAGAACGATGAACATGTAGCAGCTGGTGAAGAGGCCTCCCGCAAGGATCACAAGCGCCCACCACCATTGTCCGGTCGCGACGGTTGCTTCGAGCAAGATCCATTTTGCCAGGAAGCCGCCGCTAGGTGGCAGCCCGATCAGGGACACGCCGCCGAGCGCAAATGCGAAGATCGTCATCGGAAGGGCCCGTGCGATCCCTCCGAGCTCGGCGATGCGATCATGTCCCAGGGCGGCATAGATAAGTCCGGCAGCCATGAACATGGCCGCCTTCGCCGTCGCGTGCGATATCGCCTGGACGATGCCACCGGTCAAAGCGCCGCTGCCCTGGAGTTGCGCCGACGCGTCGACGGCGAGCGGGAAAATCAGAAACAGGTAGCCGATCTGCGCGACCGTCGAATAGGCGATCAGGAGCTTGAGGCGCTGCTGTTGCAGGGCGACGACGCTGCCGAAGATGATTGCCGCCGCTCCCAGCGCACCGAACAGTTGCGCGCCGGCTCCGCCGAGCATCCCCGGCATGACGTCGAACCAGAGCCGCACGACGAGGAAGAACGAGCCCTTCACCACCACCGCCGACAGCACCGCGCTGGCGGCTGCCGGCGCGCCGGCATGGGCGGGCGGCAGCCATAGATGCAGTGGAAAGAGGGCGGTCTTGGCGAACAGCCCGATGGTCATCAGCGTGGCGGCAACAAGCGTCGCGGGCTCCGCATGAATTCGTCGGGAGAGCAGGACGATGTCAAGCGTTGCGTAGCTGCCGTAGAGCAGGGCCGTTCCGACCAGGTAGAGAATAGAGCCGAGCAGGGCGAAGATCAGGTATCGCAGCGCAGCCTGTAACGTCTCCGCCCGGCCGTCGAGACAGACGAGCGGCACCGCGGCGAACGTGAGGAGTTCGAGCGCGACGTATAGCGTGAACAGGTCTCCGCCCAGAAAGATCAGGTTCATCGCGCCCCAGATCGCCATCAGCAGGATCCAGAACGCAAACGGTGCGCGGGCCTCGGCGGATCCCGCACGCGTGCCGAAGTCCGCATAGGCAAAGATTGCGACCGCGCAGAACACGATGGCCATCGCCACCATCATGGCGGCTGAGAGCCCGTCGGCGCGCAACGCGATTCCGAGCGGGGGCTTCCAGTCTCCGACGATGTAGACCAGCCGGTGTCCGCTCTGCCAGACGTCGACGAAAATGATCGTCGCGAGGATAAAACCGGAGGGAAGCAGAACGACGGCGATCCGTTCAGCGTAGCGCCCGCCGAGAACGAATGACAGCAGAACGCCTGCGGCCGGCAAGATGATTGCCAGAACCAGGAAGGCGCCGTCGGTCGTCGTCGCGTCGGGCAGGAGATTTGCATCCGGCATCAGGAGTTGCCTCTGTCCGCGCCCTCGGAACTGTCAGCGCTGAGCGTGGATCGGCCAGTCTCCTGCAAGAGTCGCAGCACCAGCGCGATCGCCATGGCGGTCGCCGCAAAGGCAACGACGATCGCGGTAATCACCATTGCCTGCGGGACTGGATCGCCTCCGAGGCCAGAAGCTGCGGCGCGTTTGGCGACGACGCCGAACACGAGAAACACGCCGCTTCCCAGCAGGTTGAATGCCAGGATCTTGCGCAGCGGTTCGGGGTTCGTGACCAGCCCGTACAGTCCGAGGCCGACCAGCGCTGCGCCACACAGCCCAAACAATGTTGCAGCGTTCATGGCTGTTGCACCCGTTCCGGTGGGCCTGCGGCCAGTAAGGCCAGCGCCACCCCGATCGAGAGGGTCAGGGCGAACTCCACCGCGACGATCAACGGTTTTGCATAGCCCGCTGGATAGGCGAGGAAGGCATTTGCCAGCACCATCCCGGCGATGCCGATGGCAAGGAAGATCATGGGCCCGACGACGAGCAGTATGCGCAGCCATCGCTGGCTGATCGAAGGTACGCCGGTCAGGCCCGCGATCATGACAAGCAGCCACATCGCCGCCAACACCGTGCCGCCTTGAAAGGCGCCGCCCGGCTCTTTTGCGCTGACCCAGCACATATAGACGGCCACCACGATTCCGACCGGCGGCAGAAGCTGGGCAAGAAACGTCAGCGTGCCGCCTGGCTGGGCATAGATGCGCAGCCCCGGTATTCCCCCCCACATGCGATCCGGCGCCAGCGACCAGACGCCGAGCAAAGCGAGTATCAGGACCACTTTCTCAAGCAGCGTGTCGAGCGCGCGGTAGACGAACAGGACTCCCGCAACGGGATTGCCGAGGCCGCTCTGCGGCAGGTTCTCCATCGCCACCGGCGCAAGCGTGGGAACGACTTCGGGTGGGGACAGGACAGCGATTGCAAGGCCTGCAGCGACAAGTGCGCACAGAATGCCCGCCGCAAGGCGCACCGGCAGACTGGTCCTGCTGTCCGTACCTTTGGCAAGACGCAGGCGCGCGACGGCGCCGAGCAGCAGCATGCCGGTCATTCCGCCGCCGATTGCGGCCTCCGTCAGCGCGACATCGACCGCGGAGAGCCTGACCCAGGCGATGGCCAACAGCAGGCCGTAGACGACGTAGCCGATCACGGCCGAAAACGCCTCGCGCATGGCGATCGTCGCAGACCCGACCGCCAGGATCAGGACGACAAGAGCGATATCGAAGATGGATACGATGGTCATTCGTGCGGTCCGTGCTGTCGAACCGTGCCAGCAATGAGCTGGGTGACGATCGCGCCAGACAACTGGACCAGCAACCAGATGGTCACGAGCTTCAACGCGCCGAACAATCCATTCACTTGCGGCAGCAGGCCCAGCACGACGAGACCAAGGCCAAGATTATCCACCTTGGTCAGTGCATGCAGACGCGTCAGCGCGTCTGGAAAGCGGATCAAGCCGACTGTCCCCGCCAGGAAGAAGAACGCTCCGGTCGAGACGGCGAGAACAGTGAAGATGTCGAGGGCAAGTTTCATCGGCCGCTCGCTGTTTCACCGGCGTCTCGCTCCGAACCGGAGGCGCTTCTGACGAACGCCACGGCTGCGAATGCGGCGAACAGCGCCAGCAGCAATGCGACGTCCACGATCGGCGGTGCCTCGGTAGCGGCGGCCAGCAGGAGAAGGATGGCCACGCCGCCGGTGCCCAGGAGTTGCGCTGCCATCACGTGGTCAACCTCGGCCCAGCGCCGAAGAATGACGAACAATCCGAGCGCCACGGTCACCATCACGAAGCCCGCAGCCGCGAACAGAAAGCTAGCCATTGCGCGGTTCCCCCCGGAGTGTCTGCACACACAGCGCTTCCTCAACAGCAAGTTGCTCGGCCACCGGCTGCGTCACATCAAGGCAATGAATCGTCAGTCCATTGCCATCCGCGGGGCCGCATGGAAGCGTACCCGGCATCAAACTCATGATGGCGCAGAAAGCCTCTCGCGTCGTTCCCGGCGGAAGCTGTGCTTGATAGACCACGAAACCCGGCTGCAGCGACATCCGAGGCTGGAGCGCCTGCCAAGCGACGTCGATCCCGGCGGTGATCGATTGACGCAGAAAGTGCAGCACGTATCCGGCCAGTTTGATGGGACGCAGACGCCATGGTTGCGCCGGCATCAGGCGCAGGCTTGCCCAGGTGGCTGCAGCCGCGGCGACCAAACCGGCCGCAAGATCGTCGGGGTCGGCAACGGTCAGCACCAGCCAAAACCCAAAAAATCCGGCAGCGCGGGAGACCACACTTCCGAGCGTGCCCGGACGGTCCGCAGGCGTGTCTTGCTGCTCAGATGAGATCATGGTTCGACCGACCTCCGTATCGCTCTGGCCGGCGGCGAGGCTCGCGCCGACCGATATGGCAACCAACCCAGCGTGGGAGGATCAGGAGGCGGACGTCAGCTTGCCTTCGTCTTCTTGCGAAGAAGCACGGCGCACCAGTCGACGTGGCGCTACTGACTGCTTCCTCCGCTCCGCCCGGACTTGGCTTTGCTGGACTTGGCTTTCTTCGATTTGTCTTTTGCTCCTGGTTCGGGGGCAAGTTGCAGAGGCTGCTCGACCGCCAAGGGATGTCTTGGAACTTGAAGGCGGTTGGTGCGGACATCGTCCCGAAGTGCATCGGTGTCCATCCGCGTGCCGCGCTCGACGGAATCGCGTCCCTGCGCCGAGGTTTCGGATGCTGCGCATGATAGCAGGATTGCTGCTCCCGCTACCGCGATGAAGTGCTTCATGACCATTTCCTGCGGCCTGTCCTTTCAAAATGCGAAGTCGAGTCTCGGGCCGATCTGCACGTCCGTGTAATGACGCAAGGGAACATTCGACGTTCGCGCTTCGTAGATCACGGTGGTAGTGAGCGATATATTGCTGGCAATATTGTACTTCAATCCGAGGGACACCGAGTAGATCTGATCCTGCCGGCCGGCATTGAGCCCGTCGGTGAACCAGAATGCCTCTATGAAGGGTATGCTGACAATCGACCATCTCTCGTCGAGTTTGGCCTCGATTCCGAGTATTGCATCGAAGCGCCAGCGGCGGGCTTCCGGCAGATCGGAGAACCGATAGGTGAGTAACGCAAGCGGTGACAGAATCACATTGCCAACACGGAAGTCGCGGCCAACCGAGCCGCTGACATCGTTGGAAGTGAACGCGAGATCGCGATAGATGCCGTCGAAGTCATGTCTGTTTTCATACTGGCCGGTGAGTCTCCAGCCGTACAGATTTTGTGTCAGTCGCGCGCCCAGGCGTGCGATCGCGGCATTGCCGAGATGTTCATTGGCAAAGGCTTCGTATTGGGCTCGCGCGAAGATGCGGTAGGAGAGGTCGGGTGCCAGACTGCCGTCCAGCCTCAGGCTGACGTCGGGCTCATAGAAGACGTCGCGCCGCCGGTTGTCGCGGCTGAACAGGGCGTTTTCGGTATAGGTTGGGGAGACAGACCCTACGACGCTCCAGTAAGGGGTGGTCGGCACGAACTGAGGGGTTTTGAGCTCGACGAGATCAAGCTCGGCGGCAAACGCTCCGCTCGCGCAAAAAACCCCCAAAACCTGCAACAGGGTTCTAGATCCGCGCATTGGAATCTCCCGAGGAGTCCTCTCCATTGATCGCCGGAACCTGTTGGAGGCTATGCCCGGATTGTCGCTTGTCAAGAAAGCGCTCAACGAGGATCGAAATAGCCGAACGACGTTGTAAACATCACACACCTTCATTCCATGGCAGGTGAAGTCCCTGCGCACTTAACCGACGCACCGCTGCTCGGTCTGATTCATCTCGAACGCTTTCTGGTTCGACTGTTCTAGTAGTCCACCGCATCGCGGATGATCGGACAAGTCATGCAATGACCGCCGCCACGGCCGCGGCCGAGTTCGGCGCCAACGATCGTGATGACCTCGATTCCCTGCTTGCGCAGCAGTGTGTTCGTGTAGGTGTTTCGGTCGTAGGCAAAGACCACGCCCGGCGAGGCGCAGACGAGATTTGCGCCGCTGTCCCATTGTGTTCGCTCGCGCATGTAGGCGTTGCCGCCGGTCTCGACCACACGCAATTTCTTCAGGCCCAACGATTCAGCGACCACGTCGACGAACGGCTTGTCGTCCTTCCGCAGTTCGACCCCGCCCGGCTTGTTGCTCGGACGATAGGAAAACGCGGTGATGTTGTTCACGATGTCCGGATAGAGCAGGACGCAGTCGCGGTCGGCGAAGGTGAAGACCGTATCGAGGTGCATTGCTGCGCGGAGCTTTGGCATGGCCGCCACAATGACCCGCTCGGCTGCGCCTTTCTCGAATAATGCAGCAGCAAGCTGGCTGATCGCCTGGCGCGAGGTGCGCTCGCTCAGGCCGATCAGCACATTGCCCTTGCCGATCGGCATCACGTCGCCGCCCTCCAGGGTGGCGAGGCCATGGTCTCGTGTCGGGTCGCCCCACCAGACGTTGACCTTGCCGGCGAAGTCGGGATGAAACTTGTAGATCGCTGTCGTCAGGATCGGCTCTTCGTGCCGCGCGGGCCAGTAGAGCGAGTTGAGCGTGACGCCGCCGTAGATCCAGCACGTGGTGTCCCGCGTGTACAGCGTATTGGGCAGGGGAGGCAGCAGATATTCGGTCATGCCCGCGGCCTCGCGGACCAGTTGGAGCATGGGGCCGCCATGGGCGTCGGGGAAGTCGAGGGTCGACAGCCCGCCGATCAGGGTTTCAGCGAGCTCGCGCGGCTGCAGGCCCTCGAGATAGCCGCGGATTTCGTCGACCAGACCAAGGCCGACCTGATCGGGCACGACCTGATTGTCGAGAATCCACTTCCTGGCTTCGGGGATCGCGACCGTTTCGGTAAGCAGGTTATGCATCTCGACCACATCGATGCCGCGGTCGCGCATCTTCTGCACGAAGTCGAAATGGTCGCGCTTGGCGTTGTCTACCCACAACACGTCGTCAAACAGCAAGGTGTCGCAATTGGAGGGCGTCAGGCGCTGGTGCGCACGTCCCGGCGAACACACCATGACCTTGCGGAGCTGGCCGACCTCTGAATGAACGCCAAAGGGAGCGGACGATGTGGGAGTTGCTTGTGCCATGGAAACTGCCTTGCCTAGATGGTGATATAGCCTGTCGCCAGCCCGTGGATGCCGACTGCCGCGCCGAGGAGGGTTACGGCAAAAATCGCCCATTCCACCGCCGTAAAGACCTGCTTGTTCTGTTCCCGCTTGGCCCAGATGTAGAGCACGGTGCCGGGCCCGTAGAGGATCGCCGAGAGCACCAGGAATTTCATGCCGGCGGCGTAGATCAGGAACAGGGTATAGATCACGGCGATGCTGGCGAAGATCAGGTCGCGCGTGCGCTCCTGCGGGCTCAAGTCGTAGGTCTCGCCGCGCGTGGTGATCAAAAGCCCGTACGCCGCGACCAGCAGGAAGGGAATCAGCGACATCACGCTGGTCAGGTTGAGCATCAGCGAAAAAGCATCGTTGGACCAATAGGTGCTTATGACGAAAAGCTGGACGATAATGTTGGTCAGCCATAGTGCCGCCGCCGGCACCTTGTTCTGGTTCTCGGTTCCGAATACCCGCGGCATGTCCTTGGTCTTGGCGGCGATCGAGAGGACTTCCGCGCAGATCAGCGACCAGGCAAGATAAGCGCCGAGCACCGAAATGAGCAGGCCGACACTGACGAAGATCGCGCCCCAGGGGCCGACCACGGCCTCCAGCACGGTCGCCATCGATGGCTGGCGCATTCCGGCAATGTCAGCGCGGGCAAGAACGGCGTACGGCAGCATGCTGACCAGCACCATCAGGGAGGTCACCCCGAGAAAGCCGATGATCGTCGCCGTGCCGACATCGGAACGCTTCTTTGCATAGCGCGAATAGACGCTCGCGCCCTCAATTCCGAGGAAGACGAACACCGTGACAAGCATGGTCGCCCGAATCTGATCGAACAAGCTCGCCTGTGGCATGCCTTCGCCGCCCCAGAAGTTGGCGCGGAAGAGATCGGCCTTGAAGGCGAAGATAAGGATGACGATGAAAACCAGGATCGGGACGATCTTTGCGATGGTAACGACCATGTTAATGGCGGCAGCCTGCTGCACGCCTCTCAGGATCATGAAGTGAAAAAGCCAAATCCCGATCGAGGCGACGACGATCGCCGCAACCGTGTTGCCGTCGCCAAACACCGGAAAGAAGGCGCCGAGCGTCGACTTGATCAGGACCCAGTACGAAACGTTGCCGATGCAACTGCCGATCCAGTAGCCGAGCGCGGACAGGAAGCCGGGATAATCGCCGAATCCAGCCTTGGCGTAGGCATAGACGCCGGCATCCAGATCGGGTTTGCGTTCGGCAAGCGCCTGAAAGACGCGGGCCAGCGTGTACATGCCGCCCGCCGCGATGCTCCACGCGAAGATGGCGCCGAAAGGTCCCGTCGCAATGCCGAAGGTCCGGGGCAATGAAAATATCCCCGAACCCACCATCGACCCGACCACCATCGCGGTCAGGGCGAACAAAGAGAGCTTTTGTATTGGCTGCGACGTCATGCCGGTCCCGACAGTTCCGATGACGAAAATCCTCGTTAGACGGCCATGACCCCAATAAGGCTGGATTGGCGGTAACTCCGACGGAGTTGTGGCCGCAATTGCAGCGCTGCTTCAGAGGTGGCCCCCTGCAAGCACCCTGCACGTCTGGCGTGACTCCCGATATCGGGTGATCCACCGAGACGCCGGTGAGGGAACACCCTTGCCGCGAATGCGAAGACAACCTGCTAGATCGAAAGCGTGCCAGCCGCGAGACTGTACAGGGCGATGGCTGCCGCAACCAGGATGGCGCCGAATAGCAGCCACTCGACAGGCGTAAAGGTCACCTTCTTCTGCTCGCGTCTCGCGATGATGAACAAGGCGGTTCCGGGCGCGTAGAGAAGTGCGGACAGCAGCAAAAACTTCGCGCCGCCGGCGTAGATCATGCCGGCGGCGTAAACCGTCGCAATCGCGCCGCGGATCCAGTCGACGGCGCGGCTACGCGAATCTGCCGCGTAGGTTTCTCCGGTCCAGGCGAGTTTGAGCCCGTAGGCGGCAACGAGCAAATAGGGAATCAGGGTCATCGAGCTCGTCATCTTGAGCGCAAGCGTGAATGCGTACTCCGCAAAATAGGTGACGAGCAGGAAAACCTGAATGACGATGTTCGTCAGCCAAAGCGCGCCCGCAGGGACCTTCCTGGCGTTCTCGTATGCGAGAAACGTCGGCATCGTGCGATTCACCGCCGCGGAGTGGAGGACTTCCGCGGCCAGCAGCGACCAGGACAGGTAGTTGCCGAGAACGGAAATGAGAAGGCCGACGCTGATGAAGATCTTGCCCCACGGTCCGACGATGGCCTCGAGTACGCCAGCCATCGAAGGCGTGGCGAGCGCCCTCAACTCCGGACGCAGCAAAATGCCGTACGACAGCATCGTGACAAGCACGAGCAGGGCGAGTACGCCGAGAAAGCCCAGAATGGTCGCGATCCCGACATCGTTCCGGTTCCTGGCGTAGCGCGAGTAGACACTCGCGCCCTCGATCCCGACGAAAACGAACACGGTGACCAGCATCGTGTTGCGGACCTGATTTGATACGTTGGCGAAGGTCGGTTCTTCGCCGCCCCAGAAATTCAGCGCGAAGACATCGCCCTTGAATGCGAATATGACAATGACGATGAAGAGCAGTATCGGCACCATCTTGGCGAAGGTCGCAATCGTATTGAGGGCCGCAGCTTCCTTGATGCCGCGCAGGATCAGGATATGCACGCCCCACAAGAGCGCGCTCGCGGCGGCGATCGCGATTGGGGTGGTTCCGTCGCCAAAGACCGAAAAGAATTGGCCCAACGTCGCCTTGATCAGAACCAGGCAAGCGACATCGGCCAGACAGCAACCAATCCAGTAGCCCACAGCCGATGCAAAACCGGGGTAATCGCCAAAGCCTGCCTTGGCATAGGCGTAGATGCCCGAGTCCAGATCAGGCTTACGCCTCGACAACGTCTGAAAGACGAAAGCGAGCATCAGCATTCCCGCGCCCGCGATTCCCCACGCAATCAGGGCACCGAGGCCGCCGGTGGCGCGGCCGAACGACGACGGCAGGGCAAAGATACCCGAGCCGACCATCGATCCGACGACGAGTGCGATGAGCGCGCCGCGCGAGAGCTTCTGATCGGATGAATTCGACGAGGATGTCATGACGTTCAACGAAGCCATGGTTTGGGTTCGATCAAGGCAAACCCATTTTCGCTAACGCTTGTGCTGACCGGTTCGGTACACGTCCCGCATGGGCGATTTCATTTCAAACCGCCACGCTGGACTTCGACGAAGAGGCTGACGATCCCTCGACGCCCCTGAACCAGGCAACATACAAGGTGGGCAGAAATATCAGTGTCAAAATTGTCGCTACCAGCAAGCCTCCCATGATCGCGAACGCCATCGGTCCCCAGAACACCGTCGGAGCGATGGGTATCATGCCGAGAACGGTTGACACGGCGGTCAACATGATTGGCCGGAAACGGGAGCTACTGGCATCGACGGCAGCATCCCAGACATTTTTTCCCTGAGAACGCTCTGCCTCGATCTGGCCGATCAGGATCACTGCATTCTTGGTGATCATGCCTAGCAGCGCCAGGATGCCAAGAATGGCTACGAAGCCCAACGGCCTGCCGGACAGGAGGAGTGCCGCGACGACGCCGATCAAGCCGAGCGGCGCGACGCTGAGAACCAGGAATAACCGTTGGAAGCTCTGCAACTGCGCCATGAGGACGGTCAGCATGATAAGCAGCATGACCGGTACCACGGCGATCACGGAGGCTTGGGATTTCGCGCTTTCCTCGACGGTCCCGCCCACAACGATGCGATAGCCGGCAGGGAGGGTTTTCGTCAGAGCGTCAACCTTGGGCGAAAGCGCACTTACAACGGTCTCCGGCAGGGAGCCCGCGACGATATCGGCTTGCACCGTCAGGGTCGGGACGCGGTCGCGGCGCCAGATCAGGGGATATTCCTGGCCGTATTCGAAGGTCGCAAACTGACTGAGCGGAACCGTTCTCCCGCCCGGCAACGGCACCTGCACGGTGCGCAGGGTATCAAGCGAGACGCGCTGTTCATCCGTCGCACGGGCGATAACATCGACCAGGTAGATATCGTCGCGCACCTGCGTAACAGAGGTACCGGATACGACGGTATTCATAACGCTGGCTATTGCCTGCGAGCTGAGACCCAGCAGGCGCGCCTCATCCTGGTCGACGCGAATGCGCACCTGGCGGGCGGGCTCGATCCAGTCAAAATTGACCTTTTCGGCCTTGGGATTGGTTGCGATGATCTGGGCGACCTTGAGAGCAATCCCGCGCACCTGATCTACATCGGGGCCGCTGACGCGGTATTGCACGGGCCATCCGACCGGAGGCCCAAGTTCAAGCGGGGAGACCCGCGAAATTGCGCTTGGAAAGTCGTTGGCCAGGATCTTTTCCAGCTTCAGGCGAAGTCGTTCGCGTGCCGCAACGTCCTTGGCAACAATCACCGCCTGGCTGAAGAAGCTGTTCGGCAGCTGAACGTTGAGGGGCAGATAGAAACGAATGGCACCGCGGCCCACATAGGTGCTCCAGCGCGCGACGTCCGGATCGCCCTTCAGCGCAGCATCGAGTTTTTGTGCCGCCGTTTCGCTGGCATAGATCGACGCATTCTGCGGCAGACTGAGGTCGACCAGCAATTCCGGGCGGTCTGAGGACGGAAAGAACTGCCGGGGGATGAGCGGAAGCGCGAGAAAGGATGCCACGAAGAGCGCCAACGAAACGAAGATGGTCAGCCATTTCGCCCGCATGGCGAAGGTGAGAAAACTCCGATACCACCGGAATACCCTGCCGGGCTCGGCGTTGGCCGCAGCCTTCGGCGGTTTGAGAATGACGACGCCCAGCAGTGGCGCAAAGATCACCGCGACGAACCAGGACACGATCAGCGCGATGCTGACTACCGCAAAGAGCGAAAACGTGTACTCGCCGGCCGAACTCGCTGCAAAGCCGACGGGGACGAAGCCCGCGATCGTCACCAGCGTTCCCGCGAGCATGGCAAGGGCGTAGGTTCGGAACGCGTAGGTCGCGGCCTCGACCTTGTCGTCGCCTGCCGCCAGGCGATTCAGTGTGGCGTCGGTCGTCGTCATCGCGTCGTCGACGAGCAAAGCGAGGGCGATGATCAGCGCGCCCAGCGAAATGCGTTGCATATCGATGGCCGCCATTTGCATGATCGGAAAGACGATGGCCAGCGTCAGCGGAATGGAGAGCGCGATGATGAGGCCAGGCCGGACGCCGAGGCTGATGAAGCTGACAACGAGAATAATGGCGATCGCTTGCAGCAGCGATGTCATGAATTCCGAAATGGCGCCGTCGACGGTGACGGCCTGGTCCGCAATGAGAAAGGGCTCTATGCCGATTGGGAGGTCCGCGGTGACCCGCGCCATCAATTGCTTGATGTTTGCGCCCAGAGCAAGGATGTCACCGCCGTCTCGCATCGCAATTGCGAGCCCGATGGCCGGCGCGCCGTTGACTCGAAATTGCGGCTGCGGCGGGTCGGAATAGTCGCGCCGTATTTGCGCGATGTCGCTGAGCCGGAGCACGCGTCCACCCGCTACGAAATTAGTGTTCGCGACGTCCTGTTCCGACGTAAACGCGCCTGAAACGCGCAGCGAAAGATTTTCGTTGCCGGTTTCAATCGTTCCAGCCGGGCGCACGATGTTCTGCGCCTGCAGTGCCGCGATCAACGCGGACCGGTCGATCCCCAGCGTGGCGAGTTCCTTGATCGAAAATTCGACGAAGATCCTCTCGTCTTGAGCTCCCAACACTTCGATTTTCGAGACGTCGGGCACCAGGAGAAGCTGGGAGCGGATATCCTCGACACGATCGCGCAGTTCGCGATGCGTGAAGCCGTCGCTGGTAAAGCCGTAGATAATGCCGAATGTGTCGCCGAAGTCGTCGTTGAAGCCGGGTCCGACGATTCCCGCCGGAAGCGTGTGGCGAATATCTCCGATATTCTTGCGGACCTGATACCAGGTGTCGGCAACCTCCTTGGCGTTCGCGCTGCCCTTCAGGTTGACGAAGATCGTCGTGACGCCGGCGCGCGTGAAGCTGCGGAGAAAGTCCAGGTGAGGCGTTTCCTGCAGTTTGCGCTCGATCCGCTCGGTTACCTGCTTGAGCGTCTCCTCGACGGTTGCTCCCGGCCAGGCCGCCTGTACGACCATGGTCTTGATGATGAAGGAAGGATCTTCGCTCCGGCCAAGCCGGTAGTAGGAAAAGACGCCGGCAATGACGGCGACGATCATGATGTAGGCGACGAGTGAACGGTGTTTGAGCGCCCATTCGGAGAGGTTGATCATGGCTCTGACCCGTGCAGGCGAATCTTCTGGCCCGGGTGGAGTGCCTGGACGCCTGCTGTGACCACGATTTCGCCAGTGTCCAGTCCCTGGGAAACGACCACCCGCGCCTGATCAAAACGCAAGACGTCGACGTTTCGGATGGAAACCGTTTTAGTCGAGGGATCAACAATCCACACTGCAGGTTGCTGATTTATCTTCGTCAAGGCCGTTGACGGAATGTCAATGATCGGCCCGGAATCGGTTTGCAGGCGCCCGACGACGGTTGCTCCAAGTCGCATGGCGGGCGGGGGATCGGTCAAGCCGACCTTGACCTCGAAGGTCCGGGTGACGGGATTGGCCTGGGCGGCGACCTCGCGGATTCGGCCCTGCGCCTTGACCGACGGATCGTCGGTCAGGCTGACGGTGATCTGTGGGTCGCTCGTTGTCGACCGAAGTAGCTGGGCGGGAATGTCAAAAACCGCATCGCGCCCGTCCTTCCGCGCCAGCCTGGCGATCACTTGCCCTGCCTGAACGACTTCGCCAGCGCTAGGGCCTGTTGCTGTTATTGTCCCTGGCGCATCGGCCTTGAGCTCTGTGAAGCTCACCAGATCATGCGCGGTGCGGAGTTGGGCTTCCGCGGCGTCCACCTGCGACTGGGCAGTTTGCTGCGCCTGCGTCGCGACATCGAAGTTGGCCCGCGTCGTCCATCCCTGCGCAAGGAGCGTTTCCTGACGCTCGAAGTGATTGCGCGCCTGCGTCAATTGTCCCTGGGCAGCGGCGAGACCTGCTTGCGCTTGCCGCAGCGTGTTCAGTTCGTTCTGTGGTTCGAGGCGTGCCATGATCTGCCCGGCCTGCACCCGATCCCCGAGTTTGCCGTTGTTTTCCAGGAGCCGCCCCGAAATCCGAAACGCGACGTTCACCTCATCCTCGGCCTCGATGCGGCCGGTAAATGTCAGTGCCTGGCCGGCCTCGCGCTTCTCGACGGTCGCCGTCCGCACCGGCCGGGCGGCCGGCGCGGCGGCTTCGGTCTCGCGCTGACACGCCGCGAGCGATAATGCCGGCGCGGTTGCAACAAGCGCTGTCATCAGCAATCGACACAATTTCACTTCGCCGCAGCGTGAAGGCATGGCTGGACCCCGGATGGCAGCGCCTGATCGATCTCTCTCGGTAACTTCAGCCGGGCGAAGCCCCTTAGCCATCAGCAAATGTACTGAGCGTTCCGGCTGATTGCCCCGGCCACGAACAAGGCGTCGCGCGCATATGACGATTGCGCCAGCGCCAACTGGTATACTGCCTTCCACCAACGCCGCGTCTCGTCGGTTTACGGTTTATGATTCGGCCAGCGAACAGGAATGCAAAAGCGATTGCGACCGAACTCTTCCAGAAGAAAAGTTGGGTTCGTCGAAGATGCCCTTTGCTCAGTGATTGCCGCGTTTCGTTGGAAGTTTTGCCGAATTTCGACTGTTCGGAATTTTCGATAGTTCCTTCATTTTCTTCGTTAAGTGGCTGAAATCGCGCTCAATCCTTGATTGTGACCGCTGGATTAAAAATTCAAACAAAAAGAGAATGTGCAGAATGTGCCAAGTAGAATCCCGCTTTCCGGCATCAAAACAGATGCTTGACGCGTGTTTTGCGGAGGGTATTTACTTAGGCAATCCAAGAGCGCGACGTAGAGTAACATTGCCCAAGGAAGTCGAGCACTACGCTGGACCGCGCGATCGGGAACTATCAGGGGCGAACGTACGATGAGTCCCCGGCCGGCGTATCATGAACTTCACTGGATGCATGCTCCGGAATACCTTTTCGGGCTGCAGATTTCAGATGACGGACAGTTTTTCTACGAGAGCATGAATCCGGCGTTCGAGCGCGCGCTGGGAATCTCGATCGAAGGCAACCAGAAAAGGGTTGTTCAAGACTGCATGAGCGTGGAAGACGCAAAGTCGATTTGCGCTTCCTGTGACGCCTGCATTGCCGAAGGAAGACCGGTCCGCCACTGGCAGCACCTCACTCTCGGCGGGCGGCGGCGCGAGTTTGAAACAACGATCAATCCAGTCCGTGATCCCGAAACCGGAAACATCGTCAAGCTCGTCGGCAGCCACCGGGTGATCGAAAAGCGCGCGGCCGTCGATGTCACCGACAGGGGAGCCCGGAGGCGGGCTGCAGCGGAGCTGGACCTCCGGCTGCTATCGCTTCAGGAAGAGGTGCAACAGCGGATTGCGTCAGATCTGCACGATTCGACGTGCCAGCATTTGATTGCCGCCAGTTTGAACGTCATGCGATTGCGGCGTGCGATCAAGGATAGCGACGGCGGAGAGAAGATCTTCGATGATATCGATGCGTCGATTGACCAGGCGCAGAGGGAAATCCGTGCCTTCACCTACCTGCTGCACCCGCAATATCTGCTGAACGATGGGCTGAAGGCGACGATTGAAAAATTCGTGGAGGGGTTTGCAGCGCGCACTTCGCTCAAGACCAGTCTTAATATCGTGCCCGAGGTGGATCAATTATCCTACGAGCGGCAGCGCGCTGTGCTGAGAATTGTCCAAGAAGCCCTTGCGAATGTCTTCCGTCACGCCCACGCGACCCAGGTGAAGGTCGCGATGGTCGCGACAAATGCGCACTTCAGGCTCCAGGTCACCGACAATGGCCGCGGCATGCCTCGCAAGCGAGCGAGATCAGGTTCGAAGGCGATTTCATTGGGTGTCGGAATTCCGGGCATGAGGGCCAGGTTGCGGCAGCTCGGCGGTACTCTGGAAATCCATTCAGCGGCCGGTGGCCGAGGTACTGCATTGTGTGCAGTCATTCCGCACTTTGTTCCACTTAAGGGCGTGCGTCAGCCGGCGCGGCGCCACGGCTTTCCTGGACATCAGAGGCCTATCGCGCAGCCACATTGAAAGCGCTGCTCGGAATGATGGAGGAGTTCGCCAGAACGAGGAGATTTGGAGCCGAACGCCAGGATAATGTCGATGATGCTCGACGTGCTGCGGCATTGAACTCTGTTTGGAGTCTAGTTCGATCATGAAGCGAATTCTCATTGCTGACGATCACGAAGCGGTACGATCGGGACTGCGTGCTGTGTTGGAAGGGCGTGCCGGCTGGGAAGTAGTCGCCGAAGCGCGCGATGGCAAAGAGGCGGTCGCTGGGGCTTTTGACAGGAAGCCCGATGTTGCCATTATCGACCACGAGATGCCCATCATGACGGGAATTGAAGTTGCGAGGCGCATCAGGGAACAGCAACAGACCACTGAAATCCTCATCTTTACGATGCATGATTCCGAAGTGCTTGCGCTGCAGGCGTTTCGGGCGGGGGCGCGCGCATTCCTGCTGAAATCTGACGCCAACAAAATGCTGTTGGCGGCTGTCGAATCATTGATCATACACAAGCCGTTCTACGCGGGATCTTTCTCGAACGAATTGAAGAGCATGTTCTCCAGCGAAGTGAAGGGCGTAACAACCGGCAGGGCCGACGCCAACCAGTTGCTTTCACCGCGAGAGAAGACAATCGTCAGACTGGTTGCGGAAGGACACAGCAACAAGGGCGTAAGTGCTATCCTGAACCTCAGCATAAAGACGACAGAGACCCATCGGGCCGCCGCCATGCGCAAGCTGAACATCAATTCGACTGCGGGGCTGGTTCGATACGCGGTTCGCAGCAAGCTCGTGGAGGCCTGAGGACACCGACGGCTCAATGGGTTTCGGGAGTGGTGACGGGCCAAATGGTGAGCGGCTTGTCCGGAATGTCGAGGGTGGTTGCAAGGGATAATCCCAAGAATCATCCAAGAATTTCAGGGTTTTGTTGGATTAACGCCGGGCAAATCGCCCCGTACGATGAGTCAATCTTGCTGTCGCATTGCGGTCGCCGATAGTCCCCGGCCAATTGTTCCAACCGACGGAAACGTCATTGTGAAGCAGATCCTGATTGCGGACGACCATGAAGTCGTGCGGTCCGGTCTCCGCGCGATCATCGAAACTCGCGCCGACTGGACCGTGTGCGGGGAGGCGGTCGATGGCAGGGATGCCGTTGCGTTGGCCTTGAAGCTCAAGCCGGATGTGGCAATCGTCGATTATTCGATGCCGGTCATGAACGGGCTGGAGGTCAGCCGTCGAATCAAATCGCATCATCTACCCACCGAAGTGCTCATCCTCACGATGCATGAAAGCGAGGAGATCCTGACGGAAGTTCTCCTGGCAGGCGTGCGGGGGTTCCTGCTCAAATCAGATGCGCGGAGCCACCTCATTGCGGCAATCGAAGCGCTGCTCGACCATCGACCTTACTTCACCAGTGTCCTCCTGGAGAAGCTGCTTCAAGACTATCTGTCGAACAAGAAGGACAAGTCGGAAGTCTTGTTGTCTTCGCGAGAGCAGAGCGTCGTTCAGCTGATTGCGGAGGGGCACACCAACAAGTCCGTGGGCGCGGTTTTGAATCTGAGCGTCAAGACGGTTGAGACCCACCGCGCGTCGGCCATGCGCAAGCTCAATATTTCGTCCACGGCCGAACTCGTCCGCTATGCAATCCGTACAAAACTGATCGGACTTTGAAGGTTACTCTTTTGGCCTGTTGAACCTGCTCTTCCGGTTGAGGCGCCCCCAGCGAACATGCGATCATGGCGGTCGCAAGCAGCCAACCGAAGCCGTTATCGTCCGGAAAGAGTGTTGAGGCTCCATGGGAAGATCGAAGGCCGATCCAGACAGAACCGCCGCCAGCATTCAGCGGCCCGAGTTCGCATCGGCAGCAGAGGGCGCCGGACGTCGATTCACCGTCGCAGGGGCTCTCATCGTATTGAGTGTCACCCTCGGCCTTCTCCTGATCTGGCGGACGTCGTCCAGTCTCCTCATCATCTTCGCGGGCATCCTGTTTGCATCGTTCCTCGATGCCTGTGCCCGGGCCCTGGGTCCAGTCATCCCTGTCGGTCGTGCGTGGCGGCTCACCCTGGTGATTCTCATCCTGACGGGCATGATCGTACTGGGCGCCATCTGGGGAATAGGGAAGGTCCCCGAACAAGCGCGCCTCCTGATACGTGTCATGGATGCCCAGGTCGATATCCTGCAGCAACGGCTGCAGTCCGTTGGGGTCGAGTTGTTCGGTCCGGACGGCGGCCGCGATTTTTCGCGCTGGTTTCCCGATCATGACAAGCTGTTCGGGCATGCCCAGACGGCTGTCGGCACCGCGTCCAGCATCCTGGCCAACACCCTCGTCATCGTATTTCTCGGGCTGCTTTTCGCGCTCGATCCGCAAGCCTACCGCGATGGCGTAGTGTTGCTGGTCAAGCCTTCGTCGCGCGAGCGTGTGCGGGACGTGCTGGACGAGATGGGAGGGGTGCTCCGCTCATGGCTCGTCGGACAGTTCATCAGGATCGTGCTGATGACCGCGTGCGTCTGGCTTGCCCTTTATCTATTGGGCCTTCCAGGTGCTTTTTTGCTCGGTCTGCAGGCTGGCGTATCGAATTTCGTGCCCTATCTCGGCCCAATACTGGCGGCCATCCCGGTCGGACTGGTCGCCATGCCTCTGGGTCCCTCGATGCTGATCTGGGCCGTCGGGATCTACACCGTCATACAGTCCATCGAGGGCTACGTGGTCGGCCCCCTCATTCAACGTCAGGCGGTTGAGCTGCCTCCGGCATGGACCCTGGTAGCGATCGTCCTGTTTGGCTCGCTGTTCGGCGTATGGGGCATTGCACTTGCGATGCCGTTGTTTGCAGTCGGCCGTGTCGCCGTTCTCCGGCTCTATGTCGAAGACTGGCTGGAACGTGACTTCAAATAGCGAAGTAGTAGCGCTGGCGTGCTCGCCATGGTCAGAAGGCCGTCATGAATCCAGTCATCGATCCCCGCGGCGGCGACGTTGAGGACGACGCGTCAAGCACCAAGCGCCGCTCGCTGCTATCGCTTGCCGGCAGCATGCTTGCCGAGATCAGCTTTCCCAAGCTGATCCTGTCCTGGATCATGCTGTTTGTTGTCCCAGCCTTGCTGCTCGGAATGGCGCCGCTCGTTGCTTCCGCCTGGGTAAGTCTGGTTTCGCACAAGATCACATCACCGCTCCTCGGCGTCTGGCCCGCGTTGCTTCTTGTGGCTGTCGTCGCCCTTGGGTTTTTCGGCGTGCGATCGATGTTTCGCATGGCCGAGAGCAGCTTTTGGTCCCTGAATTCGCTCGCCGTCGAACCGATCTACATCGTTTGCCGGGAGGGTTTGCGACAGCTCGTCGAGAAGTTGGTGCAATCGCGTCTCAATGAACAGCAGCTCGCGGCGGTGCGCGCCGGCACCGCCGGGGCGGCAGGCGTCGTCATCTCTGCTGCTGCGCTGGCAGTGTTGCTGGTTAGTTGGCCGAGCTCGCGCTGGCTGGGGCATGTCACGGATCTTGCTTCGCCCCGCGATCTGGTTTCCGTCGCCCTGGCCAACAGCATCGTGCTTGTGGCCGCCTACCTCGCCGTCGCCTCGCTCGTCTGGGCAGTCGCCGACGCGACTATGCCCCGGCTTCGGGATTTTGGTGAGTTTCCTGGAAATCCGCGCGCGGGCCGCACGTGGCGCATCGCCCACTTGTCGGACATTCACGTTGTGGGCGAGCGCTACGGCTTTCGGATCGAGAGCGGCCGCGCGGGCCCGCGTGGAAATGGGCGCCTCAACCGTCTGCTCGCGCAGCTGGACTCAATCCACGCGAAAAATCCCATCGACGCCATTGTCATCACCGGCGACATGACAGATGCGGGCCGCTCCGCGGAATGGTCGGAATTTTTCGACGCGCTGATGGCCTATCCCCCGCTCGCCGAGCGGGCTCTGATACTGCCAGGAAACCATGATCTCAACATCGTCGACCGCGCCAATCCGGCCCGCCTCGATCTTCCGACTAGTCCGAACAGAACCTTGCGCCGGCTCCGGTTTCTGTCCGCTGCTGATGCGCTTCATGGCGGGCGCGTTCGTCTGATCGATCAGACCGGACGCTGCCTGGCCGGCAGCCTCTCCGAAGCGCTCGATCCGCATCGCGCGGAGATCGCCAGATTTGCCGACGTCGGAAGACCGCGACTATCCAGGGCTCTGAATGAACTATGGGCAGCAGTATTCCCGATGGTGTTGCCGCCCGATCGCGGCGACGGTCTCGGTATTATCCTGTTGGACTCGAACGCGGATACGCACTTCTCCTTTACCAACGCTCTGGGGATGATTTCGTTGGAGCAGGTAAAGGGGATTGAGATCGCCGCCGCGCAGTATCCCGGGGCCTGCTGGGTCATCGCGCTTCACCACCATGTCATCGAATATCCGACAGTTACAAAGGTACTGTCCGAGCGGATAGGTACAGCATTGGTGAATGGAAACTGGTTTGTTCGCCGATTGCAGGCATTGGGTGACCGGGCCGTGCTGTTGCATGGTCACCGGCATACCGACTGGATCGGAAAATGTGCCGGCCTCTCGATCGTGTCGGCGCCTTCCCCGGTCATGGAAGCGACCGACGACGAGAATACCTACTTCTACATTCATACGCTGGCGGCGCAGCACGACGGATCGTTCGGCCTGCTTACGCCCGAGCGCATCGTTGTAGACGGGCAACCTCAGGGCGGTGGCTAGGGTCTGATTCAGTCCTGCAGAATCAGGCCCGCCACAGACGGCGCTGGCTCCAATGTTCTCTTACATTCCGGCAACCGGCTGCGGTCGCCGAACTGCACTTACGTCGCCGGTGTCGGTTGCGGTGGTGTCTCGGTGGGGGCTGCCTTGGCGAGAGCATCCCGCAATATCTGTTCCTTCGACTCGTCAAGGGACGTTTTCAGCACCGTGCCTCCGGCATCCTGGATTTCCTTGAGAACCTTGTCCGCCGTCATGTTCTTGATGAGAACAAACAGCGCGGCGTTACCCGGCTGGATGCTCGCCGCGAGTTCCTTCATGAAATTGTCGTTGATACCAAAATCGGACAGCGCGCCACCGAGGGCTCCCGATGCCGCGCCGAGTGCCACACCTACGATCGGATTGAGGAAAAGTACACCGATCAGCAGGCCCCAAAAACTTCCCGAGGCCGCTCCCACGGCCGTCGTGTTGACGAGCTGGTTCAGTTTGACCGCGCCTGCGTCGGTCTTTACCGCAATGACCGCGTCGTTGATGGTGATTAAATATTCTTTTTGCAGTTTGAACAGGCGCTGGCGTACTTCTTCGGCTTTCTCCTCGGACGGATAAACGATTACGATCAGATCAGACATGGGAGTCTCCTTTGGACTTGACGTCTCGTTATGGCATCCAGCATACAACGGTGCAGCGTGCTGACGCTCTGGCACGTGCAAAAGTCCCGTAGAGGCTGCGATGCCATGCGCATTTCGGTTGGATCTGCCTGACCAGGGAGATAAACACGGGAAACGGCGCTTGTCTTTCAGGGTAATTCCCTGTCCCGCTAGGGTAATCATCTGATGTCCTGCGGTGCACTATTGGTGCAACTGTGCGGAAGTATCGCCGCTACAGCGCGGAAGTGCGGTGATGCGCGAGTATCGCTGCCACGCGTTCGGCAGAGCAGGTGCAGGTTGGAGGGCGGAATAGCCACAGGCAGGCATATACCGCGTGGGCATTTCCCATGACCGAGCTCAATGCGTCGTCAGATCGCAGTGTCGTTGATCACAACGCCGGCAAGAGAAGCCTGCTTCGCAGGCAATTGCCTTTTCTGGCCATACTTGCGCTGGCGATCGGGGGCGTGGCCTACACCAATATTTCGCAGCGGCCGCTCGTTGGCTATTGGGAGTTCCTGGCCATCGTGATGGGGATCGTCTGCGTCGTCACCCAATGGTCGGAACTCGAAGACAAGGATTCACGCTTTCGACTGATGTGGACGCAGGCACTGCATTGGCTGGCCGTTCTCGTGACGATGAACATCATGCTCCTTGCAGGCGTGCAGCAGTTGATGCCAACGCTGGCCACCAGCCTCATCCTTCTCGTACTGCTGGCGCTGGGTACGTTTCTAGCCGGTGTTCACCTGCGGTCGCTGCAAATCGGCTTTCTTGGACTTGCGTTGGCGCTGGCCGTTCCGGCGATCTCGTGGGTCAAGCAATCGGCGCTGTTCTTTATTCTGGCTGCGGTGTTCCTCGTCGGGCTCGCCATGGCGTTCTGGTCCTATTGGGGCGATACACATCCGGTGGACCCGGAGCGCCGGAAGCGTGCCGGCGCGGTCGCCGGCATCGGGGAGGGTTAGAACATGTCGGATTACGATCGAAATGCAACGGCCCCTAGAATTCCCGCTACCGGCGCCGTCGCCATAGACGCCGGCCTGCGTCAGTACATGCTGCGCGTCTACAATTACATGGCCGCGGGCGTCGGCTTGACCGGCGTGGCCGCGTTTCTGACCTATCAGCTCACCGGCCCTGAGTTGCTTCAGAGCCCGCTGATGTGGGTATTGATACTGGCGCCGCTGGGGCTGGTGTTCTTTATCAGCGCTCGGATCAACACGTTGTCGGTAGAAACTGCGCGAGCATTGTTCTTTCTCTATGCCGCCCTGGTCGGGATCTCATTGTCGACCATCTTCCATATCTACACGGAGTCCTCGATTACGCGGGTGTTCTTCATCTCGGCGGCGGCATTCGGCGCGCTCAGCCTCTGGGGTTACACCACCCCGCGAAGCCTGTCGGGCATCGGAACGTTCCTGTTCATGGGCCTGATCGGCATCATTATCGCGAGCCTGGTCAACCTGTTCCTGAGATCGAGCGGGCTGGACTGGATGATCTCCATCATCGGCGTCGGCGTCTTTGCCGGCCTCACGGCTTACGATACCCAGCGGATCAAGGAGATGTATGACCGCAACGATGACGCTACTTCGATGGGCCGCAAGGCCGTGATGGGCGCGCTGTCGCTCTACCTCAACTTCATCAACCTGTTCATGATGCTGCTGCGCCTGATGGGCGGACGACGTTAGTCATTGGGCAGAGAAGCTATTGAAAGTGCATCGTAATCTGATGCGCTGACAATCGGCATGTAAGTTTCGCTCTGCTGATCCGGCGTCCCGCGCGCGCAGGGCTGCCATCCGCAGACCCTTGGCTCGGGCTATTCCCGTGCAACTGCTCGACGGGCTATCCTCACCCTCAGAAGAAAAGCGGGAGGATGCATGGGCCGGAAGATAGTCATCGTCGGGGCAGGTGCGGTCGGCGGGTACGCCGGCGCCCATATGGTGCAGGCGGGCGAGGACGTGACGTTCATCGATCCGTGGCCCGAGCATGTCGAGCATATGCGGAAGCACGGCCTGCGCGTCACCCATGCCATGGACGTTGCCGAATTCTCGGTTCCGGTGCGGGCGCTGCATGTCACCGACGCGCAGGTCCTGTCCAAGGAAAAGCCGGTCGATATCGCGTTCGTCTGCATGAAGTCCTATGACACGGCCTGGGCGACCATGCTGATCCAGCAATATCTGGCGCCCGACGGTTATGTCGTGTCGCTGCAGAACTGCATGAATGAAGAGACGATCGCCGGGATCGTCGGCTGGGGGAAGACGCTCGGCTGCATCGCGAGCAGCATCACGGTCAACCTGCCGTCGCCCGGCCACATCCACCGTGGCGCCGGCAAGGGCGGGGCGGCGCACACGGTATTTCGGACCGGCGAGGTTCACGGCCGCATCACGCCGCGGGCGGAGGAGATTTGCCGGCTGGTAGGTTATGCCGACAGCGCCAAGGTAACCGGCAATCTGTGGGGTGAGCGCTGGTCGAAACTGGTGGCGAATGCCATGGGCAACGGGCTGTCCGCATGCACCGGCCTGACCGGCGGCGAGATGTTGCAGAGCGAGCCGATCCGCCGCTTCTCGATCAGGCTCGGCAGCGAAGCCATCCGCGTCGGGCAGGCGCAGGGCTATGAGTTGGAGGAGATTCTGCATCTGCCTCCCGAAACCATCGCGCGAGCCGGCGAGGGCGACGAGGCGGCCATGCACGCCTGCGATGGGCAGCGCTTCAAGGACAGCAAGCGTACCTCGAGCGCGCAGCGTCCCTCGATGGGGCAGGACATGCAGAAGGGCCGGCGTACGGAGATCGAATTCATTAACGGCCTGATCGTGCGCGAGGGTGAAAAACTCGGCCTCGCATCCCGGGCCAATGCCGCGCTGACTGATATCGTCAAGCGTGTGGAGCGTAACGAGTTGAGTCCGGATCCACGGCATATCACCGAGTTACGGCTCAACTGAGCGGTTCGCCGATCAGGCCGCTGCTCATCAATCAGGAAGTTTGTCATGCACGCTGAAATCAGGCCCTATCGCATTTCCGTCGGCGACGACGTGCTGGACGATCTGAAGTCGCGGTTGCGCAGGACGCGCTGGCCGGAAGCCGAACTGGTCGGCGACTGGAGTCAGGGCGCGCCGCTGAAGTGGATCAAGGATATCTGCCACTACTGGGCCGAGACATATGATTGGCGCCAGCGCGAGGCTCGCCTCAATCGCTTCGCCCAGTTCAAGACCGGGATTGACGGGCTCGACATCCACTTCCTGCACGTCCGCTCGCCACATCCGGAAGCGATGCCGCTGATCATCACCCACGGCTGGCCGGGTTCGATCGTCGAATTTCACAAGGTGATCGAGCCGCTGACCGATCCGACCGCGCATGGCGGCAAGGCCGCGGATGCGTTTCACGTCGTCTGCCCGTCATTGCCCGGCTTCGGCTTTTCGGCCAAGCCGGCGACCACCGGCTGGGGGGTCGATCGCATTGCGTCCGCCTGGGCGGTGCTGATGGATCGCCTAGGGTACGACCGTTATGGTGCGCAGGGCGGCGACTGGGGATCGGCGGTCACCACGGCAATCGGCGCGCAGGATGGCGAACATTGCGCCGGCATTCACATCACGCTTGCGATGTCCGCCCGGCCCAACGTTGAGGGCACGCCGACGCCCGAGGAGGCGCGGGCGCTCGAAGGGATCAAATATTACGCCGACTGGGATTCCGGCTATTCCAAACAGCAGTCGACCCGGCCGCAGACACTGGGCTATGCGCTAACGGATTCGCCGAGCGGGCAGGCGGCGTGGATCCTGGAAAAGTTCTGGGCCTGGACCGATTGCGACGGCCACCCCGAAAACATCCTCAGCCGCGACGAACTGCTCGACAATGTCATGCTGTACTGGGTCACGGCGAGCGCCGCGTCATCGGCCCGCCTGTACTGGGAGAGTTTTGGGCCGAAGCGCCGCACGGCTCACAAGGTCACGGTGCCGACGGGAGTCGCTGTCTTCCCCGAGGAAATCGTCACGCCGGTGCGGAAATGGATGGAGGCGAGCTACACCAATATCCGGCACTGGCGCGAAATGGCGAAGGGTGGGCATTTCGCCGCATTCGAGCAGCCTGACCTGTTCGTCGGGGAAGTACGGGAGTTCTTTCGGACGCTGCGATAACCGCCTGTTTCCTGATCAACTGGTCTTTCCCGCGCCCATTTTCCGCGCAGGGAGCTCAAGTCGCGGAAAATCCCCGGGCGCCCGGGCCGGAATTGAGGTAGCGCGACGCTTTGAGCGCGCGGCTCGGGCACCCTTGAGGCATGGGCAAAGCTCTGTTCCGGCGGCATGTTTGTTGCATTTCTCTTGGTAGAAAAGAGGAGTGCTCGATGACATCTCGGATCCGCCGACGCGAATTCATTGCCGGGCTTGGCGCCGGTCTCGGGACCGGACTGTTCGCCGGTCCGGCGATCGTCAGGGCTCAACAGCCGGTCGTCATTCGGGCCGGCGCGCTGAAACTGATCCACTCCATCGCGCCCTATTTCTACGAACAGTTCGTGCCGGCGGGCTACAAGATCGAGGTGCTCCCGTTCGAAACGCCGACCGAGTGCAAGAATGCCGTGGTGACCAAGTCCGTCGATTTCGGTGCGTTCGGCATTGCCGCGGCGCTGCTCGGCGCCGCGGCCGGAGAGCCGGTCGTGGTAATCGCCTCGACCTGCAACCGCGGCATGGCGATCATCGCAAAGAAGGACGCGGGGATTGCCGCGATCAAGGACCTCAAGGGCAAGCGGGTAGCCGTGTTTCCGGGGACGACGCAGGAAGTGTTCTTCCTGGAGCGGCTGCGCATGGAGGGCATGACGATCAAGGACGTCGAGCCGGTTCGCGTTTCCTTCAGTGAAATGCATATAGCGCTGTCGCGCGGCGATATCGATGCCTATGTCGGCGCCGAGCCCGGCCCCGGCGTGTCGCTGTCGAGCGGCATCGGTTCGCTGGTCGAATACCCATACTCGACGGCGATGGGCTCGCTGAACATGGTGTTCGGCACGCATCGCGACGTGATTGCGCAAAAGCCGGACCTCGTCCGCGTGATGCTGGGCATCCATCAGAAGGCGACGGATTTCGCAGCGACGAACAAGGACGCCATGGTCGCGATGGCGTCCAGCAAGCTCGGTCAGAAAAAGGAGGCGATCGAGGCTTCGGTGCCCAACGTCGAACTGACATGGAAGCTCGAGGCCAAGCAGATCGAGCAATCGAAAATCTACGCCGACCACATGTTGGCGTTGAAGCAGATCAAGCGCCTGCCGGATTTCGCAACATTCATCGACACCAGCTTTGTCGATGCGGTGAAGCCGACCTGATCGTGACGACGCTCGCGGCCGATACCGAGAATGCGGCGGTCACCGCGCGCAAGACGTCATGGGCATTGACATGGTGGCCGCGCCTGCGGCCTTTGCTGCTGGCGGTCGCGTTCCCTGCCGCGATGCTGGCGATCTGGCATTTTGCCACGGTCAATCGCCCCGGGAGCCTGATCCCGCCGCCCTACGAAGTCTGGCTCGAATTGTGGGATCTCGCCTTCGGCGGGATTAATGACGATGCCTACAGCAAGACCCTGCATATCCATCTTCTGGCCTCCATCAGCCGCGTCTATGGCGGCTTCGCGTTGGCGCTGATCGTCGCGTTGCCGCTGGGCATGCTGATCGGGCGCGTGCCGCTGGTCCGGCAGTTGCTCGATCCGACCATCCAGATAATGCGTCCGGTGCCGGTGACGGCATGGTTGCCGCTGGCGATGATCATCTTCGGCCTCGGTCCGCGCTCGGCGTTCTTCCTGGTGTTTCTCGGCGCGTTCTATCCGATCCTTGTCAACACCATTTTCGGAGTGCGCTCGGTCGAGCCGCGGCTGTTTGAGGCGGCGGCGATGCTCGGCTGCACTGAATCAGCGCAGTTCTTTCGTGTCGTGCTGCCCGCGGCGCTGCCGTCCATCTTTACCGGAATGCGGCTGGGGCTGGGCTTCGCCTGGGTCGTGATCGTCGTCGGCGAGATGACCGGCGTGCAGACGGGGCTGGGGGCGATCATCATGGAGGCGCGCCAGCTCTCTCGCACCGAAATCGTGATTTCCGGAATGATCGTCATCGGCGCGTTCGGGTTTCTATCGGACCAACTGGTGATGCTGATCGGACGGCGGCTTCTGGCGTGGAGTCCATCGCATGGCTGAGGCCCCGATTCCGATCCTGGAAATGAGGAACGTCGGCAAGACCTATTCGCAGAACGGTCGCTCGATCGAGGCGTTGCGCGGCGCCAATCTGCGCGTGAAGAAGGGCGAGTTCATCTGCCTGATCGGGGCATCCGGCTGCGGTAAGTCCACGTTGTTGCGGATGGCCGCGGGGTTCGAGGCCGCCACGCACGGCGATAACCTCATGTGGGGCATGCCAATATCGGGGCCGGGCCCGAGCCGCGGCATGGTGTTTCAGGATTATGGGCTGTTTCCATGGCTCAACGTGCGCGACAATATCGGCTTCGGGCCGAGGTCGCGGGGCCGCACCAAGGCTGAAATCCGCGAAACCTCCGACCGCTTCATCGAGCTTGTCGGACTGCAGAACTTCGCCGACGTCTATCCGCATCAACTCTCCGGCGGCATGAAGCAGCGCGTCGCGATCGCCCGCGTGCTCGCCAACGACGCCGAGGTCGTGCTGATGGATGAGCCGTTCGGCGCGCTTGACGCGATGACGCGCGAGCGCCTGCAGGACGAATTGGTCGATATCTGGTCGCGCACCGGGCTGACCGTTCTCTTCGTCACCCATTCGATCGAAGAGGCGATCTTCCTGGCCGATCGGGTCGTCGTGATGTCGCCCGGACCCGGCCGTATCGATAACGAATATCTGATCGACCTGCCGCGGCCGCGCGATATTGCAAGTCCGGAGTTCAACGAGTGGCGACGTCTTCTCTCCTCGCAGTTGCACAGTCACCACGGGCGCAAGGCGGGCTGATCCATCGGTGAAGAACCGCTCAGAGATACCAGGCGAGGACGGCCTTGAGCAGGGCGTTCTCGATCACCGGCAGCACCACGATCTGGTTCATTCCGGCCGCGCGCGCCGCCTGTGCCGCGATCGATTGATCGACCTTGAGATGTTCGTTGATCGCGGGCATGCCGGTTGCCCATGCGCCGCCGATGCTGCCTTCGCCCTTTGCTATCGTCTTTGACGAAAAGAGCGAGGCCAGATCGGCGTTCCTGCTGCAATCGCCGGACTGAAACACCAGTTCGGTGCGCGACGGGTTCGGCACCCAGATTTCAAAGCGCCTCGCGATCGGCGTCGCCTGCGCGGAGAGGAAGGTCACGACCCAGGTTTGATCCGAGGGCGTGCTGTAGGGAATGCCGACGCCGCAATTGATGCCGATTTCGGACGCTTCCTCCCACCGCAAAAAGCTCTTGGCGTTGTGCAGGTCCTTGATGATCAGGGGGGAGCCGGACTTCCAGGTCCGCCCCGGCAGGCCGAACCCGCGCGGGAATTTGGTGTGCCGGGAGTTGAACTCGAACATGTCGGCCGTGCCGTAATAGCCGTCGACAAGGCCCATCTCGTGGGATTTCTCGGGATCGTTGTGCCAGAGTTCGATGGCGCCGACATGCTTCTCGTCGTCGCCGCAAAACAGCACCATCACCGCCATCAGGAATTCGCCGGCAAAGACCGGCAGCGCCACGCCGCAGGTCAACCGGGCCTCGACCGCCTCGTCCGTGCGCTTGAAATAGGAGTTCGAGAATTTCGTGAGAATGACGGGATGGCCGGAGGCCCAGGCCTTGCCGGGAAGGCCTTCGTCATAGGCGAACAGCGCATTTTCGCTGACGGCCTTGAATTCGGAATACTCCTCGCCGGCAAGGCAGCCACCGAACTCAAGCCGGGTGCGGGTTCGGTCGGGGACCCACAGTTCAACCACTCGAATGAACGTCTTCATCGGACGCACCTGTCACTACGCGTGACATCAGCATCGGCGATTTAGTGACGATATGTGCGATCAAATTACAGGCAGGCTGCGCCCAAAGATCGTGCGAGGGCGGGCGAGCCTTGAGAGCCGCAGGAAACTCAATTGCGATAGGACGGATCGGTGCGGTCGAGCTTGCGCAGAAGCGCCGGCCACGCGAGGTCGCCATTGCGGGCGCTGCGGCCGGGTTTCGGTTGCATCCTCTCGTAGGTGTCTTCGAGAATGCCCTGCGGTGGATAGATCAGCTTGGTGTTGCAGGACAGCGCCATGACTTGGACCTGGCAGGCGCGCTCGAGCCGGAACAGCACATTGAACGCGGCCGGAACGGTGCGGCCGACGACCAGCAGGCCATGGTTGCGCAGGATCATGGCTTCGTTGTCGCCGAGGTCTCTCACCAGGCGCTCACGCTCGTCGACATTGTCGGCGATACCTTCAAAGTCGTGATAGGCGATGTGGAGAAACCGCATCGAGGTTTGCGCCAGCGGCAGCAGCCCGCATTCCATCGCCGAGACCGCCATGCCGGCCGGCGTGTGCGTATGCGCCACGCAATCCATGTCGTGCTTGGCCATGTGGATGGCGCTGTGAATGACGAAGCCGGCCACGTTAACGTCATAGTCGGAGGCATTGAGCAGCGTGTTGCCCTCGACGTCGACCTTGATCAGGCTGGAGGCGTCGATTTCCTCGTAGAGCATCCCGTAGGCGTTGATCAGGAACTGGTCGGTGGTCCCGGGCACCCGGCAGGAGATGTGGTTGGCGACCATCTCGGTCATGCCGTACATCGCCGTGAGGCGGTAGCAGGCCGCGAGATCGATCCGCGCCTGCCATTCCTCCGCGCTCACCTGTTCGCGAACCGATTTCACGACCTTGATGGCAGGCGAACTGACGGGGGGATTCATGGCGTTTCTCCACGGAATGGCTTATCGGGCCGAGCGGGGCCGATCGTTGAGAGGCAAAATACCTGCAAAACTCGCTGCGCCGCAAGGCAGGCACTCTCGGCGTTATTGCAGGTCTGGCGGGTGAAATTCGAATGCGCTCTGAACGACGGGGTGTTGAGAGCATCTCGCCGACGGTTAAGTGCGCGGCTTCATTTGCGATGCCTGCTGCCGAGCGCCGCCACGGCTGAATCAGGCCTCTCGATCCGCTCGATCAGCATATCGATGCGGTCGTTGCCCCAGAACAATTCGCCGTTGAAGACCATGGTCGGGACACCGAACACGCCGAGCGTTTCGGCTTCGTCGATGATGCGGTCGTGTTCGGCTCGTGCGGAGCCGTGGACGTAAGCCTCGAATTCCTGAACCGAACCGCCGATCGAGGCAATCACGCCGGAGATATCCGGCAACTCGTCGATTTCCAAATCATGGCTCCAGAAGCGCCGGAACACGCTGTCGTGGTAAGGACGGAAAAGGCCATGGCGCTGCGCGAACAGCATGCCCGCGCTGGAATAGAAAGCATCGTAGATTCGCCGTGGTCCCTTCATGGTGAGGCCCTGCGCGTTGGCGTAGCGGCGTGCATCCATGTAGAGGTAACGCACCTTGCGCCAGAAATGCGGTGTCCGCTCTTCGACGCTGCCCATGAATTCGGGAATGCGCAGCGTGTAGGGCAGCCATTCCAGTTCGACGCCGTATTTCTCCTCCAGCTCGAACAGCCGCTTGTTGGCGACGAAGGCGTAGGGGCTCTTGTAGTCGGTGTAGATGCGGACGCGCGGCTTTCCCATGGCATTTCCCTGGCTCGGCTGGCAGCATAGAGCCGGGCTGCGCGGTTTTGACGCTGCAAAAACGAATGGGCCCCGGTGCGTTAGAGCATCGCGGGGCCCGGCATCTTCGTCTCTGCGAAGGATTTCTGGTACACACCAGTACTGTTTCGGAATCCGATAGCGCGTGGCCTTTGCGCTCCAGTCCCGTGAATGTATTCGAATTTTCGAAGGCGCAATGAGGCTGGCAGCTGCTACGACCTCAACTGCGCCTGGACCTTGCGCTGAGCAAGGTCACCGGTTTGATCCGGCGGCGTCATGCTCCTCTCCAAGTGTGGGCCCACGGACCTGTGTCCGCTCCAACTGCGTGCCGTCCTGATCGTATGATCCTGGACGTCAATGCCTGCGAAGCAGGGAGCCGAACGCTCCGTAACTTCGGCAGGTGCAGCGTGGGAAATGCTGCGGCAGATATAGGCGGGTGTCAAGTTATCTTAACGGATTGATGTGTTGAGTTCCGCACGCTGTCAGACATTCGTGAGACGGTAATCGCTCAGATCCGGATCGTGCGTCATGGCCCAGTAGTCCACGAAGCGCCACGGCATCGCCGAGAACACCCGGCCCTGACCGTTGCGGTAGTAGGTGGTCATCCCGGGATGAGTCCAGATCAGCTGCTCATGTTCGGCGTCGACTTTCTGAATGTACTGATCGTGCGCTTCTGCGCGGACATCGATGGCGGCGATATCACGCTCCATCATTTCGACGAGGCAAGCGGAGATGTATCGGCTCTGGCATTCCGACTGGAAGATCACGCTGCCGCCATGCGCGGGGCCAGAATTCGGTCCGAGCATCACGAAGAAGTTCGGAAAGTCCGGCACGGTGAGGCCGAGATAGGCGGTCGGGTTGTCGTTGGCCCAAGCTTCCCTCAGATTTTTGCCGTCTCGCCCGCTGATGTTGAGACGTGCGGCCATCTCCGTAACCTTGAAGCCGGTGGAGATCACGATGACGTCTGCCGGCCGCAATTTGCCGCCTGACGCAACGATGCCGTCTTGCGCGAAATGATCGATCCCGTCGGTGACCAGTTCGACATTCGGCCTGGTCAGCGTCTTGAACCAGTTGTTGTCCAGCAGGATGCGCTTGCCGTAGGGCGGATAGGTCGGCACGCATTTCTCGATCAGGTCGGGGCGGTCCTTGAGCTCGGACAGGATGAAATCTGTCAGCTCCTCGCGATGCCGGTCATTGCCCTTGTTGACGGCGCGATCGGGATGCGGCCAGTCCGGATCCTTGCGCAGGAACGGCAGCAGGCCGTCCCCGTAGCGCCAGAACATGTTGAAGCGATACCATTGAACGTAGAATGGCAGGTGCGCGAGCAGCCATTGCGCGCCCTCGGTGATGGGGTCGGAGTATCCCGCAACAGGTCGGGCCCATTGCGCGGTACGCTGATAGACGGTGACCGACGCGACCCGATCGGCGATCGACGGCACGAGCTGCATCGCGGTTGCGCCGGTGCCGATGACGGCGACGTGCTTGCCGTCGAGATCAATGTCGCCCGACCACAAGGCCGAGTGCAGCATCAAGCCCTTGAAATCCTCTTCGCCCTTGAAGTGCGCTGGCGAGGGGTCATTGAGTTGGCCGATGGCGCTCACCAGCGTGGTCGATTCAAATGTCTCCTCACCATTGGCGGTCCTGAGCGTCGAAATCCAGCGCCGCCTGCTCTCGTCCCAGCGCGACGAGATCAGTTCGGTGTTGAGGCGGAGATGCTTTCGGATGTCGTATTCGAGCGCTACCTTTCTTAGGTAGTCGAGCAATTCCTGGCGCTGGGCGAAGTAGCGCGTCCACGGATTCCGAGTGCCGAACGAAAAGGAATAGGAATGGTTTGGCGTATCGACGCCGCAACCAGGATAGCGATTGACATACCAGGTGCCGCCGAGGTCGGCGTTCTTCTCGACGATGGTGTAGGGGATACCGAGCCGGCCGAGCGTGACACTTAGCGCGATGGCGCAGACGCCGGCGCCGACGATCAGCACATGCTGCTGCGCGAGTCTCTCGGCAGCAGGAGGCTTGGTCCAGCGCGCTTCACGCGGCACAAAGCCCATTTCCTCGCGCATCAGCGGCGCATATTCCGGTGCGACGTTTTCGCCGAGCGTCGCGCGCATCATCTTCAGCATCAGCTCATCGCCGGGGTCGGTGATGACAGGCTTCGGCTCGCCGGTTGCGAACAGCTTCAGAACGGCGGCGCGGATTTCGGCCTGGATTTCCGGCGGCACACCGGCTTGCGGATCCGGGATCAGGCGAACGTCGCGCTTCGGCTTGTAGGGCGGTTCCAGCCAGCGTTCATCGCCGGTCATGTGGACGAGGACCATCAGCAGGACGCGGATATCGCCCTCGGCGATCGCCGACGACAGGTCGAGTTTCTTGCGCGGTACTTCGATGTTCATGCCTGTGTCCTCACTGAGCGTTCGGCGCTTCGCGCAGACCGCCGTAGGCAGCCCAGGTGGTACCTGCGATATATCCGGCGTCGACCGGAAGGTTGATTCCAGTCACGCCGCTGCTCATCGGCGAGAGCAACCACGCGATCGCCTGTGCGACCTCGATCGGCTCGACCAGCCGGTTCATCGCGGTCGGGTTTTCGAGCAACTTCCTGTTCAGCGCGCCCGAGGCAATGCCGGCTTCCAGCGCGGCGGTGCGCGTGAAGCCGGGGGAGACCGCGTTGACACGGACGCCGCAGCGGCCCCATTCGGCCGCAAGCGTCTGCGTGATCTGGATGACGCCGGCTTTCGCCGCGGTATAAGCGTGGATGGGTCCCGACGTCATGCCCGCGACGGAAGCGATATTGACGATGGCACCATGGCGGCGCTCGGCCATCTTCACGCCGACGCTGCGAGCGACCAGAAAAGTGCCGCGCAGGTCGATATCGACCTCGCGATCCCACTGCTCCATCCGCACGCGCTCGATTCTGTGCATCTTGCCGAATACGCCGGCGGCGTTGATGAGGCCGGTGATCGGGCCATGCGCGGCCTCGATATCGGCGATGCCACTGACGACGGCGCTTTCGCTGGCGACGTCGAACGGGGCTGGCCAAAGGAATGCTCGTGTCCCTGCCAGTGGCTCCGGCGCGATGTCGGTTATCACGACACGCTGGCCTTGCCCGGCGAGAAGCGTTGCGGTTGCTGCGCCAATACCGCGGCTCCCGCCGGTGACGAGAACGATGCCTTCAGCGGTCATGGCCGTTACTCTTGTCCGCGCGTGGCGAGCTTCCGGCTTGCGTTTCCATTCCCATCCCTGAATCCTCCCGACGACGTTCCGCTGGAGCGAGGCTTTGATCAAGCCTTATCGCGCCCCGCTGTGGTAGCCAATAGCACCGCCAAGGCGTTCGCCAGCCAGCGCATGCATTTTTGCCGTGGCCTTGCGAGCCACGCGACGGTTATCGACAAAGGCCAGATCGTCTACACATCCGGGATCGAAGAGCTGAAAGCCAACGAAAACATTCATCAGCGCTACCTCGCGCTGTAGCTTTCGGCCCGATCCGGGAGCAGAGATGACCATTGAACGCAAGCTATCGCCGACGCACGAGGCGCCGTATCGCGGCGTGCGCGTGCTGGATTTCGGGCAGGGGATCGCCTCGCCCTATTGCGCGATGCTGCTCGGTGTATACGGGGCCGACGTCATCAAGGTCGAGCCCCCGGAGGGTGACTGGTCGCGATTTCTCGGTACGACCTATGGCAGTCATACCACGCTGTCGGCGGTCTATAACCGCGGCAAGCGCAGCCTCTGCCTCGATATGAAGCACAAGGACGGGATCGCAATCGCCCGGCGGCTTGCGAAAGAGTGCGATGTTCTGATCGAAGGCTTCCGGCCCGGCGTCGCGGCGCGGCTCGGGATCGGTTACGAGGAATTGTCGCGCGACAATCCCGGCCTGATCTATCTGTCGGTCAGCGCGTTCGGGCAGAGCGGCCCTTATTCGAAACGGCCGGGTTCGGATTCCGTGGCGCAGGCATTCTCCGGATTCGTATCGATCAACGTCGGTAACGATGGCACCCCGCACCGGGCTGGCACCACCGTCTCCGACGTCGTCACCGGCGTCTATGCTTTCCAGGCGATCGCGACGACGCTGTTCGCGCGCGCAACCGTCGGCACCGGACGCTGGATCGACGTCAACCTCTGTCAGTCGACCTCCGCCTTGCTCGGCCACAAGGTTGCCGAGCATATACTGGAGGGCGGTACGCCGCGCGCCCTCAATGTGCCGGCGGGTTCATACCAAACCACCGACGGCTGGATGATGGTCACGCTGGTGAACGAGCCGCAATACAAGCGCCTGTGCGCTGCGATCGGACGCGAGGACCTCGCCGGTGATCCGCGGTTCGCCGATTTCGCGCGGCGGGCGGATGCCGTGGATGTGCTGATCCCGCAACTGCGGGAAGTGTTCCTGACACAGCCGACGGATGTCTGGCTGTCGCGGCTGCATGCCGCCGACCTCATTGCAGAACGGATACTCAATCCCGGCGAATGGCTGCGCAATGTCCATGTCGAAGCGACCGCGGCGGCGGTATGCCAGCAAACGCCGGGTGTCGGTGCCGTGTTCTCGCCGCGGACACCGGGGATCGCAAGCCGTTCGGAGGATCAGCTATGCCCGGCGCCGGATATCGGACAGGACAGCTACGAAGTACTGCTGCAGGCGGGTTTCGAACGCGGCACGATTGACGATCTGGTCAAGGCCGGCGCGGTGCGTCAGGCCAAGGGAAGCGCAGCATGAGTGAAGATCTCGTTCGCTATTCCGTCTCCGGCAACATTGCGGAAATCATGCTGGACCGTCCGCCGGTCAACGCGCTGAGCATGCAATTGATCGATGCGCTGCTGGCGGCGCTGGCGAAGGCACGGGACGACGAAGCGGTTCGCGCGGTCGTCATCGGTAGCGCACATAAGGTGTTCTGCGCCGGGCTCGACCTCGACATCGTCAGGGGCAAGCCCGGGATCGAGACCAAGAAATTCCTGGAACGGCTGTATTTCGCGCTCAACGACACCCAGTATCGCATGGGCAAGCCGACCATCGCGGCCATCGACGGCGCCGTTCGCGCCGGCGGCATGACGATCGCGATCTCCTGCGACATGATTATCGCCAGCGATGCCTCGACCTTCGGCTATCCGGAGATCGATGTTGGATTGATTCCGGCGATCCATTTCGTGCAACTGCCGCGACTGGTCGGAAAGCACCAGGCTTTTGGGCCGTTGTTCCTCGGGGAGCCCTTCGATGCCGCGACGGCCTTTCGCATGGGGCTGCTCAGCGAGGTCGTGCCAAAGGGAACAGCGCTCGACCGCGCGCGTGAGATTGCGCGGAAGCTTGCCGCCAAATCGTCGATCGTGATGAAGATCGGCCGGGATGCCTTCATGCGGGCGGTCGATGCCGACTTCCGCCGGTCGGTGGAAAATGCGGCCGAAAGTTTTGCGCTCGTCGCAACGACGGAAGATTGTCAGGAAGGCCTGAACGCGTTTGTCGAGAAGCGGACGCCAAACTACAGGGGACGCTGATGGCGGGATTGTATTTCGAGGAGTTCGAAGTGGGCCGCGAATTCCATCACGAGTTCTCCAGGACGGTCACCGAGATGGACAACACGATGTTCAGCCTGCTGACCATGAACCCGCAGCCACTGCATATCGATGCACATTTCTCCGAGAATACCGAGTTCGGCCAGCGGCTGTTCAACAGCCTCTATACGCTCGGCATCATGATCGGCATGAGCGTCTACGATACGACGTTCGGCACCACGATCGGTAATCTGGGCATGACCGACGTTAAGTTCCCGAAGCCGGTGTTTCACGGCGACACGCTGAAGGCACATACGAAGATCATCTCGAAGCGCGCCAGCAAGTCGCGGCCGACCCAGGGCATCGTCGAGTTCGAGCACACCATGACCAACCAGCGCGGTGAGGTGGTGGCAAGCTGCCGCCGGACCGGCCTGATGCACTGCAAGCCGAAGGCGTGAGGAAATGAGATCGTTCCTGTTCGTTCCCGGCGACAGCCAGCGCAAGTTTGAGAACGCGAAGAAGACCGCCGCCGATGCGCTGATCCTCGACCTCGAGGATTCGATCGCGCCGGACGAAAAGGTCGGCGCACGACGCACGGTTCGCGAAATGCTCGATGCAAGGAACTCGTCCCAGAAATACTACATCCGCGTCAACGCGCTTGATACCGGCATGACGCTTGGTGACCTCGCGGCCGTCATGCCAGGCCGGCCGGACGGCATCGTGCTGCCGAAATGCGCCGGCGCCGCCGACGTCAACCGTCTGTCGCTGTATCTCGATGCCTTCGAGGCCGCGGCCGGGATCGAACCGGGGGCGACGCGCATCGTGACGGTCGCTACGGAGACGGCGAGGGCCGTCCTCAAGCTGCTCGATTTCGAAAACATGAGCCCGCGGCTTTGGGGAATGATGTGGGGTGCCGAGGACCTGGCAGCCTCGCTGGGGGCATCGCGAAACCGGACCGACGGCCGCTACCACGGGCCGTTCCTGCTGGCGCGCGATCTCTGCCTGATCAGTGCGGCAGCGGCAGGGGTGGTCGCCATCGACACCATCGCCACTGATATCGACGACCTCGATGCGCTCCGCGAAGAGGCGATCGCCGCGCGGCAGGACGGTTTCCTGGCCAAGGCGGTGATCCATCCTAAGCATGTCGACGTCGTCAATGCCGCCTTCATGCCCACGGACGAGGAGATCGCCTGGTCGGAAAAAGTGGTCAAGGCGTTCAACGACAATCCGGCATCAGGCGTCGTGAAAATCGACGGCAAGATGATCGACAAGCCGCATCTGCGCGCGGCGGAGAAAATCCTGGCACTGCGGGGGCGGTAGGGGAATCCGGCGGCGCCGGACTGGATTGACTTTGTTGCTTGATCGGCGGCAAATGCGGCCAATCATCAGGCCTTGAGGGAAAACACCATGGTTGACGCGCTGATCATCGATGCATGCAGGACGCCACGCGGGATCGGCAAGGCCGGCAAGGGCGCCTTGTCGGGTATCCATCCGCAGCAACTCGGCGCAACAGTGTTGCGCGCGCTGGCCGAGCGTACCGGCATCAACACCGCCGACGTCGACGACATCGTCTGGGGCACCAGCTCGCAACGGGGCCAGCAGAGCGGCGATCTCGGCCGCATGTCGGCGCTCGATGCCGGCTATCACGTGCGCGCCAGCGCCGTCACGCTGGATCGGTTCTGCGGTTCCGGCATCACCAGCGTCAATATGGCCGCTAACTCCATCATGTCCGGCTCCGAAGATCTGGTGATTGCGGGCGGCACCGAGATGATGTCGATGGAGGGCCGCCGCGGCGAGGGGCCGTTCATGATGGATAACGGCAACCTTCGCCTGCGTGCCAAGCATCCGCAATCGCACCAGGGCGTCTGCGCCGATGCGGTGGCAACGCTGGAGGGGATCACGCGGCAGGATGTCGACGAGCTAGGCCTTGAAAGCCAGAAGCGGGCGGCTGCGGCGATCAAGGGCGGCCATTTCGACAAGAGCCTGGTGCCTGTTTATCGCGAGGACGGCAGCCTCGCGCTCGACCGCGAGGAGTACCCGCGACCGCAGACGACCATGGAAGGCCTGGCTGGACTGAAGCCGGCTTTTCCGGCAATCGCGGACTATGCGCTCGACGACAAGGGCACTACCTATCGGAAACTCATTCTGGACAAGTATCCCGATCTCGACATCAACTTCGTGCATCACGCCGGCAATTCCTCCGGCGTCGTCGATGGCTCGGCGGCTATCCTGCTCGCTTCGCCCAGCTACGCCAAGGCGCATGGCTTGAAGCCGCGCGCACGCGTCGTCGCGATGGCGAACATGGGGGACTCTCCGACCCTGATGCTGAATGCGCCGGTGCCGGCGGCCCGCAAGGTGCTGGCCAAGGCAGGGCTCACGCTCGACGACATCGACCTGTTCGAGATCAACGAGGCGTTTGCGGTGGTCGCTGAAAAATTCATCCGCGACCTCAAGCTCGATCGCGACAAGGTCAACGTCAATGGCGGCTCGATCGCGCTTGGCCATCCGATTGGCGCGACCGGATCGATCCTGATCGGCACGGTGCTCGACGAACTGGAGCGGCGCGATCTCAAGCGCGGCTTGGTGACGATGTGCGCCGCCGGCGGCATGGCACCGGCCATCATCATCGAGCGGGTGTAACCGAACAGCGTTACGCCGCCGGGAACTGAAGCTCGAACGCCAGCTCGACTCGACCACGTTGCGCGACAGCGAGATGCGGTTAGCGGGTCGGTTGCCGGTGGACTGAGGGGCCGGTCATGGATTGGCCGCGTGGTGCAGGCTTGCGGTCCTGCTGTTTGGACCAGGATGCATAGGTGGCGACGGCCGTCATGATCGAGATCCCGGCGACGCTAACCAGAATGTGCATCGCAAGCAGGTTCGGTCCGGTGATCAGGACGAGATGGGCGGCGAACGAAAGAAACACGCCGGCGCAGAAGACCGGTAGCCATTCCTCGCCGCACTTGATGACCGGCTGCAGCGCGTGCCATTGGAATCCGCGCCAGTCACGCGGTACTACGCAAGTGAATAGGAATACCAGCGCGAGAAAATGCAGCACCCGGTAAGGATCGAGATTTTCTCTCGGGTTGGGAAGAAAGAGATCGAGCAGGTAATCCGGAACGATCCCGCCAATTTGCGGGTATCTCCCTGCGATCGTCACGACCAGCGCAAATATCAGATACAGCCACGCCGCAACGCGCAAGGTCCAATAATCCTGGAACGTGCTCAAGGCCTGCTTTTGCTGCGCGCCGATCGAGGCTAACCAGGTGCCGAACACGAAGAGCAACTGCCAGCAGAAGGGGTTCAGGGACCAGCGCCCGTCAGGAAATGAAGACAGGTTCCAGTCGAGGTAACGGGCGACGACGTAAAGGGAAGTCGACGCGGCCATCGTGAGGTTCGGGCGGCGCATGATGCCAAGAAGGACCAGCGGAAAGAACGCCATCAGAACGATGAACAGTTGCAGCACTTCGAGATTGAGCGGCTTGGCCTGGAGCAGCAGCCCGTGAATCAGCGTGCGGATCGTATGGTCGACGATGCCTGTCACGTTGAACTCGCCGATCAGTGCGGGGGCGCTCGATTTTCCCGCGACATATCCGATGAGTTCTATATACACCACGAACAGAACGACGTAGGCGACGTAAAGCTGCCACAGCCGCTTGAAAATGCGGGTCGCCGTCACGACCAGCCCGCGTTCGAGCATCATTCTTCCGTAGAGGATTGCGGCCGTATAGCCACCGACAAACACGAAAAGATCGACTGCGCCGCTGAACCCGAAATTCCGCATGGTCAGCAGACTGACCGCGTTGTGCGGGACATGATCCAGGAAGAGAAACCAGGCGGCGAGACCAAGCAGCAAATAGAGTCGGGGATCGCCGTCGCGCGCGGCGAACTCGGCCTTCATTGACGGATGCATTTGGGAGTAAGAGCTTCGCAGGTAGGAGGAATCGAATCGGGAAAATACCCGACGGTCCGCCCAGTCGGAGTAGACTTTGCGTGAAGAACACTTAATCAGTGCGTCGGCAATTTAAGCCGGTCGACGATCACGATTGTTTGAGGGAATGGGTGGCCGAGTGCGCTTTGACGCGTTCATGCTTGCGAAGATCGTGCAGGTGATCGAAATGGCTGGCCTGCAGATCGGCTTCCGTCGCGCCGATATCCCGCACCGCGGCCTCGATCATGATGTCAGCAGTGACATCTTCGACAGACGAATCCGCGATTTCATGTATGAAGCTGATGTTCTTGTACTCGCCGGATGAGATCCGGGAGATGACCTCGCGCCTTGTTATTTCGGGATCGACGATGGCCTCGCGGCCGCGGCGACCATAGTCGATCATCACGACGAAATACTGCATGCTGGCTGTCTGCCCAAGGAGCCGCTACCGAAATCAATGCCGCCATTGTTTCGGAAAATCGGAAATATGTCAAGTGTAAATTCGGAAAAGCAGAAATTGTCGGCGGGCGAGTGAGGCGCAAGCGCTAGCTGGGCGTGGAGTCACTCGGTGCAGAGATTGCAGCGCCTTCACTGCTTATCAGGTGTGCGGGCACTCTGCGCCTTTGCCGCCTTGCGCGTCCGGGCGGCGGCCCTGCTGCGCAGCCGCTCGATCTGCCCGCGGGGCAGGGTGACACAGATTTCACCAATCCATTCGAGCTTTACGCCCGTGATCGGCTTGGCGTTGAAACTCGTAAGGTTGACAGACGTCGAGGATTTGCCCCGCTCGATCGTCTTCAGATAGCGCTCGCCGGTCTTCAGGCGAACGGCGGCCTCTTCCCCGTAGAAGCTCGACAGCGGATGGCGCTGCTCGCGATAGACTACGATGATATCGCCATTCTCGTATTTCGGCAGCATGGAATCGCCGGCCACTTCAAAGGCGATGGTTTCTTCGGCAATCGGGAAGGGAAGTTCGACCTCGCCGAGGCCTTCTGGCGGGACCTGCTCATGCTCGGGTTCGATCGAGGCGCCGGCGCCGACCCGACCCATGATCGGCACCGAATTCAGCTCCAGGTACTCCATGATGGGCGCGATTTCCGACGCCTTGATCAGGCGAATCCCGGACAGGATCTCGGAGACCGCGCCGGGGCGAACGCCCATGGCCGTCGCAAGTCCGCCCTTGGTCTTGCCCGGCTTTTGCAGTCCCCGTTCGATCAACCTGATGTCCAGCATGGTCAGACCCTTCCGAATTTCAGAAACGATAGCAATTCCGATTATCCGAAATCAAGCTTGACTTTCATTTCGAAATATCAGAAATTCAGCAAGGCGTCGGGCGGCGTCGACAAGAGCAGGAAAATCATGGAACCCACAAACTGGGCGCCCGAGCATTCGGACGCCTTGCGAGAGCACCTGGCCAAAGGCATGTCCTTTTCGGAGATCGCGAAGGCGATCAATTCGAAGTTCAACACAAGTTATTCGCGCAACGCGGCGCTCGGTCGTGCCGCGCGCATGGGGCTCACAGGCGTGGTGCGCTCAACATCGTCGGCAGGCGACAAGCCTGCAGCAGTGCAGGGAATTGGCGAAACTCGTCCGACCGGGCTCAGGATGCCGGCGCCTGCTTGGCCGGTCCCGGCGTTCAAGACGGTCAAGCCGAAGAAGCTGCGCTGCGCCAGGATCGAGCCGCGGCATCTCTCGCTGACCGATCTCAAGCAGGGTGATTGCCGTTATCCTTACGGCGGAGACGAGGAAGGAGAGGCGATCACCTTTTGCGGCCACCCCCGCCGCACCGGTTCGAGCTACTGCACGCCGCATTTTCATTTGAGCCGTGACCCGATCCCGCTCCCGCCCCTGGAGCACGTGGTGAACGCCGCTTCGCTGTGGGTCGTCGGGGCGGCCTGAATATCTCTTTGACCAGTTCACAGTCCTTTCAGAGGAGTCTTCACGGATGCCGAAAGCCAAGCGCAAGAAGCCACACAACCCTGCCGGAGCATATGACCGGAGGTCCCGCGATTTGCCGCGCAACGCCGAGGTTGCGACCGTCCAGGTCGATAATCCGCTGGCGCTGGAGCCGGGCGAGAAGATCGTTGCCCTGCGTTCTGTCCGTAACGATCCGCTCGGCCGGCTGCACGCGCACCGCCAGATCGACGAGGCGCAATATCAGGGCGGCCGGGCCTTCCAGGCCGACTGGGAGAAGGCCGAGCGTGGCCCGCGGGCAGTCGACCCGACCCGGGAGTATGTCGATGGCGGGCAGAGGCGCGAGCCGATCACCGAAGGCCAGCGCAAGGCTGTGCTGCGACTGAACAGGGCCGAACGCGAGCTGGGCGCCGACGGCTCGGCGCTGGTGCACGACGTCCTGGTCCAGGGGCTGACCATGGAGCAGGTCGGGTTGCGGCGAGGACTGCGCACCCAGCGCTGGAACGACTATTTCTCCCGGCGATTGCGTGAATGTCTTGATCGCCTGGCGTTGCTCTATGGGTATGCCACCGAGCGCCCGATACCCGTCAACAACGTCCCGCGCTGACGTGCGGTCACTGGGCGCCGGTCGGGATAGCTCGCACTACAGCCGGGCCGGACGTGGCTATTCCAGCCCGGCGCGGCGAAAGCCTTCGAGGTAATGCTCGCGGTCGGCGTCGAGCTTCCATGGCAATTGGGTCTCGATCCAGGCCAGTGAAATATTGGGCTGCGTCCGGCGCAACTCCTGGAGCGCCGTCCGGGCCATCTCGATCTGGCCGGTCATGCCGGCGGCGACCGTCAGCACCCGGTAGGCACCGCTGAGATCGCCGCGCTGGCGGGTCGCCTCGCGCGCCAGCGCAATCGCCTCCTGATAATTCCTCCCGACGAACTGGGCATAGGCGGCAACGCCGTAATAGATCGCGGAGGAGGGGTCGCGCGGGCTCTGGCGGATGGCGCGTTGCGTCGCCGCGTAGGCGTCCTGCCATCGCCCGCAATAGGATAGGGCCAGGGCGTAATATCCCTGCGCCAGCGAGAAGTTGGGATTGAGCTGCAGTGCCACTTCGAACTCGCCCAGCGAATGCTCGAGGCGGCGCGTGGAGAAGTACACGCTGGCAAGCGCGGTGTGCGCCCACGCATCCTCACTGTCGGCGGCGATGGCCGCCAACGCCGCCCGCTCGGCGGCAGGCGCCGCGACGGCGATATCGTTCCAGCCCAGATGCACCCCGAACATGTGATTGGTCGCGAACAGGGCCAGCGCCTGACCGTAGTGGGGGTCGATGGCAATTGCCCGTTCCAGCAAGTCCTGCGCGGCGATACTGTCAGGCCGGGTGATCCGCCAGTGATGCGACAGCGCGCGCATCACCAGATCCCACGCATCCATGCTGCTCGGCGGTTTACGCCGGCTTCGGAAGTTCTCCGCGGCGTAGATCTGCGGTTCTATCGCCGCGACAATGGCGTCAGTGATCTCGTCCTGCACCGCGAATACGTCGGTCAGGTCGCGGTCGAAACGCTCGGCCCAGAGGTGGCTGCCGGTGGCGGTGTCGTTGAGCTGCGCGGTGATACGGACGCGCTCGCCGCTCTTTCTCACGCTGCCTTCCAGCACGTAGCGTACGCCGAGCTCGGCGGCGACTTGCTTCAAGTGCACTGCTTTACCCTTGTAAGTGAAGGACGAGTTGCGGGCGATCACGAAGAACCAGCGCAGTTTCGACAGCGCGGTGATGATGTCCTCGGTGATCCCGTCGGAAAAATATTCCTGTTCCCGGTCGCCGCTCATGTTCTCGAACGGCAGCACCGCAATCGCCGGCCGGTCGGGCAGCGATAGTTCCGGTTGCCGCCGCTCGGCGTCCTGCGATGGTCCTGTCCGGGTATCGTGCGCTCCGTTAACGGAGCCGACGAAGCGAACCCCTTTGCGTGAAAAGGTGCGGATGAGCCGCTGGTCCTTTCCGTTGTCGCCGATCGCGTTCCGCGCGGCGTTGATGCGGCTGTCGAGCGTCGAATCGGAGACGGTCCGGCCGCCCCACACCAGTTCGATGAGATTGTCACGGCTGACGACCTGGTTGCGGTGCTTGAGCAGGTGTACCAGCAGGTCGAAGACCTGCGGCTGCATCGCAACCAGTTCGCGGTCACGGCGCAACTCACGAAGATCGGTGTCCAGGATGTGATTATCGAAGCTGAATTTCACGTGCGTCGTCGCAACTTTTCTAAAGAAATTCTCATGAAGAGATCAAGCGTCAGGCAAAGTCTTGTGTTCGCTTTTGCTGCATCCTGAGAAAACCAGGAATTGCAACCCCCATTGCCTGGAGCGGAGTCTTAGTCATGAGCCAGATCCAAACCATTGGCCCGGCGGTGCCGGGAAATCGAATATCCAAGATCGCTGCATTTTTATTCGGCGCTGTGGCCTATCTCACATTTCTGATCACGATTTTGTATGCCATCGGCTTTGTGTCGGGGCTCGCCGTGCCGAAAGACATCGATACAGGCACGAAATCACCGCTATTTGAAGCAATTGTAGTGAATCTCGTGCTCATGTCGTTATTTGCCGTCCAACATAGCGTCATGGCACGCAAGTCGTTCAAACAATGGTGGACGCGGATTATTCCCAAGTCGATCGAGCGCAGCACCTATGTACTGTGCGCAAGCCTGACGCTTCTGCTGTTGTATTGGCAATGGCGTCCCATGCCGACCGTGATCTGGAGCGTCGAGGAACCCGGAATTGCGGCCGGTATTGCTGCGCTGTCGTTCATCGGCTGGGTGATCGTGTTCACGAGCACGTTCATGATCAATCACTTCGAACTGTTCGGTTTGCATCAGGTCGCCAACAACCTGGCCGGCCGGGAGATGCCGGCGCCGGTGTTCCGCACGCCGTTCCTCTACAGCTTCGTTCGGCACCCGATCTATCTCGGGTTCATCATCGCGTTCTGGGCCGCGCCGGTGATGAGCGCCGGGCACCTGCTGTTCGCCGCAGTTACCACCGCCTATATCTTCGTCGGCATTGCGCTCGAGGAGCGCGATCTCGTCGGCATGTTCGGCGATGAGTATCGTCAGTACCGGGAGCGGGTTTCCATGCTGCTCCCGTGGCGCAAATCGGCCTGATATCTACTTGATCGTCCCCAGGGAGACATGACGCCATGAACCATACTGGAAGCTGCTTTTGCGGTGCGGTCGAGGTGCAGGTGACCGGTGCCCCGGAGGGAATGGGCTATTGTCATTGCCGTTCCTGCCGCTCCTGGTCCGGTGGCCCCGTGAACGCGTTCACGCTCTGGAAGCCGGAAGCGGTGCAGGTGACGGCCGGGAAAGAGCACGTTGCGACGTTCGCGAAGACGCCGATGAGCCAGCGCCAGTACTGCGCCAAGTGCGGCGGGCATCTGATGACCAATCATCCGACGCTCGGACTCGTCGATGTCTTCGCGGCCACCCTTCCGACCCTTGCCTTCTCGCCTGGTGTCCATGTCAATTATGCCGAGACGGTGCTGCCGATGCGAGACGGACTACCGAAGCTGAAGGACTTTCCGGCCGAGTTCGGCGGTTCCGGTGAGATGATTACCGAATAGGGAGGTCCGCCACAGCGGGCAACGCGCTGCGAACCAAACCGCCGCTTGATCTCCCGGATCGGGCGGCGGAGCCGCGAGCCAGGCAAGCCCCGCACGGCAAGAGCTATGTCAGCGGCAGGTCCCGCCCTGCAAAATCGGGGTTTGGTCCACACCGCTTGCTTCCGGTAAAAAGACCCGAAATTGCCTGTCGCGGCGATGTCGCCGGTTTCATCAGGCAAAAAAAGGGGAAATGCCGGAAATGACTGCCAGACCGCAATTGCCGGAACGAACGCCGCGCGCGCAGGGCGAACCGAAAGCCCTCGATGGTCTGCTGGTCGTCGACTTCACCCGGGTTGTCGCCGGGCCTGCCTGTACGCAGACGCTGGCCGATTTCGGAGCCGAGGTCATCAAGATCGAAAACCCCGAGGGCGGCGACGATACCCGCCACTATGAACATGCGGAAATCGGCGGTGAGAGCGCGGCCTTCCTCAGCCTGAACCGCAACAAGCGCGGCATCGTGTTGGATTTCAACAACCCGGTGGCGCTGGAGGTTGCGCGCGAGTTGATCGCGAAGGCCGACGTGGTGGTGGAGAATTTCTCCGGCGGCGTGATGAAAAAGTTCGGTCTCGATTATGCGTCCGTCGCGCCGAGCAATCCGCGCCTGGTCTATTGTTCGATCTCGGCCTACGGCCGCAAGGGAGAGTGGGCGCTGCGCCCGGGCTTCGACCCAATCACGCAGGCCGAAAGCGGCTTCATGTCGCTCAATGGCTTTCCGGACGGGGAACCGGTGCGGACGGGGCCGCCGATCGTCGACCTGGCAACAGGCATGTCGGCCTGCAACGCGATCCTGCTGGCGTTGATCGCCCGGGACAGGCTGGGCCGTGGCCAGCAGGTCGAAGTCGCGCTGATCGACACCGCCGTGTCGATGACTGGTTTCTACGGCATGGCCTACCTGATCAGCGGTGAGAACCCGGGCCGTTTTGGAAATTCGCCGAACGGGTCGCCCACCGTCGGGGTCTATCAGGCCTCCGACGGACCCCTCTACATGGCTTGCGCCAACGACCGGCTTTACCGTCGGCTGGTGACCGACGTACTCGATCGGCCGGACCTCGTCACCGATCCAGAATTTGCCCATCGGAAGCAGCGAACGGCCAATAAGGAAAAGCTGCGGGGTATCATCGCAAGTGTGTTTGCGAGCGACAGCCTTGAGCACTGGATGGAAAAGATGAAAAAGGCCAACATCCCGGTCGGCTATCTGCGAACGGTTGAGGAGGGCTTCAATGCACCGGAAGTGCGCGACCGCCACCGCCTCAGCCGGATCCCGCATCCAACGGCCGGCACCGTGCCCAACATCGAAACGCCGCTCAATATGAGCCTGACCCCGACCATCGATCCCGTGGCGGCGCCACTGCTCGGTGAGCATACCAGGGAAGTGCTGCGGAAGACCCTCGGTTACGATGACCGTCGCATCGCGGCCCTGGCCGAGGCGGGGGCGTTCGGCAAGGCGGGCAATACGGCCTGAGAAACATCCCCGGGGCGAGAATTCTCGCCCGATCCAGCTCGCCAGCGTATGGCAGCCCCCCATTCTCGTATCCGTTTAACCCGTTCAAGGCGGTAGCTTTTCCCGTTTGTCTGCGGCTAATGTGCCGCCAAAACTTGGGAGAGAAGCATCATGAATGAAGGGACGCCCATTCGGCCGGAGCGGAATGTGGAGCTCGGCGCCAGCGGCGAGGAATTCCAGAACCTCCACGAATTTGTGCGGAAAGCTCGCTCCCGGCTCAACCAGAACGCCTGGGACTACATCGTCGGCGCCGCGGAGACCGAGACCACCATGCGCCGAAACCGGATGGCGCTGGACGAGATTGCATTCCGGCCGCGGGTGCTGCGAAATGTAGCCAAGGTCGACGCGTCCACCGAACTGTTCGGACGCCGCTTGCGCCTGCCGGTCATGATCGCGCCGGTCGGCGCGCTGGAGATTTTCGATCCTGAGTCAGGCGCTGCGGTCGCGCGTGGGGTAGGGCAGTTCGGCGCATCCCACATGCTGAGTTCGGTGTCCGAGCCAGGGCTCGAGGCGACGGCGAAGGCCGCGCCCGACGCGCTCCGGATCTATCAGCTTTATGTACGCGGCGACGATGCCTTTGTCGAAGATGTCGTCAGCCGCACCATCGACAACGGCTATGCCGGGTTCTGCCTGACCGTCGACACCGCCCATTACAGCCGGCGCGAACGCGATATCGCCAAGCGATACGTCCGCGAGAGCCGTATCCGCGCCACCGGCGGCGACTTCCAGAAGGGACTGGAATGGCGCACCGTGAAGCTGATCAAGGACAAGTATAAAGTTCCGCTTGTCATCAAGGGTATCGCTACTGCGGAAGACGCCAAAATTGCCCTCGACCACGGCGTGGAGTGGATCTATGTGTCCAACCATGGCGGACGGCAGCTCGATCACGGGCGCGGGGCGATGCATGTGCTGCCTGAAATCGTGGATGCCGTCGGCGGCCGTGCCAAGATCATGATCGATGGCTCGTTCTGCCGTGGCACCGACATCGTCAAGGCGATCGCCTCCGGCGCTGACCTGGTCGGGATCGGTCGCCTGCAATGCTGGGCGCTCGCCGCGGCGGGCGAAGCTGGCATCGTGCGGATGCTGGAATTGCTGGAGGACGAGGTGATCCGCTGTCTCGGACTCCTCGGCGTCACCAGTTTCGGCGAACTGAACAAATCCTATCTGCACCCGGCGACACCGACGAACTTACCGAGCGTCTTCAGCGCTTTTCCGCTGCTCGATATCGAACCCTATCGTTACTGAATTTTGCCGGCCGGCTCTGGCGCCTGGCGTGCAGTCACGCGGAGCGCGGCCGGGAGGGTATTTGAAGCATTGTCGCCTCTGGAACAGAGGCGGTGATTGACGCATTGTGATGCGTGCCGAAGAGGCGTCGCAGCAAGATTTGATTCCGGCAGGCCAACAACCGAACGCCAATGGTGGACGATCCCTTTGCTGAACTCAGCCTCGAGAGGGCTATCGGTCTCCGCTGGAGGTTGCGGGACATACAGGCGCGCAGGCTGAAGATGTCGCCTGTCAGCGAGGAAGATCTCACGGTTCTGAAGGACCTCGGCCTGATCGATGTGCGCGACGACGGACCCGTGCTCACACAGGCTGGCATTGCCGTGGTGAACGGATAGGGACTTCGCTAGCGCGCCTTCAGGAAACTCTCGCCGGAGTCGCAGGGCGCGCACCGGTAGGTCAGCAGATCGTAGTTCTGATCGCGTGGTTCGATGGCTGCCAGGCGCATTTGTGCGCCGCATTTCATGCAAGGCATTTCTATGCTGGTTTGAAATCGCGTGCAGGTCGGCGTCGGCCGGAAAGATCGCAGCATCCTATCCCCATGTCCCAAGAGAGACGTATCCAGAGACGCAACGCCACAATCAATTCTCCATCCCCGAATCACTATGCCACACTGCTGCCACCATTGGAATCCGCTCAGTGCATGCAAAGGAAATCATTCCTTGAACTTTGGGCGATAGGAGCGTGGGTACGGCCCGTACCCGCCCCGAACATTGGTTAATACGGCGAAGACGCGGCCGGGAATTATGCTAACCTGCCTAAGGCGACATTGGAGATGGCGATCATGATTGAACCAAAACTCGAAGTCCCGGCCGAACTGCGAGATCTGGCCGAAAAGACCATCGATCAGGCGGAGAAGGCGTTTGGCATGTTCTTCGATGCCGCTGGCAAGTCCATGTCGTCGATGCCCGGCGCGGGCACCGAGATTTCCAGGCAGGCGCTGTCCTTCACCGAACAGAACATGAAGGCTGCGTTCGAGCACGCACGAAAGCTGGTGCATGCGACGGATCTTCAGGAGGCGATGCAGATCCAGTCGGAATTCCTGCGCAGCCAGTTCACCAATGCAGGCGAACACATGCGGCAGATCACCGGCGGCGTCATGACGGCGGCCAAGGACGCAACGAAGGGCAAATTCTGAGGTAGCTGACGGGCTAGCGTCGCCGCGCGACTGCGACCCCGAACAGAAAGGCGACGAACAGGCTTGCGAGCGGCGCTTCGCGGGTGATGGCGGCGATCGCAGCAAGAGGCTTTCCCGGTTGCCGCGCCGTCGCAATTGCGTTGCACAGACCGTCGGTGGCGACCCGGAGCGCAGCGGATGCCTCCGTGATCGTTCGGGACACGTCGGGCGCGGTGTCGATGGCGCGCTCCGCCATCCCGGGCTGCGACAAGTCTGATGTTTCCATTTTCACGGTCTGCAACTCACTGAGCGCAAGGGCGCGCTTGCAATCGGTGGCCGACAATGCCTGGGCAGCAGATTTGTTCCGAACGCGCGTGTCTCCTGATGGAAGAAATGCGGGAACTTTCCTTTCGTCCGGGATTTGACCCCGAGAGGAAACCAACCTACGGCATTGAAATGACGCAAGTTCATTCGAGCGTGACCAGGAGAAGGCGAAGCGGCGGCGCGCCGCTGTTCGTCGCGATTGCGGTTGCGATTGTCGGCACGCTCAGCATTCTGATCGTGGATTATGGGCCGTGGAACAAGCCAAAGGTTCAGCCGGCTATCATCGCGCACTACAGCACCACCGGCGAGGCCGCCCGGGCGGCAGGCGCAGAGGTGAAGCCGACCGACCCGAAGCTGCAAGTGGAGCCTGATCCGGCCGGGCCGAAGCCGATCCATCCGGCCAACCCGACGCCTCGCTAGGATCGGCAGGTGCGATGATCGCGAGGTCTTAGCAACGCGCCATGATGCGCGGCGTTTGACACGTCGGGCAAATCACCGGCACAATTGCATCATCACAAAAATCAGCAAGCCTCGTGACGAGCGCCTCAGCGCACGCTGACGAATGTGGCCCAGCAGGCGGCCAAGCCTGCACCCACCAACACCAGCAGGGGATTGTCGCAGAACGGGCTGCCATATTGGCACATCGTGACGCCGATCGAACCGATTTCGTGACGGCTTGCCGCATAGAACGCGCCCGACAGAACAGTGAGCAGGGCAGCAACGAAATACATCGAACGCCTCCTTGCGCTCCAGCCGGCCTTAAGACCCGACATCCATTGATCGGTTTCGATGTCGCCGAACTCCGTCTGATTGCGTCAGCGCTTGACGCGTCGGGCAAATCAGGGGCACATTGGCACCATCGCCGATATCGTAAAGCCCGCGCCGACAACCGGTCGCGGGTTTTCCTTTTGGGATGATCACCCAAATCAGTTTCAATTCGTCGAAACTATTCCGCTGCATTTTATGCAGTTCGGTAACGGTTAAGATGGTTTGACACGTCGGGCAAATCACTGGCATAATATCATCATCGCAAAAATCGTAAGGCCCGCACGGAGAAATCCGTCGCGGGCTTTTTCGTTGAAAACTTCTCTCCGAAATTCCCCAATCGGACGGCGGCTGCCCAGCACGACGCCGCATCTCCCAACGCCCGTCGCCTGGGCGTCGTGGGCGTGCCGTCGTCCGAGCCCTTTCACCATAAGCTTTGGCCGGCGCGCGCGAACGCGCCGGCTTGCGGCGCGGATCGTCACCGCCGCCGCACGCGGCCCCCAACGGGATAAGGTTCGCGCCCCAAATGGTCTGCGCCCGCACCGCAACCATGCCGCACGATTCTTTGGAGATTTCGATGACCGCCTGCCTGATATCGCTCGCGCTCATTGGTCTCGTCGTCATCGCCGTATCGGAGGAACTCTCATGAGCGAAATCATTCAATTGATTTCGCCGCCCGATCGCGACGCGCAGACCGACTTTCCAACGATTGCTTTCCGCTCTGCGGTGCCCGATCCCTTCGTCGCGCACGCGGATGTAGATGCAGACAGAAGCCAGAGAGGCGAGAAAGCCGGCGTGGCCAAGACCCTTGTTGAAACTCGCTCGCTCGCGCGCAGCCACACACGAACCGCAGTCCGCGTTCTCGTCGGCATCATGCGGTGCAAGGATGCGACGCCTGCCGCGCGCGTCTCGGCCGCCAACGCCATTCTCGATCGCGGCTGGGGCAAGGCCACGCAGCCGCTGGAGAACGGCGATGGCGGAGCGCTGGAACTGATTCACCGCATCGAGCGGGTAATTGTTCACCCTGAACGGCCGGACAACGAAGATGCTTGAACCGCTTCCGGCTTCGGGAGCGCGCGATGGATTGACAATGTTCACTTTATGTTCCATTAGGTCTTGCTCCATTCAGGCAGCGTCCATGGAAGGTGCGCGGTGCGAGTGTTCGCCCGAAATTTCGGCAATCTTGGCGATTTGCGTTGTCGGTACTCTGCTATCGAACAGTCTTGCTGCCGCGGATGACTACAATTTCGACTTCGGTGCCGAAACAAACCGAGGAAGAGACGCGGGCACGATCAGTTGTCGATTCGATCACGCTTGTGATGGAAAGTTGGAAGCTTTGGGACTGACAGTCCGTGTTGAAATATCCCGAGAGGCAAATCTTTGTATGCTCGTAAGATTGGATGGCGACAGTCTGGACTGCTGCTATTTCGCAGGCCCTGCGAATTCGATCGTTGTCGATCCCAAAACCAAATCGAGTGTCGCTGTAGAAGGGGATGGGATCCAGGGGCGCCTTGTTCATCCAGAATCAACCCGTAGGTACGCTTTACCTAAGGTTCAGTTTTCGCTGAGATAGCGTCGACTATTTTGATCCTGGCCGCATGCGCTAAGGGGGTGTCACACGTGAGTAATTGCACACGCAATCCGGTTACAGCATTCCTGGCGTTCTTTGGTATTCTTCTATCGGCCAACGTCGTGCTTGCTGCAGACTTCAGCGTCGAATTCGGCGCCGACACGGTACAAGGGCGGGACGCTGGCTCGCTTGATTGTCGATTTGGCCAAGTGTGCTCTGCGAGGATGAAATCGTTGGGACTGACCTTCAGCGTGGACATATTCAAAGGTGATCCCCTGCACGCTCGTGTTCGCTTGTATGGCCGCGATCTTAGCTGCTGCTATTTTGCTGATGCTGCAGACACCATAACTATCGATCCGTCGAAACCGTCGTCCCCAGTGCCGTTCTTTAAGGGAGCCAGAGCCAGGGGCGGTTTGTTTGTTCAGAATGAACGCGCGGGTGCCCTCTATCTGAAATTCCGTCTTCCGCGAGGAGCCGCGAAAAATCCGCCTGGTAAAGACGGGAAATTCGGCATTTAGCTCGCTCGTGCCCGCACCATGCCGTCTCCGCTCAAGGCTTGATGGTTGGTGCACAGCGCGCAAGCCCACAGCGCAACTGCTCGATCTTGAATCTCTTGATTTGCAGGAGCCAGCAGAGGCTTGAAACGGCTGGCTTTTTCCTTCGCAAGGCTATTGTTGCAACCACTGGGATCATCTTCATGGCTCCGATAGAAAGAAAGCCGCTGCCGCCGCCAAATTTCAGAGCGACTAAGATAACCGAGGCGGATAGGGCTGAAATGATTGCTCATGCAAACGCCGTTATCGACTACTATCTGAACGGCCCTGGATCTTACTGGGACGCTGGGCCGCGAAAGCCGCTGGTAGGTGAGCTTGGAGACAGTACGGTCAACGATCTGAAAGCATTCAAGGATAGGGTAATTGCATCGAAGCAATTTGCTGACGACCCTGGCTTGATTATGGATTCTATCATCGATTTGATCGACCAAGCGACAGGGAAGGTCGAAGAAGCCGCACGATATAGGGAAGGCAGAGGTGGCATTTGGCGCACTTCTCCGGATACTGACGACCCAATTGATGATCCCAGGGTGATAAGCCCGAGATTTATCAACAATGGTGCCCTCCCAATTGGCCTCAAGACCCAACCGCCGGTGCCGACGCCGCAGACTGACGAACTGGACGGGACATCAGGCGCAAAGCCAATTCGAGTTTTGAGTCGGAGGACCGTCAATCAGCCAAGGTTCGGCCTTGTCCGCAACGCGGTCGAGCAGCTTTCGTCTGAAAGGGCGGCAACCGGCTTCGAAGATGAGCAGAGGACGCGCGTTTTAGGTCGTCGTGTCGTGCTGCGCGACGCGCCTTTGGTTAAAAGTGTTTATCCACCTGGCGTTTCCAATCGAGTAATGGCGCCCTCTAAATCCGACCGACCTCCCAGCCCTTATTCTCCCGTAACGCCAGGAGGCCTCGATGACCGAATCGCAGTGCTGAGTGGCAGCGACTCCGCGCATCCATACCCGCGCGGGCCGTGGCCTTTCGGCACGGAGATTAAAAGCGACGGACAGTCGCAACCCTGGTTGTTTCGCGCGCTCTCTGGCCGTCGGTAGAGTGTACAAGGCCAGATCCGCCGGCGCGCGCTCGCCTCCCATCGACACACAGGACGCGTCATTGGCCATTCTAAAGATCCCGACAGCGAAGGTGTTCGAGCCGCTGCTTGCGCCCGCGCGCTACAAGGGGGTTTACGGAGGCCGCGGCTCGGGTAAATCGCACTTCTTCGGCGAACTTCTCGTCGAGACCTGCCAGGCCGAGCGCGGCACGCTTGCGGTCTGTATCCGCGAGGCGCAGCGGTCGCTGGCGCAATCCTCGAAGCGGCTGATCGAGAGCAAGATCGCTTCGCTCGGCGTCGGCAGCGGTTTCAGGCTGTTCAATGACAAGATCGAGACGCCCGGCGACGGGCTGATCATTTTCCGTGGGCTTCAGGATGACGCGGGAAAATATCGCCTTATGATGAAGGCAAAGGATGCGGCGGCTGCGAGGCCGCTGCCGCCGGTGCTGCGGCCCGGCACGGCGCGCTCGCCAGCAGAACGGCAGCAGGCGGATCTGCGGACGCTTAGCGCCAGGCTATCGAGTTCGGGCGATATCAAGGACGCGGTGGCGCTCTATCATGCGCGAAAATCCGGCAAACGGTGAGAAAGCTTCCCGGATAAGAGGGGCCGCGGATCTGCACAATAAACCCTGGAAGTTTGCACTCAAAGCCATGGCGCTGTTCATGAAATATCTCAAGGGTAGTGGCAGAGCTGCTTCGTCTAGGGGATCGAGTGAAGCATGAAGAAAATCCTTCGTACCAGGAATGTGGTTCTTGCGTTGATCGTTTTCGTGCTCGTGGGAACGGCTCAGTTCGTCTATCGCACAAACAATTTTTGCGAGCCGGGAGATCATCCTATTCGGTCAGAGGAGGACGCGATTGCTGTCGCAAAGAAAAAGATGGTCAAGAATTCCGTTTTTCAGTTCCGAGCGCTTCGGAAGCGCGCCAGATTTTGTTGCTGCCCTGGAGAGGACGGAAGATTGCTGTAACGCAATTCGGCATCGCAACATTCTGGGTTTTATTTTCTGGGACGTTCATCTTGGCGCAAGCATTTCAGCCGCTCCTTCTGGCATATATTGGCGGCCATCGAGAAGTGCGAAGAGCCATACCGCCCTTGTCGCAATGTCGAACTGCGGCACGATTTCCACTTCTGATTCCTACAAAGATGCAGACTACTAAAGGCAAATGTCATGTCTGGAAATGAAGTCAGGCTGACAGACGGTGATCGTTGGACCTGGCAGCAGTTTCTCGATCAATATTACCAGCCCTCAGCGTCCGGTACGCCTGTCCCGGTCGTCGGGCGGCCCTTGCCCGTTGCGGTGGATATGCCTTGGTACATGAGCGAAGGCCCGGGGCGATACTATCATCCGGGAATGTTTCCGATCATCGATAGTGTTCTAGGCCGTCGTGATCTCGCCCCGGGGACGTATGATCTCTGGAAGCTGGCACCGCTCAACGAGCGGGACCCATCCTTGAAGGCGGGGATAGCGCATTATCTCACGGATCTGGAATCTGGCGATTTCAAGACCCGAGCGATCGTGTTCGGAGACGAGAGCGCTAGAATCTCTGGTGATGTCGTCGTTAATCCAGATGGGACCAAGACGTTCAAGAGAGTTGAAATCAGGCCGCTCGACACCGATTTTGATTTTCGTCACAACAACTGGAAAAGGCCACATATTGAACTGGCTCGGGAAGCAGCGAGACGACAATACGATTCCGGGAGCCTGGGCACTTCCTATGACATTGAATATCGTGGGCACGGGCGGTTGGATGAGCTGGGTCCAGGTCGCGGAATCGGTCGGATCTACCATCCCTTCACGGAGGCGCAGCTGAGTGCCGCTGGTCGCAGGGAATTTGCATACCCCGGTAGCATGCCGCCAGGATTATTGCCGAGCTTTACTGCCGCTCCGCCGCCCGCGGTCAAAGAGCATTTTCAGTATCTGAATCAGACGAGCGCTGTTCCGCCGCGGGTCTCCTTCGACGGTGGGGCGGTGTCGCCTTTTTCTTGCCATCCCGGCGCCGCCGACTGGATTGCTTCGATAGCCGGCATCGATCCCAAGAGCCCGGTGCAGCTGCAGCAGAGCCTGCCCGGCGCCTCGGGCGGCACGGCGACGCAGCAGAGGCTGCTGCCGCCATGGGTTTTCTTCGGTTCGCGTTAGACGCGCTCGCTTTTGCCGCTTCTGCGGCACTTCGCCATCTCTGAGAATATGACACGCACGGTCGGGCGCGGCGAGCGAGGGCGGTCGCGGGATCGAAGGCGCCTTTCAATGAGCCACACGTTAAGTTCCACGAAATGACGGCGATCGATTCAAAGGAGCACCCAAATGCCTGACGACACCCGCGACTTCGTCGAACGTGCCGACTCTGTCGCCGTAAAGCTTCATGGGGAGCCGCTGGCGGCAGACGACATCGCGCGAAACTTTGCGCTCTATGGGCTACAGAAACGCACCATCGCTCTCGAAAAATTCGACAGAGAGTTGCGCGGCGAGATCGATTCCAGTCCGCACAGCCTGCGCCGGCGCTTGCAGTTGATGGAGTTACGCAAGCAAATGGGCGGCGTTCACGATGCGCTACGCAAGGCGAAACGCTAGAACGCGCGAATGCGATCCCCGGTAAATCCATTGCTCGCTGCGCTGTCGCAGGCGCGGATGCGCGCTGCACCAATGTTCGTGAAATGGTGCGAACTGAACGGCGTGGAGCCGCGTCCCGCGGCCCCGGCGAACGTCGCGCGTTTCATCGCAGATTGCGCTCCGCTCGGCATCGAGCGGCTGTGGTCTGCTGTCCAGGAAATTTCGCGGCTGCATGCTGACGTCGGCCTCGCCGATCCGACGCTGGGTGGTCCGGTGGCGGCAGCCATCAGCGATCTTGCAAAAATTGATCCCCCGCGGTCCTGGCCGACTGGTCGCAAAGAACGCTTCAAATTGCTGCCATATGATTTGCAGCTCCATGTGGCGGTCCACGAGTCGCAGCGCGAGAAAGCGCTGCGGAGAGCGCAGAACGAGGCTGCCAGCGTCAGACGGAAGCTGGCGGCATGTCTGAGGACCGAACCCGACCCGAACGAGGAAAGCAGGCACGATGAAAACTACACGCATCCCATCGCTTGAAGACCGCATCAATGAGGTGCGCGCCGACATCGAGGAAATCATAGATGCGCGGGCCAAGCTGGTCGCGAGAGAGTGCCCCGGCGTTCCGTCCGGCGTGATCCGCAATCTCCTGACCGCTCGTGCGCCGGCATGTCCCTGCGCCCAATATCTCGAGCTGAACGCGAAGACATGATTGATCTGCCAGCAAACGAAGGAATTCCGAAATGTCTCTCTACAAATGGTCGCAGACGGCAGCCAGCAACGCTGCCGCCGATCCCTCGATCAACTGGCAGGAGGGCCAGGCGCCTTCCAGCGTAAACGACTCCGGGCGTGCAATGATGTCTTCGATCGCCAGGTATCGGGACGACATCGCGGGTGCGATCTTAACCGCAGGGACAGCGGCAGCGTACACGGTCTCGAGCTACGAGGCGTTCGACACGCTAGCCCGGCTTGGCGGGCAGATCATCGCCTTCACGCCGCATGTGACGAACGGCGGGACCGTGACGCTCAATGTTGATTCGCTGGGTGCCAAACCGCTGCGATCGGCGCCGGCGACGGAGTTGCTGGCAGGAACGTTGATCCAGGGGACGCCGTACCTTGCGCTGTATAATAGCTCGGATGCTGTATTCTACCTGCATGGGTTCTATGGCAATCCCTACAATGTACCGCTAGGGGCTGGGATGGACTATTGGGGTCCGACTACGCCGAATAGTGCGTTTGCGTTTCCGATCGGGCAGGCGATATCGCGGACAACGTATGCGGCCTTGTTTGCGCTAATCGGAACGACTTACGGTAGTGGCGATAGTTCAACGACGTTCAATCTTCCGGACAAGAGGGGGCGGGCGTCGATAGCTGTTGATCCCACAGCCAGTATCGTCAATTCGGCAAGCATGACTCCGGACGGGGATACGTTAGGCGCGAAGGGCGGATCTCAGCTGTCAACACTATCTACGGCAAACCTACCACCCTAAACACTCCGGCTCGGTGTCAGTCAATAACGGGGCCATCTCGATCAATGGCCAAAGCCAAATCATCGTAAGCGGTCAAGGGTCGGGCGTTGGTGGCGGTGGTGCGTTTGGCGTCGCGGGATCTAGTCAGCTCTCCGCTTCGCAAGGCACATCCACTGCATCATTCTCGGGTAACCCACAGGGAGGCGCAAGTGTTTCTTTCAGCAATATGCAACCAACGATTGCCTGTAACTACATTATTCGGGTCATCTAAGCGCCCCGTGTGGTCCTAACAAGAGCGCCGTGAAATCAACAAGTTGGTCGCCTCCAGCAGCGAGTAGAAAGGTGAGCGCGAGCGTCGGTGTAGTTTGCCGCTGAATAAGCTTGATGAAGCTAACGAGAGCCCGGCCGGCCAGCTGAAGTCAAGTTGCGGCGAAGTTGTGGACTCGGACGAAAATTGGCGAGATGTCACAGCGCCGCGAAGGCTCGATCCGGCAGGGCGAAAACTCTCAATCGGTTTCGTTTGCATCACGATCAATAACAAGCCGTGCCATGACAAGTGAGGCGGTCGTCAACAATATTTTGATGACCCCGAGAGCATCGAAAGAAGCGGAGCGTGTTGCTACCAAAGAGACGGTCGGGTGCGGAATAGATCGCTAATTCGTTCGCTGCGCCATACTGCAGATAGCCATTCTACGTTGCGGTAGGTCAAAATGCGGGCAGCACTTGCGTTCGCAAGAGTTGCCAAGCGAGAAAGGCGTCGTCGCTAGAGAGAAGAGTAAAGGCGGAGCCCAGCACAGCATCGCTCGGCTACCCCGGCTCCAAGCCGCCGGGTCCTACAAGATAATCAATACGAGAAGATCAATGACCGACCTTAACGCCCTGACTGCGGTGAACGCGAAGCGCTGGGCTAATGCCAATCTGACGCGAAACTTCGTGCCAGTCGCCCGTCGTCTGATCGCCCCAAGTGCCAAGGCCAGATACCAGGCCGTTTCGGCCAAGACCGGCGTGCCTTGGGCCGTGATCGCTGTCATCCATCAGCGGGAAAGCTCGCAGGATTGGACCAGGTCACTGGCCCAAGATCCCTGGAACAGGCTTTCCGTCCGTGTGCCCGCGGGGAGGGGGCCGTTCATTTCGTGGGAAGAAGCCGCGATCGATGCGCTGGTCAATTGCGCGCCTCGCGCTGCGCGCAACAAGGACTGGAGCATTGGCCCGACGCTGACCAAGCTCGAAGAGTACAACGGTCTTGGTTATGCGGCGCGGGGAAGGCCGTCACCGTACATTTGGGCAGGCACTGACCAGTACGAGATCGGCAAGTATGTGCGCGACGGTGTCTACGATCCCGGCGTCGTCGACAGTCAGCCCGGGTGCGCCGGTCTGCTGATGGCGATGATGGCGCTTGATCCCACGATCACGTTCACGGGTACAAGGATAGCGCCGTCGATCCCGCCAGTCTCGGCCGAAAAGCCAGCTCCGCCTTCCATCACCAATCCTGCCAAGGGTTCGCTTGGCGCTTTCATTGCCAGCATCTTCAATACCGTCTTTCGGAGGAAATCATGATTACCTTGTGGGACAAGATAACCGCATGGTTCAAGGATTCGATGACAATCCTCTGGGCCCGCATTCAGTATGTTGGGGGTCTCGTCGCCGCAGGCTGCGTCGCCGCATTCTCTGATTACGATTTCACGCAACTGACGAGCATGGATGCCAAAGGCGTATTCAAGATGCTCTGCGCGGTTGCGATCTCCGGCATCCTCACCGAAATCGCTCGCCGCAGGACGCTCTGACATGTGGATGACTATCCTATCCTTTATCGGCGGTCCGGTCGTCAAAGGCTTGAGGGCTACAAGGCGAAACTCGCGGCCGGAAATGCCTCCGAGCGGATCGCCAGCGAAACAGCATCGGCTGAGATTGCGGCGCAAGTCTCCGAGACCAACGCAATCTTGAAGTACCGCATTGACGAAATCGGGCATTGGTACGAACCCGACAAGCTGATGGGCTATTTTGTGGCGGTTTATTTCGGGAAGTTATTGGTCTGGGACAAGGTGCTCGGGCTCGGAACGACCGATCCGCTCGCAGGCTTCGCAGCGATCACCTCGAAACTTGTGGTGTCGTTCTATTTCGCAAAGCGAGGTTTTGAGAATGTTGCGCGGATTCTCAAGCGATGACGGATGCGCAGGCCGCTGACGTCAGGGCCATCGTCGTCGAGACATTGGCCGAGCAGCAAAGACTTCGGCAGGAGGACATCGATGCCGTGGTTCTGAAAGCCGTCGCGACAACCCTGACCTCGTTCGGAATCGAGGAAGACGATCGGCGTGAGCTGCGTGCTGATTTCCAGCATTTGCGGCGATGGCGAAGAAGCGTCGAGCAGGCACAGAGCTACACTTTCAAAGCGGTCATCACTGTGATCGTGACAGGGTTTGTCGGGGCAGTCTGGCTCGGCATCAAGGCGACTCTGGGCAGATGATCGACGCGGGATAGCTTCTACATGATCCCGGGTGGTGAGAAACCAGAAGGTGCAGCCTTATGTACCAAATTCGCGCCGTCGATGGGAGCGATGACGAGATCGCGGACACACTGGTCGAGCTTCATCAGCTCACTTTCGTTGACGCGGCATCGGTCCCGAATTTCGATCAGGGGCACTGGTGGCTCGCTTTTCACGGGACGGAGGCGGTCGCGTTTGCCGGACTAGTTCCATCCACCCATGTCTGCAATGCCGGTTATTTTTGCCGAGTTGGGGTTTTGAGCGAGCACTGGGGACACCAGCTTCAGTTGCGATTGATGCGGGCCTTGGAGGCTCGGGCTCGTGTGAACGGATGGTGTTCGATCGTTTCCGATACCATGGAAAACCTGTGGTCAGCGATAATTTCATCCGCGCCGGCTACCATTTGTTCGAACCGACACATCCCTGGGCTTGGCCGCGAACTCTCTATTGGCGGAAGGTCATCAAATAGCGGAGGGGCGCTTCTCGCCGTCTCAGTTAAGCATTCGCCCGGTGGCCGCTTGGCTGCCGGGCCTTTTTTCGTTTTGCGTGCACAGTGAAGCTATTGCGGGGTAGCCATGTTGGTTGCGCGCCTTGATCATTAATGACCAGACAGTAGACTGGCAGGGTTCGGTCGCGATATATGCGGAATCGGCCGGGCCAGTGAGGAATAACGCTTATGACAGGGAACGGCAGCTTGCCGAACTCAGACGCTGTCGGGGGGCCTGGTACGCAGGTCTATGCCGCTATGGTCGCGCGTGCCAGGGCGCTGATACCGAGATTGCGAGATCGTGCGTCGAGGACCGAAGAACTCCGGCGGCTGCCACCGGAGACGGAGCGCGACTTGCATGATACCGGTCTGTTCCGGATCGTTCAGCCCAGGCGTGTGGGCGGCTCAGAGTTGGACTATGTCGCGCTTATTGATTGCGCCGATGCGCTGGGACAGGCGGATGCGTCAGTGGCGTGGAATTTTGCCAACCTGGCGAGCCATCACTGGATGCTGGGGATGTTTGACCGGTATGCTCAAGACGAGGTCTGGGGCAGGGATGCGAATTCGCTGATTGCATCGTCGTTCATCTTCCCGGCCGGCCGCGCCAAAAAGGTGGATGGTGGCTATGTGCTGAACGGCCATTGGCCGTTTTCCTCGGGTGTGGAGTCCTGCGACTGGAACATGCTCGCCGGCGTGGTGTCCTCCGACGATGAGGCGGACGGCATCGAGTACCGGATATTCCTGCTCAACCGGAGCGAATACAAGATCAACGACACCTGGAACGCGACGGGCCTTTGCGGTACGGGGTCGAACGACGTGAGGGTCGCCGATGCATTCGTCGCGGACAGGATGACGGTGGCGGTGAGCGATCTCACCGGCGGGCCAACACCCGGAAGCGACGTCAATCCCAGCGCACTTTATGCGCTGCCCGTGTTCTCGCTATTCCCTTATGTTTTGTCCGGCGTCGGGCTCGGCAATGCGCAGGCTTGCCTGAACGACTATATCGAATTCGCGCGGCATCGGGCCTCGACCTATAACCGTGCCAAGCTCAGCGACATGCAGACGACCCAGATCAAGATTGCCGAGGCGTCCGCCAAGATCGACGCGGCCCGGCTGGTCATGCGTACCAACTGCATCGATGCGATGGCGGATGCACGGCGTCGAGAAATTCCCGACCTGTCGGCCAAAACCAGGCTGCGGCGGGACGGCGCTTTTTCGGTGAACCTGTGCACCGAAGCGGTCTCGCTGTTGTTCGCCGCTGCAGGTGCGCGCAGTCTGTTCACTTCTGGCGCGCTGCAGCGGCAGTTCCGCGACGCCCACGCGGTCAACTCTCACCTCGCATTCAATTTCGATGCGGCGGGAACCAACTATGGACGTGTGACGCTTGGTCTGCCGTCCGAAAACCTGACGCTCTGAGGTTGGCGGATGTCTGACTCACCCAAACATCCGGCCGATCCGGCAAACGAACTTGCCAGCGGCAATTCGGCAATCGACCCCCGCGACTTTCGCAATGCGCTCGGCACCTTCGCGACCGGCGTTACCATTGTCACGGCAATGGCTTCCGATGGAAAACCGTATGGCGTAACCTGCAATTCCTTTGCATCGGTGTCGCTGAACCCGCCGCTTGTTCTGTGGAGTCTCGGCATGTTTTCGCAAGGCCTGACGACCTTTCAGAATGCCAGCCACTTCACGGTCAATATTCTTGGAGCCTCCCAGCGGGCACTGGCCTCGCAGTTTGCGAAATCTTCGGGCGACAAGTTTGCAGGTGTTAACTGGACGCCAGGGCTTGGCAATGCTCCAGTGCTTGCCGACAGTGTCGCCAACTTTCAATGCCGGGCCGCCAACCGGTACTACGGCGGTGACCACATCATCTTCCTCGGGGCGGTCGAGGCCTACGCCTACAACCATCGGGAGCCACTGCTGTTTGCGCGCGGCGGCTTCGGCCAGTTCATTGCCGGCGATGGCGAGAAATCGTCGTGACCCAAACCTGAATTCCGGCTTCTACCGTTCTGCGGAGTTCGCAAAACGCCGACAAGATCTCTATTTCTTTCCCATCTCTGCGCGATACCAGTCGCCAATCTCGCTGGCCGTCATCAATGCCACGCCGTCATGGCCGAGGACATAGTCGAGCAGCGCCTCCAGATACTTGATGCGATGGGGCACGCCTGTGATGTACGGATGCACCGAGATCGCCATGACGCGCGCATTCGTCGCGCCTTCCAGATACAGCCGGTCGAACTGATCCGTGCATCGCTTCAGGAATTGTTCGGAAGGCAGGTGCTGTAGCGCGTGGATGACGATATCGTTGGTTTCGACGGAATAGGGGATCGTGGTGATAGTGCCATGAGGCGTGGCGATGTCTTGCGGCAGATCGTCGATCACCCAGTCCGCAACATACTCGATGCCGTTGAGGCGCAGCAGATCCAGCGTCTCCTCGGTTTCCGTTAGACCCGGACTTTCCCACGAGCGTGGCGGTGTTCCCGTGAATTGCGAAATCGTCTCGACCGCGCGCTTGATCGCATCTGCCTGGTTCTCGACCTTGTGCATCGGGCCCTGTACGAAGCCGTGACCCATGAATTCGAAGCCGGCCTCGCGCGCGGCGGATGCGACACGCGGGTAGGTGTTGCAGACATTGGCATTGATCGCCAGGGTCACCGGCATGCTGCGATCGGTCAGTGCCTTGAACTGGCGCCAGAAGCCGGCGCGCATCCCGTATTCGTGCCATGACCAGTTCGGTATGTCGGGCAACAGCGGCTGGCCCATGGGCGGACTTAGCACCGTACGAGGCATAGCATTCTCGATCCGCCACTCCTCGACGTTGAGTATGACCCACACCGCGAGTTTCTTGCCGCCTGGAAGTTTCAGCTGCGGCCGGTCGATTTGTGCTTGATACGGGATGCGATCGCTGAGTGCCACGATAGTTCCTTGAGTGAGCCGGCTATTCGGCAGCCTTCAAACGGTCGGAGACCCCGGAACTGACTCGCGGCATCACCTTTTCGGCCATCAGGATCATCGACTGGCGTCCGAGCTCTCGATCCTTCCAATCCTTGCCGGCGTAGAGCAGCGTGCCGAACGGGCCGGTCTCCTCCTGAAAGGCAAGGATCTGGTCAGCGACGCTCTCCGGCGTGCCGTGGATGATGAGCTTGTCGCAGATTGATTCCAGCGTCACCTCGTCGTCGGGCTGGTCGCGACGCGTCTTGAACAACTCGATGCGGCCGCCGCGCTTCAGCTTTGTGAACAGCGAACGATAGTAGTAGACGTAAGGGCCGTTTGGGTCCGTAGCGTAGGCTTTCGCGGTTGCCGCATCCTTCGCGACGAAAACGCTCTTGGCAACGCGCCAGCTTGCCGGATCAGCGGCGCGGCCGGCACGTTCGCAGCCCTCGACGTATTTCGGCCAATGGCTCTTTACCCAGGCTGGCATCAGGAAGTTCGCCGAGATCGGATCCCAGCCACGCGCAGCTGCCTCCGTCACACCCTTCGAGAACGGAGCCACCGCCGTCACCACGATCGGCGGGTGCGGCCGTTGCAGCGGATGCGGGATGAAGCCCTGGCCGATCTCTTCGATCAGGGTCTTCTGAACAGATATATTCCAGTATTTGCCCTGGAGGTTATATGGCGGCTCGCTCGACCAGATTTGAAGGACCTGATTGATTGCTTCCAGAAACATTGCATTTCTGTCCGCCTCGAGATTTCCGAATACCTCAGCGTCTGAAAGCAGGCCGCCCGGGCTGATCCCGAAGATCAGGCGTCCATCCAGCATGTGATCGAGCATCGCGATCGAGGCTGCAACCGAAGCCGGATGGGCGTTTGGCATGTTGACCGTGCCGGTGCCAAGCTTGATCTGCCTGGTCGCTGCGGCAAGCCACGCGATAAAGGCTATGCAGGACGTGATGTTCTCGGCCCTGTCGGTGACATGCTCGCCGACATAGGCTTCGGCAAATCCGAGCTCATCCGCCAGCACGAAGGCCTCGCGATCTTCCTTGAGGGAAAGTCGCCAATCCTTGCCGATGGGATGGATCGGCATCGTAAAGAATCCGAGCTTCATCGTCCGCGCTTCCCCAAGGCCAGCCTTTCATCGGCGCAGAACGTGCGGCCTTTGCTGCGCGAAGACAAGTCCAAAGTCGCGATAGCCGCACCATAACGATCTTGACCTTTGAAGATAGCAGCCTTCTAATCCAGTGAAAATGCAGGTACTTGACCGGGGAGGGTCACGCCGAAATGAAGGCCTCGGCTTTCGCTTATGCCCGTGCAACCAGCGTCGCGCACGCGCTGGAATTGCTGGCAGCTCACGGCGAGAACGCCAAGCTTTTGTCGGGTGGCCAGAGCCTGATGCCGGCGATGAATCTGCGTCTCATATCTCCCGAGCTTGTAGTCGATATCGGCGAGTTGGCCGAACTGCGCGGTATCGTGGTGAAGGACGGCGTGCTCACCATCGGCGCGCTGACGCGCCATGTTGATCTCTTGAGATCCGCGGAAATCAATGCCCACGCCCCGTTGTTGGCGCAGGCGGTCGCCCATGTCGCGCATCCGGCGATCCGTAACCGGGGTACGATTGGGGGCAGTCTTGCTCATGCCGATCCAGCCTCAGAACTGCCGGCTTGCATGCTTACTCTGGGCGCAACCATTGTCACTCGCGGTCCGGGCGGTGAGCGGCGACATGCCGCGAGTGCTTTCTTCACGGGCATCTACGAAACGGCGCTTTCGCCACAGGAGTTGCTGGTCGCCGTCGAACTGCCGGCGGCGCCAACTCACTCGGCCCAATTTTTTCATGAATTTTCCCGTCGGCATGGCGATTATGCGATTGTCGGCCTGGCCGCGCAAGCGATCGTGAAGGACGGGCAATTCGCCGAACTCCGCCTTGGCTTCTTTGCAGTCGGCGACCGTCCGTTACTTGCAAAGATGGCCAATAGACTGACCGATGTAGATATTACCCCTCCGGTATTGTCTGAGGCGTCGTCTTTGTTGGGCGAGGAGCTTGATCCGCCGGAGGACCAGCAGGCGACGCCTGCAATGCGTCGGCATCTGGCAAAGGTCCTGCTGGCGCGTGGCGTCTCCTCTCTGCTTTCGCGTCCTGATCTCTGCGTCGGAGCGACCGCGTGACGAGCGCTGTGACGATTTCGCTCAATGTCAACGGGGAGCGGATCGACGCCGATGTGCCGCCGCGGCTAAACTTGTCCGATTTTCTCCGCGAGCACCTTAAGCTGACCGGGACCCATGTTGGCTGCGAGCATGGGGTCTGCGGGGCCTGCACGGTGCGCGTCAATGGCGAGATCGTTCGGTCGTGCCTGATCCTTGCGGTGCAGGCGCAGAACGGTTCTGTCGAGACGATCGAAGGCCTGTCTGATAGCGGTGAGATTGCCGATTTGCAGGCTGCGTTCCGGGAGCGTAACGCGCTGCAATGCGGCTTCTGTACGCCGGGCATGTTGATGGCGGCGCAGGATCTCCTCAAACATCTACCGCAACCTGATCGAGAACAGATTCGCGAGCACCTATCCGGAAATTATTGCCGGTGTACTGGCTATCAGGCGATTGTCGACGCCATCGAGACCACCGCGCGGGTTCGCGCCGGGCACCTGCCATGACGTCGGAACGGGCAAATTCCGAAACGCTTTCGGCGCTGGATCGCCCAAACTCATACATCGGCAAGACAGTGCCGAGGCCGAACCTCGATCGTTTGATGCAGGGACGCGGAGTCTATGTCAGTGACATCGAACTGCCGCGTATGGTGCACGTCGTGTTCCTGCGCTCGCCGCACGCTCACGCGAACATCCGCGGCATCGATGCTTCGGCGGCCCGGCAGATGCCGGGCGTGGTCGCTGTGATTACAGGTCAGGAACTGGCCGCCGTCATTACCCCTTGGGTCGGTGTGCTCTCGCATCTGAAGGGCCTGAAATCCGCACCGCAAAGCGCTATTGCGATCGACCGCGTGTGCTGGCAGGGGGAAGCTGTTGCCGCCGTGGTGGCGGCGAGTCGAGCCCAGGCCGAGGATGCCGCGGAGCACGTCCTAGTGGAGTACGAGGAGCTTGATGCTGTAACGAATATGCACACGGCGCTCGATCCATCGACGCCCGTGATCCACGCTTCCCTTGGCGACAATCTCGCCTTCGAGCGCAATCACGACGCTGGCATTGTCGACCAAGCCTTTGCCGAATCCGACGAGGTGGTAGAGGCTGATTTCGTTTTCGGCCGGCACACCGGCGTAACGCTCGAGCCGCGGGCGGTTGTGGCGGACTGGAATGCCGCGGAAGCGCGATTGACGATCTATCAGGGCACTCAGGCACCCTATATGGTGCAAAATATTGCGGCGTTGCATCTCGGCTTGAAGGAGCAGCAGGTGCGCGTGGTCTGCAAGGACGTTGGAGGCTCGTTCGGCATCAAGGTCCATATCTATGCCGATGAGATGGCCACCTACGCGCTCGCAAAGCGACTGCGCCGGCCCGTGAAGTTCGTTGCCGACCGGGTCGAGAGCTTCAACACCGATATTCATGCCCGCGATCATCATTGTAAGGCTAAGATTGGCGTCAAACGAGACGGCACTATCACGGCATTCGAGATCGATGATCTGACGGGCATCGGACCTTATTCGATGTATCCCCGAACCAGCGCGATCGAGGCCAACCAGGTCGTCAATCTCGTCGGTGGGCCCTATACGAACACCAACTACCGTGCGCGTGCCCGTGTCGTGTTTCAGAACAAGAACGTCATGTGCCAATATCGCGCCGTTGGCCACCCAATTGCCTGCTCGGTGACGGAAAGCCTGGTCGATCTGGCGGCGATGAAAATCGGGATGGATCCGATCGAAATCCGACGCCGTAACCTGATTGCCGATGATGCATATCCCTGTGCCTCGCCGTCGGGTCTGCGCTTTGAGCAACTGTCGCATCATGCAGCGCTGGCGAAACTCGTCGAGATGATGGACTACGATGGGCTTCGCGCCGAGCAGGCGGCTTTGCGGGCAAAGAATGTCCATCGTGGAATCGGCATTGCCAGCTTCATCGAGGTCACGAATCCCAGCGCTGCCTTTTATGGCGTTGGCGGTGCAAAAATATCCTCGCAGGATGGCGTGGCGGTACGGCTCGATGCGCAGGGTTCGGTGATCTGCCAGACCAGTATCACCGAGCAGGGGCAGGGGTCGGAGTCGCTTACCGCTCAGATCGTCGGCAGTGTGCTTGGCGTCTCGATGGACCGTGTCCGCGTGATCCTGGGCGATACCGACAATACCCCCTATGGTGGCGGGACCTGGGCCTCGCGCGGCGCCGGGATCGGCGGCGAAGCCGCACTGCAGGCGACCAAGGTGCTGCGCAAAAATATTCTAGATGTTGCGGCAGCGATTCTGCAATCGACCGCGGGTGAACTCGACATTGTCGACAACCATATTGTGAATGCTGCCGATAGTGCGCCTCGGATCGAGTTGAGCGAACTCGCGCGGATCGCCTATTTCCGGCCGGACACGCTGCCGCCCGGCATTCAGCCCGAACTGATGGCGACGAGACACTTCGTCCCACGGGAATATCCTTTCGCCTTCACCAATGGCATTCAGGCCTCCTGGCTGGAAGTCGACACGAATACCGGTTTCGTGAAGCTGCTCAAGCATTGGGTTGTCGAGGATTGCGGCACGATCATCAATCCGCAACTGGTCGATGAGCAGATCAGGGGAGGCGTGGTGCAGGGTCTCGGCGCCGCGCTGTTCGAGAAGTGTGTGTATGATGAGCGCGGCCAGCTCACCAACGCCAACTTGGCCGATTATCTGGTCCCGATGTCCGGCGAGATGCCGGATATCGATGTCGGGCATGTGGTCTCGCCGACGCGGGAGTCGGAACTGGGCGCCAAGGGAGCAGGTGAAGCCGGCACGGCGGGCGCTGCGGCTGCTGTTACAAATGCCGTCAATGACGCGCTCAGGCCGTTTGGGGTAACAATCACGGAGATACCGCTGACGCCCCAGTTGATATTGAGGGCCTTGGGGCGGATCTGATCAACTCTTCCGACAACAGATGGGTAGAACGAGAATTCACATGGACCAGGCTCAACGCGCTGTGCACACCGAATCCAACGAAGTTCTGTATGAAGTAGCGGATCATATCGCCGTCATCACGCTCAACGCGCCGGAGCGCATGAACACGATTTCCGGCCAATGCTGAATGACCTCACCCAGCTACTGATCAGGGCAAACGAGGACCGCGATGTTCGCTGTGTGATCCTTACCGGTAGAGGGCGCGCATTCTGTGCGGGTCTGGACTTGAGGAAGGAACGCAGCGGCGACGGCATCAGCTCGGCCTCTTCAGCCACGTCGCTTGACCTGCGCAACACGCCGCCGACGGTACTGCAGGCGATGGACAAGCCCACTATTTGCGCCGTGAACGGCGGAGCCGCAGGCTACGGCATGGATACCGCACTCGGTTGCGACATACGCATCATGGCGGAATCGGCCAAGCTGGCGGCAGCCTTCGTCAAACGCGGTGTGGTGCCCGAATCGGGTGGCACCTGGTTCCTGCCGCGGATGATCGGCTGGGCAAAGGCGTCTGAACTGATTTTTACCGGCCGGACGCTTTCGGCGCAGGAATCGCTCGATTGGGGACTGGCCAATGAAGTTGTGCCGGATGGAGAACTGATGAGGCGAGCGCGCGAGGTAGCTCGAGAGATATCGGTGAACGCGCCCCTGGCAGTGCAGGCCGCGAAGCGCATGATGCGAATGGGTCTCAATGAGACGTTTCCGGATCACGTGCATCATGTCTACCTGCAGCTTCTTCCGCTGTTCAAGACGCAGGACATGCAGGAAGGCATCAAGGCGTTCATGGAGAAGCGCGAGCCGAAGTTTACGGGTCGCTGATGCGTGCCTGCGTTCTTGCCCGGCCGCCGCGTTTCGTTGAATCACTCGAATGGAAAGTGACGTTCTCACGCCTTTGGGTTGGTACGTGAGCCAGTCCTCTCGCAATGGATGCCGCTGCAGATCGTTGACCGAGCAGATTGCCGATAGCTTTGCAGGGGATGTTGCTGCATAGCAGCGCGCCTTGTCGCAAAACTTTCACACGCGGCCTAAACTTGCACACCGGCTGAATTCTTCGATTGCGACGCTAATCCGGAGTGACCCATGAAGACCGTCCGTTCAGTTCTTGCCGTGCTGGCGCTATCGCTGATCGCGCCTTGGCAGTCCGCCAAAGCGGCCGACGTCATCTGCTACAACTGCCCGCCGGAATGGGCGGACTGGGCCTCGATGCTGAAGGCCATCAAGGCCGACCTCAACTATGACGTTCCGCACGACAACAAGAATTCCGGCCAGGCGCTGGCTCAGATCCTGGCCGAGAAGGCGAACCCCGTCGGTGATATCGGCTATTTCGGTGTCACCTTCGGCATGAAGGCCAAGGCCCAGGATGCGCTCGAACCGTACAAGCCAGCGAAATGGGAGCGGGTCCCTACGGGCCTCAAGGACGCCGACGGCTTTTGGACAACCATACACTCTGGAACGCTCGGCCTGTTCGTGAACAAGGACGCGCTCGGCGGCAAGCCGGTGCCGGCCTGCTGGAAAGATCTTCTGAAGCCCGACTACAAGGGCATGGTCGGCTATCTCGATCCGTCGTCGGCCGCGGTCGGATATGTCGGTGCGGTCGCGATCAATCTTGCACTTGGCGGCTCCGAAGCAAATTTCGATCCCGCGATCGGCTTCTTCAAGGCCTTGAGGAAGAACGATCCGATCGTTCCCAAGCAGACTTCCTACGCCCGTGTGGTCTCCGGCGAGATGCCGATCCTGCTCGACTATGATTTCAACGCCTATCGCGCCAAATATTCCGAGAAGGGTAGTTTCGAATTCGTGATTCCCTGCGAGGGATCGGTGGTGTTTCCCTACGTCGTTGGCCTCGTGAAGAATGCGCCCCACAAGGACAAGGCCAGGAAGGTGCTGGACTATCTCCTGTCCGACAAGGGGCAGACGATCTGGACCAACGCCTATCTACGCCCGGCGCGGCCGATCGAACTGCCCGAAGCAGTGAAGAAGAAATTCCTGCCCGAAAGCGACTACGCCCGCGCGAAGAACGTCGACTGGGGCCAGATGGAGAATGTGCAAAAAGGCTTTGTTGACCGCTATCTCGCCGAGGTCCGCTGAGGCAATATGGTGCCCTTGGCGGGGCACTATCTCCTGATGTCAAACAAGTCCTTCGTCCGGCTGTGCTTGCTACCGCTTGTGGTGGTGACGGCGGCATTTTTCCTGCTGCCGATGGTGCGACTTGTCGTGACCGGGGCGGAGGGGCCGCAGGGCGTCGCTGGCTATCTGGCAATCCTGATTGAGCCGCGCTATCGCGCGACCCTTATCAATACCGTCATGCTGGCCGTCGCGACCACCATCGTAACGCTCATTGTGGCGACCATCGCGGGAATGTTCCTGCAACGGCATCGCTTTACCGGACGTGCCGTTCTGATCGCGATGCTGACCTTTCCGTTGGCATTCCCAGGTGTCGTGGTCGGATTCATGATCATTTTGCTCGCCGGGCGGCAGGGTCTGATCGGGGATCTCTCCAACCGGATGATTGGCGAGAAATTCGTGTTTGCCTATTCGATCTACGGGCTGTTCCTTGGTTACCTTTATTTCTCCATTCCTCGTGTCATTCTCACCATCATGGCGGCGGTGCAGAAGCTCGATGTCGGTCTGGAGGAAGCGGCGCGATCGCTCGGCGCAAGCCCATGGGCGGTACAGCGCGATGTCGTGTTGCCCGCGCTGGCGCCGGCCTTTGTTGCATCCGGTGCAATCGCCTTTGCGACCGCGATGGGAGCGTTCGGTACAGCTTTCACGCTGGCGACGAACATCGATGTGCTGCCGATGCTCATCTATACCGAGTTCACGCTGGCCGCGAACTTCGCGACCGCCGCCGCATTGTCGGTCGGCCTTGGTATCATCACGTGGTTCATTCTTGCGCTTGCCCGTTCCTTCAGCGGAAATGCGGTCGCGGCGGCCGGATGAGATGATGCGCGATCGCCTGATCTTCTTTGGTCAACTCATCTTCACCCTGTTCGTCGCCGCATTCCTGGTTGTGCCTGCGATATTGTCGATCTCCGCCGGAGTCACCGTGAACTATTTTCGCGGAATTCAGTCGGGAGTGACGCTGCAGTGGGTTGCTCAGGTGTGGGAGCTTTATGCAGGCACCATCCTGCTGTCATTCGTGGTCGCATTTGCGACGCTTGTGGTGACGCTCGCCGTCGGTGTTCCAGCCGCGTATGCGCTCCACGTAAGTGGAGGGCGCCTTTCGCGGGTCATCGAGGAGATCATAACCTTGCCGCTGGCGATCCCCGGGCTGGCGATTGCGCTTGCTCTGCTCCTGACTCACGGCGGTCTTGGCGATTTTCGCCACTCCTGGCTCTTCATCCTTGCGGGCCATGTCATCTTCACCATGCCGTTCATGGTGCGATCGGTGATGGCGGTGTTCGCGACGATCGACATCAAGACGTTGGATGAGGGCGCGGCATCGCTCGGCGCATCGCCATGGCGCCGCTTCCGTGACGTGATCGTTCCCAACGCTGTGCCGGGGATACTTGCGGGCAGCCTGATGGTAGTGACGTTGTCGCTGGGCGAGTTCAACCTGACCTGGATGCTGCATACGCCGCTCACCAAGACGCTGCCGATCGGGCTTGCCGATAGCTACGCCTCGATGCGGCTGGAAGTTGCTTCAGCTTATACTCTGATCTTTTTCGTGATGATCATTCCGCTGCTGATCGCCATGCAATTGTTCGCCGAGAGGGAACAGAAGAAATGAGTGCGCAGGCAGGTCACGGAGCCGCGGTACGCATCGAGGCTTGCGGTAAGACGTTCGCCGACGGAACGCGCGCACTTGAGCCCGCGACGTTGGATATCGCTCGCGGTGAAACGCTGGTGCTGCTCGGCCCCTCCGGTTGTGGCAAGACCACCATGCTGCGCATCATCGCCGGCCTCGAACTGCCGGACGCCGGCGGCAAGGTGCTGTTCGACGGCAGGGATATGACGCCGGTACCGATCGAGCGGCGCAACGTCGGCATGGTGTTCCAGTCCTACGCGCTTTTTCCCAACATGAGCGTATCAGACAATATCGGCTATGGACTGAAGATTCGAGGAGTGCCGACCCGGGAACGATCGGCGCGCATTGCTGAACTGGTAGAGCTCACGAATATCTCCGGGCTGGAGAACCGCCGCATCGACCAGCTTTCCGGCGGCCAGCGTCAACGCGTAGCGCTGGCACGCGCGGTTGCGATCCGACCGGGCATTCTCTTGCTCGACGAACCGCTGACTGCACTCGATGCCGCGTTGCGCGACCGGCTGCGCGGCGAGCTCAATCGGTTGTTGCGGGCACTTGGCATCACCACGATCTATGTGACGCACGATCAGTCCGAAGCCATGGAACTCGGCGATCGTATCGTCGTCATGCAGAAGGGGGCGATCGCCCAGATAGGCACGCCACGCGAGATCTATTTCACGCCGAAAAGCCGGTTTGTTGCCGAGTTCATTGGCGCTGCAAACATCGTCGAGGCCACCGTCGAAAATGGGCACCTCATTTTGCCTGGCGGACGGCAACCGATTGGTGCGGCCGCACATCAGGAGAACGCAGTGGCGATGATCCGCCCCGAAACCATCTGCGTCACGAAAGACGGCAGCGCGCCGCTTTCCGGGATCATCGAAGGCGTCAGCTTCATTGGTGACCGCCAACGGCTGCTCGTCGGGGGCGTATCCAACAGGTTGCTCACCGTCGATGCACCGAATACGGTTCAAGCCAAGCCTGGTGAGCGGATCGGATTGTCGATTTCGCCGGACGCCGTCCGCCTGTTGCCGCCCGAAAATTGAGATAGCCGATGTCGACAAAGCCGATTCATATTGCGCAGATCTCCGATCTGCATATCAAGTCGCCGGGATCACTGGCCTACGGCCGGGTTGATACCGCCAAGGCGCTCGAACGTTGCGTTACAGTCCTGAACCAATTCGACCCGGCGCCCGACTTCGTTGTCATTTCCGGAGACCTTGCGGACACGCCGAGTTCCGAGGAATACGAACATCTCAAGCTGCTGCTGGGGCCGCTGAAGCTTCCTTTCGCGGGCGTTCCAGGCAATCACGATTCGCGCGACCTGATGCGCGCCGCATATCCTTCGTCTCCCTATGCGTTCGCCTCCGGGCCGCTCAACCAGAAAATCGAAGTCAACGGGCTTGATCTCCTGCTGCTGGATTCAAGCGTTCACGGAAAGCCGCATGGCGAACTGGAAGAGGCTACGCTGCAGTGGCTCGACGCGACGCTGGCCGCCTCGTGCGACCGGCCGGCGCTGCTATTCCTGCATCATCCACCGTTCAAGACGGGCATCTGGCACATGGACCGCCAGAATCTGGCCAACTCAAGAGAGTTCGCGTCCATCCTGCGACGTCATCCGCGCGTGCAATTGCTCGCCACCGGCCATGTTCACCGTGCGGCGCTGACGTTGTTTGCAGGTGTGCCGACCACGATTTGCCCGGCCCCGAACCATGCGGTCGATCTCGATCTGGCCGGGCGGCGCGAGCCCTCGTTCAAGGTCGAGCCGCCAGCGTTCCATCTCCACAGCTGGTTTCCGGGCGAAGGGTTTGGCACCGTCGTCACCCATCAGGTCCCGATCGGTAGCTTCGGCGGTCCGCACCCGTTTTTCGGATCCGATGGAAAGCTGCTCTAGGCGCCGCGGGGCTCACCCGAAATGGCGGGTTGCGAGGAAGCTGGGCAGCCGTCCTTCAGGTCGATTGCATAGTTGAGAACTCGAGTGCAATCCCCCCAAAAACGGTGGCGGCGATGACGCTAGCCTGGCAGGGATGCTTAGAGCATACCAGTTCTGCATCCTCTAGGCGGTTCGTGAGATCTGTACTACTACAAGGTCAGTCGGCGATCAGCCAGCCAAGGTTGCTATCGCATTGATCGGCGGACAGATGTTGCTGACGGCCGGCTCCGGGGCTGACCGGCGAAACTGTCCGCTAGCAGGTTCCTCAGCTATTTCCTGCAGCCACCAAATCGACGTGGTTAGATGCTTTCCGGTTGAAAAGGGGCCCGGCGTTGATTACGGAAGGGCTGTAATGTCCCCTGGAGTTTGACTGTCGTGCCTCAACAAAGGACGGGTGAAGCTCACGGATTCTCGAGCAGCAAGCTGTCGGTCTTGCGAAAGCATCCGTATTTCGCCGACCTTGAGCCTGAGGCGTTCGACCAGCTCTGCCGCTACGCCAAGCATTCCACGCTGAAGCGGGGAGCCACGATCTTCTCGAAAGGCGATCCGGGCATCAGCCTGTTTGCGGTCATATCGGGCACGGTGAAGATCAGCATTTCATCGCCGGATGGTCGTAACGCGATCCTGAACCTGATCGGGGCCGGCGAGATCTTCGGCGAAATCGCGCTACTCGATAATTCGGTTCGCTCAGCCGACGCCATCGCAAATACGAATTGCGAGCTCTTCACGATCGACCGCCGTGAATTCATACCCTTCGTGCGCAGCCAGCCGGGGCTCGCGATGAAGTTCATCGAATTGCTGTGCACGCGAATTCGCTGGACCAGCGATCAGGTCGAACAGGTCATTCTTCAGAACCTGCCGGGAAGACTTGCGAGCGCGTTGCTTCGGTTAACCGAAAAGCACAAGTCATCTCCGCAGGGCAGGACCATCGCGATTACCCAGCAGGAGATAAGCGAGATGGTTGGGATGACCCGGGAGAGCATCAACAAGCAATTGCGTGCCTGGGCAGGCCACGAATGGGTGCGGCTCGAGCATGGTGCCATCGTCGTGTTGAATGCGGAGATGCTTCGCGAACTGGCCGAAGCGGGATCCGGCGAAGGCGAGGCGGGAGCGAAGTAGGGCGATCCGAAAGAACAACGCGCCCTGCATGGCTCCTCGACAAGCCGGGATGTCAGGATCCTTGAGGATTGGCGCCGCGTTCGATCGTGAATTCGACGTCGATCAGCCCGCGTGAATGATTCATATCCGACTGCGACATCAGCAAGGTAAGATCCTTGCCCCGCAGCGATGCAAGCACCTCCGATAGCCGCTCGGACAATGCCGGCGCGATGCCTTCGAAGGGCTCGTCGAGCAGAAGGCATTTGGTGCCAATGGCGAGCGCGCGGCCGAGCGCGACCAGCTTCTGTTGCCCACCGCTTAACAGTAGCGCTTTGCGCTGACGCATCTCGGTGAGTTCGCCGATCACCTCATAGACGAAGTCGAGCCGGGTCTTGCGGTCGAGGTGATCCGAGACCCACAGCGGTAGCATGATGTTTTCTTCGACCGTGAGTTGAGGCACAAGGCAACGATCCTCCGGCATATAGCCGATCCCGAGCGACGCGCGCGCATGACGCGGACTGGATGATAGATCGGCGCCTTCAAACCGCACCACGCCCTGGGCGGGCCTGAGGTGTCCCATGATCGAACGCATCAGTGTGGTCTTGCCGGCACCGTTGCGGCCGACAAGGCTCACCATGGCTCCCTTGGCGATGTGCATCGAAAAACCACGCAATGCCGGCATCGACTGGATCTCGACGACGAGATTTTCGATCTCGAGCAATGGTGTTGCGGCGCTCATCGGACGCCTCCGGTGACGTAGCGGCGAACTTCCTGATCCTTCAAGACGTCCGAGGGCGCTCCGTCGGCGAGAATCCGGCCCTGATAGAACGCCACAACGCGATCGGCATAGCGGTTGACGATCTCCATGTCGTGCTCGACGAATACGAGGGTTGCCGCATCTGGGGCCACGGCGTGAATCACGCGCTCCATGGTCGCGAATTTCTCTTCGGCGGACACGCCCGACGTTGGTTCGTCCAGCAACAGCAGCCTCGGGCGGCGCACCAGCGCCATGGCGATATCGATCAATTTGCGCACGCCGCCGGCAAGCTCCGAAACCGGACGATCGGCCAGATCGGCAAGACCAAAGCGGCTGAGAAGCTCGACGGCGTGGTCATGGCGGCCCTGGTCTTCCGCCGGCGAACGAAGCGACATTCGCGTGCCGACGCCGGAGATGGCCACGGTGAGATTCTCGGCGGCCGTGAGCTCGACAAACAGCTGCGGAATCTGGAAAGAGCGCGAGATACCGAGCCGCGCCACGCTTCGGGGCGAGCGCCTGCCGATGTCGACCCCGTCGAGCGCGATCGAGCCGCTGTCCGGCTTCAGGTAACCGGTGACCATGTTGACGAAAGTGGTCTTTCCGGCGCCATTTGCGCCGATCAGGCTGATCTTCTGGCTTGCCGGAATGTCGAGGGAGAGCGCGTCGGCAGCGACGACCGCGCCAAACCGCTTTTCGAGCCCGCGCACCGAGAGAACCGGATTCACGGCGTGGCTCCTCTCTCGGCAGTGATGGGTGCCTTTGCCGCCGGTATGCTCCGCTTGCGCCGGTTCCTTATCCAGAGCGAGCCGATGCCGCGCGGCAGGAACAGGATGACGCCGAGCAGAAAGACGCCGAGCACGAGCTGCCAGGTATTGGGCAAATAGAGGTTCGAGAACGAACGGACCAGTTCGAGCGCCATCGAGGCCACAAAGACCGCGGCGACGCTCTGGTTGCCGGCAAGGACCGCAATGAACACGAACTCACCCGAGGTGGTCCAGTAGGCGAATTGTGGATCGATATGCCGTTGCGCCATCAATGCAAACGCACCACTGGCGCCAGCGAAGATCGCGGCAATCACGAAATTGATCGAGATGATCCGGTTGGCCGAGATGCCCAGATATTCGACGCGCAGATTGTTTTCGCGTACCGCGAGGCTGGCAAGACCGAATTCGGAGCGGAACAGGAAGGTCGCGCCGATGCCCGCAAATCCAGTCACAATGATCGAGACGGCATACAGCATGAAGTCGGCTTCGCGCGGATCGGTGAAGCTCAGTCCGAACAATGTCGGCCGCCCCACATTGAATCCATCCGAGCCGCCGAGCGCGGTCGACTTCACCAGCGCGCCGTAAAACACCATCGACAGGGCCAGCGTCAGCATGCCGAAGAAAATGCCGCTATAGCGTGCGATCAGGGGACCGATCACGAGGCCAAGCAGGCCACCGCACGCCGCGCCGATGATTACTTGCGCGACGGCGTCAGTTAGGCCCCAGGCATTGGCGATCAACGCGACGCCATAGCCACCGGCGGCAAAGAACAGCCCCTGGCCAAACGACACGTTGCCGGTGCGGGCCAATACCACGATGCCCAGAGCAATCAGCGCATTGGAGGCGGCAACGGTCGCCAACGACAGCGTCCAGGTCGGCAGCACTCGGCCGAACAGCGTCACTGCCGCAACGAGCGCGATCATGATCAGGGGGTGCAGGTCCTTGTTCATCAAATCCGCCTTGCCGTCTCGCGCTTGAACAGCCCTTCGGGGCGGAACATCAGGACGGCGGCCATGATGAGATAGATCATGAAGAGTTCAGCCTGCGGCATCAGGTGAACGGATGCCGCACGCGCCAGTCCGACCAGCACGGCGCCGACCGCCGCGCCCTCGACGCTGCCCAAACCGCCGATGACCACGATAGCGAAGCTGAGGATGATGACATCAGAACTGAGGCCGGGCTGCATCGATATCTTCGGCGCGGTGAGGGCACCCGCAAGGGCTGCCAGCAGGACGCCGAACGCGAAAGCGATCGCATAGACGCGGTTGACGCGCACGCCCATGCTGACGCTCATCTCCTCATTGTGTATCACGGCCAGTACGATCTTTCCGATCACGGTGCGGTTGAGGCCGAACCAGATCGCAAAGCCGATCAGGATCGAAACCGGTATCAGCAGCAAGTCGTAGCCGACGTAATAGAGGCCCGCGAATTCGAGATTGCCGAACAGCTCATATGGCTGTGTCGCATAGATCGGGTTGACGCCCCAGATCAGCTTGGTGACGTCTTCGAAGATCAGAAACACGGCATAGGTTACAAGCAGCAGCACCACCTCGTCGCGGCCGTAGAACATCTTCAGGAGGCCGCGCTCCAGCAGGAGGCCGACGGCGGACGCGATCAGGGCCACGGAGACCAGCATGGCGACGAAGCCGACGCTGGGGGGAAGGCCCTGTGCCGCGACCATCGTGACGGCACTCGCCGCGATATAAGCGCCGAGTGCATAGAAGCTGCCATGGGCGATATTGAGTATCTTCAACACGCCGAAGACCAACGTCAGGCCGAGGGCGACGATGAACAACCACGAGGCCTGGATCAGGCCATCGAGAACAATCGTCAAGAAGAAGTTCATGGCGTTGGCGTCACGCGAATCATTGGCGGGCCGGAACCTGCGGCGCGAGCTTCACGCACGCGCCGCTTTTGCAGGCTTATCGAGCGCAGGCGCAATCTAGTTGCACTTGGCACCCTGCATGCCGCCCTTGATCCAGTCGAGCGCCTTCACGCCCGGGGGAGGATTGACGCATTCGGCGGCGAAGTACTGGATGTCGACCAGGTCGACCCGCTTCAGATCCGGATTGTACTTGGTGCGGCTAAAGGCGATCGGCTGGATTGCCTGATGGCCGTCGGCAAGCTTCATCTGAATGAGGCCGCCGGGCGTTTGCCACTCCAGGCCGGTCATGGCCGCAACCATTTCGTCTGTGGAGGGCTTCTTGCCGCCGTTCTTGCTCATGGCCTTCTCGACCGCGGCCTTCAATCCAAGGATCGCCTGTGTCATGCGATAGGAGGCCTGAACCGGGTAGACACCGTTGGCAGCCTCATATCCCTTGAACAGCCAGTCGTTCAGCGGTGATTTTTGCGACATGAGGCCATAGGCGCCGCGCGCGCCGATGATGGTGCCGTCGGGCATCTTGTCGCCAAGCGGCGGTAGCACGTGATCGGCGGCGCTGAACACGAGCTGGCTGCGCTTCGGCAGACCACGGGGGGCGGATTGCAGGATGAAGGCCTGCAGGTCGCCGCCCCACAGGCTGGAATAGACCACGTCCGATCCTGCGCCCACCAAAGCCGAGATTTCGGTGCCGTACTGGCCCGCGCCGAACTTGGGCAGCAGGTCGGTCTGAAGCTTGACGCCGGGATAGAGCTGTTCGGCTGCGGCGACAAAGTCGGCCCGGCTGTCCTGGCCCCAGGCGTAGTCCTGGTTGATCGCCGAAAGCGTAGCCATCTTGATGTTCTTGGCCTTCATATACCGGATGAGGCCGACATTATCCATCGTCGCGTGCGCGGCGGTGCGGAACACGTAGTTGTATTTGGATTCCTCGAAGATTCGCGGCGTGCCGCAATCCATCAGCACCAGCATCCTCTTCAGTTCTTCGGCGATAGGTGCGACCGCAAGACAGTCGCCGGAGCCGATATAGCCGAGCACGACGTCGACATTGTCGCGCTGGTACAGGTTGCGCAGTTCCTGCACCTGCTTGGTGGCGCCGCCATTCTCGTCGATGATGACGGGCTCGACCTTCATGCCGCCGAAACCGACCTTCTCGTAAGGCGAGGGCGCCGCTCCCTTGTTCAACTGATCGATGACGAACTGCGCGCCGTTGCGGGCAGGCACGCCAAAACTGTCCGCCGCCGGTCCGGACAGGAAGGTCACGATGCCGAGCTTGAACGTTTCTTGCGCCGACGCCGGCGCTGCCAGGGCAAGTGAAATCGCCGCGACAGATGCGGCCAGGACAGTGCGGTCAGCCCGCCAGGAACGATTCATGAATTCCTCCCCTCTGATGTCGACGGTGTTTCCCGCCCGATTATTAAGTGCGGTGCCGTTTGATCGGCGCCGGCCGTCATTTGCGATGAGTGTAGGCAAGCTTTTGAGGCGCGTCTATACGAGCGGCGGCCGGAAGGGAAGATCCGAGCGATCGGTCAGGCGGGGCCTGTCGAAGATGTCGCACCGAGTTGGTGCTTCTTCGGTTCACATATCGAACACAGCCACAGCGCGAATTGGCGAAGCCGTCCCGCCGCGCCACTTCATCGGCAGGCCGATGAAGGTAAATTGGCCGCGGCCGAGCAACTCTTCCAGATTGCACAGGCTCTCGACATGGGTGATGTCGAATTCGAGGCAGGCCTTGTGTACGAGGGCGTTCACGCGGCCCTCGGGGCCTGGTCGCATCGAGTCGATGCCGAAATGAACGATGCCTCGTTTCGCCAGCCACTCGGTCGCCGCGACATTCACGCCAGAGTTGTCACTTGAATATTCCTTGCGAGGGAATGTGCGTTCGTGGTGGCCGGTGCAGAGCAGGATGGTGCCACCTCTCGGCACCGGCACGCCGGCCTTCGCCACCGCCGCCTCGAGATCCGCCGGCGTGATCTCGGCGCGTGGCGCGATGTGGCGCAGGTCGATACAGATGCCCCGCACGATGCATTTCTCCAGCGGATATTCGTCGATCGAGATGCCGCTTTTGCCGAAATGCCGGGGCGCGTCGATATGGGTGCCGGCGTGATCCACCATCGAGATGAACATCGACGCCAGCCCGTGCACGTTACCGGATTCCGCAAAGGATTCTTCGTGGGTCTTCCAGACGCCGTGTATCACAGGCGGATGGCCCGGATAGCTTGGTGTGCGATGATAGAGCTCCCGGCTGAGGTCGACGATCTTCACGCGAAAATCTCGTAGGCGAGGGCGATCTGCGCTTCCGAGATGACGTCGCCGGGGCGGCGCTGCAGCGACACCAGTTCGATCCGAAGGTCATTGTAGATCTTTGAAGCCGCCGTGGCCGCGCGCGGACTGCCGCCGCGGCGAACGCGGGCAGCTATGCGGCGAACCGCAGGATCCGTCTTCTTCGATGCAGGGGCGGGCATGTCTGCTTTCTCGATTGATATATTAGTATATGAATTGGTGATAACAATCAAAAATTGTATCGGCAGCCGATTAGGTCTGTGCTCGGTGATGGCGGCGGCTAATTCTGCTTGCTGATGAAGCCGGCGTGTTCGCGCTGTTCGCGTTGTGCGGCGCCGGTCAGCAGGTGAATCAGGATCTGCGCTTCTGCGGCGTGAGCAGCCCGCACCGTGATCCCCGCCGTGTACATGGTTGCGAGGTCGCACCCCGGCGGCAGGTAGCCTGACAAAGTCACACCCTTGGTGCTGATGATCTCGGTGGATTGCGTGCAGCCGATCGGGCGTCGCGCGCCGGATGCCGCCAGTTCCCGCATCGCGGTCGCACCATTCGGAAAGATCTTGAGGCGGGCAGCGACGACGTCGGCGATGCCGAGCCGATCAAGGACATCAGCGACGTGGATCCCGGCGGTCGAGGCCTTGGTGTCCGGCACGAAGATCGCGTCCGACGCCAGCAGCGCGTCGCGCAGGCCGGCAGCGTCGGTTGCCGTCACCCGTGGATCGCCGCTGCGGACAGCAAGGGCGGTTTCGACCAGACCGACATCCGCCGTCGAAGCGGCCACAACCAGCTTCTCCTCGGAGAGCTTGGCAACCAGCGCCGAGGTCAGGATGACCATGTCAGCCGGCATGCCGCCGCGCAGCTTTTCGGCCATGGCGCCCACCGCGCCGAACTCGCCGGCAATGTCCAATCCGGTTTGAGCCTCGAAGGCGGGCGAAAGGCTTCCAACCAGGCCCTGCGCGGCGCCGCCGCTGAGAATGTTCAGGCTCATCAAGTCTGTTCCATGGCGGCAATGATCGCGTCGCGCGTGATCGGCAGATGTCGCACCCGCACGCCGAGTGCATCGAATACCGCGTTGGCAATGGCGGCCGTCACCGGGCCGTGGGCGGCCTCGCCGGCGCCGACCGGGTCCACCTCCGGCCGCTGGATCACCTCGACCTCGACATCGGGCACTTCGCTGAAGCGCAGGATCGGATATTCGGTCCAGCTCGTGCTTGTGATGCGCCGTCGGTCGAAGCGGACGCGTTCCTTCAACACCCAGCTCGTCGCCTGGATGGCGCCGCCTTCGATCTGGTTGATGACGCCGTCGGGATTGATGGCTTCGCCGACATCGACCGCCAGCGTCAGCTTTCGTACGCGGATCTCCTCGGCGCCCTCGATTTCCGCGACCGCCGCGCAATAGGCGCCGGTGTTTTTATAGCGGCCGAAGCCGACGCCATGGCCAATGCCGGGCTGCTTTTCCGGCTTCCACTTGGCGCGCTTGGCTGCAGCACGGATCACGTCCTTGGCCCGCTCGTCCCGCAGGTGACGCAGCCGGAATGCGACCGGATCTTCGCCGCGCTCGGCGGCAAGCTCATCGAGGAAGGATTCGATGGCGAACACATTGCCCTGGCCGCCAAGCGTCCGCAGCGCGGAGGTGCGGATCGGCATGGTCGTCAGCCGATGGCATTCGATCTGCCAGGAAGGAAAATCGTAGAGCGGGACCGAGTTGCGGTCGCTGCCACCGCCGTTCGCCTGCGGGGGATTGGTCGAGACCATGCGCGGAAACGGCTTTTCCAACTCGAATCCCGCCAGCAGGGCGGGCAGTGCCGCACGCCCCGGTCGCGCGACGTGGCCATTGCCCCAGACTTCGTGCCGCCAACCGATAATTTCTCCCTGCGCATCGAGATCGGCCTCGATCTCGATCGCCATCGCCGCCCCGAACGGCGCATCCGACATCTCGCCCTGCCGAGACCACTGCACCCGCACCGGCCGGCCACCGGCAGCCTTGGCGAGCAGCACGGCATCGAGTGCGGCATCGTCGGCGGAATTGTGCCCATAGCAGCCGGCGCCTTCCATGTGTTCGACCGTGATGTTCTCGACCGGCAGCTTGAGAACCAGCGCCAGATCGGCGCGCAGCAGATAGACGCCCTGGCTGTGGGTCCAGACATGAACGCGGTCGCCGTTCCATTGCGCCATCGCACAGGACGGGGCGATCGAAGCGTGAGCGATGTAGGGCCGGGTATATTGCCGCCGCACGGTGCGCGCCATCACGCCGGGCGATGCGGCCGTCTTCTTGTCGATGATTGTCGATTCCGCTGGAGAGGCTTTCAGGAATGAAGCCAGGTCGTTCTCATCGGGCAGCTCTTCCCCGTCGGACCACGTCGCGCCCTTGAGCAAGGCCTGCAGGGCAAGTTCTGCGCCGTGCTCGGTTTCGCTGACGACGCCGGCAAAACTGCCGTCGCGCACGACCGCCACGAGGCCGGCCACTGCGCGGGCGCCGTCCTCCTTCAATTCCACGAGCTTCGCACGCGCATTCTCCGGCCGCAGCACGCGGCCGTGCAGCATTCCCGCCAACGCCTGATCGTGGATAAATCGCGTCTGGCCAAACACCTTGTCGGGAATGTCGAGCCGCTGGACCGAATTGCCGGCCAGCGCGCGTTGGCCCACGCTCTTCGGACGCGCGTCCGGCGTGGCGTCGCGATCCAGAGACACTTCGTCGGCAAGCTCCCAATAGCTGGTTCTGACATTGCCCGGACCGGAAATCGTGCCGTCCTCGACTTCGAGCGCATCGATATCGACGCCGAGCCTTTCCGCTGCGTGCCGAAGAAAGATTGCGCGAACCTCGGCGCAGGCATGGCGTAGCGCGCGGCCCGATTGCTGGATCGAGAGGCTGCCCGAGGTGACGCCCTCGTTGGGGCTGGCCGCGGTCGTCGCCCGCACCATCTGCACGCGCGACAGGTCGATATCGAGCTCGTCGGCGGCGATCTGCGCCAGCGCGGTCACGATACCCTGGCCGATTTCCACCTTTCCCGGCGATACCGTCACCTGTCCGGTGTCCGAGAATTTCAGCCAGGACGATAATTTCGGGTTCGCCGCGAGGCTCACCGGCAATTTGGATGGAGACGGGGCGGGTGCCTGCTGGTTCATCGCTGCGCCATTTCTTCCGCCGCGCGCAGCACCGCCCGCACCATGCGATTTTGGGAACCGCAGCGGCACAGATTGCGGTCGAGCGCTTCCTTCACTTCGCGGTTTGTCGGTGATGGATTTCGCTGCAGCAGCGCCGCAGCGCTCATGAGGATGCCGGAAACGCAATAGCCGCATTGCATGGCCTGTTCGGCAATGAAGGCACGTTGCAGCGGATGCGGCCGCTCGCTCGTCCCCAGCCCCTCGACGGTGGTGACATCCTTGCCCGCGACAGACCAGAGAGGCGTATCGCAGGCGGACACCGCGCGATCGCCAATCATGACATTGCAGGCGCCACATTCGCCGGCGCCGCAGCCGAAATGCGCGCCTGTGACGCCGCACTGTCCGCGAAGAGTATCCAGCAACGACCTTTCAGGGTCGGCGTCAACTTCCGTCTCGGTGCCGTTAAGGCGAAATAGAACGCTTGGCATCGCGGGCGAGCCCTTCCTTGCGGCTTCTTATTGCGGCGGCTTGTCGAACTTCTTCACGACCTCCGCCCACTTCACAATATCGCCGCGCAGGAATTTGTCGAATTCATCCGGCGTCATCGACATCGGGACGGCGCCCTGCTGGGTCCAGAGCTTGACGATGTCAGGGCGCTTCACCAGCGCATTCACGGCCGCGTTGATCTTGTCGATGACCGGCCTCGGCGTGCCCGCCGGGGCCATCAATCCCAGCCAGATGGTGGCCTCATAGCCGGGAATGCCGGCCTCGATCACCGTCGGGGCGTTTGGCAAGACCGTCGAACGTGTCTTGCCCGTGGTGGCCAGCGCACGCACCTGATTTTCCGCGATGTTGGGGGCCATCGCCGGAACCGCGTCGATCATCATCTGCACCTGGCCCCCGATAACGCCGCTGCGCGCCTCGCCGCTGTTGCGATAGGGCACGTGCACGAGATTGATTCCAGCCATGGCTTTGAACAGTTCTCCGGCCATGTGATACGGCGTGCCCTGGCCGGAGGAGGCGTAGTTCAACTTTCCGGGCTGAGACTTGGCGAGCGCGATGAATTCCTGCAGCGTCTTTGCCTGTACCGAAGGATGAACCACGATCACGAGGTCGGAGTAATTGACCGGTACGATCGGCGCGAGATCGCGCATCAACTCGTATTTGCGCTGAGGGACCAGCGATTCATTCGCGGTCTGGGTGTTCGACATCATCAGCAGCGTGTAGCCGTCGGCTGGTGCCTTGGTGACTTCCTGCGTGCCGATGACGCCGCCGGCCCCGGTACGGTTTTCGACCACGAACGGCTGGCCGAAACTCTCCTGCAGGATGCTGCCAATCTGCCGGGCGGTGACGTCGGCAGGTCCGCCGGCGCCGAACGGCACGATGATTTTTACCGGCCGTGACGGAAAGTCCTGCGCCAAGCTTGTCGACAGGGACATCAGGGTAGCAAGCACGATTGCGATCGGCGCCAGAGCGGTCCTTGGGCTCGCCATTTCATCCCCCAGATCTTGTCTTGTTCTTTGCGGCAACTTTAGCTGCATTGCCATTCGGCTGTCGACGAAAGACTCGCCCCGCGCGGACCTGACACGAGCGATTCCCGGCGACGGCTACGGTAGCGGGCCAAGACGCGGCCGAAGGACGAGCCGGAACCGGCGTATCATCTCACCCTATTTGGGCGGCTGACGCATGGCCAGAGTGCCGCTTTTGCAGGTGTACTTTCTGACAAAGCCTCTCGGCGATCGCGGCATTTGATGTTACCTAGGGACCATGAACCAGCATGCCAAGGTCGATATCCGCCACTCCACCTGTCCGCACGATTGCCCGTCAGCCTGCGCGCTCGACATCGAGGTGATCGAGGGCCGCTCGATCGGCCGTGTGCGCGGCTCCAAGCTGCAGACTTACACGGCCGGCGTGGTCTGCGCCAAGGTGGCGCGGTACGCGGAGCGCATTCATCATCCGGAACGGCTGCTGCACCCGATGCGCCGCACCGGCCCGAAGGGCTCCGGGCAGTTTGCGCGAATTTCCTGGGACGAGGCGCTGGACGAAATCGCCGCACGCTTCGAGCAGGCCGAACGCGAGTTCGGCGCTGAATCGGTATGGCCCTACTATTATGCCGGCACCATGGGCCTGGTGATGCGCGACGGCATCAATCGCCTTTCGCATGTGAAGAAGTATTCGCGCTTCTACTCGACGATTTGCGCCAACATCGCGCGTGTCGGATTTTCCATCGGCACCGGCAAGATTGCCGGCGTCGATCCGCGCGAGATGGGCGTTTCCGATCTGGTGGTGATCTGGGGCACCAACCCGGTGAACACCCAGGTCAACGTGATGACGCATGCCTCGCGCGCCCGCAAGGAACGCGGCGCCAAGATCGCGGCCGTCGATATCTACAACAACGACACCATGAAGCAGGCGGACATCAAGATCCTGCTTCGGCCCGGCACCGACGGCGCGTTTGCCTGCGGCGTCATGCACGTGCTGTTTCGCGAGGGCTACGCGGACCGCGCCTATATGGACCGCTACACTGATTGTCCTGATGAACTCGAGGCGCATCTGGCGACGCGTACGCCGGAATGGGCTTCAAAGATCTCGGGCGTGCCGGTCGAGGAGATCGAGGCGTTCGCGCGCCTGGTCGGCCAGACCAAACGCTCGTACTTTCGTCTTGGCTACGGGTTTACCCGCAGCCGCAACGGTGCGGCGCAGATGCACGCGGCGCTGTGTATCCCGGCGGTGACGGGGGCCTGGCAGTACGAGGGCGGCGGCGCGTTCTTCAACAACGCCGCAATCTGGAAGTTCAACGAGAGCATCATCGAGGGCCACGATGCCATCGACCGCAACACGCGCTGGCTCGACCAGTCCAGGATCGGGCGCATCCTGACCGGCGACGCCGAGGCGCTCAAGGGCGGCGGTCCCGTCAAGGCGATGCTGATCCAAAACACCAATCCGGTGACAGTGGCGCCCGAGCAGGCGCTGGTGCGCGAGGGGTTTGCACGCGAGGATCTGTTCGTCGCGGTGCATGAGCAATTCATGACTGAAACGGCTGCCATGGCCGACATCGTGCTGCCGGCCACCATGTTCATGGAGCATGACGATCTCTATTACGGCGGTGGCCAGCAGCATATTTCCGTCGGGCCGAAGCTGATCGATCCGCCAGGCGAGTGCCGCTCCAACCATGAGGTGCTGCAGGGCCTCGGCCGGCGGCTCAATGCCGTGCATCCCGGCTTCGAGATGACGCCGCGCGAACTCATCGACGCGACGCTGCAGCAGAGCGGACACGGCGATATCGAAACGCTGGAAGCCGACCTGTGGCGCGACATCCAGCCGGATTTCCGCACCTCGCATTATCTCGATGGTTTTGCGCACGCCGACAAGAAGTTCCACTTCAAGGCCGACTGGGCCAATCCGCCGTTCGGCAACCCGGGCCTGGGGCCGTGGACGGAGATGCCCTCGTTGCCGGATCATTGGGCGATCATCGAGGAGGCGGATGAACAGCACCCGTTCCGCCTCGCCACGTCGCCGTCGCGCAGCTATCTCAACACCAGTTTCAACGAGACGCCAGGCTCGCAGGCCCGCGAAGGCGCGCCGACGGTGATGATACACCCCAAGGACGCAGCGTCTCTCTCGATCGCCGATGGCGATGCGGTGACGCTCGGCAACGATCGGGGGGAGACCACGCTGACCGCGAAATTGTTCGACGGTGTCCGCCGCGGCGTGCTGATCGCCGAATCCATTCATCCGAACAGGGCCCACATCGGCGGCCGCGGCATCAACATACTGACCGGAGCCGAAACCGTCGCGCCGGTGGGTGGTGCGGCGTTCCATGACAACAAGGTCTGGGTCAAAAAAATGACGCCAGCGACTGTGCGCAAGAGCTAGACCGCACTTGCAGTCCACGGTCGTCCTGCCGCAAATGCTGGCCAGCATCTTGTTAATGGGTGAGTGCGACCATGACCGACACGAATAGCGTGATACGCGAGAAGCGCGGGCAGGCGTTCTGGATCACTATCAACCGGCCGGACAAGCGTAACGCCATCAATGCCGACGTGGTCGCCGGCATCGTCCAGGGCTACCGCGAAGCCCATGATGACAACGACGTCCGCGTCATCGTGCTGACGGGCGCGGGGGATAAGGCGTTTTGCGCCGGCGCCGACCTGCAGAACAGCGGCGCTGCGTTCGCGATGGATTTTTCCAGGCCGAATGTCGACTACGCCGACCTGCTGCGGCTGTCGCAGAACGCCACCAAGCCGGCGATTGCACGGGTAGGGGGCGTCTGCATGGCCGGCGGCATGGGGCTATTGTGCATGACCGACATGGCGGTCGCCGCCGACCACGTGATCTTTGGACTGCCCGAGGTCAAGGTCGGCGTGTTCCCGATGCAGGTGCTGAGTCTGTTGCAGTCGATCGCGCCAAGGCGTCTCGTCAGCGAATGGTCGCTGACCGGGGAGCCGTTCGATGCCCGCACCGCGCAGGCGGCCGGGCTTCTCAACTATGTGGTCCCGGCGGCCGAACTCGACGCCAAGGTCGACTGGCTGGTCGGCCGCCTCGTCGACAAGTCGCCGACCGCGATCCGGCGCGGCAAATATGCCATGCGCGCGATCGCCTCGATGTCGTTCGACGAGAGCATCGCCTATACCGAAAGCCAGATCGCGCTGCTGGCGATGACCGAAGACGCCAAGGAGGGCCTCAAGGCATTCGGCGAGAAGCGCAAGCCCTCGTGGACGGGGCGCTGATCACCCCACACTCGCCTTCAACCCGGCGGCCTCGATACCGGCGACGGCGCAGATCTCGTCATTGTCCGATGTGTCGCCGCTGACGCCGACGGCGCCGAGCAGGCCGCCGTCACCCTGGATCAGCACGCCGCCGGGCACCGGCACCAGGCGGCCCTGTGCCATCGTATTCACCGCGCTGACGAAATAGGCCTGCTCCTGTGCGCGCTGGAACAGCGCCCGCGATCCCATGCCCAGCGCCAGCGCGCCATAGGCCTTGCCGTGGGCGATCTCGGCCCGCATCAGGCTGGTGCCGTCCTGCGCCGCGGTGACCTTCACGCAGCCGCGGGCATCCAGAATCGTGATGACCAGCGGCTTCAGTTTCTTCTCGACCCCTTTCGCAAGCGCAGCGTCGAGGATCTTGCGGGCGACGTCGAGGGTGAGTTCAGCCATGGATGGTTTCCTTTGTGGCAGGGGTGCGGATCAGGTTTCGGCCGCATTCTGTGGCTTTTCGACCCCTGTTGCCGCCGTTTCGCAGATCTCTTCGGAAGCTCGTCAGTCTCTTGCCTGCCGGGGTCGGGCTTGGCAAGGCGAAGCCCTGCTTCTTATGCATTGACGGCCACTGCCGGGCGAGGGACAAGCCCGCCAAATAGTGATATTCGAGCCTCGCGAAACCAAGGCAATACCGGGAAGGACGCCCATGACCGTGCATACTGGAAGGCATTTTCTGCAGATTCCGGGACCGACCAACGTGCCGGACCGGGTGCTGCGCGCCATGGACATGCCGACCATGGACCACCGCGGTCCCGAATTTGCCGAGGTCGGTCATGCCGTCCTCGCTGCGATGCAGCGGGTGTTTCGCACCAAGCAGCCGGTCATCATCTACCCGTCGTCCGGCACCGGTGCCTGGGAGGCGGCCCTCGTCAACACGCTGCAGCCCGGCGACAAGGTGCTGATGGCGGAGACCGGGCAGTTCGCCGTGCTGTGGCGCGGCATCGCAGAGAAGTTCAAGCTCGAAGTGGATTTCATTCCCGGCGACTGGCGTCATGGCGCGGACCTCGAGCAGATCGAGGCGCGGCTGTCGGCTGACAAGGCGCACAAGATCAAGGCCGTTTGCGTGGTTCACAACGAGACCTCGACCGGCTGCGTCACCCATCCCAAGGAAGTTCGCAATATCGTCGACCGCATCAATCATCCGGCGCTGCTGATGGTCGACACCATCTCCGGTCTCGGATCGCTGGAGTATGAGCACGATGCCTGGGGCATCGACGTCTCGGTGGCCGGCTCGCAGAAGGGCCTGATGCTGCCGCCGGGTCTCGGCTTCAACGCCATCTCGGAGAAGGCGCTCGCGGTCGCGAAGGCGAACCCCGCCATGCGTTCCTATTGGGACTGGCAGGAAGTCATCGCCATCAACAAGGCCGGCACCTGGCCCTATACGCCCGCAACCAATCTGCTGTTCGGATTGCGCGAAGCCGTGAAGATGCTGGAGGAGGAAGGGCTGGAGAATGTCTTCGCCCGGCACAAGCGCCATAGCGCCGCGACGCGCGCCGCCGCCAAGGTGTGGGAACTGGAAACGCAGTGCCAGGAGCAGGGCGCGCACTCGCCGGCGCTGACCGGCGTCGTCATGCCGGAAGGCCATGACGCGGATAATTTCCGCAAGGTGGTGCTGGAGAACTTCGACATGTCGCTCGGCACCGGCCTGAACAAGATCAAGGGCAAGGTGTTCCGGATCGGCCATATCGGCCACTTCAACGACCTCATGCTGATGGGCACGCTGTCGGGCGTCGAGATGGGTCTTGATCTCGCCAAGGTGCCGCATCGCAGCGGCGGCGTGCTGGCGGCGATGGACGTGCTCAAGGGACGCGACGTCGTCGCGATGCCGAAGGCCGCGGTGGCCTGAGGCGAGATCCGAAACACAACAACAGAGAGAGCTGCGATGAACGCTCCGGTGGCTGCGTCCGAAGACCTGATCTACTCCGTCGAGGACGGCATCGCCCGCCTGACGTTCAATCGTCCGCAGGCGCGCAACGCGCTGACGTTTGCGATGTACGAGCAGATGGCCGCGATCTGCGAGACCATCAACAACGATCGCTCGATCAAGGCGCTGATCCTGACCGGCGCGGGCGACAAGGCGTTTGCATCGGGCACGGACATCTCGCAGTTCCGCGCCTTCAAGACCGCGCAGGATGCGCTCGATTACGAAGCCCGCATCGATCGCGTGCTTGGTGCGCTGGAAGCGTGCCGGGTGCCTGTGATCGCGGCGATTGCCGGGGCTTGCACCGGCGGCGGCGCGGGCATTGCGGCCTGCTGCGACATTCGCATCGGCACTGAATCCACGCGCATCGGTTTTCCGATCGCGCGCACGCTCGGCAATTGCCTGTCGATGTCCAATATCTCCCGGCTGGTTTCGCTGGTCGGTCCGGCGCGCACCAAGGATTTGATCTTCAAGGCACGGCTGGTCGAAGCCCCCGAAGCGCTGGCGCTCGGACTGCTCAACGAGGTGGTGCCCGACGTGGCGACGTTGCAGCGCCGTGCCGAGGAAACCGCGAAGCTGGTTGCAGGCCATGCGCCGATCACGCTCGAGGTCACCAAGGAGGCCGTGCGGCGCATCCGGCGGACGCTGTCGCGTGACGAGGGCGAGGACCTGATTCTGCGCGCCTATATGAGCGAGGATTTCCGCGAAGGCATGGACGCGTTCCTCAACAAGCGCGCGCCGAACTTCAAGGGCAAATAGCCTTCGCTGTTGCGTGAAAGACTTTATGAAAGCGCGGGCTTCTGACGAGCCCGCGCTTTTCTGCGGACGTTGCATTCTCATGCGAAAGTCATACGCAGCCAGGTTGCGGTGCAGCTTGAACTCGCCTGCAATCCCCAGCACAATGGCGCCAAGGGCAGCTCCAATTTGTCCATAAACAGCAAGCACATAGGGAAGAAGCACGTGGGACACATCCTGAAAGCCGCGGCCGCCTTGACGGCCATGCTCGCAACCTCTCCGGCGCTTGCGTGGGAGCCGACCAAGCCGGTCGAGATCGTCGTCGCGGCCGGCGCCGGCGGCGCCTCCGACCAGATGGCGCGGATGATGCAGGCCGCGATCCAGAAGAACAATCTGATGAAGCAGCCGATGGTGGTTTCGCTGAAGGGCGGAGCATCCGGCGCCGAAGCGCTGATGTACATGAAGTCCAGCGACGGCGACCCCAACAAGGTTCTGATCGCCTATTCGCTGATCTACATGCTGCCGCTGTCGGCGAAAATTCCCTTCAACTGGCGCGACCTCACGCCGGTTTCGGTCGTGGCCCTCGATCAGTTCGTGCTGTGGGACAACGCCGAGGGACCGAAGACCGTGAAGGAGTTCGTCGCGGCCGCCAAGGCGGCAGGCTCGCCCTTCAAGATGGGCGGCACAGGCTCCAAGCGCGAGGATCACGTGCTGACCGTGTTCATGGAGCAGAAGACCGGAGCGAAGTTCTCCTATCTGCCGTACAAGTCCGGCGGCGAGGCGGCGACGCAACTGGTCGGCAAGCACACCGAGGCCAACGTCAACAACCCTTCCGAAAATCTCGAAGTCTGGCGCGCCGGCCAGGTCCGGGCGCTCTGCGTGTTCGACAAGGAGCGCATCGCCTACAAGACCAAGGTCACCGAAACGCAATCGTGGAACGACGTCCCGACCTGCAAGGAGGAGGGGCTCGACGTGCAGTACCTGATGCTGCGCGCAATGTTCCTGCCCGGCAAGGTGACGCCGGAGCAGCAGGCGTTCTATGTCGACCTGTTCCAGAAGGTGACGCAGACGCCGGAGTACAAGGAATATATGGAGAAGCAGGCGCTGAAGCCGATCTTCCTCACCGGCAAGGACATGCTGAAATTCCTCGAAGAGGATGACAAGCTCAACGCGTCGCTGATGAGCGAAGCGGGTTTTGTGGCGAAGTAGCACGCGTTTCCTCGCGCGAACCAGATTAGCTCTCACTCGTCCGCGTGGCCGTAGCCGGCCATGCGGACGCGGACCTTCTCGATCTCTTCTTTTGACAGTAATGGCGGCGTGCCGATCTGCAGGCAGCCGTGATACTGCCGCGCCAGGTTTTCGACCTCGACCGCGAGCCACATCGCTTTTGACAGCGACGGCCCGATCGCGATCATGCCGTGATGTTCCAACAGGCAGGCCAGCCTGCCTTCGAGCGCGCGAACGGCATGCTCCGACAGTTCCTGGGTGCCGAAGGTCGCGTAGGGCGCGCAGCGGATGGTGTTGCCGCCGGCACAGGCGACCATGTAATGCACCGCGGGAATCTCCGTCCCCATGATCGCCAGCATGGTCGAGTAGGGCGGATGGGCGTGGACGATCGCGTGCACCTCGGGCCGGGCCTTGAGGATGTCGCGGTGAAACCGCCACTCGCTGGACGGGCGCTGCGCCGGATCGTGCGAGCCGTCGAGATGCATGTAGACGATCTGCTCGGGCTGCATCGCCTCGTACGGCGTGCTGGTCGGCGTGACCAGCATGCCCTCGCCGTGGCGCAGGCTGATATTGCCCGACGTCCCCTGGTTGATGCCGAGCGCATTCATGCGCAGGCAGGCATCGATGATGGATTGACGCTTTTCCTTATCTTCCTTTGTCAGCATTTCAACGCCCTCTTGCAACCTGCGGACAATGCTTGATTATTGCGCCGCAGTATAGTCGAACATGTCTGTGAATGGAGTGGGATGGAGAAGTCATGACGAGCGCCGTGCTTGGCATCATCGGCGGATCCGGCATCTACGACCTGCCGGGGCTGGAAGACGTCCGCGACGAGACCATCGAAAGCCCCTGGGGCGAGCCGTCCGCAGCCGTGACGCGCGGCGTCATTGCCGGGTTGCCGGTCGTGTTCCTGCCGCGGCACGGCAAGGGCCATGTGCTGTCGCCCTCCGACATCAACTACCGCGCCAATATCGACGTGCTGAAGCGGGCGGGTGTCACCGATCTGGTTTCGCTCTCGGCCTGCGGTTCGTTCAAGGAGGATCTGACGCCCGGTACCTTCGTGCTGGTCGATCAGTTCGTGGACCGCACCCTCAAGCGCGAGAGCTCGTTCTTCGGCAGGGGGTGCGTGGCCCATGTCTCGATGGCCCATCCGGTGTCGCCGCGGTTGCACGTGCACCTCGCCGCCGCTGCCAAGGCCGAGGGCATCGCGGCGGTGCAGGGCGGAACCTATGTTTGCATGGAAGGTCCGCAATTCTCCAGCCTCGCAGAGAGTCTGTCTTACAAGGCGCAGGGCTATTCCGTGATCGGCATGACCAACATGCCGGAGGCCAAGCTCGCCCGCGAGGCCGAGATCTGCTACGCCAGCGTGGCGATGGTCACCGATTTCGATTGCTGGCATCCTGATCATGACGCGGTCACCGTGCAGGATATCATTCGCGTGCTGAACTCGAATGCAAGCAAGGCGAAGGCGCTGGTCGCGCGTCTGGCCCGCGATTTTCCGCGCCAGCATGAGCCGTGTCCGGTGGGATCGGACCGGGTGCTCGATACCGCCTTGATCACGGCGCCGGAGGCACGCGACCCCACGCTGCTCGCCAAACTCGACGCCGTTGCCGGACGGGTGCTGAAGTCATGAAGGTCGATGGCCGGCATTTCCGCAGCATCTGGCTCGAGCCGGACGGCTGGTCGGTCGGGGCGATCGACCAGCGGCGGCTGCCCCATGAATTCGTGATCGTGCGCCTCGAGACCGCCGACGCGGCAGCGGACGCCATCCGCAGCATGCTGGTGCGCGGGGCGCCCTTGATCGGCGCCACCGCCGCCTATGGCATGGCGTTGGCGGTGCGGGACGACCGTTCCGACGACGGTGTCGATCGCGCCTACGAAATGCTGATAGCGACGCGGCCGACGGCGATCAACCTGAAATGGGCGCTCGACGAGATGAAGCGCGCGCTCAGGCCGGCGGCGCCGTCGCAACGTGCGCAGATCGCTTATGCCCGTGCCGCCGAGATCGCCGAGGAGGACGTCGCGATCAACCGCGAGATCGGCCGGCATGGTCTCGCGCTGATCGAGCAGATCGCCGCGGCGAAGCCGCCGGGCGAGCCCGTGAATATTCTGACCCATTGCAACGCCGGCTGGCTTGCGACGGTCGATTGGGGCACCGCGACGGCGCCGATCTATCTGGCGCACGATCGTGGCCGCAAGGTCCATGTCTGGGTCGACGAGACGCGGCCGCGCAATCAGGGCGCTTCGCTGACGGCGTGGGAACTCGGTCACCACGGCGTGCCGCATACCGTCATTCCCGATAACACCGGCGGCCACCTGATGCAGCACCGGATGGTCGATCTCGCAATTGTCGGCACCGACCGCGTGACCGCCAACGGCGATGTCTGCAACAAGATCGGCACCTATCTGAAGGCGCTTGCCGCCCATGACAACCGTGTGCCGTTCTATGTTGCGCTGCCATCGCCGACCATCGACTTTAGTATCGGTGACGGCATCAGCCAGATCCCGATCGAACAGCGCAGCACCGAGGAGGTCGCAACCATGACCGGCCGCACCGCCGATGGTCGCGTCGAGACCGTGCGCGTGGTTCCCGAAGGCTCGCCCGTGGCCAATTACGCTTTCGATGTCACGCCGGCGCGCCTCGTGACAGGACTGATCACGGAGCGCGGCCTGCTGCGCCCCGAGCGTGCTGCACTTGCGAGCGCGTTCCCGGAGCGCAGCGCCGGTCATTGACGGCAGCGGCAGCGGCACGTAATCCGGGGCCACGCTGTTCCTTCCGGGTTCATCATCTCCATGTCCAATACCGATATCGAAATCGTCGTCGAAGATCCGACCGCGCCCGAAATCAATTCGCCCGCGGTCACCAGCGTTCGCGCCGTCGACGTGATCGTCTGCCTGTTGCTGCTCGCGCTGGCGCTGACGCTCGGCTACGACAATTGGCGCACGGGGGCGGGGTGGGAATCGACCGGCCCGCAGGCCGGCTATTTCCCGTTCTATCTCTCGGTCATCCTCGCCGGCGCCAGCCTCTATGGCCTTGGCGCCGCGTTCCTGTCGCGCAAGGAGGCAACCGAGGTCTTCGTGACGCGGGCGCAGCTTCGCCGCGTGCTCGCGGTGTTCGTGCCGACGCTGCTGTTTTGTCTGGCCATGCAGTTCCTCGGGCTCTACGTCGCGAGCTTCCTGCTGATCTCCGGCTTCATGCGCCTCGTCGGCAAGATCGCGCTGTGGAAATCGCTGCTCACCGCCTTCGTGTTCACCGCCATGATGTTCGTGACCTTCGACGTCGCCTTCGACGTCATCATGCCAAAGGGCCCGCTCGAAGCGGCGCTCGGCCGATAGCCGGGCGATGGGACTGATCTGATGGAAGCTCTCAGCCTTTTGATGCACGGCTTCGCCGTGCTGCTGACGTGGAAGACGCTGCTGCTGATGATGCTCGGGCTGGTGCTCGGCATCTTTGTCGGCGTGCTGCCCGGCCTCGGCGGCCCCAACGGGGTTGCGATCCTGCTGCCGCTGACCTTCACGATGGATCCGACCTCGGCGATCGTGATGCTGTCCTGCATCTATTGGGGTGCGCTGTTCGGCGGCGCGATCACCTCGATCCTGTTCAACATTCCCGGCGAGGCCTGGTCGGTGGCGACCACCTTCGACGGTTATCCGATGGCGCAACAGGGCAGGGCGGCGGAGGCGCTGACGGCGGCCTTCACCTCGTCGTTCATCGGCTCGCTGGTCGCGGTGATGCTGATCACGTTCCTGGCGCCGATGATCTCGTCGTTCGCGCTCAAATTCGGGCCGCCCGAATTCTTCGCAGTGTATCTGTTGACCTTCTGCTCGTTCGTCGGGCTCGGCCGCGAGGCCAAGCACAAGACGGTCATTTCGATGTCGCTCGGCCTGCTGCTCGCCGGCATCGGCATGGACACCGTGTCGGGCCAGTTGCGCATGACGTTCGGCTCGTCGGAACTGCTGCGCGGCGTCAACTTCCTGGTCGCCGTGATCGGCCTGTTCGGCATCAGCGAGATTCTCCTGACTATGGAAGAGCGGCTGGCGCTGCGCGGCCATGCCGCCGCCATTTCGCTGCGCGTGGTGCTGTCGGTCTGGAAGGACCTGCCGAAATACTGGGTGACGCTGTTCCGTTCCTCGTTCATCGGCTGCTGGCTCGGCATCACGCCGGGCGGCGCGATTGCAGCCTCCTTCATGGGCTACAATCTCGCCAAGCGCTTCTCCAAGGATCAGGACAGTTTTGGCAAAGGCCGCATCGAGGGCGTGTTCGCGCCGGAAACCGCGGCGCACGCCTCCGGCACCGCGGCGCTGCTGCCGATGCTGGCGCTCGGCATTCCCGGTTCCGGCACGGCGGCGATCCTGCTCGGCGGCCTGATGGTGTGGGGCCTCAACCCCGGGCCGCTGCTGTTCGTCGAGCACAAGGATTTCGTCTGGGGCCTGATCGCCTCGATGTATCTCGGCAACGTCGTCGGCCTCGTGCTGGTGCTGACGACGGTGCCGATCTTTGCTTCCATCCTGCGGGTGCCGTTCGCGGCCGTGGCGCCGATGATCGTGGTGTCCTGCGCGATCGGCGCCTACGCGATCCAGAACGCGATGTTCGACATCTGGCTGATGCTGGGTTTTGGCGTCGTCGGCTACGTCTTCAAGAAGATCGGCATTCCGCTGGCGCCGTTTACGCTGGCGCTGGTGCTCGGCAACCGCGCCGAGGATGCGTTCCGCCTGTCGATGATCGGCTCCGGCGGCGACATGAGGGTTTTCTGGTCCAACGGCCTCGTCGGCTCGATCACGACGCTGGCGATCGTGCTGCTGTTCTGGCCGGTGATCGACAAGGCTTTTGGCAGTGTCCGGCGCATGCTGGTGCCGGCGAAGGCGTAGTTTTCCGCATATTGTCGTCCCCCGCGAAGGCGGGGGATCCAGTACGCCGCGGCCTCTCGACTTAATCATTGGCGCCTCTGGAATACTGGATCGTCCGCCTTCGCGGACGATGACAGCGGAATATGTCGCCGCGTTCTCGCGACATGTTCTGCCCGAGGTTTGCATCTTCGTTGGCCCTCGAAGTCCGAGGGCGCAGGGAAGACCGGGTGCGCGCTGCACCCGCGGTCTCGTGTGCAGTTGCGTACAAAAAGACGCGCACACGAGCATACAGGTTCAGCGGGAGCATCCCGGCCTTCCCTGCGCAGTGGCTTTACGGCTTATAACGTGATCTCCCCGGAGAACGGCTCTTTTGCCTCCGTCATCCCTGAGAAGCTTGCTCCTCAAGAACTTGACGCCAGCACCGCGACGTCAGGACCACACGACTTCGCCGTACGCTTCACGCCACACACGTCAGTCATGGCATCCGCGTCCACCGCATCCCACCGCGCGTTCGTGACGATCGCGAGCCGCCCCTCGTAACGGGTGAGACGGGCGGGATTATAGCGATGATTTGCCCGACAGGCAGAGCGGAATATTTTTTCGCGAAGGGATGGACGGCGCGACGGTGTCCGATGTGGAAGTGATTTGCCCGTCAGGCAATGTGTAGGGTGGGCAGAGCGAAGCGTGCCGACCATCAAGCGCATTGTCCGCGATGGTGGGCACGTCGCTGGCGCTCCTTTGCCCACCCTACGACTACGACGTCTCGTGCAGGCTGATGCGCTCGCCGCCTGGTTTGCTGACGTAGATGTGTCGCGTCAGAACGGACTCCATGTTCTCGAACATCGCATAGAGATCGTCGCAATAGACTGATGGATTGTCGTAGCCGTTCTTCTGGGAATAGCGATGCGGAAGGTAGCCGCCGCCGCAGGCCTTCATGAACTTGCACTGGCGGCATTTGGCGCAAAGGTTGATCGAGGCGTCGCGCGCGGCTTGCCAGCGCGGTTCGTTCCTGACCTCGTCGATCGCGTGCTCGAAAATGTTGAACCTGGTCGCGCTGGAGCCGTTGCCGGCAATGCGCAGCACGTCGTGGGCCTCCACGGTGCCGTCGGTCATCACGGTGCAGAGTTCGACGGGCTTGTGGCCGACGCCCTCGGTCGGCGAGTTGTTGCCGAGCAGGGCGGTGATCATGTCCGAAATGATCCGGATGTTTGCGGTGGGCGCGCTGCGATTGGCTGCGAGCCACAGGTCGAACAAGGCCTTGTAGAACGCGGCAATCGATGGCGGCTTCTCGTCCACCGTCGCATCGGGGATCATGATGTCGTAGTTGGCAATTCCGCAGGCGGCGAAGAACGCGACGTAATCCTCCGGCGGGTGGGCGGGCTGGCATACGGCGAGCGCGCTGACGCCGATGTCACGCGATACCAGCATGCGGGCGGCGCGCTCCACGGAAGCGTGGGTGCCGGTGCCCTGAAACGTGCGGCGGTGAATGTCGTGAATATGCGCCGGTCCATCGATGCTGATCGCGACCGAGATGTTGCGCTTCTCGAAGCAGTCGAGCCATTCATCGTCGATGAGAATGCCGTTGGTGGTGACGGCAACGGGAATTTCGCAGCCGGTTCGGGATGCGATGTCCTCGCAGCCTTGCGCCAAGCGGTGGAAATTCTCGACACCCCACAGCAGCGGCTCGCCACCGTGCAGGATGATGGGGAAATCGACGAGTGCGTGTCTGCCAACATGCTCCTCGATGCGCTGCATCAACCGATGCAGCACGTCGGCGCTCATCAGCTTCGGCTTGTTGTAGACGGAAGCGTCGCGAAACCAGTAGCAATAGGAGCAATCGATGTTGCATCGCGTTGCGACCTTGACCAGCAATTGTGTGATCGGCTGATCAAGAAAGGTGGTGGGGTTTGAATCTTCAGCCGACATCGCGGCACCGGGATCGACCTGATGGAACAATATCAGTCTAGTATCCGCGAATAAATCCGCCTCTGCGGAATGCGCCCGCGCCGGGATAGTATCCGCCGCCCTTGCGGAAGGCGCCTGCGCGAGCCCCGCGGACAAAACCGCCGCGTCTGAAATAAACTTCGGTCGCTGCAGCCTGGTCGGGAGTCTGCAGATCGCTCAGCAATGCGTCGATGCCCTGATGATCGCTCTGTGCGGTTGCGCCTGGTCCGTGGAGCTGCAGGACGCTCGCCAATACCTTCAGCGTGGTAATCGCCATTGGTCATGCTCCTCTTTTCGCGACGTATCCCGGGGATCGAACGAAAGGCCAGCGTTCAGCCGGCTGAGCAGAGCGGACAGTATACCTCTTCCAATGCAGCGGCAATGTGGCCGGGCAAGGCCCGACTGGTCCCGCTCACACCACCTTGCGCTGCCGCAACTCGGCAATCTCGTCCTTGTCGAAGCCGAATTCGGCAAGCACCTCTTCGGTTTGCTCGCCGAACTCCGGCGGGCGTGCTGCCATCCTGCTGGGCGTACGCGACAGCGTCACCGGTTGCCCCACCAGTTGAATGTGACGGTTCTCTTCGTTCGGCACGTGTTGCGCGATGCCGAGGTGTTTCACTTGCGCATCGTCGAACATCTGGTCGATCGAATAGATCGGGCCGCAGGGCACGCCGGCCTCGTTCAATTCCTTGACCCAGGTCTCGGTCGATTTCTTCTCCGTGAGCTTACCGATCGTCGCGTTGAGCGCATCGCGGTTTTTCGAGCGCGCGGGCGCCGTGGCGTAATCGGGGTTGGTGATCAGTTCCGGCGCGCCGATCGCCTGCGCGCAGCGCTCCCAGATCCGGCCGCCTGTCGTGGCGATGTTGATGTAACCGTCGGAGGTCTTGAACACGCCGGTCGGGATCGAGGTCGGATGATTGTTGCCGGCCTGTTTGGCGACGTCCTTTTCCATTAACCAGCGCGAGGCCTGGAAATCCAGCATGAAGATTTGCGCCTGCAGCAGCGAGGTCTGCACCCATTGGCCCTCGCCGGAAACGTCGCGCTCCAGCAGCGCGGTAAGGATTCCGATCGCGCAGAACAGCCCGGCCGTGAGGTCGGCGACGGGGATGCCGACGCGCATCGGACCTTCGCCGGGCGCGCCGGTGATCGACATCAGCCCGCCCATGCCCTGCGCGATCTGATCGAAGCCCGGCCGCTTGTGATAGGGCCCGTCCTGGCCGAAGCCGGATATGCTGCCATAGACGATGCGCGGGTTGATGCTGCGCAGGCTCTCATAGTCGATGCCGAGCTTGGCCTTGACGTCGGGGCGGAAGTTTTCGACCACGACGTCGGCCTGCTCGGCCAGGCGCTTGAACACTTCGAGGCCCTTCGGATCCTTCAGGTTCAGCGTCATCGCCCGCTTGTTGCGGTGCAAATTCTGGAAGTCGGAGCCTTGCCGCGGCCCGCCGGGCTGTTCGCCGCCACCATCTTCCAGCAGCGCGTCGATCTTGATGACGTTGGCGCCCCAGTCCGCCAGTTGCCGCACGCAAGTGGGGCCGGAGCGAACACGGGTGAGATCGAGCACGGTGAAGCGGGAAAGGGCCTGCGAAGCGCGTGGGAAGGGCATTGAGAAACCTTCTTTTTCGGATTTTTGCGTCGGAAAGGCTGGCGATCTGACTTAGACAATCTGGCGCGGATTTCCAACTGCTTGTTCGGCGTGCCCGGGCGGGGCCGTTTCCGGCGGCCTCGGGCCCAAGCATCGCGGCCAAGTCATTCGGGCCGGCAAGGGGAGGGTGGCCGCCGGGGACCTCACCCGGAGCACCCCCCACCATGCCTCCGGCTCGAGCATGCCGGCGCGCAGCAGCGCCGCCGCTGTATCCAGTTCCATACACCTGCGGCCCCGGGGATCTCCTCTCCGGCGAACCCGTACGGCTGGCGGACCAGGATCGTCTCAACCCGGCCGATGAGGAAGCATTAATCAAGCCTCTTTACCTTTGTTGCCGGATTTCCGATTCTCGGCAGTCCCATGTCCTATCGGTGATCTTATCGATGAAGAAGAAAGCTTTGCTCTCCGAAGCCATCTGGGTCTTTGAGCCGGATGGGCTCGAAATGGGCCCGGCTGTGCTTGTGCCCGCCGCGACGAACGACACGCTCGTGATCGATGAGGGGGAACCTCTTCCGCTACTGGTCGGTGCGGGCGATGTGACCGGGCTCACCGTGGGCGCCGCGAAGCCGGTTGCGAGCATTGCGCAACTCGCCGACTACCTGGTCAACGGCTTTTGGCAATACAACGGCACCATTGCCCATCGTTTCGCGTCCAACACGATCACCTACAACATCAACGCGCTGAACTCGGCCGAGCAGTTTCTCGCGGTGTCGGCGATGCAGGCCTGGCACGACGTCGCCAACATCAACTTCGTCCAGACGTCGGGCGCTGCCAACCTCACATTCAGCAATTCCGGCTCCATGCAGGCCTACACCAGCGCGGCATGGTACAGCTCGGGTGCCATCGCCTACGCCAACATCGTCATCAGCTCCGACTGGATCACGAACGACGGCGGCGCCTATGACGGCAAGACCGGAATCGACAGCTACGGCTATCAGACCTACATCCACGAAATCGGACATGCGCTCGGTCTCGGCCACCAGGGCCCCTACAACGGCAGCGCATCCTATTCGACCAATGCGATCTATGCCAACGACACCTGGCAATACTCGATCATGTCGTACTTTTCGGAGAACAATTACTCCGGAAGTTCGTATCGCTACGTGGTCACGCCGCAGATGGCTGACATCTACGCCATGGGCTCGATGTACGGGGCGGCGTCTGCGACGCGGACCGGCGATACCGTCTATGGATTCAACAGCAATGCCGGGGCGGTATTCAACTTCTCCGCCTACAGCCCGGCGCCGGCGCTGACGATCTACGACAGCGGCGGGAACGACACGCTCGATTGCTCCGGCTATTCGAACGCACAAATCATCGACCTGCGTGCGGGATCATTTTCCTCGGTCGGCGGCCTCGTCAACAATATCGGCATCGCACTCAACGCGGTCATCGAAAAGGCGATCGGCGGCGCAGGCAACGATACGCTGATAGCCAATAGCGCGGGTTCCACGCTGTTGGGCGGGGGCGGCAACGACGCCCTGATCGGCGGTGCGGGAAGCGACAGGTTGATCGGCGGGGCCGGCGTCGACACGCTGACCGGCGGCGGGGCCGCCGATACTTTCGTGTTCCTGTCGGGCGACAGTTCTGCCGCCAGCGGACAGCATGATCGCATTGAGGATTTCACAACCGGAGTCGACCGCATCGACCTTACGGGCTTCGATGCGATCACCTCGACAAGTACACTTGATGCATTCCGGTTTATGGGCGCCACGCCGTTCGGCGGCTCTGCCGGAGAATTGAACTGCGTTATGTCGCTGGGCGTATTAACCTTGCAAGGTGATACGAACGGTGATGGAATTGCTGACTTCGCCATAGACCTTACAGGGAACGCAACTATAAACGCCGCCGATCTGATCGGGGCCGTGACGACGCCGATCGTCATCGAGGCATTTGGCTCGACCAGCCTGACCAAGATCGGCAGCACTTATTTCCTGTACAATGCGGGGTCTGGTCCGGAGTTGAAATTCGACGGTGCGCCGGTGACCGACGGCATGTGGGCAGGCTGGGCCCCGATCGGGGCGGAGCAGACCGCAGCCGGCTACAATGTGGCATGGAAGAATGCCGGCACCGGTCAGTACAATGCGTGGAGCGCCGACAGCAGCGGCAACTATATCACCAATACGCTCAGCTTTGTGTCGGCAAGCAGCACCGCGCTGCAATCGATCGAGGCCACGTTCCAGCAGGACCTCAACGGCGACGGCCGAATCGGGGTGCCCACGGTGGTGATCGAGTCGGCCGGCTCGACCAGCCTGACCAAGATCGGCAGCACCTATTTCCTGTACAATGCGGGGGCTGGTCCGGAGCTGAAATTCGGAGGCGCACCGGTGACCGACGGCAAGTGGGCAGGCTGGGCCCCGATCGGGGCGGAGCGGACCGCAGCCGGCTACAATGTGGCATGGAAAAATGCCGGCACCGGTCAGTACAATGTGTGGAGCACCGACAGCAGCGGCAATTATATCACCAATACGCTCAGCCTCGTATCGGCAAGCAGCACCGCGCTGCAATCGATCGAGGGCACGTTTCAGCAGGATCTCAACGGCGACGGCCGAATCGGCGTGCCCACGGTGGTGATCGAGTCGGCCGGCTCGACCAGCCTGACCAAGATCGGCAGCACCTATTTCCTGCACAATGCGGGATCTGGTCCGGAGTTGAAATTCGACGGTGCGCCGGTGACCGACGGCATGTGGGCAGGCTGGGCCCCGATTGGGGCGGAGCAAACCGCAGCGGGCTACAATGTGGCATGGAAAAATGCCGGTACCGGTCAGTACAATGTGTGGAGCACCGACAGCAGCGGCAACTATATCACCAATACGCTCAGCTTTGTGTCGGCAAGCAGCACCGCGCTGCAATCGATCGAGAGCAAGTTCCAGCAGGACCTCAACGACGACGGCCGAATCGGGGTGCCCACGGTGGTGATCGAATCGGCCGGCTCGACCAGCCTGACCAAGATCGGCAGCACCTATTTCCTGCACAATGCGGGATCTGGTCCGGAGTTGAAATTCGACGGTGCGCCGGTGACCGACGGCATGTGGGCAGGCTGGGCCCCGATCGGGGCGGAGCAGACCGCAGCCGGCTACAATGTGGCATGGAAAAATGCCGGCACCGGTCAGTACAACGCGTGGAGCACCGACAGCAGCGCCAACTATATCACCAATACGCTCAGCTTTGTGTCGGCAAGCAGCACCGCGCTGCAATCGCTCGAGACGAGTTTTCAGCAGGACCTGAATGGTGACGGCACCATCGGTGTTCACGCAGCCTTGTTGCAAGCCGGATCAGCAAACGGCGACAATTTTGTCTTCAAGGCCGATCTTCTCGCGCCAGGCGCGGATGTCACCGACAGCAGCTTCGACATCGTCGAAATTGCTCTGCACAGTCGGGATCAGGCCTCTACCTCGGGCGAGACGTCCATTTGGCTGGCACCCGTCGTGGACACGCCGGATGGACTGGCGGAGGACCATTGGGCAGGTTTGAAGTTCGGCCACTTCATAGTCCAATAAGCCGTAGCCATACCTCCAGTGCACGAGGCCAACGGTAGCGATCCCGCGCCAAAGCGGCAATGCCAGGGCGAAGCGACGTCCGCTCTGTCCACCTACGCTACTTCAAGCGAGTGCTTGAAGAAGGCAATAGTCTCCTTGAGGCCGTCGGCGAGCGAAACTTTCGGCTCCCAGTTCAACAGTGCCTTTGCCTTGGTGAGATCAGGTTGGCGTTGCCGCGGATCATCCTGCGGCAGCGGCTTGAAGACGAGCTTCGAGCTGGAATTCGTATAGCTGATCACCTTCTCGGCCAGTTCGAGAATGGTGAACTCGGAGTTGTTGCCGAGATTGATCGGTCCCGTGCAAGATTCCTCGGTACGCATCAGCAGGGAAATGGCTTCGACGAGATCGTCGACATAGCAGAACGACCGGCTTTGTCCGCCGTCACCGAATACGGTGATCGGGTCGCCCCGGAGCGCCTGAACGATGAAGGACGAGACGACTCTGCCGTCGTTCGGCTGCATCCGCGGCCCGTAAGTATTGAAGATGCGCGCTACCTTGATCGGCAGCGCGTGCTGCCGCCAATAGTCGAAAAACAGTGTCTCGGCGCAGCGCTTGCCCTCATCGTAGCAGGAACGAATTCCGATCGGATTGACGTTGCCCCAGTAATCCTCGGTTTGCGGGTGGATCAAGGGATCGCCGTAGACCTCGCTGGTCGAGGCCTGAAAGATCGGCGCCCGTAGACGCTTGGCGAGACCGAGCATGTTGATCGCGCCATGCACGCTGGTCTTGGTGGTCTGAACCGGATCGCGCTGATAGTGGATCGGCGAAGCCGGGCAGGCCAGGTTGAAAATCGCATCGACCTCGATGTAGAGCGGGAACGTCACGTCGTGCCGGATCGCCTCGAACATCGGGTTCGACAGCAGGTGGGCGATGTTCTTGCGGCTGCCGGTGAAGTAGTTGTCCGCGCAAACCACTTCCGCTCCCGCCGCGAGCAAGCGATCGGACAGGTGGGATCCAATGAAGCCTGCACCGCCGGTGACGAGTATTCTGCTATCTTTGTAGTTTCGGTCGAACGACATCGCTGTCCTCCACGCTTTGCTCTTCCGCGGTCGTCTGTCTCGCATCCCCTGACGGGCCGGCGAGTGGTATCGGCAACGGCAAAATTCGCCAATAGCTATGTCCGGCCCGCGATACCTGATACCATAAGAGGTAATTTAATACCATCATTGGAAAATGCGCGTTTTCCAGATACGGTCCTTCGGACGGTTACCCGCTCGGTCAACTTAGAATTCCCGCCGCTTCAGCCAGGCCCTGGCGCTCCAGTGCGCGAAGCACCAGGCGGATTTGACAGGCGAGAGATGCTCGACGTTGCGGTAGATGTGCCAGACCCAGCCGGCTGAACGCAGCGGGCGGCTTGATACCGAACTGCCCCGCACGCGATAGCGAGCGAGGTCTTCGTTGAGCCCGCGGGCGACGTGCCCGGGCTTGAGGATGCTCAGCCAGAGACAGAAGTCGTCGTAGGGCTCATTCTTTATGGCGATGTTGCCGGCGATGTCGCGGTCGACCAGCGCCGTCAATGTCGCGATCGACGTGTTCCTGAGCAACTGCTCGTAGGTGAGGGAGGCCGGCACCTCGATCAGCCGGCCAGTGACCGTTCCCGTGTCGTTGATGCGGCGGAACGCGGTGTAGCTCAGCGCCGCGCGATTGTTTTGCGCGAAGGCGATCTGCCGTTCGAGCTTGGCCGGCAGCCACAGATCGTCGCTGTCGAGGAATGCGATGAAGCGACCCTGCGCCTGTTCGATCGCCGCCTGACGGGCCAGCGCCGGTCCGCCGTTGCGTGGCTGTCGAATGAGCTTGATGCGCGGGTCGTTCGCCGCATGGCCTTCCACGATTGCGGCGGTCTCGTCCGTCGAGCAGTCATCGGCGATCAGGAGCTCCCAATCCGTCAATGACTGCGCCTGAACTGACGCGATCGTCTCCCCGATCAGCGGCGCCACGTTCCAGGATGGAGTGATGATCGAAACGACAGCCATGGAGAAACGCTTAGCTCCCGGGCTTCGGATCGGCGACCGCCGACAGCAGCGAGGTCGCAAAGACGTCGAGCTGCCTGGGGTCGCTGATGTAGAGTTCGCCGGGGAACGATTGCCGCCACGCCGTTTCGAAATAGGGCGCGGTATCGGCAGGGTCGAACGGCGGCGCCGCCAGTGCGTCGTGAAGCCGCTGCGGAACGTCCGCCAGGCGGTCAACGGTGAATACCAGCGGACAGGAGCGATAGAAGGCGTCGCCCATCACGACCACCGGCTTGCCGAGCAGCATCGCTTCGGCGCCGGACTTGCTGTTGACGGACACGACAGCGTCGGCGCGGCCCAGCACGGCATAGTTGTTGGTCTGCGGCGGCAGCAGAACGAAATTGTCGAAGCGCTGCGCGAGTTCGATCAGGCGGCCGGCCGGCACGGCGCCGATCTGCGCCGGATGTTCCTTGACGGCGAGGACGTGCGTGTCGGGGAGGGTGCGCAGCAGGAAATCGATGGTCGCAACCTGGTCGAGATATTCCGGCGAGCGCAGGGTCAGCGCCATGTCGGCCGGCACGTGGAGGGGATAGTAGATGAACGGACCGTCCGGCATCGGGCGATAGATCTTTCGCAGCCGCCGGGCGCCGTACGCCATGGCGGCATGCATGCGCGCATGCCGAAGGTTGTGACCGAACTCCTGGTGCTTGCCGAGCGCGAACTGGTCCCAGAGCTTTTCGACCAGCCGGCGCGCGTTCCGTGCATTGGCGATCTTCTTGAAGGCCGCGGAATAGTGATGCTGGTCTTTCTTCGGAATGACGATGGCGCGCTGGCGCAAGGTATCGTCGAGATAAGCCCGCACATCGGGCGAAACGGTCCCGGCCGGCACGGGCATCGTGTCGGGTGCGCTGAATCTGTCCGGAGTATAATAAAGCCTGCCGCGAAAGAATGACGGCTCGATGAACCAGTTCCGGACGCCGCGCTTTCGTGCCGCGTAGAAGCAGGCGATCACCGAGAGAAATCCGCCGAGTTCCTGAACCGCGATGACGCGCTTTCCGCCGGCAGTCAACCGATCGAGAACGGCTTCCATCGCGTTGGTGTAGATCATGAACCGCCGCCGCAGCGCGGCGGTGTCGCGAATGCCGAACGTGACGCGCTCGTGGCTGAACAGGAAGTTCGTTCCGTCGAGGCCGTACCCGGCGACCCGCGCGGCGAAGGCGTGTTCCTCGTCGATCGGCGCGCCGCCCTGCAGGCCGGTCCGGTACATGTTGACGACGGGGACGCCTTCCTTCTCGGCCATCTCCGCGCTGCGGTCGTCGAACGCGAGCAGGTGCACCTCGCGTCCGGCGTTGCGTAACCGCTGCGCCACCGGAATCCAGAACCGCGTCTGGTACGCCGCGAGCGTCGTGATCAGGATTGTTTCGGCCACGGGTGTCATGCGGAGTCGCGGCGCTTTTCGACGGCGATGCTTGCAAGCGGCATGCCGGTGGCCTTGCATCGCGCGCGCGTTGCGGAGAACAGCGAAGGGTCGCGCCCGTCGTGAATTGCGATCCGCTGGAGCAGGGCGGCGACGGACGCGGGCTCAATGCGCTTGTCGCGGCGGGCAGGGCTGATGAAGGTGCGCAGCCGTTCGGTCACGGCGGATCCCAACAGCAAGCTCGCGGCGCCCTTGGCGATCTGTCCCGCGCTCGGGTTCGGACGCGTGCCGCGGATCGCACTGGAGAGCGACACAAAGGGATCGCGTGGACGCTCAGTGCCGACCAGGATTTCGGCGACGCGCTCGGCCGCCAAACCGTCGTTGCGATGGAAGAAGGCGTCGATGTTGGCGGCGTGGACACCTGCGAAATCGAATCTTGTCGTTTCCGCCTCGAGGTCGTCGACCATGGCGAGCAGTTCGTCGAATGACAGCGCGGCGCGACTGACACGTGCGGGCAGCCGTGCGTGTCCGGCCGTGGCAGGGGTGTTGAGGTATTCGAGCTGGATCGGAAGTTTGTCCAGCAGCACCGCCTCGACCGCGGTGCCGCAATTGAGGTGTATGATGGCCGCGGAGTTCCGAATCATGTCGAGAACGCTGCCGGTGCCGTCGACAATGACATTGGCGTGCCGGCCGAGTGCGTTTCGATAGACCTCTTCGCTCTCGAAGGGATGCGGCCGCACCAGGATCGATCGATCCGGCCGTGCCGCCGCAAGGCGGCCGATCTCGGCGAGATAGTTGGCGAACACCACCTTGAGGTCGACCAGGAAGCGGTCGACGTAATCGCCATCCCATCCGGCCCGGACCATCGCCCCGCGCTCGGCGCCGGGATTGCCGGAAAAGCGGGAGTTCACCAGCGGGAAGTTGGCGTTGACGAGAAGATAGCCACGCCGCTCGCCGTCGAGCAGCGCCCGCCAGCGCGGCGCGGCGAAGTCGAAACGCGGGCACCCGGTGAGGTGCAGCCGCTCCGGCTTCATCGTCTCGTTGTCGTTGAACGCCTGGTGCAGCTTGCCGCCCCAGAAGAAGTATCCCGACAGGATATTCGCATAGCCGCTGTCGCGGATATGGGCGGCCATCGCCGGCGGCGAATTGCCACCCGTTTCCGCCAGCACGCCGCCTTCGGTGTCCAGGACATAGAGCGCAAGCCCTGCTTCGGAAAAACTCCGCATCAGGTCGAGATTGGCGTCACGCGCGTAATTGGCCACCAGCGAATCCAGTCCCAGCCTCGGCACGTCGACGCCCTGCTCATACATCGGGACGATCACGACCGACGCGCCGCGCAACACCAGCTGATACGCAGCCAGAACGCTTCCCGCCAAGTCACGCTTGGGGTGATCCACCACCCATCCGATCCGCACGATTATGGCTCCAGCGGGAAAAACGGCTCAGAGACTCATGACGGCGCGTTCAAGCTCGCTCAGCGCCCCGGCGGCCCGGAAGCGGGCGGGCGGCTCCGGATAGATCCGCGGCGGCTGGATATAGGTGGCGGTATAGAGCAGGCGGGTGCGGTCGGACTGGATGCGGCTACCCATATGCAGGCACCGGGCCGTGTTGACGATGAACGACGACAGCTTTGGCGCGATGATTTCCTTGACGGCGGATCGATCCACCTTGGCGAAAACCGTGTCGTCGGCCATGTGGCTCTTGATCGTGTTGCGGAACGGTTTCGACGACGGCGCCGGGATGAACGTCAGCGGACCATCGGCGGTGTTGCGAACGTCGGTGAGGTAGATGAAGAGCTTGCAAACCCGCTTGTCGTCGTGGTCGAGGTGCCAGAGCTGCGAATAGGTCAGCGGCTTGTTCTCGGTCGGGCGCGACAACGTCAGCAGCACGTCCGAGAGCTGCGGCAGGTCGTGCATAAAATCGCCCATGATCCGCAGCACGGAGGGCTGCAGGGCGTAGCGAACGAACGGGTGGTCGGTGGCGAATGCGCCATCGACCAGATCCTCGTCGAGCAGGCTCACCCAGAACGATTTGTGGCCGAGCTGCTGTTTGGAGACGAGCTCGTCGAGCCGGCTGACCTTGTCCTGCGACACCTTGAGTACGGCCTCCGCGAGGCCGCGGTTGACGATCGAGGAAACGTCGACATAGCCCTGTTCGCTGAGCTGGCGGGTGGCCGCGCTCCATTCCGGCGCGGTGGGAAGCGAATTGAGCATTTCAATGCGCTTGGCGCGGGCGCCCAGCTGCAGGCTGGTGAGCGTCGCCTTGGTCACCCAGCCCAGATCGGTCCGGTTAAAATGCCAGAGCAGGCGCCGGAACTGGTTGATCTTCGGTTTCTTGGCAGCCGGCGCGGCGGGTGCGGTATTGGTCATGGTCATGTTGGCTCCCAGCAATACAGAAACCCGTCATTGTTGATCGTCGGCGCAAACGGCATGCGTTCGCGCGCGATGATGCGAATCGTTCCCTCGCGTTCGAGCTGGTCGAGTATCGAGAACAGCTGCGTCTGGTAATCGACCGAACGGATATAAACGAGGCTCACGAGATCGCGGGGATGGGTCAGGTCAAGCAGCTCGGTTGTCGGCTCGATGTTGATGACGCGCTTCGGTTTGGCGGCAATGATGTTTTCCACCACTTTCCGCACGTCGTACGGAATCTGCTCGATGCAGAAATAGGTGAAGGCGGTCTGGCCCGCGATCGCTGAAAGGTTGGGGTCGTTGGCGTCGGTCAGGTCGATTCGGTCCAGCGAGATCTTGTCCGACAGGCCGAAATGGGCGGCGATCTCGCGCCCGGCGGCGATGCCGTTCGGAGCGATATCGAAACCCTTGAAGGTGAGCTCAGGGCGGTGCAGATGAAGTGAAAACAGGTTGTAGCCGTAGCCGCAGCCCAGTTCCACGATCTGCCGCGCGTCGCCCGCATGGCGCAGGATCAGGTCGCTCAAGGCGGCAGTGCGGTACCGGTAATAGCGCTGGCCGTCGATCCGCAAGATCTTGTAGTCGACCTTGCGCAGGCTCTCGGTCGAATCGGCCGGTGCGAGGAAGGCGGCGAGATCAGCCGCGTTGAGCCAGCTTTTGCTGGCGAGCATTTTCTGCCAGTTCTGCTGGTTGTATTCGGAGTCCACGACGTCGGCGGTGCGTTTGACCCTGCGTACCATCAGTCGGTACAGGCTTTTTGCCATGACGACAGAGTAGGTGATCGCACGGTCCGCCAGCGACGCCGGAGAAATCGATTGCAACATGTCGTTCGCGCCGGTCGTATTCATTCCCTGGATCCAGTCAGCGTTCGGTGAGTTGCTTTTTGGGCGTCAGCCCCATCAAGCGGCCGATTGCAGGAAAAACGGCGCGATGCCTTTCGTCCAGGACGAGGAAATACTGCGCAACCCAGCTGGTAAGGCAGAACGTTGCTGCTACCAAAGCCAATTTTATCAGGCTGTCAACCCGAATGTAATTGGCAAAAATCCACAGAAAAATGCTTCCGATAATCAGGATGGTGGCCTGAGTTCCTGCAGCTTTCAGGAAGCTTCCGAGCTTCAAATCCAGGGCGCGGCGCAGTGTCTCGATTTGCCAAGGCAGCACCAGAAGGCTTCCGACGGCCTGGCCGAGAATGAATGCGCGCTCGGCAAAAAGCGTCACCGTTGCGGCGGAGACCGCGGCCCAGATCAGCAGTTGCAGGCCCATCAGCCTGTTGAGCCGCGCCTGAATCTCGGTGCGTGTCAAGAATATGATGCCGCCGATAGCCAGATATTGCGCGCAGATGGGAATCACAAAACTCAGGCTCATCCAGAAGGCATAGGGGGCGAGCAGGGGACCAATCCACAGTTGCAGGATCTCGGGCGAAAGGATTGTGGCCGCCGCGAGCGGCGGCAGCGTAAACATCGGCAGCATGATGAGGCCGAGTTCTCCGAGCCGCTGGAACGTCGTCGAACTGCCGCGCTCGTCGAGGCGGCTGGCGACCGGCAGCAGCGCCGATGTGAGGAGCCCGACCACGATCTTGGATACGCGGGACAATCGCACCAGCGCATCGTAGATGCCGACGGCGGTCGGCCCAAACAGAAGTCCGACGAGGAACGGTTGAATCGGCCCGGTGATGCCGCCGATCAGTTTGCCCTGCAGCAGCAGCAGGCAGCGATGCGACAACTCGCGCCGAATCGACGCGGTCCAGGCACCAAGTCTCGCGCCCTTCATTGTGAGCGCCGTGATGGTCGCGACCAGCACCGCAAGCGCGCGCGCCACGAGGGTGGCAAGATAGATATAGGCGACGATTTCGAACGAGACGGAGGCCCTGGACGCCCACACGGTCAGGGCCACATAGGTCAGGGTCGACGTGAACTCTGAAAGGCGCAGGAGGTTGTAGCGTTCGAATCCTTTGACCGTTCCTTCCCAGACCAGCGCCGGGACCATGATGAGATTTGCCAGCGCCGTGTAATGCAGGATGTCGATGAACCGATCGGTATGCGCGGCGTCGACCTTCATGATGACGCTGATGTAGGGCGCGCAGAGCCAGATCGAAACGCTCAACGTCACTGCCAGCAGGATCGATATGATCGTCAAAAATGAAAGCTGACGGCCGGCGCGGTCCCAGTCGCGATGCTCTCTCGCGCGTGCCACGACCTGGGTGGCGACCTCCGACAGGCCGAAGTCCAGTACCGCCATCATGCCGGACGGCAGCAGCAGTCGCGTGATGACGATGAGGCCGAACTCCGTCACGCCCCAGGTGCGGATGATCACCGGGATGACGATCAGACCGAGAATTGCGGCGGCGCCAAACGCGACAGTCGAGATGACCGTGTTCTGGATCAGGCGCTTGATCATCGGGATCGCGTCACCACGCGCTCAGGCCGCCGTCGACCGCGATGTTCTGACCCGTGACATAGGATGACGCATCGGAGACGAGGAACAGCACCGCGCCGACCATCTCGTCCGCGCGCGCCATCCGGCCGAGCGGGACCCGAGCGCCGTAGCGCTGCTTGAACGTATCGTTCTGCCCGCTTTCGACGCCGCCCGGGGTCAGCGTGTTGACGCGAACGCCCTGTGCGCCCCAGTAGGTTGCGAGGTGCTTGGTCAAGCCGATCACGCCGGCCTTCGACGCAGTGTAGACCGCGGGCGTGTTGATCGCGCGTCCGAGATATTCGGAACCTTCGTAGATCCGCTGGTCGGGCGCCATCAGGCCGTAGATCGACGCGGTCTGCACGATGCTGCCGTAGCCGCGTTCGGCCATCAGGGTTCCAAATACCTGGGCGACGTTGAACATTCCGTCGAGATTGACGGCCATGATCTCCCGCCAGGTTTCCGCGGAGAATTTCGCCACCGGTGCAAAGAACGCGTCGGGATCGCGGGTCTTGCTTGCGGCATTGTTGAGCAGGATGGAAACCGGCCCGAGGTCAGTTTCGATGGCGCTGGCCACCTGGCGTATCGTTTCCGGCTGCGTGATGTCGCAGGCGTAGCCCCCGGCGTCGATGGCGTAGCGAGCTGACAGTTCCGAAGCCGCGGCCTGAACCGCCTGCGGGTCGAGATCGATGATGGCAACCCTGGCGCCGAATTCGGCCAGACCTTCGCTGAAGCGGCGTCCGAGTATCCCGCATCCTCCCGTCACCACGGCGGTGCGTCCCTTGAGGTTGAACAGATCCTTGAACGCGGTCATGATGTGGTCCCCGTTGGCGCCAGCCGTTTGCGAAGCAGCAGTTCCACCAGCGTGAAGTCGAGATCGGAATCGATGTCGATCGACCGCTCTTCCGGCATTTCGAACAGCCGCGTGTCCGAATAGAACACCGCCGGATTTTCGAGGAAGGCGGCGACGCGCCATGCATAGATCGAGGCGTTCATGTCGAAGCAGCGCGGCGCATCCTGGCGGCGTACCACCGGCGGGTTCATGGTCTTGGACAAGACGACCGTGCCGTCGGCGCTGGCCTCGACCAGATTGAAATAGGGCGAGCGGCGCGCGGGCGCACCGGTGATGACATTGCGGGCGCCCGTTTTCTCCAGCATCTCCACCGCGCCCGTGATGTCGGACGGCAGCCGCAGCGGCGATGTCACGTCGAGATCGACAAAGATGTCCGGGGTATTTCCGGTGCGGACGATGGCCTCTTCGAGACAATGACGGATCGCCGGCAACTTGGGGGCCGTATCGGTCGCCATGACATCAGGACGCTTGACTGCGATATCCGCACCTGCCTTCAACGCAGCCTGCAACAGTTCGTCGGAATCGCTGCTAAATGCGATGGCTTCGAACAGGCCCGTCTGCCTGGCCTGGTCGATGGTCCAGGCGAGCAGGGGTTTTCCGAGGAGATCGCGGGCGTTCTTGCCAACGAGCCCCTTGGAGCCGCCCCGGGCACATATCGTGCAGAGCGATCTCATGCCGATATCCAGGTGCGCGATTGCAGCGCGCGTTCGCTGGCGTCTATCAGATCCACGACGGCAAGTCCTTCCGCGAAGGTGCAGATCGGGCCATCGCCGTTCATGGCGGCGAGATGCATTTTCCGGTAGCTTTCGTCGCGTTCGCTTGAGACATCATGGCTCTTGCCATTGATGGTGAGGCGTCCTCCGATCATGTCAGCCTCGATCGTCTCGTCCGCCAGATTGACCCTGATCTTCCGGATTCCGGGCCGATCCAAATAATCCATGTGGACCTGTACCGCCGCCGATCTGGTCATCTCGAGCAGGAGACCGAGATGATCATCCACCTCGATCTGCCGCGTTCCGGACGAGCCACCCAGCGCCGCGACGCGCCGCCACGGCCCAAACAGCCATAGCAGATAGTCGAGCTCGTGGCTCAGGTCCCGGAGTACGCCGCCGCCTGCCTGCTTGGTTGCGGATGCGGTCGTGCGGTGATCGCGTCCCGGGCGCCAGTCGCGGATATCCTGTCCGACATAGGCGGAAACCGTGACCGCCTGGCGTCCGGCAAGCCGTTCGGCAAAGGCGGTCATTACCGGGTGGAAGCGCAGGTTGTAGCCGACCAGAAGGCGGGCAAAAGGATAGTTCGGAACCGGTTGTGGGTGCGCAAAAACCGGCTTCTCCACCAGAACGGTTCCGCGGAAATCAGCTTCGGCGAGTTTTTGAAGCGACTCGGCATGCTCTGACGTTTCCGTTGCAACGACCACATATCCCGGACGGATGGCGGCGATCGCCTGTGCTATCGACTGATGGTCACCGCCGTCACGTCGGCTGACCGTCGCAACGTCGTGACCGAGTTCCTTCAGCACGCGCGCATGCCGCTGTCCGATCGAACCAAGCCCGATGACAACGGCGTTGAGAGAACTCACGGAAAGACCTCGTTGAACTCCGCATGGGCCTGCTCGAAATCCTCCATCCGGCCGATATCGAGCCAGTACTCCCGGATCGGATAGATCGCGACGCGGCCCTTGTCGGCGACGACGCGCTCAAGGACCGTGGGCATGTCGATGTGGACGCCGCGCTCGACATGTTTGAAGACCGAGGAGCCGAGCACATAGATACCGGCGCTCACATACCATGACTCGGTCGGCTTCTCCCTGATGGCCTGGAGGTAGCCTTCGTTTGCCGTGACGACGCCGTAGGGAACGTGGACCTTGTGTTCGCGGACGGCCATTGTGGCTTCCGCCGACGTGCCGTTGTGGAAGTCGAGCAGGGCGCCGTAGTTGACGGTGGTCAGGATGTCGCCATTGGTGACGACGACAGGCAGGTCAGTGGGCTGCGGCAGCAGTCCCAGCGCGCCGGCGGTTCCGAGACGCTCTGCCTCGCGAACATATTCGATCCTGGCGTTGAGCGCGGACCCATCGCCAAAATGATCCATGATCATTTCAGCGCGATAGTTCACCGAAATGAAAATGTTCCCAAAACCCTGCTGAACGACGTTGCGGATGATCGTTTCCAGGAGCGGCCGCCCGCCGACATTGAGCATGGGCTTGGGTCGCTCGCGCGTGAGCGCGCCGAGCCGTTCGCCCAATCCCCCCGCCATGATGAGGACCGGATTTGGATAGTGCGGCGCCTCGATCAACTCGTCGAAGGTCTCGACGCCAATCAATTTGCCGCCGTCATCGAGCAGCGGAAGCTGCCTGATGGACTTCTGCCGCATCAGGTGCAGCCGCTCCTCGCGCGACAGGGTCGCCGGCACCGAGACCGGGGAGCGATTCATGACGTCGGCAGCCGGTCCGGAAAGCTGGATGCCGCGCAAAAGGCCGCGGCGAATGTCGCCATCGGTCACGATTCCGACGAGACGGTCCTGACCATCCAGCACCAGGGCGACCTGGATGCTGCCGCTCTCGATCGCGGCAATGGCCTCGCTCACCGTCGCTTCCGATCCGACGACGGCTTTACGCCAGGATTTCATGGGTAAGACCTTGCGTTTCGGCAGATACTAACGGCGTTCGCAGGATTTTGCAGGTATATCGCGGCTGCGAACCGCGGCGTCAATCCCCGGGAGCGAGCAGGGAGGCGGCCGGTTTGAGCGACGGCCGTTTCGCAGCTAGACTGAATCGAAAGGGAGCGCGGATGGACGATTTGATCATCATCGGAGGCGGCGAGCACGCGTTCATGGTCTATGAGGCCGCGCTGCTGTCCGGAAAATTCCGCGTCGCCGGTTTCGTCGACGTTCAGCCGCGCACGCTCGCCGACATCAGCTATCTCGGCAGCGACGAGGTCCTCGCGCAATATCCGGACGCACATTTCGTTCTGGGTATCGGTTCGATGCAGGCCGGAGCTTCGCGAAAGATGCTTGTGGAGAGGCTCGGCGTTACGCGATGGGCATCGCTGGTGCATCCGCGTGCGATCGTTTCCTCGTTCGCGCAAATCGGCGCCGGCAGCGTGGTGCTGCCCGGCGCCATCGTGAATGCAAAGGCGTGTATCGGCGCTCACTGCATCCTCAATTCCGGTGCGATCATCGAACATGACGTTGATATCGGTAGCTACACGCATATTTGCCCGGGATGCGTTGTCGGGGGAGGGGCTGCGATCGGCGAGAATTGCTTCGTCGGCCTCGGAAGCCGGGTGAGGGATCACGTATCGATCGGCAGCAATTCGTTTGTGGCGATGGGGGCGATCGTAGCCACATCGTTTCCGGATGCTTCGCGCTTGAGCGGCATTCCCGCCAGACAGGCAGCGCTTTCGGCGTCATAGCGGATCGTCCGCGACGTACGCGCGCCCTGCCGTGGTCCCGATCAGGGACCAGTATTCGATCGGTGAACGGCCCGAGCCGGGCCGCTTGATCGCGATGTCAGCGGCGCCGATGACGTCGCCGGCTTTGAGAGGCCGTGCCGCGACGATGCTCTTCCTGGCGACCGGGATGTTCCTGATTTCCGAATTCCTCGGCGTCTTGACGCCGTCTCCGAGCGCGCCCTCGATGTTGCGGATCGCCGAAACCATCCGGGCAAAATCGTCAGGCTCGAGCGAGGCTGCATGGTCCGGGCCCTCGGCGTTGCGATCGAGCGTGAGGTGCTTTTCGATGATGGTCGCGCCGAGCGCCACCGCGGCCAGCGAGATTTCGAAGCCGTCGGTATGGTCGGAATAGCCGACCGGAAGCCTGAACGCGGCGCGCATGGCCTGCATCGCCGAAAGATTCACATCGTCCGGCGGGCAGGGATACTCGGTCGTGCAGTGGAGCAGGCTTACCTTCTCTTCGAGCCGTGCCCGCGCAGCGGGATCGCGCCATGCCGCGCGGAACGCCTCGATGCCGGGCGCATCATTGCTGCCG
>JAESGP010000032.1_pt1 | contig 206379 bp, 194 predicted proteins | sample 9269741 | NCBI WGS metagenome assembly JAESGP01 (sample SAMN15720684, study PRJNA650882) | algae metagenome | isolation source: Desmonostoc vinosum HA7617-LM4 and co-occurring heterotrophs from cave wall | place: USA: Waikapalae cave, Hawaii | collected 2011-05-27 | reverse complement strand
CGCTGTCGTGGAAAGCATTTCCCGCATGCCCGGACCGCCGCGCGGCCCCTCATAGCGGATCACGATGACCTCACCTTCCTTGTAGGTCTTCTTCTGGACCGACTCGAAGGCGTCTTCCTCGCGGTCGAAGCAGCGCGCAGGGCCAGTAAATTTCAGCTTCGACATTCCCGCGACCTTCACGATCGCACCCTCCGGAGCGAGATTACCCTTCAGGCCGACCACACCGCCGGTGACGGTGATCGGCTTGTCGGCGGACCGCACGACATCCTGGTGCGGATTCCATTTAACGCTCTTGAGGTTTTCAGCGATCGTACGGCCCGTGACGGTCAGGCAATCTCCGTGCAGGTGGCCATTGTCGAGCAGCGTCTTCATCAGAAGCGGTATGCCGCCAACTTCAAACATGTCTTTGGCAACATAACGGCCCCCCGGCTTCAAATCCGCGACATATGGTGTCTTTTTGAAGATTTCGGCCACGTCGAATAAGTCAAACTTGATACCGCACTCATGGGCGATCGCCGGCAGGTGCAGTGCAGCATTGGTCGACCCGCCCGATGCTGCAACGACGGCCGCAGCATTTTCCAGCGCCTTGCGGGTGACGATGTCCCGCGGCCGGATGTTGGCCGAAATCAGCTCCAGCACCTTCTCGCCGGCAGCGGCGCAGAACGAATCGCGGATCTCGTAGGGCGCCGGCGCGCCGGCGGAATAGGGCAGCGCCAGCCCGATCGCCTCGGACACCGTGGCCATGGTGTTGGCGGTGAATTGTGCACCGCACGCGCCAGCGGAGGGGCACGCCACACGCTCGATTTCGTCGAGATCCTCGTCCGACATTTCGCCGACCGAGTGCTTGCCGACGGCCTCGAACATGTCCTGCACGGTGACCTGCTGGCCACGGAAAGTGCCAGGCAGGATCGAGCCGCCATAGATGAAAATCGAGGGCACGTTGAGCCGGACCATCGCCATCATCATGCCCGGCAGCGACTTGTCGCATCCGGCGAGCCCCACCAGCGCGTCATAAGCATGGCCACGCACAGTCAGTTCGACCGAATCGGCGATGCACTCGCGGGACGGCAGCGACGAGCGCATGCCGTCATGGCCCATGGCGATGCCGTCGGTGACCGTGATGGTGCAGAACTCGCGCGGGGTGCCGCCGGCGGCCGCAACCCCCTTCTTGACAGCCTGCGCCTGGCGCATAAGCGAGATGTTGCAGGGGGCGGCCTCGTTCCAGCACGACGCCACGCCGACGAACGGCTGGTGGATCTGCTGGGTGGTCAGGCCCATCGCGTAGAGGTAGGACCGATGGGGCGCACGCTCCGGCCCCTCCGTCACGTGACGGCTCGGCAACCTCTTCTTGATGTCGGTCTTCGCGTCCATCCGAGAACCTGTTTCCCCAGTCTTCTCTTCAACGGCCAAGGGAAAGAAGCAGTTCCCTTGGTGTTCTCGGAGCACTGTGGCCATCAGCAACGATTAGAATGATTTCACGGAGGGGTGTGGCTAAAAAGCGGCGTGAGTACAAACCGGGGGCAGAAACGGCCAAATGTTCAGGCACTGTTGCGACCACGCAACATTCGTGGCGCCGAGGCAACCATCTTTAGACCTTATGGCGAGGGAGACCGCTAGCCGACGCCGGCCGGGAGGCGCTGGAGTGCCGATAGCGCCGGGCGAGACACAACCCAACGGCGATCACCTCGCTCCTTGCTCGTCACCGTGCTGGCGTGTGGGAATCAATGCGCACGGACCGAAGACGAATCGCGTTCGGCAGAGCGATGCGATTCGCAGAAGCCTCGTCGTCGAACACATGCCAATGATCGCGCAAACTGCTGCAGGTTACGGCGCCTGACATCAAAACTGTTCTGAAGGCAATCGCGTCATTTCTGTGCGACGCGCACTTTTTGCGCGCGTTTCCGTCACGCGACGACACCACCTCCGTCACGTTCGATGCGGCGCGAACCTGTCATATCTCGCGATAGAACAATACGAACAATGCCGTACGCGAATCATCGCATGCAGTTTGTTCGCCGGCGAAATGCGGCGGATGCGTTGACGCACGGATCAAACGTTCGCCTTACGCGTCACAGAAGTGCCCCTGCCCCGCGCAAAACCGCCGCGCGCTTGTCCAGCCCCGGGCCCCTTTTGCTGTTTTTTCTTGCAGCGCGGGTGAAGGGTCACACCTCACGTCTCACCCGCGCGCATCACCAACGATTCCCAAAACTCAGCGGTGAGACGTTTAGTCTGTGAGGTCTGAGTAAGAGGTTTAATAATGCCAAGATTCAACCTGAGCAGCTTGTTCAACAACGACCGCTTCGAAGACTTCTTCGCCCAGTTTACGGGAGGCGGCTCCGGCCATGACCATCTGAACGGGTCAACGGCCAACAATGTCCTGTTCTCTGGCGGCAGTGCCGACACGATCGCCGGCATGGCAGGTAACGACACGCTCAACTCCGGCTCCGGTGACGACAAGGTCTGGGGTGGTTCGGGCAACGACAATCTGAACGGCGGCTCCGGCGCCGATCTTCTGGTTGGCGGCTTCGGCGCCGACCGTATGGATGGCGGCACCGGCAACGACACCCTGCTGAGCCGCTCGGATGCCGGCGAAATGGTCGCGGCCCAGGACGGCACGACCCAGATCTTCGCGGAAGAAACCGCGGCGTTCAAGGCGGTCAACGATACGATGACGGGCGGCCGTGGCGCCGACACGTTCCGCTTCGAACTCCAGGTCAACGCCAAGGACGAAATCGTCGCCAAGCACGTCAATGACGACGGCACAATCGACTGGGTCGGCGTCACCGGCGAAAACAACGCCACCCACGACCACTGGGTCGACGGATTCGGCAACGACGTGATCCGCGACTTCAACCGCAGCCAGGGCGACAAGATCGAAATCTCGGCACATACCGGCGAGGTCAAGTCGATCGAGCACAAGGACAGCAATGGCGACGGCAGGAACGACTACAGCGTGATCACCGTCATCAGCCAGCAGGGCAATGCCGGCGCTCATGACGAGGATCTGCTCGGGACCATCACGGTCTATGGCAACCTGGTGCGCGCGAGCGACATCACCACCGACCAGACCGTGTACGGCGCCTACGAGAGAGTCGACTCGCTCGCCGAGGGCGTCCACTTCCAACTGGAAGACGACGGCGTGCTGGCCGGCGGCGGAACCGACGGCGGCCACCACAACGAAATGACCGCAATGGCGAACATGGCCACCTACGCATAAGCGAACCAGCGCTCAACTCGCTTGCTGACACAATCACCTTGCAAGGGCCGGCTTCCGGCCCTTGCATTTTTTTGACGCGCGCAGACAGCGACGCCTAGTTTGACTTCTGCTTGACGTACCGGCCGGGCGCGGGCTCGATCACAGGAAATGTCGCGTTGCCCAATTGCTTCGGCGCCGGAACCGTGCCGCTGGAATGGGCTTTCATCCAGCCATCCCAGTCCGGCCACCAGCTTCCCGGCTTCTGCTCGGCGCGCTCGAGCCAGTTGTCCGCATCGCTGCTCAGATCATCGTTGACCCAGTAATTCCGCTTCTTCTTGGCCGGCGGGTTGATCACGCCCGCCACGTGGCCGCTGGCGGCGAGCACGAAGCGCGCATCTTTTCCCATGATGTCCTTGGAGCGAAACGCGCTGCGCCACGGCACGATGTGGTCCTCGCGCGAGGCCAGGATGAAGAGCGGCACCTTCACCTTCGAGAGGTCGATCCGTTCGCCGCATTGCGTGGTCGCGCCGGGATCCTTGATCTTGTTCTCGACATAGGCGTTGCGCGCGTACCAGCAGTACATCGGCCCCGGCAGGCTGACGCTGTCGGAATCCCAGTAAAGCAAATCGAACGCGTCGGGGGGCGCGCCCTTCAGGTAACTTTCGACCACATAGCGCCAGATCAGATCGTTGGCGCGCAGGGTTCCGAAGGTGAACGCCAGTTCCTTGCCCGGCAGAATGCCGCCCATCCCGATCGTCGCTTCGCGCACGGCCAACGAATTCGCGTCGATCAGCAGGCCGATTTCCCCGGTATCGGAGAAGTCCACCATCGTCGTCAGAAGCGTGATCGTCGTGAGCTTGCTTTCCTCGCCGCGCGCGGCAAGCACGCCTGCGGCACAGCTGAGGATGGTACCACCGACGCAGAAGCCGAGCGCATGAACCTGATCGACCTTGGCGATGTCGCGCACCACCTCGATGCTCTTGAGTACCCCGAGGTTCAGGTAGTCGTCCCAGGTCAGATGCTGGATTTCCGGCACGGCGCTCCGCCAGGAAATGAGGAAGACCTGATGCCCCTGCGCGACGGCATACTCGACAAACGAATTTCCCGCGCCCAGATCGAGCAGGTAGTATTTGTTGATGCAGGGCGGCACGATCAGCAGCGGCGTCTTCTCCACCTCCGCCGTCTGCGGGGTGTATTGGATGAGCTGAATCAGCTCGTTCTCAAAGACAATCGATCCCGACGTTACCGCCAGATTGCGGCCGACCTCGAAGGCGGATTCATCGACCCGGGTGATACGCCCCTTCTGCAGATCCTCGATCAGGTTCTGCATCCCAGCCACCAGGCTTCCCGAACGTGTCTGGATCGCCGTTCGAATGACTTCCGGATTGGTTGCGGGAAAATTGGACGGACTCATCGCATCGATGAATTGCCGCGCGTAGAAGCGCAACTGCAGCTTTGACTTTTCGTCGACCTGGGCTTCGTCGACGAACTCGGCCAGTTGTTTTGACGTAGCAAGGTAGGATTTCTTGACAAGCTCGTAATAGGGCGAGTGTTGCCAGGCCTCGTCCTGGAAACGTCTTTCCAGAGCCGACCGCCGGGAACCGTCCGCAGATGGTTCGCTGAGGAAGCCTTTCCAGAAGTCGATGACCGGAGACCACAATTGCCGCTGCATGTTCGTCGTGAAGGCGAACGGCCACGGCTCACGCGCGGGAGGCTTGCTCTCGATGCCCATGGCGCTGGCCATCGCGTCGTCGAATTGCTTTATCGACTGCTGGCCGGCACGCATCAGGCTCTCGAGATAGGCCGAGGTGCCATCAGGGGATGGTGAGCTCGTCATGTGGGCCTCCCGGACGGCTCCTTATGCTGGTCGTTGTGGTGCCAGAGAGCCGGTTGGTGCGGATTATCGCTCCAATACTCAACGAACGGCAAACAAAAATGTTCGGTGCCGCCCGGCATCCAGCTTGACACAGGTCAACGACCCGCAGTCCCGCGCGACCAGAGCGTTTTCAAGCGAAGTGGATACCGGTTCGCGAAGAAAACGCGTCAAAACAAGAATCTGGAGCTTCGGTTCTGATTCAATCAGAACCGAAGCTCCGGGAAGCGATGACCCCCGGCTCTAATCCACCTTGACGTTGGCGGCCTTGATCATCGGCCACCATTTGGCGATCTCGGCCTTCTGCCAGGCGCCCAGCGCATCCGGCGTGAGCTTGTCCTTCGGCGGCATCTGCAAGCCCAGGTTTTCGAACTGCTTGCGCACGGCAGGATCGTTCAGCGCCTCAACGGTCGCGGCGTTCAGCTTCGCGACAACGTCTTTCGGCGTATCCTTGGGCACCCAGAGGCCGGACCACAGCGTCATATGGAACCCGGGCAGCCCCGCCTCGTCCACAGTCGGAATGTCTGAGGCGGATTCGACGCGCTTGCTGTCGGTGATGGCGTAGGCGCGGATGTTGCCGGCGCGCACCTGCTGAATCGAGTTCGAGGTCTGGTCGACGATCAGGTCGATCTGGCCGGCGACGAGATCGTTCATCGCGGGGCCGGTGCCGCGATAGGGAACATATTGCAGCTTGATGCCGGTGATGTTTTCCAGATAGAGCCCGGCGATGTGGCTGCCGGAGCCGGCGCCCGCGGTGCCGGCCGTCGGCGCCGACGGTTGTGCCTTCAACCAGTCCAGAAATTCCTTCAGCGATTTCGCCGGCACCGCGTTCTTGCTGACGATGATCATCGGGTTGCTCGGCAGCAGCGCTACCGGCTGGAGATCGGCGACGAGGTCGTAGCCGAGCTTGTTGTACACCGCGCCATTGGCGACATGGGTGCCGAGATGGCCAAAGCTGATCGTGTAGCCGTCAGGCGGGGACCGCACCGCGCGGCCGACGCCGACCGAACCGCCCGCCCCTGTCACGTTCTCGACCAGCACGGTTTCGCCGAGCGTCGTCTTCATGCGCTCGGCAAGAATCCGCGCCATAGCATCCGAGGGACCGCCGGCAGCGAACGGCACGATGATGGTGATGGGTCGCGAGGGGAAGTTTTGCGCGGCTGCGGGACTGACCAGAGCCAACATCGTCAACGCAGCCCAAAGTGCCTTGCGCATTACACCCTCCCTTTAAGCTCCCTCCTCATCGTTATCGTGAGGAGTGGAGCGACGACCCGTCCGCCGTAGCTGGAAGCGAAGGCGGAAGCAATCCGTACTTCCGTCGGAGCGAGGTGGATTGCTTCGCCTCGCCCGCAACGACGGCCGCTACAGTTTCGCGTAGTCGATCGGCTGGTGACGATCGAGCGTGCGCGTGACCGGCGGCAATGGATATTTAAGCCCCGTGGCGCAATTGAACAGCATCACGCGATCGTTTTTCGTCACGCGGCCATCGGCGAGGCTCTGCTGGTAGGCGGCGTAGGTCGCTGCCCCCTCCGGACACAGCAGCAGCCCCTCCTCGCGCGCGACTTCGTTGAGCGCAGCAGAAATCTTCTCATCCGAGACCGCAATCGCAAATCCCTTGCTCTCGCGAGCCGCGCGCAGGATCAGAAAATCCCCGACCGCCTGCGGCACGCGAATGCCGGAGGCAATGGTGTGGGCATCTTCCCAGCGCGGGGCGTGCTCGGTGCCTGCTTCAAAAGCACGCACCATCGGCGCGCAGCCCGTTGCCTGCACGGCCACCATCCGCGGCCGCTTCGAGCCGATGAAACCGATGGCTTCCAGTTCGGCAAACGCCTTCCACATGCCGATCAGGCCGGTGCCGCCGCCGGTCGGATAGAAGATCACGTCGGGCACGTCCCAGCCGAGCTGTTCGGCGAGTTCCAGCCCCATCGTCTTCTTGCCTTCGATGCGGTACGGCTCTTTCAGGGTCGAGGTGTCGAACCAGCCCGCCTTGGCCTTGCCCTCGCCGACGATCTTGCCGCAATCGTCGATCAGGCCGTTGACGCGATAAACCGTGGCGCCCTGCAGCTCGATCTCGCTGACGTTCACCTCGGGCGTATCGGCCGGGCAGAAGATCGTGGTCTTGATGCCGCAGGAGGTCGCATAGGCCGCCAGCGCTGCGCCGGCATTGCCGTTGGTCGGCATCGCCATGTGCCTGATGCCGAGCGCCTTGCCCATCGACACCGCCATGACGAGGCCGCGGGCCTTGAACGAGCCGGTGGGAAGGCGCCCCTCGTCCTTCACGATAATCTCGCCGCCGCCGAGTTTCTTGGCGAGCTTCGGCAACCGAATGAGCGGTGTGGTCACCTCGCCGAGGCTGACGATATCGGTGACCTTTCGCACCGGCAGCATCTCGCGGTAGCGCCACATGTCGGCGGGCCGTTGCGCCAGCGCGTCCTTGGTCAGCGCCTTCTTCACGCCCGCAAGGTCGTAGCGCACCAGAAGCGGCTTGCCGGCCTTGGAGAGGTTGTGGATCTGGTCGGCTGGGTAGTGATCGCCTTCCATCGCGCATTCGAGATGGGTCACGAACGTCGGACGCTCGATGGTGAGATTGTCGTTGTCCTTCACAACTGTTCTTTCTGCTTTGCTTGTCATTGCCAGGCTTGACCCGGCAATCCATCTCCTTCGCAAGACTTTCGTGAAGCGGATGGATGCGCGGGTCAAGCCCGCGCATGACGGTTGGGGACTAGGTTAGATGTTCAAGACACGGCCATAGGCGTCCAGCACGGCTTCCTTCATCATCTCCGACAAGGTCGGATGCGGGAATACCGTGTGCATCAATTCTTCCTCGGTGGTCTCCAGGTTCATCGCGACCACGTAGCCCTGGATCAACTCGGTCACTTCGGCGCCGATCATGTGGGCGCCGAGCAACTGCCCGGTCTTCTTGTCGAAGATCACCTTGACCAGGCCCTGGTCCTCGCCGAGCGCGATCGCCTTGCCGTTGCCGACGAACGGGAAGCGGCCGACGCGGATTTCGCGGCCGCCTTCTTTCGCCTTCGCTTCGGTCAATCCAACGGAGGCAACCTGCGGATGGCAGTAGGTGCAGCCGGGAATGAGGTTCTTGTCCATGGCGTGCGGGTGCAGCCCCTTGATGGCCTCGATGCAGACCACGCCTTCATGTTCGGCCTTGTGCGCCAGCATCGGGGGACCGGCGACGTCGCCGATGGCGTAGATGCCGGGGACGTTGGTCTTGCCGTAGCCGTCGATCACGACGCAGCCGCGGTCGGTCTTGACGCCGAGTTTCTCCAGGCCAAGGCCTTCGATGTTGCCGACCACGCCGACCGCCGAGATCACTCGCTCGAACTCGACCGTCTGCGGCTTCTTGCCGTCGTCGATGGTGGCGACGACGCTGTCGGCCTTCTTCTCCAGTTTCGTCACCTTGGTGTTCGAGAGGATCTTGATGCCCTGCTTCTCGAACCGCTTTCGCGCCAGCCCGGCGATCTCGGCGTCCTCGACGGGCAGGATCTGCGGCAGGACCTCGACCACGGTGACGTCGGCGCCCATGGTGTGGAAGAACGACGCGAACTCGATGCCGATCGCACCGGAGCCTACCACCAGCAGCGATTTCGGCATCCGCTCCGGCACCATCGCCTCAAAGTAGGTCCAGACCAGCTTCTTGTCGGGCTCGAGCCCCGGCAGCACGCGCGGCCGCGCGCCGGTGGCGAGGATGATGTGCTTGGCCTGGTAGGCGCCCTCGCCCAGCGCGCCCTTCGGCGCTTCGACGGCGGACTTCTTCACGGTAACCTTGCCGGGCGCGTCGATCGATGCCTCGCCCCAGATCACCGTCACCTTGTTCTTCTTCATCAGGAAGCCGACGCCGTCATTGAGGCGCTTCGAGACGCCGCGCGAACGCTGCACGACAGCCTTCGGATCGAACGAGACGTTCTCGGCGGAAAGCCCGTAATCCTTGGCGTGCTGCATGTAGTGGTAGATTTCGGCGGAGCGCAGCAGCGCCTTGGTCGGGATGCAGCCCCAGTTCAGGCAGATGCCGCCGAGATAGGATTTTTCGACGATCGCGGTCTTGAACCCGAGCTGGGCCGCGCGGATCGCAGTAACGTAGCCGCCGGGGCCGGAGCCGATGATGATGACGTCGAAGGATGTATCGGCCATTGACTACTACACCATCATCATCACGGGATTTTCGATCAGCCGCCTGAATGCCCCGATCAGTTCGGCGCCGAGCGCGCCGTCGATGGCGCGGTGATCGCAGGACAGCGTCACGCTCATGATGTGGGCGGCCTCGATCTTGCCGTTGCGCACCACCGCCCGCTCCTCGCTGGCGCCGACCGCGAGGATGGTCGACTGCGGCGGGTTGATGACCGCGGTGAAGTGGCTGATGCCGAACATGCCGAGGTTGGAAACCGACGACGTGCCGCCCTGATATTCCTGCGGCTTGAGTTTTCGTGTCCGCGCGCGGGCCGCCAGGTCCTTCATCTCGTTGGAAATGGTCGACAGCGACTTGCTCTCGGCGTTGCGGATGATCGGCGTAATCAGCCCGCCAGGCATGGCGACGGCGACGCCGACGTCGGAATGCTTGTGCTTGACCATGCCGGCCTCGGTCCAGCTGACATTGCAATCCGGCACCTGCTGCAACGCGACCGCGAGCGCCTTGATGACGAAGTCGTTGACCGAGAGCTTGTAGAGCGGCTTCTTCTCCTTGTCCTTCGGCGCGGCAGCATTGATCTGCTCGCGCGCATCGAGCAGACGGCCGATGTCACAGTCGATGGTGAGATAAAAGGTAGGGACGCTCTGCGTGGCCGCCGTCAGGCGCTGCGCGATGGTGCGACGCATGCCGTCGTGCGGCACGATCTCGTAGGAACCTTCCTCGAACAGCGCAAGAATCTGCTTGTCCGACATCGCCGGCGCGATCGCAGGCGCTGCACCGGGGGCCGCGGCCGGCGCTTTCAGGCCCTTGCCAGACTTCGCTTCCTCGACGTCGCGGGCGACGATGCGGCCGTGCGGACCCGAACCGTTGATCCGCGTCAGTTCGATGCCGGCTTCCCTGGCGAGACGACGTGCCAGCGGAGACGAGAAGACGCGGGCGTGACCGTTGGCTTGCGCCGCGGAAGCCGCCGCCTGCGGCGCGGCAGCTTGCGTCGGCCCGGTTGCTGCGGGCTTTGGTGCGGGCGCGGCTGAAGGCGGCGGTGCGGCCGCCGGCTTTGCGGCGGGGGCCTCGGCGGCCTTTGGAGCTGCGGCAGAGCCGGCGCCAGCGGATTTAACATCCTCGCCGTCGCCGGCCATGACGGCGATGATGTCGTTGACCGGAACGTCCTGCGTGCCTTCGGGCACCAGGATCTTCGCGATCGTGCCCTCGTCGACGGCCTCGACTTCCATCGTCGCCTTGTCGGTCTCGATCTCAGCGATCACGTCGCCCGACTTGACCTTGTCGCCCTCTTTCTTGAGCCACTTGGCAAGGTTGCCCTTTTCCATCGTGGGCGACAGCGCGGGCATCAAAATGTTGATCGGCATTGTCAGTGACCTTGTTGCGACCGGGGCGTGGTGGAGCCCATATCGGTCGGCCGGTTGATCTCGGCTTCGAACATTTCGACGATGCGCGACAGCGCTTCGTCTTCGGTGTAGCCGCTCTCGCGCGCATAGGCGCGGGCAGCGTGGCGCGCGATATCGACCAGCAGCATGCCCCACATCTCAGGTTCTTCGAACGCGCGCTGGAAGGCGATCGAGAGCCCGCCATCGACCACGAACGCGCGCAGAACTTCGGTGGCATCCTCGCGGCCGATGACGTCAGGCGGCAGCGGCTGTTCGTTGGGACCGGCCATGAGCTTTACCTGGACTTTTCCTGAGCTTTTCTTGGGCTTACCGATAGGAAACGGCCTTGGCGGCCGCGACCACCTCGGCCACATTGGGCAATGCGAGCTTCTCGAGATTGGCGGCATAGGGCATCGGCACGTCCTTGCCGGAGACGCGCGCCACCGGCGCGTCGAGGTAGTCGAAGGCGTGCTCCATGATGCGGGCGGCGATCTCGGCGCCGACGCCGCTCTGCTGCCAGCCCTCCTCCACCGTCACCGCGCGGCCGGTCTTCTTCACGGAAGCGATGATGGTTTCGGTATCCATCGGGCGCAGCGTGCGCAGGTCGATCACCTCGGCCTCGATGCCTTCCTTCGCGAGCTCATCGGCGGCCTTCAGCGCGTAGGTCATGCCGTTCGACCACGAGATCAGCGTGACGTCCTTGCCCGTCCGCACGATCCGCGCCTTGCCGATCGGGATCACGTAGTCGTCGAGCTTCGGCACCTCGCCGGTGTGGCCGTACAGCACCTCGTTTTCGAGGAAGATCACCGGGTTGGGATCGCGGATCGCGGCCTTCAACAACCCCTTGTAATCGGCGGCCGAGAACGGTGCGATCACCTTCAGCCCCGGAATCTGCGAGTACCACGCCGAATAGTCCTGGCTGTGCTGGGCGGCGACGCGGGCGGCGGCGCCGTTCGGCCCGCGGAACACGATCGAACAGCCCATCTGGCCGCCCGACATGTACAGCGTCTTGGCCGCAGAATTGATGATCTGGTCGATCGCCTGCATGGCGAAGTTGAAGGTCATGAATTCGACGATCGGCTTCAGCCCGGACATCGCCGCGCCCACGCCGACGCCGGCAAAACCGTGCTCGGTGATCGGGGTATCGATCACGCGGCGGGCGCCGAACTCCTGCAGCAGGCCCTGCGTCACCTTGTAGGCGCCCTGATATTCGGCGACTTCCTCGCCCATGATGAACACGTCGCCGTCGCGGCGCATCTCCTCCGCCATCGCATCGCGCAGGGCTTCGCGGATCGTCTGGGTGATCATCTCGGTGCCTTCAGGGACTTCCGGGTCGGGCTCGGCAACCGGCGCCGTGCCGGGCTGGACCGGCGGCGCCGAGATCATCGGCTTGCCCTCGCCCACCGGAGAGCGGGATTCCTCGACTTCCTTTTGCACGCTGGGAGGCGGCGCCGCCGCTGGCGCCTTGCCGAGATCGGCGGCGCTTTCGCCGTCAGCCAGAATGGTCGCGATCGGCGTGTTGACCGCGACGTCGGCGGTGCCTTCGGGGATCAGGATCTTTCCGAGCGTGCCCTCGTCGGTCGCCTCGACTTCCATCGTCGCCTTGTCGGTCTCGATCTCGGCGATGACATCGCCCGACTTGATCGGCTCGCCTTCCTTCTTCAGCCACTTCGCCAGGTTGCCCTTTTCCATGGTGGGCGAAAGCGCAGGCATCAATACTTGAATGGGCATATTCGCTCCCGAAATCGTCAGTCAAATCGTGGCGCGATCAGAGAGATCGCACCATGATTCAATCTCGTTGTTTGAGCATGATCTTTCTTGGGAAAACCAGCTTCCACGTTTCCTGACCATGCCCTGGTTGTTAGCGTGCGGCTTGAACCTAGCGGTAGACGTCGGTCCAGAGTTCGGAAGCGTCGGGTTCGGGATCGCGCTGGGCGAAATCCGCCGATGCATTGACGATCTCGCGCACCTCGGCGTCGATGGCCTTCAATTCCTGCTCGCTGACCTTGGCCGCCAGCAGGCGGTTGCGGACCTGCTCGATCGGGTCCTGATCGGTGCGGATCTTCTCGACCTCCTCGCGGGTCCGGTACTTGGCGGGATCGGACATCGAATGGCCGCGGTAACGGTAGGTCTGCATCTCCAGGATGAACGGGCCGTTGCCGCCGCGACACCACGCGACCGCCTCGTCGCCGGCGGCCTTGACGGCGCGGACGTCCATGCCGTCGACCTGCTTGCCCGGAATGTTGAAGGAGATGCCGCGCTTGGAAAAATCGGTCTGCGCCGAGGAACGCGTCACCGAGGTGCCCATGGCGTAACGGTTGTTCTCGATCACGTAGATCACCGGGAGCTTCCACAGCTCCGCCATGTTGAAGCTCTCGTAGACCTGCCCCTGGTTGGAGGCGCCGTCGCCGAAATAGGCGACGCTGACAAAATCATTGCCGCGGTAGCGGTTGGCGAAGGCGAGACCAGTGCCAAGCGAGACCTGGGCGCCGACGATGCCGTGGCCGCCGAAGAAATTCTTCTCCATGCTGAACATGTGCATGGAGCCGCCCTTGCCCTTGGAATAGCCGCCGCGGCGTCCGGTGAGTTCGGCCATCACGCCGTTGGCTTCCATCCCGCAGGCCAGCATATGGCCGTGATCGCGGTACCCGGTTATGACCTGGTCGCCCTTCTTCAGCGCCATCTGCATCCCGACCACGACGGCCTCCTGGCCGATGTAGAGATGGCAGAAGCCGCCGATGGCGCCCATGCCGTAGAGCTGGCCGGCCTTCTCTTCAAAGCGCCGGATCAGCAGCATGTCCCGGAGCGCGGCCAGCTCCTGGGCTTTAGTGAACTCCGGTGGCGATCCGCTTGCCTTCTGCCCTGCTTCCTTGTCGACGCTTTTCTTGGGTACGGCCATGGCAAATCCGGATGCGAGAGACGTTCAATCCTCTCTATCCCAACTCAAACCGCCGTGAAAGGATTGCATGCGTTGAAGAAAAGAATGCTATGCCGCAGTGCAGCGCGGCGCGACATTTTCGAAACCGATTTTGCGGTTTTTTGAAATTTGCAGATCAGGTCCGGACGTCATGCCGCAGCGACGACGTCTAGACACCGGACTGCAAACTAGTTCGGCTTCAGGGTGCGGATCAGGTCCCGCGGATTGGCGTAGTCGAGCTGGAAGCGCGCGCGTTCGTCCAGCATGTCGGGATCGACCCGGTCCGAGCGGAGCAGCGAAACGCGCTCCTCGCCCTGCGCCCGCTCCCGCTTCAGCCGCGCCAGTTCCGAGGTCAGCGCGATGATCTCCTGATCGAGTTCCTGCCGCGCGTTCAACCCGTATTTGCCGGTGTAGGCGTTGACGCTGAAATAGCCGACCATCAGCGCAGCCACGGTGTAGAGGGCGAGCCCGGTAAGCAGCGATTTCAGTCGGGTGCGAGAGACCATGCGGCCAAGATGCGACGGCCGGGTTAATGGAATGCTAATGAGGGGCACGCATCCCCGCCGTCATTGCGAGCGGAGCGAAGCAATCCATCTCTCGTGCCGTCATTCCGGGGCGATGCGAAGCATCGAACCCGGAATCTCGAGATTCCGGGTTCGCATCTTCGATGCGCCCCGGAATGACGGCAGACAGAATCTGCTTACCCGTTCTGCTTCTCAACGAACGCCGCGAACGCATCCAGGTATTGCTGCAGCAGCTTTTGCACCGGCTCCTTCGCGAGCTGGCCCTTATCGTCGAAGGCTTCGCCGATGGCATTCAGGTAGATTTCGGGCTGTCCCATGATCGGCCCGGCAATGCCCGGCAGGATGTTCTGCAGATGCTTGACCGCGTTGACGCCGCCGAGCGCGCCGGGTGCGTTGCCGACGATACCGATCGGCTTGCCGAGGAACGAGCTCTTGCCATAGGGCCGCGAGGCGACGTCGATGGCGTTCTTCAGGACGCCCGGGATCGAGCGGTTGTATTCCGGCGTCACGAACAGCACGCCGTTCGACTTCTGCAGTTTTTCGCGGAACGCCAGCCAGTCAGCCGGCGGGGCCGCTTCCAGATCCTGGCTGAAAAAGGAAATCCCGTGCAGCGTCGTGACGTCGAGCTTCAGCGATGGCGGCGCCAGTTTTGCGAGTGCATTGGCGACCTTGAGCGAGAAGCTTTCCTTGCGGAGCGAGCCGACGATCGTGACGATGGTGTGGGTGGCCATTGGATATCCCTTTTGAAGCAAAAGCGCCGGGTTGAACTTAAGCCGGATTAAAAGAACGATGCAAGTGCATGGATCACTTGCGGGTCATGGCTGCGAAACGGAACAGGCCGCCTCTTTCGGGCGGCCTGTCGGCTTCGCTACGGAACAAACGCCCGAACCCGACGGTTCAGCCCTTGTTCGGGTTGATCAGGAATTTCTCGCCGGTGGACCGCTTGTTGAAGGCCGCGATGTTGTCGAGTTGCAGCGTCTCCGGCAGCGACACTACCCGCGTGTAGTGGCTGGCAAAGGTAGTCTTCAGCTCGGACGCGACACGCTGGCGCAGTTTGCCGATTTCGGCCGGGCCGATCTTCTGCAGGAACGGCGTCAGCAGCCAGCCGCCGACGCCCCAGGTCAGGCCGAACGCCCGGTTCAATTCGGTCGGACGGTTGTCGAGGCTGCCATAGATGTAGACCTGCTTGTACACGTTGGAGCCGTAGCGGCTGTATTCCTTGGCGGTCTTGTTGGCCGCGGCCTCCATGCAGGTGAGGATCTGACTTGCCAGCTTGCCGCCGCCGATGGCGTCGAACGCGATCGTGGCGCCGGTTTCCACCAGCGCGTTGGTGAGATCGTCCATGAAGGTGGGCGAAGTGGAATCAACGACATATTTCGCGCCGATCTTGCGCAGGATGTCCGCCTGTTCCTTGCTGCGCACGATGTTGACGAGGCCGATGCCGTCCTTGATGCAGATCTTGTTGAGCATCTGCCCGAGATTCGAGGCGGCCGCGGTGTGCACCAGCGCCTTGTGATTTTCGCGCCGCATCGTCTCGGTCATGCCGAGCGCGGTCAGCGGATTTACGAACCACGATGCGCCGTCCGCAGCCGTCGTGCCGGCGGGCAATTCCATGACGTCGCGCGCCTTGATGGTGCGATACTGCGTGTACATCGCGCCGCCGATCATCGAGACCGTCTTGCCCATCAGCGCCTTGGCCGCATCCGAAGCGCCGGTCCTGATCACGGTGCCGGCGCCCTCGTTGCCGACGGGGAGCGACTGGTCGAGCCGCGCCGCCATCATCCGCATGGCGGCATCCGGCATCTTTGCGGTGATCACCGGCGCCTCCTTGCTGCCGGTGACCTTTGCGGTCGACATGTCGGCCGGACCGATCAGAAGCCCGAGATCCGACGGATTGATCGGCGTGGCCTCGACCCGGACCACGACCTCGTCCTCGGCCGGCTCGGGCGTCGGCACTTCCACCAGCGACAGTTCGAGTTCGCCGCTCTTCTTGAGCAGCGAACGCAGTTGCAGACCGCCCTTGCCGTCACTCATCGCAATCCTCCCGTTTCGTGTCTGTTATATCTGGTTGCGCCGCTGCGTTACGCCAGCGCCTTGAATACCGCCTTGCCTGCGTAGATCGCCTGCGCGCCGAGCTGCTCCTCGATGCGCAGGAGCTGATTGTACTTGGCGGTGCGGTCGGAGCGCGCCAACGATCCGGTTTTGATCTGGCCGCAATTGGTGGCGACCGCGAGATCGGCGATGGTGGAGTCTTCCGTCTCGCCGGAGCGGTGCGACATGACCGATGTGTAGCCGTATTTGTGCGCCAGCTCGACGGCAGCCAGCGTCTCCGTCAGCGTGCCGATCTGGTTGACCTTGATCAGGATCGAGTTGGCGCGGCCGGCCTTGATGCCATCGCCAAGGCGCGTCACGTTGGTGACGAACAGGTCGTCGCCGACGAGCTGGCACTTCTTGCCGATCAGGTCCGTCAATTCCTTCCAGCCGTCCATGTCGTCCTCGGACATGCCGTCCTCGATGGTGACGATCGGATAGCGCGAGACGAGATCGGCGAGATACTTCGCCTGCTCCGAGCGCGAGCGGGTCTTGTTCTCACCGCCATAGACGTAGGCGTCGTCCTTGAAGAACTCGGTCGCCGCGCAATCGAGCCCGAGCATGACGTCCTCGCCGGCCTTGTAGCCGGCCTTGCCGATGGCACTCACCACGAAATCAAGCGCAGCGTCCGCCGACGGCAGATTCGGCGCAAAGCCGCCCTCGTCGCCGACATTGGTATTGTGTCCGGCCTTCTTCAGTTCGCCGCGGAGCGTGTGGAAGATCTCCGAACCGCAGCGCAGCGCTTCCGCGAAGCTCGCAGCCCCCACCGGCAGGATCATGAATTCCTGGAAGTCGATCGGGTTGTCGGCATGCGCGCCGCCATTGATGATGTTCATCATCGGCACCGGCAGCGTCCTCGCCGAGGTGCCGCCGACATAGCGATAGAGCGGCATGTCGAAGGATTCCGCCGCCGCCTTGGCGCAGGCGAGCGAGACGCCGAGGATGGCGTTGGCACCGAGCCGGCTCTTGTTCGGCGTGCCGTCGAGTTCGATCATGATCTGGTCGATCTGGACCTGCTCCTCGACCGCCTGATCGGCCAGCGCCTCGTAGATTTCGCCGTTGACGGCCTCGACCGCCTTCTGCACGCCCTTGCCGAGATAGCGCTTCTTGTCGCCATCCCGCAGTTCAACCGCCTCATGCGCGCCGGTCGAGGCCCCCGAGGGCACGGCCGCACGGCCGACCGAGCCATCTTCCAGCACCACATCAACTTCGACCGTGGGATTGCCACGGCTATCGAGGATTTCACGGCCAATGATGTCGACGATGGCGGTCATGTCTTGCACTTTCCTGGGAGGGGTCGGTCAGGTTTGGGGGCGTCTTACACGGGGCGCAGGCAAATGTGAACGCTTGGGCTGCGGCCGTTTCCGGAGGGCTCCTCAGCGACAAGGTTAACTGCCCAAAAGTTGACCCCGGCGTCAAAAGCTTCACGTTTACAAGCGGGGGTAAGGCAATGAATCACCGCAAGTTTCCCGGAACTGCGCTCGCCGGATCGGCCCCTAGTTGACGGTCGCACCGCTTCCGGTCATGTCAGCCGTCGCAAAGGACAATCATGATGGCCAAAAAATCCCTGCAGCTCGGTCGCGCCGTGGAGTGGCCGGATACGCCGGAAAAGGCAAAGCTCGACCGCGTACCCAATCCGCAAGCCGGCACCAATTACGTAGTGCGCTTCACCGCACCGGAGTTCACCTCGCTATGCCCGGTGACCGGCCAGCCGGATTTCGCGCATCTGGTGATCGACTACGTGCCGGGCCAGTGGCTGCTGGAATCCAAATCGCTGAAACTCTACGTCGCAAGCTTCCGTAATCACGGCGCCTTTCACGAGGATTGCACGGTCATGATCGGCAAGCGGATCGCCGCCGAGGTGAAGCCGAAATGGCTCCGGATCGGCGGCTACTGGTATCCGCGCGGCGGCATACCGATCGACGTGTTCTGGCAGACCGGCCGGTTGCCGAAGGGCATGTGGATCCCCGACCAGGGCGTCGCGCCCTATCGCGGGCGGGGTTGATCGGCCGCACTTAATATGCACTGAGCAGGTCGACCTTGGCGTTCGCGAGGATCAGGCGCCGCGCCAGCAGGCCGGATAGATTCCGCATGATCTTCATCGCGATCTGCGGGTGCAGCCGGCGATAATCGTCAAAACTGTCGAGCGGCAGTTCGAGGCACGTCACCGGCGTATCGGCCCATACATCGGCGCTGCGGTACTGCTCGATGATGGCCATCTCGCCGAATTCCATGCCGGGTCCGAGCGAGGCCAGCCGCACCCCGCTCTGCAGTTTTACGCTGACCATCCCGCTCTGCAGGAAGAACAGCGAATTGGCGGGCTCGCCGGCGCAGACGATGCGCTGGCCGGCCTGATAGCGTCGCGTGGTCGAGAGCTCAGCCAGCGCTGCGATTTCCTCCGGCTCGAGGTCTGCCAGCAATGCCTGTTCGCCGAGGTGGCTGGTTTCCTTGGATGAAGTGAAACCGCCATACCGGTAGATAACCTGGTCCTCCGCCCATTCGATCGCTTCATCGAGCAGCGAAAAGCGCCGCAGCCGCTGCGGCTCGGCCGTGCGCTCCCGGATCGACCTCCACACGGCGGACGTTGCCTCCACGCCGGTCAGTATCGCCGTGACGCCGGCATTGCCGAGCATGGCGAGGTTCTCGCCGAGCAGCTGTGCGCCGGCCGCGGTCAGGTCCGGTACGCGCCGGAAGTCGAGGATCAGAAGCGGCGCCTTCGGCGGCTCGCCGGCCAGCCGCCGCGTCACATAATCGATCGTCGCAAAATTCAGCGCGCCGACCAGCTCGATCACCCGGATGTCGCTATGGCGGTCGTCTAGAATCTGCTGCTCATGCGGCTGCCGGCTGCGGCGCGATGAGATGCCGAAAATGTCGTAGTCGGCAATGATGCAGGTACGGACGTCGCCGCTGCGGTTGAGCATGTGCAGGTCGAAGCGCCCCGATAGTGCCTCGCACACTTTCAGGCCCCGAACGCTGTTGCCATGGCTGTCGAGGCACGGCGAGAAGGTACCTAGCCCCAGTTGCGAGGGAAGTGCTGCGACGATGCCGCCGCCGACGCCGCTCTTGGCGGGAATGCCGACGCGATAGATCCACTCCCCCGCATAGTCGTACATGCCCGAACTGGTCATGACCGAGAGCGTGCGGGCGACGATGTTGGGGGAGATGACCTGAACCCCTGTCACCGGATTGACGCCGCGGTTGGCGAGCGTCGCGGCCATCACCGCGAGATCGCGCGCGGTGACCAGGATGGCGCATTGCCGGAAATAAGTATCGAGCACGGCATCGACGTCATCCTGCAGCACCAGGTAGTTGCGCAGCAGCCAGGCGATGGCGCGGTTGCGATTGCCGGTGAGTGTCTCCGAGGCATGCACGGCATCGTCGACATCAAGCTCGCGCCCGGCAAACAGGCCGAGCTTCTCGCGGATGCGCTCGAACGCGGATGCGCCGGCGGCCTGATGGATCAATCCCGAACATGCTATCGCCCCCGCATTGACCATCGGGTTGAACGGGCGGTTGTCGTTGGTCAGCCGGATCGAATTGAACGCCTCCCCGCTCGGCTCGACCCCGATCGCCGCCGCCACGCGTTCCTCGCCGACCATGTCGAGCGCGAGCGCAAAGACGAAGGCCTTGGAGACCGACTGGATGGTGAACGGTACCCGGCTATCGCCAACCTCATAGACATGACCGTCGATGGTCACGAGACCGACGCCGAAATGCGCGGGGTTGGCGCGCTTCAGCTCCGGGATGTAATCGGCGACCGCGCCCGAGACATCCGATTTGAACTCCTCGTAGCATGCGCGGAGAAAGCGCTGCAGCGGCGGCTCGTTGGCATAGCCGGTGCTTACGGGGGCGAAACTGGTTTTGGCCGGGCGGCTAACTTGGGCGTCCACATCATCACCATCTAAATGGCGAGAATTGAAGCAATCTGCATGCCATCGGCGGCCGCCTGCCTTGGTCCTGTGCAGCCGGACACATCCGCCAGATGTGCGTCATGCTGACGCTGGCCGCCATATCAGACGCTACTTCTACGTCACCGCGGCATCCGCCGGCCGGGTCTGACGCAACAGTTTGGCGCAGACGATGCCCAGCGCGATCATGATGACGGCCGCCGTCAGCAAGGTCGGCACCTTGCCGGCGTGCTCGATCCCGAAGCCATAGGCGATCGGGCCGATAGTCTGGCCCATGAAGAAGAAGAACGCGTGCAGCGATACCGCGGTCGCGCGCGCTTCCGCCGACAATTCGCTGGCGAAGACCTGCAGGCTGCCATGGATCATGTAGAAGCCCCAGCCCATGAAGATCAGGCTGAGCGTTTGCAGTCTCCATTCCGGTCCCATCGCCACTGCGATGAGCTGCACACCGACCAGCGTCGCTCCTCCGATCATCATGCCGTTGACGCCGATCCGCGGCAGGAACCGCGATACCGTCATGGTATAGATCAGACCGCCCACGGCGAATCCCGCAATCACGATACCGGCGATCGAAAGCGAGGTTTCCCCGAGTTCGAACAGGAAGGCTGCGATGAACGGAAACAGTCCGAGCACACAGCAGCCCTCGATGAAAACCGCCGAGTAGCAAATGCGCGCGTTCGGATTGGCAAAGATCGTACGATAGCCTTGCTTGAGGCCCGACAGGCTGGTCCGCGGCGGACGCGTCAGCGCCGCGCCGCGAAATCCGACGGCCACCACGATCGAGGCCAGCATGACAATCAGGCCCAGCACGGCGAGCACGCCGCGCCAGCCAAGAAAGTCTCCGATCAGCCCGGATACTGTAGCGCCGAGCAGATTCCCGGTCATGGCGCCTGCCAGCGTGCGCCCCATCGCGATCTGCCGCTTCTCGGGCCCGACGAGATCACTGGTCAGTCCGAGCGCGATCGGAAACACGCCGCCCGAGCCGATGCCAGCCAGGATGCGGCTGGCAAACAGCAGCGGGAACGACGTCGCCATCGCGCCCAGAATGTTGGCGAGACCGAGCAGCGCCAGCGCCACGATCATCAGCCTCGCCTTGCCGAACATATCGGCGAAGGCGCCGAGCACTGGCTGGATGATTGCAAAGGTGAACGCGAAGGCTGCGGCGAAACCGGCGGCGGTGGCGATGCTGACCGAAAAATCTTCGGCCACGTGCGGCAGCACCGGATCGAGTGCGCGGGCGGAGAGGGCTGCCGAAAACGTCGCGAGCGCAATGATGTTGAGCGCCGGCGGCATGCGGCTCGATGCGGTCACGGCGATACCGGCATCATGGGCGCGCCGGATTCTTGATCGTGCGCTTGGCGAGCGCGTCGAACTCCATCAAGGTTTTCAGCAAGGCTTCGAACTCACGCAGCGGCACCATGTTGGGGCCGTCCGACGGCGCGCGATCGGGATCGGGATGGGTCTCGATGAATACTCCGGCAACGCCGACCGCGACCGCGGCGCGCGCCAGCACCGGCACGAACTCGCGCTGGCCGCCGGAAGACGTGCCCTGCCCGCCCGGCTGCTGCACCGAATGAGTGGCATCGAAAATCACGGGCGCGCCGGTCTGCGCCATGATCGGCAGCGCGCGCATGTCCGAGACCAGCGTGTTGTAGCCGAACGAGGCGCCACGCTCGGTCAGCAGGACGTTGGGATTGCCGCCGCCGGTGATCTTGTTGACGACGTTCTTCATTTCCCAAGGTGCGAGAAACTGGCCCTTCTTGACGTTGACGGCCTTGCCGGTTGCGGCAGCCGCGAGCAGAAGGTCGGTCTGACGGCACAGGAAGGCCGGGATCTGCAACACATCTACCGCCTGCGCGACGTCAGCGCATTGCGCGGCCTCGTGGACGTCGGTCAGGACAGGCAATCCGAGGGATGAACGGATCTCCGCAAAGATCGGCAACGCCTGCGCCAGGCCGATGCCGCGCGCGGCCGAACCCGAGGTGCGGTTGGCCTTGTCGAAGGAGGTCTTGTAGACGAGACCGATCTTCAATCGATCCGCGATCTCTTTCAGCGCGCCCGCCACCTCGAGCGCGTGCGCCCGGCTTTCGAGCTGGCAGGGTCCGGCAATGACCGAAATCGGCAAATCGTTGCCGAACTTGACCTTGCCGACCGAGACAACCGGCGATGCGTTGAGGTTCGCGCTCAAGGGATTTTCCTTCGTACCCGGTGCGGACCATGCCGGTCCGCACCATCAGGATCAACCCCAATCAGCCCCGGAATAACAGGGTTGCACTGCCTGTTATTTCACCGCGGAGAACGCGGTCGGCACCAGCAACTGGCTGACGATGTTGTCGATGATCTGGCCGTCTTCCTCGCTCTTGGCGCGGCCGGCGATCCAGTCGGGGTCGGACTGAAATGCGGTCCACTTCTTCTCGCGATCGGCCAGCGATTCCCAGGCGACGAAGTAGGTCAGTTCCTGATTGGAGGTGCCGATCAGCGTGGTGAAGAAGCCGGCCTGCTTGATGCCGTGCTTGTCCCACAATTTCAGCGTCAGCGTATCGAAGCGCTTCATCAGCGCCGGCAGGCGGCCCGGCAGACAGCGGTAAACGCGCATTTCCATGATCATCAACGTCACTCCCTGGATTATTGCTCTTGCAGGTCACGGGAGCGGTTTGTCGCAACAATTGACGCGTTCGTCAAAGGCGCACTCACTTCATCCTCCCCTGGAGGGGGAGGATCGACGCGCGCAAAGCGCGCGTCGAGGTGGGGTGACGGTCTCTCCACGTCCAACAGTGCCCGCGTGGAGAGATCACCCCACCCCGACTTGCATTCGCTTCGCGAACGCAAGCCGACCCGCCCCCTCAAGGGGCGGGTAAAGAAAACTACACCAGCCGGCTCTGCACCACCGCCGCCTGAATGAACGACGCAAACAGCGGATGCGGTTCGAACGGGCGCGACTTCAGCTCGGGATGGAATTGAACGCCGATGAACCAGGGATGGTCTTCGTATTCGACGATCTCCGGCAGCACGCCGTCGGGCGACAGGCCGGAGAAGCGCAGGCCGTGCTGTTCGAGCCGGTCCTTGTAGGCGGTGTTGACCTCGTAGCGATGGCGGTGACGCTCTGAAATCTCGGTTGCGCCGCCATAGACTTCCGACACCCGGCTGCCGCGCTTCAGCGCCGCCGGATAGGCGCCGAGCCGCATGGTGCCGCCGAGATCGCCGGCCTGCGACCGCTTCTCCAACTCGTTGCCGCGCAGCCATTCCGTCATCAGGCCGACCAGCGGCTCCTTGGTCGGGCCGAACTCGGTGGAATTGGCCTCCTCGATGCCGACGAGATTGCGCGCGGCTTCGATCACCGCCATCTGCATGCCGAAACAGATGCCGAAATACGGCACGTCGCGCACGCGCGCGAATTGCGCCGCGCGGATCTTGCCTTCGGCGCCGCGCTGGCCGAAGCCGCCGGGCACAAGGATGCCGTTGACGTGTTCGAGGAACGGCGCCGGGTCCTCGTTCTCGAACACTTCGCTTTCGATCCAGTCGAGGTTGACCTTCACCTTGTTGGCAATGCCGCCATGCGACAGCGCCTCGATCAGCGATTTGTAGGCGTCCTTCATGCCGGTGTACTTGCCGACGATGGCAATGGTCACCGCGCCTTCAGGATTGCGCACGCGTTCGTTGATGACGTTCCAGCTCTGCAGCGCCGGCGGAATTTTCGGCGCGATGCCGAACGCGGCCAGCACCTCGTCGTCAAGGCCGGCGGCGTGATAGGCCTCCGGCACGGCGTAGATGTTGTCGACGTCCCTCGCCTCGATCACGGCGCTTTCGCGCACGTTGCAGAACAGGCCGAGCTTGCGCCGCTCTTCCTTCGGAATTTCACGGTCGGTGCGGCACAGCAGGATATCCGGCTGGATACCGATCGAGCGCAGTTCCTTGACCGAGTGCTGGGTCGGCTTGGTCTTCAACTCTCCCGCGCTCGGGATGAACGGCAGCAACGTCAAATGAATGTAGACCGCGTGATCGCGCGGCAGTTCGTTCTTGAGCTGACGGATGGCCTCGAAGAACGGCAGGCCTTCGATGTCGCCGACGGTGCCGCCGATCTCGACCAGCACGAAATCGTACTCGTCGTTGCCCGAGAGCACGAATTCCTTGATCGCGTTGGTGACGTGCGGAACGACCTGGATGGTAGCACCGAGATAATCGCCGCGGCGTTCCTTGCTGATGATGTCCTGATAGATGCGCCCGGTCGTGATGTTGTCGGCCTTGGTGGCCGGACGCCCGGTGAAGCGCTCGTAATGGCCGAGATCGAGATCGGTCTCGGCGCCGTCGTCGGTCACGAACACTTCGCCGTGCTGATACGGCGACATCGTTCCGGGATCGAGGTTGAGATAGGGGTCGAGTTTTCGGAGACGGACCTTGTACCCGCGAGCCTGCAGCAGGGCACCGAGTGCCGCTGAAGCCAGACCCTTTCCGAGCGAAGAAACCACGCCGCCGGTGATGAATATGTACCGCGCCATGGGAGCCTACCTTTAAGGCCACTGCCCCGATTCGCCAAAACGAATCGTTCGCTCACGCGAACATTGTGGCAGGCTGTGGGTGACGTGAAATTTACAGCGAAATCAGAGCATTGATGGGAAGTTCTGATGCAGGACGGTAGTGCCCGTCCTGCATAGCCACTCTGCTTTATTGCGAACGCGGCGCCTGCGGGGCCGAAGGCGCCGCCGGCTGGCCCTGCTGCTCGTCGACCTTTTTCAGCGTGTCCAGAACGCCGCCGGAGGTCGGCGGCGTAACCGGCGTCGCGCCGCCGGGCTGCGACTGCGATGCCGGAGGCATACCGATGATCGAGGTCGGCGTGCGATTGGCGCCGGCCAGCCAGGCCAGCACCATGCTGGTCACGAAGAAAAGCCCCGCCAGAATGGCGGTCGTGCGCGTCAGGAGGTTGGCGGTACCGCGGCTCGACATGAAGCCGGCGCCGCCGCCCATGCCAAGACCGCCGCCTTCGGACTTCTGCAGCAGCACGGCGCCGATCAGCACGGCGACGATCATGAGGTGAACGACGATAATGACGGTCTGCATATCCAACCTTCCGTCACAAGCCGAGAGCGCCGGGCTTCGGCTGCACCATTGAGCTTGCGGGTTTTCCTGAAGTTGCGCGGTGTTACACGATCGGACGGGGCATTGTCACCCCCAACCGCTGCCCCGGAGATAATTGCCGCAGCATCGGTGGCAAGGCCATCCGGCTTCCAGCCCGCGATCACATTCGATCTTGCCGCGGCTTCAATTTCTCGTATAATAGACAAATGGATACTATTGTAGACGAACTGAGCGCCCGGCTCGCGAACCGCTTGCGCCTCGAACGCGACAGCCGCGGCTGGTCGCTGGCGGATCTGGCAGAACGTTCCGGGGTTTCCAAGGCCACGATCAGCAAGATCGAGCGCGCCGAAGTCAGCCCAACCGCGGTGGTCCTGGTGCGACTCGCGAGCGCGTTCGATCTCACCCTGGCGGGCCTGATGCTGCGCGCGGAAAGCCAGGGCGGACGCGTGTCGCGCGCCGCGGAACAACCCCTGTGGCGCGATCCCGAAACCGGCTACCTGCGCCGCCAGGTGTTCGTGCGTCCCGACCATCCCGTCGAAATCATCAAGGTCGAGATGCCGCCAAAACAGCGCGTGACGCTGCCGACATCATCCTACGCCCACATCCGTCAAGCGCTCTGGGTGCTGGCGGGTGAGCTAGTGATCACCGAAGGCAGTGAGCGCCACGAACTCGGCACCGGCGACTGCCTCGGCTTCGGTCCGCCGGCAGAGGTCACATTCGCCAACGAATCCAATGCGCCCTGCACGTACGTCGTTGCGTTGGCCCGGAGCTGACAAATCATGGCTGACATCCAGATCAAGGCACTGAAATCATCACGGGATATCTGCGCTGCGCTCAGCGACATGCTGATCGAAACCGTCGCGAATGGCGGCTCGGTCAGCTTCATGCACCCGCTTCCCTTGCAAGCGGCGGAGACATTCTGGCGCGACGCGCTGGCCTCCGCCGACCGCGGCGAGCGAGTCGTTCTCGGCGCCTTCGACGGCGATGACTTGATTGCTACGGTGACGCTCTTGCTCGACCTTCCGCCAAACCAGCCGCATCGCGCCGAGATCGCGAAGATGATGACGCGAACAAGCCACCGGCATCGCGGCATCGCCACGGCGCTGTTGTGGGAGGCCGAGCGAATCGCGATCGCGCACGACCGCTGGCTCTTGGTACTCGATACCGCCGAGGACGAAGGCGCGGCCGGGCTCTACGAGCGCATGGGCTTCAAGCTGACCGGCTTGATTCCGGACTACGCCCTCAAGCCGCACGGCGGCCTCACCGGCACGCTGATCTACTGGAAGCGCCTGCGCGAGAACGTGCCAGCCTGAGCTAGCACCCTTCTGCGATCGCGAGGAAGTCCGCCGCCTTCAGGCTGGCGCCGCCGACCAGCGCACCATTCACATTGGCGACCGCCATCAACTCCTTGGCATTGGAGGGCTTTACCGAGCCGCCGTAGAGAATGCGGATCTTGCCTCCCTCGGCCTTGAACCGATCGGTGAGAACGCCGCGGATAAAGCGATGAACCTGCTCGACGTCGCCGGCGGTCGGCGTCAGGCCGGTCCCGATCGCCCAGACCGGCTCATAGGCCACCACCAGATTGGCCGAAGTCGAACCGTCGGGCAAAGATCCCGCAAGCTGTGCGCCGCAGATATCGAGCGTCTGTCCGGCATCGCGCTGCTTCTGGGTCTCGCCGATGCAGACGATGGCAACCAGACCGGCCCGCCAGACGGCCTCGGCCTTCTGCCGGACCAGCGCATCGGTCTCGCCATGATCGGCGCGGCGCTCGGAATGGCCGACAATGATGGCGCCAGCGCCGGCATCCGCCAGCATTTCCGGCGAGAGGTCGCCGGTATGGGCACCGGAGGCCTTTGGGTGGCAGTCCTGGGCGCCGACGGCGAGTTTTGTCCCCCGCGCCCGCTCGGCGAATCCGGCAATCAGGGTGGCCGGGGGGCATACCAGCAGGTCGGCCTTTCCGGCCAACGCCCCCGCCCCGGCAATCATTGCCTCGAATTCACCCAGGGCGGACTTCAGGCCGTTCATTTTCCAGTTTCCGGCGATCAGCGGCCGAATGGCGTCGGTCATATCGATTTTCCTGCAATTGGAAGACTTTGAGGCTTGGAGAATGGGCTAGCAGAGCCGAGCCGCCAGTTCCAGATACCGGCCCGGCGATCCCTCGGCCGTGAACCGCTTCAATTCGCCCCACGGGTGAGGTTGCGAGGGGGCTGCCGCCACTTTATGATGCATTTTCAACTCGGTGACGTCCTGTTGCGGAAATCGATCTGAGAATCGAATTCCCCTGGGCACGAGCCGGTTCCCTCTCCTTAAAAACAAGTTGGACCAATGCTTCGAGGAATTCGGAAAGCCTCATCAAACTGGCTCGGCAAGATTGTCATGGCCGTCGTGATGGGCGTTTTGATTGTCAGTTTCGCCGTCTGGGGCATCGCCGACATCTTCAAGGGATTCGGCCAGTCGTCGCTGGCGAAAATTGGCAGCACCGAGATTTCGACGGAGCAGTTCCGCCAGATTTACACCGACAAGCTGCAGCAGCTCGGCCGCAGCTTTGGCCGTCCCCTGACGTCTGAACAGGCGCGAGCGTTCGGGCTCGACCGGCAGGTATTGCAGCAGACCATCGCCGAAGCCGCCCTCGACGAGGAAGCACGGCGCATGGGGCTCGCCCAGTCGCAGGAAGAAACCATGCGGCTGATCTACAGCGATCCCAACTTCAAGGGGCTCGGCGGCGGTTTCGACCCTGCACGCTTCCAGGCCACGATCCGGCAGTTCGGCTACACCGAGCAGCGCTATCTCGCCGAGCAGCGCCGCGTCGGGCTGCGGCGGCAGATTGTCGGCACCGTCTCCGCCGGCGTCGAGCCGTCGAAAGTATTGCTCGATGCGCTCATCCGTTACCAGAACGAGCAGCGCTCGATCGAATTCGTCAAGCTCGACGCCGCGCAGGCCGGCACGATCGATCCGCCCTCGCCCGAGGCGCTGGCAGCGTTCTTCGAGGACCACAAGACCCAGTTTCGCGCGCCCGAGTATCGCAAGATCGCGTTTGTCGCGATCACTCCGGAAGAAATCGGCAAGTGGACCGAAGTCACCGACGAGGACGCCAGGAAGGTCTTTGAACAGAACCGGGAAAAGCTCGGCACACCCGAGAAGCGCGAGGTTTCGCAGATCGTCTTCCCCAACGAGGGCGAAGCGCAGGCCGCGCGCGGCCGCATCACGTCGGGAACGTCGTTCGACGACCTCGCCAAGGAGCGCAATCTCAACCTTTCCGACGTCGACCTCGGCCTGATCGCAAAGAGCGCGATCATCGACCCGGCGATCGCCGATGCTGCGTTTTCGCTACCGTCAGGCGAAGTCAGCCAGCCGGTGCAAGGCCGCTTCGGCGTCGCGCTGGTGAAGATCGGCAAGATCGAACCGGGCACGACGCCGACGTTTGAAAGCGTGGCGGCGCAGGTGAAGAAGGAACTCGCGACCGAACGCGCACGCGCCAAGGTCACGGAGATGCAGAACAAGATGGAGGACGAGCGCAGCGGTGGCGCCAACGTGGTCGAGGCGGCCCAGAAGATTGGCCTGACTGCGGTGACGATCGACGCCGTCGACCGCTCCGGCCGCCTGCCCGACGGCCAGCCCGTCGCTGGCATTCCGCGCGGGCTCGACGTCGTGTCGCAGGCCTTCAACAGCGATGTCGGCGTCGACAACGACCCGATTTCGTTCGCCGGCGGCTATGTCTGGTATGACGTACTCGGCATCACGCCCTCGCGCGAACGCACGCTCGATGAAGTCCGCAGCCAGGTCGAGGCGAAATGGCGCGAGGACCAGGTATCGAGCCGGCTGCGCGCCAAGGCCACCGAGATGGTGCAGAAGCTCGAGCAAGGCGGCAGCCTTGCTGACGTCGCCGCTGCGGCTGGCGCGAAGGTCGAGACGGCGGCCGGTTTCCGCCGCGATGCCTCGCTACCCAACGTGCCGTCCGCCGCCGTGACTGCCGCTTTCCGGACCGCCAAGGACGGCGTCGGTCAGACCCCCGGCGCCGGCGGCAGCGAATGGATCGTGTACCGCGTCACTGACGTGACCGTGCCGCCGGTCGAGACCGCCTCGGACGAACTGAAGAAGCTCAAGGACACGCTGCAGCGCGGGATCACCGAGGAGCAGATCGCGCAGTATGTGAACAAGATCGAAGCCGAGATCGGCACCACCATCAACCAGGCCGCCTTCGCACAGGTGACGGGCGCTAACAATTGAGCATAATCAGGCGGGCAAGCCTCGTGCCGGCCCGCCGGTGATGCGCAAAGAAGACACCCAATCCTGAAGGCACGCGATGAACGACCTCAAATCCATCATCGGAAAAGTCGCCACCGGCGCGACGCTGTCGCGCGAAGAGGCAGCCTCGGCCTTCGACGCCATGATGTCCGGCGAGGCTACGCCCTCGCAGATGGGCGGTCTGCTGATGGCGCTGCGCGTGCGCGGCGAGACGGTCGACGAGATCACCGGCGCGGTGTCGGCGATGCGCAGCAAGATGCTGCGGGTCAAGGCGCCGGCGGACGCCGTCGACGTGGTCGGCACCGGCGGCGACGGCTCCGGTTCGGTCAACGTGTCGACGTGTGCCGCTTTCATCGTGGCCGGCGCCGGTGTCCCTGTCGCCAAGCACGGCAACCGCGCGCTGTCTTCGCGCTCGGGCGCGGCCGACGTGCTGGCCTCACTCGGCGTCAAGATCGACCTCACGCCGGACCAGGTCGGCCGCTGCGTGGCCGAGGCTGGCATCGGCTTCATGTTTGCACCGACGCATCATCCCGCCATGAAAAATGTCGGCCCAACCCGGGTCGAACTCGCCACCCGCACGATCTTCAATCTGCTCGGACCGCTCTCCAACCCGGCCGGCGTCAAGCGCCAGATGGTCGGCGTGTTCTCGCGGCACTGGGTGCAGCCGCTGGCGCAGGTGCTGAAGAACCTCGGTTCCGAATCGGTCTGGGTGGTGCACGGGTCGGACGGGCTCGACGAGATCACCCTCACCGGCCCGAGCTTTGTCGCAAGCCTCGACAGCGGCAAGATCAGCACCTTCGAAGTGACGCCGGAGGATGCGGGGCTCACGCGCGTCGATGGCGACGCGCTCAAGGGCGGCGACGCCGATGCCAACGCGGTCGCGCTGCAAAACGTGCTAAACGGCAAGCCCGGCGCCTATCGCGATGTCGCGCTGCTGAACGCCGCGGCGGCGCTGATCGTGGCCGGACGCGCCAAGGACTTGAAGGAAGGCGTGACGCTGGGGACCCATTCGCTCGACAGTGGCGCTGCGGCGGCACGGTTGAAGCACCTGGTCGCGGTCTCGCGCGGCTGATTTAAAGGGCGCCAGAGATGTCCGATATCCTGAAGAAGATCGAGACCTACAAGCGCGAGGAAATCGCCGCCGCCAAGCGGGCGCACCCGCTTTCCGATATCGAGGCCCGCGCCAAGGAAGCATCTCCACCACGCGGCTTCGTGCGCGCGATCCGTGAAAAGCTTGCGCGCGGCGACTACGCGCTGATCGCGGAAGTGAAGAAGGCCTCGCCGTCGAAGGGGCTGATCCGCGCGGACTTCGATCCGCCGGTACTTGCAAAGGCGTACGAGGCCGGCGGCGCGGCATGCCTGTCGGTCCTGACCGATACGCCCTCGTTCCAGGGCCATCTCGACTTCATGGTCGCGGCGCGTGCGGCAACCAGCCTGCCGGTGCTGCGCAAGGACTTCATGTTCGATACCTACCAAGTGGTGGAAGCCCGCGCCCATGGCGCCGACTGCATCCTGATCATCATGGCCGCGCTCGACGATGCCGCCGCAAAAGACATCGAGGACGCGACGATCGCACTCGGGATGGACGTGCTGATCGAAATCCACGACGCCGCCGAACTCGATCGCGCGCTAAAGCTTCGTTCGCCGATGATCGGCGTCAACAATCGCAACTTGAGGACTTTCGAGACCACGCTGGAAACCAGCGAGACGTTGGCGCCGCTGATCCCGCGCGACCGGCTGATGGTCGGCGAAAGCGGCATCTTTACCCCTGCCGATCTCGCCCGGCTCGAACGCGTCGGCATGTCGACCTTCCTGGTCGGCGAGAGCCTGATGCGGCAGGCCGACGTCACCGCCGCGACCCGCGCACTGCTGACGCGCACCGAGCCGTCGCGCGCGACCGGGACCCGCTAGCCAATGGCGCTCAAGGGTTCCAAAAGTAAGTCTCGCAAGGAAAACGCCTCCAAAGGCGCCGCCGCCCTCACCCATATCGATGCATCGGGCGAAGCGCGGATGGTCGACGTGTCGGCCAAGGACGCCACCGAGCGCACGGCGGTGGCCGAGGGACGCGTCGTGATGGCCAAGGCGACGCTGGATCTGATCGTCTCCGGCAACGCCAAAAAGGGCGACGTGCTCGGCGCCGCCCGCATCGCCGGCATCATGGCGGCGAAGCGTACTTCGGAACTCATTCCGCTGTGCCATCCCCTGGCGCTGTCGAAGGTTACCCTCGACATCGCCCCCGACCGGAAACTTCCCGGCTGCGTCGTCCGCGCGACCGTGAAAGTCACCGGGCCGACCGGCGTCGAGATGGAGGCACTGACGGCCGTATCGGTCGCCTGCCTGACGATCTACGACATGATCAAGGCGGTCGAGCGCGGCGTTCGCATCGAAGGCATTCATCTCATCGAGAAGATCGGCGGCAAGTCCGGACATTATCGCGCCGACGCTTAGACGCCGCTGCAGACTCAGAAAAGAAAGAAGAGAACAATGTTCCGATGGATTCTCGTATGCGCCATCACCGCGATGTCTGCTGGTGTGGCGGACCAGGCACGGGCGCAGGCCGCCAATCCCGAACCCGGCTATTGTGCCCAGTTCTATCCGAATTCGGATTGCAACAGCATCGGACCAGCGACGCCGGGCGCCGTTGCCCCTTCTCCCGAGAGCGAACCTGAGGAGGCGGCGGCTCCGCCTCCGCCTGCTCCCAAGAAAGCCGCGAAAAAGCAGGCCGAGAAAAACAAGAAGCCGCAGACCAGCGCGACGGTGGCACCGCCGAAGTGACTACCCGGCGGTAACGCCGGTGTGACCTGCGCCATGCGGAATGCAGCCTGGGCTGACGGGGTTGTTTGTTTCGGGACCTTCACAGGGAGGAATCCGATGGCGATCTACAGACTTCTTGGCACAGCAACTGCGTTGGCACTGATCTCGGCATCCGCGACGACCTCTGCCGTGGCACAACAGGTCATCTCCGAACCCGGCTATTGCGCGTTTTTCTATCCGAACGCCAACTGCCAGAACAAGGGTCCGGGCAATCCGTACACGGGCGACTATCAGCGCCGCTTCAGCCAGGGGTATGTGGTGCCGGACAGCGGTCAGACGGTGGGCGTCGCAAGAAAGCCGGTGCGCAGATCCGCGACACGCATGCAGTAATCGCTGTGCCGGTGTTACCGGCCGCAAAATAGCTCGGCGACCTTGTCAAACGACTGTCGGCATCCGGGCCGCCATCTCGCACGAGCGCAACGCTGACAGTTCCGTATCAAGCAGTCTCGATCTCAGGAGATCGATTTCCGATCATCGTCCGGATACGAGTACTCGACGAACTTCTTGTAGATCCAGTGTCCCCCGTGGTTCCGCCGCCATACCAAGCCCCAGACCAGCCGGCCGGTGATCGATCGTCTTGGGATGATGACCCGCCAGAGATGCCAGGCGTTGGCCCATGCCTGTCCCAGATCCGAACGCATGGCAGAATTGAAATTGCTGCTATTGGCCATCTGTGATCCGCGATTTCCGAAAAATTCCGAACGCGACGCACGGCAAAACAAAAATGGCTGGCAGCGACGAAGCAGCCGCTGCCAGCCGAGTTGCGTTAGCTGTTTGCCAGCGGCAGGGCGACATAACGCGACGCGTCGCCGGAACGAAGCCGCATCAGCACGCTGCTCTTCTTGTCGCCACGGGCAGCTTCAAGCGCGTCAGCAACGTCACCGGGTTTCGCAACGTTCTTTCCGGCAACCTCGAGGATCACGTCGCCCTTCTTGACACCGCGATCGGCCGCCGCGCTTTTCGGTTCGACCTTGGCGATGACGACGCCGTCCTTGCCGTCTGCCTTGTCGGCAGGCGCCAGCGTGAGACCCAGACGCGGAACGTCGGTACCCTGCGCTGACTTGCCATCGCCATCGATGTCGGCCTTGGCCTGCTTGTCGTTCGGCAGTTTGCCGAGCGTCATGCTGACGACCTTGCTCTTGCCCTTTTGCAGAACGTCCAGCTTGACGGTGCTGCCGGGCGCGAGGCCGCCGATGACGCGTGCGAGTTCACGCGCATCCTTGACCGGCTCGCCATTGACAGCGGTGATGACGTCACCCGCCTCGACGCCGGCCTTTGCTGCCGGTCCGTCCTTCTGCGGATCGGCCACCAGCGCGCCCTGCGCCTGCTTCAGGCCCATGCCGTCGGCGATGTCCTGGGTCACCGGCTGGACCTGCACACCGATCCACCCACGGCTGACGTTGCCCTTGTCCTTCAGCTGCGCGACCACGCTCTTGACCGTGTTTGCGGGAATCGAGAACGCGATGCCGACGCTGCCGCCGGACGGTGAATAGATCGCGGTGTTCACGCCGACGACTTCGCCCTGCATGTTGAAGGTCGGGCCGCCCGAATTGCCCTTGTTGACGGGCGCGTCGATCTGGATGAAATCGTCGTAAGGGCCGCTGCCGATGTCACGGCCGTTGGCCGAGACGATGCCCGCGGTGACCGTGCCGCCCAGGCCGAACGGGTTGCCGACTGCCAGCACCCAATCGCCGATCCTGGCCTTGCCCGCCGAAAGCTTGGCAAACGGGAAATCCGAACCGCCTTCGACCTTGATCAGGGCGAGGTCGGTACGAGGATCGGTGCCAACGACCTTCGCGGTGAAGGTCTTGCCGCCGTCCGTTGTGACCTCGACCTTGTCGGCACCTTCAACGACGTGGTTATTGGTCACGGCGAATCCATCGGCGGAAATGAAGAAGCCGGAGCCCTGCCCCATCGCGCCATGCCGGCGGTTACGACCGGGATTCTCGAATTCGCCTTTCGGACCACCGAACTGCCTGAATTCTCCGTTCGGGCCGCCGAACTGCTTGAAGAAGCGCTCCATCGGCGAACCCTGCTCGTCGCCGTCGTCCTTGTTGCTGGCATCAGCAACCCTGTCCTTCATCGTGACCTTGACCGAAATCACCGAAGGCTTCACCCGCTCCACCACATCGGCAAAGCCTGTGGGCTGGCCGGCGGATACCGCACTGGCGGATTGCGCATGCGCCGCGCTGCCAAGAACATCGATGCGATCGGGCGATGCGCTCAGGCCGTACACCGCAAGCCCGGTCACGACCGATGCCATCAGTGCCACTTTTCGTGCCGAGAACAGCGAACGCGTCCGCTGCCCATGAGAAACAAGGTTACGTTGGTCCATTGCAGAAAATCTCCAGGATGATGAGTGAGCGCAAAGCTGCACGCCGCTCTAGATGCCGTTTCCCGCATTACGCGATGCTGACGGGGGAATTAATGTTTTGAAATGAACCGAGCGGGCTTACCGTTTTGTAACGCAAGCTGCGTGCACGCATGCGCGATGGTTGGCGCGCGTTCACAAACAATTGGCGCGAAGTCACAAGATGCGCAGCGCGCTTTCATCTAGACGTTTCGGCCGGCTTCATCTGCAGAACATTCGTACGCGCCAAATGGACGAAGATCGAAAGCGCATCGAAAAACTTCTGCTCGACGCGGACAACCGCGAACTGATCGCCACCCTTCTGGCTGTCGTCCGAATGGCAGAAGAGATGCGGGAGATGACGGCCGGGCTGAAGGAAGTCATCGCGGCACAACGTGACTGTCGATCGATGCGTGCGTAGTCTTTTTGAGTGAACTGCGGTCACCCCATGACGAACCAGACTTCACTGCGCGTCTATTTCAGTTGCCTGTCTTGCAAGGCGGTCTACCACGCCACGCAGAGACCGAGGCCGAGCGTCGCGACCAGCCGCTTCGCCTGCAAAAGCTGCAGGAAGACGGTACACCAGTGGTGGGGCAGCCAATACAGTTTCACGAATTGGACGGGACCGCTCGACAAGGCGCGGCTACTGGCCGCGCGCTTGCGATGTTCGCGCGAAACCGAGCATTAGACGGACGCGGGGTGTTACATGAACTGAAGCTGCGGTGGACGCATCAAGCCAGTTGAGAAGGCTGGATTGCATCGACGCTGCGTCTCGCGCCATGACGTGGAGAGCGCCTCGCTCACATTTCAATCAGCCGAGATGACGTGCGTCCGCATGCCCGCGGCGGCAACGTCCGGGGAATGCCAGTTCGTTTCGCCCGAAAAGAGGGCGCAGGGAACGCCGGGTGCTTGCTGCACCCGCGGTCTCGTGTGCAATAGTGCGCGGCAAGTGGCGCACACGAGCATACAGGTACAGTCGGAGCATCCCGGCATTCCCTGCGCAATGGCCTTACGGCTTATGGCGCGCTCTCCCTGGAGACGAATTCCTCTTGCCTCCATCGCCGGCGAATTGGCGGCTCTTGAAGCCCGGTCGGGCTTCGTAAACCTTCACCGGCTTGACACCAGCCACGGGTGCCAGGACCACACGGTTTTGCCGTACGCTTCAGCGCCGTTCGTCTTGCGCGCCATGTTCGCTCACGGATAACCGCCCTGCGAACAACGCTTCGCGCCCGACGCTGTCGCGTCCACCGCAACCTGCCCCAACGTTCGTGACGATGGCCAACGCCCCTCTTGGCGGGACAGGATGGCGCTAGTTTTACTGCTGATTTGGGGTCACGCCGAAGCGGATTATTTCTTCGCGGCAGGCTGGACGGGGCAAATCACTTTGAAGTCGTTACGGAAAATGGCGCGAACGCGCAGCGAGTAACCGCGCAGGAGTGACTCCGACAAGCCGGCATAAATGCCTGGATGGTCCCTTCGCTCATCCGGGCCAGGCCCGCTAGCGGCGGGAATCTCTCTTGGCCTGCGCTCGCTTGTTTGCCTGCGACACACGGCCGACTGTGGACCGCGGGAGTTTGATGTTTCGCCTGCGGCTGGGAAGCGATGCCATTCCTTCGCTGGAAGTCGGCGCGTTTGCCGGGCGCGAGAATTGCTGGGCCCTGCGAAGCGCCAGCGCGCGCCGGGCCGCCTCTCCCAGCTCTTTCCTCGCCTCGAATTTCTGCAGGCGTGAGATCTCCTTGTTGACGCGCTTCAGAGCGGCCGCGAAAACCTGCTTGCGGTGGAGCGAATGCTCGGCAGTGCCCGAGACGTTCTGGCCGCGGGGCTCGGCCTTGCCTTTGCTGATGCGCCGCCGGCCGAAGGCGAGCGTGCGTTCCTTGTCGCGAAGCTTTCTGAGCGATGATTTCAGGTCCTCGAGCGCCGCGCGATCCGCATCACCGATGGCGGGGTGATGCGAGGTCTTGATGAGCGCTTTCTCGTCGTGATCCAGGATGCTCAGCTCGAACTTGCAGGGTGCGGACATTTGACACCTCAATAAATGCAACTCGCCGTGTTGCCGTCGCTGCGTCAGCCAACCTTACCAATCGTATCCGGCGCTACCGCGGCCCTTACGATAGCTTGATACCGTCTCGAGTAAAGGAGGAGCGTAAGCCTGGTGGGCGGATGAGCGAGAGCGCGATCCACCCTGCCACGCTGCTAGAGCCGTGCCCGCTGCGAGAGCGGCACGCGGAAAATCCTGAAGCCGGCGATATCGGGAAACCACTCTGCGGCTTCAGGCGAGGCCAGCGCCAGAACCGCAGCCGGGACTTCGCCGCTGATCAGCCGGTCGATCGCGCCGGTGCTTCCTTCGCTCTTGCCTTCGTTGAACTGCACTTCGGCGGCGCCTGCGGCCATCAGCGCGGCGCTGACGCTTCCGCTGGCGGCGGATTGCTTCTCCCCGATCGCGATGCTCCTGTTGTTCAGGTCGGATAGCGAATTGATCTCCGGACGTGCGAGGACAACCGCCACGAGGTTGTCGAGGTTGGCGGGTGAAACGGATGCGGTGGTACCGGTGTCGCCGGCGGCTGCGGCTTTTGCGTCCTGATTGTCCGATCTGCCGACCAACTCCCGTTCCAGCGTCATGGCCGTTACACGCTCGGCCATTCCGGTCGCTTCTGCGACCTGCTGCTGGATTGTTCGGGGCGCCGAAACGGGTGCCGCGTCAGTTGCAGCGGGCAACGCAGCGACCTCGGATTTGGTGACCTCGGGCCTGGCGATTTCGGACTGCGCTATCCCGGGCGCCGCTGTCTCGGGCTTGGCGGCTTCGGAGTTTGCGATCTCGGGGCGAGGTTGCTGTGCGGATGGCGCGGCGATCTCCAGCGTAGCAGGTGGAGGAGCAGCGACCTTGGACTTGATGGCCTCCGACTTGGTAACCTCGGGCTGGGTACCTTCGGGCTTGGCACTTTCTGGGAGCGACGCTACGTCGACGGGGGCGGCCTTAGCCGGAGCGATCTGCTCGGAGCTTCCCGATATGCGTTCCGCCTTCTTACCTGCAGCGGCGGTCTTTTCCGGAGCAACTGCCGCTGCGGCCAACGGCGCAGCCTTTGCGGTTGTTTGATATGCTGGCGTGGGCACAGCGGCATTCTTGCTGTGAGACGCCTTGGTGTTCGGCGGCCTTGCGTTGGAATTGGCCATGCCAGCGCGCGGCGCCGGGCGGGGAACCGGCACCGGCTGCCTTGCCACGCGCGGTCGTGCTGCGTGGTCCCTTTCTATTCTCGCCTCGGCCGGCACCACCAGGATTGTCGGCTCGCCAACCTCGCGGTGCTGAGCAGTCCCAGGCCGAGACCAGGCCATATAGGCCTGGCACGCCCTGTTGCAGGGCAGGCCGTCGATATAGACGGTCCCGGGCGAGTCGAGCGGATTTGCTTGCAGGGCTCCACTCGAACCGAGGAACAGGATCAGGGTCAGCAAGGTCCATTTTCTCGACATAACACCACCGTTTGAACGCGCATGGAGCGGGAACCGGCTTTCGCCAGAGATCACGCCGAAGCTACGGCTGGATCGGGAATGAAGTTTCAAGAAAAGCGGTCTTGATCGGTTCGCTTTCGCCGAGAATTGCGATGACGGTGCATCCAGTTCGCCGACGATGCCGGCGACGCATCAACTTCGCGCACCGGACTGCAATTTCCGACACCTCCATCTGGTGGTAGGATCGCCGGCGTCACCCGGTCTCCTGATGACCTGACGGGGCGCATCTTCTCAAGGCCTCCGCCTGACCGTCATCTGGTGGCGGAGCCGGATGAGGAGCGTCTCGACAGCATGGAGTTGTTACCCACTCAACTGGAGGCAGACATGATCAAGGATATTCTTGTCAACCTGTCTTACGGGACATCGCAAAATGGCGTTTCCAATTGCGCCTTGTCGGTTGCGGAAACATTCGGTGCGCACATCACGGGGATCGCCTTCCATCCGGCAGTGCTCGGTGGCGTCGACCTGCCGGCCAACTTTATTCGAGCCCAGCAAGGTGAAGCCAAAGAGCGCGCAGAGACGGTGGCCACTGCGTTCGACGAGGCGACGCGTCGCGCCGGCGTTTCAGCCGAAATACGCCGGATTGAAGCAGATACCGGCGACATACCAGGCCAGTTTGCGCAAATCGCACGACGGTTCGATCTTTCCGTCATTGGCCAGCTTGAAAGGGACCGGGATCATCGAACCGCCAGCATCGTCATTGAAGCGGCACTGTTCGACTCCGGAAGACCCGTGCTCATCGTTCCCTTTATCCAGCAGGATCGTCTCAAGCTCGATCATGTCATGGTGTGCTGGGATGGCAGCCGGGCGGCCACGCGAGCCATCGCCGATGCCATGCCGTTTCTGATCCGCTCCGGCAAGACGACCATTGCCATTGCGGACGCTCACAACGCCAAGAGCACCGAGCTTCCGGGTGCAGATATCGCCACCCATCTGACCCGTCACGGCGTGAACGCCACGGTTGAACGCATCCCGGTCAGCAGGATCGACGTTTCAAATACAATCCTGTCATATGCATCCGAAGCAGGCGCGGATCTAATAGTGATGGGCGGGTACGGGCACTCCCGGCTGCGGGAATTCATTCTGGGCGGGACGACGCGCGGCATGCTCGCCACGATGACCAAACCGACATTGATGTCGCACTGATCGACCGGCGAGCATCGGCGCCGGGCTCAGTTCGCCACCGCCCGTTTCGCGGCATTGGCGTTCAAGGTTACCCCACGCAGCAGATTGAACGCGGCGCCCAGTGCCTTGTCGTCCTTCTCGTTCGGCGGGACGTAGGATTGCGAGCCGCCCTGCTCGGCGCCGTCGGCCGCGAGGTGTCCGCGCATCGAGGCCTCGCCCTTCAGTTCGGAGCGCGCCTTCAACTCGTCCGGCACGTCCTGCAGCACTTCGACGTCGGGGGCGATGCCCTGGGCCTGGATCGAGCGGCCCGACGGCGTGAAGTAGCGCGCGGTCGTCAGCGCCAGCGCGCCGTTGCCGGTCCCGAGCGGAATGATCGTCTGCACCGAGCCCTTGCCGAAGGTGCGCGTCCCGATCAGGGTGGCGCGCTTGTGGTCGCGCAGCGCGCCGGCCACGATCTCGGAGGCCGATGCCGATCCGCCATTGATGAGCACGACGAGCGGCTTGCCCTTGGTCAGGTCGCCGCCGCGCGCGGAAAAGCGCTGGGTTTCCTCCGCCGTCCGGCCGCGCGTCGAGACCACCTCGCCGCGCGTCATGAAGGCGCTCGACACCGAAACCGCCTGGTCGAGCAACCCGCCGGGATTGTTGCGGAGGTCGACCACATAGCCCGCGAGCTTGTCCTGCGGGATCTCCTTCGAAATGCTCGTGATCGCCTTCTTCAACCCTTCGGTGGTCTGCTCGTTGAAGCGGGTGATCCTGATATAGCCGATATCGCCACCGTCGGTCTTGAAGCGGACCGGGCGCACCCGGATGATCTCGCGCAGGATCGCGACGTCGATCGGCGCAGCGGAATTCTTACGGGTGATCTTCAACCGGATCTTGCTGCTGGGCCGCCCCTTCATCCGGCTCACCGCCTGTTCGAGGCTCATGCCCTGGACGGCCTCATCGTCGATGTGCGTGATGACGTCGCCGGACAGGATGCCGGCCTTGGCCGCGGGCGTGTCGTCGATCGGCGTGACCACCTTGACCAGGCCATCTTCCATCGTGACCTCGATGCCGAGCCCGCCGAACTCGCCATGGGTGGTCTCCTGCATGTCGCTCCAGCCCTTCTCGTTCATGTAGCGCGAATGAGGGTCGAGCGAGGAGATCATTCCGTTGATGGCACCTTCCATCAGCTTGTTGTCGTCGGGTTTCTCGATGTAGCTGGCCTTGATCCGCTCGAACACGTTGCCGAACAGATTGAGCTGCGTGTAGGCGTCCGGACGGGCCGCCGCTTTTGCCGCCGCAACCAGATGCGCGCCCTGCGGCCCCATGACGAGAACGGCCAGACAGGCGCCCGTTGCGGTGCCGAGGAGAAAGGCAAAGTTCCTGCGCATCTTCGAAGCGTCCCTTTTTCACGATGGACGCTCACGATTGCTGTGAATCGGCGCCCTCCCCGGCACGCCCAGAACACAATGGCTTTTTGGTCGGATCAAGGCGCGAATCAACCGGGCCAATACGGGCCGCGAGAAGCCTCACCTTCGCTCGAAAAAGCTCTATTTGGCTTCGTGCAGCCCGTTTTGCCACGTGGATGGTTGCGTTCCAAAGCCGCGCTTGGCGCGTGTGCCGAGCCAGTAGCCGAATTGCGGCGGAACATTGCGGAACGGGCCGTCCACGCCGAGTTTCAGCGCGGCATCCATCGGCCAGTTCGGGTTGTTGAGGATTTCGCGCCCGACGGCAATCAGATCAGCCTGCCCGTCGCGGAGAATCTGTTCGGCCTGGTCGCCATGGATGATGAGGCCGACCGCCATGGTCATGATGTCGGCGTGGCGCTTCACATATTCCGACAGCGGAACCTGATAGCTGTACTTGATTTCCTTGCCGAGGATAGGCGCCATCTCGGTGATGCCGCCGGAAGAACAATCGATGACGTCGACGCCCTTGGCCTTGAGAATCCTTGCGAGCCGCGCGCTCTGCTCCGGCCCCCAACCGGCGTTGTCCTCGACCGACAGGCGGACGAACAACGGCTTCTCATCGGGCCAATGCGACCGCACCGCTTCCGTGATCTCGGTGATGAAGCGCATGCGATTGGCTTCGGAGCCGCCATATTCATCGCTGCGCTGGTTGGACCGCTCCGACAGGAACTGATGCACGAGATAGCCGTGCGCGCCGTGCAGTTCCAGCATGTCGAAGCCGGCCTCATGCGCGCGGCGCGCCGCGTTGCCCCATGCCTGCACCAGGTCCTTCACTTCATGGCGCGCCAGCGCCTTCGGCACGGGCCATTTTTCGCTATGGGCGATCGCGCTCGGCGCCACCGGTGACCAGGCGTCCCAGTCCTCGATATCGGGCGTCCGCTGCAGCGGCCGATCGCCTTCCCACGGTCGTGTCGCGCGCGCCTTGCGCCCGGAATGGCCGAGTTGAATGCCGGCGACCGAGTTCTGCTGCTTGATGAATTTGACGAGACGGCCGAGCGGCTCGACGAAGGCGTCGTCCCAGATGCCGAGGTCGCCGACCGTGCCGCAGCCGCGCCGTTCGACCTTGGTCGATTCCACGACAACGAGGCCCGCGCCGCCGGCGGCGAACTTGCCGGCGTTCATCAGATGCCAATCGGTCGGAAAGCCCTTCACGGCGGAATATTGATGCATCGGGGGCACCACGATGCGGTTGCGAAGCTCGATCCCGCGGATCGTCATCGGGGAAAAGAGCAGGCTTTCCGTCATGAGCGGCTTCCTTGTGCTGGACATCGTCGTCCCGGCACGGCCGGAACCCGTGTCTTCTATTTTGCGGTGCCGGACTTGGTATCGGCCGATTTCGCCTTCGGCTTCGAAGGCGCGGCCTTGTCGGCCTTTGCCGCGCTGTCACCGCGCGCAATCCCCCAGGGGTCGTTAGACTTTTGTTCCGGTATGTTGCCCAGAGACCGCTGGTAGGCCCGTTCAGCCTCCTTCTCGGCGGCTTTTTCGGTCGGCGTCTTGGCCTTGTCCGGTTCGCCGTATCTGGCAGGGCCCCCTTGGGCCAAGGCTGGCCCGGCGAGCAGCGCCATCACGGCTGCGGCGCCCAACACTCTCAGAACTTTCATGCGACCCTCCCGGTATTCTTCGCAAGCCTTAGCATAGCTTGAGCGCCGGAATCCATCTGGCCGGCGCCCGTTGCCCGGGCCCGTCCAGTTTTGTAAACGACTGCCATGAATTTGCCACTCGCTCCCAACTCTGCCGATGCCCTGCTGTTCGACCTCGGCCGGGTCGTGCTCGATATCGATTTCAGCAAGGTGGTGGCCAGTTGGGCAGGCCACGCCGGCTGCGAGCCCGCTCGGCTCGTCGGACGGCTTTCGCCCAATGAAGCCTGGAAGCGGCACGAGCGGGGCGAGATCAGCGACGCTGCGTTCTTTGAAGGCCTGCGCGCCTCGCTCGGGATCGACATCACCGATATCCAGTTCCTCGAGGGATGGAACGCGATTTTCGCCGGCGAGATGCCCGGGATCGGCGCGATGCTCGCGCGTGCCGGGACGCGGTTGCCGCTCTATGCCTTCTCCAACACCAATGGCGCGCATGTCGAGCACTTTTCGCGCGCCTACGCCGACCTGCTCGGTCATTTCCGCGAGATCTATCTGTCATCGGCGATCGGGCTTCGGAAACCCGAAGCCGCAGCCTATGATCACGTGGTGAAGGCGATCGGCGTACCCGCCTCGCGGATCCTGTTCTTCGACGATTCCGCGGAGAATATTGCAGGCGCGCGGGCGCGAGGCCTGAGCGCGGTGCATGTGAGATCGCCTGACGACATCGCAACCGCGCTTGCAGCGCTGGGAATTTGAGGGGGACCTGCCCGTGGCGTTGATGCCGGTTGCCGATGCGATTGCCGCGATCCTCGCCGGCGCAGACCCCTTACCCGAGGAAATGATCGCACTCGATACCGCCTGGCACCGGGTGCTGGCGCGCGATCTCGCCGCCCTCCGCACCCAGCCGCCGCTGGCGATGTCGGCGATGGACGGCTACGCCGTGCGCGCGGCCGACGCCGCCGATCTTGCCGTCCGGCTGAAGGTGATCGGCGAGGTCGCCGCCGGCCGCCCGTTCGAGCGGAAGGTCGGCGCGGGCGAGGCGGTGCGGATCTTCACGGGTGGCGTCATTCCCGATGGCGCCGATGCCGTCATCATCCAGGAAGACACGACGATCGACGGCGATCACATCCGCATCACCGAGGTAGCCGTGAAGGGGCGGCATATCCGGCCCGCCGGCGTTGATTTCAACGAGGGCGACGTCCTGCTCAAGGGCGGACGCCGCCTGACCGAGCGCGATCTGTCGCTCGCCGCCGGCATGAACTACCCGGAGCTTCCGGTGCGCCGCCGCCCGAAGGTTGCCGTGCTCGGCACCGGCGATGAGCTCGTGATGCCGGGCTCGAGCCCCGGTCCCGGCCAGATCGTCTACTCCAACGGCTACGGGCTGCGGGCATTGGCGCGGGCGGAAGGCGCCGACATCACCGATCTCGGCATCGCCGCGGACACGGTCGCCGCGACCACGGATGGCATCCGGCGCGCCAGCGCGGCTGGTGCGGATGTCCTGATCACCATGGGCGGCGCCTCGGTCGGCGACCATGACCTCGTCAAGCGATCGCTGGAGGCAGAGGGCGTCACCATGGCGTTCTGGCGGATCGCCATGCGGCCGGGCAAGCCGATGATGCACGGGCGGCTCGGCGCGATGCGGGTGATCGGCCTGCCCGGCAATCCCGTTTCATCCTACGTCTGCGGCTTCCTGTTTCTCGTGCCGCTGATCCGCGCGCTTTCGGGCCGCACGGTTGTCCACCATACGCGCGAGACCGCCCTGCTCGGCCGCGATCTCGGCGCCAACGACCAGCGCGAGGATTATCTGCGCGCCCGCCTCGAACGCCGCGAGGACGGCGCGCTGATCGCCACGCCGGTCAATCACCAGGACTCGTCGCTACTCGGGAATCTCGCCGCCGCACAGGCGCTGGTGATACGCCCGCCGTTTGCGCCGGCAGCGGCGAAGGGCACGGCTTGCGAGATCCTGCGACTGCCGGAGTAACGCGCTGAAGGAAGACCGGACGCTGCGCTGATCACACGCGGCTGGCTGCCACCCTTGTGTGAATCCGTTCGGACTGCATCTGGCACGCCGCCGCCTCGTGAGCCGGCACCAGCGCGAGGCGAACGGCGACGTGCTTGTGATAGGGCGTGCCGGCAATGGGATCGCGATTGCCGGTCTCGGTGAGCAGATTGATCCGCGGGCCATTGGTGAGCCGCTCGCCGTCCGGCGCGGGATACGACTGGCCGTAGCCATGCGGCAGCGCGAGCTGGCCGTTCCGCATGGAGTCGTCGACCTTGCAACGGACGATCAGGCGCCCGACGGCGGATTCAATCGCGATCCAGTCGCCGTCGCTCGCGCCCAGTTCGCCAAGATCGGCGGAGTTGATCAGCAGCGCTCCATCAGGATCGTCGCGGCGCCATGCGGGATCGCGAAAGATCTGGTTGGCGTTGAACATGCGGCGCTGCCCGGCGGCCAGCATGAACGGAAATTCCTCGGGCGCGCCGGCGGCCTCGGGATCGAGGCTTGCGAGCCATTCGAGCATGCCGGGCACCGCGAGCCTTATCTTGCGGTCGGGATGGCTGATCAACGACCAGACATCGCTGTAGTCGTGATGCGTAAACGCCGCGCCCTGCCGCGCGCCGACGATGGCGTCGAACAACGCGTCGCCCAGCGCCTGATCCGGAATGTCGTCCGACGCGCCGATCGCCCGCCGCACCGCTTGAGGCGAACGCCTGGCGCACAGCAGCGCGGCGTTCCACATCGGCGCCGCAGCCGCCGTGCCGTCAGGCAGCGTTTGACCGAGCGTGTGGTACAGCACCAGCGGCGCGACCGCGGCTGCCGAGGGATTCTCGCCGATGAAGGCGCGAAACGCCGCGGCGAACTCCACCCGTGAACGCCGGGCCGCTTCCGTCAAAGGCGCCAGCACGTTGTCACCGGGCAAAAAGCCCATCGCCCGCGCAAGCCTTGTGTAGATTTCCGGCTCCGGCAACGTGCCTTCGAGCGGCGGCAACACGCCGGCGCGGACGTGGAAATAGTTGGTTGGGAATTCGAAATTGAACAGCGTGAACTCGGTCTTCTCGTATTGCGAGGAAGCCGGCAGCACATAATGCGCAAGCCGCGCGGTCTCGGTCATGGCGACGTCCACCACGACGCAAAGCTCGAGAGATTGCAGCGCGCGCTCGACGGCCCTGGTGTTCGAGGCGGTGTTGGCCGGATTCGAACTGTCGATCCAGACGCCGCGCAGCCGATCGGGATGGTCGCCGAGCACGGCATCCGGAAAGATGTTGGGCGACAGCAGTCCGGCAATCACCTCATCGCCGGTCGGGGAAAATTTCTGCCCCGGCGAATTGCCCCAGAGCGGCTGCAGCCAGCTATGCAGCTGGTTGGTGCCCTTGCGGCCAAAACTCCCGGTCATCATGATCAGGAGCTTTTCGAGGTAAGAGTTGAGCGTCGAATTGACGCCCTGCTGGATGCCGAGTTCGACGCGGACCACCATGGCCGTGGCTGCCGCCATCATGGCGACGCAGCGCTCGATGTCGGCGATCGGGATTTCCGCCGCGGCGGCCCACTCCTCGACCGGGATATTCAGCAGCGCCTGCTTCACTTCGGCGTAGCCAACCGTGTGCGCGTCGATGAAGTCATGGTCGATCGCATCGGACCGGACCAGCGTTGCCAAGATCGCGCCGAGCAGGAACGCATCGGCGCCCGGGCGAACCGCGAGATGCAGGTCGGCCAGTTCGGCGGTCTCCGACCGGCGCGGATCGACCACGATCAGCTTGCGTGCGGGATCTTTTCTTATCTGGTTGAGGTGGTCGCGGGCGTTGGGAAAGCCGTGCGCGACCCATGGGTTGGCGCCAATGACGAACAGCAGGTCGCAGTGGTGCACGTCTTCGGCCGTGTGACAGGTCTGGCTGCCGAACATGTGGCCGTTGACCCAGAAATCGCCGGTCTTTTCCTGCGACAGGGCGTTGAAGACATTGCGCGAGCCAAGCGCGCGCAGGAACGCGTTGGCATAGGCGCCGCCGGCGTGGTTGCCCTGGCCGCCGCCGCCATAGAGCGCCAGGCTCCTGCCGCCGTGGCGATCGACGAGCGCTCGCATCCGCTCGGCGATTTCGGCAATCGCGACATCCCACCCGATCGCATCAAACCCGCCGTCGGCGCGGCGCCGCAGCGGCGTGGTCAGCCTGTCCTTGTGGTGCGCATAGTAAGGTATGCGCGCGGCCTTGTTGCATAGATAGCCTTGCGATTTCGGGCTGGAGCGATCGCCGCGGACCTTTTCGACGTGCCCGTCATTGACCAGGACCTCGATGCCGCAATTGACGTAGCAGAGATTGCAGGCCGTCTTGTGCCAGGTACCGGTCATGTCGGCTTCCCCTGTGGACATTGTTGTCGGGACAGCGTCGCGCGCCGGACGCCACCCGTACGCCAGGGCATATTAGATGATAATCATCATTCAATGCAACAGCATTCGGAATGCGGGCGGCCCGATACCGCCAATGCCTCACGAAGGCAGGCTTGCGCTTGTCGATGAAGGCCCGCACCGCCTCGTCTGTCATGCGTGCGGAGCGGACCCTGTTCTCATCTCTTCATCGCAGGGCTCAGGCGACCCTCAACGACGCCTTGCTGTCGCCATCGAGGAATCCGGTGAGCCGGTCCCGGATGATGCGCTCGGCATCTGCCATGATGCGGTCGATCAATTCCTTGACGGTCGGGACGTCGCGGATCAATCCGACCATCATCCCGCAGCTCCAGGCACCTGCATCCATCTCGCCGTCGATCATCACCTTGGGATAGACGCCCGCGACCTCCTCATGGATGTCGGAGATCTTCAGGCTGGCGCCTTTCTCGCGCTCGATCTCCAGCAGGCGGTCGACGGCCTTGTTCTTCAGCACGCGCTCGGTATTCCGCAGCGCCCGCATCACCAGCCTCGTGTCGAGTTCGGAAGCGGCGACCAGCGCCTTCTTGACGTTCTCATGCACCGGCGCCTCCTTGGTGGCGATGAAGCGCGTTCCCATGTTCATGCCGGCCGCACCCAGCGCCAGCGCGGCGACCAGGCTGCGCGCGTCGGCCATGCCGCCCGAGGCCACGAACGGAATTTTCAGCTCCTCCGCCGCGCGCGGCAGCAGGATCATGTTCGGCATGTCGTCCTCGCCGGGATGGCCGCCGCATTCAAAGCCGTCGACGCTGACGGCGTCACAGCCGATCTGTTCCGCTTTCAGCGAATGCCGGACCGACGTGCACTTATGGATCACCTTGATGCCGCCCGCCTTCAGCGCCGGCATGTATTGCTCGGGGCTGCGGCCCGCGGTCTCGACGATCTTGATGCCGCCTTCCCTGATGGCGGCGATGTATTCCGGATAGGGCGGCGCGGTGAAGGACGGCAGGAAGGTCAGGTTCACGCCGAACGGCTTGTCCGTCATGTCGTGGCAGCGCGCGATCTCCCTGGCCAGCAATTCCGGCGTCTTCTGCGTGAGACCGGTGATGATCCCGAGACCTCCGGCATTCGACACCGCGGCCGCGAGTTCGGCGAATCCGACATAGTGCATGCCGCCCTGGATGATCGGATGTTCGATGCCGAACATCTCGGTGATGGCTGTCTTCACATAGGCCTCCCATGTTTTTGCAATGGCCGAGCTTTGCCGGACCGGTAGTTGCGGTCAATGGACGATTTCGGGCAGGTCCGCGCAGCAACGCCTTGCGCGCGCTACCACTTCTCGCCGAACGGGCGGATTTCCAGTTCGAACGTCCAGGCGCTTCTCGGCTGCTGGTAAAGCTGCCAGTAGGATTCCGCGACCGAGGCCGGCGGCATCAGGAGATCGGGATTGTCGAGCGCGCCCGGCCCGAGCGCCTCGAGCCGCCGCTGGCGCACCCATTCGGTATCGACGCCGGAATCGATGATGAGGTGCGCGACGTGAATGTTCTTCGGACCCAATTCGCGTGCCATCGCCTGCGCAACGGCCCGCAGGCCGAACTTGGCGCTGGCAAAGGCGGCGTATCCAATGCCGCCGCGCAACGACGCCGTGGCGCCCGTGAAGAAGATGTTGCCCTTGCCGCGCGGCAGCATCAGCCGCGCCGCCTCGCGGCCGGCCAGGAAGCCGGAATAGCAGGCCATCTCCCAGACCTTCCGGAACACCCGCTCGGTCGTGTCCAGGATCGGGAAATTGACGTTGGCGCCGATGTTGAAGATGCAGACTTCAAGCGGCGCATGCTTGTCGGCATCGCCGAGGAAGGCGGTGATCTCTTCCTCCTTGCGCGCATCGAGCGAGCGGGCGTGGATCTCGCCGCCGGCCTTCTCGATCTCCTTGACCAGCGGTTCGAGCTTGGCGCCGTTGCGGCGGCCGGCAAACACAGTGAACCCCTCTGAGGCAAATTTCTTTGCGATTTCGCCGCCGATGAAATCACCGGCGCCGATCACGGCCACGGTCGCGTTTCTCTTTTGCAAGGTGCTTCTCCCGGTCGGTTAGGTCTGTCGCTGTTGCATTGGGCCGGCGCTGGCCGGACGGTTCAGGCGCTCTGCAGGGACTCGGCCAGCTTATGCTTGAGGATCTTGCCGGTCGACGTCGCCGGCAAGGCGTCGAGCACGATGATTTCAGACGGCCGCTTGTACGAGGTGAGCTGCGGGCCGACAAAGGCCATCAGATCGGACGGCTGTGTTGGCGATCCCTGCATGAGCTGCACGAAGGCCACGACCTCTTCATTGCCGTCGACGGTACGACCGACCACGGCCGATTGCACGACATCCCTGTGCGAATTGAGCACGGCCTCGACCTCTGCCGGATAGACGTTGAAACCCGAACGGATGATCATTTCCTTGGTGCGGCCGACGATATAGAGGCAATCGCCGTCAAAGCGCGCGAGATCGCCGGTATTGAACCAGCCTTCTGAATCGATCGCCTTCGCGGTGAGATCGGGCGCGCGGTAATAGCCGCGCATCACGTTGCGGCCGCGCACGTGGAGTTCGCCGACCTGGCCGTTTGCCACCGGAATACCGTCGATCGTCCTGATCCGGGCCTCGACGCCAGGCAGCACCGTTCCCACCGCCTGGTCGCTGCGCGGCGCATCGAAGCGCACGCCGGATATTCCAGGCGAGCACTCGGTGATGCCATAGCCGTTCGAAAGCGGCAGGCCGAACTCCTGCTCGACGCGTGACTTCAAGTCCAGATCGAGGGGCGCGCCGGCGACCGCGATCAGCCGCAGCGATCCGCGATCGAGTTGCTCGAGGCCCGCCACCGCCTTGTATTCGAGGAGCCGTTGATAGGTCGCGGGCACACCATTGAGGATGGTGATCCCCTCCTCGGCAATCGCCGTGGCGAGCGCCGCGGGGTCGTACTTGCTGACAAGGCGCACCGTGCCGCCGACCATCAGGGTCATGATCAGCAGGGAAATGCCGACGATGTGCGAGATCGGCAGTACGACATAGATCTTGTCGCTCGGCGTCATCCGGCGGAAATGCGCCGTGGTCTTGGCGCTGATGAGCAGGTTTTCGTGGGTAAGCATCACGCCCTTGGGCGTGCCCGTGGTGCCTGAGGTGTAGATCAGCACGGCGACCTGCTTTGCCGGATCCTTCTCGACGGGCTCGGCCTCGGTGGCCTCGTTCAACGCGCTGACGGCAACCGCCCTCAACGGCCCCACCGGGCCGACCTCGGCGCCGTAGCGCTGCGCATGCGCCTCGGCTTCCTTCGAAACGCCGACGGTCAAAAACATCCGCCGCGCGCCGCTGTGGTCGCGGATGAGATCGAGTTCACGCGGCGACAAACGCGGATTGGCGACGATCGCCCATGCATCGATCCGGCTCGCCGCCAGCAGCAGGGCGGCCAACGCGATACAGTTTTCGCTGACGATGATCATGCGGTCACCGGCGCGGATGTCGAGCGCCTTGAGTGCCGCGGCAGTATCAGTGACCGCGCGATCGAGCTCGCGGTAGGTCCATGAAGCCCCCTCCTCGGTCAGCACAATGCTATCGGGCGCGCTCGCCACATGGGACTCGATGACTTGATGGATGCGACCGGGAATCCCAGCGGCGATCTCGGCGATACTGATCGCTTCCGACTGCTGCGCCACGGCCAACCTCCCAATTTCGCCGCCTTGCCGCGGCCCTTGTCGATTTCGCAAAGTAAAAGTTCTTTTTTAGAACTTGTCAATCGATATTCCGTTCGCCGCGCGAACTCGGCGGCGGGAGAACCGCAAGGAAGCATGCATCCTGACGAATCCCGTTTACAGCGACCGGAAAGCACGCTACTCCTTCAGTATCAAATAAGAACTTATAGGGAGCGGACGATGGCGGAGAAGCGCGGCGTAGCAATACTGGTCGGCGCAGGCGATGCCATCGGCGCGGCCGTGGCCCGGCGTTTTGCCAACGGCGGCTACGCCGTCTGCATCTGCCGGCGCGACGCAGCCAAGTCGCAGGCGCTGATCGATGAACTGAAAGCCGCCGGCCTCGAAGCGCACGCGTTCAGCGTCGATGCCCGCCAGGAGGCGGACGTCCAAAAGCTGTTCGCCGACGTCGAGAAGAACATCGGGCCGATCGAGGTGTGTTTGTTCAACGCCGGATCGAACGTTAACAAGCCGCTGCTCGACACCACCGAAAAGCTGTTCTTCAAGGCCTGGGAACTCGCCTGCTATGGCGGCTTCCTGGTCGGCCGCGAGGCGGCGCGCTACATGCTCGAACGCGGCCGCGGCACCATCTTCTTTACCGGTGCGACCGCCAGCGTCCGCGGTGGCGTCGGTTTCGCGGCATTCTCGTCCGCAAAATTCGGACTTCGCGCGGTGGCGCAATCGATGGCGCGCGAACTCGGGCCAAAGAATATCCATGTCGTGCATCTCCTGATCGACGCCGGCGTCGACAGCGAGGCGATCCATCAGCGGATGAAAGCAGCCAAGGGTATCGAGGCCAGCGATATCCCGCCTGACAGCCTGACCAAGACGTCGTCGATTGCGGAGGCCTACTGGTTTGCGCATCAGCAAACCCGCGACGGCTGGACCCATGAGCTCGATCTACGTCCCTCCGTCGAGAAATGGTAGGAGGATGCCATGCCTGACCTGACCATATGGGGCGTCGGAACCAGCCGCACGATCCGCCCGCACTGGGCCATGCACGAGCTGGGTCTCTCCTACAAGACGATGCCGATCGGCCCGCGCACCGGCGAAACCAAGACGCCGGAATACACGAGGCTCAACCCGCGACAGAAGGTGCCGCTGCTGCAGGACGGCGACTTCTGCATCGGTGAAAGTGCGGCGATCGTCGCTTATCTCTCGCGGATGTATTCGACGCCGGAGCGCACCCTGATCCCCGAGCCGCAGCGCGAATACGCGGCCTGGCTGGAATGGTGCTTCTTCATCGTCACCGAACTCGACTCCACCAGTCTCTATGTCATGCGCCGCCACCGTGCTGATGCGCTAGGCCCGATCTACGGCATCGCGCCCGAGGTCGTCGCCCAGGCAGCCGAGTATTTTCGCGCGCAGTTGCGGCACGTCGAGGTCGCGCTCGCCGACGGCCGGCAGTTCCTGATGGGCGACAGGTTCACCAGCGCCGACATTCTGCTGACGACGTGCCTCGATTGGGCGATCGCCTACGGCGTCGGGATCTGCGACAACGCGCAGCCCTATCTCGCGCGCATCCACGCGCGAGAGGCCTACCAGCTCGCCAAAAAGGCGAACATCCCGCTGGCGCCGATCGTTCCGGTGCAGCAGAAGGCTTGAGTAGACCTAACCCGCAACCCGGATCGATTTTTCGCTGATCATCTTCTCTATCGCGCCGTCGCCGTAACCAAGCTCGCGCAGTACTTCCCGCGTGTGCTCGCCGACGCGGGGCGCCGGGCCGCCGATGACAGCCTTGTTGATCTGGAATTGCGCCGCCGGCTTCGGCTGCCGCACCCGCCCGACCAGCGGCTGATCGAACTCGGCGATGATATCGCGCGCGACCACCTGTTCGTTATGGATGATCTCGCCGCGGCGCAGGATCGGTGCGCAGGGAACGTCGGCCGCATCGAGCCTTTCCAGCCATTCCGCGGTGGTATGCTGGGCGATGTATTCCGCCATCTTGTGAATGCGGGCGGTGGCGTTGACCGAACGCGCCGAAGGCGTTGCAAATCGGGGATCCTTGGCAAGCTCCGGATCGCCCGACGCCCGGCAAAAGCCCTGCCATTCGGAATCGGAAATGGTGCCGGCCGTGATGTAGCCGTCGCTGGTCTTGAACACGAGGTCCGGACGGTCGTTGGGATCGGCCGCCGTCGCCTCGGCGCCGACCACCGTGTACTGCATCATGCCTTCCGGCCAGAGATACGAAATCATCGCATCGAGCATCGCGACATGGATGTGATCGCCCTGCCCGGTCTTCTCGCGTGCGTAGAGCGCCGACGACACCGCCTGCGCGGTGAATACGGCCGTGGTCTTGTCGCAGACGATGGTGCGGATCATCTGCGGCCGGTTGGTCACCGGCTGCGACTGGATGTCGGCAAAGCCTGACAGCCCCTGGATGATCGGATCATAGACCCGCTTCTTGACGTAGGGCCCGGTATCGCCGACGCCGCTGATCGAGACGTAGATCAGGCGTGGATGCCGCTGGCGCAGTTCATCAGCGCCGAGACCGAGCCGCTCCATGGTGCCGGGGCGGAAGTTCTGCACCAGCACGTCGGCCTGTGCGACCAGTTTTGCGAGGACTTCGCGGCCGGCCGCGCTCTTGACGTCGATCGAGAGGGAACGCTTGCCGCGATTGGAAGAGATGAACAGCGCGGAAAACTCACCGCCCTTGTCGATGGTGGCGCGGCTGCGGCGGGTGATATCGCCGCCGATCGGCTCGATCTTGAGCACGTCGGCGCCCTGGTCCGCCAGGAACATGGTCGCGTACGGTCCCGACACCACACCGGTCAGATCGAGGACGCGAACACCGCTGAGTGGGCCGGGCATGACATTCTCCCTTTGTTGCGCTCCGCTTCGGGAGCGACGAGTACTATTCTTGTCTTTCGGCGTAACCTCAGGCGGTCTTCGGCAACGGGCGTGTCTGCTCGACGATCGACTCCTCGACGTCGCGGAGTTGATCCTTGCCGAAGAACATTTCCTTGCCGACGAAGAAGGTCGGCGAACCGAATGCGCCGCGGTTGACCGCGTCCGTGGTCAGGTCGATCAGCCGCTTCTTGACGTCGTCCTGCTGCGCGCGCGCCATCAACCGTTCAATGTCGATGCCCGATGCGGCGAACGCGCTGCGGAAGACCTCGACATCGTCCATCTTCTTCGGCTCTTCCCACATGTGATGGTAGGCAGCGCGGAAGTAGGGCTCGAACATGCCTTCGAACTGCGCCGCAACAGCGCCCCGCATCAGCATCAGCGTATTGACCGGGAAAAACGGGTTCTGCCGGAATTGTGTAATGTTGTGGCGGCGAAGAAACCGCTGCGTCTCCAGCGCCTGGTACTCCGGCTTGTTCCTGATCCCGCGCATGGACTCGCCCGGCGACATGTTGCCGGTCGCCTTGAAGATGCCGCCGAGCAGCACCGGAACGTATTCGAACTTGACGCCGGTGCGCCGTTCGATGGCCGGGAGCGCAAGTTCGGCCAGATACGCGTTCGGGCTGCCGAAATCGAACTGGAATTCCACTTTCAGAGGACTTGCCATCGGCATCTCCTTGGCGCGCGCGTTGCGTGGCCGGCGATCTCTTCGCGACCGCCGTCAGCCTTGCTTTGGTTAATCACCGTTCTTAACGTTCTAAAAAAGAACTGTCAATTGCTGGCCGTATTGCCTAGGATATTTCGGCAATTTGGCGGGCAGCCGACGGTTGTCTCAACCAAGGTGCCTATTTAGAATGGCAGACATGGCTCGGTTCCCTTTCTCGATTCGAGCGCGTCGGCATGCCGTGAGGAGAGAGCAGGAATGAAGTGGGACGCCCTCGAAGAAGAGCCGTGTTCGCTGGCCCGTACCATCGGGGTGATCGGCGATCGCTGGACCCTTCTGATCCTGCGCGAGTGCTTTCTGCGCACGCGGCGGTTCGAGGGATTTCAGTCGGCGCTCGGCATCACCCGGCATCTGCTTGCCGAACGGCTGAAGAAACTGGTCCGGCAGGGCGTGCTGCGGCGTATTCCGTATCAGGAATCCCCCAAGCGGCACGAATACATCCTCACGCAAAAGGGCCTCGACCTGTACCCGATCATGATGGCGCTGGTGCATTGGGGCGACACCCACATGGTCGACGAGCGCGGCCGGCCGCTGCTGCACGAGCATCGCAAGTGCGGAAAGATCTTCGATCCGGTGATGGTCTGCTCCGAATGCGGCGAACCGCTTCATGCCAAGGAAGTCACGACCCTTCCCGGGCCAGGCGCGCGCCCTGGTCCGCCGAGACGCCCCGCCCCCACCAAAGCAAAGGCGGGCAAGCAGGCCGCCTGACCCCTTACGCGATCGACCTCGCCACGGCCTGACAGTGGCGGCTAGGCGGATTCGAATCGGATATTGCAGGCATCGAGCGACCTGATCACAGCTTCGAATCTGCCGCACGCTCTCGAGCAATCAGGTTTGCCGCTCCGAACAAGCTGATTCCGCGCGACGTGAGCCAATCCGCGCAGCATTCATCAGAAATTAAGTAGTTGCGGAACACATATCGAACATATAGTGTCCGTTCATGATTTGTTTCGAGGGGTTGTATCTGGCAAAGGGAGCGTGGGACTCCCGCGATGCCGGGCCTGAAATCTCGAAATCGAACGACGCCAACCGGGGGAATGCTCGCGATGCTTACGCGCAAACAGTATGAACTTCTGCGTTTCATCAACGAACGGCTGAAAGAGGCCGGCGTGCCGCCGTCCTTCGATGAAATGAAGGACGCACTTGATCTGCGCTCGAAGTCGGGCATCCATCGCCTCATCACCGCGCTGGAGGAGCGCGGCTTCATCCGCCGGCTGCCGAACCGCGCCCGCGCCATCGAAGTCATCAAGCTGCCGGAGCTTGCCGGTGCCGCCAGCGGCAACGGCCGCCGCGGCTTCACACCGAGTGTCATCGAGGGCAACCTCGGCAAGCGCCCGGTCAGCGCACCTGCCGACGATGGCGAGCGCCCGGTGGCGGTCCCCGTGATGGGCCGCATCGCGGCAGGTACGCCGATCGAGGCGCTGCAGACCCGCAGCCATACCATCAGTGTGCCGCCTGACATGCTCGGCTCAGGCGAACATTACGCGCTCGAAGTGCGCGGCGATTCCATGGTGGACGCCGGCATTCTCGACGGCGACATGGCGCTGATCCAGCGCAATGAGTCCGCCGACACCGGCGACATCGTAGTGGCGCTGATCGACGAGGAGGAAGCGACGCTGAAGCGCTTCCGACGCCGCGGCGCCTCCATCGCCCTCGAACCCGCCAACGCCGCCTACGAAGTCCGCATCCTGCCGCCGAACCGGGTCCGGATTCAGGGCAAGTTGATCGGGCTGTACCGCAAGTATTGATCCTTACCTCTGGACACGGATCGCCGACGCCAACCCCGGCCTTCGGCCGGGGTTTTTTGCTGCACGCCGGGAACTTTTTGGCGTTATCGTATTTGTGGTACAGGCGCCGTGTGCCGGCCGCGCCGTGTGCCGGCCGCACCAATGCCCGAACCAAGAAAAGGCTCGGCGCCCACGCTCAAGTCCACTCCGATAGAGGCCTGTGCCTCCTGACGACACGGGTCAGCTATCTCGAACGAGGGAGCCATCCGATGTGTGACTATAGCCTTCATGCTGTATCGACGCGTCCCGCCGTGGTCGGAGAGACGCTCGTCACCACGACATTCCGCGGCACATCCACCCGCGGCTTTGCGTCCCCAAAAGACCTCGCGGTTGCGGTCTGCATGCTTCCGGGCACCGAACTCGCATTCGCTGACGACGTCCGCTACGATAATCGCTGGATCTGGACGCGGACCACCGACTGGCGGGTCGGCAAGTTCAATCAGATCGACCCCGAACTGCACGATCGTCATCATGACGCGATCGAATTTCCGGACGGAAGCCATGTGCTGGTGACGCAGCTTTGCGAAGGCCAGCGCGCGACCGTGCTGCAACTGCCGGTCACCCAGGCCAGCAGCGAACGCGCGACCAGGGCGGCGGGCGCGCCGGCAACCGAATCGACCGTGACGGGTTAGGCTGTCTACACAGGCGATCCGCCGGATCGGGCCGGCGGATCTTGCCAAAATCCTTTTGCGGAATTCCGCGACCAAAGGGGGGCTGGTCGGTGGTCACCAAGGTCACATGGCAAAGAGCCGGGCGCGTCACCGAGCCCGGCCGCTACATGCTCAGGTACGGCTGGCTCACCATCACCGCGGACGATCTGGCGGTCTGGCGGCAATTCCCGGATGCGGCGTTCACGCTGGTCAAGCTGCCATCGGAGCCTGAAGCGCCAGAGGAATTTCACCTTGGCGCCTTCGACCTGGCAGCCGGTCCAACCGTCGACGAGCATTGAGGACACCCTATTCTTCCGCCTGCAGATCCGCCTCCGACGGCGTCGCATCGACGGCGCGCGGCCCAGGGATGCGCGGCGAGAGCACCATGGCGTCGGCACCGCCCTCGTCCGCCGCAGCGGGCGACCATGGCCGATCGATCCCGCGGGCCCTGACGGTCTCGACCACAAACCCGTCCCGGCTTCGCCGCAACGCCATCGCGCCCTGCCGCCGCAGCCGCTCGGTATCGATGACGGCGGCCGCGCAGCCCGCGGGCGCCGGCCTTGCGGTCACGATCAGCGCCGTGCGTTCGCAATCGTCGGCCAGCGCCTCGGGCTTGAGCGCGTGGGCGATCACGGCGCCGCCAGCAGCCTGCGTCACGCAGCCATGGCCGTCGCAGGAGACACCTGCGGTGAGCGAGGCGTCGGTGGCGGCTCGCGGATCGGCATCGGCCGCCAGCCACTCCTTGAGCAAGAATGCGTCCCTGCCCCCTTCCCTGGCCGCCCTGCCCGCGTGCATCAGATGCAGCCGTCCATCGTGGCCGCGGACGCCGACATTGCGGCCGTCGCCGGAAATCAGGATATCCGGCGGCGGCACCCGCGCGGCCCACACCGCCGCCAGCAGCAACATGGCTGCTCCCGACCAGCGCAGCGGCGTGCGCAACAGCCCGACCAGGATGATGCCGAGGCTCGCCGCGATCAGCGGACCCATGCCAAACGCCGGCACCCGGCCGACCGCGCCGGGCAACGCCGCCACCCATTGGGTCACGGCGATCATCCAGTCGATCCCGATGCCCATGACCGCCCAGAACAGGCCATCGAAGCCGAACGGCATGGCGACCAGCCCGAGCAGGCCGGCCGGCATCACCAGCGCCGACACCACCGGCATCGCCGCGAGATTGGCGAGCACGCCATAGGGCGTGACGCGGTGAAAGTGGAAGGCCGCGTAGGGCGTGGTCGCCAGCCCCGCCACCAGCGAGGCCAGCAACAGCATGGTGATCTCGCGGCCGCCCCACAGCGCCACCCGCGCGGTGGCGCCATGGTCCGGTGTTGCGAACAAAGCGGGCATGCCGACCTGCACCAGCGCCACCAGTCCCAGCGTGGCTGCGAACGACATCTGGAAACTCGGATGCACCAGCGCTTCCGGCGCCACCGTCAGAACGATCATGGCCGCGACCGCGAGCGTGCGGAACGTAATCGCGCGGCGGTCCACCATGACTGCGACCAGCACCACGGCCGTCATGAAGAACGATCTCTGCGTCGCCACCTCTGCCCCCGAAAGCAGCAGATAAAACGCCGCCGCAACGAGGGCCGCTGCGGCCGACCATTTCTTGATGGCGTAGCCAGCCGTGAGCGCCGGAAACAGCGCCAGCAGCGCCCGCACCGCAAAGAACACCACGCCGGCGACAACCGCCATGTGATAGCCCGAGATCGACAGCACATGGCCGAGGCCGGAGACGAACATCGCATCGTTGACCGGCGGCGAGATCGCATCGCGCCGCCCGGTCAGCAGCGCGGTGGCGATGGCGCGCCTGTCACCTTCCAGCGTGGTCCGGATCCGCGCATCGATCGCATCGCGCAAGCCCTGCATGAACGCCGCGTAGCGCAGGCGAAGCCCGCCGCCGTCGGGCGGCTCCGTCGTCCTGATCGCGCCCATCACGAAGCCGGAGGCGCCGATGCCGGCGAAGAACATGTCGCGGCCGAAGTCGTAGCTGCCCGGCCGCAACGGCGCGGGCGGCGGCAGCAGTCGGGCCTTCAACGCGACGAAGCTGCCGACCGCTGGCGCCGTGCCTTTCTTTACCGACAGCCGCACGCGCTCGAGCTTGGTCGTTCCGCGCGCGCTTTCCATGGAGACGACCCGCAGCACGAAGCGGTCGGTGCGCTCGCGGATATCGCGGGTCTCCACGAAGCCCGTCAGCGATACCGAGAACATCGGCTGCGCCAGTACGGCATGCCCGATCCGCGCCGTTTTCCACGTCGCCACCGCAAACCCGGCAGCGACGGCGGCGACCATGACGGCAACCGGGAAGAACTTCTGCCGCCGCAGCAGAACCGCAACCGCGCAAAGGCCGATCGCGACGGCAGCGGCCACCGCCAGCACCGGCTCGTGATCGGCGGCAAAATAAAGCGCGATGCCAGACCCAAACGCAATCGGCACCCAGGGCAGTAACCGACCAGCGCCGGCTTCAGCACGCGCCCATTGGCGCAGGGTCTCGATGACGGGCTGCGAGAGCGCCGGCCGCGATGGCGCGAAACCTCCGGCCGGCACCGCAGCGCGCGGCGGCCACGTGCCGGCATAGCCGCGCTTTCGCCCCGCCGTGTCCCCGTGCTCCGCCAACGCCACTAAACCTTACGATACATTACCTGTCACCAAGCTACCGTAAGCTGCATTCAGGCCGCTACCGGAACGGATGCAGAAACTTGGAGCGAATACGCACGCTCGCCGAGGTTGCGTACGACTTTTCACGGTGGTAGGCGAATTGCCAGGCGAGAATGCAAGGAAGAGAGCGCGCGTGAGTGTCGATGTTTGGCGTTTGGCTATGGCCGTCAGCCTTGTTGCCAGCGCATCTTTCTCGGCTTGTTCGAGCTGGGCTCAAGCCCCGACATCGGAGCGAGAATGGGTCTGGCTCGTGAGAAGGAAAATCGAGATCGCCAAGGTAACTCCACCCTCGATGTATGAGCGGTATGAGTCCGGCGCGATACGCGTCAAGTTTGCTGTTGATGCATCTGGTCGCCTGGTCAGCAACCGCATCGTCAAGCCGAGTTGCTATGACAATTTGAATGCCGCGGCGCTGGACTCGATCAGGCGTGCCGCACCTTTTTATCCCTATCCGGGTTCAATGCCCGAAAAGCAGAGAGAGTTCTCCATTACGATCATATACTATTCCGGGCCAGCGCCGGCCGGCGCGCAGGTCTCGCAGCCACGCCGGGCCTGTTTGACGAGTTAAGGAGCCGATCAGCCGCCCCGCCGTATGGCGGCAAATCGGGTCACCATTCACGCTGTGGTTCGTGTAAGGTATACAGCGTGACGGCTGGGCATCCGGAAGTGTCCTGGCACGCGCCCACTACCAGAGCTGCCTTTGGCAGCCTACGCGAAAAAGGTTCCGGCAAAACGCCGCTCTGAGGTGCGGAACTGTCCGCTGGGGACGCTATTGAATTGGATGCTGACCATCGCCCTTTTTGAGGCAGGGCAATTGGAAGTGGACAGCATGGAAAAGAAGACCCGGCCTGAGCGGGCGCAACATTGATGGAGATTTTTCATGCGCGGCGCCTAGGTCCGATTGGACCCGCCTTTCTCACCGCGCTTCCAAGGGAGCATTTGAACGTGAGGACATTTTTCAAGGTCGTCATCTGGTTCATGGCCGCGATCGTGGGCCTTTTTGTCTGGAACGTCACTCCCGATTTTCGGCCAATCATCGGTTGGGTTCTGGCCGCGGTGTTCGTCTGCTACGTGCTGTCCACCATCGTGGAAGCCACCGTCAAGCGGCTCATTGCTGACGAGTTGCTCGAGCTCTTGCGTCAAAGCAATGCCACGGCCAACCGCATCGATGTCCTCGACCGGAAGATCACCGCCATCCTGAGAGATGCGCTCGAGCAGCGACGCGTTCGATGACGTTCGCTGCGAGAATGGTTCAGGCAGCCTCTATTCAAGCAGGCTCTATTCAAGCAGCCTCTGTTCAAGCAGCCTTGGAGGCGTCTGCGGCCTCGATCTTCACGTCGAACCAACCGAGATCCCTCAGTTCGCGCGCCTTCTTTTCCCCCGCTTCCTTAGTGTCCCGCTTCAGTACGATACGGCTCGTGCCGTCGCGGGCAAAAATGAAATAGGTCATCTTTCGCCCCCCGTTTTGTCTCCCGCAGGAGAGTGAAAAAGGCCGCAGGCATTCTCGCGCTGCGACCGGCCGGGTCAAAATTCATTGGTTATAAAACGTTCGATCCGCCGCTCCCGGCTCCGAGAATACTGAGCCGAATTTTTCTCGATGTGGAGTCGCAAATAGCGTTCCTGTCGAGGAACACCGCAAGTGTTGCGCGAATGCCCCTCTTTTGTGAGCGAGTTAACAATCTCGTCGAGAGTGCTGACGGAAGAATGAAGCACCGGCATTGCGCCAGTTGCGCGGCAGGCGCTAAGGTGGCGCATGAAGTTTTTTCCCATCTACGTTTCACTGGCTCTCGCCCTATCGGGTTCCGCGGCTGCGGCGGTAGAGCAATGCCGCTTCATCGAAACGCGAGCTGAACGCGAGGCCTGCTATCAGCGGCAGGAGACCGAGCGGTTGGCGCGGCAAAAGGCCAACGAGGCGCGGCAGGCCGTTCCGCTGAAGCCCTACGAGCCCATGACCGAGGAAGACGCCCAGCTCGCCAAGTCGATGCGGGGGATCTGCCGCGGCTGCTAGCGAACTCGTGGCGCCCTACTGCGCGAGCAGCGGCGTCTTCGACGAGACATGGTGGCTGGCGATCTTCCAGTCGCCGTCCTCGCGAACGATCACCCAGGTGATCTTGACCACCAGCGGCTCGGCCCCCTGCTCGACGACAAAGGATGCCGTGCCGGCGACGTTGATCACGTCGTTCGTGACCTGAGCCGTCCTGACATCGCCGAATCGAACCGACGGCGACGACCACCGCGGCAAGCCCTCGAAATAGGCCTTCACGCCGTCATTGCCGCGGTAGAAGCTCGGGTTCGAGCCGAAGAAGAACGCGTTCTTGGAGTAGAGCGACGCGAGCGCCGCCGCATCCAGGCGGGTGAACGCAGCCGCCCACTTGCCCATGATGCCGGCGACGATGTCGTCGGCCGTGTCTCGCCCGGACGCTCCCATCGACCTCACCCCTTCCCGCCGACTTCCTTGGCAAAGGTGTCGCGCAGGCCGATGGTGCGGTTGAACACGGGCTTGCCGGGTGTGGAATCCCGGTCGCGCACGAAGTAGCCCTGCCGCTCGAACTGCATTACCTCGTTCGAATTGTCAGCCGCAACCGACGGCTCGATCCGTGCATCGGTCAGCACCTCGAGCGACTCCGGATTGAGGTCGGCGGCAAAGTCCGCGGCATTCGGGCTCGGATTGGCGAACAGCTGGTTGTAGACGCGGATCTCTGCCGGTACCGAATCCTTTGCGGACAGCCAGTGCATGGTCGCCTTGACCTTGCGGCCGTCGGGCGCGTTGCCGCCCCTGGTGGCGGGATCGTAGGTGCAGCGCAGTTCGACCACTTCGCCCGCGGCATCCTTGATGACGCCGGTGCATTTGACGAAATAGGCGTAGCGCAGCCGCACCTCGTTGCCCGGCGACAGCCGGAAGAATTTCTTCGGCGGGGTCTCCATGAAATCGTCGCGCTCGATAAAGAGCTCGCGACCGAAAGAAATCTTGCGCGTGCCGGCGGAAGGATCGTCGGGATGGTTGACCGCCTCGAGCTGCTCGGTCTGCCCTTCCGGATAGTTCTCGATCACGACCTTGAGCGGCCGCAGCACCGCCATGCGCCGCTGCGCCGTCTTGTTGAGATGCTCGCGGATGCAGAACTCCAGCATGCCGACATCGACCACGCTGTTGGCCTTGGCCACGCCGATGCGCTTGACGAATTCGCGCACCGCCGCCGGCGGAACGCCGCGCCGCTTCAGTCCGGCAATGGTCGGCATGCGCGGATCGTCCCACCCCGAAACGTGACCGTCGCGCACAAGCTGCGTCAGCACGCGCTTCGACAGCAGCGTGTAGGTCAGGTTCAGCCGGGCGAATTCGTACTGGCGCGGCTTCGACGGCACCGGCAGCTTGTCGAGCAGCCACTCGTACAGCGGCCGGTGATCCTCGAATTCCAGCGTGCAGATCGAATGCGTGATGTGTTCGATGGCGTCCGACTGGCCATGGGCGTAGTCGTAGCTCGGATAGATCGACCACTTGGTGCCGGTGCGCGGGTGCTCGGCATGCAGGATGCGATAGAGCACGGGGTCGCGCAGGTTGATGTTGCCGGAGGCCATGTCGATTTTGGCACGCAGCACGCGCGCGCCGTTCGGGAATTCACCGGCCTTCATGCGGCGAAACAGGTCGAGGTTTTCGTCGACGCTGCGGTTGCGGAACGGCGAGTCCTTGCCGGGTTCCGTCAGGGTGCCGCGGCTGACGCGGATCTCTTCCTGCGACTGGTCGTCGACATAGGCGTGGCCGGCCTTGATCAGGCCTTCTGCCCACTCGTACAGACGGTCGAAATAGTCGGAGGCGTAATAAAGATCGGTTCCCCAGTCGTAGCCAAGCCAGTGCACGTCTGCCTGGATGGAATCGATATATTCCTGCTCTTCCTTGGTCGGGTTGGTGTCGTCGAAGCGCAAATGGCACTTGCCGCCGAATTCCTGCGCGATGCCGAAATTCAGCGCGATCGACTTGGCGTGGCCGATGTGCAGGTAGCCGTTCGGCTCCGGCGGAAATCGGGTCACGACCCGGCTGTGCTTGTTGGAGGAGAGATCGGCCTGAACGATGTCGCGGATGAAATCGCGTCCCGCCTCTGCCGCTACCGGTTCTGTGGTCATTCCAGGTTCCTGTGAGGGATTAACGAACCTTCTGCCAAATTCGCCCCCGTGAGCCAAGCCTACTTTGCCCATGGGGAGGCTTTAGTTATGTATCGTTCCTGATATACACCACCGCCAATTCACCCCTCAGCCTGCCCGGTAAATGACCTCTCCCGTCGTCACACGCTTTGCTCCCTCGCCCACCGGCTTCCTCCATATCGGGGGCGCCCGCACGGCGCTGTTCAACTGGCTCTATGCCAAAAAGCACGGCGGCAAGATGCTGCTGCGGATCGAGGACACCGACCGCGAGCGCTCGACCGAGCCAGCCATTGCCGCCATCCTCGACGGCTTGAAGTGGCTGGGGCTCGATTGGGACGGCGACGTCATTTATCAGTTCAGCCGTGCCGCCCGCCATCGCGAGGTCGCCGAGCAACTGCTCGCCAGCGGCAAGGCCTATCGCTGCTATGCCACATCAGAGGAACTGGCCACGATGCGCGAGAAGGCCCGCGCCGAGGGCCGCACGAGGCTGTACGACGGGCTGTGGCGGGAACGCGACCCGGCCGAGGCGCCAGCCGGCACAAAGCCGACCATCCGCCTCAAGGCGCCGCAGACCGGCGAGACCGTAATCGAGGACCAGGTGCAGGGCCGCGTGGTCTGGCAGAACGAGAACCTCGACGATCTCGTGCTGCTCCGGGGCGACGGCAACCCGACCTACATGCTGGCGGTCGTGGTCGACGACCACGACATGGGCGTGACGCACGTGATCCGCGGCGACGATCACCTGATCAATGCCGCGCGCCAGAAGCAGATCTACGACGCGCTCGGATGGGACGTGCCGAACATGTCCCACATCCCCCTGATCCATGGACCGGACGGCGCGAAACTGTCGAAGCGCCACGGCGCGCTCGGCGTCGAGGCCTATCGCGCGATGGGCTATCTGCCGGCGGCGCTGCGCAATTATCTGGTCCGGCTCGGATGGAGCCATGGCGACCAGGAGATTTTCTCGACGCAGGAAATGATCGATGCGTTCGATCTGCCGGCGATCGGGCGGTCTGCGGCGCGGTTCGATTTCGCCAAGCTCGAGAACCTCAACGGGCATTACATCCGCCACGCCGACGACGCCGAGTTGGTCAGGATGTTCGAGAGCGTGCTCGACCACGTCCCTGACGGCGCCGACCTCAAGGCGAAACTCAACGACACCACGCGCTCCCAGCTGTTGCGGGCGATGCCGAGCCTGAAGGAGCGCGCCAAGACCCTGATCGAGCTGATCGCCGGCTCCTACTTCATCTTTGCCGACCGCCCGCTCGCGATCGAGCCCAAGGCCGCGGCGCTGCTGACGCCGGAAACCCGCGCGCTGATCGGCCAGCTTCGAGCCACGCTGGAAACGGTTAACGACTGGCGCGCGGAGACCACCGAAGCCGCCATGCGAAGTTTCGCAGAGCAAAACAACCTGAAACTCGGGGCCGTCGCCCAGCCGCTGCGCGTGGCGCTGACTGGGCGAACGACCTCGCCCGGAATCTTCGATGTTTTGGCGGTGCTGGGACGGGAGGAGTGCCTGGCCCGGCTCGGCGATCAAGCCGGCGGCTAGGGCCCGCGTACGCCCAGCCGTCTAGTATTCTGACGTCGCTCCAAACGCGATGCAGCCCCTACCTTCTGCCGTTTCCGGCCGTCTTGCAGTGCACATGGCAATGAGCTACGCATCTGAAGCCGCCTTCTAGACAAGCTGGCCTCCCTAGATTCTGCCTAAAAAATGGCACCAGGGTCAGGCCGGTTTTCGCAACGATTTCATCGGGGACTTCACGATGGACGCAAAATCCAGCAACAAGACTGCAACGCTCACCGTAGGCAACAAGACCTACGATTTCCCGATCCTCAGCGGCACGGTTGGGCCTGATGTCATCGACATCGCCAAGCTCTACGCGCAGGCCGGGATGTTTACCTACGATCCCGGCTTTACTTCGACCGGCAGTTGCCAATCGAAGATCACCTATATCGACGGCGACGCCGGCGTGCTGGAATACCGCGGCTACCCGATCGAGCAGCTCGCCGAAAAGGGCGACTTCCTGGAAACCTGTTATCTGCTGCTGTACGGGGAGCTTCCGACCCCGGCCCAGAAGCAGGATTTCGACAGCCGCGTGATCCGCCACACCATGGTTCACGAGCAGATGGCCCGCTTCTTCCAGGGCTTCCGCCGCGACGCTCATCCGATGGCCATCATGGTCGCCGCCGTCGGCGCACTCGCCGCGTTCTATCACGACTCCACCGACATCAACGATCCGAAGCAGCGCATGATCGCTTCGATGCGCATGATCGCAAAGGTGCCGACGCTGGCCGCGATGGCCTACAAATACACCGTCGGCCAGCCCTTCATGTATCCGAAGAACGCGCTTTCGTTCGCGGAAAACTTCCTGCACATGTGCTTCGCGGTGCCCTGCGAGGAATACAAGATCAATCCGGTGCTGGCTGACGCGCTCGACAAGATCTTCATCCTGCACGCCGATCACGAGCAGAACGCCTCGACCTCGACGGTGCGCATCGCCGGTTCTTCCGGCGCCAACCCGTTCGCCTGTATTGCCGCCGGCATCGCCTGCCTCTGGGGCCCCGCGCATGGCGGCGCCAACGAGGCCGCGCTTGCGATGCTCGCCGACATCGGCACCGTCGACAAGATTCCGGAATTCATCGCCAAGGTGAAGGACAAGAACTCCGAAGTCCGCCTGATGGGTTTTGGCCACCGCGTCTACAAGAACTACGATCCGCGCGCCAAGATCATGCAGAAGATGTGTCACGCCGTGCTGGCCGAGACCGGCCATGGCGACGACCCGATGCTGAAGGTGGCGCTGGAACTGGAGAAGATCGCGCTGAGCGACCAGTACTTCATCGACCGCAAGCTCTATCCGAACGTCGACTTCTATTCGGGCATCACGCTGAAGGCGATGGGTTTCCCGACCTCGATGTTCACCGTGCTGTTCGCGGTCGCCCGCACCGTCGGCTGGATCAGCCAGTGGAGCGAGATGATCGAGGACCCGCAGCAGAAGATCGGCCGCCCGCGCCAGCTCTACACCGGCGTCGGCCGCCGCGACTACGTCGCGATGGACAAGCGGAAGTAAGCACAAGCGGTACCAGCGCTCGGAAATCCCGCCCTTGAAGTGATATCAGGGCGGGATTCTTGTTGAGCCGTGGCCACCATGCTGACGGAAAGCTGCCTGTGCGGAAACGCGGCTCGGCAGCCAGCACCAGCGCATCACCTTCAAAGCTATTGTTTGATGCGCCCGCAACCGCGATACACCGTTCCCCACCAGCAACCGGAGCGCAAGCATTCTTGATACAGCGGCACACATCTGGTCGACCCGCAATCCGGGCTCCCGCCATTGCTGACGCAACGTACTCTACAGCCGCTCAACGCCTTGGTGCAGGTAAATCCCTGCCGCCCTTGGTTCTGATTCTCGGTCAAAGCCCCTGCCCGTTCTAAGGCAGCGACCGCCTTTTCTTTTTCGCTTTTCGCTCTGCGTTGTTGTGCCAGCCGCGCCGCCTCCGCGGCCGCGATCTTCTCCCCAGCGATTCGCTTCGCTTCCACCGCTGCAATGCGTGCATTCTCTGCCTTCTTCGCAACAGCAACAGCTCTGGTCAGATCGACCTCGCGGGCGTCTCGTTCAGCGAGCTGCTTTCGCTCCTGCTCTGCAAGACGCGCCTTCTCCTCTGCCGCCGCACGTGCATCTTCTGCGGCGATCTTGTTCAGTTGTCCCTGGGCAAGATTGGCGTAGAAGCCGTCAGGATACTGCGAAAGAAATGCCTGCCATCCGTCCCGCGTTGCAAGCTGGAGCGCCAGCTCGTAATCGTGCTGGACCGCGGATTGAGGGCGAGCATGCGGAGCCCCGGGGGCAATCTCGGGGACCAAGGGCGCGTCGTCACCGCCGAGCGAGCCGTAGACGTAAGGCTCCTGCCTGTTGCCGGTGCTCTTCAGCACGTCATCCCTGACAAAGCCTAGGGCCCGGCGAATATCGAGGCCAGGCCTGGGCAGATATTCGACGAGCGCCGCCGCAAATGGGCTATTTTTGGACGCTCCGTCTGATGCCGTTGAGCCTGCTTTCGCCGCAAACGCGATCAACGTGTTCGGCGTTATCGGCTCAACCTTGGCAAGCCCCCGCCAAATGCCACGCGAGGCAACCGTTCGCCTCATCGTCTTAACGAAGGGATTATCCCTACAGGCATCAAGGATCACAAGGCGAAGCCGCCTCGCCGGCTCTACCGCGAACAGAACGCGCTCGAGCGAGACGGTTTCGTCCAGCACGTCGCTATCAGCTTCAAGAGCTGCGTCGACCGGAACCAGGAAATTGTTACCGTCCAGCTCAATGCCGTGGCCCGCGTAATAAACGACAGCAATGTCTGAGTCACGTGTCCTGTTCGCAAATTCTCGTAGCGTTCTGCGAAGCTCTACCGCGGAAAGGTCGGCCTTCGCCTCCACCCATTCGAAGTGCGCTGCCTTGAACATGGCGGCGAGCGCTGCTGCGTCATTCGTCGTGTTCGGGAGGCCTGGAACTTTCTGGTAGGCGGAATTGCCGATGACCAAAGCAACGCGCTTTTCTGCCAGCGCCGGGCCTGAGCAGAGACAGCCAGAAACAATCACCAATATCAAAAGCCGAATTACGCCCATCGAAAGGCCCTCGGACAATCGATCAACCAAAGGTATCGCAAATTTGAAGATCGTAAAGACGCGAGTAGGTCGATTCTCGCACCGCATTGCCCAATCGCCGAACTTCCTGCGTAGCAACGGGGGATATGTCGGTACCCGTTCGCGCCATCAGTCGCACACTATGTTACGGTTAAATTGTCCAGCTCTCACGCGCCAGCCACCCTCCAGCCTGCAGTTTGCGGTAGCTTGCGGCTTAAGCGGAGCACTGTCCACCCGAGCGCCTCGGGCCGCGTCAAGTTTCTGACTGGATTGTTCGGGCCTGCCAACGACCCTCTTCACCCGAACCCTTTCGCACGAGCCAAGGTCGTTAAGCTTATAACCATTGCGACATGTGATCTTGACACACTGGTCGCCGCTGGCCCGGTAGCCAAACTCACAGGCGAGGGGACAAACTCGGTTGGTCTTACCTCGAACGCCATCAAGCGCATCGGCACTAGCGGCCTTGGTATCAAACCCTGTGCCAGCATAGATGTTGAAGAGCCGGAGTGCACGCTCAGAGGCCGCGCTCCACCTGCCGTCCACGGCCCCCGTGCTACAGCCGACACGACGAAGCTCGCCCTGTAAGGCACGCGGTAGGTCGGCCTGAGTCTTTTGTTCGGGAGGCGGCGCCAAGGCTGCAACCTGCATCTCCCCCTTCTCGATCGCAGCTTCTGCAACAGTCTTGACCAGTTCGGCTTCTCTTCCTCCTTGTTCGGCGAGCCTCGCCTGTTCGGCAAGGCGAGCCTTCTCCACTGCCGCCGCACGTGCAACTTCTGTGGCAATCTTATTCAGCTGCCCATGGGCAAGATTGGCGTAGAAGCCGTCGGGATACTGTGAAAGGAACGCCTCCCATCCGTCCCGCGTAGCAAGCTGGAGCGCCAACTCGTAATCCCGCCGGACCACGGATTTCAGATCGGGCTGAAGGGCATCGGGAGCAATTGCCGGGACCAAGGGCACATCGTCGCCGCCGAGCGAACCGTAGACATAGGGTTCCTGTTTGTTGCGGGTATTCGTCAGCACGTCATCGCGAACGAAGCCGAGGGCTCTGCGAATATCGAGGCCGGGCTTAGGCAGGTACTCAACGAGTGCCGTGGCAAACGGACTATTCCTCGCGTCACCATCTGATGCCGTCGAGCCCGCCTTCGCCGCAAACGCGATCAACGTATTCGGTGTAATTGGCTCAACCTTGGCGAGTCCCCGCCAGATGCCACGCGTAGCAACCGTGCGCCTCATTGTCTTGACAAAAGGATTGTCCCGGCAGGCATCCAGGATGACAAGCCGAAGCCGTTTGGCAGGCTCTACGGCAAATAGCACACGCTCAAGCGAGACCGTCTCGTCCAACACGTCGCTGTCGCTTTCAAGAGCGGCATCGGTAGGCACGAGGAAGTTATTGCCATCTAGTTCAATACCGTGACCCGCGTAATAAACAACGGCAATATCCGCTTTACGCGTCCTGTCCGCAAATTCTCGCAATGTCTTGCGGAGCTCTGCTGCAGAAAGATCGAACTTCGACTCGACCGACTCAAAATGCGCGCTCTTGAACATGGCGGCGAGCGCTGCTGCGTCATTCGCCGTGTTCGGGAGACCCGGCACTTTTTGATAAGCAGAATTGCCTATCACCAAAGCAACACGCTTTCCCGCCAGCGCCGGACCGGAACCGGGCCAACTAAGACAAATCAACAAAATCAAAAGCCGAACCGCGCCCATTGAAAGGCCCCTCGGACGATTGATCAGCGTATAATATCGCACGTTTGGTCATTCTTAAAGCCGTCATCTGCCGATCAGAAAAGGATGCCTCCGAGTTGCCAGCCGGCTTAGAGGTGTCCTCGATGAGCGCGGCGAGTTCGACGATGCCTAAGGCAGCTTCTACGCGTCACGGGTTCGGAGTAGTCTCAGTATTGCCCCTAAGTCGCAGGTAATTTTGCAAGAGGTCGTTTGGCTGCAAAGCATTACTCAATCTGTGATTGCTCTGCGCGCATGCACCGACTAAACTAGGTTCCGAAAACTGCGCCGGAGAAGCATTATGCGACGGCTTTGGCCGGGTCTCGCCATGCTCATGGTTTTCCTCAGTCAAGGGCTGAGTTCAAAGACATGTTTCGCCCTAACGATGTCCGAGGAGTTCGTTCTACGAATCTGCCGGGCCTTTGAAGACAAATCTGCTGAGCGCCTACCATATTGGGCCACAGGAGCGGCAAAGAACTTCGTTAATCAATACAGCCAGTTCTATTCTGAGACGCTGGCTGCATGCTTAACCGCAGAGAGAATTGAACAGTCCTTTCAGCGCGCGACTTTTTTGGTCCAACACCCCCGCTACGAGAGTTTGTGGCTCTTCTCGTTTGAGAGAGGTCGAATCGACAGAATCACCATCGAGCGCTACCGACCAGTAACTCTCGCAGGGGATCAGGATTGGGTAGAGCCGTTCAACCGACCTAGTATGCAGCGCGCAGTCCCCCTCCGTTACGCTAGTGTCGAAAGCGATCCCAGGGTGGTTGAATTTCTCTATGCAACAAATCGCAAAAGATCCGAAGACCACGTGGCGTTGGACGGCAGCACCACGCGCGAGTGGATACCGATCAGCGGCTACACCGGTGATCGCAGCTCGGAGCTTAGTTTCGGGGCGGTGCGTGTGCGAATACCTGAAACTCACAAGATAGGTAGAATTGAGCTCCCCTCAAGCACGATGATTTTCGGTTTCCAGTTTAAGAACGATGACCCCGACCCAGCCAAGCACTTCATAATTCGAAGCATCGCAACGACGCCTGAAGGAGAATGGGTTAGATCGCTTTCTGCAACGAATGAAAGAAAGGCTCTGATATTCGTCCACGGGTTCAACACTAGCTTTCGAAGCTCTGTTTTCCGCACAGCTCAAATCATCTGGGATCTTCAGTTTCGAGGAGCTACAGTTTTGTTCTCCTGGCCATCCCGCGGTGAGATTGCTGATTACTTTTATGATAAAGACAGTGCACTCGGCTCACGTGCTGCACTGCTCCACATCCTTCGGAACGTCCACGACGCCGGATTCAATGAGATCCATGTTGTCGCTCACAGCATGGGGAACTTGATCACGGTGGATGCCTTATCTAACAGCGCCGTAATGAAGTCGCCCGTCGTGATCAGCCAACTTGTAATGGCAGCTCCGGACGTTGACCGCGACATTTTCATCCAGGGAATCCCGAATGTCGCGAGAGTCGCAAGAGGGCTGACACTTTATGCGTCGGCTAACGATAAAGCTCTGCTGCTTTCGAAACGTGTTGCCGGAAACATTGCACGAGCTGGCGACGTACCCCCGTCTGGACCTATCGTTCTCAGTCCGGTGTCGACTATCGACGTAAGCGCGATCGGTAACGAGATGTTTGGTCTTAATCACAGCAAATTCGCTGCAACGCGAAATATATTGAACGACCTTAAAATTCTTCTTGAGACAGGAGCGCCAGCGCCAAGATTAACTGAAATTCGCGGCTTCCCCGAACCTCCCCAAAAGGCAACTTATTTTCGATACGTCCCTTAGTCAGCGGGTCGAGATGCCTGCATGTGACGGACCCCGGCCAAGCAATTCCGCGTTACGCCCCCCCCCGTCGCCCCGCCCACATCGTCTCCAGCACGATATTCGCCGCACGGACGCTTGGCGGCTGGTTGCCGGTCGACATGATTGAGTCAATCTTCGCGAACGCCTCGACCTGCTTGCGCCGCAACTCGCTATCGCCGAGCACCTCGCGCAGCGCGGCTGCGAGTTTTTCCGGCGTGCAGTCCTGCTGCAGGAATTCAGGGACGACGTTCTCGCCGATGACGAGGTTGGCCAGGATCACCGAGTTCACCTTGATGGCCCGCCGCAATATCCAGGCCTCCACCGAGCCGGTCCGATAGGCTGTCACCATCGGCACGCCTGCGAGCGCCAGTTCCAGCGTCACCGTGCCGGACTTGGCGAGCGCCGCGTGCGCGTTGCGGAATGCGGCCCGCTTCTCCTGCTCGCCGATCACGACCTGGGGCTGGATCGGCCAGCCTTTCACCGCCTCGACGACCGCCTCCTGCAAGTGCGGCATGGTCGGCAGCACCAGTTCGAACGCCACGCCCTCCTGCTGCAGCCGCCCCACCGCCTGGCCGAACACGTCCATGTGGTGGCGGATTTCGCTGCGGCGGCTGCCTGGCAGCACCAGCAACACCGGCGGCCGCCCCACGCGCCGCGCAGCCTCTTGCGCATTCGGCCGGAGTGCCGACAATTGCTCGGTCAGGGGATGGCCGACATAGCTGCAGGGCGGACCGCGAAGTCTCTGATAGGCCTCGGGCTCGAACGGCAACAGCGCCAGCACGTGGTCGACATATTTGCGCATCGCCCGCGCGCGGCCAGGCCGCCATGCCCAGACCGTGGGCGATACGTAGTTGACGATCGGAATCGCAGGATCCCTTGCGCGCACGCGCCGAGCGACGCGATGGGTGAAATCGGGACTGTCGATGATGACCAGAATATCCGGCGACACTTCCGCGACCACCGCGGCCGTCTCCTTGATCAGCCCCAGGATCTTCGGCAGTTCCCTGACCACAGCCGCAAGCCCGATGATCGAGAGCTCTTCGATCGGAAACAGCGACATCAGCCCTTCGCGGGCCATCGCGCGTCCACCGACGCCTTCGAAATGAACCGCGCCGCCAAGGCGCTGACGCAGCACTTTCATCAGATTGGCGCCGAGGCGATCGCCGGACTCCTCCGTTGCGATCAGAAAGATCTTCCGCTCGGCGGTCGCACGCGGCGGTGTCACGCCGATAGTCCCTGGATGAACAGGCCGGCCTTGTCGGCGGCCTCGATCATGGCCTGCGAGTCCGCCGCGATCGTGCTGCCCGCGATCACCGCGATGCCGGCAAGCCCTGCCGCGGCCACGCCCTCGATCGTCTTCGGGCCCACCGTCGGCAAGTCGAAGCGCAGATCCTGACCGCTCTTCGGCGCCTTCACCAGTACGCCACGGCCGGACCTCGCGCGAATGCGGCCCACCTCGCGCAGCCGCGCCACGCGCGCCAGCAAGCCGTCGGTGCCCTCGATGTCCTCAACCGCGACCACGTGCCCGTCGATGACGACAACGGCCTGGCCGATGTCGAACGGACCAAGTGCGCCGAGCACTTCCCTCCCTTTGGCGATATCGGCAGTTGCGGCCGGATCGGGCGTTGCGCGGGCGATGCTTCCGGCCGGCATCAGGATATCGGGCGCAACATCGCGGATGCCGACCATCCGGAAACCATCGCGTTCGAAGATACGGCCGATGCCCGACAACAGATGATCGTCGCCGCCGCGAAACGCTGCCCAGATCTGGCCGATGACCCGGATCGTTCCCCAGTCAAGCCTGATCTCCGACAGCGCCGGCCGCTGCAGGGTGCCGATGAAGATCACGTCGCGGCAGCCCTCGCTGCGGAGCAGTCTTGTGGCGCGGCCGAGTTGTCCGACCGAGATCCAGTGATGGCGGAAGCGCTCGACCCGAACCGGATCGCAGGCGCCCTTGAGCGCGAACAGGACCGGCGCGATGCCGCGCTGGCTTAGCGAGTCCGCCACCGCAAACGGCATGGCGCCGCCGCCGGCGATGACGCCGACCGGCGAAGCAATCCCGGAAGCCGCTGAGGTCATGGTTGCGGCGACCCCGTCATCAATGCTTGTCGCCGTCGCCGGCCGGAAGGCACAGCGCGCGATGCTTGCCATGGCCGATGAAGCCGAGAATTTCCGCAATCGCGGGATCTTCGCTGGCGAGCGGCTGCACCGCCTCCAGCCGTTCGGCGAAGATGCCGGGGCCATGAAACAGCTTCTGGTAGAACGAGCGCATCTTGGCCAGGCGCTCCTTGGTGAATTTGCGGCGTTTCATGCCGATGATGTTGAGGCCTTCCAGGCTCGCATACTGGCCGTTGACGAGGCCGAACGGAATGACGTCGCCGCGCACGCCGCAGACGCCGCCGACCATTACCTGCGGCCCGATGCGCGTGAATTGATGCACCGCCGACAGCCCGCCGATGAAGACGAAATCGCCGATTTCGCAATGGCCGCCGAGCGTCGCCGAGGTGGCGAAGATAACGTCGTTGCCGACCTGGCAGTCGTGCCCGACGTGGCTGCAGTTCATGAAGTAGCCGCGCGCGCCGACGCGCGTCACGCCGCCGCCGGCGACCGTCCCCGCGTTCATCGTCGACTGCTCGCGGATGGTGCAGCCCGCGCCGATCTCGAGCCGGGTCAGCTCACCCTTGTAGCTCATCGATTGCGGCGGCGTGCCGAGCGAGACAAAGGGATAGATGACGCAGCCGTCGCCAATTGTCGTTTGAGCCGTGATGTGCACATGCGCGATCAGCTTGCAGTCCGCGCCGATCACAACGTTGGGCCCGATGATGCAATAGGGCCCGATCGTGGTCCCCTCGCCGATCACAGCGCCATCTTCAACCCGCGCGGTTGGATCGATCATACTCATCACATGCGTCCAGATTTCGCTCGGGCAATATTGTGTCGGGTTTTCCGGTGGTTATCGCGGCATGCCAACGCTGTCCAATGACGTATGGTTACGCCGTGTTGCGGCGCCGTCGCGCATCGCTGGTCTGACCACTCGTCAATCTCAGAATGCAAACACCAACTCCGGTAAGAAATTATTAGGCGGCGTGCCTGCCGAAAACCACGCCCCCTGTTCGTTCCGGCAAGAACAAAAGGAGTCTCAGCGCAGACAGCGAGCATCACGCGGAATGCGATCGGTGCGTCTCAGTCCGTCAGCATCGCGCCGACATCGGCTTCCGCCACGACCGTGCCGTTCACCTTGGCATCGCCGTGAAACCACCACATCGCTTTGCGGCGGCCGATCGAGCGCATGTGGTACTCGATGGTATCGCCGGGCATCACCGGCTTGCGGAACTTGCACTTGTCGATGGTCAGGAAATAAACCGCGCGCGGCTTCTCCGTTCCCTCGATCGACTTGATGCCGATGACGCCTGCGGTCTGCGCCATGGCTTCGATCATCATCACGCCGGGATAGACCGGGCGCTCGGGGAAGTGACCGAGAAACGGCGGCTCGTTGAAGGTGACATTCTTGATGCCGATGCCGCTGTAGTCAGTCCGGATCTTGATGACCCGGTCGATCAACAGCATCGGGTAGCGGTGCGGGAGCGTCTTGAGGATCTCGTTGATATCCACCAGCTCAAACCTGACCGATGCCTCCTCCATCACTCCTTCCCCTCGCCTTTTGGATAGCCTGCGCCATCGCGCGCCAGACGTTCAAGCGCCAGCGTCTCCCGGAACCATTGCCTGGTCGGCCGAGCCAGGTGACCGCCCCAGCGTTCGCCGGCAGGAATTTCGTCCTTAACCGCACTCATGGCCGCGATCTGCGCTCCATCGCCGATCTTGATGTGATTGTTAAGCCCCGCTTTGGCGCCGATCGCCACGTTGTCACCGATCGTCAGGCTGCCGGCGAGCCCGATCTGGGCCGCGAGCAGGCAGTGCCTGCCAATGGTAACATTGTGACCGACCTGGACCTGATTGTCGATTTTGGTGCCCTCGCCAATGACCGTGTCGCGGAGGCTGCCGCGGTCGATCGTGGTGCCGGCGCCGACCTCGACGTCGTTCTGGATCAGGACGCGGCCAGTCTGCGGCACCTTCACATGGCCTTCGGGGCCGAAGAAAATGAAGCCGTAGCCGTCCTGGCCGATGCTGCACCCCGGATGGATCAGGACATTGTTGCCGATCAGCGCACACTGGATCGCGGTGCGCGCGCCGACATTGCAGTCCCTGCCGATCTTGACGTCAGCACCGATCACGGCACCCGCACCGATCACAGTGCCGGCGCCGACCTCGACCCTGGGGCCGATCACCACCAGCGGATCGACGATCACGCCGTCTTCCAGATGGGCCGACGGATCGATGATCGCCGACGGCGCGATGCCGTCATTGTCGAACCAGGATTGCGGACGGAGCGCGTCGGCATGCCACTCGCGCGCCAGCCTGACGAAGGCCCGGAACGGCTGGCTGGCACGCAGCACCGCGACATGAGGCGGCACCTGCGCTTCGAAACGTGCGCTGACCAGGCAGGCCCCCGCCTTGGTCACCTTGAGCTGATCGGCGTATTTGAGATTGTCGAAAAACGTCAAATGCATCGGACCGGCTTCGTCGAGCGAAGCCAGCCCCCTGATGACCCGGTCGCCCTGCGCGGGATCGACCAATATTGCTCCCGTCAGCGTGGCAATCTCAGCCAGCATCGACGAAGGAGGTTGCTTGAAGAATATTGGCTGCGCCATTCTACCCGTCGCAGTCCAGCTGGCATTCACACCGGAGCGCCGGCCCGAACACCGGAGCCGGCCGCTCTCCTTGTCCGATACGTTCCCAGATGCGAACCGATGAACGGTTCGCCTGAAGACGTCCTAGAACGACGTGCCACCGCCAAACTTGAATTCCTGCACACGGTCATAAGCACCCTTGGTGATCGGAACCGCATAGTCGAAGCGCAGCGGACCGAACGGCGAGGCCCAGATCAAGCCGACACCGACCGAGGTTCGCACCACATTACCATTGTCATACACCAGACCCGTACAGGTTCCAGCCGTAGTGGGAGTGATCGTTGAGGGAGTGCAGTTCGAGTTGGCCGTAGTGGTGAGTTCGGCCGTCTGAGCCCACGTAGTCGGTCCCTTGTAGTCAAACAGACCACCGGCGTCGGCATAGACCGATCCCTTGAGCCCGACTTCCTTCGGCAGGAACCAGAACGGCATCTGCAATTCGAACGAAGCGCCCCAATACTTGGTGCCGCCAAGTGCGTCACGCGTACCGAATGGGTTGAGGTCGCGCGGACCGATGCCGTTCGGCGCAAAACCACGAACGAGGTTCGGACCCATCTGGAAGTGATCGAGCATCCGCAAGTCGCTGCCGCCAAACTGGTTGAGCATACCGCCCTGGAGATGAATCAGGCCAACGATGTCGGCGACCAGCGGCGTGTAGTACTTCGCATCGATCGCGGACTTGATGTACTTCACGTCACCGCCGACGCCGGCAAAGTCCTGCTTCCAGTCGATCAGCAAGCCGTCGGTCGGGTTCTTGTTGTTATCCAGGGTGTTGAAGTTCAGCGAATAACCGAGCGACGAGGTCAGCGTCTTGCCGCTCTGCAATTCCTTGCGGACAGGAAGTGAGGCTTCGCCATCGCTGTAGCACCACAGGCCGACGCCGGAGGCGTCTACAGCCGGTGCCGGTAACCCACCTGGTCCGCCGACGGAGTTCACAAATGCCGGCGACGGATTGAACGCGAGCAACCCGTTGTTTGGATTGTTGTTGCAGTTCGCCAGCTGGCTCGGCAGCGAAATCTCCTGCTGATAGATCGAATAGCGCAGTTGCAGCGCGAGATCTTCCCGCAGGCTGAAGCCGAGGCGCGGGCTGAAGCCCAGCGTCTTGGTGCCGTAGGAAATATAGCTGTTGGCCAACTGCTCACGCTGGAACAGGTCGAGGCCGAGCGCGACGCGGTAGTCCAGCAGATAGGGCTCGACGAACGACAGCGAGTAGCCGCGCGCGTACTGGCCGTAAGTCACCGCCGCCTTTGCGTAGAGGCCCCGGCCGAGGAAGTTACGCTCGGAAATGCTGACTTCGGCGAGCGCACCGTCGGTGGTCGAGTATCCACCCGATACCGAGAAGTCGCCGGTCGACTTTTCTTCCAGATCGACGATCAGGATCACGCGATCGCTCGATGAGCCCGGCTCGGTCAGAATCTTGACCGCCTTGAAGAAGTCGAGGTTCTTCAGCCTGCGCTCGGCACGATCGACCAGGGCGCGGTTGTAGGCATCGCCTTCCGAGAGATCGAACTCGCGCCGAATCACATAGTCGCGGGTGCGGGTGTTGCCGCGGACGTTGATGCGCTCGATATAGGTTCGCGGACCTTCGTCGATCGAGAAGACGATCGAGACGGTGTGCTGCTCGAAATTGCGATCACCGCGCGGGCGCACGATCGCGAAGGCGTAGCCGCGGCGCGAGGCCTCGATCTGCATTTCCTCGACGGACTTCTCCAGCGCCTCGGCATTATACAACGAGCCCACGTTGACGCGCGAGAAGCTGCGCAACGACTTGGCATCGAGCGTGCCGATCGAGGTCTGAAAATCGACCGATGCGACGCGGTACTGCTGGCCTTCCTCGATCTTGAAGGTGACCATGAAGCCCTTCTTGTCGGGATCATATTCGGTCAGCGCGGCCACGACCTGCACGTCGGCAAAGCCATTCTTGAGGTAGAAGCGGCGAATCAGGTCGCGGTCGGCCTCGACCCGGTCGGGATCGTAGACGTCGGCGCCGCCGAGGAAGCTCAGCAGGTTCGATTCCCGGGTCTTGATGACGTCCTTGAGGCGATAGGAGGAATAAGCGACGTTGCCGACGAACTCGATCGACCTGACGCCGGTCTTGCCGCCCTCGGCGATCGTGAAGATCAGATCGACGCGGTTGTTCGGCTGCTCGATGATTTCGGGCGTCACGCGAATGTCGTAGCGGCCCGAGCGCCGGTAGATTTCGGCGATACGCTGGGCATCCGACTGAACCATCGGGCGGGACAACGTGCCGCGCGGCTTGGACTGGATCTCAGCCGAAAGCTGCTCGTCCTTGACCTTCTTGTTGCCTTCGAAGGCGATGCGGCCGATCACGGGATTTTCGACCACGACGACGACCAACCGGCCGCCCGCGGTGTTGATTCGCACGTCCTGGAACAGCCCGGTCTCGATCAGCGCCTTCAGGCCGTCGTCGATCTGGGCCTGTCCCAGGCGGCCGCCCGGGCCCGGCTTGAAATAGGAGCGAATGGTCTCGACCTCGACGCGCCGGTTCCCCTCAACGGCGATCGACGCAACGGTCTGGGCCGCAGCCGGCGCAGATACTAACGCGCCCACCACCGTGGCCCCCAACGGCGCTGCCGTCATGATCAGAGCGGCCAGCAGACCCCCCCGCACTCGCATTCCAAACATCATGCGCAACGCGCCCTCGTCCTTCCGATGCCGGCCGTACCCCTACGAACCGGCAGAATCCCACTGTTGCACTGCTTGTAGCGAATTAAAACGGGGCGGCAAACCAGACATCGCCCTGCATTTCCAATTTCATTCCAAGACGTTGCCTATCGGCAACGTCACAAAAAAGCCGCGTCACGATGCCGCCAGATGCAGGATGTCATTATAGGTTGCAAACACCATCAACATCAGGACCAAACCGAGCCCGATTCGGAACCCCATCTCCTGGGCCCGTTCAGACAGCGGGCGTCCCCGGACGGCTTCCACCGCATAGAACAAAAGGTGACCGCCATCGAGCAGCGGAACCGGAAACAGGTTCAGCAGCCCGATCGAGATCGACAGTACCGCAGCCAGATGCACCAGGGCTGCCAAGCCGATGGTCGCGACCTGCCCCGATATCTGGGCGATTCTGATCGGCCCACCGACCTGATCGGCGGCTTCGCGGCCGGTGAATACCCCGCCGATATAGGCGAGCGTACGGTCCACCACGAACCAGGTCTCCTTCACGCCCAGCCAAAGCGCGCTGGCGGGATCGACCCGCTCGGTCACGACATCGCCGGGCGCCGTCGCCCGGGTAATGCCGAGCACGCCCAGACGATGGACGTTTCCGAACGAATCCTTCACTTCGCGCAGTTCCGGAGTGCCCTTGAGCTGCAGCGTGGAATCGCCGCGCTTGATGGTGAAGTTCAGGGTGTCCCCGGCACGAACGCCGACAACGCGCTGCATGTCGGAGAAGCTGCCGATGGTCTTGCCGTCGATCGCAGTCACGATGTCGCCGACCTGGAAACCGGCCTTTGAGGCGGCACTGTTGGCTTCGATCTTGTCGACCCGCGCCGTCGTGCTCGGCTTGCCGAAGAAGGTGAACAGGCAGGTGAAGATCACGATCGCCAGGATGAAATTCGCGATCGGACCGGCGGCAACGATTGCTGCGCGCGCACCGACCTTCTTGTGGTGGAAACTGCCCGCCCGCTCCTCCGCGGTCATGCTGGCAAGCGTCTCGGACGAGGCCGGGGTCGAGGCCTCCGACTCGTCGCCAAAGAACTTCACATAGCCGCCGAGCGGAATCGCGGAGATCTTCCAGCGGGTGCCGTGGCGGTCGTTGAAGCCCGCAAGTTCCGGCCCGAAGCCGAGCGAGAACGTCAGCACCTTCACACCATTCCATCGGGCGACCAGGAAGTGGCCGAGCTCATGGAAGAACACGACGATGGTCAGGACAAACAGGAAGGGGATGATGTAGCCGATGAGCCCGTTGCCCAACGTATTGAAACTATGCAGGAAAAAATCAGTCATCAGATTCCCCTCGACAAGAGCCAGCGGCTCCGTCCCCACGCCCCTAGGATGCCTTCAAGGCAATTTGAGGCAATAGGGAGGCCGCTCTATTTCGCGCGTTATGGTCAACCGCAATCGCGTCGTCGGCCGAGCTTAGCGGCGCCAGGTTCCCGGCGCGAATCCAGTCGTTGATGGTCGCTTCGACGAGGCGCGCGATGGCACCGAACTTGATCTGGCCGGCGATGAAGGCAGCCACGGCCACCTCGTTTGCGGCATTATATACCGTAGTTGCGCCGCGTCCTGTTCTTAAGGATTCGTAAGCGAGCCGCAGCCCCGGGAACCGCTCGAAGTCCGGTGCCTCGAAGGTGAGTTGCCCGATCTTGGCCAAATCCAGCCTGGCCGACGGTCCGACGATTCGGTCGGGCCAGCCGAGGCAATGCGCGATCGGAATGCGCATGTCGGGGGCGCCGAGCTGCGCCACCACGGAGCGGTCGGAGAATTCAACCATGCCGTGAATGATCGACTGCGGATGCACGAGGACGTCGATTTCGTCGGGCGTCAGCGCGAACAGGTAAGACGCTTCAATGACTTCGAGCCCCTTGTTCATCATCGAGGCCGAATCGATCGTGATCTTCTGGCCCATGCTCCAGTTCGGATGCTTCAACGCCTGCGCCAGCGTTGCCTGCTCGATGTCACCGGCCGCCCAGGTGCGGAACGGGCCGCCGGAAGCGGTGATGATCACGCGCACCAGTTCCTCGCGATTCCCTGAGGAAAGCGCCTGAAACAGCGCGTTGTGCTCGGAATCGGCCGGCAGGATGCAGGCGTTCGCCTTCGCTGCGCGCTGCATGAAGAAATCGCCTGCGCAAACCAGGCATTCCTTGTTGGCCAAGGCTACCGCTGCGCCGCGGTCGACGGCCGCTAGTGCCGGCTTCAGCCCGGCAGCGCCGCTCACCGCCGCCATCACCCAATCGGCGGGACGCGCGGCCGCCTCGATAACCGCACTCTCGCCGGCGCCGCATTCGGTGCGCGTGCCCGCGAGCGCGGCTTTCAGCTCGCCGAGTTTGGCCGGGTCAGCAATCGCCGCGAATCTGGCGCCGAATTCCTTCGCTAGTTTCGCCAGTGCTTCGACGTTGGAATTCGCGCTCAGCGCCTCGACCTGATAGCGGTCGCGGGCGCCGCGCAGCAGATCCATGGTGCTGTCGCCGATGGAACCGGTGGCGCCCAGCACCGTCACGGTGCGGGCATCAGCCAGCGGAGCCTTGTTATTACGCAATGGAACTGCGCTCATAATTTCACCAAACCATAAGACCGCGGCCGACGCCATCGGCGCCGCCCCGCAGGAACCCGAAAAGTGCCGCCACAACGACGGCTGCGACAAAACCATCCAGGCGATCCATTAGCCCGCCATGGCCGGGAATGATGTGACTTGAGTCCTTTACGCCAAAACGCCGCTTCACGGCGGATTCGAACAGGTCGCCGAGCTGCGAAACGACCGAGAGGATCGCGCCAAGCACCAACAGAGGCCCGGTGTTGCCCAGACCTAGTGCGGCAAACACAATGGCCACCGCCAGACTGGCGGCGAATCCGCCGGCAGCCCCCGCCCAGGTCTTTTTCGGACTGACCTTTGGCCAGAGTTTCGGCCCGCCGATGCCGCGGCCGGCGAAGTAGCCGCCGCTATCGGTCACCCAGACGATCAGCAGCACGAACATCAGCGCCGCGAACCCCTTCACGGGATCGAGCCGCACCAGAACGGAAGCGATTTCCGCTGCCGCGGCATAGAGAAATCCCGCGGCAACCCAGTTCCGTCGTTCCGGCGCCATCGAAACGGCGACGACGAGGCCAATGGCGAGCACGATCAGTGCGGCATCGATACGGCCGATCGCGAAGCAGAGCCCGGCGACCGCAAGCGCCACCCCGCCCGGCACGCTCACGCGCGTCGCACCGGCCAGGCCCACGACCGCCAGCCACTCCAGGAACAGACCGATCGCCGCCAGAGCCACCAGCGCGGTCCACAGCCAGCCGCCGGCATAAGCGATGGTAACCGCCAGCGGAATCAGCACCGCGGCCACGACGACGCGCATCAGGAGATTGCGCGAAGCGGATTCGCCAGGCGAAGCGGATTCGCTCGCTGCCGCCCGCGCGGCCTCGCGCTCGGTCACGATCCGGTTTTCGCGGCCAGACCGCCGAAGCGGCGCTCACGTCTGGCGTATTCGGCAATCGCGCTTTCCAGCGCGGCCTTGTCGAAATCCGGCCAGTGGATCGGCACGAATACAAGCTCGCTGTAGGCGGCCTGCCACATCAGGAAATTCGACAGCCGCTGCTCGCCGCTGGTGCGGATGATGAGGTCGGGATCGGGAATGTCGGGCGCATCGAGATACTGACCGAGCGTATCGGCATCGATCGATGCCGGATCGCGCTTGCCCTCCGCCACTTCGCGCGCCAGCCGCTGGGCCGCGCCCGCGATTTCCTGGCGCGATCCGTAATTGAACGCGACCACGAGATGGAGCCTGGTGTTGGCTCTGGTCAGTTCCTCGGCCTCGCTCAGCAGTGCGCAGATATCCGGCTCCAGCCCCGTCCGCTCGCCGATTACGCGCACGCGGACGCCGTCGCGATGCAGCGTCGCCAGGTCGTTGCGGATGAAGCGGCGTAGCAAACCGAACAAATCGCCGATTTCGGTCGCCGGCCGCGACCAGTTCTCCGAGCTGAAGGAGAAGATCGTCAGATACTGAATGCCGAGTTCATGGGCGGCCTGAACGACGCGGCGCAGCGCATCGACGCCACGACGATGGCCCTCGGCGCGCGGCAGGCCGCGCGCCGCCGCCCAGCGCCCGTTTCCGTCCATGATGATCGCGACATGCAACGGGCCGGTTCGATCCGGTCCTTCCGTGGCTGGCGCAGCGGCATTCGACATCATCTAAAATTCCAGGACCATCCCGAAGTGGCGATCGCACGGTTCGATCGCAAGCGATCAAACCGTGAGGATTTCCTTTTCCTTCGCCGCAAGCAACTGATCGATTTCGGCAATCATCCCGTCGGTCGCCTTCTGCACGTCATTGGCAAGGCGCTCCTGGTCGTCTTCGGAAATCTCGTGATTCTTCTCGAGCTTCTTGACGATATCGAGCCCATCGCGGCGGACATGACGAACCGCGACCTTGGCGGCTTCGGCATATTTGTGCGCGACCTTCACCAGCTCCTTGCGACGCTCCTCGTTGAGCTCGGGAATGCGCAGGCGCAGCACCTGCCCTTCGGTCGCCGGCGACAGCCCGAGATTGGAATCGACGATCGCCTTTTCCACGGCCTTGACCATGGACTTGTCCCACACCTGCACCGAAAGCAGCCGCGGCTCGGGCACGCTGACGGTGGCGAGCTGGTTGAGCGGCATGTGCGAGCCATAAGCCTCGACCTGCACCGGCTCGAGCATCGAGGCCGCCGCGCGACCGGTGCGCAGGCCGCCCAGTTCGTGCTTGAGCGACTGCGTCGCTCCCTGCATGCGGCGCTTCAATTCGTTGATGTCAAAACCAGGCGTGGGCATAACGCTCTCCCCTCCTCAGAAACCAGCCGCCGGCGTCGTGGGACCTGCGGTTCGAAACAGCACCGGCGTGTCAGCCGGCTACGACCGTGCCGTGGCCGTTCCCGCGCAGGATCGCGCCGATCGAACCCGGCTCGGCGATCGAGAATACGATGATAGGCAGCGACGTCTCGCGGGCAAGGGCGAATGCGGTTGCATCCATCACCTTGTAGCCACCCTGAATCGCCTGCGAATGCGTCAACCGGTCGAAACGCTTGGCTGACGGGTCCTTTTTGGGATCGGCGTTATAGACGCCATCGACATTGGTTGCCTTGAGCACCGCCTGCGCGCCGATTTCGGCCGCGCGCAGAACCGCCGTGGTGTCGGTGGTGAAGAACGGATTGCCGGTTCCACCGCCTAGCAGGACTATACGCCCTTCGGACAGATATTTGTGCGCTGCACTGCGCGTGAACAGCTCGGAAATCTCGGGCATCACGAACGCCGACAGCGTCCGCGCCGGCGTACCCTTGCGCTCGATGGCAGCCTCCAGCGCGAGGCAGTTCATCATGGTGGCGAGCATGCCCATGGTATCGCCGGTCGGGCGCGAGACGCCGCGCGACGAGACTTCCACGCCGCGAACGATGTTGCCGCCGCCGATCACGACGGCCACCTCGATGCCGAGTTTCTGGGCCGCGATCAGTTCGCCCGCGATACGGTCAATGGTGGGCTGGTCGATACCGAAGGACTGGCTGCCGGCGAGGTACTCGCCCGAGAGCTTGATCACGACGCGACGATAGACCGGCTCAGCCATTGCTTATCGCTTCCTTATCCCGCGTGTGACTTCCGGCGCCAAAGCGCCGGAAGCTCGTTACCGCAGCGGTTACTTCTTGCCGCTGGCCGCCGCGACTTCGGCTGCGAAATCGGATTCCTGCTTCTCGATTCCCTCGCCGAGAGCATAGCGCACAAATCCGGCAATCTTCACGGGACCGCCGACCTTGCCCTCAGCTTCCTTCACCGCCTGCGCGACCGACTTGCCGGTGTCGTGGATGAACGCCTGTTCCAGCAGGCAGACTTCCTTGTAGTAGGTCTTCAGGCCGGACTCGACGATCTTTTCGATCACGTTGTCGGGCTTGCCCTGCTGGCGGTACTTGTCGGCCAGAACGTCCTTTTCACGCTTGACGATTTCCGGGTCGAGGCCGGACGGATCCAGCGCCTGCGGATTGCTCGCGGCCACGTGCATGGCAAGCTGACGGCCGAGCTGCGCGAGTTCGTCGGTCTTGCCGGTGGATTCCAGTGCGACGAGCACGCCCATCTTGCCGGCGCCGTCGATCACCGCGCCGTGGATATAGCTCGACACCACGCCCTGGCCCACTTCGAGCGCAGCCGCGCGCCGCAGCGACATGTTCTCGCCGATGGTGGCGATTGCGTCCGAGATCGCAGTCTCGACCGTGACGTCGCCGACCTTGGCCGCCTTGATCTTCTCGACGTCCGCGCTGTTGTGCAGCGCGACCTGGGCGATCATCTTGACGAGGCCCTGGAACTGTTCGTTGCGCGCGACGAAATCGGTCTCCGAGTTGACCTCGACCACGACGCCCTTGGTGCCCGATGTCACGGCGCCGATCAGGCCTTCCGCGGCAACGCGGCCGGCCTTCTTCGCAGCCTTCGAGAGGCCCTTCTTGCGCAGCCAGTCCTGGGCAGCGGTCATGTCGCCCGAGGTTTCGGTAAGCGCCGCCTTGCAGTCCATCATGCCCGCGCCGGTCGACTCGCGCAGTTCCTTGACCATCGCCGCCGAAATCGTTGCCATCGTCGAATATCCTTCTTGCCTGCTAGCCGCGAAAACGGCGCGCGCCTTGCGCCATGCCGCCATCAGCTTCAGGGAATGCCGAAATCTGAGGAAAGAGCCGGTGGCCGGAGGCCGGCCACCTGGCGTTACATCTAATTTATTCCGCTTCCGCGGTCAGCGCCTTGGCCTGAGCGACCCAGCCATCGGCGCGGCTTGGAAGTCCGACCTCTTCACCGATCTTGTGCGCGGTGTCGTGATCGAGTTCGGCGAGCTGCCAGTAGTGGAAGATGCCGAGGTCGTTGAACTTCTTCTCGATCGCACCCGACACGCCGGTGAGCTTCTTGAGGTTGTCGGCGGTGCCGCGCGGACCGGCCAGACCCTGGAAGCCGGTCGGCTGCGCTGCCGCCGGAATTTCCTCGCGGGCCGGTTGAGCGGAGGCGCCGATATCGATGCCGTGGTCACCCTGCGCGCGCGAGATGCCGTCGATGGCGGCGCGGGCAATCAGGTCGCAATACAGCGAAATGGCGCGGCCGGCGTCGTCATTGCCCGGCACCACGAAGGTGATGCCCTTGGGGTCGGAGTTGGTATCGACAATCGCGGCAACGGGAATGTTGAGCCGCTGCGCTTCCTGGATCGCGATGTCTTCCTTGTTGGTATCGATCACGAAGATCATGTCGGGAAGCCCGCCCATGTCCTTGATGCCGCCCAGCGAACGATCGAGCTTGTCGCGCTCGCGCTGCAGCGTCAGCCGCTCCTTCTTGGTGTAGGAGTTGGCCTCGCCCGACGAGAGCACCTCGTCGAGATGACGCAGGCGCTTGATCGAGCCCGAGATCGTCTTCCAGTTGGTCAGCGTGCCGCCGAGCCAGCGCGAATTGACGAAATACTGCGCCGACCGCTTCGCGGCCTCGGCAACGCCGTCCTGCGCCTGGCGCTTGGTGCCGACGAACAGGATGCGGCCGCCCTTGGCGACAGTATCGGACACCGCCTGCAGCGCACGATGGAGCATCGGCACGGTCTGGGCGAGATCGATGATGTGGATGTTGTTGCGCGCACCGAAAATGTAATCCGCCATTTTCGGATTCCAGCGGTGCGACTGGTGGCCAAAGTGCACGCCAGCTTCAAGCAACTGACGCATAGAAAAATCGGGTAGCGACATCGTGTTGATTCTCCGGTTGGTTCCTCCGGAAACGTGTGAGCAGACGAGCCTTATGGCCCGGCTGCCACCGGACGGCCTTGTGAGCCATGTTTCCGTGTGAGATGGCGCGGTGTATAGCCGGATTCCAGCCAGAAGCAAGGAAATAAGGCCGGTTTTCCGGGCCTTGCGGCCCGGCTATTTAGGCCCGGACCGGCCACACTCTGTCCCCTCCCCGGAGGACCCGATCAGCATCTCGCGCCGGGCGGGCATCCACCCCTGCCTGGCGCAGCAGGCGGCGCTGCCGGACGCGGTGGCGGAGGCGCCGCCATCCGCGGTGCGGCCGGTGGCGGAGCAGCCATCCTCGGCGGTGGCGGCGGCGGTGCTGCCATCCGTGGTGGTGGCGGCGGGGGAGCGGCCATCCGAGGGGGTGGCGGTGGTGGCGCCGCCATTCGGGGCGGCGGGGCGGCCATCCGCGGCGGCGGAGCCGCTACCCGCGGTGCAGGTGGCGGCGGCGCGACGCGGGCAGCCGGGGGCGGCGGCCGTGCCACGACCGCGGCAGGCGGCGGCGCTCGCCGTATTTCAGGCTGAGGCTGCGGTCTCGGGGCGATGGCCGCGGCGGGTCTTGACGGCGCGGCGGCGCCGGGCGGCGGCGCCATGCTCCCCGGTCTTCTCGCACCGTCCGGTACGGCGGCCGGCGCAGCCTGCGTACCCGGTGCAGGCCGAGTGAGACCCGGTCTCGACGGTGCGACCGGCGCGGCAGGGGCGGTCGCTCCTACTGCGGGCCTGGCGCCGGGAGGCGCACCGGGCGCGGGCGGGGCCACCGCTGCCGGCGGCGTGGCACCCGGCACAGGCCTCGCACCCGGATCGACTGCACCCGGCGGCGATACGGCCGCACTTGGTGGCGCGGGCGGTGCTCCCTTGGTGCCTGGAATCGGCAGCGCGTTGGGCCTCGGCGAGGCCTGGTTCGGCGTCAGCACGCCCGGCGCAGTTGCCGGCTGCGCCCCGTTTGGCGTCCTGCCCGGTCCGCCCGGCGGATTTGGCGCGCCCGGCAAACCCGTCCTCACCGCAGGATTGATCGACGCACTCGGTGGCACCGGTGCTCTGCCCTGCTGGATCAGTGTGGCCCGCTGCGCGACGGCAGGCGGCAGCACCGGCGTGGCGCCGCCCCGCCCCGGCGCAACCACGGCCGGAGCCGGAACCGCGCCATTGGGCCGGCCGCCATCTCTCACACCCGGCACGGGGCCGGGAGCGCCCGGCGGAGGCGGCCGGTTGATGACGTTGTTGATGACGGCCCTGTTGTGGATGTTGGCGAAGATGATGTTGTTGGGCGGCGGCGCCACATACACCGGCGCCCGCACATAGATCGGGATCGGCACGAAGATCGGCTGCGGCAGGATGAACAGCGCGACCGGCGGCGGCGGCGGCGGCAGCACGATGAAATCATCCGGCGGCGGCGGCAGGTAGAACACCGGCGGCGGAGGCGGCGGCACGAAGTCGAATTCGGGATCGCTGAACGCCAGAACGGGGCGATCGATATAGATGAACTCGTCCGGCAGCGGCGGCGGCACGTCGTAATCGATGACATCGAATGCCGGCGGCGGCTCGAGCGGCGCGGTGAGAATGGCAAGACGACGGCGCGCGTCGGCGGCATGCGGCCCGCGTGGATAGCGTTGCAGATACGACCAGTAGGCGTTGGGGGTGTCGGTTCTGTACGTGCGGCGCCAGGTGATCGCCTCGCGCCGCGCGGCGACGATCGCCCTCACCCGCTTCGCCAAGGGATCGCTGCCATAGGCGCCGAGGAAATCCTCGTACCCCTGCAGCGTGTCGCGCTCGAGCGCCGCGGTGTAGGCCTCCTGCACGCCGAGTTCGCGGATCGGCTTGTCGCGGATGGCGGCGACCTGATCCGCCGGCGCAGGAGCTGGCGCGTCCGGCGCGCGCTCGAAGAACATGAAGGGCGTGTCGACCTTCTGGCTGTCCCACGGCACCTGCGCGCCCTTGCTGGCTTCATTGACCCGCAGGCGCAGGCGGTTGAAAACCTCGGGCAGCGGCAATCCGCCGGTCCGGATCATCTCGGCCAGCGACTGGGCGTAGATGCCGTACGATCCCTGCTCGGGCGGCGCCACCGTTCCGGGAGCCGCGTTGAACGCGATCAGCATCCGCGGCTCGGCTTCCACCAGCGCGAGCCCGCTTGCGATCTGTCCGGTGACGAAAGGTTGCTGCCGCGCCGCGTCCAGCACGACGATGCCTGCCTTCAGCGGCAGCGAGGCCAGTTGCCGGACGTAGTCACCGACCCGCAACGCCTCGATCGGGACGTCAGTGTCGCGGTTGATCGCGGAATCCACCGGCACGAAATAATTGTCGCCGGCCAATTGCAGCCCGTAACCTGCGAGATAGACCATCGCGACGGTGTCCGGCCCCGAGGCTTCGGCCTTGTTGATGAAGTCGCGGAAACTCTTGCGCAGCGTGTCGCCGTCGAGATCGCGGGCGCCGATGACGTCGAATCCTGCCGCCTGCAGCGTCTGCGCGATCAGGCCAGCATCGTTGGCCGCTGTGGCCAGCGGCGATTTCGCGTAAGCCGCGTTGCCGACCACCAGGGCAATGCGCTTTTCGGGCTGCTGCGCGGCGGCCGCGCTCAAATACCCCGCCAGTCCCGAGATCGTGACCAGGCACATCGAGAAAACAAACAGACTTCTGGCAAATCGCATCGATAGCACCCTATTGCCGCCCGAGCGCGGCAGGAAACGCGGCATGGAACGCGCGTTCACCTGAACATCTCTTGAACAAAATGCGGTACCAGCAAGGCGTCGTGCAAATCAAATCGCACCGGACGTCGCCGCCGCACCGGTTCCGCCGGAATTCGCGTTGTCGCGGCGCGCCGACAGGCGTATTGTCGGCGGATCGCAATCGCCCGCATCATGAGGCGACGACGAGAATTCCTCCGGGTGTGCCGATTGCCCATCGCAATGGAGGAATCGCCATGACCGTTTCCCCGACGCTGCAGAAGTTTCTGGATAACACCGTCACGTATGACGTGATTTCCCACGCGCCCACCATGTCGTCGACGCGCACGGCCGAAGCTTGCCATGTGCCGGGCGACGCGCTCGCCAAGGCAGTCGTGCTTCGCCGCAACGGCGGCTACATGATGGCGATCCTGCCCGCCTCCCACCACCTGAATATGTCGGCCCTGAAGATACAACTAGGTCACAGGGTCGATCTGGCGACCGAAGAGGAGGTCGCGACACTGTTCGGCGATTGCGAACGCGGCGCGGTGCCGCCGGTCGGCGAGTGCTATGGGCTCGATGTCATCGTCGACGACAGCATCGATACGCGACGCGAGATCTACATGGAAGGCGGCGACCATACCACGCTCATTCGCCTGAACGGCGAGCAGTTCGCGCGATTGACCGCAAATGCCTGGCACGGCCACTTCACCACGCACGATTGAGGCGCGGCTGGCCACCTCAATCAACGAGCGATCCTGATCGCGGTCGAACCGCCGCGATCAGTCGTTTCGAGGCGCCGCTGTCGCGAGGCGGCCGCGCTTCAGTGATGGGCTGAAACGCTCTTCACATAGCCGGACATCAGCTCGCCCGATGTCGAATGGCTGACGTCGCCCAGGCTGATCATGCCGACCATCCGCTTGTTCTTGTTGATGACAGGCAACCTGCGGACCTTCAGCGTTTCCATGTGATGAATAGCCTTGGCGAGGTCATCGTCCTCGCGGCAGCAGTGGATGCCGTCGGTCATCACGTCGCGCGCCTTGGCGCGGGTGGCATCGAAGCCGTTGCCGGCAAGCCCCTTGCAGACGATGTCGCGATCGGTGACCATTCCGATGAGCCGATCGTCCTCGCCGATCGGAATGCAGCCGATATCATGCGCTCGCATCAGCTTTGCGATTTCGGTGATGGGCGTGTCGGGGCTGACCCAGTCGACGCCCTTGTGCATCGCGTCCTTGACTTTCATGGCGGACCTCCATTGCTGCGATTTCAGGTGGTATCCACGTGATGCAGAACGGCTTCCCCCTTGGCGCGACTATACGACGGATCGGATCGGCCGGCATCGCAAAAGCAATGACAACTTCTTGAGGCTGACGCCGTTGCCAATTGCGCGGCCACGGCCGGACCGCCGTTCTGACAAGAGGTCAGTTCACCAGATCGACCTTGCCGGTCGCGAGCCGGTAGATTCCGCCGACCACCTTGAGCTTGTTCTGCTCGACGGCGGCGTTGAGGATCGGCGCTGCCGATTTCATCCTGGCGACATTGTCGATCACGTTCTGCCGGATGGCGTTGTCGAGCGCATTTCCGCTCTGCTGCGCCGACGCCTTCACTGCAGGCGCGATCGCGGCGACCAGCGAGGGGATATGTCCCGGAAGCGGCTTGTCGTCCTTGAGCGATTTGATCGTCGCGTCAACGGCTCCGCAACTGTCGTGGCCAAGCACGAGGATCATCGGCGTGCCCAGCACGGCGACGGCATATTCCATGCTTGCAACCGTTTCGTCGTTGGCGAAATTGCCGGCGACGCGGCAGACGAAGAGATCGCCGCGCGCGCTGTCGAAGGCATACTCCGGTGCAATACGGGAATCGGCGCAGCTCAGGACCGCCGCAAACGGATTCTGCCCGCCAACCAGTGCTTCCCGCTCGTGCTTGAAGTCGTGGCGCCGCGACGTGCCGTCAACGTAGCGTGAATTTCCTTCCATCAACCGTTTGAGTGCGGCATCCGGCGACAGCACGTTCTGCGGCTTGGGAGGAGCTTTCTTCTCCTTGGCGTTGGCTGTGTCGGCGAGCATCAGCCCAAGTGCCGAGGCCGCGAACAGAACGACGGAGCGCCGCGACGGCGACGTCGGATGAATCTGGTTCGATGAACATTTTTCGCACATTGCAATTTCCTCGCCCTTGCGGCGTACGACGTCCAGGTCGGTGACGCCTGAATTCTAATGATGATAGTTGCGTGCCATCACTTCGGAGAATCGAGATTTAAGCCTTGCCGCTTACTTGATTCTTAAGTTGCGTCGTCGGGTGCAAACAATCAAAGACACAATCAAACCTTGCAGAAAAATTCGCTGCGAGGTTCGCGAGGATGTTAGCCTGTGCGACGTCCAAACGTTGGCTACAGCGTCTGCACGTCCACCACGCCTGCGACAGCCTTGATCGCTCCCGCGATCTGCGGCGAGACCTTGAAACGTCCCGGCAGCTTCATCTCCACCTCGGTCTGCAGGTCGAGCATCATGACCAGCGAGACGTCGCCGTCGGCGCCGACCGGCGGCGCGGGCACGGGCTTCGCCTGCGCGCCCTTGGCCGGAGCGCCGGGTGCGGCGGCTTCCGGCATGCTGAGCCGTCGCGCGATCGATTCAAGCGGCTTGGTGTCGCGAACGAAAATCCGCAGACCCTTCTGGGTTTTTGCCGCGGCCGCATCGAGCGGCTCGGCATGCAGCACCCTCGCCCGCACGTCCTCGCCCTGCAGCTCGGCGCCAAGCTGCAGCAACACCGCAGCGCCCGGCTCCAGCACTTCGCGATATTGCGCGAGGCCTTCGGAGAACAGCACGGCCTCGAAATGGCCGGTGGGATCCGACAGGCCCATGATGCCCATCTTGTTGCCGGTCTTGGTGCGGCGTTCCATGCGCGACACAACGGTGGCCGCGACCTTGCCCGCGGTCGCGCCGGTTTTGACGGCACGCGAGAATTCCGCCCAGGACTGCACGCGCAGCCGCTTCAACACGGTCGCGTAGTCGTCCAGCGGATGACCGGACAGGAAGAAGCCGACCGCGTCGTATTCGCGGCGGAGTTTTTCGGCCGGCAGCCACGGCTCGATCTGCGGCAGCATGATGGTCGGCGCGTCGGAGGCATTGCCGAACATGTCGTTCTGGCCGATCGTTGCGGCCTCATGGCTGCGCTGGCATGCCGCCAGGATCGCTTCCGCGCCGGCGAAGACCCGCGCGCGGTTCGAATCGAGCGTATCGAACGCGCCGGCCGCGGCGAGGCTTTCGATCACCCTCTTGTTGATGGCGCGCGGGTTGACCCGCGCGGCGAAGTCGGCGAGCGAGGTGAAGACGCCCTTGCGCCGCTCTTCCACGATCAGCTCGACCGCCTGGGGGCCGACGCCCTTGAGCGCGGCGAGCGCGTAATAGATGGTATTCTCGCCGACCTCGAAAGTGGCGCCCGAACGATTGATGTTGGGCGCCTCGACCTTGATGCCGAGCCGCTGCGCCTCGGCGCGAAATTCCGACAGCTTGTCGGTGTTGTTGAGTTCGAGCGTCATCGACGCCGCCAGGAACTCCACCGGATAATGCGCCTTCATGTAGGCGGTGTGATAGGACACCAGCGCGTAGGCCGCGGCGTGGCTCTTGTTGAAGCCGTAGTCGGCGAATTTCGCCAGGAGTTCGAAGATCGTGTCCGCCTGCCCCTTCGGAACGCCGTTCTTGACCGCGCCGGCGACGAAGATGTCGCGCTGCTTGTCCATCTCGGCGCGGATCTTCTTGCCCATCGCGCGGCGCAGCAGGTCGGCGTCGCCGAGCGAATAGCCCGACATGACCTGGGCGATCTGCATCACCTGTTCCTGGTAGATGATGACGCCGAACGTCTCCTTCAGGATCGGCTCCAGCACCGGATGGAGATATTCCGGCTCCTCGTCGCCGTGCTTTCGCGCGCAATAGGTCGGGATGTTGGCCATCGGGCCCGGGCGATAGAGCGCCACCAGCGCGATGATGTCCTCGAAACGGTCGGGCCGCATGTCGATCAGCGCGCGCCGCATGCCCTGGCTTTCCACCTGGAACACGCCGACCACCTCGCCGCGTGCCAGCATCGCGTAGCTTTCGGCATCGTCGATCGGCAGCGTCGCGAGGTCGACATGGATATCGCGCGGCTTGAGCAGCTTGCACGCGACATCCAGCACGGTCAGCGTCTTCAGGCCGAGGAAGTCGAACTTGACGAGCCCCGCCGGCTCGACCCATTTCATGTTGAACTGGGTCACCGGCATATCCGACTTCGGATCGCGGTACATCGGCACGAGTTCGCTCAAGGGGCGATCGCCGATCACGATGCCGGCCGCGTGGGTCGAGGCGTGGCGGGTCAGGCCTTCGAGACGCTGCGCGATGTCGAAGGCGCGCGCCACCACCGGATCTTCGTCGCGGAACGCCTGGAGTTTTGGTTCGCTCTCGATCGCCTGCGCCAGCGTCACCGGCGCCGCCGGATTCTGCGGCACCAGTTTCGTCAGCTTATCGACCTGCCCATAAGGCATCTGCAGCACGCGGCCGACGTCGCGCAGCACGCCGCGCGCCTGCAGCGTACCGAAGGTGATGATCTGCGCGACCTGGTCGCGGCCGTAACGCTGCTGCACGTACTGGATCACCTCGCCGCGGCGGTCCTGGCAGAAGTCGATGTCGAAGTCCGGCATCGAGACGCGTTCGGGATTGAGGAAGCGCTCGAACAGCAGGCCGAACTTGATCGGGTCGAGGTCGGTGATGGTCAGCGCCCACGCGACCAGTGAGCCGGCACCCGAGCCACGGCCCGGCCCGACCGGGATGCCTTGTGACTTCGCCCACTTGATGAAGTCGGAGACGATCAGGAAGTAACCCGCGTATTTCATGCGCATGATGACGTCGAGTTCGAACGCCAGGCGCTTGTTGTAGTCTTCTTCCGTGGTGCCTTGCGACAGGCCGTGCACGCGCAGGCGATTGGCCAGCCCCTCCTCCGCCTGCCGTTTCAGCTCGGCCGCCTCGACAGAGGCAGCATCGGAGCTTGCGGCGGCGCCGACCGTGAAGAACGGCAGAATCGGCTTGCGTGTCTTTGGCCGGAACGAGCAGCGCTCGGCGATCTCGATGGTCGACGCCAGCGCTTCCGGGATGTCGGCGAACAGCACCGCCATCTCGGCGCGGGTCTTGAAGCGGTGATCGGGCGTGAGTTGCTCGCGGTCGGTTTCGGCAATCAGCTTGCCGCCGGCGATGCACAACAGCGCGTCGTGGGCTTCGTAATCGTCATTGCCCGCGAAATAAGGCTCGTTGGTCGCAACCAGCGGCAGCCCCTTCTCATAGGCGAGGTCGATCAGGCCGGATTCGGTGCGGCGCTCCTTGTCGATGCCGTGGCGCTGCAATTCGATGTAGAGTCGGTCGCCGAACAGGCTCGCGAGGCGATCGCAGCGCGTGGCCGCGAGCGCCGCCTGGTCCGCACCGAGCGCGAGCGCGATCGGCCCGTCCGGGCCGCCGGTAAGCGCGATCAGATCCTCGGCATCTTCGCTCAGCCAATCGAACTTGATGTGAGGCGCCTGGTGGATTGGGGTTTCCAGGAACGCACGCGAGTTCAGCCGCATCAAGTTGCGATAGCCGCGCTCGCGCGCCGCCAGCAGCACGATTCGCGACGGCGCAGCCGACAGCGAGCTTCGCGCATTGGGATCGACGTCGCCGAAATCGATGGCGAGTTCGCAGCCGACGATCGGCTGGATGCCGTAGCCCGCCATCTTGTCGGAGAATTCCAGCGCCCCGAACATGTTGTCGGTATCGGTCAGCGCCAGCGCTGGCTGCCGGTCGGCCTTCGCGAGTTCGCCAAGCTTGGCGATCTTGATCGAGCCCTTCAGCAGCGAATAGGCCGAATGAACGTGGAGATGGACGAATCCGGCGCTGGACATGATCGCTTAACGGGCTCTTTGCATCGTGGTGGGGAGCGGTCGTCGGCTACCGATGCGGGCCGACTCGCCACCGCGATGGTGATGCCTTGGCCCTGCGGAGTCCACGCGGAAGGCGCTGCCAGCGCCCGCCATCCGGCTTTTCCCCAAGCCCCAGGATCAGGCGGGCCGCCGTCCCTTCAGAGCTGGGGAATCAATTGCGCCCAGACCGCGATCATCCCGACGAACAGCGTAATCGACGCCAGCGCGGCAGCTTCTTCCACAAACGTCCTCAACATGCGCGACTCCCACCAAAGAACATATGAGGAACATTGTTCCTTTTTCGTTCTCAGAGTCAAGTGTCGCAAATGCCGGGCGCTGCGGGTTTTCCCTGATGGTTAATCGGCGTCCAAACGGAAGAAGCCCCGGGCGTGCCCGGGGCTTCGATATCGGGTTGTCGCGGGTTGCGCGAAAATCAGTAACGCGCCACCGACGGGCCGCCGAACTTGTAGTTGATGCGGGCAGTGACGAGGTCGACGTCCTGGCTGATGCGGTCGGTGCCGAAGAGGCCGCCACCCGGCGCGGTGAAGGTGTAGGTACGGTCCTGCATGAACAGGTGGTTGTACTCGACACCGAACGACCAGTTCGGAGCGAAGCCGTATTCGAGGCCAACGCCAACCGTGCCGCCCCAACGGGTGTCGTCGCCGGTGACGCCGGAGAGCACGTTGGTACCGACCGCGTACTGACGGTACTCGTTCGAGGTCACAGCCGCACCGCCCTTGACGTAGAACAGGACGTTGTTGACGGCCCAGCCGACCTGGCCGGTGAACAGGCCGAACGCATCGACGTTCGAGCGGTTGTAAAAGCCCGGGAACAACAGGCTGGTGTTGCTGCCCGAGAGGTCAGCCCAGTTGCCCTGCGCTTCGAGACCGAACACAAAGGTACCAGCCTGCCAGCGATAGCCGATCTGGCCACCGACCGTGCCTCCGCTCGCATCATGGCAACCCTCGGCGCCAATCGCGACGTTCGGCACGACGGCGTCCCAGCAATTGCGGCTCGAACCCCAACCGCCGTTGGCGCCGATGTAGAACCCGCTCCAGTCATACACTGCGGCGACCATCGGCGGCGCCTTGGTGTAAGGACGTGCAGCGAGATCGGCAGCCACTGCCGGCGCGCCCGCGCCGAGCGCGATCAGGCTGGCGGTAACAAGCAAAACCTTCTTCATACTTTTTATTCCCGTTCGAGTTTGTACAGCCCCCAAGGCCGTGTCAGGCTCATACCATTGTTCGCTCGAATTACTGTCACCTCACGGCCACAGCGCTTGCGAAACGTGACCGATACAAGTGTAAGTAAATATTACGTGACCGGCGCGCGGCGAAATTTTGTACCGGCACCTTTAGAAAAGGCCTCAAATTCTGCTTTTGTACTCCCGAAAGCCCAGAATCGGTTGACGCGAACGCCGCGGTTGCCGATTGAGGTGTGTAAGATGGAATGGCGCGGCAGCGACGCCCCGAGGAGATTCGAAATGCGACGAGCGATTCTGGCGGCGCTGACCGCGAGCGGATTGGTGGCCCTGGCCGCAGCGCCGGCCGAAGCGGTCGGCACCCGATATCCGTTCTGCATCCAGGGCGACGAGTATCCGGGCCTGAGCAACTGCACGTTCACGAGCTATGAGCAGTGTCAGGCGACCGCGTCGGGGCGATTTCTGGCCTGCATCGCCAATCCCTATTTTGTCGGCAACAGCGAGCCGCCGCCCTCCGCCTATCGTCCGCTCCCGGGCCGCGCACTGCCGCCGGCTCCCGGCTACGGCAGGTATTGAGCGCAGGATCGGTATCGCGCGCGCAGACGTCTCAGCGCGCGAACGTGATTTGACCCTGATGCCGCCCGGTTGTCTCGTCGGCAACGGTCGATTGACGCCAGCATGCGCAACTGCGCTGCTCGCGGCAGCCAAGCCCGAAGGAGATTCTGATGCGCATGACGGCTTTGGCAGTTTTCGCGGTCGGATCGTTTTCAGCCGCGGCTCCGGCGCAGGCCCAGACCTATGGCGGGGGATATCCGGTCTGCCTGCACGTCTACGGCCCGATCAGCTATTACGAGTGCAGCTTTACGTCGATTCCTCAATGCAACGCGTCGGCTTCCGGCCGCTCGGCGCAATGCGTCGTCAATCCGTATTTTGCAAATGCGTATCAGGATCGGCCGATACGCCGGCGCGGCGCGTACTAAACTAGAGCTTCGGTCCTGCATCAGAACCGAAGCTCTGGATTCTTGTTTTGACGCGTTTTCTTCACGCGAACCGGTGTCCACTTCGCTCGAAGACGCTTTGCGCGCCGTCGCTACTCCATCTCGACGACCTTGCCGTCGACCAGCGACACCCGCCGGTCCATCCGGCCGGCAAGCTCCATGTTGTGGGTCGCAATCAGCATCGCGACCCGCGTTGCCTTCACCAGTTGCATCAGCGCCTTGAAGACGTGATCGGCGGTGTGCGGGTCGAGGTTTCCGGTCGGCTCATCCGCGAACAGCACCCGCGGTGCATTAGCCACCGCGCGCGCGATGGCGACGCGCTGCTGTTCGCCGCCGGACAGTTCGGCCGGCCGGTGGGTGATGCGCTCGGCGAGACCAAGATAGGCCAGAATTTCCGTCGAGCGCTTGATGGTCTCGGAGCGCTTCAGCCCGCGGATCATCTGCGGCAGCATGACGTTTTCGAGCGCGGTGAATTCCGGCAGCAGGCGGTGCGACTGATAGACGAAACCGATGTCGGAGCGCCGGATCTGCGTACGCTCGATGTCGGATAGTGTCGATGTCGGGGTGCCCGCGACATAGACCTCGCCCTCGTCGGGGCTTTCGAGAAGGCCCGCGATATGCAGCAGCGTCGACTTGCCCGAACCCGACGGCGCCACCAGCGCCACCGACTGTCCGGCCCACAGCGCAAGCTTGGCGCCGTTGAGAATGGTCAGTGTCGCCTCACCCTGCCTGTACTGGCGCTTTATCTCGTGAAGATAAACAACCGGTACATCTTCCGCCCCCTCGGCCATCTCGCCCTCACTCGTACCGGAGCGCATCGACGGGATCGAGCCGCGCCGCGCGCCAGGACGGATAGAGCGTCGCCAGGAACGACAAGGTCAGTGCCATGATGACCACCGCCGTGGTTTCACCGAAGTCGATCTCCGCCGGAAGGCGCGAGAGAAAATACAGTTCCGGCGAAAACAACTCGGTGTTGGTCATCCACGACAGGAACTGCCGGATCGATTCGATGTTGAGGCAGATCAGCATGCCGACGAAGAAACCGGTGATCGTGCCGACCACGCCGATCGCAGCCCCCGTGATCAGGAAGATCCGCATGATCGAGCCCTGCGAGGCACCCATGGTGCGCAGGATCGCGATATCCTGGCCCTTGTCTTTTACCAGCATGATGAGGCCGGAAACGATATTGAGGGCTGCGACCAGCACGATCATGGTCAGGATCAAGAACATCACGTTGCGCTCGACCTGAAGCGCGTTGAAGAAGGTCGAGTTGCGCTGCCGCCAGTCGACCAGGAACACCGGGCGCCCGGCCGCCTCGGTGATGGTCTTGCGGAATGCATCGATTCGGTCCGGATTGGCCGTGAATATCTCGATCGCTGTCACGTCATCCTTGCGGTTGAAATAGGCCTGCGCTTCCGGCAGCGGCATGAACACGAAGCTCGCGTCATATTCCGACATGCCGATCTCGAACACCGCCGCGACCTTGTAGGGCTTGATCCGTGGCGTCGTTCCCATCGGGGTCACCGCACCCTTGGGTGCGACCAGCGTGATGGTGTCGCCAGCATGCAGCGACAATTGATCGGCGAGCCGGCGGCCGATGGCAACGCCCTGCCCCGCATCAAAGCCTTCCAGCGTGCCCTGCTTGATGTTCTTGGCGATCGAGGTGAGATTGTTCAGATCGTCGGCACGCATGCCGCGCACCAGCACGCCGGCGGCGTTGAAGGCCGACGACGCCAGCGCCTGACCGTCCACGACCGGCGCCGCCAGCCGGATGCCCTGCACCTGACTGACGCGCTCGGCGACATCCTTCCAGTCCGTCAACGGCGATTCCAGCGGCTGAATCAGCACGTGCCCGTTGAGCCCGAGGATCTTGTCGAGGAGTTCCTTGCGAAAACCGTTCATGACCGCCATCACGATGATCAGCGTGGCGACGCCGAGCATGATGCCGAGGAACGAAAAACCGGCGATGACGGAGATGAAGCCTTCCTTGCGACGCGCCCGCAGGTACCGTCCCGACAGCAGCCATTCGAAGGGGGCAAAAGGCTTGGTTCGAACTGTCTCGCTCATGGTTTCATCCATCTTTCGATAATCCCATGATTCGGGCCAAATGTGGCCGCATTGGCCAACCTTATCGCTCCTTGGATAGCCTTATCCCGCTATTCGTGCCACCACTTCCGCCGGGCTGAGATTCTCGCGCGAGCCGTCGCTGCGCCGCTTGATCTCGAGCTTGCCCTCGGCGAGTCCCTTCGGACCAACCAGAATCTGCCAGGGAATGCCGATCAGATCGGCTGCCGCGAATTTCGCGCCGGCGCGCTGGTCGGTGTCGTCATAGAGCACATCGATGCCCTTGGCCTGCAGTTCACGATAAAGTTTCTCGCAGGCGCCATCGACGGCCGCATCGCCCTGCTTCAGGTTCAGGATCACCGCCGTGAACGGCGCCACTGCCTCGGGCCATTTGATGCCGGCGTCGTCATGGCAGGCCTCGATGATGGCGCCGACCAGCCGCGACACGCCGACGCCGTAGGAACCGCCATGGATCGGCACGTCGACGCCGTCGGGGCCGGCGACCAGCGCCTTCATCGCGTCGGAATATTTGGTGCCGAAGTAGAAGATCTGCCCGACCTCGATGCCGCGCGTGTTCAGCTTCCTGTCAGCGGGCACCTCGCGCTCGAAGCGCGCGGCGTCATGCACGTCTTCGGTCGCAGCGTAAACCGAGGTCCATTGCTTGATGATGTCAGTGAGATCGCCGTCATAGTCGACGTCGTCGCCGGGGATCGGCAGGTTGAGCACGTCGCTGTCGCAGAACACACCGGATTCGCCGGTCTCCGCGAGCACGATGAATTCGTGGCTGAGATCGCCGCCGATCGGTCCGGTCTCGGCGCGCATCGGGATCGCCTTCAGCCCCATCCGCGCGAAGGTGCGCAGGTAGGCCACGAACATCCGGTTATAGGCGCGGCGCGCGGCCGCCTCGTCGATGTCGAACGAGTAGGCGTCCTTCATCAGGAATTCGCGGCCGCGCATCACGCCGAAGCGCGGGCGCTGCTCGTCGCGGAACTTCCACTGGATATGATACAAATTGAGCGGCAGGCTCCTGTAGGACTTGACGTAGGCACGGAAGATCTCGGTGATCATTTCCTCGTTGGTCGGCCCGTACAGCAATTCGCGCTTGTGGCGGTCGCTGATGCGCAGCATTTCCGGACCGTAGGCGTCGTAACGGCCGCTTTCGCGCCAGAGGTCGGCCAACTGCAGCGTCGGCATCAACAGTTCCAGCGCGCCGGCGCGGTCCTGCTCCTCGCGGACGATCTGCTCGATCTTCTTCAGGACCCGGAATCCCAGCGGCAGCCAGGCGTAAATGCCGGCCGCTTCCTGCCGCATCATGCCCGCGCGCAGCATCAGCCGGTGCGAGACGATCTCCGCCTCTTTCGGATTCTCTTTCAGGATGGGCAGAAAAAACCGCGACAACCGCATGGATCAACTCGGGGAATCGGTGGGACACCAGAAGGGGTGCAGTGAAACCGGATCGGGTGGAAAAATACAAGGCCGGGAAACGCGAAAAACCCGCCGGAAGCCCGGTTTTTGGGCGATTTCACGTGAGTTTCACCGCATGCGGCACATCGCGCCTGTCAAATCGACAGGCAGATCTTTCCGAAATGCCGTTGCGAAATTTGATGTTTGAACGCCGGTACGATCTCGTCCAGCGGGAATGTCGTGTCGATGACAGGCACGATGCCGTTGGCATCGATCGCGGCAATCATCTCCTGCTGCTCCTGCCGCGAGCCGACGGTGATACCCTTGATCGCCACGTTCTTGGACATCGCCAGCGCCGTCGGGATTTCTCCGGCGACGCCGGTCAGCACGCCAATCAGTGAAATATGACCGCCGATACGGCAGGCATGAATCGATTGCGCCAGCGTGCCTGGCCCGCCGATCTCGACGACGGCGTCAACGCCCTGCCCGCCGGCCAGCGCCGCCGCCGACCGCCCCCATTTCGGATCGCTCTTGTAGTTGATCAGGTGATCGGCGCCGAGCGCCTTCAGGCGCGCGAGCTTTTCGTCCGACGACGACGTCGCGATGACGGTGGCACCTGCAGCCTTGGCGAACTGAACGGCAAAGATCGACACGCCGCCCGTCCCCTGCGTCAGCACGACATCTCCGGGCTTGATCCGCGCCTCGACCATCAGCGCCCGCCACGCGGTGAGCGCCGCACAGGGCAGCGTCGCCGCCTGCGCGAAACTCCATCCCTTGGGCAGACGCGTGAACGTTTCCGCCGGCATCGCGACATATTCCGCGGCGAATCCGTCGGCGCCGTCTCCCGGTACGCCCATCAGCCGTTCCCGCGTCGGACCGCCTGAAATCCAGTTCGGGAAGAAGGTGGAGAGCACATGGTCTCCCTTCCCGAACGATCTGACGCCCTCGCCGACGGCGACAACTTCGCCGGCACCGTCCGACATCGGGATGCGCCCGTCATCCGTCTTGATCCGCCCGGAGACGACGGCGAGATCATGGAAGTTCAATGAACTGGCAAGCACCCTCACCAGGATTTGCCCGGGCCCGGCCACCGGCTCCGCGCGGCTTTCAATGACGAGCTTGTCGAGCCCGCCCGGGGCTTTTACGGCGGCGACTTTCACGGGATGGCTTTCTCGCGTCCATGAGCATGTTTTCGAAGCGCATTATGGACTCATGACTGGTCTGCGCCAAGTCTACCGGCACCAAGTCTACCGGCACCAAGTCTAGCGGCGCCACGTCTGTCCGGTACGTCCGCCCCGCCGGCCGTCGGCGAAATAAACCCAATATTAACCAAAGTAAGTTCAGCTAAGGCTGGGCAGTTGGGGCGCGTGTGCCGGTTTGGTTAGGCCGGCCGTAGCGTAGGCGTTGGCAAGATGGCGTTGGACCCGGAAGAGGTCGTGACCCTGAGTGGTCACGGTACGATGAAGCTGTGCTCGGCGGTAACGCGAGCGATGATGTTGCTGCCAAAGGAACGCAAGCGGGCGAAAATCGTCCGCGAGGGCGAACCGGCGACACTGAATTTCCAGCAGATCAAGGAACTGTCCGCAGAGTGGCAGCAAGGCCTCGAGCCGATGGGCTTGCCCTAGCTTTCCAGACTTGTCGCGGCGGTATCGAACTCAGCCGGCTTCCGTTTCCGCAAGCTCCAGCGTCGTCCTGTCGCGCTCCGCCGCGGCGGGCCGCACATGCCCGGGAACGAAGGGATGACCGCGATGCCGGGTCGTTGCGTACTTGCGGACCACAGCAAAGACCTCGACATCACGGTCGTAGCCCTTGATCGGCTGCTTGCCGACCGAGGCGAGCGCGATGCTATCCTGCACGTGCTCGGTGACGACGGGATCCACCAGGATCTGTCCGTCGTCGGCCAGGCTGCAGAGCCGTGACGCAAGGTTGATGACGTTACCGATCGCGGTGTAGTCGAGGCGTCCCTGATAGCCGAGCGTGCCGACGGTTGCCGGTCCCATCGCGATGCCGACGCCGAAACCAAGCGCACAGCCATCGGCAACCCATGTGCTGGCCAGCGATTGCACCGCAGCCTGCATGTCGATCGCCAGCCGGATACCGCGGTGCGCCGGCTGGTCGCACGTGACCGGCGCGTTGACGAGGACCATCACGCCGTCGCCGTCGAAGCGGATCAAGGTTCCCTCGTGGCGTGCGGTGACGGCGCCGATCGCCTCATAGTAATCCCTCAGCACGGCCATGATGGCGTCGGGCTCGGCACGGGCGGTAAACGCCGTGAAGCCGCGCAGGTCGCCGAAGATCGCGACCACCTCCCGCCGCTGGCCATCGAGCAGCCGCGGATCGGAATGTTCGACCAGTTCGGCCACCTGCGGCGCAAGGAATTGCTTCAGGCGGCTGATGCGCTGTGACTTCTGCTGCGAGACCTCGAGCTCTTCCGCCATCTGGTTGAAGCGGATCGCCAGTTGCTCCAGCTCGTCATGGCTTTTGATCGTGATGCGATGGTCGAGTTGTCCCATGCCGATCCGCTCCACGCCGGCCTCGAGCTGCCTGATCGGTCCCCACATCCGGCATGCGCGCCAATAGGCGAGACCGGACGCGAAAACGACGCCGATGGCAATCAGCATCAGGGACCGCCACAGCGCGGCGCGGATGGACTCGAATGCCTCCTCGACCGGCTGCTCGGCGATGACGGTCCAGCCGAGACTGGCGGCGCGCACCGACAGCGCCACAACAGGCTTGCCGTCCTCACCGGTGGTGGAGACCGCCGATCCGTCGGCCGCATTGACGACGGACTTGAGCCGGCTGAAGTCTGCCGCCCCGCCGCCGCTGCGCAGCACCAGGCTGATATCCGGATGAGCGATCAGCCGGCCGGAATCGTCGACGACGAGGGCGTGACCGGTATCGCCGATCTTGATCCTCGCGATGATGTCCCAGATCAGCTTCAGGTTGATGTCCGCGACGACAATGCCGGCGGCCGCACGGTTTCCTGCCACCGCGATCCGCATGTAAGGCTCTGAATCGCGCTGATAGTGCACTGGGCCGTACCAGACCTTGTTGGCGCGCGCGCCGACGACCGCGGGGTCTGCCGACATGTCGGCACCCTGCCCGGCCCTGTTCATGCTCACGCGCGACACGAAGACGCGCTCGGTACCGTTGGGATCGACCAGCGACAGCGAAACGATCGCCGGCACCTGCTGCAACAGGCGCAAGCCGTCGATCCTGTGCCGATCGTCCTCGCCCGGCTTCCAGGGAAACTGCACGACCCAGCCGAGCTGGTCGCGGATTCCGTCTGCGAAAGCCTGGATCCGGTCCGCGGCCGAACGGGCCTCGACCTGAAGCCGTTCGTTGAGATCGATACGGCTGTCGCGAAAGGAGAACCAGGCTTCGATCGCAGAACCAAGCAACAGCGGCGCCACCACTGCGACGAACAGTGTGACGAAGTACTTCAGAAACAAGGAGCGGCGCGGACGGGTCACGGCAGCGATGTCCGATAGCAGTGGTAGCGAACCAGGATCAGGCGTGACGGCCTCATTCGATCACCCGATTGGCGCGAAACAGGATGGAGGATTTGTCGAGGTCGAGGCCGAGCTTCTCAGCCGTCCGAAGGTTCACCACCAGTTCGAACCGCGTCGGCTGAAACACCGGGAGATCAGCAGGTTTTTCACCGCGCAGGATCCGGTCGGCGTAGGTCGCAAGCCAGAAATAGGTTGCCCGCTGGTTGGCGCCGTAGCTCAGCAGTCCGCCGGCATCGCAATATTCGCTCCAGCCGAACATCGACGGCAGCCGGCGCGCGACGGCGAAGTCGGTGATCTTTTTCCGGTGCACCATCGTCAGCACGTCCGGGAATACGAGCAGCGCGTCCGCATGCGCGTCTCCAACCAGGCCGAGCGCGCTGTCCAGTTCGTTGGCGCCGGCGAAGGGAACATAAAGCGGTGCGATGCCTAGCTTCTGGGCGGCCTCCTGCGTTGCACGCCACTCCGATTGTTCGCCCGGATGGTTGGCGTTCGACAGCACCGCAAGCTTGCGCAGGTTTGGGAAGGCCTCCTTCAGCAGTTCGACCCGCTTGCCCGCCAGTTCGAGCGACAGGAAGGTCGATCCGGTGAAGTTGCCGCCGGGCTGGCCGAGACTCCTGACGAGGCCCAATTCCACGGGATCGCCGCTCAGCGCGAACAACACCGGCACTTCCGCGACCGCCGTCATGGCGCGCGTCGCTGGCCCGCTCGACACGGCGAGGTCGACCTTGCCACGCCGGAGTTCGGTCGCCACCTCGCGCAGCGCCTGCGGATTGCCGATCGCATAATGCAATTCGAGAACGACGTTCTTGCCCTCGACATAGCCCCGCGCACGCAGTCCCTCGCGGAACCCTTCCAGGAACGGGTCGGGCTGCGCCTGGGTCGAAAGCCAGTAAATGCGGTAAGCCCGCGCCGGGCCTTCCGCGAAAGCGGCGGCCGGGCAGGCCATCGCAGCGCCAATAGAAGCTATGAAATCTCGCCGGTTCATGCGGCGGAATATGGCTCAGGCCGGCTTTTCCGGCTTGAAGCGCGTATTCAGAGAACCTCCAGATACTCTTGATTTTCTTGTCTGGCGGGACGATGGGTCACGGCAATTGACCGATCGGCGACGTCGAGCCCGGCTTCGCGCAAGGTCAGTCGCTGGATCAGGCGCCGGAGATACCCGCTACGCGCAGGCCTTCGACGAACCGGTCGATAAAGCCCGGATCGTTGCAGAAGAAGAACTCCTGCCGTGCCGTGCCGGTGCTGTAGTTCGGTTTGCGTTGCCGCAGTTCGGTCGCCGCGATTTCGGCCTGCGCCCGGTCGCCAAGGTGGCCGAGCGAGGCCGCAAGCGTCGCAAAGGCCTGATAGGTGACCGTCGGCTGCCGGGTGGCCCGCCGGGCGAACTCCACCGCGATGTCGTACTCGCCGAGGGAGAAGTGCGCCCAGGAGCGGACGTGGTGAAAGCTTGAAATATGGCTGTCGCGCGGGCTGAGCATGGTTGCGCGATCGAGCAGCGTTTCCGCTTCGATCTCGCGCCCGTACCAGAGCATGTTGAACCCTTGCGCGAAGTAGGCCTGCGCAAAGCTTGGATTGAGCTCGAGCGACACGTCGAGCGCCGCAAGCGCTTCGTCGTTCTGATGGGTCAGGCACAGCGCGCGCCCGAGCGCGCAGTGGCAAAAGCAATCGAGCTCGTCGAGCGACACCGCGTGACGCCCCTGGCGCAACGCCGTCTCCAGCCGCGCCGCGCGATCCTTCGGCTCATCGATGAACGCGCGCTGCAGGTTGACGTAGCTGAGCGCGCCATGGCCGCGGGCGAAATCCGGATCGGCATCGATCGCACGCTGGAAATAGATTTCTGCCGAGTCGAATCCCGGCGTGGTGAAGCGCCATAGATTCCACAAGCCGCGCTGGTAGCAATCCCAGGCGTCCAGGCTTTCCGGCGCCTTGCGGGCGGCGAGCTGTTGCTCGACCTTCGACAGCTCGGGCTCGATCGTCGCAGCGATCTGACGCGCCATCTCTTCCTGGATGTCGAAGATATATTCGAGCTGCAGGTCGTATTTGTCGGACCACAATTGCTTGCCGTCCGCAGCCCGGACCAGCTCCGCCGTGATTCGCACCGTATCCCTGCTCTTTCGGACGCTGCCGACCATCACATAGGTGACGCCGAGCAGTTCGCCGACCTCGCGGGCATCCACGGTTCGTCCCTGGAACGCGATGGTCGAGTGCCGCGAGATGACCGAGAGCCACCGGTTGCGGGCGAGCAGGCGAATGATGTCTTCCGTCAGGCCGTAGCTGAAATAGTCGTTCTCCGGATCACCGGACATATTCCCGAACGGCAGCACGGCGATGGACGATCGCGCGATGGCCTCGGCCTTCACGGATTCCGAGACGACGTCATCAAGTCGTGACACTTCCACGGAGACCGGACCGCCGGCTGGATCGATCGATGCTGGGCTGCTGTCGGGCACGAGCCGGACCGCCTTCGCATCGGCTTCCGCCGCCTCGATGGTCTGCACATCGCCGACGAAGCGGAAGCCGCGCTTGTGCAACGTGCGAATGAGCGTCTGGTCGGCGCCGCTGTCTCCCAGCGCACGCCGGGCGCCGTTGATGCGGCTGGAGAGTGCGGCCTCGGAGATGATCCGGCCATTCCAGATCGTCTCGATCAGCTCGTCCTTGCTGACGATCCGATCGCGGTTGCGCACCAGGTGAACGATGAGGTCGAAGACCTGCGGCTCGATGTGAACGGACGAGCCCTGCCGGCGCAGTTCCTGCTGGCTGACGTCGATCTCGAACTCGGCAAACCGGTACAGCATTTCCACCTCTCGCCGATGCTGATGCGATACATGAACCCGCAATCACCAGGCGGCCAAACGCATATAATATTAGCAAACACAATTACTTCCAGCGGCAAGACAAAGGGTCTTGTGAGAAATTCCGCCAAGCCTGAAGAGATGCCTCAACTTATAGGCGGCCCGGTCCTCGTTCAATCAGCGAAGTCCGGGGACCGGCAGATTGCCCCCGGACGTTTCGTCGCGAACGGGTCCCTACTTCTTCATCATATGCCCGCCGGAGTGATCCATGGGCGCCTGCGCGCCGACTCCCTGCACGTCGAGCGACAGCGTCACCTTGCCGGCCTTCTCGAACTCGAGCGTCACCGGCACCTTTTCACCCTGCTTGAGCGGCCCCTTCAGGTCCATCAGCATCAGATGATAGCCGCCCGGCGCCAGCTTGACGGTCTTGCCTGGCTCGATCGTCAGCCCCTTGTCGAGAGGACGCATCGTCATCACGCCATTGTTCATGGCCATCTCGTGGATTTCGACCTTGCCGGCGACATCGCCCGCTCCGCTGACCAGCCGGTCGGGCGCTGAACCCTTGTTCTCGATCGTGAGATAACCGCCCGCAACCTTGGCGCCGGCCGGCGTCGCGCGGCTCCAGGGCTGCGTAATGACGAGGTCCCCCGCCTTCATTTCCTGGGCTCCCGCGGGCGCTGCGGCCACGGCCAGCAGCGACGCGGCAGCGGCGAGCATCGATGTAACGTTCTTCATGATCCGGCCTTCGGTTTGACTAGGGTGCTCAACCTTTGCTTCGGGCGGCTGTCTACCACCGATAGCTGGTGCCGGCAAAGGCGGCCCTTCCAACCGCCGCGTCGGTTCGCCGGCAGCGAACCGACGAGCGCCCCGCTTCTATTTCGCGGCGGTTTGCTGCTGCTCGAACCATTTCTGGATGTCCGCCATCTCGGCGGAGCCTTCGATCGTCGTAGTCTCGCCAGTGCGGGAGATCAGGATGGTGCGCGGGATCTCGCCCTGCCAGGCCGGATCGATTTCGAAACGCAACCGCTCGACGAATCCGTCGTCGAAGATCCAGTTCTCCGCGGAGCCCAGCCCGGATTTCTCAAGCATCGCGCGCGCAGCCGACGGGAGGTTGGGAACGAGGTCGGCGCTGATCGTGACCATGTCGATGGCGCCGTTCTCTTTCATGAACTGTCCGAGCAGCGGCAGTTCCACCTTGCACGGGCCGCAGGTCACGCCCCAGAAATGCACGATGGTGGGCCGGCCGGCATGGGCGCGCTGGATCTCCTGCCAGCTTCCGCGCCCGAACGGCTTGAGTTGAGACGCGGTCTCTGCGGCTGGTGCGAGCGCGAGCATGACGAACCAGAATATCGCGGCAAGAACGGCCCGCTTCATGACTCGTCTCCGATCGCCAGCAGCCGGTAGCCGTCGGCCTTGGTCATCCAGGAAAGATAGGTCTTGTGTCCATCGCTGACCAGCAGCGGGTGATCGGAGGTGTCCGTCGTCGTCGCGATCGCGACCGGCTTCGACCAGCTCTTGCCGTCGTCATGCGAGGTCATCGCGTTGACGGTGGTCTTCTCGCCGTCGAAGTCCTTCCACACCATCGTGGTGCCGCGCGGCCCGGCGAGGACGTAAGGTCGCGTGGGATTGCGGTCGGCGCGACCGATTGCAACGGGCTCGGAGAAGGTACGGCCCTCGTCTTCGGAGCGGGCATAGAACAGCCCCTTGCGCGCCTTGCCATTGGTGTACCAGGTCACGTGATAGGCGCCCGCGGCCGAGATCGAAATGCTCGGCCCATGATGCGGGCATGCGGAGATCTGCCAGTCGTCCTTGCTGACGCGGCGGACCTCGCCCGGCGTCGCCGGATTGGCAAACGTCACGAGAGCGTGATCCCGTACGCCACCTTCGAAGATGTTTCGAAACACGACCACGGGCCGGCCGGGACCGGCGAAAGCCAGACCGAGCCGGCAGCATTCGCAGGTGTTGTCGGTCGCCAATCGCGCCTCGGTGTACGCAGCACCACCGTCTTTCGACGACGCGAAGAACAGCCCCGCTCCCTCGTACTTCCTGCCTTCCTGCTTGGCCGGCACCCGATTCCGCTTGTCGATCCAGGCGGCGAATGCCGAACCGTCGGCATCGAGGCCCAGCACCACGAAACGCTGGCTCTCGTTGTTCGAGGTGATCGGCTTCGGCTCGGCAAAGCTCTTGCCGCCATCGGCCGACTTCGCGGTCAGCACCTGGCCGTTGAACGCCTTGTCCCTGAACAGCGAAAACGCCAGCGCGATGCCGCCATCCTTCTCGACGACGATCTGGGGGCGCGCATCCGGTCCCCAGTCGAGGTTGAGCTTTTCCTTCGTCACCTGGACCGGATCCGAAAAGCTGCGACCTGCGTCTTTCGAACTCGCCACCGATATCTTGCCGCCGGCCATCCAGGCGAGCCATAGCGTGCCGTCCGACGCGAAGGCGGGCGTGACCTTCGACGCGCACCGCAACACGACGTCCTCGCACGCCGCTTCCGAAGCATGCTGATGATGGCTCATTTGTGCCCCGGCTGCGGTGTGCCAGAGTGCGAAGGCGAGCGTCGCGAGCAATCCCGTTCGCAGCATGGCTTTGCTCCTCCTGTTGGGCATCCCGGTCACTTGAACGCCACCTTCATTCCCGCCACGAACGCGCGCGGCGAACCGGCGTAGATCGAACCCGTGGTGTTCGCCAGCACGTTGGCGAGGTTTTGCGCACCGCCCGGCGTGACCGTGTTGGCGATGTTGTTGGCGGAAGCGACGTAGGTCCGGTCGAACACGTTCCTGACTTCGAAGAACAAATTCAGCGACTTGAAGTAATCGGAAATCAGATCCGTCTTGTAGTGGACGTTGAGATTGACCAGTTCGTAGCCCGGCGCCTTCAACAGGTTGGCGTTGTCCATGTAGAACGAGTCCTTCCACTGCACCTCGACGAAGCCGCCCAGACCCGCGAGCGGCCCCCACATCTGGTCATAACCGAGCCGCGCCGTGAGTTCGTTCGGCGAGATGCCGGGAATCTTGTTGCCCGCCCGGTTGAAGCTGAAGACGCCGCCGTTGGCGATGTTCTCGGTGTATTCGGTGTAGAATTGATCGAGATAGGTATAGGCCGCCGTGAATCGCCAGCCGGGATAGAACTTCCAGTCGGCGGCGATTTCGACCCCGCGATGCTCCGATTTCGGGGCGTTGAACGTGTAAGTCGCGTTGGGGGGAGTAACCCCGCCGGCAGCCTGGGTGGCCTGCGTCACCAGCTCGTTCTTGAAGAATTCGTAGAAGCCGGTCGCGCTCAGCGTGAACGTATTGTTCGGCGTCCAGTCGAAACCGATGTCGTAGCCGAGGTTCTGCTGCGCCTTCAGCCCGGTGTTGTTGCCGTTCTGTCCGTTCGCAAGCACGAACAGGTTTCCGACCTGCGGCGTGCCATATCCGGTGGCGACGCGGCTGCGGAACTGCCACTCGGGGTTCAACCTGTAGACCAGCGCGAATTCGGGCGCGGTGTTCTGGAATTGCCGGTCTGCGGTGATCGGGGGACCGATCGTCGGCGTCGGGACATTCACGGTGTTGTATCTGTAGACCGTGTTGATCCCCCTCAGCTGCGTGGTTTCCCATCCGATCCCGGCAACCGCCGTGAGGCTTGGATTGATCTTGAGTTCCTGGCGCGCCCTGACGCCATAGTTGGAGGTGTCGCTGAACGTATTGCTCTGCAGCAGTCCGAGCGTGGCGTTGCCGCCGGGCATGACATTGCGCGTATCGCTGGATGCCGTCAGCGTGTTGTACCAGCCGCCGAAATAAGTGGTCGAATCCATCCCGAAGATTTCACCGCGCTTGGTGATATCGCTCATGTAGTTGTACGACGGGAAATCGCCGATCGCGCTGGTGGCGCCTGTCGGCTGATTGATGTTGCGGTCGTCGAACACGAACTGGTTGCGCCAGGTCGTCGTGTTGTCGAAATCGTGCTCCCAGCGGCCACCGACGATGGTGCGGCGATCCTCGCGGCCGAGTCCGGCCTGCACCGCGGTGACCGGGCTCCGCGTACCGTTGAAGCCGTTGTTGAACAGCGACACTGTTCCGCAGCCGGCCACGCTGGCAAACTCGCAGCCCTGCTGGAACGGGTTCTGATTGTACTGGTTCAGCGACAGCCGGATCGGCAGCCTGGTTTCGAGATTGTTGTTGATGAACTTGACGGTGAAGCGGTCGTTCGGCGTGGCGTGAAGCGTGCCGAGGAAATTGACCGTCTGGGTATTGTACCAGCTGTTCTGGATGAAGCCGTCGCCGCGGGCGTCGCTGGTAAACAGCGAGTACTCGAAATTGCCGACCTTCTTGCCCGCCGTCAGGTAGTTGGTGAGATAGCCGAAGCTGCCGCCATCGACGCCATATTCGACGCCGTCGATGGTCCGTCCCGGGCGGGTGCGGAAATTGAGCGCGCCGCCGGTCGCGTAATTGCCATAGAGTGCCGACGACGGACCCCTGATCACATCGATCGCGCTGTAGGCGCGCGGATCGATCAAATCGCTGCGGGACAGCCCGTCCGGCTGCGTCACCGGGAACCCGTCCTCGAAGATCACGAGATTGCGGATGGCGAAACCGTTGCGTGCGTTGGAACCGCGGATCGAGATGCCGATATCGCGCGGCCCATTGCCCTGCTTGACCGAGATGCCGGGGCTCTCGCGCAGCACGTCGGCGACCGTCACAGCCGGCCGGTTGTCGAACTGGCTGCGGTCGATGGTCGTCTCGGTCTGGCCGGTCGGCGCCTGGTAGAGCAGTGCCCGGGCCACGCTCGGGGTGATGCCTGCCGCTTGCGATACCGCCGGCGCGGGACTGGCCGAAGGCGGCCTAGCCTGCGGGTTCCTGGCTGACGTGCGCGCGGCCGGCCTCCGGACCGCGGGCCTGGGCGTTGCGACGCGCGGGGCATCGACGGTCACCGCCGGCAACGAAGTCTGGGCGATCGCCTCTGATGACGTGAGGGATAGCGCACTGCCAAGCACAATGAGGCTCGCGCCGCCCAAGGCACGATTCAAGGCACGATGGGGATACATTAAGATATTCCTGACGCCAGCTCTTTGGCCGGCTTGAATGAACTGCACCAACCGGCACGGCTGTCGCCGCACCGATCACTTCGGGTTTTTCAGGTCTTCAGGAAATCGAGGGGGGCGCGCGCGCCTGTGCATGCGAGCCGGCGCGGGAGGCAAAACGCTCCGGCGCGAACTGGGTCCACACCACGCGCGCGGAATCGCGAACGAGCTGTATCGCGGCCGCGGCCTGCGGCCCATCGACCGGCGCGCCGGTCTGCAGCACGCTGCACACCGAACAGCAGCCGTCATGCGCGCGATGAGAAGTCGGGTTGGATTGGTCGGCACCGGGATCGCCATTGCCATGGCAAATGACGGCCCCGGCGAGCGGATCGGAGGCTGCGATGCTGGCCGCCCAGCATGCGCCGATGGGCGCAAAAATCTGCACCATCAGCGCAATCAGGACTATCGGCAGATACTTCTTCAGCCGGTGCATCGAGAACCCATCCTGACTTCGAGCTTAATCACCCTGAGGGCCCGAAGTCGAGATCAGGTTCCCGGAACTATGTTGCGGCTTCAAGGAAGAAACCCGGCAAAAACCGACGCATTTTGAAGCTTTCGGGAGGCGCCCTACGGGGATACCAAGCCGTGGGGGTATTGAGGTTAAATCCACAACCACTGATGGCAAAATATCGATCATTTCGCAGAATGCTGGAATTTTGAACAATCGTTGCTGAAAATGGTGACAAGACGAAAAAGATGGTCTACCAATTCGGCCTCAGGCTGGCCGAGAGGTTTAAGCTTGGTGGTCCAAGTCTCGGGAGGAGCCCTGACGCGCACAAGCAGCGTCGCCTCGTCAACAAGATCAAATCCAACTTTTCGAGGAAATAAGGGTCGACACAATTTTTGAGCGGGGCCAGGGCCCCGCTCTTTTTTTTTGCAGAGCGTTTTGTTTTCGCGCGCATTGCACGAACATTCCGAGACGTCGAATATCTCCGAGCGACATGCCGGCCTCACCCAATCCGATCGAACGAAGTTTTGAAATCGCAGCCGAGCGCTGCGAGGATCTGACGCCGCCGGTCTATCGCCGCCTGTTCGACGCCCACCCCGAGGCCCGCGCAATGTTCCGCTCCGAGGGCAGCGAATCGGTCAAGGGTTCGATGCTGGCGCTGACGATCGACGCGATCCTGGACTTCGCGGGCGAACGCACCGGACATTTCCGCATGATCGAATGCGAGGTGTCGTCGCACGATGCCTACGGCACGCCGCGCGAATTGTTCGTACGGTTCTTCGGCATCATCGCCGAGACCGTCCGCGAAATTCTCGGCTCGGACTGGACACCCGAGATCGATGCGGCATGGCAGCGACTGCTCGGCGAGATCGACGATCTTGTTGCAGCGCAGAACCAACCTTCGAACTAAGCCTGCGACTCGTTGCGCAGAAGCGATGCCGCGGCAACCGAAGTCATCATAATTTCAGACCACACGACAAACGCCCACCGGTCCGCCGGTGGCGCAAACGCGACGATTGTGAGAGACTTCCATGATCCGCGGCGCGTGCAATCGACGCCACGGTCAAAAAACAACGACAGAGAGGGAGCGAACGATGTCTGGGACAGGGAAATCCTCAACGACAAGACGTAATCTTCTTCAGGCGGCGGCCACCGCAGGCGCCGCATCCGCCCTGCTCGGCAGTCTGGGCGTCAGCCCGGCGCTCGCCGCGGCGGCGCGGTCCGAGAAGCCACTCAAGGCGGCGTTCTCCAATGCAGGCTTGCAGGCGACATGGTGCGCGCAAGGAAAGCAGGCTGCGGAATGGTGGGGCAAGCTGTTCAACGTCGATGTCACCTGGTTCGACGGCCAGCTCGACGCGGTCAAGCAGCGCGCCGCGATCGACAACATGGCGTCGCAGAAATGGGATTTCGTCGCCATCCAGGCGTTCGGCATCGGCACGCTGACCCAGCCGGTCAACAAGATGATCGATGCCGGCATTCCCGTGATCGACATGGACACGCTGATCGCCCCGCTCGATCAGATCAAGGTTCATTCGTTCCTGGCGCCGGACAATGAATTTATGGGCGCGTCGGTGACGCAGGCGCTCTGCAACGCCATGGGCGGCAAGGGCAAGATCATCATGACGCAGGGCGCGCTCGGCCATACCGGCGCGCAAGGCCGCGCCAAGGGCTTCGAGTCCGTCGTAAAACAGTTTCCGAACATCGAGGTGCTCGACACCCAGCCGGCCGACTGGGACGTGTCGAAGACGGCGCGTCTTTGGGAAACCTATCTCACCAAATACCCGCAGATCGACGCGGCCTTCTTCCACAATGACGACATGGCGCTGGCCGCCTACAACATCATGAAGGCGCGCAACCGCACCAACATCCTGATCGGCGGCGTCGATGCCATGCCGCCGGCGATCCAGGCGGTGAGCGAAGGGCGCATGTTTGCAACCGTCCGCAACCCCTCCTGCCGCATCCATGGCGGCGCCATTGTCGCCGGCGTCGCGGCGGTGACGGCGGGCGAGAAAAGCGGACAGGGTATTCCGAAACACGTGATCACGGATGGCCCGGTGGTGACAAAGGCCAATGCGGCCGGCATGCAATGGATGGAGAACCACTTCCTGATCTGAACCAGCATGCCCTCGGGACCTCAGCCCATCCTTGAACTGCAAGACATCACGAAGTCCTTCGGCGGCGTCGAGGCGCTTCGTGGTGTCGACTTCACGCTTTCCGCCGGCGAGATCCACGGTCTCGTCGGCGAGAACGGCGCCGGCAAGAGCACGCTGATGAAGATCATCGCCGGCGTGCATGCGGACTTTTCCGGCCGCTTCGTGCTGGATGGCAAGGAGACCCGCTTCCGCTCGGTGCGCGACGCGCATGCCGCTGGCATCGCCATGGTGCATCAGGAACTCAGCGTGGCGCCTGATCTCTCGGTGGCCGAGAACGTGTTCCTCGGCAACCAGCCGACCAACCGCCTCGGCTTCGTGCAATGGCGGCGCATGGCCCGCGAGGCCGGCGAGCAACTCAAACGATTTGGCATCGACGTCGATCCGACGTCGCGGCTCGGCGACCTGCCGATCGGGCTGCAGCAATTGATCGAGATCGCCCGCGTGCTGTTCTCGGGCGCCCGCATCGTCATCCTCGACGAACCGACCTCGGCGCTGTCGCCGCCGGAAGTGGAGCGCCTGTTCGCAACGCTGAAACGGCTGCGGGACCAAGGCACCAGCATCGTCTTCATTTCGCATTTCATCGAGGACATCCTGCGCGTTTCCGACGTCGTCACGGTGTTCCGCAACGGCCGGAAGGTCGCCGAAGCGCGCGCGGCCGAGACCAGCAAGCCGGCCCTGATCGAGGCGATGATCGGCAAGGGCCGCGAAGCACTGGAAGAGACTTATACCCACGACATCATGCTGCCGCCGCGCGCCGATCACCCGGTGGTGCTGAACGCCAGCGGGCTGTCGCTCGCACGCAGTCTCAAGGACGTTTCGTTCGAGGCCCGCGCCGGCGAAGTCCTCGGCATCTACGGCTTCATGGGCTGCGGTCAGCTCGAACTGGCGCGGATCCTGTTCGGCAAGCTGCGCCCCGACCAGGGCACGCTGGCCGTAGCCGGCGACCGGAAAGCGTTCCGCAGCACCGCCGATGCACGGCGCGCCGGCATCGCGTTCGTTCCCGAAAGCCGCCGCGACATGCTGTTCCTGCAGGAGCCGGTCTACAAGAACATCTCGATCAGCATCCTCGACCGCATCTCGCAGCTGTTGCTCAAACCGTCGCGCGAGCGTTCGATCGCCGCAACGCAGGTCGAGCAATTGCAGATCAGGCCTGGCGGCGTCGAACTCGAACTCGGCATGCTCTCGGGCGGCAACCAGCAGAAGGTGGCGCTGGCCAAGTGGCTTAGCTACCCGCCGCGCGTGCTGGTGCTGTGCGAGCCGACCCGCGGCATGGATGTCGGCGCCAAGAACGACGTCATCCACATCATCCGCGACCTGCGCGCACGCGGACTGGCGGTGATCGTGCTTTCGACCGAGCCGGAGACGGTGCTCTCGCTCGCCGATCGCATCATCGTACTCAAGCGCGGCGCGGTGGTGCGCGAATTTTCCAACGAACAGATCAGCAAGGACCGCCTGCTGGAAGCGGCGTAAGGGGACGGTACCCGGGGAGAACGACATGGCGAGCGATGAAAGCGCGACGGTCCCGGCGGCGGATCGCAAACGGCCGCGCGGTCTAGGCGCCACGCTGCGCTCCCAGATGCGCAACATCGCGCCGTTCCTGACGCTGATCTGCCTGTTCAGCTTTTTTGCGGCAGCAAGCCCTTCGTTCGCGACGCTCGATAATTTCGGCAACATCCTGACCCAGATTTCCGTCACCGCCATCATCGCGGTCGGCCTCACCTTCGTGATCCTGTGCGCCGAGATCGACCTGTCGGTCGCTGCCATCGCCAACGTCACCGGCATCGCGGTCGCCTACTTCACGGCGCAGGAATCCTACGTCAACATCGCCAACATGCCGATGCCGGGATGGGTCGCGATCGTACTGGCGCTGGCGCTGTGCGCCTCGCTCGGCCTCGTCAACGCGCTCGGGCTGACGCTGATCGGCATCCCCTCCTTCATCATGACGCTGGCGATGATGCAGATCGCGGCGGGCGTCTCGGCGCTGCTGGTACGCGGCCAGATCGCCTACAAGGTTCCGCCGCTCGTCACCACGCTGGGATCGACGTCGATCGGCGGGATACCCTGGATCGTGATCGTCGCCGCCTTGATGCTGCTCGCCGGCCACCTGGTGCTCACCTACACCCGCTTCGGCCGCTACGTTTACATGGTCGGGGGCAACCGCGAGGCGGCGGAATATTCCGGCCTCAACGTAAAACTCATCCTCGCCAGCGTCATGGTGATCTCTGCGGTCTGCTCAGGCATCGCCGGCATGCTCGGCGTGGCGCATTTCGGCAGCGCGCAGCAGAACGAGTTCGACACCTATCTGCTCGATTCCATCGCCGCCGTCGTCGTCGGCGGCACCAGCCTGTTCGGCGGCCGCGGCGGCATCGGCAACACCATCGTCGGCCTGTTCGTTCTCGGCGTCCTCAACAACGGCCTCGACCACGTCAACATCGACAGCTTTTTGAAGATATTGATCCGCGGCCTGATCCTGCTCGCGGCGCTCGTGATCAACGTCTATGCGCAGAAGTTGCGCGAGCAGTCGGCCGACTAGCGCGGCAGACTTAACTGTCGAAATCCGGCTGCCAGTCGCGCACCTCTCGCGCCGCCGCCGTCACGGCGCCGATGGCGCCGAATGAAGCTGTGTCCACCATCATGGCGCGTGCCAGCCGCAGGCTGCGCGCTTCGCAAACCGCCCGCTGCCGTGGATCCTCGATCAACTCGAAATCGATATTGTGCGCGAGCCCCAGGATGCGGCGGATGATCTTGGCCGCCGCAAATCCCACGGTGTCGCCGAACAGCCGTTCCATATAGGCCTGCTGCTCGGCCTCCAGCCGCACTGCGCCGGCCTCGCCTGCGAACAGCGTTGCCGGATACGCATCGCCACCGGCTTGCGTCCGCCAGAGATCGACGAACTTGCGGGCGAACTCCGTCCAGACGTTCTCAACCGCTTCCAGTACCCACGCCTCGAACGCACGCCGGTCACCGGGCGTTCGCTCGTGGCCTGACGACGCCAGAAAAGCCATCAGCAGATTGGCGATGACGGCGCCGATATCGAACCCCATCGGGCCGTAAAAGGCGAACTCCGGATCAATCACCATGGTCGAACCGTCCGTCACCATGATCGAGCCGGTGTGGAGGTCGCCGTGTATCAGGGCCTCGGGAGAGCCCATAAATTTCAGCTTCAGCCGCGAGACTGCGACGTGCAGATCGAGGTCTTCGCGAAACGCGGCGGCCGTCGCGTCAAGCCACGGCTGGGTCCAGCGGTTCTGCTCGGCCACGCGGTAGGGGTCGGTGAAGATCAGGTCTTCGGTGATCTTGCAGAGCGCATGATTGCCGGCGAACGCGGCGATCCCCTCTTTCTTCTCCGCGGCCGGCACCGCGAGGTCGGAGCTGAGGTACAGCGTGCGCGCCAGGAAGGTCGTGATGTCGTCGACGAAGCGCGGATAGGTCGTCCCGGCAACCAGCCCCTTGCGCATGATGATGTGCGGCTCGAGCAGTTCCATCACGACGAGCGCGAGCGCCTCGTTGTGGTGCAGCACCGCCGGCACCAGGTCGGGCGCCAGCCGCGCCTGATGCGTCAACGCCAGATATTCGTAATGCGAGCGCGACAGCGGCAGCGGCCAGCTTTCGCCGACCAGCCGCACATAAGGCAGCGCCTGCTTGACGGCGACGCCGCCCGCCGTCCCCTTGACGATGAACACGAGATTGAGGTTGCCATCCCCGACCTCGCTGATCGACCACGCCGCCGGCGCGCCGCCCAGCCGGGCCGCGACGGCGGGAAGCCTTGCGAGGTAATCCCGCAGATCGGCCTCATGAAGAATTCGGTAGTCGTCCTGCCGGGGATCAGCCAACGGTCGATGCTGTGAACTCATCGCAATCTGCCCCCCTGATTGCCGGGAGGCGTCATGCCCCCCGCTCCCGGAACTACGATCCGGTGTCGGCCTTTGTTCTTGACCAGATCATAGACGGGAAACCGCCCGACGCGAAGCAGGCGCTACGCGAGTTGCGCGAGCCAGATGGTGTGCCCGCCGCAGGTGGGATCCTCCGCGATGTGCGACACCACGAGAAACCCGTTCTGATCGAGCAGCGAGCGATATTCGGCGGGATCGAGGCTCGCATGATACAGCGGCTCGCCGCCAAAACTCCCGATCGCCTCGCCATGCCCCGGGCCGCTGGTGAACATCAGCGCCGCATTGGGCGCGGCGTGCCGGCGAAACACAGGAAACATCCGGCGCTGGTCCTCGTAGCCGAGGTGAAAGAAACTGTCCCACGCCAGGATGCCGGAGAACTGCCGCGGCAAGGCAAGCTCGCGCATGTCCGCAACGATCCATTCCTGCGCCGGAAACCTCTCGCGGCAGGCGTCGATCATGGCCGCGGATGAATCCACGCCCACGACGGGATGGCCGAGCCCGATCAAATAGCCGGCCATCGGCTCGGCGGATCCGCAACCGATATCAAGGATCGGCGCCGCAGGCTGCAGCAGCGCGCGAAACCGGTCGAGCCAAGGCTTTTCGAACAGACTGCTGCCCGCGCGGCTCTCGATCCAGTCCTGCGCCTTGCGCTGGTAGAGGTCGATAATCCCTGCGGAATCCGACGTCATCACGTTCTCAGGAACCACGCATCGAACGGAACCACTTCGCCTATCGCCCGCGCCTAAAATGTTTCCCGTTCCAGGAAGTTCGAGCCGATGTCGGCCTTTTTCTTGATCGGATCGTAGTCGCAATAGACGTTGTCGGCGACCAGCGTGTAGCTCGGGATGATGGTGTCCTTGTTGAGCTTGACGGACGTCACGCCGATCATGGCGGTCTGCTTGGCGCCGGTCCACTTGAACGGGGTCGAGCTTTGCGCCTGCTCGCAGGCAGCGACCGCGTCGGCGAGTACCTGGGACTCGACGAAGGCTTTCACCGTTCGCAGCTGCCCCAGCGTCTTCCAATTCATATAGAACGCCCCCGCGAGCCCGGCGGCGAGCAGGACCACGAGCGCCAGCAGAATACGTTGAAGGTTCATCGTCATCCCCCGCCCGAAATATCAGCTAGAACGGAAATCCCATCAGCTTCGACAGCCGCTCGATGTTGAAGTAGCCCTGATAATAGGCCCACATCGCGATGGCGAAAATAACCCCCGATATCAGCGTGGTCATCAGCAGCTTGCGGCCCATGCGCGCCAGGATCGGCGCGCCGGGGTCGGTGCCGGGCGCACTATCGCCGTCCTCGTGCTGGCTGCGGACGCCGAATGGCAGCGTCAGGAACAGCACGAGCCACCAGATCACGAAGTAGACTGCAAGCCCCGTCGAGATGGTATAGGCCATCGGGGGTCAGGCCTGTTCGATCTCGACGAGCGCGCCGGAGAAATCCTTCGGGTGGAAAAACAGCACCGGTTTGCCGTGGGCGCCGATCTTGGGCACGCCGTCACCGAGCACGCGCGCGCCCTCGCTGATCAGCTTGTCGCGCGCCGCGATGATATCAGGCACGTCGTAGCAGATGTGGTGAATGCCGCCGTCGGCGTTGCGCTCGACGAATTTGGCGATCGGCGAAGCGTCGCCGAGCGGCTGGATGAATTCGATCTTGGTGTTGGGCAGCGTCACGAACACGGTGATGACGCCGTGCTCCGGCAGCGGCACCGCGCCGGAGATTTCGGCGCCGAATGCGCCGCCATAGATCTTCGCGGCCTTTTCCGCGTCTTTGACCGCGATCGCAACGTGATTGAGCCGGCCCAGCATGACACTCCACTCCCTTACTTCGATGCGTCGTAGCGGCGTATCCGCGCGCTTCGCCAATTGTTACTACGTCCATCATACCCCGTCCTCATGGTGAGGAGCGCGGAACGCGCGTCTCGAACCATGAAGCCCCACCTGTGGCCTGCATCCTTCGAGACGCCCGCGTCCCGCGGGCTCCTCAGGATGGGGGATCGGGCAGCGATGACGCAGAAACCAGTCTCTTTCTACCTCAAACCGTCAGAACGTGAACGAGGCAAATCGGCTTCTTGCCCCACTGCTCGTTGATGACCGCCCGCACCGCGCGACGCACCGATTCCGCCATGGCATCAGGATCGCGCCGCCGCGCCCGCGGCAGCCCCTCGACGGTGGACACCACGGTATCGAACACGATCTCGTCGATCAGTTCGCCGGCCGCATTCTTCTCAGGCACGCCGACGAGATCAACCTCGGGATCCTCGGCCAGTTCACCCTTCTCGGTGACGGCGAGGGCGACGAAGGCGCAGCCGGCAAATCCCATCCGCCGCCGCTCGACCACGGCGCGGGATTTGGAATCCTCCAGAATGCTGCCGTCCTTGTAGAGCCGCCCTGAGGGCAGTTCGTCGATAATGGCGGGGTCGCCCGGTCCGAGCTTGACCAGGTCGCCGTTGCGGCAGGTCAGCACCTTTGGCACGCCGGCGGTCCGCGCCAGTTTCGCGTGCTCGGAGAGATGCAGCGCCTCGCCATGGACCGGGATCAGGATCTGCGGGCGCACCCATGAGATCATGTCGCGCAACTCGTCGCGGCGCGGGTGGCCGGAGACGTGCACGAGGTCGGTGCGGTCGGTGATGACCTCGATGCCCTGGGTGACCAGGCCGTTGATGATGGCGCCGACCGCCTTCTCGTTGCCGGGAATGGTGCGGGAGGAGAAGATCACGCAGTCGCCCTTGTTCAGCGTCACCTGCGGATGGTCGTCATTGGCGATGCGCGCCAGCGCCGCGCGCGGCTCGCCCTGGCTTCCCGTGCACAGCGCCAGCACCTTGTCCGGCGGGAAATGGCCGTAGAGATCTGCACCGCGGAAATTCTGCACGCCCTCGAGGTAGCCGGTCTCGCGCGCGACCTGCACCACCCGCTCCATGGCGCGGCCGACGACCACTACTTCGCGATCGGCGGCCTTGGCAGCGTCCGCGACCGCCTTCAGGCGGGCGACGTTGGAGGCGAAGGTTGTCACGGCAACCCGGCCCTTGGCCGCTTTCACCAGCTTGGTGATGGTGGCGGCGACCTCGGTCTCCGAGGGCGACCGCCCTTCCCGCACCGCATTGGTGGAATCGCCGACCAGCGCCAGCACGCCGGCATCGCCGAGTTCGCGCAGGCGCTTTTCGTCGGTCGGCAGGCCGATGATCGGCGTCGGATCGATCTTCCAGTCGCCGGTGTGCAGCACGACGCCGGCGGGGGTGTGGATCGCCAACGCATGCGATTCCGGAATCGAATGCGCGACCGGGATGAACTCGACGCTGAACGGCCCGAGATGGACACGGCCGCCCGACGGCACCACCGTCACGGGGATCTTTGGCGGGTTGCGCTCGGCGGCGCATTTGGCCTCGAACAACGCGGCGCTGAATTTGGTGGCGTAGACCGGGCACTGCAGCTTCGGCCAGAGATCGATGATGGCGCCGAAATGGTCCTCATGGGCGTGCGTCAGCACCAGCCCCATCAGGTTCTTGCGCTCCTTCTCCAGGAAGCGGATGTCCGGCATGATCAGGTCGATGCCCGGCAGGTGCTCCTCGTCGCCGAAGGAGACGCCGAGATCGACGGCGAGCCAGGACCGCTGGTGGCGGTTGCCGAGCCCGTAGATCGACAGGTTCATGCCGATCTCGCCGACGCCGCCGAGCGGCGCAAAGGTCAGTTCGTCAGGCCGCGCCATCACGCCGCCCCCGCCGAAGCTGCGTTGCCGAAATAGACCTCGCCCGCGGTGACGGGCACGCGCCTGCCCTCCGCCGTGCGGATGATCAGGCAGCCGGCTTCATCGATCGTGTCGAACGTGCCTTCGACGGTCGCGTTTCCGGTCTGGATCGCTACGCGCTCGCCGAGGCCGAAAGCGTGCTCCAGCCACAGCTTCCGGATCTCGGCAAAGCCACGGCCCTTGTCCCAGATGCCGCGGAATTCGACCCAGGCGTCCGACAACGCCGCAAACAGTTCTTCCGCGCCGATATTGACGCCGAGCGCTGCGAGCGAAGTGGCCGGAGTCGGCGTTCCCTCGGGTGCAGCGATGATGTTGGTGCCGATCCCCGCCACGACGGCGAGGCCGCCGTCGGTCATGGCCTCAGCCTCTACCAGCAAACCGCAGAGCTTTTGTCCGCGGACCAGAATGTCGTTTGGCCATTTCAGGAGATATTGCAAATGATCCGATCCGGCCAGCCGCATGTTGGCCTCGACGCTGACACGTTGTAGCGCGGTTGCATGTGCCAGACCAAAGGCGAAGCCCATGGTTGCCGCAACGGCGGGAGAGACATCCATGACCTCGAGGACGCTGCTGGCGAGGTTGCCGCGCGGCGCGACCCATGCGCGCTGCCGGCGTCCCCTTCCCGACGTCTGTTCCGTCGTGACGAACCAGGTCGGACCACGCTCGCCCTGGCGCGCGGCGGCCATGGCCTCGCTATTGGTCGAACCGGCCTTGTCAAAGGCAATCAGGCGGTGACCCGCCGCGGTGGCCCGGGGACCGAGCGCGAGGGCCATCTAGAACAACGACTTCGCCGCAGCCGTGGCGACGCTGACCAGCGGCCCCGGATAGACGAAGAAGAAGATGTTGAAGATACCGGCAACCGCCAGCACGGTGCGCAGTTCGAGGCGCATCGGCTCGATCTTGCCGGCCGGCTCGTCGAAATACATCACCTTGATGATGGTGAGATAGTAGAACGCGCCCACGACGCTGGTGAGCACGCCGATCACGGCCAGCGTGAACAGGCCCGACTTGATCGCCGCCACGAACACGTACCATTTGGCAAAGAAGCCGGCGAGCGGCGGGATGCCGGCGAGCGAGAACAGCAGCATCGCGAACACGAAAGCCAGCAGCGGGTTGGTGCGCGAGAGCCCTGCGAAATCGCCGATCTGCTCCATCGGCTGGCCGTTGCGCTTCATCGACAGGATGACCGCAAAGGAACCGAGCGTCATCGCGACATAGATCGCGATGTAGATCAGTACGCCCTGCGCGCCCTCAACCGTGCCGGCGGCAAGGCCCACCAGCGCAAATCCCATATGGCCGATCGAGGAATAGGCCATCAGGCGCTTGATGTTCTTCTGCCCGATCGCGGCAAACGATCCCAGCGCCATCGAGGCGATGGCGACGAACACGATGATCTGCTGCCATTGCGGGACGATGCCGGGAAATGCCGTCAGCGCCACGCGGGTGAACACCGCAAGCGCTGCGACCTTCGGCGCGGAGGCGAAGAAGGCCGTGACCGGCGTCGGCGCGCCCTCGTAGACGTCGGGCGTCCACATGTGGAACGGCACCGCCGAAACCTTGAAGCAGAGCCCGGCCAGCAGGAACACGAGGCCGAACACGATGCCGGGACTGCCCGTTTTGGCCGCGGCGGCGATGCCGGCAAATTCGACCGTGCCGGTAAAACCGTAGATCAGCGAGGCGCCGTAGAGCAGCATGCCCGAGGACAGCGCGCCAAGGACGAAATACTTCAGTCCGGCCTCGGTCGACTTGGCGTTGTCACGGTTGGAGGCGGCGACCACGTAGAGCGCGAGCGACATCAGCTCGAGCCCGAGATAGAGCATGATCAGGTCGCCGGCCGAAATCAGCACCAACATCCCGAGCGTGGAGAGCAGCACCAGGATCGGAAACTCGAAAATGCGCCGCGACGGGTCGGACAGGAACTCCACCGAGAGGATCAACGTCGCCGCCGAGCCGATCAGGGTGAGTATCTTCAGGAAGCGAGCGAAATCATCGACAATGAAACTGCCGCCAAAGGTCACGTGCTTGCCGGCAGGCAGGCTCAACTCCAGCACGCCGGCAAGCGCCAGCAGCGCAACCGTGAGACCGGTGATGAGGCTCGTCGTCGTCGCCTGCTCGCGAAAGGCGCCGAGCATCAGCAGCACCATGGCGCCTACGGCCAGCACCAGTTCCGGCATCACCGGATACAACTGATAACCTGCAGTCGTGAAGCTCATGGCGTTCTTATCCTTGACACGTTTTCTTCATGCGAACCGGGTTCCACTTCGCTTGAAAACGCTATGTTACTGAGTGACCAGCGCGGCTGCCTTCACGGCAGTCACGGCGGTATTGTAATTGTTGACGAGTTGCTGGACCGAGGCCGCCGACATGTCGAGCACAGGCTTCGGATAGACGCCGAACAGGATGGTGAGAAACACCAGCGGGAACAGCAGCAGGCCTTCACGGAACGTCAGGTCCTTGATGCTCGCCAGCGACGGCCTGGTCAGCGCGCCGAACACCACTTTGCGATAGAGCCACAGCGCATAGCCCGCCGACAGGATCACGCCGAGCGTTGCAAACGTCGCCGTCGGGATCGAGACCTTGAAGGTGCCGAGCAGTGTCATGAATTCGCCGACGAAGCCTGAGGTGCCGGGCAGACCGACATTGGCCATGGTGAAGACCATGAACACCAGCGCATAAAGCGGCATCCGGTTCACCAGCCCGCCATAGGCCGCGATCTCACGGGTATGCATGCGGTCGTAGACGATGCCGACACAGAGGAACAACGCGCCCGAGACGATGCCGTGCGAGATCATCTGGAACACGCCGCCGGCCACGCCCTGCGTGGTGCCGGCGAAGATGCCCATGGTGACGAAGCCCATATGCGCCACCGACGAATAGGCGATCAGCTTCTTGATGTCTTCCTGCATCAAGGCCACCAGCGAGGTGTAGATGATCGCAATCGCCGAGAGCGAGAAGATGATCCAGGCGAAATCATGCGACGCCAGCGGGAACATCGGCAGCGAGAACCGCAGGAAGCCGTAGCCGCCCATCTTCAGGAGGATCGCCGCCAGGATCACCGAGCCCGCGGTCGGCGCCTCGACGTGGGCGTCCGGCAGCCAGGTGTGCACCGGCCACATCGGCATCTTCACCGCAAAAGAAGCGAAGAACGCCAGCCACGCCCAGGTCTGCAGGTTACGCGGCACGGCCGTGGTCATCAGCGTCGGGATGTCGGTGGTGCCGGCATTCCAGTACAGCGCCATGATCGCCAGCAGCATCAGCACCGAGCCGAGCAGCGTGTAGAGGAAGAACTTGAACGACGCATAGACCCGGCGCGGGCCGCCCCAGACGCCGATGATGAGGAACATCGGGATCAGGCCGCCTTCGAAGAACAGATAGAACAGCACGAGATCGAGCGCCGAGAAGGTGCCGACCATCAGCGTTTCCAGCAGCAGGAACGCCATCATGTATTCGCGCACGCGGCTGGTGACCGATTTCCAGCTCGCGAGGATGCAGAACGGCATCAAAGCGGTGGTCAGGATCACGAACGGCAGCGAAATGCCGTCGACGCCCATGTGATAGGTGATGCCGCTGGCGAGCCAGTTCGCCTTCTCGACGAACTGGAAGTCCGCACTCGAAGCGTCAAACCGCCAGACCAGGATCAGCGACACCGCGAAGGTAACGAGCGTGGTCCACAGCGCGATCCAGCACGAATTGCGCTGGGCGGCTTCATCGTCGCCGCGGTTGAAATAGATCACCAGCGCGCCGAGCAGCGGCAGGAAGGTGACGACGGAAAGGATGGGCCAGGTTGTCATTACTGGCCTCCCAAGCCGAACATGAACCAGGTGATCAACCCCGCGACGCCGATCAGCATCGCAAAGGCGTAGTGATAGAGATAGCCGGTCTGGACCTTCACGACGTTGCGGGTGACGTCCAGCACCCGCGCCGAGACGCCGTCCGGACCAAAACCGTCGATGACGTAGCCGTCGCCCTTCTTCCACAGGAAGTAGCCGAGCCACTTGGCCGGCCGGACGAAGATGTAGTCATAAAGCTCGTCAAAGTACCATTTGTTGAGCAGGAACTGGTAGAGCATCTGGTGCTGGTTGGCGAGTTCGACCGGCAGGTACGGCCTTCGGATGTAGAAAAGCCACGACACAAGGAAGCCAAGCACCATCATGACGGTCGGCAGCAACGCGATCGTCTTCGGGATATGATGCATCTCCTCGATGATGCCCGGGTGCATCTTGAGCGACTCGCGGAAGAACTCTTCCACGCCATGGCCCGCGAACAGTTCCTTGAACGGGAAGCCGGCCAGGATCGAGCCCGCGGCGAGGATGCCGATCGGCACCAGCATCCACATCGGCGCCTCGTGGGCGGCCTCGTAGTGATGGCGGTCGTGCGGCTCGCCGTGGAAGGTCTTGAAGATCAGGCGCCAGGAATAAAACGAGGTCAGGCCCGCCGCGATGACGGTCATGATGAAGCCGTAGAACGCGAACGGGTTGTGCGCGACATAGGCCGACTCGATGATGGCGTCCTTGGAGAAATAGCCGGCCGTGAGCGGGAAGCCGGTCAGCGCCAGTGTGCCGATCACCATCACGCTGTATGTGTAGGGAATTTTGTCCTTCAGCCCGCCCATGTTGCGGATGTCCTGCTCGTGGTGCATCGCATAGATCACCGAGCCGGAGCCCAAGAACAGCAGCGCCTTGAAGAAGGCGTGCGTGAACAGATGGAACATGCCGACCGAATAGGCCCCCGCCCCCATCGCCACGAACATGTAGCCGAGCTGCGAACAGGTCGAATAGGCGACGATGCGCTTGATGTCGTTCTGCACGAGGCCGACGGTCGCCGCAAAAAACGCCGTGGTCGCGCCGAAGAACATCACGACGGCCTGCGCGTTCGGCGCCAGTTCGAACAATGGCGACAGCCGGGCCACCATGAACACGCCCGCGGTCACCATGGTGGCGGCGTGGATCAGCGCCGACACCGGCGTCGGGCCTTCCATCGCGTCCGGCAACCAGGTGTGCAGCAGGAATTGGGCTGACTTGCCCATCGCGCCCATGAACAGCAGCAGGCAAGTCAGCGTCAGCGCATCGGCGTGCCAGCCGAAGAAATCGATGGTCTTGCCTTGCAGCCCCGGGGCGCCGGCGAAGATGGTCTCGAAATCGGTGGTCTTGAGCAGCATGTAGATGGCGAAGATGCCGAGCGCGAAGCCGAAATCGCCGACGCGGTTGACCACGAAGGCCTTGATCGCCGCCGCATTCGCCGACGGCTTCTGGTACCAGAAGCCGATCAGGAGATAGCTGGCGAGACCGACGCCCTCCCAGCCGAAGAACAGCTGGACCAGATTGTCAGCGGTCACCAGCATCAGCATCGCGAAGGTGAACAGCGACAGATAGGCAAAGAAGCGCGGACGATGCGGGTCCTCGTCCATGTAGCCGATCGAATAGAGATGCACGAGCGACGACACGGTGGTGACCACCACCAGCATGACGGCGGTCAGCGTGTCGACGCGGAGCGCCCACGCCACCTGCAGGTCGCCGGAGTTGATCCACGGCAGCAGCGTGATCCGCACGTCATGGTGCATGAAGCCGACATCGACCAGCGCCACCCACGACAACGCCGCGGAAACGAACAGCAGTCCGGTCGTAATCAATTCGGCCGCGCGCGAACCCTGCGCCGGCGGCTCGGAGACGTGATGATCGTCATGGCCGTGGGCGTCGTGGCCATGGTCGTCATGGGCAGCAGCCGCATGGCCATGATCGCCATGGCCGTGGTCGTGGTGCTCGACCGTATCGCCGCTCGGATTGCGCGCATGCGCCCCGAACAGCGCTATCAGGCCGGCCAGAATGGCGCCCAGCAGCGGCAGAAAGACGATTGCCTGAACCATAGCCGCTTCAGCCCTTCATCAGATTGACGTCTTCAACCGCGATCGAACCGCGGTTGCGGAAATAGACCACCAGCACGGCGAGACCGATCGCGGCCTCGGCGGCGGCGACCGTCAGCACCAGCATGGCGAACACCTGGCCGACGATGTCGCCGAGGAAGGTCGAAAACGCCACCAGGTTGATGTTGACGGCGAGCAGGATCAGCTCGATCGACATCAGGATGACGATGATGTTCTTGCGGTTCAGGAAGATGCCGAGGATCCCGAGCGTGAACAGGATGGCGCCGACCGAAAGATAGTGCCCCAGACCGATCGTCATTTCACCCACTCCGCCGCGTCCGCGTCCTGCAGGCCCTGCCCGGAGGGTACCTTGCGCACGCTCATGGCGAGTTCCGGCGTCCGCGCGTTCTGCACGTTGATGTCCTGCCGCTTGACGCTGGGCTTGTGGCGCAGCGTCAGCACGATGGCACCGATCATTGCGACCAGCAGCACCAGGCTCGCCATCTCGGTGTAGTGGATATACTTCGTGTACAGCACGAGCCCGAGCGCCTCGGTGTTGGTGACATTGGTCGGGATCGCCGCCGTGATCTGCTTGGTCGTGTCGGGATTGATGACCCAGCTGCCGCCGACCAGCAGCAGTTCGACGAGGAAGATCGCGCCGATCACGAGGCCGATCGGCAGATATTCCAGGAAACCCTCGCGCAGTTCGACGAAATCGACGTCGAGCATCATGATCACGAACAGGAACAGCACCGCGACCGCGCCGACATAGACCACGACCAGGATCATCGCGAGGAATTCGGCGCCCAGCAGGATGAACAGGCCGGACGCGTTGACGAACGCCAGGATCAGGTACAGCACCGAGTGCACGGGATTGCGCGACACAATCACCATCACCGCCGACGCCACGCAGATGCCGGCAAACATGTAGAAGAACAGCGCGGGTAGGATCATCGAACATCCTCCGTCATTCCGGGGCGCGGACGCAGTCCGCGAACCCGGAATCCAGAGGTTATGGCGCGAGATTCCGGGTTCGCGCTGCGCGCGCCCCGGAATGACGTGGAGATATTGGAAACGATCATGCCCTCACCTCACCGGTACGGCGCGTCGAGTTCGATGGATTTTGCAATCTCGCGCTCCCATCGGTCGCCATTGGCGAGCAGTTTCGCCTTGTCATAGTAGAGTTCCTCGCGGGTCTCGGTCGCGAATTCGAAATTCGGTCCCTCGACGATGGCATCGACCGGGCAGGCCTCCTGGCACAGGCCGCAATAGATGCATTTCACCATGTCGATGTCGTAGCGCACGGTGCGGCGGGTGCCGTCGTTGCGGCGCGGGCCGGCCTCGATCGTGATCGCCTGCGCCGGGCAGATCGCCTCGCACAGCTTGCAGGCGATGCAGCGCTCCTCGCCGTTCGGGTAGCGGCGCAGCGCGTGCTCGCCGCGGAAACGCGGCGAGATCGGCCCCTTCTCGAAGGGATAGTTCAGCGTCGGCTTCGGCTTGAAGAAATAGCGCATGGCGAGGAAGAACGCCGATACGAATTCGCTCAGCAGAAGCGAGCGGGCGGTTGCGTTGACATTGACGCTCATGGCGACCTCACTTCGGCGCGATGCCGGCGATTTGCAGCACGCCGGCCACAATCACCACCATCGCCAGCGACAACGGCAGGAACACCTTCCAGCCGAGCCGCATCAGTTGATCGTAGCGGTAGCGCGGCACGATCGCTTTCGCCATCGCGATCAGGAAGAACATGAAGAACAGCTTCAGCGCGAACCAGACCGCGCCCGGGACCCAGTTGAACGGCGGCAGGTCCACCGGCGGCAGCCAGCCGCCGAGGAACATGATCGTCGCCAGCGCGCACATCGTGGTGATCGCGACGTATTCGCCGAGCATGAACAGGAGATATGGCGTCGAGCCGTATTCGACCATGAAGCCGGCGACCAGTTCGGACTCCGCTTCCACCAGATCGAATGGCGGGCGGTTGGTCTCAGCCAGCGCCGAGACGTAGAACACCACGAACATCGGGAACAGCGGCCAGACATACCAGTTCAGGATGGTAAGCTGCGGCAGGCCGATCAGGCTGCCGATGCCCCGGGTGTTCTGCGCTTCCACAATGGCAGAGAGATTGAGCGTACCCGCGCACAGCAACACCGTGATGATGACGAAGCCGATCGAGACTTCGTAGGACACCATCTGCGCCGCCGAACGCAGCGCCGCCAGGAACGGATATTTCGAGTTCGACGACCAGCCGGCCATGATGATGCCGTAGATCGACAGCGACGAGATCGCAAAGATGTAGAGCACGCCGACATTGATGTCCGCGATCACCCAGCCGAGATCCATCGGGATCACCGCCCAGGCGGCGAGCGCCAGCACGCAGGATACCAGCGGCGCCAGCAGGAACACGCCCTTGTTGGAGCCTGACGGGATGATCGGCTCCTTCAGCACGAATTTCAGAAGGTCGGCGAAGGATTGCAGCAGGCCCCACGGGCCGACCACGTTCGGCCCGCGGCGGATCTGTACCGCCGCCCAGATCTTGCGGTCGGCGAGCAGGATGTAGGCGATCGCCACCAGCAGCACGACCAGCAGCAGGACGCTCTGCGCGAGCATCACGATCAGCGGCCAGAGGAAGCCGGTCCAGAACGAGCTTGCGAAAAAATCAGCCATCAGGTCACGCTCACTCCGCTGCCGTCAGCATTCGCCCGGCCGCCAGCCGGGAACATTCGGCCATCACCGCCGATGCCCGCGCGATCGGGTTGGTCAGGTAGAAATCCTCGACCGAGCTCATGAACGGCGTCTTGTCGATCTTGCCGGCCTTCTTGCCCGCCAGCGTGGTGACGTCGCCGGCGTTGCCGGGCGCGATCTGGTCGATCCGCATCATATGCGGCACCGCCTTCGACAGCGCCTGGCGCAACGCCTGCAGGGAATCATAGGGCAGCTTCTTGCCCATGACATCAGACAGCGCGCGCAGGATCGCCCAGTCCTCGCGCGCCTCGCCGGGCGGGAACGCCGCGCGGCTGGCGATCTGCACCCTGCCCTCGGTGTTGACGAAGATGCCGGATTTCTCGGTGTAGGCCGCACCCGGCAGGATGACGTCGGCGCGATGCGCGCCGCGGTCGCCATGGGTGCCGATATAGACCACGAACGTTTGATCCGGCACCTTCACCTCATCGGCGCCGAGCAGGAACAGCACGTCGAGCGTGCCGAAGGTCGTCATCTGCGCGAGATTGAGGCCGTCGGCACCGGCCGCAAAGCCGATGTCGAGCGCACCGGCGCGCGACGCGGTATCCTGCAGCACGGCAAAGCCGTTCCATCCGTCCTTCAGCGCCCCGACGCTGCTCGCGACCTTGGCCGCCAGCGCCAGCACCGCCGCGCCGTCATGCCGGTCCAGCGCACCGCTGCCGACAAGCACGATCGGGTGCTTGGCGCCCTTCAGCACCTCGACAAAGGAATGCTTGCCGGTGGCAACATCGTTGAGCGAGTCCGCACCTGCGCCAAGATAGTCGTAATCGTAGGTGAGATCGGCCTTGGCACCGATCACGCCGACCTTGAGCTGCCCGGTGCGCCAGCGCTTGCGAATGCGCGCGTTGAGGACGGCGGCTTCCCGGCGCGGGTTGGAACCGATGATCAAGAGCGCGTCGGCCTGGTCGATGCCGGCAATGGTCGGATTGAAGATATAGGACGCCCGGCCTGCACCGGCGAAGGCGTCACCGCCCTGCACCGCCAGATTGGCGGAGCCGCATTTCGCCAGCAGTTCCTTCAGCGCGAACATCTCCTCGACCGCGGCGAGGTCGCCGGCGATCGCACCGATGCGTTTGCCGTCGATACGGGCGGTCCTGGCCGCAATTGCCGCAAAGGCCTCCTGCCAGGAGGCGGCGCGGAGCTGGCCGTTCTCGCGAACATAGGGCCGATCGAGGCGCTGCGTCCGCAAGCCGTCCACGATGTGGCGGGTCTTGTCGGAGATCCATTCCTCGTTCACGGCCTCGTTGATGCGCGGCAGGATCCGCATCACCTCGCGGCCGCGGGTGTCGACGCGGATCGCGGAGCCGACGCCGTCCATGACGTCGACCGACTGGGTCTTGCCGAGCTCCCACGGACGCGCGGCGAACGCGTAGGGCTTCGAGGTCAGCGCGCCGACCGGGCAGATATCGACGAGGTTGCCCTGCAGCTCCGACGTCAGCGCCTGCTCCAAATAGGTCGTGATCTCCATGTCCTCGCCGCGGCCGGTCGCGCCCATTTCAGGGGCTCCGGCCACTTCGGCGGAGAAGCGAACGCAGCGCGTGCACTGGATGCAGCGGTTCATCGAGGTCTTGACGAGCGCGCCGAGATACTTGTCTTCGACCGCGCGCTTGTTCTCGGCAAAGCGCGAAGTATCGACGCCGTAGCCCATCGCCTGGTCCTGCAGGTCGCACTCGCCGCCCTGGTCGCAGATCGGGCAATCCAGCGGGTGGTTGATCAGCAGGAACTCCATCACGCCTTCGCGCGCCTTCTTCACCATCGGCGAACGCGTCGAGATTTCCGGCGGCTCGCCCTTCGGACCCGGCCGGCAGTCGCGCACGCCCCAGGCGCAGCTTGCGACCGGCTTCGGGCCGCCCTTCACCTCGACCAGGCACATCCGGCAATTGCCGGCGATCGACAGCCGCTCATGGTAGCAGAAGCGCGGAATTTCGGCGCCCGCGGCCTCGCAGGCCTGCAGCAGCGTGTATTCCGCAGGCACATCGATCTCTTTGCCGTCGATGATGAGTTTGGTCATTGCTGTCTCAGGTCTTTCCCAGCTTGCAGTCTGGCGGTGTAACGCTGGCGGTCTTCAGCGACGCCGTGATCCATTTCTGGGTCTCGGCGCCATAGGTGGCGAGCCAGGCCGGCTGCGCCGCGTTCTTCTCGCAGAGGAACGGCAGGTGCGGCTTCAGGTCGTAATCGCAGGAGGCCTGCCATTCGCGCTTGTTCTTGAAGGCAGCAATCGCCTCCTCGCACGCATACAGGAAATAGGAGACGAAGCTCTCATACTGCACGCGATCCTCGCGGCTGCCGGCCTTGATCTTTTCGTAGTCCGGCTGGGCGTATTTCGGATTGTTGAACGCGAGTTCCGTGTAGCCAAGGAAGGCCTGGCGTGCGGTCGCCGCGTCGTTGCCGGTACGGACCTCGTTGATCTGGAACAGGATCGCAGCAAAGCCGAGCAGCGCAACGGTCGCCTGCGCCAACTGCGCCAGCGTGCCGTACTTCTGCCAATTCAGGCCCTGCTCGGACATGGTCATCCCTACTCCGCCGCGACCATGTTCACGGGATCGCGCACGCCGATATCGTCGATATCGGCCTTGTGCGAATACTCGGCGATCCGCTCCTCGATCTCGTGCCGGAAATGCGCGATCAGACCCTGGATCGGCCACGCCGCCGCGTCGCCGAGCGCGCAGATGGTGTGGCCCTCGACCTGCTTCGTCACTTCCAGCAGCATGTCGATCTCGCGCTTGTGGGCGCGGCCGTCGGCCATGCGGCTCAGCACCCGCCACATCCACCCCGTGCCTTCGCGGCACGGCGTGCACTGGCCGCAGCTCTCATGCTTGTAGAAATAGGAAATGCGCGCGATCGCCCGGATCAGGTCGGTCGACTTGTCCATCACGATCACGGCGGCGGTGCCGAGGCCGGAGCGCAATTTGCCGAGGCTGTCGAAATCCATCGGCGTGTCGATGATCTGCTCGGCCGGCACCATGCGCACCGACGAGCCGCCGGGGATCACGGCCTTCAGATTGTCCCAGCCGCCGCGGATGCCGCCGCAATGGCGCTCGATCAATTCGCGGAACGGAATCCCCATCGCCTCTTCGACGTTGCAGGGCCGCTCGACGTGACCGGAGACGCAAAACAGCTTGGTGCCGACATTGTTGGGCCGGCCGATCGCGGCAAACCACGCCGCGCCGCGCCGCAGGATATCGGGCGCAACCGCAATGGATTCGACGTTGTTGACGGTGGTCGGGCAGCCATAGAGGCCGACATTGGCCGGGAACGGCGGCTTCAGCCGCGGCTGGCCCTTCTTGCCTTCGAGGCTCTCCAGCAGCGCGGTTTCCTCGCCGCAGATGTAGGCGCCGGCGCCATGCGCGACATAGATGTCGAACGGCCAGCCGTTGAGGTTGTCCTTGCCGACCAGCTTGGCCTCATAAGCCTGATCGATCGCGGCCTGCAGGTGCTCGCGCTCACGGATGAACTCGCCGCGCACATAGATGTAGCAGGCATGCGCGTTCATCGCGAAGCTCGCGAGCAGGCAGCCCTCGATCAAAAGATGCGGATCGTGCCGCATGATCTCGCGGTCCTTGCAGGTGCCGGGCTCGGACTCGTCGGCATTGACCACGAGGTAGCTCGGCCGGCCGTCGGTGGACTCCTTGGGCATGAACGACCATTTCAGCCCGGTCGGAAAGCCCGCGCCGCCGCGCCCGCGCAGGCCGGAAGCCTTCATCTCGTTGATGATCCAGTCGCGGCCCTTGTCGATGATCGCCTTGGTGCCGTCCCACGCGCCACGGCGGCGCGCGCCCTCCAGCCCCCAGTCGTGGAGGCCGTAGAGGTTCTTGAAGATGCGATCCTTGTCGTCGAGCATGACTTGAAGCTTCCTCAGATCACCGATTGGACTGCGCGTAAGCGAGGCCCGCAGCGCATCCGCCGAAGGTCAGCGCCCACAACAGGCTGGATTCGAGCGTCGCGCTCAGCGCGTAGCGCTGCAGCAGGAAAATGAACGCGGCCGCCGCAACGGCGTGCATGCCGATATAGCGCCAGTTCTTCATCGCGCTGTCCCTCTCCGACCCGTCCACGGCCAACGTCCCGCGACGGCTCATGTGGTTTCCTTCAGCGTCGTCGGGCCGCCCACCGGCGCCGAGAACTGACGGTCGATCTGCGGTCCGGGCTTCGGCGGATTACCCGACGCAAAGCCGTCCAGCACCTTGCCGAAACTTTCCGCGGTCAGGTCCTCGTAGGTGTCTTTCCAGATCAGCACCATCGGCGCATTCACGCAGGCGCCGAGGCACTCGACCTCCTCCCAGCTGAAATTGCCGTCCTTGGAAAGCTCAAAGGGGTCGTGATGGATGCGGTGCTGGCAGACTTCGATCAGGTCGCCTGCGCCGCGCAGGCGGCACGGCGTGGTGCCGCAGACCTGCACATGGGCCTTCTTGCCGACCGGCTGCAGCTGAAACATCGTGTAGAACGTCGCCACTTCCAGCACGCGGATGTAGGGCATCTCCAGGAGATCGGCGACGGCGCGGATCGCGGCTTCCGAAACCCATCCCTCGTGCTGCTCCTGGACGCGCCACAAGATCGCAATCACTGCGGACGCCTGGCGTCCCGGCGGATATTTCGCGATCTGCGCCTTGGCCCAGGCGAGATTCTCATCCGAGAACGTAAAACTCGCGGGCTGCAGTTCCTTCGGTGCGAGGCGGCGGACGGACATCGTTCAGTCTCTCATTGCACGCGGCGCGCGGCTTTCGCATTGAGCGCATCGATCCGGGCGAGCCAGAATGCACTTGCGGTGCCGAACACGTTGTAGCCGACATGGGTTGAAACCTTGATCCGGTCCAGAATCGAAAGGTCGGTCACGGTTTCAAGGCGATTGCTGCGCGGATCGTAGACGATCAGCTTCAGCGGGGTCTGTTCGAGGATGTAGCGCGACACGGTGTGAGCGGGATCGTTGCCGTGCTCCTCGCACAGCAGCACGCTGTCGCCCTGCATCAGCCGGGTGCCGCCCTTCATGGCCTCGATCTCGACGCCCTCGACGTCGAGCTTGATCAGGTACTTGCCGCCGGGCGCGATCTTGCCGTCATCGAGCAGATCGTCGAGCGCGAGAACCGGCACTTCCTCGCCGCCGGACTGGTCGCCGGCGATGGAAAACGCCTCGTGCTTGGTGCCGGACAGCCGCGCGGTGCCGCGCGCGGCGCCGATCGCGCATTTCATCGCCTCGAACCGGTTGCCGTTGATCCGGGCGTTGTTGGCGAGCTTCGGGAAATTCTGCCCTGACGGTTCGATCGCGATCGCCTTGTGCGAACCGAACGGCCTGCTCGACACCAGCACCGACCAGTAGCCGTAATTGGCGCCGCAATCGAGCAGCGTGTAGTCGACGTCGGCGGAGTCCTTGAACAGCAGTTCAAGTTCGTCTTCGTAGTGGTAAGTGCGGTTGAGCAGCTTGCTCCAGTAGCCGTCGCCATAGGGAAACTCGAAGATGGCGTCCGGGTTGAGTTTAACCTGGATGCCGCGCTCCGGCAGCGTCGTGCGTAGCAGGTTGGCGCACATGTTGTAGCCGCGGTGCGAGAAATGCGCGCCCACCTTAGACCCCAGCGTCAGCGCCATCGCAGCCAGACGCTCCCACGCGTTGACGCCTTCAAGCGCACCCGAAGCCCGGTCAAACTGGATGGGCGCCTGCGCCATCACCGGTCGACCTCTCCGAACACGATGTCGAGCGAACCGAGGATGGCCGAGACGTCGGCGAGCAGGTGGCCCTTGCAGATGTGGTGCATAGCCTGCAGATGGGCGAAGCCCGGCGCGCGGATCTTGCACTTGTAGGGTTTGTTGGTGCCGTCCGAGACCAGATAGACGCCGAACTCGCCCTTCGGCGCTTCGACTGCGGCATAGACCTCGCCGGCCGGCACGTGAACGCCTTCGGTATAGAGCTTGAAGTGATGGATCAGCGCTTCCATCGAGCGCTTCATCTCGCCGCGGCGGGGAGGCGCGATCTTGTTGTCCTCGACCACGACCGGCCCCTGCCCGTCAGGCGCGCGCAGCTTGGCGATGCACTGCTTCATGATGCGCACCGACTGGCGCATCTCTTCCATGCGGATGCAGTAGCGGTCGTAGCAATCGCCGTTCTTGCCGATCGGGATGTCGAAATCCATCTCGGCGTAGCATTCGTAAGGCTGCGCCTTGCGCAGGTCCCAGGCCGCGCCCGAGCCGCGCACCATCACGCCGGAGAAGCCCCACTCCCAGGCTTCCTTCAGCGAGACGACGCCGATGTCGACGTTGCGCTGCTTGAAGATGCGGTTGCCGGTCAACAGCGTTTCGAGATCGGCGACCACCTGCAGGAACGGATCGCACCAGGCGTCGATATCGTCGATCAGCTTCGGCGGCAGGTCCTGATGTACGCCGCCGACGCGGAAGAACGCCGCATGCATGCGCGAGCCGGAGGCGCGCTCATAGAACACCATCAGCTTTTCGCGCTCCTCAAAACCCCACAGCGGCGGGGTCAGCGCGCCGACGTCCATCGCCTGCGTGGTGACGTTGAGCAGATGCGACAGGATGCGGCCGATCTCGCAATAGAGCACGCGGATCAGTTGCCCGCGGCGCGGCACCGTGATGCCAAGTAGTTTCTCCGCCGCGAGGCAGAACGCATGCTCCTGGTTCATCGGCGCGACGTAATCGAGCCGGTCGAAATAGGGAATCGCCTGCAGATAGGTCTTCTGCTCGATCAGCTTTTCGGTGCCGCGATGCAAAAGCCCGATATGCGGATCGACACGCTCAACGACCTCGCCGTCCAACTCCAATACTAGGCGCAACACACCATGCGCGGCCGGATGCTGCGGCCCGAAATTGATCGTGAAATTTCGCAGGTTCTGTTCATTCATGGTGGTCAGGCCTTCGGCTCAGCCTTCTCATCGCCGGGCAGCGGATAGTCCGCGCCTTCCCACGGCGAGAGGAAATCGAATTTGCGGAATTCCTGGTTGAGGCGGACGGGCTCGTAGAGCACCCGCTTCTCCTGGTCGTCGTAACGCACCTCGACGAAGCCGGTGAGCGGGAAATCCTTGCGCAAGGGATGGCCGTCGAAGCCGTAGTCGGTCAGCAGCCGGCGCATGTCGGGATGGCCGGTGAAGATCACGCCGTAGAGGTCGTAGGCCTCGCGCTCGAACCAGTCGGCGCCGGGAAACACGTCGATGATCGACGGCACCTGGGTGGTTTCGTCGGCCTCGGCGCGGACGCGGATGCGTTCGTTCAGGGTCGGCGACAGCAAATGATAGACCACGTCGAAGCGCTTCTCGCGGCTGGGATAGTCCACCGCCGTGACGTCGATGATGTTGACGAAGCGAAGCGCCGGATCGTCGCGCAGATGCGTCATGACCTCGACGATTTTTTCCGCCTCGACCGTGACCGTGAGCTGGTTGAACGCGACCAAATGGGCAGAGGCCGCGCCGCCAAGCGCGCTAACAATCGTCTGCCCAAGGGCGTCGAGCTTGCCGTCGTCCATTACCTGTAACCTTAGCGTTCGATGGTCCCGATGCGCCGGATCTTCTTCTGCAGCAACAGCACGCCGTACAACAGCGCTTCCGCCGTCGGCGGGCATCCGGGCACGTAGATATCCACCGGCACGATGCGGTCGCAGCCGCGCACGACCGAGTAGGAATAGTGATAGTAGCCGCCGCCGTTGGCGCACGACCCCATCGAGATCACGTAGCGCGGCTCGGGCATCTGGTCGTAGACCTTGCGCAGCGCCGGCGCCATCTTGTTGGTCAGCGTGCCCGCCACGATCATGACGTCGGACTGCCGCGGCGAGGCGCGCGGCGCAAAGCCGAATCGCTCCACGTCGTAGCGCGGCATCGACACCTGCATCATCTCGACCGCGCAGCAGGCGAGACCGAACGTCATCCACATCAGCGAGCCGGTGCGCGCCCAGGTGATCAGATCGTCGGCAGCGGCGACGAAGAAACCCTTGTCGGAGAGCTCGTGATTGACCTCGAGGAAGAACGGATCGTTGGCGCCGACCGGCCTCCCGGTGGCGGGATCGAGAATACCCTTCGGTGCCTGCGCAATGGCGGGCGAAGAGCCACGGGTTGCTGTCGGGCTCAATCCCATTCGAGCGCGCCTTTCTTCCACTCGTAAACGTATCCGATCGTGAGGACGGTGAGGAACACCATCATCGTCCAAAAGCCGGTGACCCCGAGCTTGCCGTACGCGACCGCCCACGGAAACAGGAACGCCACTTCGAGGTCGAAGATGATGAAGAGGATCGCGACCAGGTAGAAGCGGACGTCGAACTTCATGCGGGCATCGTCAAAAGCGTTGAATCCGCATTCATAGGCGGACAGCTTTTCCGGATCCGGCTGCTGGAAGGCGACGAGGAACGGGGCGATCAGGAGCGCCAGGCCGATCAGGCTCGCCACTCCGATGAACACGACAAGTGGAAGGTAGTTCTGCAGGATGCCGGTCATCGGCGTAGCCTTTTCCTGCGGTTTCGGACTGCCGCAGATTCGTTGATTGGAATGGTTCTTGAGGCTTAGCGCAGCGCAACAGAGGGCGCAAGACGAGCCGCTTTGGCGTCACTCCCTGCCCCTGGCGTGCTTGCAGAACGCGAAAAAGTGTTGCGTTCCTGCCGCGCCCTCAGGCCTGGTCCTTCTCGTCCGCGAGCATCGCGGCGGCGGTCTCGGCGAGACGATCGATCTGGTCGAGAAGCACCGCCAGCTCCTCCTTGCCGAGTTGTTCCAGCAGCCGCCCGTTGCGATCCTGCGCGCCCGCGAAAATCGTGTCGTGGGCCGCCAGCCCCACCTTGGTCAGGCACACCAGCGTCTCCCTGTTGTCGCGCGGGTTGATCTGCTTGGCGACCAGCTTGCGCGAGACCAGTTCGGCCAGTGCCCGGCTGATCTGCCCCTTGTCCATGCCGACCGCCTCCGCGAGCCGGATCACGCTCATCGGCGGCTGCCGCCCCAGGGAGGCCACTAATCCGAATTCCACAGGCGAGAGCCCTACCAGCCGCTTGTAGCGCAGGATCGCGCCACGCTTGAGCAGATTGGCCAGCACGATCAGCCGCGACGACAGCATCGCCGTGATCGGCGCCAGCTCGGCATCGTTCGCTGCAACGGCCACAGGCGCGGCCTGCTTGACGGGTTTCTGGTTCATTCACAAACCTCTGCCAACAAAGCTGGCCGGTGCCAAGGCCGGCGATCGCGATAGAACGCAACGATCGGCCGATATGAAATGAAGATCGTTGATAGCGTTCCGCGCGCCCCAATTGACGGATCGGTCGACACTCCAGCCTTGGCACGCCGTCGTGCTGCACATCGCCTCATCACGCTCGCCGGCAATCCCGAGCATGCGCTGGGGAACGTCCATGGCGTCCGCGCCGTGCGATTTCGCCATTGCCTACTGCCCCTGGTCATGCAGTCGGCCCGTGCGGACACAGCGGTCCTCCTGACCCGGACGCATCCGCAGGCTTCTCGTTGTTATCACTGCAGTTTTTACCCCACCCCGCTCACGCGCCAGGTGATTATCTCCGCTGTGTGCGCTTCATCACGGAGGCCCGCAAGGAAAAAGGCAAAAAACCGGCGAGATGAAACCATTTTGAGGGAACCGCGAAACCATCCTGAAACAGATGGCCAGTAAATCTCTCCGCAACAGAGGACGCAGAGTCGTCCGGGAGGCTTAGATGAACCACTCCATTCACTCGGCGGATCGCGGTACCCACCTGAAGATCGTGGTTGTTGCCCTCGTGGCCGGCATCGCGGTTGCGGCGTTCGGCATTTCGGCGCGCACCGGTGCGGATTACAGCCAGACCGCCCAGGTCGTTAAGGCCGGCAAGCCGGTGGTCGTCACCAGCGCGAACACCTCGACCGTCCGCTAAGCAAAATCGATCCAATTGGAATAAAAACGGCCGCCCTCGGGGCGGCCTTTTTGTTGCGTGTTCGTTGTTTGCGCCAGAAACTGGCGCGAGAGACGGGACTCGAACCCGCGGCCTCCGCCGTGACAGGGCGGCGCTCTAACCAACTGAGCTACTCCCGCGGATGCCGTAATCAGATCCTGACCCGCGCAGAACCGAGGGCATAAAGGGCCGCTTCCGCATAGTCAAGGACGTTGCAGATCCCCCCGTCAAATGGGCACTTCTTTGACACCGATGCAAATAAGCGCCTGTTTTAGGGCCTAACAGCGCGGATACCCAACAGCCGAATCGTTTTAGGCCTGATACAGTTGGGTTTCTTGAAGCCCTTGCGTACCCATATGATCGGGACCTGCGGACTCAAGCTCACCCTGCGACGCGTTTTCCGGCGTCAGACCGGTATTTGCGAACGCTCGAAAGCCATTGCCAACGAGGAGGGCCAGTTATGGCAAAGAAAGCAGCATCCCCGGCTACCATCACGCTCAAGCACCTGGCGGCGGCGCTGGCGGATGACCATGAATTGTCGAAGAAGGCCGCTGAGGCGATCCTGACCGACCTGGTCGGCAACATCACCAAGCACCTGAAGAAGGGCGAGCGCATCCGCATCGTCGGCCTCGGCATCCTCCAGGTCCGCAAGCGCGCCGCCCGCGTGGGCCGCAACCCCGCTACCGGCGAACCGATCCAGATCAAGGCCAGCAAGAAGGTCGCCTTCCGCGCCTCCAAGGAACTCAAGGAAGCGGTCTGACGCCCGTCCGATCCGGTTCCTCTGGAAGCGCCATTCCGGCACAGCCCCGGAATGGCGCTTTTCTGTTATAGAGCGCATCCCTTCTCATGTTGTTGCGGTCGTCATGCTGGCTACGCCCCTCGCCTTTACCCACACCGTCACCGAGCGGTTCCTGCGCTATGTCCTGATCGATACGCAGTCGGACCCGGCCTCGCCGACATGCCCCTCCACCGAGAAACAGAAAAACCTCGGCCGCATGCTCGCCGCCGAATTGCAGGCCATCGGCATTGCCGATGCCCATCTCGACGAGCACGGCTATGTCTACGCCACGATCCCGGCCACTACCGACAAGCAGGTTCCGGTAATCTGCTTCTGCTCGCACATGGACACCTCGCCCGACTGCACCGGGGCAAACGTCAGGCCGCAGGTGGTGAAGAACTACCGCGGCGGCGACATCGTTCTGCCGGCCGACCGGACCCAGGTGATCCGAGCGGCCGAACATCCCGCGCTCGCCGACCAGATCGGCAACGACATCATCACGACCGATGGCACCACGCTGCTGGGGGCCGACAACAAGGCCGGCGTCGCGGAGATCATGGATGCGGCACAGTTCCTCGTTCAGAACCCGCAGATCAAGCACGGCACCATCAAGATCCTGTTCACGCCGGATGAAGAGATCGGCCGCGGCGTCGACAAGGTCGACCTGAAGAAGCTCGGGGCTCGGTTCGCCTACACGATGGACGGCGAAAGCGCGGGCTGCATCGAGGATGAGACCTTCTCCGCCAACGGCGCCACCATCGCCATCGAGGGCGTCTCGACCCATCCGGGCTTTGCCAAGGGCAAGATGGAGCACGCGATCAAGATCGCGGCCGCCATCGTCGATCGGCTGCCGAAGGACACCTGCTCGCCGGAGACCACCGAGGGCAAGGAAGGCTTCCTGCATCCGATCGGCATTTCGGGGGCGCTGGAGAAAGCCACCATCGGCTTCATCGTGCGCGACTTCACCGACGAGGGGCTCGCGGAAAAGGAAGAGCTGCTCGAATCCATCGTCAAGGGCGTGATGAAGGATTATCCGCGCTCGACATACCGGATGGAGGTCACGCCGCAGTACCGCAACATGAAGCAGGTGATCGACGGCCATCCCGAGATCGTCGACTACGCCATCGAGGCGATCGAGCGCGCCGGCCTGACACCGGTGCGCGGCTCGATCCGCGGCGGCACCGACGGCTCGCGGCTGTCGTTCATGGGCCTGCCCTGCCCCAACATCTTCGCCGGCGAACACGCCTTCCATTCGCGGCTGGAATGGGTCAGCCGGCAGGACATGGAAAAGGCGGCGGAGACCATCGTGCACCTGGCGATGATCTGGGAGGAACGGGCCTGAACCTTCGCCGGGGTTCCGCCGCGTCAGCGAAGGGTGCGGTTTACAAGCGAGGAGTCCACCATGCGATCGTCTGAAGTCGTCGCCCTGGCGCTTGTCGTGGCAGTCACAGCCTCGCTGCCGGCAACAGAAGCGCTGGCCGCCCCGGACTGCCCGAAACTGGTGGAACTTGCGGACTGGGGCGAGAACTCGAGCGGCGACATCAGCGTCGCGCCGGGACAAAGCTGCCTGTTTCCGATCACGATACGGGGCACCGTGAGCAGCTCGGAAATTTTCAAGAAGCCTTCATACGGCAAGCTGAAAAAGGTCAACCTGACCACGTACGAATACAAGGCGAAGGCCAGGTACAAAGGAAACGACACTTTCGCCATCAAGGCGACAGGCCAGGGGCCGAGGGCTTCCGGCACGTCGGTCATCACCGTGACGGCGACGATCAAATAGCGCTCTTTCGCGGTATCTCACGGCAACGCGAGTTGCCGTCCGGCGAAAGACCCTACTCCAACGTCCCCCTGAGGCCCCGGATACCGCCGTCCGGATTGCCCCGGTCCGTGGCGCGCTGATTGACGCCTCGATCCAGGCCCCCTTGGCCGCGGGTCTCGCCGGCGGCATGCGTGCGGGCCTCGCGCTGGTCGGACGCGGTGACAACGCGAACGGCGATCGCGCCCACCACAAGCAGTGCAACCATCACCAGCCCGGTCAGAGCCGGAGTGAGCGTCAGATCGGACCAGCGCATCGTCGCCACACCCATTCGCGTTGTCGCCAGCCCATTGCAGTGGACGTAGGTGAATCGTCAGGCGATTTGGTGACGTGGCGATGGCGATAATGACGCGGCTACGACGCCCGCGCCGTGACAACCCAGACCGACGCCGGCAACAAAACCGCGTCCCCCTTGGCGAATGGCGTCAGCGCTTCGCGGATCTCGTTCGCGGCGGCAATACGGAGTGCCTCGGGCTGGCCGTCGAGCGCGCGACTGACCGGCCCGATTTCGAGCGCGCCCTGCACGGCGCCGTCGAGCCCGCGGCCGATGGCGGCGTCGAGCAGCAACGGACACGCCTCCAATTCGACGCCGGTAAAGCCCGCCGCGTCGAGGATGCGGCGGACGCGCGCCTCCGAGGCGAAGGCAAACGGCCCGGGATCTTCCGGCCCCTGCGGCGGCAGTTTTGGTACGTGCTTGTAGGCCGCCGCAAGCGGCGCCATGAAGAACGGGTTTTCGCGCGGCTCACGCCAGCAGGCGAAGGCCAGTCGGCCCGACGGCCGCAGCGCTTTACGCATGTTCGCAAACGACAGCGCGGGATCGGCAAAGAACATCACGCCGAACCGCGACGCCAGCACGTCGAAACTTGCAGGCTCGAACGGATAGACGGTCGCATCCGCGAGCGCGAATTCGATCGGCAGATCCTTCGGCGCCGCCTGCCGCGCCCGCTCCAGCATCGGACCCGAGACATCGACGCCGAGCACATGCCCCGACGGCGCGACCTTTCGCGCGAATGCGATCGTGGTAGCGCCGCTACCGCAGCCGACATCGATGACACGCTCGCCCGGCCTGAAGCCGGCGCGGTCGACCACGAGATCGGCCACCGGCTTGAGCAGCACATCCTGCGCCGCCTGCCGATCAGCCCAGCGCTGGCCTGCGGGACCATTCCAGTAGGCGACCTGGTCGGCGTTCTGATCGTGGGTGTTGGTGGCGTCCATTCGCGCGTTCCCTTTGAACGGGTTCGGGATCAGTCCGCCTACGCTCTTCGAGCTACGGCGCGACAGCCTTCGCCCTGCGCGCAGCACGCTGGCGGCACCACCGCCGCGAAGGCTGGCCTGCCCAGCCATAGCCCGCAGGGCGAAGGGTGGTAGGCGGCGAGAGATTCGAACTCCCGACCCTCTCGGTGTAAACGAGATGCTCTAACCAGCTGAGCTAGCCGCCCTTAACCTTCGCCTGTTTAGCCCCGCCCTGCCCCCCGGCGCAAGCCGTGCCGCGCAAACAAAAACGGCGCCCGGAGGCGCCGTTTGATCGACTGTCGATACAGGTCTCAGTGGGCGGTCAGGCCGCCCGCCGCTTCGTCGCCGCCGTCGGGCTTGACGTCCACCTTGGTGGTGTCCTCTTCCCAGACGATCGGCACCGGGGTGCGGACCAGCGCCTTGGCGACCACCTCATCCAGCCTTGCGACCGGGATGATGTCCATGCCGCCCTTGATCGCATCGGAAATCTCCGTGAGATCCTTGGCGTTGTCCTCGGGGATCAGCACCGTCTTGATGCCGCCACGCGCGGCAGCCAAGAGCTTCTCCTTCAGACCGCCGATCGGCAGCACGCGACCACGCAAGGTGATCTCGCCGGTCATCGCGACATCGTGGCGGACCGGAATTCCGGTCATGACCGAGATGATCGCGGTGGCCATCGCGACGCCCGCCGACGGTCCGTCCTTCGGGGTCGCCCCTTCAGGAACGTGGACGTGAATGTCACGCCTGTCGAACATCGGCGGTTCGATGCCGTAGTTGATCGCCCGCGAGCGGACATAGGACGCCGCCGCCGAGATCGACTCCTTCATCACGTCGCGCAGGTTGCCCGTGACCGTCATCTTGCCCTTGCCGGGCATCATGACGCCTTCGATGGTCAGCAACTCGCCGCCGACATCGGTCCAGGCAAGTCCGGTGACGATACCGACCTGCGGCTCGCTTTCGATCTCGCCGAAGCGGTACTTCGGCACGCCGAGGAAGTCTTCGAGAGTCTTCTCGGTGACCTTGACCGACTTCTTCTTGGAGATCATCAGCTCCTTCACCGCCTTGCGGGCGAGTGTCGACAGCTCACGCTCCAGGTTACGCACGCCCGCTTCGCGGGTGTAGCGGCGGATCATCAGCAGCAGGGCATCGTCGTCGATCGACCATTCCTTCGAATCGAGGCCATGCTTGGAGATGGCGTTCGGGATCAGGTGCTTGCGCGCGATCTCGACCTTCTCGTTCTCGGTGTAGCCGGCGATCCGGATGATCTCCATGCGGTCCATCAGCGGGCCGGGAATATTCAGCGTATTCGCGGTCGTGATGAACATGACGTTCGACAGATCGTAGTCGACCTCCAGATAGTGGTCGGCGAACGTGCCGTTCTGCTCGGGGTCCAGGACCTCGAGCAAAGCCGACGACGGATCGCCGCGGAAGTCGGCGCCCATCTTGTCGATCTCGTCCAGCAGGAACAGCGGGTTCGAGGTCTTCGCCTTGCGCATCGACTGGATGATCTTGCCGGGCATCGAGCCGATATAGGTGCGGCGGTGACCGCGGATCTCGGCCTCGTCACGCACGCCGCCGAGCGACACGCGCACGAACTCGCGGCCCGTCGCCTTCGCGATCGACTTGCCGAGCGAGGTCTTGCCGACGCCGGGAGGCCCGACCAGGCACAGGATCGGTCCGGTCAGCTTGTTGGCGCGCGACTGCACCGCGAGATACTCGACGATGCGGTCCTTGACCTTCTCGAGCCCGTAGTGATCGGAGTCCAGCACGGCCTGCGCCGCCTCGAGGTCCTTCTTGACCTTGGACTTCTTGTTCCACGGAATCGACAGCAGCCAGTCGAGATAGTTGCGCACGACGGTCGCTTCCGCGGACATCGGCGACATCTGGCGCAGCTTCTTCAGCTCGTGCTGCGCCTTCTCCCGTGCTTCCTTGGAAAGCTTGGTCTTGGCAATCTTCTCCTCCAGATCGGCCAGCTCGTCGCGACCTTCGTCGTCGCCGAGCTCCTTCTGGATCGCCTTCATCTGCTCGTTCAGGTAATACTCGCGCTGGGTCTTCTCCATCTGGCGCTTGACGCGCGAGCGGATGCGCTTCTCGACCTGCAGCACCGAGATTTCGCTCTCCATCAGCCCCAGCACCTTCTCCAGGCGCTGCGTGACGGACAACGTCTCCAGGATGCCCTGGCGATCGGCGATCTTGACGGCGAGATGCTGGGCGACCTGGTCGCTCAGCTTGGCGAAGTCGGTGATGGCCTGGACCACGCCGACGACTTCGGCGGAGATCTTCTTGTTCAGCTTCACATAGCTTTCGAAGTCAGACACGACCGAGCGCGCCAGCGCCTCGGCTTCAACCGAGTTGGCGTCGGTGTCGGCGAGCGCCACCGCGGTCGCCTCGTAATATTCGGCACGGTCGGAGTATTTCTCCACGCGCGCGCGCTCCAGCCCTTCGACCAGCACCTTCACGGTGCCGTCGGGGAGCTTCAGGAGCTGCAGCACGCTGGCAAGCGTACCGACTTCGTAAATCGAATCCGGGTTTGGATCATCGTCGGACGCGTTCTTCTGCGTTGCCAGCAGAATCAGGGCGTCGTTCTTCATCACCTCTTCGAGGGCGCGGATCGATTTCTCGCGGCCGACGAACAACGGCACGATCATGTGCGGAAATACGACGATGTCGCGGAGCGGCAGCACCGGATAAGAGTGGCTTTCGCCCAGGACGATGGTTGGCCGGGTTTTTGGTGTTGTCATGGCCTGTTCCTTCTGTTTTGCCCCCTTGCACGCAGTCCGCTCGCTTGCGCAACCGCCACAAGGTGCCGGGAGGTTCCGGGTTATCTGGCCGCCTTCGCTGCCCCTTTGACCGGATCGTTTAGCGACGAATCTCAAGCATGATGTTCGTCACCGAGAGCATTAGGTGGCTATCGGGTACGGGGGTGTCAAGTCAGAGTAAATGCCCGGAATTCCGGGCCAAATGCGCGAAAACACGTACGCTACAACCGGCCGCCGGAGGCCCCGGCAGCCGTGACTTTTCGATGGTCAGATCGTACCTCGCGGGCGCCGGATCAGGCGCTGGCGCTGCTCTCGACGGCCCGGTCCGAACGGTCGGCGTAGATGTAGAGCGGACGGGCGGTTCCCTCGACCACTTCACGCGAGATCACAACTTCTTCGACGCCTTCGAGGCCCGGAAGGTCGAACATGGTCTCGAGCAGGATGCTCTCGAGGATCGACCGCAGTCCGCGCGCGCCGGTCTTGCGCTCGATCGCCTTGCGGGCAACCGCGCCAAGCGCCTCGTCGGCGAAGGTGAGCTCGATATTCTCCATTTCGAACAACCGCTGGTATTGCTTCACCAGCGCGTTCTTCGGCTCGACCAGGATCTTCTTCAGCGAGTTCTCGTCGAGATCCTCCAGCGTCGCCACGACCGGCAGACGGCCGACGAATTCCGGGATCAGGCCATACTTCAACAGGTCTTCCGGCTCGACATGGCGGAAGATCTCGCCGGTGCGGCGGTCTTCCGGCGCCAGCACCTGGGCGGCGAAACCGATCGAGGTCGAACGGCCGCGGGCGGAGATGATCTTCTCGAGCCCTGAGAAGGCGCCGCCACAGATGAACAGGATGTTGGTGGTGTCGACCTGCAGGAACTCCTGCTGCGGGTGCTTGCGGCCGCCCTGCGGAGGCACGGAGGCAACCGTGCCTTCCATGATCTTCAGGAGCGCCTGCTGCACGCCCTCACCCGACACGTCGCGGGTAATCGACGGGTTGTCGGACTTGCGGCTGATCTTGTCGATTTCGTCGATGTAGACGATGCCGCGCTGCGCGCGCTCGACGTTGTAGTCGGCCGACTGCAACAGCTTCAGGATGATGTTCTCGACGTCCTCGCCGACGTAACCGGCTTCGGTCAGCGTCGTCGCATCCGCCATCGTGAACGGCACGTCGAGAATGCGCGCCAGCGTCTGCGCCAGCAGCGTCTTGCCCGAGCCGGTCGGGCCGATCAGCAGGATGTTCGACTTCGCGAGTTCGACGTCGTTGTGCTTGGTCTGGTGGTTGAGCCGCTTGTAGTGATTGTGGACGGCGACCGAGAGCACCTTCTTGGCATGGCTCTGGCCGATCACGTAGTCGTCCAGCACCTTGCAGATTTCCTTCGGCGTCGGAATGCCGTCGCGCGACTTCACCAGCGAGGACTTGTTCTCCTCACGGATGATGTCCATGCAGAGTTCGACGCATTCATCGCAGATGAATACGGTTGGACCCGCGATCAGTTTGCGGACTTCATGCTGGCTCTTGCCGCAGAACGAGCAATACAGCGTGTTCTTGGAGTCGCTCGTGCCAACCTTACTCATTCTCGTCTCCGTCCGCCGTTCGATCCGTTACCCGATCGACCCATTCCGGCACGTCACCGGACTTAAAGGTAGATAGAGCAAATTCCGTACCAGAAAAGACCCTTAACTCATGACGCGCCGTGCGAATCACGGCCAGTTCGAATCCTGCTACCCTAATCGATCCCATACAGCCAACCATGCTGACACCCGACTATCAAGAATTCGCTAATCGGGAGCCGACCTGAAAACGTGACAATAGCGTGATTTTCGGCCCTGGCGTCAGGATAAGTCGACGAAATCAGACCAGCGTTGCGGTATTGCCACGCCGAAAAACCGGCACGAAAGCGGAACTTTCGGCGCTCGCGGCGCACAGATGCGCCGCCTCCGGGCCCATTTGCCAATTCAACCAACCGTTAAGGTGAACGCAATGCGCTAACCCCGTAACCTTACGGGGCTTTTGACGCCGACGTCTCCTCCGGGCGCTTGTCGATAACCTTGTCGACGATACCGAAGTCACGGGCCATTTCGGCCGTCAGGAACTTGTCGCGCTCCAGCGCATCCTCGATCGCCTTGTAGGTCTGGCCGGTGTGCTTCACGTAGATCTCGTTGAGGCGCTTCTTGAGATTCAGGATCTCCTGGGCGTGCAGCATGATGTCGGTGGCCTGGCCCTGGAAGCCGCCGGAGGGCTGGTGCACCATGATGCGGGAATTCGGCAGCGAGAAGCGCATGTCCTTTTCACCGGCTGCAAGCAGCAGCGAGCCCATCGAGGCCGCCTGCCCGGTGCACAGCGTCGACACCGGGGGACGGATGAACTGCATGGTGTCGTAGATCGCAAGCCCCGATGTCACCACGCCGCCGGGCGAGTTGATGTACATCGAGATTTCCTTCTTCGGATTCTCGGCTTCGAGAAACAGCAGCTGCGCGACCGTCAGCGTCGACATGCCGTCCTCGACAGGTCCGGTGACGAAAATGATGCGCTCTTTCAGAAGCCGCGAGAAAATGTCGTAGGCGCGTTCACCGCGGTTGGTCTGCTCGACCACCATCGGCACGAGGTTCATGTAGGTTTCGACGGGATCGCGCATTAGTCACCCCAAGGGTTAGATAAGGAGGGTTAAATAAAGATCGGGCAGTGGGCGAACATCCATCGGCAACGCCTCCCAGTCAAAGGGCCGGCAGGCATGCCGCGCGCGGACGAACGTCCCGTGATGCAGGGACTTCAACACAGAACTCGCCTCAGGCGAGCCGCCCACAGATATGAGCCAATTTCCCGGTGACAAGGCCGGGCCATCGCGTGCCGAACTCAAGGAAATTCAAGCTGATTCGGCGGCGAAGTCATAGCTGCGGAGGCCGCAGCCACGACGGTTTCGCCGTTCATCATTAACATCAGGCTGACCGGAACGGTCAGGCCGCGCTCTTCTCGTCTTCTTCCTTGAACAGTTCTTCGCGCGAGACCTTCTTTTCGGTCACGGTTGCAAGTTCGAGGATGAAGTCGACGACCTTGTCTTCATAGATCGGCGCACGAAGCTGGGCCAGCGCATTGGCGTTGTTGCGATAGTAGTCCCAGACTTCCTTCTCGCGGCCGGGCATCGAACGCGCGCGCTCGATCACGGCGCGGCCGACCTCGTCGTCGGTCACGGTGATCTTGTTCTTCTCGCCGATCTCCGACAGCACGAGGCCGAGCCGCACGCGACGATCGGCGATCTTCTGGTATTCTTCCTTCGCGGCGTCTTCGGTGGTGTCCTCGTCGGCAAAGGTCTTGCCGGAAGATTCCATCTCGGCCTTGATCGAGTTCCACATCAGGTTGAACTCTTCCTCGATCAGCGACGGCGGCGCCTCGAATTTGTGGGTCTCGTCGAGACGGTCGAGCAACGCACGCTTGACGCGCTGGCGCGTGGCGCCGGCGAACTCGGCGACCAGGCGCTCGCGCGCGGCTTCCTTCAGCTTGTCGAGCGATTCCAGGCCGAGCGTCTTGGCGAATTCGTCGTCGATCTTGGTCTCGCCGGGCGCCTCGATCAGCGTTGCGGTGGTCTCGAACTCCGCCGGCTGGCCGGCGAGCTTCTCGCTCGCATAGTTCTTCGGGAACGAAACTTTCAGCGTACGGGTCTCGCCGACAGCCATCCCGATCAGCTGCTCTTCGAAGCCCGGAATGAACTGTCCGGTGCCGATCACGACCGGGATGCCCTCGCCGGTGCCGCCCTCGAACAACTCGCCGTTGATGCTGCCCTTGAAGTTGATGGTGACGCGGTCGCCGGTTTCGGCCTTGGCGCCATCGGCTTTCGCGGCATAGGGCTTGTTCTGGTCGGCGATGCGCTTGATTGCATCGTCGACATCGGCGTCGCTGACGTCGACCACCGGCTTTTCGACGGTGAACGACTTGAAATCGGCGAGCTGAATCGTCGGCACCACCTCGATCGCGACCGTGTAGGTCAGGTCGCTCTTGCCGGCGAGCAGCTCCTCGACCTCTTTCTGCTCGGTCGGCATGGTGATCTTCGGCTCGGTCGCGAGACGGAATCCGCGATCGGTGAAGATCTGCGTGTTGGTATCGCGGATGGTCTGGTCGATGGTCTCGGCCATCACGGAGCGGCCATACACCTTCTTCAGGTGGCTGACCGGCACCTTGCCGGGACGGAAGCCGTTGAGCTTCACCTTGTCCTTGAGGTCGACCAGCTTGGCGTCCGCCTTGGCATCGAGGTCCGATGCGGGAACGCTGATCTTGAACTCGTGCTTCAATCCCTCGGCGAGGGTTTCGGTGACCTGCATGGCGTCAATCTTCTTCCGCTTGCGCCGGGCCTTGCGGCCCGACAGTGAATATTTCGTCGACACATGGCCTTCGCGGCCTGCGCCAGTGGCTCGGCGAGCCCAACATCCCGATTCGGGATATAGGCCCTCCAGAATTCGTCAGGCAAACGCTTGAGTAGAGCGCTTGGTGCGGGCGGAGGGACTCGAACCCCCACAACTTTCGTCACTGGAACCTAAATCCAGCGCGTCTACCAGTTCCGCCACGCCCGCGTGATAGCATCCAATCCGGCCGCGATGCCGCGGGCGGCGGGCTTATAACATGAGCCTCTGCCTTCGCAGCAAAAAAATGGCCGTGTTTGTGCCCTTCCGTCGCAGCCGGCGCGACTGGACTTCTCACCTCAAAAATGGTCCGCATCGGTCTGATGGCAAGCCCCAAATCCGAGCTGGATCGACGCAGGCTGATGGCCGGTTTGGGCGCGGCCGCGCTGGCCCCGATCTGGCCCGCAACGGCGCTCGCCCAGGGCCGCACCTCTTCCCCGGCCCCCACCGCCTCGCTGTCCCTGAAAGCTGCCCCGGAGCGACTGAAGTGGCGTCCGGACGGGCCAGAGACATCAGCCTGGGGACTGACCGGGAGCGACCTCAGCTCCAAGCGCGGCGAGACGGCCGAGATCGCCGTCGGTAACGGGCTGCAGGTCCCGCTGGCGCTGCACTGGCGGGGCGTCGACGGCGCCAGTGCCGCTGAGCCGCTGATCGTGCGGCCACCGCTTGCCGCCGGCGCCAGCGAAACCTTCCGGCTCGCCTTCCGTCATGCCGGCACGTTCCTTTGCGATGCCGGCCTGCTCGGCGACGGCCAGGCCCAGCCCTTGCGCAGCAAGTCGCTTATCGTCCTCGAAAGCGAATCGGTTCCGGTAGATCGAGACGAGATACTTCTGATCGAGGAATGGCGCTTGCGGCCGGACGGCACGGCGATCGCGCCGGGCGTCGATGCGAAGGATACCAAGCCACTCTATACGCTTAACGGCCAGACCTCGTTCGAGCTCTCAGCCTACGGCAACCAGCGACTGCGGCTGCGCTTCATCAATGCCTCCCAACGCACTGTCGTGGCAGTCAAACTGGAGAACCACGAGGTGCGCGTGATGGCGATCGACGGCCGGCCCGCCGAGCCGTTCCCGGCCCGCAACGGCGCGCTGGTGCTGGCGCCCGGAAGCCGGATCGACGCCTTCGTGGACACGGCGGCCTCTGCCTCGATCATGCTGCATGACGGCAAGGAGGCCCACCAGATCGGAAAACTCGCGATCTCGGGCTCGCTTGAGCGCCGCGCGCCCCTGCTCCCGGCGCCGCCGCTTCCGTCCAACGGGCTGCCGGCCCAGCTCGACCTGAAGAACGCCCAGCGCTTCGACCTGGCGCTCGGAGCCCCGCCCGATTGGGCTCGACCCGCGGACTTCAAGGCCGCCGCCCCACCCGCCTTTCGTGCCAGGGCTGGCCGCGTCGTGGTGCTGGCGCTGACCAACCGCGCTGCGATCGCCACCGTATTCCACCTCCATGGCCATCACTTCCGGCTGCTCGACCGGCTCGACGATGGCTGGAAGCCGTTCTGGCTGGATACCCTCGCCATAGAGCCCGGCCAGACCCAGCGGATCGCGTTTCTCGCCGAATATGCCGGCCGCTGGTTGGTCGAACAGGTTGCCACCGACTGGGCAGCGCCCCGGCTGATCAGGTGGTACGCTGTCGAGTGAGGGAGGAGGCCCCGCATGAGCAAGTCAGTCCCCGCCATCCGTAACGTCAAGGCCCGCGGCGTCGTGGTGCCGATCGCCCGGCCCGTCAAAACCGCCTTCACCACCATCGACGCCGCGCCGCTGGTGCTGATCGACGTCGAGACCGATCAGGGCGTTACCGGCCGCGCCTACATTTTCGCCTATGGCCGGCTGACCGTGAAGCCGCTGGTGCACCTGATCGAGGAGATCGGTCGCGAACTCACCGGCCGGCCGGTCGCGCCCTACGATTTGATGGCGACGATGGACGCCAAATTCAGGCTGCTCAGCTGGCAGGGCCTCGTCGGCATGGCGGTGTCCGGCCTCGACATGGCCTACTGGGATGCGCTCGGCCAGAACGCCGGCCGGCCACTGGCCGAACTGCTCGGCGGCTCGACGCGGCCGATCAGGGCCTATGACAGCTACGGCGTGGTCGATCCCATCGCCGACGAACGGGCGCTGCGGCGCTCGCTCGAACAGGGTTTTCGCGGCATCAAGATCAAGGGCGGCGACGGCGACGTCGCCAACGACGAGCGCATGGTCAAGGGCGTGCGCGCCCTGCTCGGCCCTGACGTGGCGCTGATGCTCGACTTCAACCAGTCGCTCGATCCCGCTGAAGCCGCGCGCCGCATCGCGCGCCTCGCGCCGTACGATCTGCACTGGATCGAGGAGCCCGTGCCGCAGGAGAATCTCTCCGGCCACGCCGAGGTGCGCGAGACCTCGCCGACGCCGATCCAGGCCGGCGAGAACTGGTGGTTTCCGCGCGGCTTTGCGGAAGCGATCGCAGCTGGCGCCAGCGACTTCATCATGCCCGACGTCATGAAGTGCGGCGGCGTCACCGGCTGGCTGCAGGTCGCAGCGCAGGCGGAGGCTGCGAACATCCCGGTGTCGAGCCACCTGTTCGCCGAAGCCAGCGCACACCTGCTGACGGTTACGCCGACGGCGCACTGGCTGGAGTTTCTGGATTTCGCCCGCGTGATCCTCGTCCATCCCGCCGAGATCGTCGATGGCGCGGTGACTGCGCGAGGACCCGGGCTCGGCATGGAGTGGGATGAAGCGGCGGTGGCGAAGTATCTGGTGTAGCTTTCAATACTCAATCCCGAACTCGTCGTAGAGCCTTCGGAACACCGCTGGCAGCACTTCCGGGAGATCTTCCGCGATCAGGCCGGGGCCGGCTTCGCGCGCGGCTTCGCCGTGCATCCACACGCCGATGCAGGCGGCTTCAAAGGCCGGCGCGCCTTGCGCCAGAACCCCTGCAATGATCCCGGCTAGCACGTCGCCGGCGCCGGCAGTGGCGAGCCAGGGCGGGGCGTTGGAGGCGATGCTGGCGCGGCCGTCGGGAGATGCCACCACCGTATCCGGTCCCTTCAGCAGCACGACCGCGCCACTACGCTCGGCGGCGTCGCGCACCCGCTCCAGCTTCGAGCGGCCGGGATGCTTGTTGCTGCCATCGCTGAACAGGCGCGGAAACTCGCCCTCGTGCGGCGTCAGCACCACCTGCGGATCGTGGCTCGCCTTGATCGCTTCAAACAACCGCTCCGGCGCCTCGGCGAAACTCGTCAGCGCGTCGGCATCGAGCACGAGCGCGCGTTTCGCCGACAGCGCGGTGTGGACCAGATCGCGCGTGCGGCTGCCTATGCCGGCGCCTGGTCCGATCACAACAGAATTGAGCCGCCTGTCGTCGAGCAGTTCGGCAAACTGTATGACGTTGTCGACCGCGCGGACCATCACCGCGGTCAACGCCGCGGCGTTGACGGCAAGCGCATCGCGGGGCGACGCCAGCGTGACCAGCCCCGCCCCTGCCCGCAGCGCCCCCCGCGCGGCAAGCCTGGCCGCGCCGGTGGATGCGAGTTCGCCGGACAGCACGACCGCGTGGCCGCGTGCATATTTGTGGCCCTCGATATCGGGAACGGGAAAGGATTTCTGCCAGCTCTGCGGATCGTTCTCCGACGTCTGGGGGCTGATCTCTGCAAGCACGCGCGCATCGATGCCGATGTCGGCGACGCGAACGCGGCCACAGTGCTTGCGGCCCGGCATCAACAGATGCGCCGGCTTGCGGCGGAAGAACGTCACGGTTTCCGCGGCGTTGATCGCAGCGCCCATCACCGCACCCGTCGTGCCGTTGATCCCGCTCGGCAGGTCGACGGCGAGTACGGGCGCGCCGTTGGCATTGATCGCCTCGATCATCTCGAGCGGATCGCCCTTGACCGGACGATTGAGCCCGGCGCCGAACAGCGCGTCGATGATCAGCGCGGGCTTGCCGATCGCCTGCGGGTTGAACGGCAGCACCGGATACTTCCAGCCGCGTGCAGCGAGCGCCGCATCGCCCTGCAGGGTGTCGCGCCCGCAGAGCAGGATGACCGACACCTCGCGGCCGCGCGCCGCGAGTTCGGCGGCAGCCACAAAGCCATCGCCGCCATTGTTGCCGCGGCCAGCGACCACGACGATCGGCCCATCCTCGACGAGGTCCATCGCGGCTTCGGCTACGGCCTGCCCCGCACTCATCATCAGCGCGAAGCCGGGCGTGCCGGCTGCGATCGTCAGCCGATCGGCGCGCTCCATCTCACCGGTGGTCAAAACTTCCATTGCTGAATCCTCAGTCCACCCGCCTTTTACAGAGGCACATTTCGAAGCACAGGCGCTACGACTGCCATCAACTGCATATGAATTGACCCGTTTGCCTATTTACTAGGCTTCAGTATGATACAGTGCTGGCTCCGGCCTCTTCCATTTGCCCGTTAAAAGTCTGATAACGTTCCGAAATCAGGCGCATTAACAACTTGGCATAGACCCTGCTTTTGAGGAAGTCGGTTAGCTAGCCGGCTCAGGATCGTCGCGATCGGCGGCAATCATGGGCATTCCGGTACTTTACCGGAAGCAAGGATCAAATCAGACGGCGCCTCGCGCGACATCGAAGTTATTGTAATTCGGATAGGCCCGGGAGGCGCTCAGTGAAGAAGATCGAAGCCATCATCAAGCCGTTCAAGCTCGACGAGGTAAAGGAAGCGCTCCAGGAAGTCGGGCTGCAGGGCATCACCGTGACCGAGGCCAAGGGCTTCGGCCGGCAGAAGGGACACGCCGAACTCTATCGCGGCGCGGAATACATCGTCGACTTCCTGCCCAAGGTGAAAATCGAGATCGTGATTTCGGACGAACTGGTCGAGAAGGCGATCGACGCGATCCGGCGCGCCGCCCAGACCGGGCGCATCGGCGACGGCAAGATCTTCGTCTCCAACATCGAGGAAGCGATCAGGATCAGGACCGGAGAATCCGGGCTGGACGCCATCTAACGGGCTGGACGCTCTCCAAGCCGGGTGCTATCCGAATTTTGCGACTGAGAAACGGGAAAAGGGCTGCTTCGGCAGCCTGATTTCGTTCGCGATTGTCTCACCGGATCATCTGCGAAATGTCGTGCCGTCAATAGCGTTTTCAAGCGAAGTGGAAACCGGTTCGCAGCAAGAAACCGCGTCAGAACAAAGACTGGAGCCAGGTTCTGATGCAATCAGGGCTGGCATGGCTCCAGGATCCTGGAAACCGACCCGTTAGTAGCCAAAAGGGGTATTCATGAAGACCGCCAAAGACGTCCTGAAATCGATCAAGGACAACGACGTTAAATACGTCGACCTGCGCTTCACCGATCCGCGCGGGAAGTGGCAGCACGTGACTTTCGACATCAGCATGATCGACGAGGAAATCTTTGCCGAAGGCACGATGTTCGACGGCTCCTCGATCGCCGGCTGGAAGGCGATCAACGAATCCGACATGTGCCTGATGCCAGACCCGGTGACTGCGACGATCGATCCGTTCTTCGCCGAGACCACCATGGTCATCACCTGCGACGTGCTGGAGCCGACGACTGGCGAGCCCTACAACCGCGACCCGCGCGGCATGGCCAAGAAGGCCGAGGCGATGGTGAAATCGTCGGGCGTCGGCGACACCGTGTTCGTCGGACCGGAAGCCGAGTTCTTCGTATTCGACGACGTCCGCTTCCAGACCACCCCCTACAACACCGGCTTCAAGCTCGACTCCTCGGAACTGCCGACCAACTCGGACACCGAGTATGAAGGCGGCAACCTCGGTCACCGCATCCGCACCAAGGGCGGCTACTTCCCGGTCCCGCCGCAGGACTCGGTGCAGGACATGCGCTCCGAAATGCTCGGCGCCATGGCCAAGATGGGCGTCAAGGTCGAGAAGCACCACCACGAAGTCGCTTCCGCCCAGCACGAGCTCGGCATGAAGTTCGACACGCTGACGCACATGGCCGACCAGATGCAGATCTACAAATACTGCATCCACCAGGTCGCACACATCTACGGCAAGACCGCCACCTTCATGCCGAAGCCGGTCTATGGCGACAATGGCTCGGGCATGCATGTCCATCAGTCGATCTGGAAGGACGGCAAGCCGGTGTTCGCCGGCAACAAATATGCCGACCTCTCGGAGACCTGCCTGCACTACATCGGCGGCATCATCAAGCACGCCAAGGCGATCAACGCCTTCACCAACCCGTCGACCAATTCCTACAAGCGCCTCGTCCCGGGTTATGAAGCCCCCGTGCTGCTCGCCTACTCCGCGCGCAACCGCTCGGCGTCCTGCCGCATTCCCTACACGGCAAACCCGAAGGCCAAGCGCGTCGAAGTCCGCTTCCCCGATCCGATGGCCAATCCCTATCTCGGCTTCGCCGCGATGCTGATGGCCGGCCTCGACGGCATCAAGAACAAGATCGATCCGGGCCCGGCGATGGACAAGGACCTCTACGACCTGCCGAAGGAAGAGCTGAAGCAGATCCCGACGGTGTGCGGCTCGCTCCGCGAGGCGCTGGAAAACCTCGACAAGGACCGCGCCTTCCTCAAGAACGGCGGCGTGTTCGACGACGACTTCATCGACAGCTACATCGAGCTGAAGATGACCGAGGTCGAGCGCTTCGAGATGACCCCGCATCCGGTCGAATTCGACATGTACTATTCGCTGTGATGTTCGGCGGGCTTGCCCGCCGGTCACTGCCTGACAATGCGAAAGGCGCTCCCGAGGGGGCGCCTTTTGTTTTGCCTCCTGTAGGATCGCTTTCACTGCGCTCTACCCATCCAACCGCTTCGACGCACTGATGCAGTTCCCCGGTCCCAGTGAAGTCAACGATTCTCCCAAATCATGGCGGTGATTGTCGCTTTTCGACCGCGCGAACAGGCTATTGCTGAGCCAGAACAACAAGGGCGGCAGCAATCACATGGCGACAAAAGACAGTTTCCCGCCGGACGACCGTTTCCCCGTCTTTCTCTCCGAGAATGCCGAGGAGATCGGGGAGCCGGGTATCGACAAGGCCTGGTACAGAGCCGAGATCGCGTCGCGAATCCTCAAAGTCAGCATCTTCGCTGCAGTGGCGACAGCGATCGGCATCGCCATCCTGTTGGTGGGAAATCCGGCCTCGCTGGTGGCGGATGTCACGGCTGCTTTGACCGACAAGTCGGAGGTCCAGCCCGTCACCGATTCGTTGACGGCAACAACGCCGTCGATCGCCGCCGCGCAGGATTCGCAAATCGCCGTCGCGCAAGATACGCCGCAAGTTGCGACTGACGCGCCGACCCGCACCGAAACCGCTGCGGCTTCCGAGCCTGCCGCTCAGAATCAGCCCGAGGTCGATCGGCCGCCGTCCGAAGCCATGTTCAGACAGTTCCAGGCCTGGGCGGCCGAGGAAGATGCGCGCGCTCAGGCCGAACCCGCCAGGCCTTCGCAGAATCTCCCCCCGGTTCAGGCCATGCAGGATACGCCTGCACGTGTCGCGCAAGAATCACCGCCGGCAGCACACGTCCAGCCCGCTAAAAAGCAACGACGGGCCCGGTCCGCACATAATGCCCGCGATGCCCGCGCAGAGGTCCGGCCCCATCGACAACATTACCGGGCCAGGTACAGGGAAGAGCCAGCCGCACCGGTACCGCTCGCGCCCGTACCCGACGCCCGGGCACAGGAGCAGGCTCTGCAAGCGCCCCAGGCGCCCACGTTCCTGCAAAGCATCGGTTTGCGCTGATCGGTCAGGCGGGAGACGACTTACGCTCGGAGCTGTTTGAGCCACTGGTCGAAGCCGATATCGGCGTCGATCAGCCCGCTTTGATGATGTGACAGGTTGAACGAGCGCACCTCTCCAGGAGGCGCGCCATACTGCCGCTTGAATGCCCGCCAGAACGTTTCCTGACATGTGAAGCCGAAGCGCTCCGCCAGGTCCGCGATGCGCTCACAGTTGGCGGGATCGCGCAACGCGCGCTCGATGTGGCACAGCCGACGCCGCAAGATATAGTGATGCACGCCGCCGAGCGGCTCGAACAGCCGGTATAGGGATCGCCGCGATATACCCAACTTCCCGCACAGGAAGTCTGGTGTGAGGCGTGGCGATTGGAGGCTTCCCTCTATGACCTTCTTGGCCCGAACCAAGATCGCTTCGCGAATCGGCGATTGGGCGTCGCGGATCGAAGCAGCCGTCGGTCGCAGGCAGGCAGCTATCATCTCGACCGTCGCATTCGCCACCACGTAGCCCTCGCTCTCCAGCATCTCGGGGAGACGTGCGGCGAGCAGACCGAGGTAGTCCGCGAGCAGTCGGCCCAGGCCGAAGCGAAGATCTATGCCGTGCAGCCCGTCGAGATCCCGGATCCTCTCCTGCAATATTTCGCGCGGAAGGAATACGCACACCATGTCCGAAGCCGGTTCGACCGAATGCATCGGCTGCGCGAGATCGAGCACCTGTATGTCACCCGGCTTCCCCTCGATCGCGATGCCATTCGCATCGCCGCGGAAACCGCCGGACCGATAGAACCCAACTTGAAACAAGTCGATGGAAGCGACGCGGGTCCGCTTTGGCGAGAGCGAATAAGCTTGCTCGCCTTGCTTCGAATCCGTGATGACGAGATTGCCGATCTGATACGCATCGACCTTGGCCTCGAACGTGGCTGGACGGAATCCTCCGATACGATCGACGTCGAAGATCACCGAGATCTTGTCGCGCCAGGCATCAAACCGGTCGGTGACGGGCAAGTTGCTCGTCGAAAAATGCGTCGATGATACTGCACTACCCACGCCGGACCTCATCCACAGGATGCAGAGGCTGATTTTGGCACAAAACGTCAATCGTTGGCACAAAACGTCAATTGAGCGAGCGCGCCGGAAAACGCTAATGTTCTCATGCTTTTCGAGTTGGCTTCATCCGGATGAGCGCCTGCCTGCTGCGCCTTGACTGGAAATTTCGAAAAGGACGGCAGAATCGCACACTTGACTGGCACAAAGTGCATATCGCAGTCGCCGAAATCGTCTGGCATTTGCAACAGGCCGCCCGGCATCGATGGTCCTCAAATGACGGACCGCGATGAAACACCGGTCAGCATCATCATTGGTCCACATATGAACTGAGACCCCGGTGAATTTCGCCCTGGAAATTCGATCGGGCAGCGCGGCCATGGAGCCGCGGAGAGAACGCGGTCAAGGATGACCGCAGCCGGCGGACCCATGCGTCCGTGGCGACGACGCAAAGCGGCCCCCGAACGTTGTTGCCGATTGAGGCACGAAAGACGTAGCAGCCTCGCCTATTTGGTCGAACAGTGGAGGAAACATCGTGAAAACAAGAAACGCAATCCTGACATCTGCTTTGATGGTTTCATCGCTTCTCGTTGCGCCCGCCATGGCGCAGCAGCCTGCAATTCCGCCGCTGATGAAGCAGTTGAACAACGGCAACTGGCTGCCTCAAGGCGAAGCCGAGGCGCTGCGCGACGAGCTGTTCTATCAGCGCGCGATCCACGCCTACATGACGATGCAGCCGGCGTTGAATGTTATCGGCATGCGCGACGGTTCAGAGGCCGCATTCGGGAAAGGCTACAACGTCCTGCCGATCTGGAAGGACCGGATGGACTCGCGGGCGTGGGTGCCGACTCCGAATGCCGACGTCGTCTACTCCATGAGCTATCTCGATCTGAAAGAGACCGGTCCGCTAGTAGTTGCGGCGCCGCCAAACGTGATCGGCATGTTCACGGATTTCTTCCAGCGCACGATCACCGATGTCGGGGCAATCGGCCCCGATCGCGCACGTGGCGGTCTCTATCTGCTGCTGCCCCCGGGGTACGAGGGCGAGATTCCACAAGGGTATTTCCCGTTCAAGTCGTCGACCTACAACGTCTTTCTGTTCTTCCGCACCGTGATGGCGAAAGGCGACAACGGCCCCGATCCCAAACCGGCGGTAGCGCTGGCGGAACGAACCCGCATCTATCCGCTGTGGACCATGGAAAGAGACGTCAAGCCGATGCAGTTCCCCAACGGCAGCGGCAAACGCGTCAACATGATGTATCCGGTCGACAACACCTACTGGGCCAAGCTCAAGGCGTTCGTCGACTACGAGCCTGTCGCGGCGATCGATCCCGAACTGCGCGGTGTGCTCGCCTCGATCGGCATCATCAAGGGACAGCCGTTCAATCCGAGCGCCAGGCAGCAGGAATTGCTGAAGAAGGCGGTAGAGACCGCACCGAGGATGATCCTGGCAAACCGCCAGCTCGGCCGGCCCGACGGCCGCACGCGCTACTACAGTGATCGCCAGTACGAGAACACCTGGGCCGGCGGTACCGCCGAGTGGCTGCAGGACGGCTATCTGGACGTCGATCAGCGCGCATCGTACTTCCAGTTCGCCTATTCGACCGCGTCGGCCATGGTCATGCGCACCCTGGGCGCAGGCTCCAAATATCCCTTCACCGGACGCGACGCGAAGGGCGAGTTCCTCAACGGCTCGAACACCTACAAGCTGCGGCTGCCGCCCAATCCCCCGGCTGCATTGTTCTGGGCCGTGACCGCCTACAACGTCACCGACGGGACCATGCCGGAGACGCCGCAGCTCCTGCCCTCGATCAACGGCTTCAACAAGGTCGCCATCAATGGCGATGGCTCAATCGACGTGTGGTTCGCCCCCGAAAAGCCAGCCAGCGTTCCGGAGTCGAACTGGATCCAGACCGTGAGCGGCCGGAATTTCCTTGCCGCGTTGCGCCTCTACGGCACCGGCGTCGAGTTCTTCGATCAGTCCTGGAAACCGGACGACGTCGTGCAAGTGCAGCAAGCGACGATCGGGAGCACCAAATAGCAATCGCTCAACAACGCTGACTCAGGAGAGGAGAGTTCAAATGACGAAGTCTGCGAGAAACTGCTCCAAGTCTGGAACATCGATGCTGACCCTTGTTATGATGATGGTTGGAGTATGCATGAGCACGCTCGCTCAGGCGCAGGAGACGATCGACACCCGCATCGGCAAACTCAGCTTCGAGAGCGGCTACCCGTCAAAGGAGACGACTCAGAAGCTGTATGACGAGATGGACTTCCAGCGCGCGTCCCAAGCCTACCTTTGGGGCATCCCGGCGGTTGGCCTCAACGAGTGGCGCCGAGCTCACTACAATGTCTTCGGCGGCAAGAACGGCGAGATGCTGACGTATTTCACGTTCGCCGAGAAGCTCGGGATCCTGACGCCTAACTACACGACGCCCTATATCGCAACATTCGTCGACCTGAAGGAATCGGGGCCGTTCGTCATCGAGGTCCCGAAGGGGCTGATCGCCGGCATGATCCTCGACAATTGGCAGCGGGTCCTCGCCGACCTCGGTGTCGTCGGCCCCGACAAAGGTCAGGGCGGCAAGTATCTGATCATGCCGCCGGGCTACGGGCCAGTAGAAGCGCCTGGCTACTTCGTCATACAGGCGACGAGCCGCGACATCCTCGCGGGATTCCGCATCATCGATCCGGACCGGAACAAGGCGATCGCCGAGATGGTGCCCCAGATCAAGACCTATACCTGGACCGTAGAAGGCACCGGGGCGCCCATGGCAGCCCGCACCGCTGGCGACAAGAAATGGACCCAGATGCCGCCGCGGGGCATGGCTTATTGGGACAGCCTCAACGAAGTGATCCAGCGCAACCCGATCGACGAGCGTGACAGGTTTATCCTGGCGCAGTTGAGGTTCCTCGGGATCGAGAGAGGCCAGCCCTTCAAGCCCGATGCGCGCCAATCCAAACTGCTTCAGGATGGGGTCGTCGTCGGAGAGGCGATGGCCAAGGCCAACACCTCCGACAAGCGCGTCGAGCCTCCGTTCTGGCCCGGCACCAACTGGAAGCACGCGCTGGTCGTTTCCGTCGACCAGAAGGCGCTGACCTACGACCAGTTCGATGAGCGCGCTGCATGGTTCTACGAAGCCGTGGTTGTCTCCAAGGCCATGCTGACGCAGACCCCCGGCGTCGGGCAGCGCTATATCGCCGCCTACAAGGACAAGTCCGGCGCCTGGCTTTCCGGCAGCAACACCTACCGTCTGCGCGTTCCGGTCAATCCGCCGGCCAAGAACTTCTGGTCTGTAACCGCCTATGACGAGGGCACACGACAAATGCCTGTCACCGAACAGGGCCGCCCGGACATCTCCTCGCGCAAGACCGACATTGCAAAGAACAGCGACGGCTCGGTAGACGTCTACTTCGGCCCCAAGGCGCCTGCCGGCAAGGAGGCAAACTGGGTTCAGACTAACCCCGGCAAGGGCTGGTTCGCCTACTTCCGATTCTACGGCCCAACCGAGGCGTTCTTCGACAAGTCGTGGGCATTGCCTGACATCGAAAAGCTCGGCGATAGCGTGACGGTAGGCCGGCAGTGAACGGCCTGGTTGCTGTCTGGCGTCTCCACCGGGAGATCGCCAGACGGCGATCACACGCGCCGGCATGCGATCGGCGCGCCTTTTTTGTGAACCTGCCATGATCAAGCGGGCTACTTGCTGATTTGCCGTCCGTGCAAGTGCGATCTCTTGCGTCGTCTGCGACAAACCAGCCCGACGGGCAAATCACTCAGAAGTCCGTCCATCCCTTCGCGCAAAAATATTCCGCTCGCGCCGTCGGGCAAATCAGTGATTGAATCCGCGCGTCTCACCCGATGAGAGGGGCGTGCGCACGTCACGAACGCGCGGTGGGATGCGGTGGACGCGGATTGCGCAAGAGACGAGCGCGCATGAGGCGTACAGCGAAGTCGTGTGGTCCTGACGTCGCGGTGCTGGCGTCAAGTTTCACGAGTCATATCGTGGAGCGACGGAGGCAAAAGAGCCGTTCTCCGGGGAGAGCACGAAGTAAGCCGTAAAGCCACTGCGCAGGGAAGGCCGGGATGCTCCCGCCGAACCTGTATGCTCGTGTGCGTGTTCTTCATGTGCATTTGCACGCGAGACCGCGGGTGCGGCGCGCACCCGGCCTTCCCTGCGCCCTCTGATTTTCGAGAGGGCAAACGAAATGCAAACCTCGGGCAGAACATGTCGCGAGATCGCCGACATACGTTCAGTCGTCGTCCCCGCCACCGGGTCGGCCGAATGGCCGCCCGATGACAGGCTCCGGCGGGGATCCAGTATTCCAGAGGCCGCAGTGATTCCATCGAAAAGCCGCGGCGTACTGGATGCCCCGCCTTCGCGGGGCATGACAATGGTTGGAGTTCTGGATACGCGGAGAGATCAGTGATCTCTGCGCAAAATCACTCCTTGCGCGGCCTACTCCCGCTTCGGCGGATTTTCCCTCAGGAAACGCTCGAGGTCGGGCTGCACCGAGTACGGCAGCGGGATCGGATCGCCCATGTGATCGATCGCGCGATCGAGAGCGAGGCGTACCATGCGCGCCAGTTCTGCCTTGCGATACGGTTTGGTCAGCAGCAACACGCCCTCGGCCGGGCGTTCGCTGTCGAACGCGCCAAATGTGTTGCCGGACGTGTAGAGCACCCGCAGCGGCCGGCGCAATTCGGCGGCCTTTTGCGCGAGCTGCCGGCCGTTCATGGCGCCTGGCATGACGATATCGGTGAACAGGAGATCGAATGCGGTTCCGGCGTTGACCAGCTCAAGCGCCTCGGCGGCGTTGCTCGCCGCGATCACCTTGTAGCCGAGGCTTTCGAGCCGGCCCGTGACATGCGCGCGCACGACGTCATCGTCCTCCACGCACAGGATGGTTTCCGTTCCGCCGCGAAGGTGTTCATCTCCCGCCAGCCGCGTATCGCTCAGCGGAAGCAATTCCGAAATTTCGATGTCCGCCTTCGGAAGATAGATGCGGAAGCCGGCGCCCTTGCCGACCTCGCTATCCACCACGACGGCGCCACCGGACTGTTTTGCAAATCCGAACACCATGCTCAACCCGAGCCCGGTCCCCGCTCCGAACTGCTTGGTCGAAAAGAACGGCTCGAAAATCCGGTCGCGGATGGCGGCGGGAATGCCGGCGCCGGTATCATGCACCTCGACGACGACGTATTCGCCCGGGCCGAGCCCGCCGATCTCGGCGTCATGCTCGCCGCGGGTGAAATTCCTGGTCCTGAACAGCAGCCTGCCGCCATCGGGCATGGCGTCGCGGGCATTGATCGCAAGGTTGACCAGTGCCGAGGAGAGCTGGCTGCGATCGACCAGGGCGGGCCACGCCTGATCGTTCAGTGCGGTCTCGATTTCGATCTGCCTGCCGAGCGTCGGCGACAGCAACTGGACCACCTCCTCGACGAGCGCATTGACGTCGGTTTCGAGCGGCCGCAGCGGCTGCTTTCGGGCAAAGGCGAGCAGGTTGGCGGTGAGCTGGGACGCGCGGTCCGCCGCGTCGTCGATCATCTTTGCGATCGAGGTGAGTGCCGGATCGTGCTTGACCCCCTCGGCGAGAATCTCGATCGTTCCCGTGATCACGGTGAGCATGTTGTTGAAGTCGTGCGCGATACCGCCGGTCAATTGCCCGACCGATTCCATCTTCTGCGCCTGGAACAACTGTTCTTCTGCGGCGCGCTTTGCCGTGATGTCCCTGACGAAGGCGTTGATGATGTATCCCTCATTGCGGCGCAGCGCCGTGAGCGAAACCTCGGCGAAGAATTCGCTTCCGTCCTTGCGCAGCAGAGGCGTCTCGTAACGCCCTCCTATGGCCTCGCCCACGACCTGGCTCAGGAACTGGTCGATCCACTGCCGGTGCCCGACCCACAGCGATTCCGGAAACAGCAGCTTTTCGACGCTGCGGCCGATGGCCTCCTCGCGCGTCCAGCCCATCAACGCTTCGGCGTGCGGGCTCCAGTTGAGGACGATGCAGTCCCCATCCGTCTGGACGAAAGCATCGAGCGCCTCTTCGATGATCGCCCGCGCCATCTTCTCGTTGTCGATCAGCGCCTGATACGCTCGCGCCTGCTCCGGCTCGTCATGAACCACCGCAGGCTTTCGCAAACCATTGGTGATTCCCACGGCAAGAGCGATCCCGAACACCGATGCAATGGCACCGCCGGCGAGCGCTGCGCCAACGATGGCCGTCAACGCTTCGTGCGGCGGCGTCTCGGCGAGGAAGAAATAGGCAAATGCGCTGACGACGCAGGACGTCACCAGGACCAGCACAACCATCGCGAGCGCGAGGCGGCTTGCTACCGTCATAGCCTCCCCCGTCCCGAGGCGATGGATGAATACAAGCTTTCTTCAGCCCATTTCGACTGCATCAGGCAACGCTGCAGTGTCCCGTCGTTGCTTACCCGACTTCAGTTTGCGATCCCAGAGTTTTCATCCCGTAGAATTACGGGGCGCTGGATCGGACGCGGGCACCTGCATGACCTTCTGCGGCACGGGCTGCTTCTCGGCCACTCAATTCGCCCGCGTGTGCGCCTTCAGTGCCGCGCCGAACGCCTCGAACAGCTTTCGATTGATCGGATTGCGCTGCGGATCGTACTCGGCATGCCACTGCACACCGAGCGCGAAGGCAGGCGCGTCCGCGATCCGGATCGCTTCGATGGTGCCGTCCTCGGCAATGCCTTCGATGACGACGCGCAGGCCGGGTTCGAGAATGCCCTGGCCGTGCAGCGAGTTCACCCGAATGGTCTCGCAGCCGAGCAGGCTGGCAAATGTGCCGCCCGGCGTCAGGTGGACGTCATGCCGGTCGGCGAACACCACGGTCGGATCGGGATGGATTTCGCCGTTGTCCAGCCGCGGCATGCGGTGGTTCATGCGGCCCGGTATCTCGCGGATTTCAGGGTGCAGCGAGCCGCCAAAGGCGACGTTCATTTCCTGCAGGCCGCGGCAGATGCCGAATATCGGCACACCACGGGCGACGCAGGCTTCCGTCAGCGCCAGCGCGACGTCGTCGCGGTGGATGTCATAGGGCTCGTGCCGCTCGTGCGGCTCGGTCTTGAAACGTGTCGGATGAACATTGGCGCGGGCGCCCGTCAGCACCACCCCGTCCACGACATCGAGAAGCGCGCCGATATCGGTGATCTCGGGCGAACCGGCGAACATCAGCGGCAGCGCACCGGCAACGTCGGCGACAGCGCGCAAATTGCGCTCTCCGACCATCTGCGTCTGAAACCGATTTTCGACGCGATGGGCGTTCCCGATCACACCGACCACGGGCCGTCTCATCGCAAATATTCCGCTGTCATCGTCCTGTGCAAAAGGATTGTTCTGGGTTGGACCACGATTCCAGGCGATCATGCCTGCGGCCGGGCAGCGGATCAATATCCGGCGGGTTGCCGCGGGCCTGCCCTGCTATTTTCGCGTAAAGGCCTCCCTGGCGTCGATCCCCTCTACCCCGGGCAGGCCGGCCGCCCGGAGCGCGGTAGCAGCCGGGTTACCGGCGCCGTGCAGCCAGGGCAATCTGGCCTCGATTCCGCGCGTCACAGGCTCGCCCAGCACGCCGCCAAAATCGAGCGGCCAGTATCCATTTGGCACCACCTCGGCGGTGAGTCCTTTCAAGCGATAGCCTTTTCCGAGCGTGGCTTCGGCATCGTCAGGCGCCACGGTGCGGGCATTGCCGGGATTGGCCGGATCGGCGAAGGTGACCAGCACCGGGATCAGCGCGCCTTTCACGGGCACGATACCGGTCTGCCGGCTCATCTCGTTGAACGACACCCGCCTGCCCGCGGCGTCGATATAGGCGCGAAGCGCCACGTAGTTCACATCCTCCAGCACGAGTTTGTCGTTGTCGACGTGAGCCAGGAGCGCGACCAGGTTTTTGCCACCGCCCAGATCGACGAAGACGGCGTCGCCGACGGTGAGGGTCTGGCCGCGGCGGCTGTAGCTGCGATCGGGATGGACGGCGACAACGCCGGATGCCGATCTGGGTCCATCCGGCGTCTCGACCTCGACCGCCAGGCGATACTTATGCGCGGGACGATTGATTCTGATCTGGTCGCCGATGACCAGCGCCGCCAGCAGTGCAAGCGGGCCGAACCATTTGAAAGCCGTCTTGATCATCGTCCCGCCCGTCGGTCGCCCCGGATTCATCCACCGCTTGGCACAGCGGACACGCCAGCGTCAAACCGGCACGCGTTCCCCGGCTTGATCCCGGCCGCGTTTTGGCGAAAGACTGCTGGAACGATATTCTGCAGGAAGGAATCGACGTGACAGGTCCCGCTGACAATCGCCTTCAGGCCCGCAGCGATCTGGCGTGGGCGATATCGGTCGGCGGCATCGGCGTCGTCCTGTTTGTCGCGCTATTGCTGTTCACCTGGTACTTCGCGGCGACGCTGTTTCTGATTTTCGCCGGCATGCTGCTCGGCGTGGCGCTCAACGCCATGAGCAACCTGCTCGGGCGGGTCGTCCGTCTGCCGCACGCGTTGCGGCTGACTATCGTGTGCCTGGCAGTCGCGGGCATGCTGTCGGGCATCATCTTCCTCGGCGGCACCACCATCGCCCAGCAGACCACCGTGCTGAGCAACACGCTCAAGTCGCAACTGGTCAACGTCAAGGGCTTCCTGGAGAGGAACGGCATCGACACCAGCCTGTTCGATTTCGGCAGCCTGTCATCGCACCCGGATGCTTCCGAAGCGCCCGTGACCACTCCCCCGCCGACCCACTCGCTGCCCAGCGCCGGCACGATTGCATCGAGCGGCGGCGCGATCTTCAGCCAGAGCCTGAAGCTGATCCTGGGGACAGCAAGCGCGGTCGGAAATTTCTTTATAGTGCTGTTCCTGGGGATCGCGTTTGCGACCCAGCCCGCCGTCTATCGCAACGGCTTATTGTTCATGACGCCGGCCAGGCACCGTCAACGCGCGACCGTCATCGTCGACCGGATCAGCGAGACGCTGGAGCGCTGGCTGATCGCCCAGATCATCACCATGGCCGCGGTGTTTTTCGTGACCTGGATCGGCCTCGAGATCATCGGCATCCAGAGCGCGTTCATCCTGGGCATCCAGGCCGGACTGCTCGCCTTCATTCCGACGGTCGGCGCCATCCTCGGCGGGCTGATCGTGGTGCTGGCCAGCCTCGCGTCGGGGTGGATCGCGGGCCTCTCCGCCTTCATCCTCTTCCTCGGCGTGCACGCGCTGGAGAGTTATGTGCTGACGCCGCTCATCCAGCGGCAGGCGCTCGACATTCCGCCTGCCACGCTGTTTGCGTTCCAGATCCTGCTCGGCGTCGTCTTCGGCGTCTGGGGGCTCGCGCTGGCGCTCCCCCTGATGGCCATCGCCAAGGTCATGATCGACCATTTCAAGGCGGAGAACGCCCCGCCCGCAATCATGGCGGCGTGAGTGTCAGCCGGCCGTGGTCAGCACCGTTTCGGTGTGCTCGACCTCGGGCGGTGCGGCAAAATACTGCCCAACCAGGCCGCGCCATGCGGTAAAATCTTCGGAGCCGCGGAAATCCACCGTGTGGTTTTCCAGCGTTTCCCACTGCGCCATCAGCCGGTAGCGCTGCGGCTTTTCGATCGATTTGTGCAGTTCAAACCCCTTGCCGCCCTTGGCGCGCAGGAACAGCGGCCGCGCCTTGGCGACGGCGGCTTCAAAATCCTTCTCGGTGCCGGGCTTGACGTCGATTTGTGCGATTTCGGTGATCATCTGGGTTACGCCTCCTCATGGGAATGCGCGTGTCTAGCCCGTCCGCCCGAAAAGCAAAAGGCGCCTCGCGGCGCCCTCACGTCGGCAATGGCAGGTCAACTAGCGGAACAGCAGCACCGCGCCGGCGATCACGAAGGCGCAGCCGATGAACATGATGGCAGGCCAGCGCGTTCTGCGCTGATCATAACGCCCCTGCGCACGACGCTCCGTGATGAGCGCCCTCTCGAATTCTTCCGAGGAAGAGAACATGCAGCCAAACCCGCCACGGGTTGTTGCCTCGGCCGCTTCGAGCGACGTCAGGGCAGCCTGTGGGTTCTGTCTGCGCATCGAGTCCATGACGCAGATGATATGAACGGAATGGTAAATGGAAAGTTACCAGGCGCAGCCTTACGTCGTCGCCGGCGACTGGCGCGCCGAAGCGGGAAGCCCGGCGGTCTTGCGCCGCCATTTCTCCAGCGACAGCGGCAGTTCCTCCGCGGCCTCGACGCGGTTACGGCCGCCGCGCTTGGCCTGGTAGAGCGCGGTGTCGGCCGCCGCCAGCAGCACCTCGAGTTCGGTGCCGGCGGGCCCGCCGGCCACGCCGATGCTGACGGTGGTGTCGACCGGGCCTTCCTCGCAGACGATGTTGGACGCCTCGAACGCCTCGCGCACGCGCTCGGCCACGATCACGCCCTCCTCCAGCGCGCACGGCAGCAGCGCGGCGAATTCCTCGCCACCGATCCGGCCCGACAGGTCGCTGATGCGCAGGCTGCTGATCACCACCGTCGAGAACAGCTTGAGGATCTCGTCGCCCGCGGGATGACCGAAGCGATCGTTGATGCCCTTGAAATGGTCGATGTCGAAAATCATCACCGTCACGGGCCGGCCTGCGGCGGCTTCGCGTTCGATCACCCGCAGGCAGGCTTCCGAAAAGCCGCGACGGTTCAGCATCCCGCTCAGCGGATCGACCGAGGCTGCGGTCTTGTGCACGGTCACGGCACGGTCCGATACCAGCATGAAGATCACGAACACGGTGCCGATCGCGTACAGAATCAATTCGATCGAGAACGCCGTCACCCAGATGCTGGTGGCGAAGGTGTCGTCGTGCGGGCGCAAGAGCCCGCCGAGCAGGATCGGCAGCATCAGCACGCAGCCGTGCATGACCGGCACCGCGATCGTCGGCCAGCGCTTCTGCATGGTCCGTCGCCGCTCGTTCCACAATTCGGAAGCCGTCAGCGCGGCATAGACGGCTACGATCGCCGCACCAAGGGTAAGGCGCATGGCGACGTTCAACGACGGGAACGCCACGGCGACGCCGATCCAGACGATCGCGCCGAACAGCAGCCCCGGCAGATGCGGCTTGCGGCCATGGAACACCCGCGACGCATTCCAGACCATGCCGCAGGCAATGAAGCCCACCGCATTCAACGCCAGCAGCAGCGGCTCGCCGAGCTTCGGACCGCCGATGGTCCAGACCGCCACCGAGGCGGCGCCGATCAGATAGGCCGTGCCCCACCACTTCAAGGCCGGGATGTTCTCCTGCTTGCCGAAGAATACGAGCATGGCGCCGAGCATTCCGGCGACCATGGTGGCAAACAAATAAAGCGTGGCGGTATCGAACGACATGGGTCTACCCGAACGCGTGTGATGCAGATCTGGCGCGCATCGAAAATGCGATTTCACGCCGTTGCATCGCGGACACTAGAAGCGCCGTCTTCCGAATTCGTTCGCGCAGGTAGCCAAGTTTTCACGAAAAACCGTGGTAACCCATCACTAAATGGAAACCAAAAAGGGCGCCGATCGGGCGCCCTTTTCGTCGTTCGATGCATGCAGCATTCGCTGCAAATTTTAGCGAAGCAATTAGCGCTTCGAGAACTGGAACGACTTGCGCGCTTTCGCCCGGCCGTACTTCTTGCGCTCCACGGTGCGGGAGTCGCGGGTCAGGAAGCCGCCCTTCTTCAGCACGCCGCGCAGATCCGGCTCGAAGTTCGTCAAAGCCTTCGAGATGCCGTGGCGCACGGCACCGGCCTGGCCCGACAGGCCGCCGCCGGCGACCGTGCAGATGACGTCGTACTGGCCGGCGCGGGCAGCTGCGACCAGCGGCTGCTGGATCAGCATGCGCAGAACCGGACGGGCGAAATAGACCTCGACCTCGCGGGTATTGACCACGATCTTGCCGGCACCCGGCTTGATCCAGACGCGGGCGACCGCGTCCTTGCGCTTGCCGGTGGCATAGGCGCGGCCGTATTTGTCGACCTTCTTGACGTATTTCGGCGCGTCCGGCGAAACCGCCGCCTTGAGCGACGACAACTGATCGAGAGACTGCATGGTATCCGACATCTTATGCGGCCCTCATGTTCTTGCGATTCATCGAAGCGATATCAACCTTCTCGGGTTGCTGGGCTTCATGGGGATGTTCGGCGCCGGGGTAAACGCGCAGATTGCCCATCTGCACGCGGCCGAGCGGACCACGCGGGATCATGCGTTCGATGGCCTTCTCGACCACGCGCTCGGGGAAGCGACCTTCGAGGATCGACTTCGCGGTGCGTTCCTTGATGCCGCCGATGAAGCCGGTGTGCTTGTAGTAGACCTTGTTGTCGCGCTTGCGACCCGTCAGCACGACGTGCGCCGCGTTGATGATGACGACATGGTCGCCGCAATCGACGTGGGGCGTGTAGGTCGGGAGGTGCTTGCCGCGCAGGCGCATGGCGACCAGGGTGGCGAGCCGGCCGACCACCAGACCCTTGGCGTCGATAAGCACCCACTTCTTCGTCACCTCGGCGGGCTTAGCCGAAAACGTTTTCATGTGAGGAAATCCGTGAAAATGGAAATCGGCGCCAGATGCGCCGAACTGCGCGGGTTTCTAGAGAACGACGCGCCGATCGTCAACGCCCATTTATACAAAATAAGCCAACGAAAACAGACGCTTATAAATATGGTGTAATGATACCTTATAAAACCTCATTTGGTTGGAATGGAATAGGTCGCCGTGACATGCGCGATCGGATCGGGCGACGTCCCCGACAGCAGGTTGACCTCGCCAACGGCCAGGCGCTTGCCGAGCTTCAACAGCCTCGCCGCCGCCAGCACGTCCTGATGCGGCTGGCCCTTGCGCAGGAAATTGATGTTGAGATTGGTGGTCACGGCGAGGCCAACCGGGCCGATCGCCGAGAGCAGCACGACGTACATCGCGAAATCGGCCATCGCCATCAGCGTCGGCCCCGATACCGTGCCGCCCGGGCGCAGCATGCGCTCGTCGAAGCGCCGGCGCAGCAGGCAGGTCTCGCCATCGGCGCTTTCGATGGTGATATCGCCATCGCTGAACGCCTGGGGAAACTCCTCGTGGAGGAACCTTTCCAGTTCAGCCACGCTCATTTTCGCTGCCGCCATGCGTCCCTGCCCTCGCTTCAGTTCGCCTGTTACATTAGGCTGTCATCAAAGCCCTAGTGAATACTCGGGCGCAAGCCAATGAATTGTTAGACAAATGCCCACCCAGATCGCCCGCATCTCAGACCCGCAACCGCCGATCCTGCTGCGCGAAAACGCAGGCTCCATCGCCGTGCTCACGCTCAACCGGCCGGCATCGCGCAACAGCCTGTCGGAAGGCCTGATCGCCGAACTGCATGGTGCGCTGAAGGAGATCCACGACGACAAGCGCGTCCGCGCGGTCGTGCTCGCGGCCAACGGCCCGGCGTTCTCGGCGGGCCATGACATGAAGGAACTGACCGCCCGCCGCAGCGATGCCGATCGCGGCCGTGCCTACTTTGCGCAGATCATGAACGCCTGCAGCGCGATGATGCAGGCGGTGGTGCAGTTGCCGAAGCCGGTTGTCGCCGCCGTGCAGGGCATCGCCACCGCCGCCGGCTGCCAACTGGTGGCAAGCTGCGATCTCGCCGTCGCTTCGGAAGCCGCCGGATTCGCGACGCCCGGCGTCGATATCGGCCTGTTCTGCTCGACGCCGATGGTGGCGCTGTCGCGCAACATCCCGCGCAAGCAGGCCATGGAGATGCTGCTGACCGGCGAGCCTATTTCGGCGGAGACGGCCAAGTCGATCGGCCTCGTCAATCAGGTGGTCGCCGCCGGCACCGAACGCGATGCTGCAATCGCGCTGGCGCAGAAGGTCGCGCTCAAATCCGCCTACACCATCAAGCTCGGCAAGGAGGCGTTCTATCGCCAGGCCGAGATGAACCTTGCCGACGCCTATCGCTATGCGGCACAGGTGATGACCGAGAACATGCTGGCGCGCGACGCCGAGGAAGGCATCGGCGCCTTCATCGAGAAGCGCGAGCCGAAATGGCGGGATGAGTAATAGCGCCATAGCCTCCGTCATTCCGGGGCTCGCGCAGCGAGAACCCGGAATCTCGAGGTTCCGGGTTCGATGCTACGCATCGCCCCGGAACGACGAACTGGAAACCAAATGAACCACGACGCCTACGACGACAACTACATCCGCGGCATCCTCAACGGCGTGAAGTCGATCGCGATGGTCGGCGCGTCGCCGGTCAACGTTCGGCCGAGCTACTTCGCGTTCAAATACCTGGCGCAGCGCGGCTACGACATGATTCCGGTCAATCCCGGCCACGTCGGCAAGAACCTGCTCGGAAAACCCTTCGTCGCCTCGCTGTCGGATATCGGACGCCCGATCGACATGATCGACATCTTCCGCAACTCCAGCCACATCATGCCCGTGGTCGAAGAAGCGCTGAAACTGTCGCCGCTGCCGAAGGTGATCTGGATGCAGCTTGGCGCGCGCGACGATGCGGCGGCCGAGAAAGCCGAAGCCGCAGGCCTCAAGGTGGTGATGAACCGCTGCCCGAAGATCGAGTATGGACGGCTGTCGTCGGAGATCTCGTGGATGGGGGTCAATTCGCGAACGCTGAGTTCGAAGCGTGCGCCGATTCCGACGCAGGGCATGCGGCTGTCGCTGAACCGGACCAGCGTCGGCGGCGGCGAGACTGCGGCATCCGACCGCGCCGCGAAGAACAAAAACGAACTTACGTAATCTGAATGCAAAATAATTGTTTCGACAAGGCGGCCTGAAGAAGTACGCCCGTTTCTAATCCAATTTGTGATCCATCCAACTTGACGGCGCAGGCGGCTGCGATCAGCATGCCGCGCATTTTTGAACAAGGCAAACCAACAGGACTCATCGAATGACCGACCGTCCCCCGGGATTTTCAACCCTTGCCGTGCATGCCGGCGCGCAGCCTGATCCGACCACCGGCGCGCGGGCGACACCGATTTATCAGACGACGTCTTTCGTTTTCAACGACGCCGATCACGCCGCCTCGCTGTTCGGCCTGCAGGCGTTCGGCAACATCTATACCCGCATCGGAAATCCGACCAACGCAGTGCTCGAAGAGCGTGTCGCGGCCCTCGAAGGCGGCACTGCCGCGCTCGCGGTCGCATCCGGACACGCCGCGCAACTGGTCGTGCTTCAGCAATTGCTGATGCCGGGCGACGAGATCGTCGCAGCGCGCAAGCTCTACGGCGGATCGATCAACCAGTTCACCCACGCCTTCAAGAGTTTTGGCTGGAACGTGGCGTGGGCCGATCCCGATGACATCGGCAGTTTCGAGCGCGCGATCACGCCGCACACCAAGGCAATCTTCATCGAGTCGATCGCCAACCCCGCCGGCAGCATCACCGATATCGAGGCGATCGCGGAAGTGGCCCGCAAGGCCGGCGTGCCCCTGATCGTCGACAACACGCTGGCGACGCCCTATCTGATCCGCCCGATCGATCATGGCGCGGACATCGTCGTGCATTCGCTGACGAAGTTTCTCGGCGGCCACGGCAACTCGCTCGGCGGAATCATCGTCGATGCCGGTACCTTCGACTGGTCGAAGGACAACAAGTACCCGATGCTGAGCGAGCCGCGCCCCGAATATCACGGCATCAGGATCCAGGAGACGTTCGGCAATTTCGCCTTCGCGATCGCCTGCCGCGTACTCGGCCTGCGCGACCTCGGCCCCGCATTGTCGCCGTTCAATGCCTTCATGATCCTGACCGGCATCGAGACGCTGCCGCTGCGCATGCGGAAGCATTGCGACAATGCAAAGGCGGTCGCGGAATTCCTGTCCAGCCATCCCGCCGTCGCATCGGTGAATTACGCCGGCCTCGAGACCGACAAGTACAACAAGCTCGCGCGCAAATACGCGCCGAAGGGCGCCGGCGCCGTGTTCACCTTCAGCCTGAAGGGCGGCTACGACGCCGGCGTCAGCCTGGTGTCGAACCTGAAGCTGTTCTCGCATCTCGCCAATGTCGGCGACACCCGCTCGCTGGTGATCCACCCGGCATCGACCACCCACAGCCAGCTCGACGACGCCGCCAAGGTGAAATCCGGCGCCGCGCCTGACGTGGTGCGGCTGTCGATCGGCATCGAGGACAAGGAAGATCTGATCGCGGATCTGGAGCAGGCGCTGACGGCGTAAGGCTTCACCACGTCCGATTCCGGGGCGATGCGAAGCATCGAACCCGGAATCTCGAGATTCCCCGGGAGTGCAATTGCACCCCTGAGGTCTGGTGCTAACGCACCATCCCGGAATGACGGCGGGCTGCCGCGCCGTTAACCTCCCCAAATCACAGGCCTCTCGTTAACGCCCATTCCGGCATAAAGTGGCTCTGAACCGCCCTCGGATGATTCGGAGCCAACGATGCTGCGCTGGATGACGCCAATCCTTGTCGCGATGTGCGCGGCCGGAACCGCCGCCGCTCAGAGTCCCGACGCCACCAAAGCGGCTGACGGCCCCGCAGCAACGAAGCCTGCCGACAGCCCGGCCGCTGCTCAGCCGACTGACAAGCCGGCCACCGCCAAGCCCACTGACAACCAAACAACGGCCAAACCCGCCGAGAGCCCGGCCACTATCAAGTCGACCAACAGCCCTGCCGCCGCGAAGCGCGCCGGCAAACCCGCCACTCCAAGGCGCGCCACGGTCGTTGCCGCTGGCCAGTTGCCGCCGGGCCTGCCCCGCGTGCACTACAAATACAGGACCACGGTTGCTCCCGCCGCGCCGCTCTACGTGCGCCGTGGCCGCGCGCTGGTGATCGAAGAGGAAACGGAGGTGTTCGCGCCGCTGGCCGCCTACGCGCCGCGCATCAATGGTACGCCACTGCTGCCGGGCTCGGCGACGCTGCCCGGCTATTACGGCACGACGCATTCCTATAGCTATGACGGGCCCTATTACGGCGGCCCCTACACGCCCTATTGGGACCGGCTGCCCTACGCCTGCGGCGTGTACGGATATTGCTAGTGGCGCCTCTCCAATAACGGAAACGGACCATCGACGTGGCAGGGGCATCGCGAAAAGCAGGTTCTGCGAACGCCATCACGGCGGACCTCGTTGCCGTGCTCGTCGCCGTCACTGATGGCGAGCCCAAGATCATGACCATCGCCAATGCCGACGCGCTCCCCAGCGGTCCGTTCGAATTTGCCCACCGCTCGCTGCAAACCGGATTGCGCGCGTGGGTCGAGGCGCAGACCGGGCATCCGCTGGGCTATGTCGAGCAGCTCTACACATTCGCCGATCGCGGACGGACCGGCGATGCCAAGTCACCGCATTCGATCTCGATCAGCTATCTCGGCCTCACCCGCGAAGACCAGGTGGGCCAGGGTTTCGAGGCCGATTGGTCCGGCTGGTACGAGTATTTCCCGTGGGAGGACCAACGGACCGATCTGCCGGCTTCGCTGGCCAAGATGCTGGCGTCGCGGCTGCGGGCATGGTCGAAAGCCGCATCCACTGCCGCCCTGCAGCGCGAACGCTGGCAGCGCGTGGCCATCACCTTCGGCCTCGACGGGCGCGAATGGAATGAGGAACTGGTGCTGCAGCGTTACGAGCTGCTCTACGAAGCCGGACTGATCCCGGAAGCGGTGCGCGACGGGGCAGACGCCACGGCCGTCATACCCGGCCGGCCGATGACCGGCGACCATCGCCGCATCCTGGCGACCGGAATTGCCAGGCTGCGCGCCAAGATCAAGTACCGACCCGTCGTGTTCGAACTGATGCCCGCGGAATTCACCCTGCTGCAACTGCAACGCAGTGTTGAGGCGCTTGCAGGCCGGCTGGTCCACAAGCAGAACTTCCGCCGGCTCATCGAGCAGCAGCAACTGGTTGAGGAAACTGGCGCAATCGCCGCCGACACCGTCGGGCGGCCGGCCAAGCTGTTTCGTTTTCGCCACGCCGTGCTGGCCGAACGGGCAGTTGCCGGCACCAAGCTTCCGCTTTCGCGCACTTGACTTCTATTATGCTCAAGATAAGTATAAGCCATAATATACTCATGGAGAGTATAAATGGCCAATCTCGACTCCGCCCCCCTCGCCCGTTCTGCAACGCTCTATGAAAGGGTCAGGCGTGTCATCCCGCCGCCCGAATGGGCCACATTCGCCGAGGATGTCGACGCGGTCCTCGGGCTGAAGCGAAGGCGCAACGCGGTGATCCTGGCGCACAACTACCAGACGCCCGAGATCTTCCACGGCGTCGCCGACATCGTGGGTGACAGCCTGCTGCTCGCGCGCGAAGCGACCAAGGTCGATGCCGACATCATCGTGCTGGCCGGCGTGCACTTCATGGCGGAGACGGCAAAGCTGCTGAACCCGGAAAAGACCGTGCTGATCCCGGACCTTGCGGCCGGCTGTTCACTTGCGGACTCGATCACTGCCGACGACGTGCGGCTGATGCGCCAGCGCTATCCCGGCGTGCCCGTCGTCACCTACGTCAACACATCGGCCGCGGTGAAGGCGGAATCCGACATCTGCTGCACCTCGGGCAATGCGCTCAAGGTCGTGGAATCGCTTGGCGTGGAGCGCGTCATCATGCTGCCCGATGAATATCTGGCGCAGAACATCGCCGCGCAGACCGGCGTGAAGATCATCGCCTGGAAAGGCCATTGCGAGGTGCATGAGCTGTTCACGGCGTCCGACGTCCGGCAGCTGCGCGAAAATCACCCTGACGTGACCATCCTCGCGCATCCGGAGTGCCCGCCCGAAGTGGTGGCGGAAGCTGATTTCTCCGGCTCGACGGCGGCCATGTCGGACTTCGTCGGCAGGCAGCGGCCGCCCCGGGTCGTGCTGCTGACGGAATGCTCGATGAGCGACAACGTCGCGGTGCTGCACCCCGATGTGGAGTTCGTCCGGCCCTGCAATCTCTGCCCGCACATGAAGCGCATCACGCTGAAGAACATTCGCCACGCGTTGGAAGCCGGCCGACACAAGGTGACGATTGATCCGGCAATCGCGGTGCAGGCCCGGCGTGCCGTGGAAAGGATGCTGGCGCTATGAGCACGCAGTTTTCAGCACTCGACAATCGTCCCGTCATCATCGGCGGTGGCGCCGCCGGCTTGATGACCGCGCTGCTGATGGCGCCGGAGCCGGTGCTGCTGCTGTCGAAGGCGCCGCTCGGGGCGGAAGCATCGAGCCTGTGGGCGCAGGGCGGATTGGCGGCAGCGATGGGCGGGGATGACGACCCATCCCTGCATCTGGCCGATACGCTCGCCGCCGGCGCGGGGCTTTGCGATGAAGCCGTCGCAAGCCGCATCGTTCACGCGGCGCCTGCAGCCGTCGAACATCTGGCAAGACTTGGCGTCGGCTTCGACCGGCGGACGGACGGCGGCTGGCGGTTAGGCCTCGAAGCCGCCCACGGCCGCAACCGGATCGTGCACGCGACCGGCGACGGCACCGGTCGTGAAATCATGCGCGCACTGATCGCAGCGGTGCGCCGTTGTCCATCGATCACGCTGCTGGAAGGCGTTGAAGCGCGGAGCCTCATCGTCGAGGACAATGCGATCAAGGGCGTGCTCGCGGTGAAAGCGCGCGGTCCGATGGTGATCGACAGCGGCCGCGTCGTAATCGCCACGGGTGGAATCGGCGGGCTGTTTCTGGACAGCACCAATCCGGCCGGCTGTTTTGGCCAGGGGCTGGCGCTGGCGGCGCGCGCCGGGGCGCGGCTGTCCGATCTCGAATTCATCCAGTTTCACCCGACCGCCTTCGACAGGCCGCAACGGCCGATGCCGCTGGTCACCGAGGCCGTGCGCGGCGACGACGCCACCCTGATCGACGACACCGGGCAACGCTTCATGGCCGACCAGCCCGGCGCCGAGCTTGCGCCCCGCGACATCGTCGCACGCGCGGTCTGGCGTCGTCGCGCCGAAGGGCATCGCGTGTTCCTCGATGCGCGGAAACATCCGGGAGCGGAATTTGCAAAACGCTATCCGGTCATCTCCGCGTTCTGCAAGATGGCCGGGATCGATCCCGCGACCGATCCGATTCCAGTCCGGCCGGCAGTGCACTACCACATGGGCGGGATCTCCGTGGATATCGCGGGCCGCAGCAGCGTGGAGGGCCTGTGGGCCTGCGGCGAAGTCAGCCGCACGGGGTTGCATGGCGCTAACCGGCTCGCCAGCAATTCCCTGATGGAAGCGATCGTCTGCGCGCGATGGATTGCGGAGAGCGTCTGCAGCGCGAGTTATGCCCCACTGAAATCGCGAGCTTCCCATGCGCCGGCGCAGGCTTCCGACCCTTCTTCCGTACGGCCGATACTTTCGCAAAGCCTCGGCGTCCTCCGCGACCGGCACGGCATCGAACGCGCGATCCGCAGCCTCTATTCGATCGCTACCGGCCGTGGCGCGGCATCCGATCCGGCGCTGGTGGGATTAATGATCGCGGTTGCCGCCTGGCGGCGCGAGGAAAGCCGCGGCGGGCATTATCGCAGCGACTTCCCCGACGCGCTGCCCGTGGCTGCGTCGTCAGCCATCTCCCTCGCAGACGCGTTCGGCACCGCTCGCGACATCGTCGAAACCGGATCACTTTCAGTTGGGAGCGCCCAGCCGTGAACCTTACGCCGCTATTGCCTCTGATGTACGAGCCGCTGGTTCGAACCGCACTGCTCGAAGACCTCGGACGCGCCGGTGACATCACAGCCGACGCGATCGTTCCGGCCGACAGGCGCGCTTCGCTGGTCTTGCGCGCGCGCCAGTCCGGCGTGGTCGCCGGGCTCGACATCGCGCGTTGCGCCTTCCAACTCGTCAACCCTGCCATCCGGCTGGACGCGGAGCGGCCTGACGGCAGCGTGGTAGCGCCGGGCGACGTGATCGCAATCATCGAGGGACCGGCGCGCGCGCTGTTGACCGGCGAGCGGACGGCGCTGAATTTCCTCTGCCACCTGAGCGGCGTCGCGACCGCGACGGCCTCGCTGGTCGCGGCCGCGCAAGGGACAAAGGCGCGCATCGTCTGCACCCGCAAGACGACGCCCGGATTGCGCGCGCTGGAAAAATACGCGGTGCGTGCCGGCGGCGGCAGCAATCACCGCTTCGGGCTCGACGATGCCGTTCTGATCAAGGACAACCACATCGCGCTGGCCGGCGACATCCGCACGGCCATCGAGCGGGCAAAGGCCCATGCCGGCCACCTCGTCAAGATCGAGGTCGAAGTCGACGCGCTGGCCCAGCTTGAGCAGGCGCTCGCGACTGGCGTGGATGCCGTGCTGCTCGACAACATGACGGTCGCGCAGCTCAGGGAAGCTGTAACGATGACCGGGGACCGCGCGATCACGGAAGCTTCCGGTCGCATCACTGCGGAGACCGCCAAAGCGATCGCCACCAGCGGCGTCGACCTGATTTCGGCCGGCTGGCTGACGCACAGTTCCGCCGCGCTCGATATCGGGCTCGACTATCCGGAGTTCAGTTCAGCCGGAAGTTGACACGAACGGCATTATTCTGCGGGCCGCGCAGCCGCCCTGTCCTCGCGCATCAGCCGGTTGTTGCGCTGGACCACTGAATAGGTGGCGAACGCAAACAGGATCACCAAAAGCTGGATCGACAGCGCTTCGAGGGTCGGGTTCAAGCCGATCGCGGTCAGGAACGCAGAGCCGCTCACGTCGGTGACCGTGATGATCGCCTGCTCCTGGAACTCCTGCACGGCCTCGCCGATGAACTTGATCGCCATCGCGAACAGGAATGCAGACGTGACGATGAACAGCGGCCGCAGCGGCAGCTTCCTGGCAATCAGGTTGATGAAATAGAACAGCACGGCAAGCGCCACAGCCGCCGCGGCAAGGCCCGCGAACAGGCCGGCGCTCCAGCCGCCCTCGGTCTTGGCCAGCGCGTTGATGAACAACACGGTCTCCGCGCCCTCGCGGAGGACCGCAAAGAAGGCCAGCGCGCCTATCGCCCATACGGTATCCTGCGACAGCGCCTGATCGGCCTTGTGTGCGAGGTAATCCTGCCATCCACGGGGATCCTGTTTCACCATCAGCCAACCGCTGACGTAGAGCATCAGGGCCGCGGCGAAGAGAATGATGAAGCCTTCGAGGACGTCGCTGTGGTCGCCGGAATTCAGCACCGCAAACAACCAGGCCGCGACGAAGCTGGCGGCAACGGCGACGAGCGCGCCGCCATACAGTGCGTTGATACGATGGCCGGCGCCAACCTTGTTGAGATAGCCGGCCAACGCTGCGATCACCAGCATGGCTTCGAGCCCCTCACGGAGCAGGATGACGGCGGCTTGAACGAATGCTGACGACATGGAACGGGGACCTGTTTTTTGCCCGTTTTATCGCCCAAACTTTCCAAGTAAAGCGGGCTTGCGCCACACAAGCGCGTCAAAGCACACGCGATACAGGAAAGCCCTGCAAAACGGGCACTTCCAGCAGCGGCCCCAGATTAGAATTGTTCAATTTCAGCCGGGTTGCCCGACCGGTTCGACCAGCTTCTGCCGGTCCGCCCCGACGCGACGTTCGACCAGGCGTTCGGTCTGCAACACCGCCAGCGTCAGCACCACGATCGCCACCGCCTGATGCATCAGTGCCAGATCGATCGGCACCTGTTGCAGCAGCGTCAGGATGCCGAGCACCGCCTGCAACAAAATCGCCGCGACCAGCCACCATGCGCCGCCGATCACGGCCGCCCCGGCCCGCGCCCGCACCGTGTCGATCGCATGCCAGAGCGCCAGCGCCAGCAACGCGTAGGCGGTCATGCGGTGCTCGAACTGAACCGTGAGCGTGTTGTCGAACAGATTGCGCCACCACGGCTCCTCGAAGAACAGCCGCTCAGCCGATGGAATGAAGGCGCCGTCGATCTCCGGCCAGGTGTTATAGGCCCTGCCCGCGCGCAGGCCGGCGACCAGCGCGCCGAAATAGATCTGCAGGAAGGTCACTCCGAGCAGCACGACGGCGGTTACCTTCAACCGCGGCAGCGCGGCGGCGTGCGGGCGCGCGGTCAACCGCCGCAGCGTCCAGACGATGGCAGCGAAGATCACCAGAGCCAGCATCAGGTGCGCCGCCAGCCGATACTGCGACACCTCGGTCCGCTGCGACAGGCCGGACGCGACCATCCACCAGCCGACCGCGCCCTGCAGCGCCCCGAGGCCGAAGATCAGCCAGAGCCGCCGCTTCAATTCGCTGCTCAGCACGCCCCGCCACAGGAAGTACAGGAACGGCAGGAGGTAGACCGCGCCGATCACGCGCCCGAGCAGACGGTGGCTCCATTCCCACCAGAAAATGGTCTTGAACTCCGAGAGGCTCATGCCGGCGTTGAGTTCGCGATATTGCGGGATGGTCTTGTAGCCCTCGAAGGCCTGCAACCATTGCGCCTCGTTGAGCGGCGGCAGCGTGCCGGTGACCGGCTTCCACTCCACGATCGACAGTCCGGACTCCGTCAGCCGCGTGGCGCCGCCGACCAGCACCATGAGCGCGATCAGGGCGGCGACCGCAATCAGCCACCATTTGACGGGGGCAGGTAGCGGGGTCTCTCGGGCGGAACTGGCGGTCATTCACCGGTCTCGAAGCTGCCCGGAGGGCGTGCTTGATTGAATTGGCGCGCCCCTTATAGTCCGCCCCTCCCCGCGCGCAACCCGCCAAGAGACCCATATATCCGCCATGACGATACGTACCCGCAAATTCTTCGGAACCATCGCGCTGCTGGTGCTGGTCGTGGTGTGGTCGCTGATGGGAATGACGATCGCACAGACGCCGTGGCTTGCCAGTTCCGGCCTGCTGCAGGCGATTTTCTATGTCGTGGCGGGCCTGGGCTGGGTGCTGCCGGCGATGCCGATCGTCAGCTGGATGTCGCGGCCGGACCGCCCGGTCTAGGACCTCACGCCTTTTGCCGGCCTCACCGGCGCAAACATCGCACCCGACAGCATCACGCGCATCATGCGCAGCGAGTTCTGCCGTCCGTCCCAGGCGACCCGCGGCAGCGCGTGCAGATCGGTGTAGCCCCTGGTCTCGACGACGCCCGGGATCACGGAAACCGCGCTGGTGAACCCGGCTTCCTGCGCCATGACAGCGTGCTCGCGGCGCCAGGACTCACCGTCGCCGAACGGATAGGCGAAATGCCTGACGTCGCGACGCAATGCCGTCTGCATGACGGCCTTGCCCATCGCGATCTCGCGCTGCGCATCGACCGCGCGCAGGTTCGACAGAACCGGATAGTTCACCGTCGCACTGCCGATTGTCACCAACGGATCGGCGGCGAGTCTTGCGACATCCTCCCAGTCCATCGATGGGACACGCGACACCGCTGCGAGATCGATGGAATAGCGCGTGCAGAGATCGTTGATTGCGAAGGTGAGATCCTGCGGTGGCAGCGCGCGCATCCAGCTCAATAAATAATCGTAGGTCTGATATTTTTCCGACGTCGTGCCCGAGGCGAATCGCCGCTCCTTGCGATCGATTACCAGGCTGATGCGATCTTCCTGCGCGATCAGGTCTTCCAGTGCGAGCCACCATGCTTCGCCGAGTCCATCCGGAAACGCGGTCGGCAGATAGACCGTAAAAGGTACGCCGTGCTTCGACAGCACCGGATAGGCCGATGCGATGACATCCTTGCAACCGCCGTCGAAGGTCAGGCAGGCAAATCGATTGGGCTGGGGCAGCGTGACTGCGCGGCGGCATGCCTCGTCCATCGAGACCAGCTCGAATTGCCAGCGCTTGAGCGCGCGGACCGCCCGGTCCAGAAATTGCGGCGTGATTTCCCGCCAACGGTTCGGCTGGAACCCCTCGGCACGGCGTGGCCGCACGCGCTCGAACCGCAGGATGATTCCGGCACCACCGGTCTGCCGCTGCTTCAGCCTGAAGTAACCGCTGAAATAAGCGAGCTCCATCCGCGCCCGCTGCAGGATCCCGATTTCCGACACCAAGGTTTCGCCCCCAACTGCGGCCGCGCGGCTCCAGCGCGGCCGGCCACCCTTACTCTTTGTTGACGTTTCCCTGCGAAGGTCGGCGAAAGCCACAATAGTAAACAATTCATATAACACGGGCTCTGCAATGACCATGGCTGCCGCGATTGAAGACCGCACAGCGGATGCAAACGCATGGTCGACCGCGAGCCGCATCGATAGCATCGATATCGTGCGCGACCTCGCAGCTGCCGAGGCTGTCTGGCGTAGCCTGGAACGCGCGCAGACATCGTACACACCGTATCAGCGCTTCGACTTTCTCAAATCGTGGCAGACTAACGTCGGCGCGCATGAGGGCCTCGCTCCCTTTATCGTAACTGCCTTCGACTCCGATCGCCGTCCCCTGCTGCTGTTGCCGCTCGCCATCAGGCACGCCTACGGCGCGCGCTGCGCAGGCTTCATGGGCGGCAAGCATTCGACCTTCAATATGGCGCTGTGGGACCATGATTTCGCCGCAAGCGTGACGCCAGCCGATCTCGACCTCCTGATCGCGGCGATATCGCAACGCTGCGAAGCCGACGTCCTCGCGCTGCACCAGCAACCGGTTCGCTGGCGCGACCTGCCCAACCCTCTCGCGCTGCTGCCGCATCAACCATCGGCCAACGATTGCCCGCTGCTGACGATAGAGCCTGGTGCGGCGCCCACCACGCTGATCAGCAACTCGTTCCGCCGCCGCCTCAAGGGCAAGGAGCGCAAGCTGCAGGCCCTGCCCGGCTATCGATCTCACATCGCCTCGACCGAGGCCGACGTCACGCGCCTGCTCGACTGGTTCTTCCGGGTCAAGCCGCTGCGCATGGCCGAACAGAAGCTGCCCAACGTGTTCGCCGATCCCGGCATCGAGGATTTCGTCCGGAGCGCCTGCACCACGAAACTTGCCGACGGCGGGCACGCCATCGACATCCACGCGCTGGAATGCGACGAGGAAGTCATCGCGATCTTTGCCGGCGTTGCCGACGGCTATCGCTTCTCGATGATGTTCAACACCTACACGATGTCGCCGAATTCGAAATACAGTCCGGGCCTGATCCTGATGCGCGACATCATCGATCACTACGCCGCGCAGAACTATCGCGCGCTCGACCTCGGCATCGGGTCCGACGATTACAAGCGGCTGTTCTGCAAGAGCGACGAGCCGATCTTCGACAGCTTCATTGCGCTCAGCCAGCGCGGCAAGTTCGCCGCCGGCGTCATGTCCGGCCTCAACCGCACCAAGCGGCTGGTGAAGCACAATCCGGCACTGCTGGAGATGGCGCAGAGACTGCGCAGCGCATTCAGCTAGCGCTCGATCCGTTACGCTGCCACCACGCGCGGGCCGGGCTCGACCGCATCGGAGGCCTGGCTCGGCCTCTCCAGTATCGTCACGTCAGAGAAGCCGACCTCCGTGAGCTGATCGCACATCAGCGCACGGGCCTCTTGCGACATCGACACGTCGGGGACCAGCACCGCACGCGCCTGCGACATCAGAAGGTCCGCCGGCAGATCGGAAGCCGAACCGGCATCCAGCAGCACATGGTCATAGACCTGCAGCAGCGCATCGATCGCGAGCACCAGCCGTGGCGACTGCAATCTGGCGCGGTCAAAGCCCGGTCGTCCGGCACTGACGAGATGGGCACGCGACAACCGATCCTTGGTGATGATTTGCGCAAACGACGCTTCGCCTTGCATCAGTTCGGCAAGCCCCGGCGCGACCGGATCGACTGACGCCGCTGATATCAGCGGCGAGGACGCCGAAAGGTCGACCATGACGATTTTCGCCTGCCGCGCCATCAGGCGTGCCAGCGTCAGCGCGGTCCGGGTGATGCTCTCGCCCGACGCGGTACCGAGCACGGTAACCTTGCGCGCCGCGGCGCCGGCGCTGACGACATCGTCTGCCAGACGCTCGACTTCATCGGTCTCAGGCACAATTTCCGTCTCGGAAACATCTGCAAGCGGTTCACGTACGGCCGTCTCGGGAGCATCTTCCGCCTGAACGACCGGACCAACTGGAAGCTCCGGCACAATCCCCGGCGCGCGGTCGAATTCAGGAGGAGCACGCGTGACGGCCTCCATCGGAGCCGCAAAGGCAGTCGAGGCCCCCGGCGCGGTCATGCGCAGCAATTCCCCCGTCGCGATGGCGCCGCTGGTGAGCAGCAAGGTCGCGAGCGTCGCGATCAGCACGATCGGCAGCTTCTTGGGATAGGCCGGCGTATTGGAAACGGTCGCGCGCGAAATAATGCGGCCATCGGCCGGCGCCGCTTCGATGTTCTCGCGGGTATTGGCCTCGCGATACTTCGCGAGATAGGATTCCAGAAGGTCGCGTTGCGCTTTCGCCTCGCGCTCCAAAGCGCGAAGCTGCACGTCCTGGCCGTTGGTCGAGGAAGCCTGCTTCTTCAGCTGATCGAGGCTCGCGACCAGGCCTTCGAGCCTCCCGCTGGCGATGCGCGCGTCGTTCTCCAGCGAGCGGGATACCTTTCCCGCCTCCTCGCGCAACTGGCGATCGAGATCGGCGAGCTGCGCCTTCAACTCCTTGATGCGGGGATGGCCATCGAGCAGCGTCGAAGACTGTTCGGCAAGCTGAGCGCGCAGCGTGACCCGCTGCTCGGAGAGCCGGCGAACCAGTTCTGAATTGAGCACTTCGGAGGCCTCGATCGGCTTGCCGCTCTGAAGCATCTCCTTGATCAGCCGCGCCTTCGATTCAGCATCCGACTTCAGCGCGCGGGCGTTGTTCAGCTGCGTGTTGATCTCGCCCATCTGCTGGTTCGACAGCGTGGTGTTGTTGGTGCCGACGAACAGGCTCGACCTCGAGCGGAAATCCTCGACGCGCGATTCGGCTTCCGCAACCTTCTTGCGCAGGCTCTCGATCTCGCCGGCCAGCCACTGGCTTGCGGACTTTGCCTGCTGCTGCCGCGCGTCCTGCTGCAGCACCAGATAGCCTTCCGCGATCGAATTGGCGACACGCGCGGCGAGCTCGGGATCGCGCGACTGGAATTCGACGACGATGACGCGGGACTTGTCGACGGCGTAAGCCGTGAAGCGCTCGTAATAGGCTTCCAGCACGCGCTCTTCCGGCGTCAGCGAGAACGGATCGCGGCCGATGCCGAACAGGGCCAACAATGACCTCAGCGGCGAGAACCCTCGCAGCACCGGGTCGAACTCGGGCAGCTCGGCAAGCTTGTTCTTCTTGATGATCTGGCGCGCCAGATCGCGTGACTGCAATAGCTGGACCTGGCTCGTGACGGCTTCGGCATCGAGCGGACTACGCTCCTCGCTGCGCTCGCCGTTCGGTCGCAGGAACACGCTTTCCCGTCCGTCGATCAGGATGCGCACCTCCGACTTGAACCGGGGGGTGACCATGTTGACTGCGACGAGCGACAGCACAAGGGCCAACAAGGTTGGAAGAATGATCCAGCCGCGCCTGCGCAGCAGCGCCTGACCGAGCGCATGCAGATCCAGGTCACCGGTCGCCGATGCCGCCGGCGAAATCGATACTGGGGGTGCGGGCGTCGCGACCGCTTGCACCACCGTCTCGTCGTTGCCTGCACGCCAGAACGCCAAACGCATCGCTCACTCCCGCGGACGCACCCACGCCACTGCGCTCGATTACACTTCATTATGGTTGCCGCCGGGTTAATTCGCGCGGTTTGCCGCAGGTGCGACGGCGCCCCGCGACAGCGCGATCATTTTTTGTTAACCATGAAAGCCCTTAATCGGGCGGCTGATTTTACAGGATTCCATTGATGCGACGCTTCACCGCTCCATATGCACCCGTGGTTGTCGCGCCTGCTATCCCAGGCGGGATGGATTCCTGTCGCGGCCGCCGGCTCTGATCATGTCCGTTGTCGAGAGCCAGCCGCTTCGTATCCTGCACGCAACGCGCGCGCCCGTGGGCGGCATCTTTCGCCACATCCTTGATCTCGCCAACGGCCAGGCCGACCGCGGCCACCATGTCGGCATCATCGCCGACAGCCTGACCGGCGGCGAACGCGCCGAGCAGGCGCTGGCGGAAATTGCCCCGCGCCTCAAGCTCGGCGTTCATCGCCTCGCCATTCGCCGTGAACCACACCCGATGGATTTTCAGGTGTGGGCGCGCTTTCAGCGCTTCATCCGGCAACTGGAGCCCGACGTGCTGCACGGCCACGGCGCAAAGGCCGGCGCCTTCATGCGTCTCAAGACCGCGTCCAAGGACAAAATCAGGGTCTACACCCCGCACGGCGGTTCGCTGCACTACCCGCTGACCACGCTCAAGGGCAACGTCTATGCCCGCATCGAGCGCGCGCTGATGAACGAGACGGACCTGTTCCTGTTCGAGAGCGCGTTCGCGCGCGACACCTATCAGCGCATGATCGGCACGCCGAAGGGACTGGTGCGCTGCGTGTTCAACGGCGTCACTGCCGGCGAATTCGATCCGGTCACGAAGGCCGAAGATGCCACCGAACTGATGTATGTCGGCGAGTTCCGCCATATCAAGGGCGCCGACCTCCTGGTCGATGCGGTCGCGCGGTTGCGCGCCGACGGCCGGCCGGTGAAGGTGACGCTTGCAGGCGATGGCGAGGAAACCGCAAGCATCAAGGCCCAGGTCGAGCGGCTTGGCCTCGGCGAGGCCGTGCGCTTCATCGGTCACGTCAAGGCCCGGCATGGGTTTTCCCAGGGCTCGCTGCTGGTTGTTCCCTCCCGCGGCGATTCGATGCCGTATGTCGTGATCGAGGCCGGCGCCGCCGGCATTCCGATGGTCGCCGCCAATGTCGGCGGCATCCCCGAGATTTTCGGCCCCTACACCGACGCCCTGTTCGCTCCCGGCAATCCCGCGGCCATGGCCGACGCCATCGCCCGCGCGATGGACGCCCCCGCCGCGACCCAGGAGCGGGCCAAGTCGCTGCGCGAGCGAATCTTCATGCACTTCTCGCAGAAAGCGATGGTCGAAGGCGTGCTCGCCGGCTACCGCGACGCGTTTGCCAATCGTTAACCGTTCTTTACCAACGTAACTGTTTCTTCCGATTTGTCTCGTAAGCCCGTGGTGTGGGGAATTCCGCACCTGCAAGCGCGCCTGTGTGTTTGCTCAAGAACGGACTCGGACAAACGGACTTCGACAAGTGGAACCGGTTAACGCTCGCTCGATGATCAGTGCCGCGGCAACGGCCGCGGTCAACGCCACCTTTGACCGGCCGCCGGCTGAACGGCGGCGCAGGCTGTCGCCCGCGGCGCTTGCCGTCGCCAGCCGAAAAGTCGGCCGCGCCTATTCGCCGATCTTGATCACGGGCGCGGTTCGCGTAGCCGATTTCGTGATGCTGAGCGCCATCGGCATCTCGCTGTATCTCGCCTATGTCGTCCGCCTCAGCGGCTTCAGCTGGGAATATATTGCGGCGATCTTTGCCATGACGGCGTCAGCCGTGCTCTGCTTCCAGGCTGCCGACATCTATGACGTCCAGGTATTCCGCGGCCAGTTGCGCCAGATGTCGCGGATGGTTTCATCCTGGGCCTTCGTGTTCCTGCTGTTCATCGGCGCATCCTTCGTCGTCAAGCGCGGCGGCGATATTTCGCGGCTCTGGCTCACGGCATTCTTCTTCACGGGGCTGGCGGCGCTGCTGGCCGAGCGCGTGTTCCTGCGATCGCTCGTCCGCCGCTGGGCGCGCCAGGGTCGGCTCGATCGCCGCACCATCGTGGTCGGCGCGGACGAAAGCGGCGAACAGCTCGTCCAGGCGCTCAAGGCTCAGGACGATTCCGATATCGAAATACTCGGCGTGTTCGACGATCGCAACGACGACCGCGCCATGGATACCTGCGCCGGCAGCCCGAAACTCGGCAAGGTCGACGACATCGTCGAATTCGCCCGGCGCACCCGCGTCGACCTCGTGTTGTTCGCGCTGCCGATCTCGGCCGAGACGCGCATTCTCGAGATGCTCAAGAAGCTGTGGGTGCTGCCGGTGGATATCCGGCTTTCCGCCCATACCAACAAGCTGCGCTTCCGCCCCCGTTCCTATTCCTATCTCGGCGAGGTGCCGACGCTCGATGTGTTCGAAGCGCCCATCACCGACTGGGACCTGGTGATGAAGTGGCTGTTCGACCACGTCGTCGGCTTTGCGATCCTGCTGCTGGCGTTGCCGGTGATGGGTCTGGTCGCGCTCGCGGTCAAGCTCGACAGCCCCGGCCCGGTGCTGTTCCGGCAGAAGCGGTTCGGCTTCAACAACGAGCGCATCGACGTCTTCAAGTTCCGCTCAATGTACCACGAGCATGCCGATCCGCTGGCCACCAGGGTCGTGACCAAGGGCGATCCGCGCGTCACCCGCGTCGGCCGCTTCATCCGCAAGACCAGCCTCGACGAATTGCCGCAGCTGTTCAACGTGGTGTTCAAGAGCAACCTTTCGCTGGTCGGTCCCCGCCCGCACGCCGTGCAGGGCAAGTTGCAGAGCCGGCTGTTCGACGAGGCCGTCGACGGCTATTTCGCCCGCCACCGCGTCAAGCCAGGCATCACCGGCTGGGCGCAGATCAACGGCTGGCGCGGCGAAGTCGATACCGACGAGAAGATCCAGAAGCGCGTCGAATTCGACCTCTATTACATCGAGAACTGGTCGGTGCTGTTCGACCTCTACATCCTGCTCAAGACGCCGCTGGCGCTGATGACCAAGAACGAAAACGCTTACTGAGTCGAGAGAATAGCGGCTACGTCGTCCTGTTGAGTTGCGTGAGTAAGTAATGGCGTATGCGGCGACAGCCGGAAACTCCCTCGGGCCGGCGACGGCCGCGCCCGGTGTGCTCGCCGTGCAGCGCGCGGTGGTGTGGCTGACCGGCGCGTCCATCGCCATCGTCTTCATCGAACCCAGCCCCTATGAACTGGTCACGCTTGCGGCCACACTGATCTTTTTCGCAACCGGCATGCGGATGCGGCTGGTGTTCATGCCGCTGCTGTTGCTGCTGTTCCTGGTCAATCTCGGCTACAGCGTCAGTTCGATCGCCGTGTTCGACCGGCCGGGTGTCCCGAACTGGATCGCGACTTCCTGGTACATGGCGGTCACCGTCATCTTCTTCGCGATGGTGATCTCGGAGGACACCGCGGCGCGGCTCGACATGCTCCGGCGCGGCCTCGTCGTCGGCGCGCTGATCGCATCGATCGCGGGAATCGCCGGCTATTTCAACCTGATCCCCGGCGGGCGGGACCTGCTGACGCTGTATGACCGCGCGCGCGGCACCTACAAGGATCCGAACGTGTACGCCGCATTCCTGGTCCTCCCGGCGCTGTTCACGCTGCAAAGCGTGGTCTCGGACAGGATCGGCAAGGCGTTCCGCAACGCCATCGCGTTCGGCATTATTTCGCTGGCCATTCTGCTGGCGTTCTCGCGCGCCGCATGGGGCATGCTGATCCTCACCTCCGCCTCGATGCTGGCGCTGATGGTGCTGACCAGCCGCTCGCAATCGCAGCGCTCACGCATCATCGTGATCGCACTCGTTACCATGGGGCTGGCGGCGGCGCTGGTCGTGGTGCTGCTGTCATTCGATACCGTCTCGCAACTGTTCAAGCAGCGCGCGAGCTTCGATCAGGGCTATGACACTGGCCGCTTCGGCCGCTTCGGCCGGCACATCCTCGGCGCCGAGATGGCACTCGGGCTGCCGTTCGGCATCGGGCCGCTGCAGTTCAACCGCTTCTTTCCGGAAGACACCCACAACTCGTACCTCAACGCGTTCATGTCAGGCGGCTGGCTGTCCGGCGTCTGCTATCCCGCGCTGATCTTCATCACGGTCCTGACGGGCTTCCGTTATGTGTTCGTCCGCGTGCCGTGGCAGTGGACGTATCTCGCGATCTTTTCGGCGTTTCTCGGCACGGTGGGTGAAGGCTTCATCATCGACACCGACCATTGGCGGCATTTCTGGCTGATGCTCGGCGTGATGTGGGGCATGTTCGTCGCCGCCGAGCGCTGGAAGAGGGCGAACGCGCGCGGTCTGTAGGGTGGGTTAGCCGAAGGCGTAACCCACCGGCCGAACCAACCGCGCGTCGAGAGCTTGGTGGGTTACGCTGCGCTAACCCACCCTACGACTTACTTCTCCACCGCGAACGTCAATCCGGCGTGATCGACCAGCCGCTTGATCAACTTGTGCTGCATCGCCGCCCCCGGAGTCCAGATTCCCGCCGGCACGTCCGGCGTATCGCGCAAGAGACAGATCGCGCATTCCGAGATCATCTTCGAGGTCGAGCCATACCCGGGATCGCGGTCGCCCTTCACTGATGCACGGACCTGGCGGCCGTCGGGAGCGAAGGCGACAAAGAGCAGATCATAGCCCCCGTTCTCACGCTCTTCCTTCGACGGCCCCTCTCCCGGCTTGGGGGCATTGGGACCGGTCTTTTCGGTGTTGGCGGCCATCACGCGTTTGGCGTTGGCCTCGCCCTTGTCGCCGGGCCCCGTCAAGACCATCTCGTCGTAGACGAACTCCTTGCCGTACGGAAAACCCATCAGCATGTTCGAGCGGTGGACGTTGCGGGTGTTGATCAGCGCCATCATGAAGGGCGCGCTCCAGGATTGCAGGTCCTCCTCATAGGCCGGTTTGCTGCCCGGCGGCTGCTTCGGGCCCTTGAAGCCCGGCGTCAGCGCAAACGGATCCTTGAGCATCGCCACGAGGCTGAGATCCTTGGCAACCGCCTCGAAGGTCGCCTTGGCGCTCGCCGCCGTGCCACCCGAAAGCGTGCCGCGCATGTCGCGCACTCGCCCCTTGACGCGCGAAGCCGGCGCGCCGAACACCCGTTTGGCTTCCTCCTGCGCATAGAACGCGCCGAGCTCGAACGGCACCGAGTCGAACCCGCACGAAAACACGATGCGCGCGCCGCTCGCTTTCGCGGCGGCCTCATGCCTGTCGATCACCTGGCGCATCCACAGCGGCTCGCCGCAGAGATCGAAATAGTCGACGCCGGTCGCCACACAGGCGGCGATCAACTCGTTGCCGTAGAACTGATACGGGCCGACGGTGGAGATCACCGACTTCGCCTGCTCCACCATTGCCTTCAACGACGCCGGATCGCTGGCGTCGGCGACGATCAGCGGCGTATCCGCGGGCGCGCCGATCGCATCGCGGACCGAGGCGAGCTTGTCCTTGCTGCGCCCGGCCATCGCCCATTTCAGATTGGCGTCGCCCTTGTAGTGGGCGGCAAGATACTCGGCGACCAGTTGGCCGGTAAAACCGGTGGCGCCATAGACGACGATGTCGAACTTCGACGAAGACATTTTCGATTTCCTTTAGGACTCGTCATTGCGAGCCCGTGGCTCGCAATGACGGCTTCGGCCTCATTTCGCAAGCCTATTTCTTCGCGTAGGAAACGCCCATCCCGGCGCGGACGTCAGCCTGAATGCCGTAGGGCGCGATGGGATAGCGCAAGCCGTTCTTCGCCAACTGCTTCATGCCGACGATGGCCTTGGCGAGATGCGCCGGCTGCAGCGCCATCAGCATCTCCTCGTCAGGCACACCGCCGTAGCGCCGCTCGGCAAAGCACGGCAACGAAAGGCTCGGTTCGCCGGTCTTGAGCGCCCTTCCCCAGGAATCGGCGCATGCGGTTTCGCCGACCACGCCCCATTCGAATTTCTTGTAGCCGGTATATTGCAGGCCGTTGATCAGGATGATCATCTGGCCCGGCGTCGCGTAGACCAGGCAGATGTCCGGCGGATTGAGCCGGCCGCTGGTGAGCGGGCTCACCGCCATCGCCTGGTAGCGCCCGAAAGGTACCACGTCGAGCGCTTCCTGGCGCTTGCGCGCATCCTCCGCCGTGCCGTGCCAGACGCCGACATAGTTTTCGCCGGCGAGCCACTTCTCGTCCTGCGGCGCCAGCCCGATCACCGCGCGGCACTGAGCGCCGACAAGATCTTCGCCCGTGATCCCGACGGTCCAGCCGAGCCGCGAGGCCATGCTGACAATCTGATCGGTGGTATGCACCGCCGAGGGGCGCCGGATTTTCGGGATCGCCGTCATCTCCTCGACGCGGGCGAACATCCTGATGCCGATCACCGTCGTCCTCAGCCGAAGCAGGCTGTTGAGGTCGGCGACCATGCCGGCCAGATCGAATGCTTCCGGCGGCGTCTGCTGTTGCATGCTGTAACCTCCCGATCGGCGCGCTGAACCGCGCCTGTTGCTTCAATTGTAGCGCGACTGAAGACCCGCTGCTACTTCGCCGCCGGGCCCGGCAGCAAGTCGTCGATCCTGCCGGTGGCCCGGTACGCAATGAGCCCTATCCATTCGCGGATCGCGACGTCGGTTCGAGCCAATCCTTCAACGGCGACGTTGGAGAACGTCGTTAGATCGCCGCGCCCACCCACACGCCAATCGACTGGATAGGGCTCGATCGCAAATCCGGCCTTCCGAAACAGCCCGACAGATCGCGGCATATGAAAGGCCGACGTCACCAGCAGCCATCGCTCGCCGTTCTTTGGTGCGACCAGCGCCTTCGAGAAATCGGCATTTTCCTTGGTGTTGCGCGATTGCCGTTCCATGGTCAGCCGCGATTTCTCGACGCCGAGGCTTTCGAAGATCTCGCCGGCGAAATCGGCTTCCCTGGCATCGTTGGAGACGAGGTTCGGACTGCCGCCGGAAAACACTACACGCGCATTCGGATATCGCTTCGCCAGTGCCGCGGCCGCAATGATCCGGTCCGGCGCACCCCGCACCACCGGCGTGCCGCGCGCGGCCGAAACATCCGCATCGATCGACGCACCGAGCACGATGATGCCGTCAGGGGCGCCGCGTCCGGCATCCCATGGCGGAAAACGCTGCTCCAGCGGATAGAGCAAGGCTGAACCCAGCGGCGACAGGCCGCAAATCACGAGCAACAGGACCGACGCAATCACCAGCTTGCGGCCGAGCAATGCAAACCGCGTGACCATCAGAACGGCGCCGATGAAGCCGACACCGATCAAAAAATTTGTCGGCAACAGCAGGAAGCCGACCGTCTTGGACAGGGTAAAAAACAAGGGGAGCCCCGGAAATTGACCGCCCCCGTCATACGCGGGCTTGACCCGTGTATCCATCCATCTTCGAAAAACGTCTCGCTCGAAAATCGATGGATTGCCGGGTGAAGCCCGGCCATGATGCCAACAGACGACAACAGCGCCTGCCAGAAAGCCGCCCATGTCCCATCATCACCTGCATTCCAGCCCCGAAACCTGCCACTGGGGCTTCTTTGAAGCCAAGTTGAAGCCCGTCATGACCATCGCCAGCGGCGATGAAGTCACCATCGACACCGTGACCGGCGGCCCGGAAGTGGTGCCCGACCGGAGCAAGTTTCACGTGCCCGCGGAACTTGCAGCCATTCACGCCAAAAGCGAGCGGATGGTGCCGGGCCATATCCTCACGGGCCCGATCGCCGTGACCGGAGCCGAACCCGGCGACGTGCTGGAGGTCGACATCCTCGACGTCCAGCTCCGGCAGGATTGGGGCTACAACCTGATCCGGCCGCTGGCCGGCACCCTGCCCGACGATTTCCACGAGCCGCGGCTGCTGAACATCCCGCTGGACCGTGCGCGCATGGTTGGCCGGTTGCCGTGGGGCCTCGATCTGCCGCTTAAGCCGTTCTTCGGCGTGATGGGCGTGGCGCCGCCGCCGGCGTGGGGCCGCATCACCTCGCTGATACCGCGCGCGATGGGCGGCAACCTCGACAACAAGGAACTCGGTGCCGGCGCCAAACTGTTCCTGCCGGTGTTCGTGCCGGGCGCGCTGTTCTCCTGCGGCGACGGCCATGGCGTGCAGGGCGACGGCGAAGTCTGTGTCACCGCGATCGAGACCGCGCTGCAGGGGCGCTTCCGCCTGACGCTACGCAAGGATCTGCGGCTGGACTATCCGCGTGCCGAGACGCCAACGCACTACATGACGATGGCGATGGATCCCGATCTCGACCAGTGCGTGGTGCGCGCGCTGCGCGACATGATCGTGCTGCTCGGTGAAAAGCGCAACCTGTCGCGCGAGGACGCCTACACGCTGTGCAGCCTCGCCGCCGATTTGCGCGTGACCCAGACCGTCAATGGCTCCAAGGGCATTCACTGCATGATCGCCAAGACGGTCGTGCACGGATAGCGCGGCTCACAGTTCCGAGCGCAGCGCGAGCCTGGCGTGAAACGCGACGCTGGTTTTGCCGACCAGCGCCGTTCCGTGGACGTCGGCGGCATCGGCCGAATATGAACCGGTAAAGCCGCATGTGACTTCGCGGCCGCCGAACAGCGGCCGCACGCCGGCCGATCTGGTGTGCTCGTTGGTGATCAGTTCGCCGCGCCATTTGCCGCGATCGGCGGTGTAGGAGCCGGTATAGTAGAAGTACGAGTCGCCGCCGGCGATCTTGCCGTCGAACAGCATGATGACGCCGTGGGCACGGCCGTGCCCGCCGTCAGTCATTTCGATCTGGATGCTGTAGAGCCCGTTCGTCAGTTTCATTGCGCCCACGGTGCCGTCTTCCGCCGACATCATCGTCGTTGCGCGCGCTGCGAAGCAATCAGAAATCGCCGCCGCGGCTGGTGCGTTTCGCCGCGCCATCGCAGGCCCTCCGGGGCCAGACTCCGGGGGCGTTCAGGGGCCCGCGCCCCCATCCACACCCATGACGATCCATTTTCGTTATATTTTTCAATACAATACGAGGCTATCCACAAGACTGTTGACTGCTGTGTGCAAAACTAAATAGAGTCTAAATAGATACTTTTCAGTACACCTTTTGCACAGTAGCGTTTTCCCATGGCTACAGAAAAAGCCGAAACCGACCGCGTTCCCGTTACGTTGGCGCTTTCGACCATCAATTATCTTGAGCGATTGGTGAGACAGGGCACCCACGGCACAAGCGTTCCCGGCGTTGCACGGACCCTTATCGAGGAAGGCATTCGGCTCGCCATCAAGGATGGGCTGCTTGCGATCCGCGACAACGGAAAGCCGTCCTGACGGGAATTTTCGAGGCGCGGCGGATCCATAGAAAATGGGGCCGCATATGTTTGCTAACAGACCGACCTGGACCACCGAACGCGTCGAACTGCTCAAGGGCCACTTCGACGCCGGCCTCTCCTGCCGCGAGATTGCCGCCGCCATCGGCGTCACCCGCAACGCCGTGATCGGCAAGCTCGCGCGCCTCGAATTGACCCGCGGACCCGCACGGGCCAAGCCGCGCACGGACAAGACCGCGCGCGAGCGCTCGCGCAAATCCATCCCGCGCCTGCAGTACCGGATGCTGCAGGACGTCTTCGAAAGCGAACAGCCGTCAGTCGAAGAGCCGATTTCCAGCGAGCGCCGCTGCTCGCTGTTCGAACTCGGCAACGAGCGATGCCGCTGGCCGATCGGAACGCCCGGCGCCGAGGATTTTTGTTTCTGCGGCAACACGCCGATCGAGGGCATGCCCTATTGCTCGGGGCATACCCGTCTAGCCTACCGCCCCGGCTCGCGCCAGCGCGTCACGCGTGGATAGAGCGTTTTCGAGCGAAGTGGGAACCGGTTCGCGTTAAGAAAACGCGTCAGAACTAGAATCTGGAGCCCCGTTCCGACTCAATCGGAACGGGGCTAGTTTTCAGCCCAGCCGCCAGCCGACCTCTTCCGCAAAACTGCGGAAGAACTCCGGTGAGTAGGCCTGCTCCGGCGTCTTCCGCACCCTTTCATCGAGCTTGTGGGCGTCGTCGCCCACAAGAATGCGCCAGCGCTCGGCCTTGACGCCGTCGAGAATGATCTTTGCCGCTGCCGCAGCCGTCGTCGGCGCCTCGTCACGGAATGATCGCGCACGATCGAGCGCGATCTTCTGGATATCCTCATCCGACATCGGCTTGGTATCGATGCCCATGCCGTTCAGGCGCTGCCGCGTCGCCTGGATCTCGTTCGGGCTCAACTCGTCGGATTCCGTTCCGCTCTGGATCTTGCGCGAATTGGCAACGATCGAGGTGCCGATATGTCCGGGCATCACGACAGAGCATTTGATATGCGGCGCATTGAGCCGCAGGTCGGTCATCAGGGCCTCCGTAAACCCCTTCACCGCGAATTTGGCGGCGCTGTAGGCGGTGTGCGGCACGCCCATGCCGACGGTCGCCCAGAAGCCGTTGACGCTCGAGGTGTTGACGATGTGGGCCTCGTCCGCCTTCATCATCAGCGGCAGGAAGGTACGCACGCCGAGATAAACGCCACCCCAGCAGATGTTGAAGGTGCGTTCCCACTGCTCGCGCGTGTTGGTGAACAGGCTGCCGCCGCCGCCGATGCCGGCATTATTGAACAGCAGATGGATCTTGTCGGTCGCCTGCTGCTCGATCAGTTCGTCGCGAAAGCGCTTGAGGTGGTCCTCGATAGAGACGTCGGCGATGTGGGTGGTGACGCGCAGCCCCTGCGGCAGCTTTTCCGCCTCGCACAGCTTTTTGGTCTCGGCCATCGCCTCGGCGGAAACGTCGCACATCGCGACATTGCAGCCCTCGGCGACAAGCTGGCGCGCGAGCTCGCGACCCATGCCCGTGCCGCCTCCGGTGATCACGGCAAACTTTCCAGCAAAATCCTTCATGGGTACGCTTACCTCGATTGTCAGTTTTTGAATTGGGGCCCTCATCATTGGAGCCCATGCGACGCCGGACAGTAACAGGTCGCGATTTGAGGTAAAGCCGCCCGGCAGGCGGCTTGCTCGCCATCGTGGAGACGTTTTCGCGCGGCGGAATTATTCCGCCGCCTCAACACGCCGGCCGCCCAATGCGCCGAGCCCCTCCAGCGCCTCTGCAATCGCGGCCTGCTGCGCCGGCGAGGCCTCCGGCATCGGCGCGCGGGAGAACGTCGCGGGCAATCCCTGCAGCGACTGCGAATAGCGCGTGCACGCCGGCAGATTGTCGGAGACGACGGCATTCCACAGCGTCAGCAGTTTCTTGTGCAGTTCGAGCGCGCGGGCGTGATCGCCGGCCTTGACCGCATTCCACAGTTCGACGGAGGCATGCGGCGCGGCGCTCAGGATCGCCGCGATCGAACCATGCGCCCCGAGCGCATAGGATGGATACATCAGCGCGTCGACCGCGCTGTAGATCAACTTGTCCGGCGCCATCATCATGAGGTCGGCGAACAACTTGAGATCACCGGCGCTCTGCTTGACGCCGACGACCAGCGGTACCTCGTTCATGATGCGGGTCAACAATGCCGGCGAAAGATAGGACCACGGCACCACGTTGTAGATGATGATCGGCATCCCGGTTTCATCCGCCATGCGGCGGAAATGGTCGACCATCGCCTGCTCGTCCGGCTTGAACAGATAGTGCACCGGCGTCACCTGCAGCGCGGCGACGTCCATGTCGCGCACGAGCTTGCCGCGCCGGATCGCATCGCGGGTGGAATCGACGATGATGCCGGCGATGACGGGTGCGCGCCCTTTGGCCGCTTCCACCGTCGCCGCCACCAGGTCGCGATACTCTTCATGATCGAGGGTATGCCCCTCGCCGGTCGAACCACCAGCCGCCATGCCGTGGCTGCCGGCGCCGATCAGCCAGTCGACCTGCGGTGCGATCTGTTTGAAATCGATCTCGCCATCTTTGCGGAATGGCGTCGTCATCGGGGGTATCACGCCGGTGGGGCGTATTTTCATGGCACTGCCCTCGCGTTTCCATCCATGGATAGCGGGTGTGTCCCCGCTTTGCCGGCGATATCCGCCGGTCGCAGCAAGCCTATGGGATGTCGGGACCGCTTTCCAGTTGCGGAATTGACACGGCAGGGTGCCGGAAATGCCCGGGCGACCGCTCACTCCCTCACTCGGCGGGAGCTTGATCTGGCGCAACGCCGTGTCGGCGCTGGTAGCCGATGGTAGCGCCGCTGGCCAGGCATCTGCCGCTACGATCGATGAGGCGAAGTGACATGCGTGAAAATCTGCATCGGATCGGCTTTTGTCATCTGATCCTCGCCGCAAGCCTCGCGGCAACTTCCTGCTCTGCGGCCGATGCCGAACAGGGCGAAACCCTTGCCAAACGCTGGTGCACGGGATGCCACCTTGTCGCGGCCGATCAAAAGGCGGCGACCACCGATGCGCCGCCTTTTGCCTCCATCGCCCGGCGCCCCGACTTCAATGCGGCGAAGATCGAGTTTTTCCTGCGGGACCCGCATCCAAAGATGCCGAACATGACGCTCGGCCGGTCCGAAGCCGCTGACATCGCAGCCTATATCGCAACATTGAAGTAGGAAGCCCACAATACAGGCTAGGCAGGCTCTCGTGGTTTTCGTCTTCCAGCTACCGGAACGTCAGCGCTTGCAGATATCCCGGGTCTGGGTTTCCTCGCGCATGACACCCTTGATCTCGGACGGGGCGAAGGTGCTGAAGTCAGACGCTGTGAGCGTGCCGTAGCGTCGATGGTTCTTGAGCGCGTTCAGCAATCTGTCGCCGATGTTCTCGAGGACGCGAGCGTCGCCGGCCGAGATCGGCGGGTTGGATGCTTGCGCCTGCTTGGCGAAGCTAAAAAATTTCGTGGTGGCCTCGACCATCGCCGCGCGGTTGTCGGGATCGCAGAGTTCGCGATCGTCCTGCGAATAAATGCAGCCGGCCAGTTCTCCCCATTTGGTGGCCATAAAAGCCGACTGGTTCTCGGCTCTCGCATTTGGCTTGCCGAACTGGCTGGTCACGGTTGCGGACAGGCTGCCAGCCTTCAAAATGTAATAACCGGCGCTTGGTTCAATCTTCCTTGCCTCGGAACCGAAGTCAATCACGCGGAAAATGCAGGTCCGTACGACCGGAGCCGTCTCCGGCCGGCCGAGGCGGTTGCTGTCGGCGAACCACGAACCACCCGACCCGGCTGAAGAAACGCTGGAAGAGAAGCCCGGCAGGGAGCTCGCAATCTGCGGCGCCCAGATCCAGCCGCCGACGACAAGGAAGCCGCCGAAGAAGGCGATGGCAGGTGCGCGAATGAGGCTGAAAACTTCACCCATCGATTTTCAATGTCCTGCTGTTATGATTTTTGTACTATGCCTTGGGGCAGTTGTCGGACGTGCCCTTGTATTGATCGAGCATGGGTCTCATTGCCGTCGGCATGCTCCATCCGAAATCGGCCTTGATCAGTCGCCCGCTGCTGGCATCCCGCATCAGGGCCGCATTGATCGCGCGGTTGCGCGGACTGTCCCAGAGACCCTTGACGGTCGATATTTCCGCGTCGCCATATCGCTTCGCGACATCAAGCATTTCATCGAGCTTCGCAAAATAACGATTGATGTAGTCGACGATGTAGGCGCGGTTGTTCCGTTCGCAGATCGCGTTCGGATGCGTGACGAGATAGCAATTCAACGCCGCCGTCATCTCCTGCGCGCGGGTGAGATCGCGCCACGCGACGCGATGCCGGTCGGTCGAAAGCTTCGGGAGTTGCCCGTCCCGCTCGATGAACTCCAGTGCGGGATAGCAGGCCTCGCGTACCTTGGCCTCTTTCCATTCGCCCATTCGCGCGCCGCCCGGCAGGTAATCGCCGGTGTTGCCCAGGACGAAATAGTTGATCAAATTGATGCCGAGGAAAATGCCGCCGATGACAAAGGCCGCGCGCTTCAAAAGGTCCATTATTCAACACCGTGCACAAGTTGTGCCCGGTGGCCGAATACCACGCAACGTGTGTCGAAAAGGTTGATCCCTGGAACAAAGATCGGATGAGGTTAAGGCCTGCTTACCTGCGTGGATCCAGTCATTCGAGGGCCAGCCGGAAGGCTTTTCCGGCTGATTTCATGTCATGTGTCGCTCGCCGGCGCACCGCCGCGCGCCGGCAGCCGGAACTGACCAGTCTCTCAGACCGGAGCTACCCGACGCGCATGCGTTGCTCGATGGCGGCCGCCGGCCCGCCTGCGCGGACGTTGCGACCGGATGGGAGTGACTGCGGGACCGTGATGCTCTTCCACGGACCGATCGTTTCGACGATGATGTTGATCCCGGCCACTGCGCTGTCGATCTGACGCTGCACGCTGTCGACCTCTGACTTCAGGAACTCCTGCATCTTCTGGAGTTCGGAAACCAGCTTGTGCAGTTCGTCTATCGAATTCACCGTCAAGCGGGCCACGGACGTGTTGAACCGTTCGGCGCTGACCTCCAGCGGACTGGAGGAAGCAGATTTTTCTTTGCTGGATTGTGTCGCCAAGGTCTCCTCCTGTGGAGGTGTTTTTTCGTCGGGTGCGGCAGGCGTTGGGGTATCCATCAGCTTCTCCCTTGGTGCAGGTTTTTCGCGCCGCGAATATCCAGGGTGACTCGGCCAGCTTTCCCGGCCGATCCAACAACTGGAACGACGCAGGGAAAACGCAGCGCGAGCCCACGCAGAGCCGCAGTTGGATGTAGATTGGACCCAAAGCGCATCATTGCTGCACCCATGCGCATCGCCCCGGCCCTGTGCAACAGACGTCGTTGAGTCGTTGGGCGAATTGGTGGCGTGGCCGTGGCGATCCGGCGTTCAATCCAGTGCGTGCACGAAGACCGCGGCTTTCAGCAGCCTCGATGAATCGCCGACTGCCGAGTGTGCCGGCGCCACCGGTCGAGTCGAGAAAAGGGGTCCAGCCGCCGCACGGCCAGACCCCCGCCTTCCGAAACGCAAAACAAATCCGCAAGACGGCAACGCTCCGCCGGGAGAAACAATAACCGATCACGCCGAATGTCAGATCTCAATTCCGGACGACCACGGATAGACTATCGGCCAGGGCAACGCGGCCCCCACGCGCTGTTGCATGGGTATTGCGCGGCCCGACCGGCCAGCCGGTCCCGACCGTCGCACCGATGCGAGCGAAGGTCCAGCCTCGGTGACATCAGCGGCGTGACACTTTGGCGCGACCCAGTTCGCTGTGGCGATTCGTTGCCGTTCGTTTGACCAACCTGTGAATGTTCCCACTCCCAGGGTTGCTGCCGGATCGTGGAATCACATAGCGTCCGCGCGGGGTAGTGACGAAAACGGGATGGAAACAATGAAGATCCATGTCCTGGAGCGCGCCCTGACGGCTGCCTGCATCATCGCTGCCCTTGCTGTTGTGCTGTGGGGGTTCAAGATCATGGCCGCCTGAGCCAACACCGATCGGCTGGGGTTCACTCCTGCATCTGCTGGCCAAGGGCTGGCGGCCCCCCAAATTTTGTGAGCTGTTTCACTCGAGCGTGGCAAAAGAGACTCAACGCCTTCGCTCAAGCAAAGACAGAACAAAATCCCTGTTGACGCCGATTCCGTCCTGACTCATCGTGACGAATCAAGACGGCAAATCATTGCTAGTACCGAGTTTGTTTTCCGGTCTTGCGCAGTACTGCGTAAGCCTTGCGGGGAATATTTGAGGTCAATCGCAATGTATTACGGCTTCTATCTTTTCGCGATTGCACTTGCCGTCATGCTGGGTCAGCTGGCGTTTGCGCTCTATCAAGTAGCCAGCCTTTTCCTGTCATGAACACAATCCGCCCGGACCGCTACTGGTATGGTCTGGCCGTGATGTTCGTGGTGTGGGTGGTGATCTGCGGCATCCTGGTTAGCTGAACTGGCCGGCGCTCCACGCACCTGGGACGAGATCAGACTCCGGCCATGGCGTCAGCGGCGGCCGGACGCGGAATGCCGCACCCGCCCGCCCCGTCCGGTTCTCCGGCTCCGCCGCGCTAGCAGCGTGTGACCACTTGCCCGTAAGCGTCGACGACCTGGACGCAGCCCGAGCCATAATAAGCGCCGGCCGCCGCTGCGCCGGCGCCAACCGCGACGGCGCGGCGGGTTGTCCGCCGCGCCACCCCGGCATAACTCATCGGCGTCAGCGGGCGTCCGACGCGCGCTTCTGCCGAGGAGACCAAGCCCTCGTCGACGGCCATATCGCCGCTCCAGAACAGGCCCGCCGCAAGCGTCACAACAGCGGCAACGGTGATGATCAGTTTGCGCGAGACAGTCATTTCTTTGCTCCTGCAGGAGTACCCGGGGGAAGTTCATCGAATTCGATCATCACAACGGAATCGAGTGCGACCTTGGTCGCATCGGCCGGCGGCTTGAACGCAAAGTCTCCATCCGCATTGGCGTCCGTCTTCCAGTCCTTCATTTTCAGGGTGTATTGCGGGGCGCCGGTCACGGTCTTGCTGGTGATCACAAATTTGCGCGGCACCGGTTTTGCTCCGGGCTCGATCCAGATCTGCCAGTCGGTATCGGGACCGCGAAACGCCAGGTGCTCGCATTCGACCCCATCCACGACGCCTTGTCCGATGTGCCTGCCTTCGAGCACGTTGGCCATCAGTTCGTCGTACGAATTGGAGAGCAGCAAGTCCGCGCCGGGCATGCCGGCGCCTGAGCGCGCCTGCAGCGTGTTGATCATCTGGTCGATGGTGCCGGCGAGATCCGCCTGCACATAGGATTTCGCATTGTTGCCGTAGAGCGAAACCGTCTTGCCATCGTAAACCAGTTCGACATCGGCGTAGCCGCCGGTGCGGCGGATACGCAGCTTGTCGGGCCGGTTCATCTTCATCTCACCGGAACTGGTGAACTGGATCTTCTGCAGTTCGGGCGTAACGACCTCGATGTCGCTGTCGAATTTTGCCGAAAGCGATTTCTGCCCTGCCAGATAGTCCGCCATGCCCTTCAGGATCTTGCCGGGACCGTCGGCACGAGCCCCTGGCGTTGCTGCGACTGAGAGAACGGCGATCGATGCGGCGGTCGCCGAAATTCGTATCAATTTCCGAAGGCTTGTTACGGGGGTCATGTGGCTCCTCCATGAGATGCGCGCCATTGGGCGCGCGTCCGTGGATCGCAGGCTTGACTTGAATCAAGGTCGCCTGCGGCCTGATTCCGCTACGGCGCCCGACAGCGCGCGTATTTGATCTCCATGCCGTCCATGCCCGGGAACTGGCGGATCACGGCATTGGCGTCCACTTCCTTGAGGCTGAACTGCACGCTCGACAGCATGATGTCGGAAGCGCAGGCCGCAACCAGGTTGATCGTCGTCCCGTCAACCTTCTTCGCCTTGATGCGGCATCGCGCGAACTTGCCGATGATCTGGTCGCCCTCGATGATGAAGCCGCCGCCATAGACATCGGACATGTCGGTGAAGGAGACCTGCCCGCCCTTGTGCACGAAGACCTTGGCACAATTGTCCGCGTCCGTCGCCCACGCGCCGTTAAGATCCAGAGCCAGGGCGGAACCGCCCGCCAGAATCCATGCCGCAGCCACCGCTCCGGCTACCGCGCAACTGCCACTTACCTTCATGCGATCTCCCTCGGTTTTGGACGCCACGCGTCGCGACAGGTTTTATCAATGCCCCCCCAGCACCA